>JAABUS010000232.1_pt1 | contig 140316 bp, 129 predicted proteins | sample 5560161 | NCBI WGS metagenome assembly JAABUS01 (sample SAMN10711885, study PRJNA513376) | rock metagenome | isolation source: Antarctica rocks | place: Antarctica: Victoria Land, Trio Nunatak nord | collected 2016-01-04 | reverse complement strand
CGAGGCGCTGCCGTCTCCACCGGCACGCGGAGCGCTTCCAGCCGCTGGCGAAGCGTCGGATGACTCGCGTAGGGATCGGGCTCGCGCGCCTCGATGTCGCTGCGAACGATGTCGTCCAGAGCCGGAGGCAGCCGCCCGCCAGCGCGAAGAGACCGAGGACGACGATGACGACGAAGAACGGAAGGGCGTCTACCGCGGCCTTGATCTGACTGGGAGACGTGACTGCCTTCCACAAGAGGAAGGCGGCGGCGGCCAGCAGGGCCACGGCGCTGCCGAGAAGCCAGGCGTCGCCGACTCGCTGCCGATCCCGGGGACTCAAGGTGATCGAAGACTATGGCAAGCCGAATTCGGCTCGCAGGCGCGGCGCCCATCGGCCCGCGATCGCCCGTTACGGGCCGCTGTACCCCCGCGAGTAGCAGGGGCCGCCCCCGCACACGTCCACGACCCGCCCGTCGATCTTCAGGAACTCCGACTTCTGGAGGCGGGCGGCCACCGTGTTGCGTGGCTCCTCGTGAGGATCCTTGCCCTCGCGGTTGGGCAGGTTTGCCGCCGGCGGGGGAGGCGTGCCGCGGCTCTGCCCGTCCTCCATCCTGGCCGGTCCGGAGTCCCAGAAGACCAGGCCGGACCCCGCGAACGGCTCCGCCGGCAACGGCGTGAGGCCGAAGAAGGGAGTGCCGAGCGTGCCGAACGGCGGGTCGCGGTAGCGGTCGCGGGAGAGCGCCGGCTGATGGATCCGGGCGCCGATCGTGCGCGCCTCGACCTCGGTGGTCACGTCGGCCACCTGATGATCCCCGAACGCCGGGTGCAGGAGCACCTGGTGCCGTGGTGTGTTGGGCAGCGGGTCGTCGGTCATGTGCTGTGCATAGCCGTTCGGGTCCCCGCGGTCCCACAGCATCTGGAGGAGCCCCAGCACCAGCGGGCGCTCGAGCTCGTCGGGGTAGGACCGATAGAGAACCTGCGCGAAGACGTCGAAGTCGACGCTGCGGCGCAGCAGCGTGGAGAAGTTCATCCCCGGCACGCCGAGCGTCGCGCGCTCGTGGTCCACGCCGATGGCGGCGAGCGTGCCGCCGTAGATGCCTCCCTGGCTGTTGCCGTCGTAGAACAGCCGCCTCGTGTCGATCACGCTCTGCGGGCCGGCGCCCCGGTCGAACCTGAACTCCGGGTTGGCGCTGAAGCCGTCGGGGTGAACCATCAGCCGGCCGAGGTAGAGCATGTTCACGAAGCCCTGTTGCACGTGATCGATGAGCGTCGGGAAGCGAGACAGGTCACCGAGCACGGTGAAGGTGTTGGCCAGGTCCTGCAGCGCCATGCCGTCCCACTCGGTCGCGCAGAAGACGAAGTTGTGCTCCTGACCCAAGGCTTGCAGCTGACCCTGCTCGATCTCGGTCTGGCCGCTGCCGAAGAGCCCGTGACCGTAGAGCGAGGGCCGACCCGGAATCACCGTCGGTCCATCGACGGCCACGCGAGGGATCTGACAGGTGAAGCGCTGCGCGTACGTGTTCCCGGGGATCCGCCGGGGCACGTCCGTGTTGCCGTCGTCGAAGGCGAACTGCGAGCCGCTGGGGCAGCCGGGCTGGTCGAGGAAGCACGGGATCACGAACGTGCCCTTGATCCGCCTGGCTATCTCCGCGTCCTCGCCGGCTTCGCAGTCAGCCGAGGCGCCAGCCGAGCAGGGCGCGAAGTCCCGAACCCCGTCCGCGTCGGCGGTCTGGGGAAGGTTGGGGAGGTCGGGGTTCACCGTGAAGGTGGGTGCCCGCCCCTCCACCCGCAGGTCGGCGAGGTTGGTGTCGCCCAGCTCCGCGAAGGCGCGGTCCCGGATCGAGAGCAGCCGCGACGTGGTGTTGCGAGCGCTCGCCACCGTGAAGTCCCAGGTCAGGTAGAGGTCGCGGCGGCGGATGCCGGCCTCGTCGAGCTCCGTGAACAGGCGCTCCATCCGCGGGCGTCGGTCCTCGATCTCCTTCTTCGTCGTGATCAGCCGGTCGCGGTAGAGGCGGAAGGCCTTCGTCGCCGGGATCGTGCTGCCGCCGGCGTCCTTGAGGTTGCGCAGCGCCACCACATAGCGGGTGCCCTCGCTCCAGTTCACGCCCGGGCGGATGATCAGGGTCCGGTCCTTCGGGTCGGCCGGGTTGGAGTCGATCTCCGCCCAGATCAGGTGGCGGCGGTGGGTCCTCGTGTTGATGACCACGACCGGCTGCTCGGCATCGAAGGAGCGGCCCGGATCGTCGATCGGCACCGCTCCCGTGCGGCGGAAGGCTTCGGCATTGTCGAGCCCCGGCACTCTCGTGACGAGCGCCTGCCCGGGGCTGAAGCCGTCGGCGACGTTGTAGTCGTCCACCTCGATCGGCTTGCCGGCGTTCTCGCCGCCGGCGTCCGGTCCACTCCTCGGCATAGAGAGCTGGTCGAAGCTCACCCGGAGCCCCGTGTTGGTCGAGGAGTCCGCCTTGGTGAACTGGTTGTTCGGGAAGGGGTACAGGCACACCGACGGATCGAGGAAGTCACAGCGGTCGGCGTTGGCCGTATTCACGTCCGAGGCATCCCCGCCGTCACCGGGCTTTGGATCGTCCGGATCGGTGCCGGGAGCGTTGCCCCCACCACACCGGCGACGATCCCGACGCAGCGAGGCCGACCTCTTGGCCAGGGGTCGACGGCGAGACGAACGGCGAACGGGGTAGGCCGCGACCGTGACGCGCCCGTCCCGGCAGCGGCCGAGCTGGCGGCGCCCTCGGACGGTCAGGCGGAGGCGCACGGTGCGACGCGCGCTCCGCAGCCTGACCACCCGCGAGCGAAGGAGGCCGCCTCTGGCGCGGGTGCCGCGGAAGCGCATGGTCGCCCTCAACCGGACCTTCAGCCCCCGGCGCCCGCCCACGCGCACCGCGAGTCCGTTCCGGCGGGCCACCGTTCGCTGGGAGCGCGTAACGATTACGAGGGCCGTTCGATCCGCGCGGCTGGTGGCGGGGGCTGTCCCCGAAGTCCCGCCGACCGCCCCGAACGAGGAAGAGCCACGCTGCACGTCGGCGTGCGGCGCCGCAGCGGCGAGGAGGGGGAAGAGAAGCAGAACGAGCAGGGGAACCAGGCGCGGCAAGCGCGACGTCATCGCGTTCCTTCGTCCAGCATCGCCGCCGTCCCCCATCGCCGGGTAACCGTACCGCCCACGGAGCAGGCGGGCCTCAGGCGCGCGCCTGGTCCGCCGCCATCACCGCGCCGTGCGAACCGAGGCAGCGGCCCGCGGCCCCGCCCGACATCAGAGCTCCTCTTGCTTCTCCTGAGGCGTGACCATCCGGACGTGCTGGCGGGCGATCATGATGAAGGGAACTTCCTGTGAGTAGTCGGGCGGCGCATCGAGGGTCGAGACCGTGGCGTCGCTGATCGAGAAGAACTCCCGGTCGCGCTGGTTCACGAAGTCCGACAGCCGACTGCGGTAGCCCTCGCGCGGGAGTGTGAGGTTGCCCTCGATCCGGTACCGGTCGGTCTCGATCGTGACCTTCTCGTGCCTGAGATCCACGGCGCGCATGCTACCCATCGCCGCTGACGCCAGGATCCGAGGGCGCGGCGACGACTCGTATCCTGCTCACCGTCCTGCCTTGTTGGTCCATGGGACCACTTGGGCAGGACAGCGGCTGACGCCGTCAACGCGCGAATAGGCTCGACCCGGTGCCACTCCCTCCTCTCGGCCACATAGCCCCACGCGTGCTAGGCGCCTTCTTCATCGTCGCCGGAACGCTCCACTTCACCCACCCGCGGCGCTACGAGGCGATCATGCCGCCCTACGTCCCCGCCCAGCGCGAGATGGTCTACCTGAGCGGGGCGGCGGAGATCGCCGGTGGGCTCGCCGCACTCGCGCCCCGCACGCGGCCGCTCGCGGGGTGGTGGCTGATCGCGACGCTCGTGGCCGTCTTCCCGGCCAACGTGGACATGGCGCTGCGGCCGAACGACTATCCGATACCCCGCTCTCTCCTGTACGCCCGGCTGCCGTTCCAGGCCGCCTTCGTCGCCTGGGCGCACTGGGCCACGGGCGCGGCGACCGCGCGCGGTCGCTGACGCACTGCCGCTCGTCGGCTCACCGAGCACCTCCGAAGCGGTTGTGCCAACCCTTGCGCACGAGTCACTCGCACTCCACCGCGACGGTGAGCGCGCGGCACACCTCCTGCATGCGGTCCGATCCCAACCAGGTGATTCGCTCGACGAGCAGCCCCGCGTCGAGCGGCTGCATGTTGTCGAGGGAGACGACGCACGCGCGAGGCAGGCCGTCAGACGCCTCGAGGACCACCTCTGTCGGGAGTCCGCGGATGCGGGTGGTGAGTGGGGCAACGAGTGGCCGGCCAAGCGCTTCGAGGACAGCGTCGCGCGAGAGAACCAGGACCGGGCGGCGGCCCAGCACCTCCTCCTCGCTCCACCAGATCTCCCCGCGGCGAATCACCAGCGTTCCTGCTCCTCCGCGTTCAGTGCCGCGAGGTTGCGTCGGCGATTGGTCTCGGACCACGCGGTGAGATCGCCCCAGGCATCGCGGCCTTCGCGCTGCGGAGCCCTTCGGTAGCCGTCGATCATCGCCTGCGAGAGGTCGTCACCTCGCGCCTCACCGAGGCCAGCGTTGAGCATGTTGCGAATCAGCTCGGATCGTGAGACCCCACTGCGACGAGCGTGCTCATCGAGCTCGGCCACCAGCTCGTCGGTCAGTTGGACGAGGGTCTGAGTACGCCGGGCCATCGCCCCCAGCCTACCATCGGAGTAGCATATGGTCATACACGGCGCCCTTGGTCCACCCGCCGCGTGCCCTTCCGGGAGAATGGGCGCGTGACTGGGCTGCTCGAGAGGATCGGACCCCGAGCCCTCTTGCCTGAGCGTTCGGCGTCGCGGGCGGGCCGGCGGCGAGGGCTGTGGTTCGTGGCGGTGATGGTCACCCTGATGTGGGTGCTTGAGATCGCGGACTCGTTCGCCGGCGGCCGGCTGGACCGGTACGGGATCGAGCCGCGCGACGCGGACGGCCTGGTGGGCGTGGTGGCGGCCCCGTTCCTGCACGCCGGCTTCGGCCATCTGGTGGCCAACACCATCCCCTTCCTGCTGCTGGGGTTCGTGATCGCGCTCGGAGGGGCGCTGCGGGTGCTTGCCGTCACGGTGATCGTGGCCCTGGTGAGCGGCCTCGGCACGTGGCTGATCAGCCCCGAGTCGACGAATCACATCGGCGCGAGCGGGGTCGTGTTCGGCTACACGACCTACCTCATCAGCCGCGGGATCTTCAACCGCGGCTTCGTGGAGATCGCGATCGGCGTCGTGGTGGGTCTGGTGTGGGGCGGAGTGCTGCTCGCGGGGCTCGTGCCACAGGAGGGGATCTCCTGGCAGGGTCACCTGTTCGGGGCGATCGGCGGCGTGGCGGCGGCGCGGCTGCTTGCGCGCCGGCGGGACGTCGATCGGGAGCCGGACGGATGAGGAGCGAGGTGCTCGACGAGACGGCAACGCGGCAAGCGCTACCCGCCGCCTCCGCCTCCACCGCCGTCGCCGCCCCCTCCCCCTCCCCCTCCGCCGAAGCCGCCCCCACCGCTGTCGCCGCCACCGCCGAAGCCGAGCTCGCTCGCGAAGCCCTCCGCGGATTCAAGCCGTGCGGCTTGCCGCGGCGTGACGGTGTAATCCGGTAGGGGGCTGCTACCTGCGCCGCGGAGGTCGCGGAAGACGCGGGCCATGGCCAATCCCCACCAGCTCACGGCCGCGAGAACCAGAAGGACGATCCCGATTGTGGTGTCCCATAGCACGAGAACGATGGCTCCGCCGACGACGAGCGCGCCGACGCTCGCAAGCCCGCCAAGGCCGATCTTGTGAAGTCGGCGTGCCGTCCTCTGGGCGCCCGAGCGATACCGCCGGCGCGTGCCCTTGCGCTGGTCCCAGTGCCAAGACACGAGGCGCCGAATGGTGACACTTCGCAGCGATGCTTGGGCCGGCCGGCCGGCTCGTCGCCGGAGCGGAATCAATAGCCCAGACGTGGCGCCGGCTGCGCCGCACGTGGGGGAGCGGCGGGGGTGCCGGTGCGGCCCCTGACCCGGGTCGTCGCGCCCGGCTGAGATGCTTCGCCTGTGGAGCTCGCGCCTACCGTCATAAGCGCCGGTTGGGCGTCGGGCGTCAACGCCTACCTCACGGTGCTGGTGCTGTCACTGGCCGGGCGCGCCGGCTGGGGAGCGGTCCCCGACGAGCTCCAGTCAGACCGCGTCCTGATCGCGGCGCTGGTGCTGACCGCGATCGAGTTCGTCACCGACAAGGTGCCCTATCTCGACAGCGTATGGGACGCCGTGCACACTGCGGTGCGACCGGCGATCGGCAGCCTGCTCGGCCTCGGGCTGGCCGGCGAGGCCGATGTCGATGGGTTCGACGAGGTGCTGTCCGCGGGGGGGTCGGGGGCGCTCGCGCTGGCGAGCCACGGCGTGAAGGCCGGGCTAAGACTCGGCATCAACGCCTCGCCCGAGCCGTTCTCGACCATCCTGGCCAGCCTCATCGAGGACGGCCTGGTGACCGGCGTCATGCTGCTGGCCGTCGACCACCCGGTGCCGGCCGCCGTCATCGCCCTCGTGCTTCTCGTGAGCGGGCTGGTGCTTGTCGTACTCTTGATGCAGCGGATCCGCCGCGCCCTTCGCGCCCTGCAGAGGCGGCTGCGGCCGGGCTAGGTTTGGGACTGACGGGCCGACCTTCTTTTCCACCGAGGGTCCGCCCGGCTATCCTTACCTCGGTGACTAAGTAAGGAGAAAACGATGGATGCGCGAGCGAAGGTGACCTCGAAGGGTCAGGTGACGATCCCCAAGGGTGTGCGGGAGGCGCTTGACCTGCAGGAGGGCGACGAGCTGCTCTTTCGGGTCGAACACCGGCGCGCGCTGGTTGCCAAGACACCGGACTTCCTGGACCTGGCCGGTGCGGTGCCTGTGCCGACAGCGAAGCGCGGCACCCCGTGGGACGAAGTGCTTCGTCGCACGCGCGGCAAGCGCGCCGGGCGGAGACGCTGACGGCGTTCCTGGACACAAGCGTCCTGATCCGTCACCTCACCGGCGACCCGCCCGCCCTGGCCGCGCGCGCCACCGCCGCCCTCGCCGGAGTCGGGCGGCTTCTCTTGACCGACCTCGTGCTCGCCGAGTGCGTCTATGTCCTCGAGTCCTATTACGAGGTCGAGCGCGCAAGAGTCGCCGAGCTGATGCGCTCCGCGATCGCCCTCCCCACGATCGAGGCGCTCGATCCCACCACCCTTCTGCGAGCGCTCGAGGTCTACGAACTCGAGCGCGTCGATTTCGCCGAGGCGTACCTGGTCGCCCAGGCAGAAGCCACCGGCATCACCGAGATCCTGTCCTTCGACCGATCGATCGACAGGATCAAGAGCATCACCCGCGGCGAACCCTGACCGCACGCGGCTGACCATCCGCAGGCCGAGCGGAACGAGTCCCGTTGCCCTGAGAGCACGGCTGAAGGCCCTCGTCGAGGGCCGTGTTTGGGGGTCGGAGTGACGCGTGGGGCGGATCCGCAGGTAACCCCTGAGCGCTGAGTACTTCTCCAAGGGGCAAGCGGTTCTTCACCGCAGACGTGGAGCGGGCCGGGGATCAGTGTTCAAGGTCCCATCGCGGAAGCAGGTACTGAACGGCTACTCCTTCGGTGAGCCAGACGCCGTTCTCTGTCAGGAAGAAGCAGTGACCATCCGCTGCCATGCGTCCCGAAGAGACCTCCAGCACCAGGGGGCGACCGTGGCGAGCCCCGACGTGCATTGCCGTGTCGCTGTCGGAAGACAGGTGAACATGGTGACGGCCAGCGCGGTGCAGGCCGTTCCGGAGGATGGAGTCAAGGGCAGACGACGCAGTTCCGTGGAACAGCGTCGGAGGTGGCGCAGTAGGCGTCAACGCGAGATCGACGGTGATGCTGTGACCCTGGTTGGCCCTGATCTTCGTTTCGTCAGCGTTGAAGCTGAAGCGTCTCTTGTCGTTTCGGTCCACGACCTCGCGGAGGTCCTGGAGCGTCAGCTCGAACGACCGTTCCGTGCACGCGCGGAGCAGTTCCTCGACCAACACCCACCCGCCGGGCTCGATGGTTAGACCGAGTCGATCCGGGTCGTGGCGGAGATGACGGGCCAGGTACTTGGAGGTCTTGACTACTCGCTTGTCATCCACGGTTCAGCGGGCGCAGGTTGGCCACGAGATCTCCCAACCCGCCCGTGCGCTAACCGCGGCCCACCCGCTGAGCCAGCCTTTGCCCGTCCGCTACCCCGCATCAGACGCGTTCGTCCAATAGTCAGGCATTGGAGGGGCACCGCACGGCGCTGCGGCAGCTTCGCTTGGACGTGCTGGCACTGTCACTAGGAAGATTAGAACGGGCCAGTGCAGGGCTTCCTTTCATGGGCCGCGGTTGGTTCGAATGCCCGCTGCCGCGGATCCTCGGCGCCGATTGCTACCGGGATGGCCGGCAGCTCCGAATCGGGCGCGCCGACGTTGGGCATCTGTCGGCTAAACGGAATCGAACGACCGCGCCGCCTCGACTCGCTCCGAGCCGTTCGTTCATGGGCGCGATTGGTTCGAAACCGCACAAACACGGGCCGCGTGAGTGAATTGCTACCGGAATGCGCCCGCGATGCGTCGCCTTCGTGCGCGGCGTGCTACCGACAGGGAGCGCGGGAGTCCGGGTTCACTGGGCCTGGCCCTCCGGAAGTCGCAGCCATTCACGCTGCTTGGCGATCCACTTGCTGACTGTGTGGCTGAAGTCGTCCGTGCCGATCAACGGGCACAGCTTCTCGACGGCGGTTCTCTGTGCACTCAGCATTGAGACGTCGGCGTCCGGGTAGGAGGCCTCGTGTCGAGCTGCTCGCCTGACGAAGACGGCCAACTGTTGCTCGGCTTCGTCCCAACGCCCGAGGCGGCCCGCGGTGATCCCCGCGTGGAGGTCAGGGTGTCTGACGGCTGCACCGGGATCTGAATCAAGAATCAGGGCTAGTGCGGCAGCATCATCACTAACGGCTCCCCGCAGACGCTGCGCCTCCCGCGCCGCTATTTCGGCTAGCTGAGACCCAGCTTGGGTAAAGTTCTCCTCGTCGCTGGCCTCCACGTATCCGGCCTCGTCAATGCGTCGGTACACGTCGGGGTACGGCGACGACTGAGGGACCGGTTGCCATAGCCACATCGCTCCGACGTTGAGATAGCTCCCACGACTCCACTGGCTCGCCTGGAACTCAACGACGGCCAGCCACCAACCATGATCAGCCAGCCAGGTTCGCGACCGCCCGCGCTGCTTGAAGCCCAGAGGTCGCAACTTCGCGCGAGCGGCCGTAGCGATCACCTTGTTGTGGTCGAAACCCACGGCGCTAGGTGCGAGCCTAGGTGCCGTTTCGGGGAAAGTCCTCACCGCGTTGACTCCGAGCGCGGAGGCCGCCTAGATCCGGACCGATTTTTCATGGGCGCGATTGGTTCGAAACGGCGTGCACAGGGGCCGTTGAGCAAGATTGCTACCCATTTGCTACCGCCGCGTCGGTCCCCTGTCGAACGGTGCTACCGGGACGCGCGTCTGATGGGCCGTTGGGGACTAGCAATGGGGAGTTGCTAGCGCGGCATTGGTGGAATGCAGCCGCAGGGGGTCTGCCGGCTGAGCTGCCAAAATAGTCAGGACCGTCCGGCGGCAGGTTTGCCCGTCGCCCAATAATGGCGGTAGAAGGGAGGTGTTCTTCTTGGCGAAGAATGCCCCAAAGGGTCCGGGACGGCGCGGCGCGGTTAAGAGCCGGTCGCAGTTCATCGGACCCGGAGGCCATCCCGTCAAGCGCGACACGAATACGGGTCGCATACTCGACGTGAAGGCCGACCTGGAGCCCTTTAAGGGCGTCAGGCGTGAGAAGTAGGCCAGGGACGGCCTAGGAACGGCGGGGCGGGAGCTGCAACTCTCGCCCCGTCGGTGTTCAGGCTGGGTAGCCTATCCCTTTCGGATCCAGCCAGAGTGGGCTGCGATCAGTCCTTCGGCTTATCGTCGGGGAGGGCCTCTGGACTGACGGCACGGTCTTCAGGCTCGACCGGAGGCGGGAGTTTGGCCTCACTCTTCGCGAGATCGTCGATCCCATTGCCGATGCGTAAGAGCGCGTCATCGAGCGTGCGAGCCTGCCCCTCAAGGGGGACCTCCACGACTTCATATCCGGTGCCCTCATCGTTGAGCTGCCAAGCCACTAGCCCGGCCCCGTCGAGGTAAGTGTCCACAAGCAGTGACGCTTCCTTGACGAGGCGCGTGATCTCATCCCTGCCGCTGTAAGAGACGCCCTTCTTGGTCTGCTTTGGAACGCCCCGTCGCAATCGCGCCGCCCAGAGGAAGTACGTCCTCGGCGTTGCGTTTTCTTTCCAGTGACCCCAGTGCTTGATCTCCGTCTTCAAGTCCCGCCGCGCGAGCTTCAAGTCGGTCGCGGCGAACTTCAGCTCCTTGCGTCGGTTCGAGAAGTCGCTCATCGCGCCGCGCTCGGGGTAGGACCCGTACGCGGGAGCGCCCGTGACCTTTGTCTCGGCACAGATGAGCGGCAGATCTCTACGGTCGGGGTACGCGAGGTCGATCTGGTGGAGCTGCGAGAACCCTCGAACCTTCGTCGTCGGTGCTACACGCTCTCTCGTTTGGTTCTCAAGCAGCGCCGCGAGCACCTGCGCGAACCAGCCCCCCTTTTGGCGATAGACGGCCGGGAGTTGCTCTCCTTTGTTCTTCGAATCACCCATGTCGCGGGGCGCGACGCCCGCTATCCGGTACTGGTCGAGCGTCCACATGAGATCGAGCCAGTCCCACTGAACTGCTTGGAAGTCGCGGAATCGAAGCGTGTCGATCTTGTCGATCAGCGCGTCGCGCTTGTCTCCAGGATGCCCGTACTGGTCCTCGATCGCGGCGGCCGGGTGAGATGCCATGCCGACGGAACGCTAGACCACCTTGCAGACGTGCGTGACCGGAATGGTCGCCCCCGGGACGGCTATCCGAGCCGGCGCTCCCTCAACCAACCCGCCGCTTCGTACAGCTCGTCCACGTCGGCCGCCGCAAGTCCCATGACATCGCGGAGAAGAACGGCATCAACACGCTTTGCCACATTCGTCCAAAGCCCATTACGAAGCTTGCGCTCTAGAGACGGCTTCTCGGGCCGAAGCTGCTCCCAGGCCTTGAGGAGTGCTTGGTATGACGGAACCGGAAGGACGGATGCTTCACGGGGCTCCATCTTGAGAATCCCGCCTCCGTAGGAGCGACCGTGAACCTCGGCGCCCAGCATCGAAATCGAGTTCAAGGCAAGTAACGGGAGCGCCTGCTTGGCGCTCTTGGGCGCCGTGCTCCTGAGGCGTATCCCATGCATGGAGTTGACGAAGGAACAGCGGGCGCTGTTCGTCACAAGCCGGGGGTATCGGTGGCTCATGTACGTGAAGAACAGATCCGGTGGCGTGACCATCCGGGGACGCCACCACTGTTCCCGAACCCGACACTTGTAGGCGTCGGGAACGCCTCGCCGCTGGCCTTCTTCGATGTAGCTGAGCAGCGCCTCGCTCCTGTCCTTCGGGTCGGGACGCAGGAGCCACACGGGCTCATTGCGGGCGCGAAGTTCTTTCCAGTCGGCGCCGGTGAAGGAAAAGCCCTTGAGGTGTCTGGTGCCGGGGGGGCTGATCCGGGCTAGCTGATCCTCGGCCAGGCCGTACTCCTGTCGCGTTTCCTCGTTCAGCGTGAAGAAGGAGTTTGCTCCGGTGACCGAGCCCAGCTCCGGGGACCCGTAGTCACCTAGCGGCGTGAAATGCTCACCGACCACCCGCTTGAAGAGTTGCCGCGTCTTGAGCGGAAGGAGCATGTCCGTCCACTTTCCTTCGTCCGCTGGCGTCACGCTGTAGTGGTCGAACGGGCCGAGGTTAAGGAGGTCCTCGGCGTCATTGACGTAGTGGAGCGAGAAGGAATCGCAGCCGCCGGAGCCCTTAGCAACGACTAGAACGACCTTTTCCAGAGCGTCCTCGAACTGAAGTTCCTCGAAGAGGACCAGGTGTACGGCCGCGAACCGCTGCTTGAGCCACCGGCGGACAGCCTCGGCGTAGTGGACCGTCAGCAGCTCCGCCGGAAGAACCATCGCGAGCCGTCCTTCTGGCTTCAGGAACCCGCAGGAGTGGACGAGCAACGCTGCCCAGGATGAAGCGAGGCCCGACAAACGCACGCCCTGTCGCAGTGCAGCCTGCTGGGAGCGCTTTCGAGTGGTGCCCGTGTGGTCCTGGTACCGAACGAACGGTGGGTTCCCCACGACGGCATCGAGCCGGGGGAGGGGGCAGCCAAGTTGATCCGGCGTTGGAACTTCGAAGAAGTCCTCCTTCAAGAGCTTCGCGTCCAAGCTTTCGCCTTCCAGGATGCTGGTGGCGTCGCTCAGCGACTGCTCGTGCAGGTCAACCCCGAAGAGGTGTTCATCGAGCGCCGCCGTGGGGCAGCCTCGTCGCTTTAGCTCCCGGCCGGCGGCGAGCAGAAACACGGCCTCGCCACAAGTTGGGTCCAACACACGGGCATCTGGGTCTTTATCGACGGCCCACGCTGCGAGAAAGTCCGCAATCGCCGGAGGCGTGAAGAATGCTCCGCGCGCCTTACGAAGCTCAGGAACGTCGTCAAGGCGGAGGCTCATCAGAGTCGCAGGAGGCTAGTCTTGAGAACGGACGTTCGCGTCCACCTGTGGAGAAACGCTTCCATCACCCGCTTCTCGCGTGGCGATGCGAGACGCCCGTTCACGAGCCGCTCCGCCGTCCTGCTCCGTCGTCGTCTTCGCGTCGATGTCGGTCGGTCTGGCGCTCGAAAGCCCGAGCGATCGCGTCGAGGGTCTGATCTTGGTCGGGGTGCGCATAGAGCCTGGCGAAGCAACTCCCCGCCGTCCGTGTGACCGAGCTGATGGGCTGCCTCGGGGTAGCTGAGCCCTAACGCTTGAACCAGATAGGTCGCGCAGTAGTGGCGCAGCTCGTGAAAGTCCATGCTCGGCTTTCCTGCTACGCGGACGAGGTGGGCGTGGCGCCCCCTGCGGCTGCCCGAGAACTGAAGGCGCTTGAGGCAGACGGAAAGCTTCGCCGGGAGGGAGCGAAGCGAGGGACGCGCTGGATGCTCCCCTAGGTTCCGTGCTACCGGGCTTGTGGAGACGTGCTACCGCCGGACTACCGGGAGCCGTTCGCATCGATGCGGAGGCTGTCGCCGCGATTCGCGTGAGTTGCAGGCAGTTTGCGGTGTCATGCGCTTCGACTCGCAACCGTGCGTAAAGGGAAGTGCAATGGGCGCGGCGGGTTTCGAACCTGCGACCTCTCGCGTGTGAAGCGAGCGCTCTCCCACTGAGCTACGCGCCCTGAGGGCACGGCAGTCTAGCCCTCCGTCGGCAGCTTTCTCGCGCTCATGCGTAGCCGGGAAAGCTACAGCGAGTGGACGGATGATCGATGCACGCCGGCAGCGGACTTGCGCCTCCATGGCAGGTCCGCGCGCCAGACCTCTGCAATGCCGCCCGCCCCCCTGAGGGCGCTCCGACGGGCGGTCGAGTCTCAACCGGATGCCCCTGTTTCGCCGGCTTGTCCTGGCGGCCGCCGCCGCAGTAGCGCTAGCCACCGCCGCCCCTGCTCAGGCGTGGAGCCCCGACGTGGCTGCGCTGCAGGTCGCGCTGCGAGCGACCCACGACTACAGCGGCGGGATCGACGGCGTGGCCGGCTCCAGGACGAAGCGGGCCACACGCAAGTTTCAGCGGCGCCGGGGGCTGCGGGCCGACGGCGTAGCCGGTCCCCGGACCCGCCGCGCACTCGGCCGCCGGGGGCGTCCGCCGCTCGGCAGCCGGACGATGAGGGTCGGCCACGAGGGATGGGACGTCGCCGGGCTCCAGTTCCTCCTCGCGCGACGCGGCTTCACGAGCGGCCCGATCGACGGCGGCTTCGGCCCGAGGACCGGGGGCGCGCTTCGCCGGTACCAGGCCTCGCGCGGGCTCGCCGCCGACGGCGTCGCCGGCCCGGCCACGCTTGCCGCGCTGAGGGATCGCGACCGGCGCGCCCGACCGCGCCGCCCGTCTACCGGCGGTGGAGGCGGACCCGTGAGGTTCCTGCGCCCCGTGAGGGGTCCGCAGGGCGACGGCTTCGGCCCCCGCTGGGGCCGCATGCACACCGGACTCGACTTTCCCGTCCCCCACGGAACGCGGGTGGGAGCGGCCGGACGCGGGGTGACGACCTTCGCCGGCTACAACTCCGGCGGCTACGGGAACCTCGTGATCATCCGCCACCGGAGCGGCTTCGAGACCTGGTACGCGCACCTGGCGAGCGTCACGTCCTGGGCGGGTGAGCGGGTGCGCGGGGGAACGCGGATCGGTTTCGTTGGCTCGACGGGACGTTCGACGGGCCCCCACCTGCACTTCGAGGTACGCCGGGCCGGGCGGCCGATCGACCCGCAGCCGCTCCTCCTCGGAGCGAGTGCCTCGGTCTTTGCCGGGCCGGTGCCCTCGGGTCTCGAATGCACGGGCGCTCGAGATCGGCGCCCGGAGCCGCCGACTGCCTCGCCGGCCACGGCTCGGCTGCCCGCCTGCTGAGCCTGGCTCACCCCCGAACGCCCAGGCCCCGTCAGCTCTCGGCCCGGGATCGCCGAGCTCCACTAGCATCGCCCGCGCGACCGTGTTAGGTGTGGTGACCGACAAGGTGAGGACACGATGAACGCACCACCGCCTCGATTCCTGCCCGGGAACCCACTCGAGGAGGCCCTCCTCGCCGCCTCCGAGCGCGACGATCTGGGCCTCTTGCTGAGCGCTCTCCGCGACCACGAGGTACTCGTCCCGACCGTCGCTCCCACCGGCATCGAGGGCTCTGAACCCCTTCCCGAAGGCACCGAGATCAGCCTGAGGACCTTCGAGCGTGAAGGTCGGACGTACCTGCCGGTCTTCACCTCCGAGGCGCAGCTCGATCTGGCGGCACCGGGGCAAAGCTACGTACGCCTTACCGGCCAGGCGCTCGTCGGGCTGTGGCCGGCGGGCACCGCAATGGCGGTCAACCCTGGTGGCGACCTGGGCGTGGCGATTCCCGAGGAGGCTGTCAGGGGACTGCTCGAGGCGGATGAAGGCGGCGTGGCCGAGGTCCGCATCGGCGCCGGCTCGGAGATCGTGATCGGCGCGCCTGACCCTGAGCCGGAGGGTCTCACCGAGGTCGTCGGCGGGCTGGCGGAGCAGCGGCCGGACGTGCTCGCCGTGCACCGAGCGCTCGTTCAGGTGCAGGGACAGGACGAGCGGCCTCAACTCGTGCTCGGTCTCGAGCTTGCGCCGGGCACCGACCCCGACTCGGAGTGCCGCGCCTGGGCCGAGGCGCTCGGCGAGGGAGTCGGTCTGATGGCCGTCGCCGGCGGCTCGACCGATCCGGTGGCCAGGTGGATGCTCGAGCAGGACGAGCCGCTGTTCACGCGAAGCTAGGCGCGAACGGCGCCGGCGGTCGCTCGGGAACCGTTCGCGTAGAGCAGGCGGATCGCCTAGCATGCGGCGCGGACCGTGCTAGGTGGGGAAGTAGCGGCGTCCTGTACTCGCAATCCGCTCTAGCGAGGCCGAATTCCCGTTCGAGGGATGGAGCCTCTGGGGTCAGTACGCCGGCGAAGGTGCTGATGGCCCGGTCCCGCGCGGTGGTCGCTCGCGAACCAGGTCAGATCCGGGAGGAAGCAGCCTTAAGCGATACCGATCATGCGCCGCGGGGAAGCCGAGCCGGAGCCGGAGTCGGCGGGCACGCCCAGGGACCCATTTCGACGGCGGGTGCACGGTCCACTACTCGCTTGCGCGAGGAGCACAGGCACTACTCGCTTGCGCGAGGAGCAGAGGCACTACTCGCTTGCGCGAGGAGCACAGGCACTACCCGCCCGCGCCGGTGCATGCCCGCCCGCGCCGGTAGGGTCGCGAGAGCATGAACATCCTTGACGTCGCCGAGCGCTCGTGGCCCGTACTCAATCGGATGGCCAAGGGGCACACCGCCCTTTACCGCGCCACCCGTGGTCGCGTGGGCCACAGCGTCCCCGGCCTCGGGCCGATGCTCCTGCTCGATCACGTGGGAGCCAAGACCGGGACACGCCGTACCAGCCCCCTCGTGTACTTCAAGGACGGAGAGAACGTGGTGCTCGTGGCGTCGAAGGGCGGCCATCCCAAGCACCCGGCCTGGTTCCACAACCTGCGCGCCAACCCGGACACCACGATCCAGATCGGTGGCCAGCGTCGAGCGGTGCGCGCCCGGGTGGCGGACGCCGAGGAGCACCGGCGGCTCTGGCCGAGGGCGATTGACACCTACGCCGGCTACGCCGACTACCAGCGTCGATCCGACCGCCAGATACCGCTCGTGATCCTCGAGCCTCGCCCGCTCTAGCCGAGCGGGTCACGGCTCGCAGCCCGAGTACAGGTTCCACGAGCGGTTTCGGGCCACGAGCCGGTAGCCGCTCGGCACCTCCGCGTCGAGTCGCTTTGGGTCCTTGGGGTCGAGCACGCCGAGGCGCTCGACCTCCGCGTTCGCCGGATCCAGGTAGAGCCCGTCTGAAGCCGGGCGCTCCAGCTGGGCCGAGATGATCTCCGCCGGCCTCGTGTCCGTCCAGTAGGCGAGCGACGGCACCGCGCGGTGGTTCGGCACGTAGATCGGCGCGCACCCGCCGAACGCGTCGGCTCCCTCGGGCGAGCGCACCAGCTCCAGGAGGTCGGCCTGGATGCGGTCGCGCTTGGCAACGTCGTCGCGCAGGAAGTCGAGGCGGTCGAGCTGCATGGGTGAGAACGCGATGAGCCCGGCGATCACTCCGAGGCCGCCCAGGAGCCAGCGCCGCCGCGCCGCGTGTGTCCGCTCGAGCGCCGTCCAGCCGACCGCGGCGAGCGCCGCGAACAGGGCGAGCATGGCTGCCGCAAGGAACGCGTAGCGGGTCAGAAGCGACAGACCGGCGACCGCGAAGGCGACGAACGACACGCCGTTGGCGACCGCCACGGCGGCCGGCAGCAGCGTCCTGCGGCGCAGCCAAACGAGCCCCGCCCCGAAGCCGAGCACCGCGGCTATCAACTCGGGCAGGCGCAGGATCTCCCCGAGGCGGCGCGGCAGCAGCTCCACCACGTCGAGTCCCGTCTCGCGCTCGAGCTCGGCGGCCAGCTCGCGGGTGCCGGTGAACGACCACAGCGGATTGCCGGTCACCAGCAGGTCGCTCAACGCCCACAGCACCGGCGCGACGGCGGCCAGCGCGACGAGGCGGAGCCGCTGCGCGCGTCCGAGCGGCAAAGCCACCCACAGCCAATACGCGGCTGAGAACAGCCACACCTCGGGCCGCAGGAGCCCGGCCACCGCGAGCAGTACCAGCACCGCGCCGCCGCGTCGCGGCCGGCGGGCCTCGAGCACCGCGGCCCACACCACGAGCGCCACCGCCGGCAGGTCCACATAGCCGCGGATGCCGAAGTTGAGGATCGGCTCGCGGGTCACGAGGATGAGAGCCGCCAGCACACCGACCGGCCAGGCGTACAGCTCCTGCCCGAGCCGGAAGAGGCCGACGCAGAGGGCACCCATCGCCAGCAGTTCGAGCGCGAGGAAGGCCTCCTCGGCGGAGTCCCCGAGCGGGGACAGCAGCACCCCGATCGCGATGGCCAGCGGGTGCGGCGTCGGGGCCACCGGCACGTCGTACTGGGGGATGCGGCCATGGGCCAGGTCGTCGCCCCAGAGGAGGGCGTAGAAGCTGTCGTAGTTGAGGAAGGCGTGGCCGAAGGCGGCGTAGATCGCGAGCCCGATGAGGGCCGCGGCGAGCGCGTCGGGCATCGCCTTCCGCAGCCGGGTCACGGGGGCTCAAGCTACCGGCGAAGGCGTCGGACCCGTGGCTAGGATGACTGACCCGATGCTCTCGCTCTACCGTCGCCACCGCCCGCGCACCTTCGAGGACGTGGTGGGGCAGGACCACATCGTGCGCACGCTGCGCAACGCGGTGGAGCTCCAGAAGGTGCACCACGCCTACCTGTTCGTGGGCTCGCGCGGCACCGGCAAGACGAGCATGGCCAAGCTGCTGGCCTGTGCGCTCAACGCCGAGGGCGGTCCGCGCACCGACTTCGCACCGGACGACCCCGCCTGCCAGGCGATCGCGCGCGGCACCTCGCTCGACGTCGTGGAGATGGACGCGGCCTCGAACAACTCGGTCGACGACATTCGCGAGCTGCGCGAGAACGTCGCGCTCGCCCCGATGGGCGGGGGCCGGCGCGTGTACATCCTCGACGAGGCCCACATGCTTTCCCCCTCGGCCTGGAATGCCTTCCTGAAGACGCTCGAGGAGCCACCCGCCCACGTGGTCTTCGTGCTGGCCACGACCGAGGCGCACAAGGTGCCGGCCACGATCGTCGATCGCTGCCACCGCTTCGACTTCCACCGGCCCTCGCTCGAGCAGATCGCCGGGGTGCTCCGGCGGGTGTCCGCCGAGGAGGGCATCGAGATCCCCGACCCCGCCCTCGGCATGATCGCCCGCGCGGCCACCGGCAGCTTCCGCGACGCCTTGGGCACGCTCGAGCAACTGGTGACCTACGGCGGCAACGAGGTGAAGGTCGACGACGTGCTTGAGATTCTCGGCGTGGCCGATGCCGAGCTGGTGCTCGACACCGCCGAGGCGATCGTGGAGCACGACGCCCGCGCCGCGCTGCTCGCGGTCGAGCGGCTGTCGGGATCTGGCCGCGACCTCACCCAGTTCATGCGCGATCTCGCCGCCCATCTGCGCCACCTGTTCGTGGTGCAGACGCTCGGCCAGGTGCCGGACTCCTTCTCCGTCACCGCCGAGCACACGGGGCGGCTGCGCAGCCAGGCCGAGCGGCTCAACCAGAGCGAGGTGCTGCGGGCGGTGGAGCTCGTGGCCGAGGCGCTCCGAGCTGTCAAGGACGGCTCGGAGCCACGAATCCAGCTGGAGCTCGCGCTCATGAAGGCGGTGAATCCGGAGTCGGACCTGTCGCTGCAGGCGCTCATGTTTCGCATCGAGCAGCTCGAGCTTCGGCTCGCCGGGGCGCCGACCGGCGCTGCTGCCTCCGGTGAGCGGCCGACCGAGCGATCGACCGGAGGGCCCGCGGTCGCTCCCGCGGCCGCGATGCCATCCGCTCCACCGGCACCGGCACCGGCACCGGCACCGGCACCGACTGCGCCGAGCCCTGCCACGCCGCCCAGCTCGACGCCGGCCGAGACCGTCGCCCAGCCGGTGGCGGCAGCCCAGCCCGTGGCCGTCGCTCCGCCCGCGGTGGGCACGCCCGCGGTGATCGGTCAGCCCGGAGCCGACGGTGCCCGGGGCCTGGCGGTGGCTGAGGCCGCGCCCGCGCCACCCCCTGCCGAGGACGCAGCAGCGCCGACCACCGCCCCGGCGCTCGACCTCGAGCGCCTGAAGACGCTTTGGCCCGCGGCCGTGGAAGCCGTGCGGCTCGAGAAGGCGATGGTGGGAGCGCTTCTGGCCGACGCACACCCCACCGCGCTCGAGGGCAGCCGCCTGACGCTGACCTTCCCGGAGGCGGCCGAGTTCTCCAAGCGCAAGGCCGAGGCCAACCGCGAGATGCTCCAGGCCGCCCTCCACGGGTTGACCGGCCGCTCGCTCGCCCTCTCCTACGAGCTCGGCCCCACGGGCCCCACCGACGCCCCCACCCTCACGAGCGAGGAGCTGCTCGAGCGGCTCAAGCAGGAGTTCGGCGCCGAGGAGATCTTCGAGGACGATCCGCCGACCACCGAGGGGGACCACTAGTGCCCAAGCAGCCGAACATGAACCAGATGATGAAGCAGGTCCAGCAGATGCAGGCCGACATGATGAAGGCCCAGGACGCACTGAAGGACGAGGTGGTGGAGGCGAGCGCCGGCGGCGGCATGGTGACCGTCAAGGTCACCGGCGACCTCGAGCTGAAGGAGGTGCGGATCGATCCCGAGGCGGTCGATCCAGAGGATGTCGACCTGTTGCAGGACATGGTGCTCGCGGCCACCAACGAGGCGCTGCGCTCGGCGCAGGAGCTGGCGGCGTCGAAGATGGGCGCGGTCACCGGCGGCCTGGGAGGGCCGGGTGGGCCGCTGGGCGGGCTCGGCCTCTAGCCCCCCGTGCTCTCGCCCCCCGTCAACCGCCTGATCACCGAGTTCGCCCGCCTCCCGGGCATCGGCCAGCGCACCGCTCAACGCCTGGCCTTCCACGTGTTGAAGACCGCGCCCGACGAGGCCCTTCCCCTGGCCGACGCCATTCGCGAGGTGAAGGAGACGGTCGGCCTGTGCGAGACCTGCTTCAACCTGTCGGTCGGACCCGAGTGCCGCATCTGCCAGGACGCCCGCCGCGACACCGAGCTCATCTGCGTGGTGGAGGAGGCCGGGGACGTGATCCCCATCGAGAAGACCAACGAGTTCCGCGGCCACTACCACGTACTGGGCGGCGCCCTCTCTCCGATCGACGGTGTCGACCCCGAGGACCTGCACATCACCGAGCTGGTCGGTCGGCTGGAGGGAAACGGGGTCCGAGAGGTGGTGGTGGCCACCAACGCGACCACCACCGGCGAGGCCACCGCGCTCTACCTGGCCGACCTGCTGCGCGAGCGCGCGCCGCGGGTCACGGTCACCCGCCTGGCGAGCGGCCTGCCCGTCGGATCAGATCTCGAATACGCCGACGAGGTGACCCTCGGAAGGGCGTTTCGGGCGCGCACCCAGCTGTGAGCGCCACCGGCGGCGACACCGTCGTCATGAAGTTCGGCGGCACGTCGGTGGCCGACGCCGACCGCATCAAGCATGCCGCTCAGCGCATCGCGCGCGCCCGCGACGACGGGCACCGCGTGGTGGCCGTGCTCAGCGCGCGCGGCAAGACCACCGACGAGCTCGTGGCCATGGCCCGCGAGGTGTCGGACCGGCCGGACCCGCGCGAGATGGACATGCTGCTCTCGACCGGCGAGCGCATCTCGTGCGCGCTTGCGGCCATGGTCCTGAAGGACCTCGGCCACCAGGCCGTCTCGCTCACGGGGTCGCAGGCCGGGATCGTGACCGACACCTCCCACACCAAGGCCCGCATCCTCGACGTGCGCGCGGACCGGATCATGCGCGCCCTCGACGAGGGGCAGATCGTGCTGGTCGCGGGCTTCCAGGGGGTGTCGACCGCGCTCGACGTGACCACCCTTGGACGTGGAGGATCGGACACCACCGCGGTCGCGCTGGCGGCGGCGGTGGGGGCGTCGGTGTGCGAGATCTACACGGACGTGAGCGGGGTCTTCTCGGCGGACCCGCGCATCGTTCCCGAGGCCAGGAAGCTCGCCCAGGTGTCCTTCGAGGAGATGCTCGAGATGGCCGCATCCGGAGCGAAGGTGCTCCAGCTGCGGTCGGTCGAGTACGCCCGCAACCACGGCGTGAGCATCCACTGCCGATCGAGTTACGAGGACGGACCGGGTACCTTGGTGCTGACCGAGGAGCAGACCATCGAACGCCCACTAGTCACCGCCGTCACCCACTCGACCGATGAGGCGCGAGTCACGCTCACCGGCCTCCCCGATGTGCCGGGGGTGGCCGGGCGGGTGCTCACCGTCCTGGCCGAGGCCAACGTGAACGTGGACATGATCATTCAGAACGAGCCGGAGAGCCAGGGCGGCCGCGCCGACATGTCGTTCACCGTCCCGCGCGACGACCTGGTCGCGGCTCGCGATGCGCTCGAGCCCCTGAAGGCCGAGCTCGGCATCGGCGAGGTGTCGACCGACCTGCGCATGGGCAAGGTGTCCCTCGTGGGCGCGGGCATGAGGAGCCATCCCGGCGTGGCCGCGAAGACCTTCACCGTGCTCGGCGACGCGGGGGTGAACATAGAGATGATCTCCACCTCGCCGATCAAGATCTCCTGCGTGGTGCACGAGGACGATGTCGAGGAGGCCGTGCGGCGGCTGCACACGGCATTCGACCTGGGCTCCGACGCCGTGCGTCACGAGGACGTGGCCGGCGTGCACCGGCCGGTCGTCTCCTGACCATGCGCGTCGCCGTGGTCGGCGCCACCGGCGCCGTGGGCTCGACGATGCTCGAGGTGATCCGCGAGCAGGGGCTGCCGGTGTCCGAGGTCGTGCCGTTCGCATCGGAGCGTTCGGCCGGCCGGGAGCTGCACTACGGCGACGAGCCGATCACCGTGCGGGCGCTCTCGGAGGAGTCGATCCGGGGCTTCGACCTCGCGCTCTTCTCGGCCGGCGGCTCGACGAGCGGCGAGTGGGCACCGCGCTTTGCCGAGACGGGTGCGGTGGTGGTCGACAACTCCTCCCGCTGGCGGATGGAGGATGGGGTGCCCCTCGTGGTGGCTGAGGTCAATCCGGAGTCCCTCGACCACCATCGCGGGATCGTCGCCAACCCCAACTGCTCGACGATGCAGATGGTGGTCGCCCTCAAGCCGATCCTCGACCGCGCGGGGATCGAGCGGCTCGTGATCTCCACCTACCAGGCCGTGTCCGGCACCGGGGTCCGGGCCGTCGAGGAGCTCGAAACGCAGTCGCACATGGTCATCCACCACCAGGCGGTCGCCCCGCCGGAGGTGTACCCGCACCAGATCGCGTTCAACGTGCTGCCTCAGGCGGGGGACTTCGAGGATGGCGACGACCACACGACCGAGGAGCGCAAGCTGATCGCCGAGACGCGCAAGATCCTCGGGGCCGACGACATCGGCGTGTCGGCCACCTGCGCGCGCGTGCCGGTGATCAACGGGCACTCGGAGTCGGTGAACGTGCAGACGCGCGAGCCGCTCTCGCCGGAGGAGTGCCGCGAGCTGCTCGGCGCGGCGCCGGGCCTGACGGTGCTCGACGACCCCGCGCGCGGCGTGTACCCGCAGCCCACCGAGGCCACCGGACGCGATGACGTGCTGGTCGGCCGCATCCGCCGCGACCCGTCGCACGAGCGCTGCCTCAACCTGTGGATCGTCGGGGACAACCTGCGCAAGGGCGCGGCCACCAACGCGGTCCAGCTCGCGGAGCTGCTGCGAGTGCGGGGCCTGCTGAGGGCGCAGAGCGCCGCCTGAGATGAGCGCCGCGGTCGCCGCGGTCTGGCGCTTGGCGGGCCCGGGCGACGGCGCCGCTCGAGCCGCCTGGCGCGCCTTCCTGATCAGCCGCCTGCTGGTGGCGGCGGTGGCTATACCGGTCTCCCTGTGGTTCAACTTCAGCGGGTACACCGACCCGCACGAGGCGGTCATCCTCACCCACCCCTTCGGCACGGGCACGCCCGGCGAGATCCTCGACGCCATCGTGTCGTCGCTTGCGAAGTGGGATGCCGTCTGGCACCTGCGCATCGCCAACGACGGCTACGGCTGGCCCGGGGGGCCGGCCGGCGGAGAGGCTGCCTTCTTTCCCCTCTATCCCCTGACCGTCTGGCTCGCGAGTGGCACCGGCGCGTCGCCGGTTGCGCTTCTGGTGGGCGCATACGCCGTGTCGCTGGCGGCCTTTCTGGCCGCCCTGCGCCTGCTCCACCGGCTGGTGGCGCTCGAGCTGCGCCCGGAGCTCGGCGCCCCGACCCTGATGTTGCTGGCGCTCTTCCCCACCTCGCTGTTCTTCGGGGCGCCCTACACCGAGAGCCTGTTCCTGCTGCTGTCCATCGGCGGTTTCTACTCCGCTCGCACCGGTCACTGGGCGGTCGCCGGCCTGCTGGCGGCCACCGCCTCGGCCGCGCGCCCGGTCGGCGTGTGCCTCGTTGTGCCGCTCGCCGTGCTCTACCTGTACGGCCCGCGTACCGATCGCAGCGCCTCCACCGGGCCTCCCCGGAACGCACTGCTCCCGCGCCACCGGCCTGGACTCGACTTCCTGTGGCTCGGGCTTGCGCCCCTCGGCCTGCTCGTGTTCAGCGGCTACCTGGGCCTTCGCCACGGGGACCCCCTCGCGTTCCTCCACGAGCAGCAGTCCCGCACGCACGAGTTCTCGTTCCCCTTCGCCGGCATCTGGAAGGGCACCATGGCCGCCTTCGACTCGCTCACCTTCCTGGTCCTCGGCACGCCGGAGTCCGCGGGAATGTTCGCGGCGCGCAACCTGATGCTGTTCGTGTTCCTGGTCTTCGGCCTGGTGGCGACGGTGGGAGTGTTTCGGCGGCTGCCCGTGGCCTACGGGGTATACGTCGTCGCCCTCCTGTCCCAACCGCTGTCGCTGCCGATCGAGGACAAGCCGCTCGACTCACTCGGCCGCTACCTCGCGGTCGTGTTTCCCCTGTTCATGTGGCTCGCGCTCGTGTGCGAGGAGAGGCGGCGAACGCGCCCGGCGCTCGTGGCCTCGAGCGCCGGTCTCGTGCTGCTGTCGGGGATGTTCGCCGCGTGGGTCTGGGTGGCCTAGCCGACGCTGTCAGTTCCGGCGCCGCTCCGCCGGCACGCGCCGCCGGCACCACGCCCCATCGCCACGCCCCATCGCCACCCCATCGCCACCCCCCCGGTCACCTTGCTGTCACCGGTACGGTGCCGATCTGTCACATACGACGCGTAGTTCCGTGCAGGCATCTAGGGGTTGGGTGGATTTCGACACCATGAGTCCCGTTATCCGCCCACCCCCCTCCCGCGGCTTGACACTCGCGGTGCCGGCGCCGGCTACCCGCGGCCCGCCTAGGATTGCCTTCATGCGATCGACCGCTGCAGCCGTGGCCGCGTGCGCGCTGTGCGCCGGGCTCCTGTGGGCAATGCCGGTGGTGGCGGGGGAGGAGCCCAAGCCGCCGGTGGCCTTCAGCGTCTCTCCGAACCCCGCGCAGGTCGGCCAGACGGTCGGCTTCCAGGCTCTTGCCGGAGATGCCGGGCGTTATCGGTGGGACCTCGACGGAGACGGCAGCTTCGAGACCGACGGCGGCGTCAGCCCGACGGCGTCACGCACCTACGCACAACCCGGCAGCGTGAACGTCGGGCTCCTGGTGACCGATCGGGACGGCGACGAGCGCCAGGCGGTCGCCGAGGTGGTGGTTGCGTCGCCGGAGCCGGAGATCCAGGGCCCGCCGGCCGGTGGGCCCGGAACGGGGGAGGGTCCGGGGACGGGACCCGACGTCGAGCCGGACGGAGGTGGCGGCGAAGCGGCCGGGCCGGAGGGCGGGCCGGACTCGGGCGCGGGCGGGCCGGGGGCCGATGGCGACCCCCCGCTGGGCGACGAAAAGCGAGGCGAGCCGTCCGAGGACAGGCTCACCGACCGCCCGCCGGGCACCGAGAAGCCGGTCGACCGCGGGCCCAGCGCTCCGCGGCAGCGCCCGGCCCCGCGCGGCGGAAAGGGGCCGCACCCGCTGATGCCGTCGCTCACGCCCCGAGCGATGCACCGGATGCCGCGGCTGCGGCCCGTCGCCCGCATCGCCTCCACCTCGGTCCAGATCCAGGACTTCGCCTTCTCGCCCGCGTCGATCACCGTGCAGGCCGGTGAGACGGTGACCTGGACCAACCGCGACGACGTGCTGCACTCCGCCAAGGGCCGGGGCTTCGACACCAACCTCCTGCGCTCCGGAGAGACAGGCTCGCACACCTTCACCCGAGCCGGCACCTACTCCTACATATGCGTCCCGCACAAGTCCATGAAGGGCACCGTGCGCGTGGCCGCCGCAGGCGGCGGCGGAACAGGGGGCGACTCGGGCGGGAGCGGCGGGTCCGGCGGCGGCGCGGGGGGAGGCGACGCCGGGGGCAGCCGCTTCAGCACCGACGGCACCGACCTCGACATCAGCGGCCCGTTGGTGGACGAGACCACGGGCGGTGGCGGCAGCAGTAGCGGCGACGGCGGGCGCGACGATGGCGGCTCCGACCTTCCGACCACGGGTCTCGACCTTGCGCTGCTGGTCGCGATCGGGCTGCTCCTGCTCACGAGTGGAGCTCTGCTTCGCAGGGCCGCGGCGCTGCGGCCTGCCTGACGCAGCACCTCCGACAGCCTCTTAGCCCCGGCGCATCAAGTTCTCGCGAACCGTTGAGCACTTTGCGACCCCCCAGGGTCGAAAAGTGCTCAGCCGATTTGCTTGGTCCGAGCCAGCGGGCCCAGGGCCTGAGCGCCCTAGGCAGTGGCCAGCTCAGCGACCTTTCGCTGCACGTCGCGCGTCTTCACCACGTGCTTGTCCATCCCGAGCTCCTTCGGCTCGAGGCCGAGTGCAAGGCCCAGGACCTGCGGGAGGTGCAGCACCGGGATGTCGAGGTCGCGCTCGACGTACTTGGCCGCATCGGGCTGCTGCAGGTCGAGGTTCAGGTGGCACAGCGGGCACGGCGTGACGAGACAGTCGGCGTCGGCGTCGATCGCGTCGGCCAGGTGGCGCCCGGCCTGGCGCAGTGAGGTGGCCTTGGCCATCGTGATCACCGGGAAGCCGCAGCACTTGTGCGAGCCCGCGTACTCGACTGCCGTGCCGCCCACGGTCTCGATCACATGCTCGAGGTACTTGTCGCGGTGGGGAAACTTGTCGTAGCCGAGCCGGCCCGTGGGGCGCACGATGTAGCAGCCGTAGAAGGGCGCGATGCGCAGGCCGTCGAGGGGCCGTACCACCCGCTCGCGGAGCTTGTCGAGCCCGATCTCCTCGACGAGCAGCCAGAGCAGGTTCTTGTTCGTCCAGTCGCCGCCCTTCTCGTAGCGCAGGCCCTCCGGCTCGAGATGGGTGTTGATGTGCTCGCGGTAGGCGTCGTCGGCGTCGAGACGCTGCTGGCACTCGCTCTGCGCGCCCTGGCAGGTGGAGCAGATGTTCATCATCGAGGCGCCCGTCTGCTGGGCCAGCGCGAAGGTGCGCGCGTTCAGGGTGTCCACGAGCTCCTGGTTGTGCTCGGCGATCACGCCCGCGCCGCAGCAGTTGGCCCGGTTCAACTCGATCATCTCGAGGTCGAGCTCGGGGCCTACGAGGGCCATCGAGCCGTGCAGCTCCGGGGTGAAGCCGCGCGACACGCAGCCCGGCCAGTAGGCGACCTTCACTGTTCCGCTCCTCCTTGCTCGGTGCCGGCGTGGGTCGGATCGGTGGTTGCCTCGGAGCCATCGCCTCCGGCGGGCTCCTGCTCGGTCGCGCCGCCCTCGCCGTCCTCGCCGACGATGTACAGGTTCAGCTCGAGGCGCTCGCCGTCATCGGTCTCGATCTCGTTGTAGATGCGCCGGACCTGATCCTGGTCGGGCAGCTTGTGGTGAATGAGCGCAGCCTTCGGCGACACCTTGCCGGACCGGATCCCGGCGATCGCGGTCGGTAGCGACTCGATCAGCTGCTTGAGCGCGCGCGGCTCGACCTGCGAGCGGATCAGGCTGCCCTGGCCGTAGGACTTCGGCAGTAGCTGCGACTCGTGCAGCGTCCCGTACTTCTCGATGATGTCGACGAAAGCCTTCTCGTGGCCGTAGCCGTTGTTGCGGTCCTTGATCCCGTAGTCCCCGGTGGCGTGGCGGCGCAGCCGCATGATCTGGCTCATCGGGGCGACATCCTTGGGGCAGACCTCGATGCAGGCGAAGCAGTGGGTGCAGTCGTAGATGCCGTGCGGGTCCTCGGCCAGATCGCTCAGGCGGTCCTCCGTGTGGCCGTCGCGCGGATCGCCGACGAAGCGGTAGGCCTTGGCCAGGGCGGCCGGGCCGATGAACTCGGGGTCGACCTCCATCGACAGGCACGCCGACACGCACACGCCGCACTGGATGCAGGCCATCGACTGGGTGATGTCGATCATCGCCTCCGGCTCGACGATGTACTCGCGCTCCGGCGGCTCGCCCTCGGGCAGCAGCCACGGCACCACGCGCTGGATCTTCTTCCAGTGCACGGCATCCATGTCCACGATCAGGTCCTTCAGCACGGGCATGTTGCCCATCGGCTCGACCACGATCTCGCCGTCGGGAGCGCGTTCGAGCGCCTCGCCGAGCTGGGTGTTGCACGCGAGCGCCGACTTGCCGTTGATGCGCACGCCGCACGAGCCGCAGATGGCGGCCTGGCAGGAGCAGCGGATCGAGAGCGAGCCGTCCTCGTCGAACTTGGCCCGCAGGATGCCGTCGAGCACCGAGCGCGTGGGCGGCAGGTCGACACTGAAGCTCTGCCAGTAGGCGGCCTCCCCGGACTCGGGGTCGTAGCGTCTGATCTTGAGGGAGAAATCAGACACGGGTTGAGACCTTGAGCGGGGATTGGGTCACTGGCATGCCCGCGGCGTGCGACTGGTTGTGACGAGATGGGTGAGCACGGATGCGAGCACAGATCGTCAGTACTTGCGCTCCTGAGGCTCCCACTGGGTCATCGTGACCTCGGAGTAGGACACCTCGGGAGGCCCGCCGCCGTCGATTCGGAGGTCGATGTGCTTGAGCCACTCGTCGTCGTTGCGGGCGGGGAAGTCCGTGCGGTACTGGGCCCCGCGGCTCTCCTTGCGCTCCAGCGCACCCATCACGATGCACTCGGCGTTGTCGAGCATGAAGCCGAGCTCGATCGCCCCGAGCAAGTCCTGGTTGAACACCGTGCCCTTGTCGTCGGTGGCCACGGTCCTCGCCTCCTCCTTCAGGCGCTGCACGATGGCGAGCGCCTGGCGCAACCCCTCGTCGTCGCGGTAGACGGCCGCGTAGCGGTCCATCGCCGCCCCGAGCTCGTCCTTGATCTGGGACACGCGCCGGCCGGTGCGCTCGCGGCCGACGATGTCCTGGACCATCGTGGCCTCCTCGGCCAGCCGGGCATCCGAGACGCTCGGCAGACCGACGCCCTTGGCGGCGTGCGCGGCGTGCTGCCCCGAGCGGCGACCGAAGATGAGGGTGTCGAGTAGCGAGTTGGCGCCAAGGCGGTTGCCGCCGTGCACCGACACACACGCCACCTCGCCGGCCGCGTACAGGCCCGGCACCGACGTCTGTCCGTCGATGTCGGTCTTGATCCCACCCATCGTGTAGTGGTTGCCGGGCTTGATGTGGATCGGGTCCTTGGTGATGTCCACCCCGGCGAAGTCGCGGCCCACGTTCACGATCTCGCGCAGGGCCTCGTGGATGCGCTTGCGCGGCACGACCGTGATGTCGAGCGCGACCGTGCCGTCCGGGAAGCCGCGCCCCTCGTTGATCTCGGTCTGCTCCGCGCGAGACACCACGTCACGAGAGGCAAGCTCCATCTTGTTAGGCGCGTACTTCTCCATGAAGCGCTCGCCCTGGGCGTTGTAGAGGTGCGCGCCCTCGCCGCGTGCGCCCTCGGTGATCAGCAGCCCGTTGCCCGCCAGCGTCGTCGGGTGGTACTGGATCATCTCCATGTCCATCAGCGGGGCGCCGACGCGGTAGGCCATGGCGATGCCGTCGCCGGTGCAGATCAGGGCGTTGGTGGTGGGGTTGTACACCTGACCGTTGCCGCCGCAGGCGAGGATCACGGTCTTGGCCCGGAAGAGCTCCATCGACCCGTCGCGGATGTTGCGCGTCACGGCGCCGGCCACGTGGCCGGAGTCGTCCTGCACCAGGGCGGTGGTGAACCACTCCTCGTAGCGGAAGACCTCGCTGCGCTTCATCAGCTGCTCGTAGAGCACGTGCAGGATGGCCTGGCCGGTGATGTCGGCCACGTAGTAGGTGCGCGCCGCCGAGGCGCCTCCGAAGGCGCGGGTTCCGAGCTTGCCCTCGTCGTTTCTGTGGAAGGTCACGCCGAGGTGCTCGAGGTGGAGGATCTCCTTGGGCGCCTCGCGGCACATGACCTCGATCGCGTCCTGATCGCCCAGGTAGTCGGAGCCCTTGACCGTGTCGAAGGCGTGCGACTCCCACGAGTCTCCAGGGTTGAGCGCGGCGTTGATACCGCCCTGCGCCGCGTTGGAGTGCGAGCGCACCGGATGGATCTTCGAGATCACGCCCACCGACACGCCCTCGTCGGCGGCCGCGAGGGCGGCGCGCATGCCGGCGAGGCCGGCTCCGATGACTAGGACGTCGTGCTGGGGCATGGGGTGCCCGGCCGATGTTCGGCGACGGGGCGCGGCGATTCTAGGGGTTCGCTGGTCACACCCGGCTTACGGCCGGCGCGCGGCCGATGGGTCACCCGCGTCCGGGCGCCGCGGGAGCTCAGATCGCGGGAGCGGCCGGCCGCAGCGCGCGCTTCACCTGGTCGAGCGTGACCACGCCGCGCAGCATGCCCTCGCCGTCGACGGCCATCAGCGCACCCAGCCGGCCGAGCCCCTCCGACCCCAGCACGACCTCGAGGGGCTCGTCGAGCCCCACACGCACGCCCTTCGCGGCCTCGGGGTTCATCACCTCCTGCACCGTCCACCCGGGTCGCAACGCCTCGGGCACCTCCTCGACGGCCTCGCGCTTGACGTACCCGAGATAGAGACCGGCGCCATCGACCACCGGGAACCACGGCCAGCGGTAGCGCAGAAAGAAGTCCTCGAGGGCGCGGTCGAGCTTGAGGCCCGACTCGAGGGCCACCGGCTCGCGATCCATCACGTCGGCCACGCGGAGCCCCTCGATGCGTGAGGTCAGATGCGTCTGCTGCTCGGCCGAGCGCGCTGCCTGGCCGAGGAAGAGGCCGATGAAGATGCTCCACAGGCCGGTGACCAGCAGGTCCTCGAGCAGCGCGTACACGCCGAGCCCGATCAACAGGTAGGAGAAGCCGCGTCCGATCACGGCCGCGAAGCGGGTGGCCTTGGAACGGTCGCCGGTGCGCCGCCAGGCGATGGCGCGGGCAATGCGCCCGCCGTCCAGCGGGAAGGCGGGGATGAGGTTGAAGAGCAGCAGGGCAGTGTTGATGAAGGCGAGATAGAAGAGGACGGCCGCGGCGGTGCCGGCCGTCGACCCGGAGTCGAGGGCGTTGTCGAAGGAGCTGCCCGCAAGCGCCAGGCCCGCTCCCACGCAGAGCACGACGATCACCAGGGTGACGAGTGGTCCGGCCACCGCGACCTTGAACTCGACGCCGGCAGAATCGGCGTCACGGCGCAGCCGTGCCACGCCTCCGAACAGGAACAGATCGATCCCCGCGATCCCGATCCCGTTCCGGCGTGCCACGAGCGCGTGCCCGAGCTCGTGGAGGATCAGCGACACGAAGAACAGCAGCGCGCTCGCTGCGGCCAGCACGAGTGCCTTGGTCTCCTGGTTCGGGAAGACGTCGCCGTAGGTCTGCGTCAGCGACCAGATGATGAGAAAGAGGATGAGAAACCAGCTCGCATCCACGCCGATGCGGATGCCGAAGACCCGCGCAAGCTGGATCGAGCGCCCCCCGAACACCGAGCAATCCTCGCACAGCCCTGGTGAGCGGTAGGCGTCGCGTCCGTAGACTGCCCCCGGCTCACCGACCCAAGAAGGAGGAGAAGCGTTGGCTTACCGCGTGACGTTCATACCGGGCGACGGCACCGGTCCCGAGATCTCAGAGGCCGTCAGGCGGGTCCTCGAGGGGACGGGCGTCGAGTTCGAATGGGACTGGCAGGACGCGGGCGCCGACGTGTACGAGCAGGAGGGCACGCCGCTGCCCTACCGCGTGATCGATTCGATCAGGGAGCGCGGACTCGCCATCAAGGGGCCGATCACGACGCCGGTCGGGTCGGGATTCCGGTCGATCAACGTGGCCCTGCGCAAGGAGCTCGACCTGTACGCGTGCGTGCGGCCCTGCAAGGCCTACGAGGGTGTGCGCACCCGCTTTCCGGACACCGACATAGTGATCATCAGGGAGAACCACGAGGATCTCTACGCCGGTGTGGAGTACGAGCTCGGCGACGAGCGGACGGAGCGACTGCGGCAGTTCATCAAGGACACCAACGGCGTCGAGCTGCGCGAGGACATCGGCATCTCGATCAAGCCGATATCCATCTTCGGCACCAAGCGCATCGTGCGCGAGGCCTTCGAGTACGCGAGGACCAACGGCCGCTCGAAGGTGACTGGTGTGCACAAGGCCAACATCATGAAGTTTACCGACGGCCTGTTCATCAAGACCGCGCGGGAGGTGGCGGAGGAGGAGTATCCAGACATCGAGTTCGAGGATCGCATCGTGGACAACCTGTGCAACCAGCTCGTGTCACGCCCCGAGGAGTACGACGTGCTCGTGCTGCCAAATCTCTACGGGGACATCGTGTCCGATCTCGGCGCGGGCCTCATCGGTGGACTCGGCATGGCGCCGGGCGCCAACGTTGGTGACGAGTACGCGGTGTTCGAGGCCGTGCACGGCTCGGCACCCAAGTACAAGGGGCAGAACAAGGTGAACCCGATGGCACTGATGCTCTCGGGCGTGATGCTCCTACGCCACGTCGGCGAGCGCGAGGCCGCCGACCGGCTCGAGGGAGCGATCGCCGAGGTGATCCGCGCCGGCGAGTCCGTGACCTACGACATGAAGCCCTCGCGCGACGACCCCACGGCGGTGGGCACCTCGGAAGTCGCCGACGCCGTGATCGCGGGGATGGAGAAGGTGGCCGCCTAGGCGGCCGTCTCCGCTAGCTGCCGGTCTCCGGGGTCGTTCCCGTGGCCACGAACCCGCGCCCCTGCTTCTCGACGGCACCGTCGGCCCGGAGCCCGTTCAGGACCCGGTAGAGGTAGTTCTTCTGCTTCACGTCGAGGCGCTCGGCCAGCTCGTTGACGGTGATGCCGGGATTCTGCCGGACCGCCTCGAGCGCCTTCTGCGCCGCCGTGCCGCCGCGCCGGCGGCGGCGACCGCCTCCTCCGCCCTTGCTCCCCGAGCCCCGGGGCCGGCCGGGCCCACGACGCGGAGCCTCGAGACCTTGGAGGGCGCTCTTGGCCCGTTCGAGCTTAAGGTACTCCTCGTGCAGCGGCTTCAGCTCTTTGAGCCGCCCGTCTATCGCGGCGCGCTGATCGGTCAATAGGTCTGCCATGTCACTCCTTGAGAAAAGGTGAATCGATGCGAACGAAGATAACTGTAGTGGGTGCAGGTAATGTCGGTGCGACGACTGCACAACGACTTGCGGAACGTGATTACGCCGACGTGGTGTTGGTGGACATCGTGGAGGGCATGCCCCAGGGCAAGGCGCTCGACCTGAACCAATCCGGTCCTGTGGTGGGCTACGAGCCGAACGTTGTCGGCACCAACGGCTACGAGGAGTCGGCCGGCTCCGACATCGTGGTCATCACCTCCGGATTCCCGCGCCAGCCGGGCATGAGCCGCGACGACCTGCTGGCCAAGAACAAGGAGATAGTGGGTGGAGTGGCGGCACAGGTGGCCGAGCGATCACCCAAGTCCATCGTGATCGTGGTGACCAATCCACTCGACGCCATGTGTCACGTTGCCTCGGACGTCACCAAGTTCCCGCGCCAGCGCGTGATCGGCATGGCCGGCGTGCTCGACTCGGCCCGCTTTCGCACCTTCCTCGCGTGGGAGCTGGGCGTGTCGGCGCGCGACGTGACGGGCTTCGTGCTGGGCGGCCACGGGGACACGATGGTGCCCGTCGTGAGCTACAGCAACGTGGCCGGGGTGCCCATCACGCAGAAGATCGCCTCCGACCGGCTCGAGGAGATCGTGCAACGCACGCGCGACGGCGGCGCCGAGGTCGTGAAGCTGCTCCAGAAGGGCTCCGCCTTCTACGCCCCGGCCGCGGCCACCGCGGAGATGGTCGACTCGATCGTGCTCGACCAGGGTCGGGTGCTGCCCTGCGCGGCGCTGTGCCAGGGCGAGTTCGGGATCGACGGTCTCTTCGTCGGCGTGCCGGTCAAGCTCGGCCGCAACGGAATAGAGGAGATCGTCGAGATCGAGCTCGAGCAGGGGGAGCAGGAGCAACTGAAGAAGTCGGCTGCTGCTGTGGAGGAGCTGGTCTCCGCGATGGCCGATCTCTAGACCGAGTTGGCAGGGGGCAGTTGGCAGTTGGCAGCGGTGCACAGAGCGGGATGGCTGAATGCGGACGGCGGACCGTCAACCGACGACTGGCCAACTGCCAACTGCCAACCGGCCAACTGCCAACCGCGCTTCACCCCTCCATCAACGCCTTGAGCCGCTCGAGCGATTCCTCCGACTCCTTCCCCGCCCGTCCCGAGACCGCCCGGGCGGCGAGGCTCCCCAGCGTGCCGCCGGGCAGCTCGTACTCGTTCAGGTAGTCGAAGCGCGTGCCCGCGGCGACGGGTGCCAGCTCGTACACCGCCCGGGCGGTCGTGCGCGCCGGGCCGCGCCCATCCCAGACGATCCGGGAGGGGCGCTTGGCCTCGACCACCGTCCAGATGACGTCGAAGCGCTGACCGGCCACCTTGAGCGATTGCTCGAGCTTCGAGCCCTTCCGCAGCGGCCCGTCGGGCGCGGACTTGAGCGCGTCATGAATCGTGACCCAGTCGCCGAGCTGGGCGGGGTCCATGACCACCGCGAAGATCGCCTCCGGCGAGGCCGCTATCTCGATCGAGCGCTCGACCTTCATCGCGCGGCCAGGGGCTCGGTCGACTCCCACTCGCGCAGGGCGTGCTCGACGGCCCGCGCGAAGGGCCGCAGGCGCAGGCCGTAGAGCTCGGCGGCACAGTCGTCGCGGGGCAGGAGATCGTGCTGCAGGCTCTCCATCAGCGGACGCACGAGCTCGAGCGGCTGCGCGGTGATCGCGCCGACGAAGGCGCTTGCCACCGGAGTGAGCGACAGGCCGAGGCCGACGGGCGTACGTGCCACCCCCATGAGCTCCGCGATGCGCTCCATCATCGCGCCGTAGCTGAGCACGTCGGGCCCGGCGATGTCGAGCGATCGACCGGCCGCCGCCGGGGTCAGGGGCGTGCGGGCCAGGTACTCGATGGCGTCGCGCTCGTCGATCGGCTGGGTTCGCCGCGCGCGCCACGCCGGCAGGGGCAGGAGGCGCAGACGTTCGATCAGCCGCACGAGCATCCGGAACGACGACGAGCGGGCGCCGATCACGATCGATGCCCGCAGGGCGGTGGAGCCGGGGACCGCGTCGAGCAGTATCTCCTCGACCGCAAGCCGCGAGCGCAGGTGAGCCGAGGAGCGCGGATCCCGCGGAACGAGCCCGCCGAGGTAGACGATGCGCTCGACCCCGGCGGCGCGGGCGGCCGATCCGAAGCGCTCGGCCGACCGGCGCTCGCGCGCGGCGAAGTGGCCGTCGGCCGAGACCTCCATCGAGTGCACCAGGTAGTAGGCGGTGGTACAGCCTTCGAGTGCCGCCTCGAGGCCGGGGCCGCTCAGGAGGTCTGCGTGTGCGACCTCGACCTCGGCGGGCATGTCGAGCTTCGACGGGTCCCGAGCCAGTGCGCGCACGCGTCGGCCCTCGGCGACGAGCCGGGCGACCAGGCGGCCCCCGACGTAGCCGGTCGCACCGGTGACGAGCTCCATGGCGTCAGTCTTGCGGCTCACGAGCTCCTCTACGGACCGGACACGGTGCGGGGTGCATGCGGAGCCCGGCCCGAAGCCCCCACCGGCCCGACTTCGCCCCCCGGAAAAGCCCGCTACCTGCGCACGCGGAACCGAAAAAGCTGCTCCTTGCAGGAAGTGCGAAAGCACGGCATTTGCGGCAACCGGCCCTTCCCCTCACGGCATGCTTAGGGCAAGCTGCGAGCCGGCCGCACATGGGGCGGGGAAGCAGAGACAGACCGGGGGCGTATGGCAGCAGGCAAGGCGAAGCGCGTGAGCTGCGCAGAGTGCTACTTCAAGCAGAACATGCTGTGCGCGCTCAAGCTCTCCGAGCCGTGTCCCACCTTCCGGCCCGCCGAGCGGGGCCTGCGGCCCGAAAGCCAGTTGGCGTTCGTCTTCCGCTCCGAGCGCAGGCACGCCACGTACGCGTTCCCGCGTCCCCAGTAGACCGCTCGAACCCGGCCGGCGGGTAGGGTTTCCCGCACTTTGCGGCTGACCGTTCTCGGCAAGTCACCCTCGTGGCAGGACGCCGAGGGTGCCTGCTCGGGCTACCTCGTCGAGGACGGCGGCGCAAGCGTGCTGATCGACTGCGGCAACGGCGTCTTCTCGAAGCTGCGCCGCTACCGGGACTACACGCGTCTGGACGCCGTGCTCATCACGCACCTCCACGCCGACCACTTCCTGGACCTCGTGCCGTACTCGTACGCGCTCACCTACGCGCCGCGCCAGCAGCCGGTACCGGTCGATCGCTGGCCCGGCACGCAGGAGCCGGCGCGGCCGCGGCTGGTGGCGCCGCCCGGCGCCACCGAGACGTTCCGGCGCGTGGTGGGCGCCTGGGGCAACGAGGACCTGATCGAGGGGGCGTTCGAGCTCGAGGAGTACGAGCCCCAATCAGAGCCCGAGGTGGGTCCGTTCCGCTTCTCCTTCCACTCGGTCCCTCACTTCAAGGAGACCTTCGCGATCGGCGTGCGCTCCCAGACCGAGGGCAGCGGCTTTCTCGTCTTCGGTGCCGACAGCGCCCCCAACTACGGGCTCGTGAGCTTCGCCCAGGGTGCCGACCTGCTGCTCCTGGAGGGGACGCTCCCGCGTCCGGAGCGGACCGGCCAGCGCGGGCACCTGACGCCGCGAGAGGCCGGCGAGCACGGACGTGCCGCGGGGGTCGGAAGGCTCGTGATCACCCACATCTCCGATGAGTTGGACAGCCTGTGGGCACGCAAGGAGGCGGTTGCCGGCTTCGGAGCCGACGTGGAGATCGCCCGGCCGGGCGCCGTCTACGAAGTCTGACCGGGGTTACTCTCCCCGGGTGACTCCGAGCCGGGATCCGTTCGCCAACTTCGAGCGCATGCGCCGGGAGATCGACGAGCTGTTCGGCGACGTCTTCGAGCGCGCCGGGTTCGCCGCGCGGCAGGGCTTCTCCCCGCACGTGGACGTGTACTACTGCGGCAACCCGCCGCGGGCAATAGTCCGAGCCGAGCTTGCCGGCATCGACATCACCGAGGTCGGCCTCGAGATAAGGGGCCGGCAGCTCGTGCTGGCCGGAGAGCGTCGCGGTCGAGAGGCCGAGGGCCGCCTCTACCAGCAGGTCGAGATCCCGCAGGGGCACTTCCGTCGGGTGATCGAGCTCGGCGTCGACGTGGAGGTGGACAACGCCTCCGCCACCTACGAGGAGGGGATCCTCCGGGTAGAGATCCCCGTGGTGCAGCGCGAGGAGGTGCCCCGGCACGTGCCGATCCGGGGGCCGGGCGAGGGAGGCGATTCGGCGTGAGCATCCCGATCGCGCCGGTCGGCGGCACCCAGGAGGCGCCCATCGAGGGAGCGCTGCCCGAGGGCCTGCCCGTGCTGCCGCTGAAGGAGACCGTCACGTTTCCGGACACGCTCACACCCCTCGCGATCGGCCAGGAGCGCTCGATCAAGCTGGTCAACGACGTGCTGGGCGGCAACCGCATGCTGGCGATGGTGGCCGCCACCGACGGTGATCTCGAGACGCCCGGCCCCGACGACCTCTATCGGGTCGGCGTGGCCGGGGCCGTGGCACGCATGCTCAAGGTGCCCGACGGCACACTGCGAATCCTCGTGCAGGGCGCCCAGCGCGTGCGCATCGACGAGTTCGTCGCTGAGCAGCCCTACCTCGTCGCAGGCGTCACCGAGGTGCCGGACATCCTCAAGCCCTCGGCCGAGCTCGAGGCACTGACCCGCAACGTGCAGAACACCTTCGGCCAGATCATCAGCCAGGTGCCCTATCTCCCCGAGGAGCTCTCGATGGCCATCGCCAACATCGACGAGCCGGCCGAGCTCGCGCACATGATCGCCGGCGCGCTGCGGATCAAGGTGGAGGAGAAGCAGGCGCTGCTCGAGGAGCGTGACGTGGCGCGCCGGCTGCGACGGCTCTCCGAGATCCTGGCGCGAGAGCTGGACCTCATCTCGGTCGGGGCGCGCATACAGTCCGAGGTGCAGGAGGGCATGGAGAAGAACCAGCGCGAGTACTTCCTGCGCCAGCAGCTGAAGGCCATACAGGAGGAGCTCGGCGAGGTCGACGAGGCCCAGGCCGAGGCTCAGGAGCTGCGCGAGCAGGTCGAGGCCGCCGAGCTTCCCGAGCACGCCCTCAAGCAGGCCGAGCGCGAGCTCTCGCGCTTCGAGCGGATGCCACCCCAATCCGCCGAGCATGGGGTGATACGCACCTACCTCGAGTGGATAGTCGCAGTGCCGTGGTCGAAGGCCACCGAGGATCGCCTCGACCTCAAGCACGCGCGCGAGGTGCTGGATCGCGACCACTTCGACATCGACAAGGTCAAGGACCGCATCCTCGAGTTCCTGGCCGTGCGCAAGCTCAACCCGGACGTCGGCTCGTCGATCCTCTGCTTCGTCGGCCCGCCCGGGGTGGGCAAGACTTCGCTTGGTCGCTCGATCGCGGGGGCAATGGGGCGCAACTTCGAGCGGATCTCGGTTGGCGGCGTGCGCGACGAGTCGGAGATCCGCGGCCACCGGCGCACCTACGTCGGCGCGATGCCCGGCACGATCATCCGTGCGCTGAGAGACGCCGAGTCCAACAACCCGGTGCTGATGATCGACGAGATCGACAAGATGGGCTCGGACTTCCGCGGCGATCCGGCGAGCGCCATGCTCGAGGTGCTCGACCCGGAGCAGAACACCGCCTTCCGCGACCACTACCTCGACCTGTCGGTGGACCTGTCGCACGTGATGTTCGTGACCACCGCCAACCAGCTCGAGCCGATTCCGGGGCCGCTGCGCGACCGCATGGAGGTGATCCAGCTCGCCGGCTACACGGAGGAGGAGAAGCTGCAGATCGCGTTGCGCTATCTCGTGCCGCGGCAGGTCGAGCGCAACGGCCTGCGACCGACACGGATCGAGTTCACCGACGACGCGCTGCGGCTGATCATCGACGCCTATACACGCGAGGCCGGAGTCAGGAACCTGGAGCGAGAGATCGGTGCGGTGTGCCGCAAGGTGGCGCGTGAGTACGCCGAGGGCACGCGCAAGCGCAAGCGCACGATCCGCGCGAAGACGGTGACCGAGCTGCTCGGCCGCAAGCGCTTCCTGTCCGAGGTCCGTCGCCGGACCAGCGACGCCGGCGTGGCCACGGGCCTCGCCTGGACCCCGGTCGGCGGCGACGTGCTGTTCGTGGAGGCCACCGCCTTCCCCGGGGACGGTCAGCTTCAGATCACCGGGCAGCTCGGGGACGTGATGAAGGAGTCGGCCGCGGCGGCCTTCTCGTACGTAAAGGCCAACGCGGCCCGCTGGGGCGGCGAGGTGCCCGGCGACTGGTTCACCTCGCACGACGTGCACGTGCACGTGCCCGCCGGCGCCATCCCCAAGGACGGGCCGAGCGCCGGGGTCACGATGGCGAGTGCCCTGGTGTCGCTCGTGACGCAGCGCGCCGTGCGCTCTGACACCGCGATGACCGGCGAGCTCACGCTCACCGGCCAGGTGCTGCCGATCGGCGGCCTCAAGGAGAAGGCGCTCGCCGCCCAGCGCGCCGGCATCACTCGCGTGATCGCGCCCAAGCTCAACGAGCCGGACCTCGACGACCTGCCGCCGCACCTGCTCGACGGCATGGAGTTCGTCTTCGCCGAACACGTCGACCGGGTGCTGCAGGAGGCGCTGGAGGGCGGCGTCACGGCGCTCGCCGGGCGCCGCTCGGGGGGCCGCTCGCGCGAGCCCCTTGCGGCGCGCTCACACTGAGCTGGAACCGCCCGGACGCCCTCGGCCGCTTCGCGCTGCGCATCGCGGGTGTCTTGCAGGCCCTACCCGGGTATGCTCGCCTCCAGCGTAAGCGGACCTCGAGGAGAGCGATGGCATCGAAGAGACGAGCAGCGGTTGCGGCCGGTAAGTCAGCCCGCAACAACCCCTATCTGCAGCGACTGGTCGAGGACGAGGACCTTCGCGACAGCCTGCGCACGGCCTACGAGTCGAGCCGCAAGGCCTACGGACGGATGTCGAACGGCAAGGGCCCGGCCACGGCGCTGCTCGACGACAAGAAGACCCAGAAGGAGCTCCGCGAGGCAGTCAGCTCGCTGCGCGACGCGGCCGAGACCCTGCGCGGTGCCAAGAAGAAGCGGCGCGGCCCGAAGCTGCTGGTGCTTCTGGTTGTCGGCGCGGTGGGAGCGATGGTGGCCAGCGAGGGCCTGCGAAACAAGGTGCTCGACGCACTCTTCGGCGCCGAGGAGGAGTTCGAGTACACGTCGACGACTACCCCTGAGACGCCGGTCGAGCCGGTCGAGCCGGTCGCGCCCCCGGCTTAGTTCCTGAGGCGCCAGCGCGTCTTGAGTGAGAAAGGCGCCCTTGAGGCGCCTTTCTGCTTTCTGAGGCCAGGAGCCCGGATAACCCAAGGCGCGTTGGCTGGTCGTCCAGCTAGGCTCGATCGGCAGTGACCCCATCGACGACTTCTCCGCAGCGCAAGCTCGACGGCGACAAGGCCCAGCGCATCGTCGCCGCGATGCGCTCGAGCGTCGGCGCCCGTGGCGCCGCGGGCTCGACGTTCGACCAGGTGGCACAGGAGGCGGGAGTTTCCCGCGGCCTCCTTCACTACTACTTCGGATCGAAGGAGCGGCTGCTCGCCGAGGTGGTGCGCCACGACTGCGATCTCCGCCTGGCCGCCCTGGAGCAGCGACTTGCCCGCGCCGACTCGCTCGACGCGATCGTGGACGTTCTCGTCACCTCGCTGGAGGCCTTCCTCGACCAGGACGCGAGCGACGATGCCGCTCTCATCTACGAGATGTTCAGTGCCTCGCGCCGCCACGAGGAGATGCAGTCCGAGATGGCCGAGCTCTACAGGCGGGTGCGCGAGCAGGTGGGCGCCGCGCTGCGCGAGAAGGAGCGCGAGGGAATCGCGAAGCTGCGCGGCGACGCGGACGCTGTGGCGTCGATCCTCTTCGCACTCGCGGACGGCATGGCGCTCCAGCGGTTGTCGGATCCCGACTGGGACAGCCGTGAGGCCTTCGCCGCCGGTGCGCTGACCGCCCGGCATCTCCTGGGGGGCTGAGGCCGGACGCCCGTTTGCGTGCGTGCTACCGCGAGCCGCTGCCCGCCCGGCGCCTCAGGTCGCTGACGGCGTCGGCGAGCTCCCGTGTGCGGTCGTCAAGCTCACGGATCGCGTCCTCCTGGTCGGCCGCGCCGGCGGTGGCGGCGGAGGCGTCGCCCCGCGCCCTTGCCAGGGCCCGCTCGAGCTTGGCCATGTTGGTCTCCTGATCGGCCACCCGCCTCTGGAGGCCGGTTACGTCGGATTCCTCTCCGGCCCTTCGAAGCCGGCTCTCGGCCTGGTCCAGCCTGCGGTCGAGGGCCTCCGCCCGTTCGCGGTTGACCCGCGTCCGCCGCTCTGTCTCGTCGTCGTCGGCCGACCGGTAGAGGGAGTACCCCGCGACTCCAAGGGCGGTCAGGGCCACGAGGCCCACGATCGTCAGCCATCGCCGCAGTGAACGGAGGTCCTCGAGCAGCACTGCCGCCGGCACCACCTCCTCGACCACACGCGGCTCGACCGTGCGCTCAACGACGACATCACGAGGGGGGGTGACGCGGGTGGGCTCGACCGGAGCGCCGACGGGTCGCGTGGGCTCCGTGGGCGGAGGACGGTCGGGAGGTATTGAGGACAAGTGCGTCGAGGGTACCGACCGGGGGGGACGCCCGGGCGGGGCGCCGCGGCCGCTAACTTCAGGCCCTTGGAGGGACCGCCTCTCCCGCGCTGGAAGCAGGGAACCCCCGGTGTCCTATGTGTGACGGGTCCTCACGCCATTCCCGTCTCGACCGCCGTGTGGGCGGACCACGACCGGCTGCTCTTCGTGCTCGGACGGCGCCGGGCGACGCTGGCGCGTATCTGTAAGGACCCGCGAGTAGCGTTCTGCGTGCTCGGAGAGGGCCTGGCGTTCACCGCTCACGGCGAGGCCCGGGTTGTCCGCGAGGAGTTGGAGGCGGCGAAGGTCGTGGGGCTCGAGCTTCGGGTCGACGCCGTGCAGGACCACCTGGCCGACCGTCGCACCGAGATGGTGGACGGCGCTCGCTGGCGATGGGTCGACGACCGGGCTGCGCGCGAGGAGCCGCTGATCCTGGCGGAGCTGAGGGAGCTGGCTCAGGTCTGAGGACGGCCCCTCGCGGTGAATCGGTTGAACCATTTGCCACCTCAGGGGGTGGTCGATCGTTCAATCGATTCGCTGTCCGTGGCGCGGGGCCAGGCTCGGCTACCGCACCGAAGCGGGACCCGAGCCCCTGAACACGACCTTCGCCGGATCCCATGGATCCGTGCCCTGGCCGCGCTCGAGCTCCAGCACTTCGTTGCCCACCACACGGATGTAGGCGTAGCCGACGTTGTCGGTCTCGTCGGTCTCGAGAACGCTGTTCTGGATGTCGACGGTCGCGCGCACGACGTAGAGCCCGTCGGCGTTCCCGTCGAACTCGACGTACTGGCCGGGACGCTGCCAGCGGTAGACATCGCCCCAGCCCTTCGTGAGGCCGATGAAGCCGTCGGTGGGCGAGAAGCAGTTGCCCCCGGCGGCGCTGTCCCCCTCCCCGAAGGTGCCTGACGGGTCCTGTGCGAAGCGCTCCCACTCGCCGAAGAGCTGATCCGCGGGGCAGAAGCCGGACTTGGTGCCGCCGCCCGCCTCGGTGAGCGTGCGACCGTCGGAACCCACCTTGTAGAGCTGGTAGTCGAGGATGTTGTCGTCGTGGAAGTGGCCGTGGGTGCGGTGGAAGGAGTAGGTCCCGCCCGGCCGGCGCAGGCTCGAGCCGTCCGAGTAATGCACGACCTGATAGATGGGACCGCTCTCGGTCGAGATCGCGCCCGTGGTCAGGTCCCGGGTGTAGGTGAAGCGGAGGTCGAAGGGCCCGTCGCCCGCGTTGATCGGGCCGGCCGTCAGCCGCAGGCAGCGCTTGGCGTCGAACCCGCCCGCCGCCGCCGGCGCCGCCTCGTCCGCGGTGCAGGACACGGGCTCCTCTCCTCCCGCGGAGGCCGGAGGGTTGACGGTGTCCGGTGGGTACAGGGCATTGCCGGGGTTGGCGGGGGCCACGAAGCCGAACTCGAACGGCGGCACGGCTTTGAGGTTGGGCAGGAGCGGCAGCTTCACCGCCGGCGCAGCGGGCTCGGGCCCTTCGAGCTTTGCTCGTAGCCGGAAGAAGGCCCTGTCCGCCCCGGTGGGCACGACGCGAACGGTGTAATCGCCCGGTGCGGGCTTCTCGAGGAACGCCTCTTCGTTGAACTGGTTCGAAGCACTCACCGCGGCCACGACACTGCCGGCTGTGTCGAGCAACTCGACCCGGAACGAATCCTCGCGCGAAGGCGTGTCGATGGCCACCCGTAGTCGCGCGCCGGCCTCGGCGAGCTTGAGTGCATAGGCGGGGCACGGGCCCTCCGTCCCGCAGGCCTCGGTGGTCGTGACGTTGCCCGAGACCGTATCCCCGTCCCAGAACGTGGACTCGCCCACCCGTAGGCCCAGTCGCTGCGCGCGGTCCAGGGTGATCGGTCCGGGCACGCAGCGGCCTGCCGGCGTGACCGGGGCGGTGGCGATGGCGAGCCGCCGCGCCCCCACCGCGGCGCCACGGCTGCCCAGCACGCGCGCGGTGACGGTGAGCCGGCGCTGCGTGCAGCTCACTATCGCTCGGCGGCCGGCCGGCGTCAGGTTCAGGGCCACGGTGCGCTTCACGCCACGTCGCATGCGCAGCGTGCGCTTGGTGGCGACGGACCGGCCTTTCCGATCTTGCGCCCCGGCGAGCTTGCGAGCGGAGGCAGAGAAGCGCACTCGAGCTTGGCGCCTCGACGTGGTGCGCACGCGCACCCTCCCCGAGCGTGCGAGGGCGTCCTGGCTCGTGGTCAGGATCCTCAGCTCGACCGGCGCCGCGACGGCACCCGAGGCCGGATGGGCTGCCCAGGCGAGCGTGGCGGTCAGCAGCACCGCCACCACGACGGTGGCGGCGGCGACCGAGGGGAGCGACATGCGGACAGGCGGCGCGGGGAGTATGGACTGTCCTTCCGAACGTAGGGGTGGGCAAGTGCCTCACAGGCTCGCCCACCCGTTGCCGGTTCCGTACCGACAGGCGGTCCCAACTCGCGTCGCGAAGATCGACACGCTGTCGATCAATGGCGACCTACGCGCTCGCCGCCGGTCCCGGGCTCCGCTCCCTTGCCGGACCCTCAGCCGAGCTTCGGCGAGCGCCACTCGGCGGCCAGCCGGCGCTCCAATTCCCCGCCGACCTCGTCGATCCTCAGCCGCGTCTGCTCCAGCGAGTCTCGGTCCCTCAGCGTCACCGTCCCGTCGTCCACGGTCTGGTGGTCGACCGTCACGCCCCACGGCGTGCCGATCTCGTCCTGGCGCCGGTAGCGCTTGCCGATCGACCCGCCTGCGTCGTACTCCGCCGGCATACGGCGGCGGAGGTCCTGGTAGATCTCGCGGGCCGTCTCCGGCTGGCCGTCCTTGTTCACGAGCGGCAGTACCGCCACCTTGACCGGCGCAAGCCGCGGGTGCAGGCGCAGCACCACGCGCTCGCGGCCCTCGACCTCCTCTTCGTCGTAGGCGTCGACCATGAAGGCAAGCGTGCCGCGATCGGCGCCGGCGGAGGGCTCGATCACGTGCGGCACGTAGCGGTCGCCGTTGGCGGAGTCCACGTACTCGAGCTTCTCCCGCGAGAACTGCGCGTGCTGGGTGAGGTCGAAGTCGCCGCGGTTGGCGATCCCCTCGAGCTCCGAGAAGCCCATCGGGAAGAGGTATTCGATGTCCGAGGTCGCGCTGGAGTAGTGCGACAGCTCGTCGGCCTCGTGCTTGCGAAGCTGGAGGTGGTCGGGCCGCAGCCCGAGCTCGACGTACCAGCGCATGCGCTCCTCCATCCAGTGCTCGTGCCAGCGCTCGGCCTCGGGGGGTGGCACGAAGAACTCGATCTCCATCTGCTCGAACTCGCGCGTCCGGAAGATGAAGTTGCCGGGCGTGATCTCGTTGCGGAACGACTTGCCCACCTGGGCGATTCCGAAGGGTGGCTTCTTGCGCGAGAACTGCAGCACGTTCTTGAAGTTGACGAAGATGCCCTGAGCGGTCTCGGGACGTAGGAACACCCGCGAGCCCTCGTCCTGGATCGGGCCCATGTGGGTCTCGAACATCAGGTTGAAGTTGCGCGGCTCGGACAGGTCGCCGCCGCACTCGGGGCAGTGAAGCTCGCCCTCCGGCTGAGCGTCCCGCAGGTGGTCCTCGCGCCAGCGCCGCTTGCACTTGCCGAGGCACTGCACGAGCGGGTCGGTGAAGCCCTCGAGGTGACCTGAGGCCTCCCACGTGCGCGGGTGCATGAGGATCGCCGCGTCGAGCGCCACCACGTCGTCGCGCTCCTGAACCACGGCACGCCACCACTCGGCCTTGACGTTCGACTTCAGCAGCACGCCGTAGTGCCCGTAGTCGTAGGTCGAGGCCAGGCCGCCGTAGATCTCGGACGACTGGAAGATGAAGCCGCGCCGCTTGCAGAGGGCGACGATCTTCTCCATCGTGACCGCGTCCTTGGTGTGGGTCGGCATCGCGGCGAAGGCTAACGAGGGGCCCGCCGGGGGATCTGCTCGTGCTTCCGCGGTCGCGGACCGGATCATGGTGTACCAATCCGCCCGTGGCCCGAATCGTCTTCGACTCCCTGACCAAGCGCTTTGGGTCCACCGTCGCGGTGGACGATCTGAGCTTCGCGGTCGAGCCCGGGACCGTGGTCGGCTTCCTCGGCCCGAACGGCGCGGGCAAGACCACCACGCTGCGGGCGCTGCTCGGCCTCGTTCGGCCCGATTCGGGCATCGCCACCATCGACGGCCGGCCCTACGCCCAGCTCCCGGATCCCCTCGAGACCGTCGGCGCCGTGCTCGAGCGTTCGGCGTTTCATCCCGGGCGCTCCGGGCGCAACCACCTGCGCGTGCTCGCCACGGCCGCGGGGCTGCCCGGCTCGCGCGCCGACGAGCTGCTCACGCTCGTCGGTCTCGCCGAGGCGCGCAACAAGCGAGTGGGCGGCTACTCGCTCGGCATGCGCCAGCGCCTGGCCGTCGCCACCGCTCTGCTCGGCGACCCCCAGGTGCTCGTGCTCGACGAGCCCGCCAACGGGCTCGACCCGCTCGGAATTCGCTGGTTGCGCGACTTCCTGCGCGCACGCGCCGCCGAGGGCCGCTCGGTGCTCGTGTCGAGCCACGTCCTGGCCGAGGTGGAGCAGACGGTGGACCACGTGGTGATGGTCGCCCGCGGGCGGCTTGTTGCGGAATCCTCCCTGGAGGAGCTTCGCACTCGGGCCTCCGCCGGCGCGGGCGCTGTGAAGCTCCGCAGCCCCCAGGCTCCGCGTCTCGTGCAGCTGCTCGGCGAGCAAGGCGCGCGGGTGGTGCAGGCCGCGGGCGACACCCTCGTGCTCGCCGGCACCACCAACGAGATGGTGGGCGATCTCGCGGCCCGTCACGGGATTCCCGTGTACGAGCTGACGACCGAGGGGCAGGGCCTCGAGGAGATCTTCCTCTCGCTCACGGCCGATCAGGCCGCGCCCTGATGACGCGCCTGATAGCGGCGGAGATCCTCAAGCTCCGCACCACCCGGACCTTCTACGGATTTCTCGCCACCATCGTGGGGCTCACGCTCCTGGTGGTAATCCTCACGCTCGCCTTCCTGGACCCCGACGACGTTCGTGACGAGGACATCGGGTCGCTGCTCACGAGCGGGTCCCTGACGGGAATCCTGATCCTCGTGCTGGGAGTGATCGGGATGTCGGGCGAGCACCGCCACAACACGATCAGCTCGACGTTGCTCGCGGCACCCGACCGCCTGCGGGTGATCGGCGCCAAGGCGGTGGCCTACGCGCTCGCCGGCATGGTGCTCGCAGCCGCCGCGTTCCTGATCACCGCGGCAATCGTCTATCCCACGCTGGCCGTGCTCGACGTGGATGCAGGGCCCTCAGCCGGGCGGCTCGCCGAGCTCTTCTTCGGGGGCCTGCTCTACGCCGCCATCTCGGGCGCTCTCGGCGTGGGCATTGGTGCGGTGGTGCCCAACCAGGTCGCCGCGGTGCTCGGCGCGGTGATCGTGATCTTCGTGGTCGATCCACTGCTCATCACACTCGCGCCGGACGTTGGTCGTTACACCGTTAGCTCGTCGGGCTTCTCACTGGCCGACGGGGACGAGGGAGGAGGCGACGCGGACTCTCTCTCGCCGGCGGCCGGCGGCCTCGTGTACCTGGGCTGGACGCTCGCCTTCCTGGGTGCGGGAGCGGCGCTTCTCAGGCGCCGCGAGATCGTCTAGAAGCCGCTTCTGGCGCCGCTTTGGCACTCCTATACTCGGAGTGCTGATGCCAATCTACGAATACCGCTGCACGAAGGGCCACACCTTCGAGGAGCTGCAGCGCATGAGCGACGATCCGGTGACCACCTGCTCGACCTGCGGAGCCCCCGTGCAGCGGGTCATGCACCCTGTCGCGGTGCACTTCAAGGGCTCGGGCTTCTACAACACCGACTACGGCAAGAGCCGGGGCGCGGGCTCGGCCGAGGGCGGCGGCAAGGACGATGGCAAGAGCGATTCCTCCTCGGACAAGGGGGAGAAGAGCGGGTCGAAGACCGGTTCCGACTCCAAGAGCTCGGATTCGGGCTCCTCGGGCTCGAACTCCTCAGATTCGAACTCCGGGTCGGGCAAGAGCACCTCCGACTCAGCCTCCTCCGGCGCAAAGGCCTCCTCTTCCTCCTCCGACTGAGCCCAGGCCGTGGGCGCATCCCGGGCATCCGCTCGGGCCAGCCCCGGCCGGGACTCAATCCTTACCGACCAGCCGCTCGACCTCCTTGCGCCTCGCATCGCGCTCCACGGCCACGCTGCCGTCGGAGTTGATCCGCGACGGCAGCAGCACGCGCGTCTTGCCTCCCGAGCCGCCGGTCACGAGGTCGGTGAACAGCGCGAGCAGGCCGGGGCCGGCCATGTCGCTGCGGATCGTGCGCGGCGCGCGCCAGCTCACGAGCGGGAGACGTAAGAGGATCGATGGCGACAGGAAGCGGCTGCGGATGCCCTTCAGCACCTCCTGCTGGCGCCCGGCGCGCTGGCGATCGTCCTCGTTCGGCGCGCACTGGTTCTTGCGCACGCGGGCGAAGCGCAGCGCCTGCTTCCCGTTCAGCCGGTGGGTGCCCTTCTTCAACTTGACCCGGTAGCCCCCGAACGGCTCGGAGCGCACGCAGGTGGGCGTCGTCACGTCGACGCCGCCCAGCGAGTCGATCAGCTTCGGGAAGTCATCGAAGCTCACCTCGACCACGTGGTTGATCTCAAGGCCGTTGCCCATGAAGCCCTCGACCGTCTCGACCATCAAGGCCGGGCCGCCGATGGCGTAGGCGGCGTTGATCTTCTGCGGCCCAGAGCCCGGGATGTCGGCGTAAGTGTCGCGCAGGATCGACAGCCGCCGGACGCTGCCGAAGCCGGCGTGCACGAGCAGGATGCTGTCGGCGCGGGCCGGACCCTCGGCCCCGGGCTCCTTCGTCTCCTCCGAGCGCTTGTCGGATCCGAGCACGAGCACCGTGCTCCCGGCGAGCAGGCTGCTGCCGCCCGCCAGCTGGTCCTCAGCGCGATCGGAGACCTTGGGGGCGAGCGTGGCGCTCACCAGGAAGACCACGAAGGAGAGGAGGAGCCAGCCGCCGAGGGCAAGCGCCGCCCACTTGGCAACGCGGCCGGGGGTGATGGCACGACGCGGGCTCATCCCGCCGCCCGGTTCCCGCTCCGGGCCGCGCCGCCGTCCCGGGCGCAGCCCCTTCAGCCCGGAGTCGGGAAGCAGGCGGCCGAGGCGACCCCGCCCTGAGCGGTAGACCCGGTAGCCCGGCGGCTCGTCGGCCCCGCCGGCGGGAGCCCTCGTGCCTTCGGTAGGCGGCTTCGGACCCCGGCCCGCGGGCGGAGGCGCCTCGTCCGGGAGCTTGCCCGGCGGCGGGCGGACCTCGCCCGGGGACTCGGTCGGCTCGCCCGATCGGTAGACGCGGTAGGGCGGTGGGTCCTCGGGACCGTCGCTGGTCATGCCCCCGTGTATACCGTCCGGGGATGCCGGCGGGGCGTGTCATCGGGGTGGACGCGGGTGGCACCAAGCTGCTCGCCGGGGTCGTGGACGAGTCGCTCGCGGTCGAGCACCGCGCTCACCGTCTCTGGCGCGGCCGGGATCGTCGTGAGGTGCTCGACCTGATGGTCGAGGTGGTCGAGGAGGCCCGCGCGAAGTCTCCCGACGTGCGAGCGGTGGGCTTCGGCATCCCGTCGCAGATGGATCGCCGCCGCGGCATGTCGCTGAGCGCCGTGCACCTTCCACTCGACGAGCTGCCCTTCCGCGACCTCATGAGTGAGCGGCTCGGCCTGCCCGTCGAGGTCGACAACGACGCCAACGTGGCCGCGCTGGCCGAGCAGCGCTACGGCGCCGCTCGCGGCGCCTCCAACGTCGTGCTGCTCACCCTGGGGACGGGGATCGGCGGCGGCCTGATCCTCGACGGACGCCCCTACCGGGGAAGCATCGGCGCCGGGGCCGAGCTCGGGCACATGGTGGTCGATCTCGACGGGCCGCTCTGCGGGCCTGGCTGCCCGAACCGCGGCTGCCTGGAGGCCGTGGCGTCGGGGACGGCGATTGGCCGCGAGGGGGCCGAGGCGGCGCGGCTGACGCCGGACTCGCCACTGGGAAGGGCCGCGGCCGAGGGCCGCGCGGTCACGGGCGCGATGGTCACCGAGCTCGCCCACGACGGCGACCCGGCCGCGCTCGACGTCCTGGCCCTGGTCGGTTGCCGGCTCGGCGCGGGTCTCTCGGGCCTCGTGAACATCTTCAACCCGGAGGTCGTGGTCGTCGGCGGGGGGGTGATGGCCGCGGGCGAACTCCTGCTCGGGCCGGCCCGTGAGGAGATGAGGAGACGAGCGCTCCCACCGCTGCGCGACTCGGTGCGGGTCGTGACGTCGCACTTCGGCGCCGAGTCGGGCATGATCGGCGCGGCGGTGATGGCCCTCGAGGCGAGCGCTTGAGCACTGCTCGCCCCGCGAGGAGCACAGGCGCTGCTCGCGACGCGAGGAGCACAGGCACCGCTCGCGACGCGAGGAGCACAGGCACTGCTCGCGACGCAAGGAGCACAGGCACTGCTCGCGCGTCCGGCGCGAGGAGCACAGGCGCCTCGCGCCTGGTCGTCTGCCCGACGCCGATCGGCAACCTCGAGGACGTGACCCTGCGCGTGCTCTCGGCGCTCCGCGACGCCGACGTGATCGCCTGCGAGGACACCCGACGCACCCGCAAGCTGCTCGATCGCTACGCCGTGGCCGCCGAGCTCGTCTCCTACCACGAGCACAACGAGGCCCGGCGGGCGGCCGAGCTCGTGGAGCGACTGAGCGCCGGGCAGACGGTCGCGCTCGTCTCCGACGCGGGCATGCCGCTCGTGTCCGACCCGGGCTACGAGCTCGTGCGCGCGTGTGTTGCGGCGGGCATCGAGGTCGAGGTGCTCCCGGGACCCTCGGCGGTGCTGGCGGCGCTCGTGGCCTCCGCGCTCCCCTCGGACCGCTGGCGCTTCACCGGCTTCCTGCCGCGTAAGCGTGGCGAGCTGCGGCGCGTGCTCGAGGAGGCGGACGTGACGCTCGTGGCGTTCGAGTCCCCGCGCCGGCTCGCGACCACGCTCGCCGTGCTCGCCGAGCTCGACCCCCAGCGGCCCGCCGCCGTCTGCCGGGAGCTCACCAAGGTGCACGAGGAGGTCGCGCGCGGGACGGCGACGGAGCTTGCGGGCCGGTACGCCGCCGCGCCGCCGCGGGGAGAGATCGTGCTCGTCGTGGGGCCGCCCCCTCCGCGGGCCTCGGGCGCGGGCGCGCGCGCCGCAAATGCCGTCAGGCGGCTCGTCGAATCGGGTGCCCGGCCGCGGACGGCGGCAGCGGTCGTGGCCGAGCTCACCGGGGAAACGGCCAACCGGCTCTACGGCGCGCTCACGACTACCGATCGGCCATCTTCGACCACCGATGAGTGACTTCCCGTGACACCTTCGTAACAGAGAGCGACAGGACTGCGACGGAGCGGTCGGCGGGGTGCGATTCGCCCCTAGCGTGCCGGCCATGACACCTCTTCCTCTCATCATCACCCTGTTCCTCCTCCTTGCGGCACCGCCCGCGAGCGCCGCCGAAGGCTGGACCTGGCCCGTGCGCGGCGAGGTCCTGACGGGCTACACGAACGGCGACGACCCGTACGCCGCCGGCCAGCATCGCGGCATCGACGTCGGCGCGCCCGAGGGCCATCCCGTGGTTGCCGCCGTCGGCGGCACGGTCACGTTCGCCGGGTCGGCCGGCAGCTCGGGACTCACCGTCGCAGTCCGCACCGGCGACGGGCGGCTCGACACCTCGTACCTGCATCTGTCGGCGACCGACGTCAGACGTGGAGACGTCGTCGATGCCGGCGAGCGACTGGGGGCGGTCGGCGTCTCCGGCCGGCGCTCGGCGGATGCGCCGCACCTTCACTTCGGCGTGCGCGAGGCCGGTAGCGAGCACGGCTATCTGGATCCGCTCGACTTCCTGCCGCCGCTCGTGTCGCCGCCGGCCGCGCCGGATCCGCAGCCCCTGCCGGTTCCGGTGGCAGTGGCGGTGGAGCCGCTGCCCGACAGCGCGCCGGTGCCAGTGGCGCCGGAGCCCCTGCCGGCCCCGGCGCCCGGGATGTTCCCGCTTCCGCTCCCGCTTGCTCGCGCGGCGCCCGCACCGGTGTCCGCCCCCGAGCCGCTTCCCCTACTTGGCTTCGAGCCCGCGGCCGCGCCCCGGCCGGCACCCGAACCGCTGCCGGGGCCGCAACAGGCCGTAGGCCACTCCACCCCGGCCGAGCCGGTCCGCGAGCCGGGGACCGGCTCCGCGCTCGGCAGCGCGCCCTCGCTCGGCAGTGCGCCCTCGGCGGCCAGAAAAGCGGTGTCCGGACGGGACGCGCCCCGGCGCCCTTCCGCGACGCCAAACGATGCGGTGCCTTCGGCGCGCCCGGCGGACTCTCCGTCGAGGAGCCGGCGGGCGCGGGGGGCGCGGAGCACGCCTTCGCTCGATGGGTCGGCCCGGGAGCCGGCCGAGCGGTCCCGTCTCGAAGTCGTCCACGGCGGCCGCATCGGGCCCGGGGAAGGCGTGGGAACGGCGCCGCACGCGCGGGGCGAGACGGCCGGTCGTCCGCAGATCCGCTTCGCCGAGGCCCGTCCCGCGGTCCGCCCGGTGTCCGAATCCCCGGTCGACCTCGGCCGCGTGGCCGCGGTGGCAGCTCTCTTGGTCGCAGCCCTGGCGGTTGGGCGGCCGCTGGCGAGGCGGGCTGGTCGGCCTCGTGGGGGCCGCGGAGCAGCGGGCGGCGACGCCGCTCGTCGGCGGTCATCGAGCTCGCGGCGATCGCCGGAGCGGTCCGTGGCGAGCCCGGCCCCACGGTGAGGTGGACCTCTAGCATCGCTTCGCGATGGGCTACTACGTCACGACCCCGATCTACTACGTCAATGCCGAGCCCCATCTCGGCCACGCCTACACCACGATCGCCACCGACGTGCTCGCCCGCCACATGCGCCAGCGCGGTGAGGAGGTGTTCTTCCTCACCGGCACCGATGAGCACGGCGAGCCGGTCGCCCAGGCGGCGGAGAGCCTGGGTACGACGCCGCGCGAGCTCGCGGACCTGAACTCCCCGCGCTTCCGCAACCTGGTCTCGCGGGTGAACGCCACGGCCGACTTCTTCATACGCACGAGCGACCCCGAGCATGAGGAGGGGGTCCGCCGCGTCGTCCAGAGCCTCTACGACAACGGCCACATCTACGCCGGCACCTACGAAGGCTGGTACTGCCCCCGCTGCGCGGACTTCAAGACCGACGCCGAGCTCATCGAGGGCAACCGTTGCGCGATCCACAAGATCGTGCTGGTGCGCGAGAAGGAGGACAACTACTTCTTCCGGCTGTCGGCGTTCCAGGAGCCGCTGGAGCGGCTGTACGCGGAGCGGCCCGGCTTCGTCCTGCCGCAACACCGCTACAACGAGGCGATCTCGTTCATCCGGCAGGGGCTCACCGACGTCTCGATGAGCCGCTCGAGCCTGACCTGGGGGGTGCCCGTGCCATGGGACGAGCGTCAGGTGATCTACGTCTGGATCGACGCTCTCCTCAACTACTACACGGCGCTCTCGTACGCTCGCCCGGGCGAGGATCTCGAGGCCCGCTATTGGCCGCCCAGCGTTCAGGTCATGGCCAAGGACATCCTCAAGTTCCACGCGGTCATCTGGCCGGCGCTGCTCATGGCCGCCGAGCTCGAGGTGCCTGAGCGCCTGCTCATCCACGGCTACCTGCTGATGGACGAGGAGAAGATGTCGAAGTCCCTCGGCAACGTCATCGATCCGTTTCAGGTGATCGACATGTACGGCACGGATGCCCTGCGCTACTACCTCCTGCGCGAGGTGAGCTTCGGCCAGGACGGCTCGGTGTCACCCGAGGGCTTCGAGACCCGCTACGCCTCGGAGCTCGCCAACGAGTACGGCAACCTCGCCAGCCGTACGCTTGCGATGATCTCCAAGTACCGGGACGGTGAGGTGCCGAGCGCGGCGTCCGGGTCGGAGCTCATCGCCGACTTCGACGGCCTGGTCCACCGGGTGAGGGTGCGGTTCGACGGGCTCGACCTGACCGGAGCCCTCGACGACACCTGGCAGCTCGTCCGGCGCCTCAACCGCTACGTGCAGGAGCAGGCGCCGTGGCAGCTCGCCAAGGACCCGGACTCGGTGCAGCAGCTCGACTCTGTCTTGTGCGGCCTCGCCGAAGGGTTGCGCGTGGTGTCGGTGCTCCTCCACCCGTTCATGCCCGACTCGGTCGAGCGGCTGATGGCCGCCCTCGGCCGCCCCGATCCGGAAGAGCTCGCGCTCGAGCGAGCCCGCTTCGACCCGACGCCCGAGAGCCACACGATCGCCGAGCTTCCCCAGCTGTTCCCGCGGGTCGAGCGTCCGCTCGCCTCGCCCGCGGCCTGAGGCCCGCCGGACCGAGACGCCGTGGTCGACACGCACTGCCATCTCGACCTGTGTGAGCCGTCGGCCGACGAGCTCGTCGAGCGTGCCCGCGTGGCGGGTCTCACGCGGCTCGCCACCGTGGGGATCGATCCCGACTCCGTGGGGCGAGCGCTCGCGCTGTCGGAGGCCCACGAGGAGGTGGCTGCGATCGTCGGCCGCCACCCGAGCTCGGCGACGGGGTTTGCCGCCGCGGACGCCGAGGGGATCGAGGTCGCGGCCCAGCACGGGCAGGCCGTGGCGATCGGCGAGACGGGGCTCGACTACTACCGCGATCACGCTCCCCACTCGGATCAGCGCCGCGCCTTCGAGGCGCAGCTCGACGTGGCGCGCCGGCTCGATCTGCCGGTGGTGATCCACACCCGCGCCGCGGAGGAGGACACCTTCGCCATCCTGCGCGAGCGCGCCGGTGGGCTTACTGTGATCCTCCACTGCTTCTCGGCCCCCGGGCACCTCGAGGAGTGCGTCGAGCGCGGATACATGTGCTCCTTCGCCGGCAACGCCACCTACCGCAAGGCCGCCGATCTCCAGGCCGCCGCGCGCGACGTGCCGGAGGACCTGCTGCTGGTGGAGACCGACTCGCCCTTCCTGTCTCCGCAGCCGGTCCGGAGCAGGCCGAACGAGCCGGCCAACGTGGTGCGAACGGCCGAGCACATCGCGGACCTGCGAGGAGTGGACTACGCGACTCTCGAGATGGCGATCGAGCGCAACGCGGCACGGGTCTTCGGTTGGTGACGAGCGGCGGCGAGCCCCGCGGGGCGTCCGGCGAGCAGCGCGAGGCGTCCGGGGAGCCCCGCGGGGCGTCCGGGGGCGAACTGCGCCAGGGCAGCATGCGACGCCTACGGGACTTCGGCGTTCGCCCCAACCGGGACCTCGGCCAGAACTTCCTGATCGACGACAACGTGCTCGGCGTGGTCGGGAGGCTGGCGGAGCTCGAGGATCGCGACGTCGTGCTCGAGGTGGGCGGCGGCCTCGGCGTCCTCTCGGAGTACCTCGCCCCGCGCGTTGCCCACCTGCACGTGATCGAGGTGGATCGGCAGCTCGAGCCTGCCCTCGCGGACGCGCTCGGGCGCTTCGGCACTGCGACGCTCCATATGGCCGACGCCACGCGCGTCGACTTCTCCGCCCTCGATCCCGCGCCGGACAAGATCGTGGCCAACCTGCCCTACGGCGTAGCGGTAAGCGTCCTGCTCAAGTCGATCGAGGAGCTGCCGGGTGCCACCCTCTGGGTCGCGATGATCCAGCGCGAGGTGGCGGAGCGCCTGGCCGCTCCCTCGGGCACGCGTACCTACGGCGCCACCTCCGTGCTCGCCCAGCTCGCCTGTGAGGTGCGCGTGGCGCGGCGCGTCGCCCGCACCGTGTTCCATCCCGTGCCGGGTGTGGACTCCGCGCTCGTGGTCCTCGCACGACGGGCTCCCAACCCACCGCGCCCCGTGGTCGACCTCGTCCACGCTGCGTTCGCGCACCGGCGCAAGGCGCTCGCCGGGTCGCTCGCCCTGGCGCCGGATGCGCCCCCGGACACCCGCGAACGCGCGCGCGCCGCCCTCGAGGCCCTGGGTCGGCCGGCCGACTCCCGCGCCGAGCGGCTGGACCCGTCCGACTTCTTGGCGCTCGGGGAGCTATTGCACCGTTGAATGCGGGTGGGTCGGGCATCGTGCACGAGGTCGCGCCGGCCAAGGTCAACCTTCTGCTCCACGTCGGCCGGGTCCGCGCCGACGGGCTGCACGAGCTGTGCTCGCTGTTCGCATCGATCGAGCTGCACGACTCGGTGACCGTCGCGGTGGCGGACGCCGACGAGGTGGTCTGCCCGGGCGTGAGAGGCCCGAATCTGGCGGCGGCGGCAATCGGGCGGCTGCGCGAGGCGCTCGCCGGCGACCTACCGCCGCTGCGGGTCACGATCGAGAAGCGGATCCCCGTGGCCGCGGGGCTCGGCGGGGGCAGCGCGGACGCCGCGGCGGTGCTGCGGGCCGGCAACCGGGTCGCCGCTCGCCCGCTCGATCGGACCGGCCTCGGCGAGCTGGCCGCGCTGCTGGGGGCCGACGTGCCAAGCCAGGTCGAGCCGCGCCACGCGCTCGTGACCGGTGCCGGCGAGGTGGTGGAGCCCCTCGCTCTGCCAATGCTGGCGCTGGTGCTCGTGCCACGGGAGAAGGGTCTCTCGACGCCGGCGGTGTACCGGGAGGCCGATCGGCTCGGCGCCACGCGGGACCGGCTCGAACCGGACGCCGTGCGCCGGCTGGCCGCACTGCCCACGCGCGAGCTGGCCACCTTCCTAACCAACGATCTGCAGTCGGCGGCCCTGGCTCTGCGGCCGGAGCTCGAGGACGGCCTCGACGCGCTGCGCCGGGCCGGAGCCCTGACGGCGCTCGTGACCGGCTCCGGGCCGACCGTGTTCGGGGTGTTCCCGGATCGATCGGCCGCCGAGGTCGCCGCCCGAGCGCTACCGGGAGCCATCGTGGCGGGGCTTACGTCCGCCTCCGCCGCCCGCTGAGGCCGCTATCTTCGCCGCCGTGGACGCCGTAAGCCCGACCGAGCTCGTCCTGATCCTGGCCGGCGTCCTCACCCTGGCGGGCTACGTGGCGTTCATCCTCATGCCGGCTTGGGCCTCGTACGGTCGCGTTTGGGAGAAGGCGGCGGCCAGCTTCCTAACGCTGTTCATGCTGGTGTCGCTGTTGGGCGTGGGAAGCACGATCGGCCTGACGATCGTGTGGTTCTACGACCGCTACGCCTGAGGACCTATCCCGCGCGGCGGGCCCGCACCTCACGCCTACACTCAGCCTGTGGCTCATCAGTTGCGCCGGCTCGAGGGCGCCGGCGGGAGCACCGGCGGCGACTTCCTGGACGCGTTCTCCGAGGTCTCGGAGGCCGTCGAGGCAGGCGCCGGCCTGCCCGAGGTCGCCCGTGCGACGAGCCGGGCGCTCGACGCGAGCGTCGTGATCATCGACTCGTCGAGCAGCGTGCTCGCCGTGGCCTGCGCCTCGCCGGCCGACGAGCGCGCCGTCATCGCCGGCACCGACGGCAGCGAGCGGCTCGACCTGCGGGTGGCCGATGCGCGCGTGGGGGAGATCCGCTACCGCACGCGGGGCACGCCGCCGCCGGCGGCGCTGATGCGCATGGTCACCACGCTGATCGCCCTCGAGGTCGAGCGCTCGGTCCGGCCCGACAGGGCGAGCGAGGCGGCAGCCGGCTCGTTCCTCGGCGATCTGCTCGATCGTCGCGTGACCGACCGCGAGAACATCGTGGCGCGTGGAAGCGAGCTGGGTGCCGAGCTCGCCGACGGAGGCAGCGTCGTCGTGGCTCGCGCCCGCCCGGCGCAGCCGGAGGAGGGCGACTGGCGGGCTCGCGTGCTCGCCGCCGCCGAACGCGGTGCTCGCGCGGTGGAGCGGAGCGCGCTGGTGGCGCTGGTGGATGTCGCGGCATGGCGCCCACGGCGACCGGCGGGCGGCGCCGCTACGCACCGTCTCGGACAGCAGGACGGGGAGCTCGTGATCCTCGTTCCGGGCGCCGACCTCGGGCTCGCGCGCCGCGTGGCGGAGGCCGTTCACCGCGAGCTCGAGGCGACGCTCGTCGGCTACGCGATAGCGGTCGCCCGCAGCCGTCCGGCCGCGGATCCGGTGGACCTGCACCGCGCCGGTGCCGAGGCGCTGCTCACCGCCAACGTGGCGGAAGCGGGTGCGGACACGCTCTTGGCCTTCGAGGAGATCGGCTCGTACCGCCTGCTGCTCCCCGCGCTGAGCGAGGACCCCGCCGAGCTCGAGCGCTTCTTCGACGAGACGCTCGCCCCGATCGTGGCCTATGACGACCAGTATGAGACCGAGCTCGTGCACACGCTCGAGTCCTTCCTGGAGGAGGACGGCAGCGTGGCAAAGACCGCCGCCCGGCTGTTCACCCACCGCCACACGGTGCGCTACCGGCTGGAGCGGATCCGCGAGCTCACCGGGCTCGACGTGTCCTCGAGCGACGGGCGCGAGCGGCTCGGGCTCGGGCTGAAGGCGATGAGCGTGCTGGGGATCCTGGCGCCACGCGGGCCGGCCACGGAGCGGGGGGCTAAGGCGGGGCGGGTGCCGAAGGAGGAGAAGGACCGCTAGGCGCGGACCGGCCGAAAGACTGGGGGGGAGGGACTTGAACCCCCTTCTCCGGGACCAAAACCCGGCGTCACTGCCAGTTGGACCACCCCCCAAGGGCGCTCGGAAGAATAGGCGCCGGTAGCCTGCCGCAAGGATGCCCGCCCAGCCCACCGTCCTCGTCATGGCCGCGGGTCACGGCACGCGCATGCGCTCGTCGCTCCCGAAGGTGCTGCACCCGGTCTGCGGCCGGCCGATGCTGCACTGGGTGATCGCCGCGGCGAGCGAGGCCGGCGCCGGAAGAACCGTGTGCGTCACCCGCGCGGGCGACGGCGTGGCGGAGGCCCTCCCCGACGGCGTCGAGTCGGCGGAGCAGGCCGAGGGCGAGGGCACGGGGGCCGCGGTCCTCGCCGCCCGCGCGAAGGTCGAAGCCGGCTCCACGGTGGTCATCCTCTCGGGCGACGTCCCGCTGATCGCCCCGGGCCTGATCGCCGGCCTGATCGCGGCGCACGACGCCGCCGGCGCCGCGGCCACGCTGCTCACCACCGACCAGCTCGACCCCGCCGGGTACGGGCGCATCGTCAGGGCCCCCGACGGCCTGGTCGAGCGGATCGTGGAGACCAAGGACCCGTCGAGCGTGCCCCCCGAGGAGCTGGCTCTCCCCGAGGTGAACGTCGGCGCCTACGCCTTCGACGGCGATGCTCTCTTCGCGGCCCTCGATGCCGTCGGCGAGACCGGCGGCGAGCGCTATCTCACGGGCGTGTTTCCGATCATCCGCGAGCGTGGCGGGCTGGTGGCCGCGCACCTGACCCCGGACACGCTCAGCGCCATGGGCGTGAACACCCGCGTGGGCCTGATGGAGGTCGAGCGGCACGCCCAGCGGCGCATCGTCGAGGCTCACGCGCTCGCCGGTGTCACCTTCACGAGCCCCGACTCGACGGTGGTCGACGTTGGAGTGGAGATCGGTCAGGACACCCACATCGGTCTGGGCGTGTCCCTTCGCGGCACCACTCGAATCGGCGCGGGCTGCGACATCGGCCCGCACACCACCATCACCGACTCGACGCTCGGCAACCACGTCATCGTGCCTCACTCGTACCTGGTCGAGGCCGAGGTCCACGACGGAGCAAGCGTGGGCCCCTTCGCCTACCTGCGTCCGGCCGCCAGCATCGGCGCGGACGCGAAGATCGGCACCTTCGTGGAGGTGAAGAACACGCGGATCGGGGAGGGCGCCAAGGCGCCTCACCTCTCGTACCTGGGCGACGCCGACGTGGGCGCGGGAGCGAACGTCGCGGCGGGCAACATCACCGCCAACTACGACGGCCACGACAAGCACCGCACGACGATCGGAAAACGCGCGAGAACTGGCGTGCACACCTCCTTCGTCGCCCCCGTTGACGTCGGCGACGACGCCTACACTGCGGCGGGGTCGGTGATCACGGACGACGTCCCGGACGGCGCGCTCGGGATCTCGCGGCCAGAGCAGCAAAACGTCGAGGGATACGCCGAGCGCGTGCGAGAGAGGCCACCGAGGGAATGAGCAGCCTGGACACCGAGGTACTGCCCGCGGCCACCAGCCTTCCCATGGGGGAGAAGCGCCTGATGCTGGCGACCGGACGGTCAAGCGGCGAGCTCGGAAGCAGGATCGCGGAGCGGCTCGGTGTCGGGCTCACCGATCCCGGGTTGAAGACGTTCTCCGACGGGGAGATCTACTGCCGCTATCGCGAGTCGATTCGCGGAGCCGACATCTTCATCATCCAGTCGATCGCCGGAAACGAGGCCGCGGGGCTGACCATCAACGACGCGCTGATGGAGCTGCTCGTGATGGTGGAGGCCGCCAAGGGCGCCTCGGCCCAGCGGGTGATTGCCGTGTCGCCGTGGTACGGCTACTCCCGACAGGACAAGAAGTCCGCCCCGCGCGAGCCGATCACCGCCCGCCTCGTGGCGCGCATGCTCGAGGTGGCCGGCATCGACCGCCTGCTGACCATGGACCTGCACGCCGGCCAGGTTCAGGGCTTCTTCTCGCGGCCGGTCGACCACATGACCGCGATGCCGATCCTGACCCAGTACGTGCAGGACCAACTGGGGGACGAGGACATCGTGATCATCGCTCCCGACGCCGGACGGGTGAAGCTGACCCAGAAGTTCGCCCAGAAGATCGGACGGCCCTACGCGCTGCTCGAGAAGGAGCGCCCCGCCCACCAGGTGGCGGAGATCGGCTATGTGATCGGCGATGTCCGTGGCAAGGTTGCCGTGATCGTCGACGACATCATCGACACCGGTGGAACGCTTGCGGCGGCTGCGCAGACGGTGATCGACGAAGGAGCGTCCAAGGTGTTCGCCGTTGCCACCCACGGCGTCTTCTCCGGGCGGGCCTTCGAGACCCTGGAGGCGTCCCCGCTCGCGGGCATCGTGGTCACCGACACCGTGCCACTCCGCGATGGCGCCCCCGAGCTGATAAAGGTGCTCACGACCGCCGACATCCTCGAGGACTCGGTGCGCCGCATCTTCACCGATGACTCGGTGTCGGACATCTTCGCGGGGGAGAACCAGCTCTTCTAGTTGGCCGCCGGACCAACCGGCGTGATCGGAAGACCGGGCCCCGGAGTGGGACTCGGCTCCGGTGTCGGACTCGGCTGCGGTGTCGGACTCGGCTGCGGTGTCGGACTCGGCTGTGGATTGCCCTGCGGACCCGGATCCCCTCCGCCGTCCGGATCGCCCGAGCCGACCTCCCCGCCCGGGGGTGGGTCAGTGGCCATGGTGAAGCCGCGAAGTACCTCCCACGCGGGCTTCGGGCGGCCCGACAGCTCGAACAGGCCGGTCTTGTTGTAGGCGCTCGGCCCGCTGCGGGTCTGATCCCTGTGGTCGGCTCGATCGCGCAGCGAGAACCAGATCACGAGCCCGACGCGAGCGCTCTGCCGCATGTCGGCCAGCGCCTGGAATGCGCCGCGGAGCAGCTCCGCCTGGCGGGACCTCGTCACGCGCAGGAAGCTCTTCTTGCCTCCGGTAGCCCATCCGAGCTCCGTCACCCAGATGGGCGTGCGTTGGTCTCCCGCGCGGCTCATCACCTTGCGCATGCGGGCGATGAAGGCCCTGAGCCCCTTCACGTCCGGGCTGTAGGGATGCACCGAGACGACGTCGAAGTACCGCTTGAAGCTCCTCTGCTGGTAGAGCTGCGCCAGGTAGGAGGGGGCGAGGTTCTTGCCGGCGAGACCCGCGAGCACGATCTTCTCGCCGCCGTCGACGCGGCGGATGGCGCGAGCGGCCGGCACCGTGGCCTTCCGATAGGCGGACGCACTCGTGCCGCTGATGCGAGCGTTCGGCTCATTCCAGATCTCCCAACCGATCGGCGGCCGGAAGGGCAGATCAGGGTGCTTTCTCCAGAAGGCGCCGCGGCGCCCGTAGCGCCTGACCGCGTCGGCGGCAAAGCGCGCGAACGCCGCGTGGCCCTTTGAGCGCCCCGGCATCTGGTGCTGGCTGCGCGCGGCGAAGGACGGCGATCCGAACAGCACGGGAAGCACCGTCACGCCCCGCTCGGCCGCGCTCGCGACCAGCGCGTCGTAGTAGCGCCAGTCGCGCACCCCCGGCGCGGGTTCCACTCGGGACCACGTGAAGATCTCCCGCACCACGCCCACCCGCGCCTCACCGAGCACCGCGAGATCGGCCGGACCGGCGGTCTCCCAGCCCTGTACGCCGAAGAACGTGCGCGGCGGGTTGGCGGCGGCCGGGCCGGCTCCGAGGGCCGCGAGGCACAGTGTCAGCAGCAGGCCGGTGAGCAGGGGGCTTTTGCTCGGAGCGGTCATTGCACAGATCATCGTCTCAGTTCAGCCGCGCCTGTAGCGCACGTAGCTCAGCGGCGAGCGACTGCCTGGCGGCGTCGGCGAGCGGGAGGTCGAGTCGCATCCGGGCGGCGCGGATGGCGAACCCCAACTCCCCGCGGCGCTCGTACGAGCCGACCAGGTTGTTCAGCATGCGCAGAGCCGTCTCGTGGGCGGTCCAGGGACGGGCGAGCTCGGGCGGCACCTCGGACACGATGCGGATGCCGCCCGCGAAGGGGTCCAGGAGGAGCGGCGGATTGGCGCCGAAATGGCCGACGACGTAGTGGCCCGGCAGCCCGACGCCCGCCAACGGGAGGCCGGCTCTGCGTCCTGCCTCGATGTACACGGTCGACAGGAGGATCGGGAGTCCCCGCCTCCTTTGCAGGACGAGGTCGAGCATCGAGTTTCGAGGGTGGTCATAGTCGTCGCGCTCGCCGACGAATCCGTTGTCGATCCCCAACACGCGCCGGCAGCTCTCGATGCCCTCCTCCGCCGACGCCGGCGCGGTGGCACGGAGGGCCTCGCCCAGCCGGTCGAGCTCCTCGAGTGCGGTGGGGGCGTCCACCTCTCCGAAGCTCGCAGCCATGGTCAGGGCCAGGCGTCCAAGGTCGGGGTCGGGTAGCGCCGCCAGTGTGGCGAAGTCCTCTTCCATGCACCCATGGTCGCCGAACGGCCGCGGACCGACCTGCCGACCTGCCGGCCGGTCCGCAGCCCGGATCCTCAGTCCTCGGGCCCCGGCCGCCGCCCCCGTTCGCGCTTGCGCTCGGAGTGTCGCCGCTTGGCCTCCAACCGGCGTCGCTCGGCGCCGCGCGAGGGTCGCGTCGGCCGTCGGGCCCGCGGCACCGCGAGCGCGGTGGCAAGCCGTGTCCGCAGCCGCTCTAGGGCCAGCTCGCGGTTGCGGGCCTGGCTGCGTGCGTCCTGGGCGACGGCGGTCAGGCGAGGGCCCGAGCGCGCCATCACTCGCTGCCGCTGTGCCTCGCTCAGGGCTCGCGAGGCAGACACGTCGAACACGGCCTCCACCCGTGACGCGGTCACGTTCGCGTGCTGACCGCCCGGGCCCGAGGAGCGGCTCGTGCGCAGCTCCACCTCGGCGAGCGGCACCGCGACTCCAGGCACCACCAACATGGGGTCGTCCATCCGACCATGGTGGCGCGTATGGGTAGGTGTGAGTCGCGTGCCTCCACCCGAAGCGCGTTCGCTCGTATCGGACCGCGTCTTTCGGAGCCTGTCGGAGGACGTTTTCTCCGGGCGCTACGCGCCGGGCGAGAAGCTGCCCACGCAGCGCCGGATCGCGGCCGAGCTTGGAGTGAACATGGCCTCGGTGCGTGAGGCCGTCAAGCGGCTCGAGCAGCTTCGCCTGGTGGACGTGCGTCACGGAGACGCCATGCGGGTCACAGACTGGCGATCGCACGGCGGGCTCGACGTGGTCGCCGCGCTCCTGGCGCGAGCCGGCGAGGTCGAGCGCGACACCCTCAACGCCATCCTCGAAGCCCGCCGGCTGATGCTCGTCGCGGTGGGCGGCCTGGCCGCACAGCGCCGCTACGACGCTGTGCGGCCTGGCCGCACAGCGTCGTAGCGGCGAGCAGGCCGCCCGGCTGAAGGAGCTCGCGGCCCGCATGGGCGACGTGGCCGACCAAGAGGCCGCCCAGGCCGTGGACTTCGCCTTCATGTCGGACCTGGTCGACGCCGCCGACAACCTCGTGCTCGTCCTGGTGATGAACTCCATCCGGGTGATCTACTTCGAACGCCCGACCCTGTTTGCGGCGGTGGTCAGCGATCACGCCGAGCTGGTGCCGCTGTACGGCCGCGTAGCCGGCGCTGTCGAGCAGGGGGACGCAGGCGCCGCGGCGGCGGCGGTCGGAGAGCTGGCGGCCGCACAGGAGGCGCGCGTGCTGTCCTCGGCCCCCGGGTAGGGGCGCGAGCGCAGATGCCCAGCGGTTCGAAGCCGGGCGGTTAGTCTCGACGGGGGCATGGGTCTCGGCTGCTTCATCTCCACCGGTCGCTCGCTGCCGCAGGCCGTCGAGCGGGTGCGCCGCGCCGAGGACCTCGGCTACGACGAGGTCTACGTGACCCACATAGCCGGGCGCGAGTCGCTCACGGTCCTCACCGCCTACGCGCTGGCCACCGAGCGGATCCGCGTGGGCACGGGCGTGGTGCCCATCTACACGCGCACACCGGCGACAATGGCCCAGACCGCCGCCACCATCGACGACCTCTCGGACGGGCGCCTGACCCTGGGCCTGGGCGTCTCACACCGTCCGGTCGTCGAGGGCTGGCACGGGCAGACGATCGACCGCCCGGTGGCCGAGATGCGCGAGTACGCGCAGATCGTGCGGGCCATCCTCCGCGGCGAGGAGCCGCCCGAGGGCGGGAAGTGGCGCACGGGCTTCCGGCTCGCCGGGCTGGAGCCGCGCCCCGACCTGCCGATCTACATCGCGGCCCTCTCGCCGGCCATGCTGCGTCTGGCGGGCGAGGTCGGGGACGGCGTGCTGCTCTGGCTCTGCAACCCCAACTACATCCGCGACGTCGTGGTACCCGAGGTGCGCACGGGCCGCGAGCGGGCTGGAAAGAGCCTCGACGGCTTCGAGATCGTGCCCGCGGTGCCCGGTGCCCGGACCGACGATCCGGAGGCGGCCCACGCCTCGCTGCGCAAGGACCTCCTGCCCTACTTCGGCCTCCCCTTCTACCGGGCGATGATCGAGCGCTCAGGCTTCGGGGAGGACATCGCGGCGTTCGACGCCGCGGCCGGCGACATGGATGGGATGCGAGCCGCCATCTCGTCTCGCTTCCTCGATGTCCTGGCGGCGGTCGGTGACGAGGGCGCCGTGCGAGCGGGCCTCGACCGCTACCGCGACGCGGGTTCGACCACGCCATGCGTCGGCCCCATAGCGCGCACCGACTTCGAGGCGACGCTGGAGGCGGGCGCCGCTGCGAGCGGTTGAGCCATGGCCGATCAGGCCCTCCGCGAGTGCAGTTTCTACCCTGGTCGCACCGGTCCCCATGAAGGAGGAGAACATGAAGGCAACTTGGAACGGAGCAACGCTCGCCGAGAGCGACAGCACCGTGGTGGTCGAAGGCAACCACTACTTCCCGCCCGACAGCGTGAACAGCGAGTACTTCACGGATAGCGACACGCACACGCACTGCCCGTGGAAGGGCGACGCCAGCTACCGGAGCGTGCAGGTGGGGGAGGAGCGCAACGAGGACGCCGCCTGGTACTACCCGGAGCCGAAGGAGGCCGCGGCCGAGATAAAGGACCACGTGGCCTTCTCGAACGGCGTCGAGGTCGGCGACTAGCTTCGTCCCCGGAGGACCGGGCCCGTGAGGCCGAGCCCCGGCTAGACTGCCGCTCCTCATGGCCGCCCAGGACCGCCCCACCCTCACCGTCTCCGAGCGCACCGAGCGCGGCTCCCGTGCCGTGCGCCGCCTGCGCCGTTCCGGCCTGATCCCGGGCGTGCTCTACGGAGGAGGCGACGGTGAGGCCGTGTCGTTCTCGGTGGCCACGCGCGACCTGCGCCTGGCGCTGCAGGACGCCTCGCAGGTGATCGACGTACAGCTTCCGGGCCAGAAGGGCGCCCGGCCGGTGATCCTCAAGGACACCCAGCGCCACCCGGTGCGGGACGAGATCATGCACCTCGATCTCCTGCAGGTGCGCCTCGACGAGAAGATCCATTCGACGGTGCCCGTGGAGCTCGAGGGCGCGGAGGAGGCCCCCGGGGCCAAGGAGGGCGGCGTGCTCGAGCACGTCACGCGCGAGCTCAACATCGAGGCGCTTCCCACCGACCTGCCGGAACGGCTCGTGGTCGACGTCTCCGGCATGGAGGCCGCGGCCACCATGCACCTGTCGGAGATCGATGCCCCGGCGGGGGTCACCTTCCTCGACGATCTGGAGGAGACGATCATCGCCACGGTGACCGTGCCGTCCGAGGTCGAGGAGGAGACCGACATCGAGGAGGAGACGGAGCTCGTGGGCGAGGCCGAGGAGGCCGCCGCCGCGGGCGACGAGTCCGCCGACGAGTCCGCCGACGAGGGCGGCGGCGAGAGCTCCTGAGCCTCTTCCGCCGCCGGCGCGGCGGCGATGACGGGCAGCGGGAGGGTGGCCGGGTCGACTGGCTCGTGGTGGGCCTCGGGAACCCGGGCGAGCGCTACGCGCGCACGCGTCACAACGTCGGCTTCGAGGTGGCGGCTCGGCTGGCCGACCGCTGGCAGTTGCCCAAGGCGAAGAAGCGCTACGCCGGCCTCTACAGCGACGGCCGCATGGGCCCGGGGCAGCCACGCGTCGGGATCCTGATCCCGCAGACCTTCATGAACGAGGCCGGTCGTTCCGCGGGGCCGGCCCGCGGCGCGCTGGGCGTGACCCTCGACCGCATGGTCGTGATCCACGACGAGATCGACCTGCCGTTCGGCGAGGTGCGCTCGCGGCTGGGCGGCGGGCTTGCCGGCCACAACGGCCTCAAGTCGTTGAAGCGCGAGCTCGGCGGAGCTGACTTCCATCGGATCAGGGTCGGGGTGGGGCGGCCCGACTCGACCGATCCGGAGATCGTCTCCGCTCACGTGCTTGGTCGCTTCGCGGAGCCGCGCGAGGAGGTGGCCGCGCTCGTGGAGGAGGCCGCCGAGGCCACGGAGCGGCTGATCGTGCCGCCAGGAATCGGCGAAGGCGAGGGCGGCGCTCCGGCGCCGCCCTGAGCCCCTCGGCCGCGCGATAGGCCACCTCCCGAGCAGCGTAAGCTGAGCACACGCCCGCGCCGTCTGTGCGCGGCTTTCGTCGTGCCGTGTCCCTTCGCCAGCTGCTGACATACGCCCACGAGGACGACGCCGTCTCGGCGCTCGTGGACGCCGCGAGCGATGGTGGCGGCCCGCAGCGGGCCTTCGTCTCGACGAGCCTCAAGCCCTACCTGCTCGCGGCGGTGCTCGACGCCGACCCGACCCGTCCGGCGCTCGTGATCACCGGCGACGACCGCGCCGCCCGCGACCTCGCCGCCGACCTCAGCGCCTTCCTCGCGCCCCGTTCGGTGCGCCCCTACCCCGCTCGCGGGGTGCGCTACGAGTCCCATCTCACCCCTGCGCCCCACCTCGTGGGCCTCCGCGTGGCCGCCCTCGACGCGCTCCTGGGCGATGAGGGGACCGACGCGACGGTGGTCGTGGCCTCGGCGGCCGCCCTCGCCGAGAAGGTGCCGGATCCGGAGCTGCGCCCCCACGGGTTCGTGCTGGAGAAGGGCGAGTTGATCGAGCTGGAGGAGACGATTCAGCAACTCGTGGACTGCGGCTACGAGCGCGTGGACCAGGTCGAGGACCGCGGCCAGTTCGCCGTACGCGGCGACATCCTCGACGTCTACCCGGCCACCGAGGAGCGCGCGGTGCGCTGCGAGCTGTTCGACGTCGAGATCGAGCGCCTGACCCACTTCTCCACGTTCACCCAGCGCTCGCTCGAGGAGGCCGAGCGGGTGGAGATCGCCCCGGCGGCCGAGCTCGCCCCCGAGTACCGCGAGCTGGCCGAGATCGCGGCCATGGAGGGCGAGGAGGACCGGCCCGACATCGCGGAGGCGCTTCCGGTCGACCGCTTTCGCTCCTTTTTCTCCCTCCTGCCCGAGCGGGCCATCGTGGCCGTGGCCGCAGAGGAGGAGCTCGCGCCGTCGCTTGCGGACTTCTGGGAGGACGTGACCACGAGCTTCCACGACTCCGACGCCCACCACCTGTACGTGTCTCCCGACGAGCTCACCCGAGCCATCGAGGAGCGCGCGGCGCTGAAGCTCTCCGGCCTCGAGAGCGACCAGCTCCACAGCTTCCGCGCCCAGGGCGCCGACACCGCCGCCCGCTCGCTGCGCGAGGCCGAGCCCGAGCTCGAGAAGCTGGTGCGCTCCGGCTACCGCACGGTCGTGGCCTGGTCGCGCCGCGGCGAGGCCGAGCGAGCCCAGTACAACCTCGAGCGCGTGAGGGCGAGCTTCCTCGACGGCCAGCCCGCGCCGCCGGGCGCCGGTGTCGTGTTCGCCGCGGCCCGCCTGCGCGAGGGCTTCCTCGCTCCCACCCTCAAGCTCGCGGTGCTGCCCGAGCACCGCCTGCTGCGCCGCCGCCGCGGGGAGCGGCGCGCCGGCCCGGGTGCGATGGGCGGAACCACGATCACGGCCTTCACCGACCTGCGCGCGGGCGACGCGGTGGTGCACGAGGACCACGGCATCGCCCGCTTCACGGGCTTCGAGACAAAGACGGTGGCCGGCGTGACGCGCGACTACCTCGAGCTCGAGTACCGCGACGAGGACCGCGTGTTCGTGCCCTCCGATCAGCTCCACAAGATCAGCCGCTACGTGGGCGCCGACGCCGGCGACCCGCCGCTCTCGAAGCTCGGGGGCAAGCAGTGGGAGCAGATGAAGATGCGCGCCCGCCGCGCGGCGGAGGCGCTCGCGGGCGACCTGATCAACCTCTACGCCGAGCGCAAGCGGCGCGCGGGCTACGCCTTCCCGGCCGACGGCGAGTGGCAGCTCGCCTTCGAGGCCGCCTTCCCCTACCAGGAGACGCCCGACCAGCTCGAGGCCATCGAGGCCGTGAAGGCCGACATGGAGGAGGCCCGGCCGATGGACCGGCTGATCTGCGGGGATGTCGGCTACGGCAAGACCGAGGTGGCGCTGCGCGCGGCCTACAAGGCCGCGGCCGACGGCAAGCAGGTGATGTTCCTCGTGCCCACGACCGTGCTCGCCCAGCAGCACTTCGGCACGTTCTCCGAGCGCCTGCGCGACTCGCCGTTCACGATCGAGGTGGTGTCGCGCTTCCGCTCGACGAAGGAGGTGAACGCCGCCGTGAAGGGCTTCGCCGAGGGCAGGGTGGACATCCTGATCGGCACGCACCGGCTGCTCTCACGCGACGTGCGGCCGAAGGACCTGGGCCTGATGATCATCGACGAGGAGCAGCGCTTCGGCGTCAAGCAGAAGGACCTCCTGCGCCAGCTCAAGCTGCGCGTGGACGTGATGTCGCTGTCGGCCACCCCGATCCCCAGAACGCTCCAGATGTCGCTGGCGGGCCTGCGCGACATCTCGGTGATCGAGACCCCGCCCGAGGGCCGGCGGCCGGTGCGCACCTACGTCGGGGAGTACGACGAGGATCTCGTGAAGCAGGCGATCGAGCGGGAGCGCGCCCGCGGCGGGCAGGCCTTCTTCCTCCACAACCGGGTCGACACCATCGAGGCGACCGCCGAGCGCGTGCGGGCCATGTGCCCCGGCGCGCGCGTGGCCGTCGCGCACGGGCAGATGGAGGAGGGCGAGCTCGAGCCGATCATGCTGGACTTCATGCGCGGCGGAGCGGACGTGCTCGTGTGCACGACGATCGTCGAGGCCGGCCTCGATGTGCCCACCGCCAACACGCTGATCGTCGAGCGCGCCGACACGATGGGCCTCGCCCAGCTCTACCAGATCAGGGGTCGCGTAGGGCGCTCGCGCGAGCGCGCGCACGCCTACCTCCTGTACCCGTCCGCGGCCGTCCTCGGCGAGGACGCCGCCGCGCGCCTGTCCACCCTGTCCGACTACACCGAGCTCGGCTCGGGCTTCAAGATCGCCATGCGCGATCTCGAGATCCGCGGGGCCGGCAACCTGCTCGGGGCCGACCAGTCCGGCCACGTGGCGGCGGTCGGCTTCGAGCTCTACATGGGGATGCTCGACCAGGCCGTGGGGGCGCTCAGCGGCGATGCCGCCGACGAGGCGCCCGAGCCGGTGCGCATGGACGTGCCGGTCGATGCCTACGTGCCGGCCGAGTACGTGCCCTACGAGGCGGCCAAGATCGAGGTGCACCGTCGCGTGTCCGGCGCGCGCGAGATCGCCGACCTGATCCTTCTGCGCGAGGAGCTCGACGACCGCTTCGGGCCCGTGCCCGAGCCGCTCGAGAACCTGATTCGCATGCAGGACGCACGCATCAAGCTCGGGCGCGCCGGCGCACGGGCCGTGACCTTCCGCGCCGGCCGCCTGGCGGTGTCGCCGATCGAGCTCGACTCGCGCGGAGCCAAGGCGCTGCGGGCCGACCTGCCGGAGGCCATCTACGAGTCGGGCCGCAGCACGGTGGCGGTGCGCGTGCCGGACGATCCGGCGGCGCGCTTCCCGGCCGTGGTCGCCGCGGCCGAGGCCATCCTCAAGGCGGCGACGGAGCCGAGCTGACGCCCGGCAGCCCGTCGGCGTTGCCCTCCGAGGTGTCACGCGGCCGGGGAGCGTTCGTTACCATGCGCCGCGGAGGAGGGTGATGCCGGATGGTCCGATGCATGTCGCCTCGGCGCGCCCCCCTTAGGACCCGTTAACCCTTCGCCCCTAGAACGCAGTCATGTCCGAGACCTCTTCGCTTCCACACGCCCTTCGGCGCCGCCTCCCTCTGCTGGCCGCGCTCGGCGCCTCCGTTCTCGTGGCAGCCGGCTGTGGCAACGACATCCCGCCGAACTCGGTGGCCAAGGTCGGCGACTCGGTGATCGAACGCAAGGAGTTCGACCACTGGCTGAAGGCCGCTGCCAGCAGTCAGGCCCAGGGGCTCGGCGGCGCGACGGTCACGGTCCCCGATCCACCGAACTACGAGAAGTGCGTGGCATCCAAGGCCAAGCAGCCCGTGCCCCCGGGCGGTCAGAAGCCGGCCACCGAGCAGCTCAAGACGCAGTGCAAGACCGAGTACGAGTCGCTCCGGGACCAGGTGATGCAGTTCCTCATCTCGGCGAGCTGGATCGAGCAGGAGGCCGAGGAGCGCGACATCGAGGTCAGCGACGAGACCGTCCGCAAGCAGTTCGACGACCAGAGGAAGCAGTCGTTCCCCGAGGACGAGCAGTACCAGGAGTTCCTCAAGACCTCCGGGCAAACCGAGGAGGACCTCCTCTTCCGGGTACGTCTGGACGCTCTCTCCAACGAGGTGCGCAAGAAGGTCATCGCGGGCAAGGGGAACGTGTCGGACGCCGACATCCAGAAGTACTACGACGAGAACAAGGACCAGTTCGCCCAGCCGGAGTCGCGCGACCTCCGTGTCGTCCTCACGAAGGACGAGGAGAAGGCCCAGCAGGCGCGCGAGGCCCTCGACGGCGGGCAGAAGTTCGACGCGGTGGCCAAGAAGTTCTCGATCGACGAGGCCTCGAAGGCCCAGGGCGGGAAGCTTCCGGCCGTGCAGAAGGGTCAACAGGACAAGGCGCTGGAGGACGCGGTCTTCGCCGCGGAGATGGGCTCGCTGGAAGGACCCGTGAAGACCGACTTCGGCTTCTACGTCTTCGAGGTGGAGAAGATCACCGCCGCGACGCAGCAGCCGCTCGAGGAGGTCAAGGAGACGATCAAGTCCACGCTCAAGTCGCAGCGCGAGCAGAAGGCCCTGGACGACTTCATCAAGAAGTTCCAGGACAAGTACAAGGATGAGACGAAGTGCGCGAAGGACTTCATCGTCGACGAGTGCGGCAACGCACCTAAGGACGAGACGGGCAGCACGCCGGCCTCTGGCGCCCCGCCGCAGGGCGTCCCCCCGCAGGGTGCACCGCCTCAGGGCGTTCCGCCGCAGGGTGTCCCCCCGCAGGGTGTCCCCCCGCAGGGCGTCCCGCCGCAGGGTGCTCCGCCCCAGCAGGTTCCGGTGCCGCCCCAGGGTGCGCCGCCGCAGGGCGTTCCGCCCCAGGGCGCGCCACCCCCACAGGGTGCTCCGCCGCAGCAGGTGCCGGTGCCGCCCCAGGGTCCGCCGCCGCAGGGCGTTCCGCCCGAAGGTTGAGGTCCGCCTCGCCCCCGCCCGCGGGCCGGTGGCGGTCGAGCGCGTGAACCAGCCGGCCGCCGCCCTCCTCGCCCTCGATCAGGTCACGAGGAGGCTGCGACGGGAGTGTCCCTGGGACCGTGAGCAGGACGCGCGGTCGATCGTGCCGCACACGGTCGAGGAGGCCTACGAGTTGGCCGATGCCGCGCATTCCGGTGACGACGCGAAGCTGCTCGACGAGCTCGGGGACGTGCTGTTCCAGGTGTACTTCCTGGCCCTGCTGCTCGAGGAGCGGGGCGGGGGAGACCTCGCGGCGGTGGCCGAGCAGTGCCGCACGAAGCTCGTGCGACGGCATCCGCACGTGTTCGCCGAGGGTGATGCGAAGGACTCCGCGGCCGTGAGGCGCCGGTGGGACGAGATCAAGCGCGTGGAGGAGGGCCGGTCGGGCGGCATCTTCGGCGACCTCCCGGAGACCCTCCCGGGCCCGCTGTACGCGCGCAAGATCCTGCGCCGGGCCGCGGAGGCTCCGCTTCCCCGGCCCGACACGGACGACCAGGTGCGCCGACTTCGCGGGGCGGAGACCCGCCAGGAGCGCTTCGAGGCGGCTGGCGCCCTGCTGCTCGGAGCCGTGTCCGAGGCCCACGAGGCGGGCGTCGATCCCGAGCTTGCCCTGCGCGGGGCCGCGCGCGACTTCGGCCGGCGGGCGGAGGAGGCCGTGGATTCGGGCAGGGTTCCGCTGTGAGCGCCATCGCGTCCATTCATGCCCGCCAGATCCTCGACAGCCGGGGCAATCCGACAGTCGAGGTCGACGTGACGCTTGCCTCCGGCGCCGCGGGCCGGGCGGCCGTTCCCTCCGGGGCCTCAACCGGCGAGTTCGAGGCCGTCGAGCTGCGCGACGAGGGCGACCGCTTCGCCGGCAAGGGCGTCCTGAGGGCGGTGGAGAACGTGAACGGCGAGATCGGCGCGGCCGTCGGCGGACTGGACGTGGCGGACCAGGCGGCGATCGATCGGGCCATGATCGAGCTCGACGGCACTCCCGCCAAGGGACGCCTGGGCGCCAACGCCATCCTCGGGGTGTCACTGGCCGCCGCGCGCGCCGCGGCCGCCGAGGCCGGCCAGCCGCTATGGCGCCACCTCGGGGGCGAGGACGCCCGGCTGCTTCCGGTGCCGATGATGAACGTGGTGAACGGCGGGGCGCACGCCGACAACCGTGTCGACTTCCAGGAGTTCATGGTCGTGCCCATCGGGATGCCCTCCTTCTCCGAGGCGCTGCGGGCCGGCACCGAGGTCTTCCACGCGCTCAAGCGAACGCTGCACGATCGCGGTCTGTCGACAGCGGTCGGGGACGAGGGCGGGTTCGCTCCCGACTTCGACTCCAACGAGGCCGCGCTCGAGGCGCTGATCGCAGGTATCGAGGCTGCGGGCTACCGGCCCGGCGACGACGTGGCCGTGGCGCTCGATCCGGCCACCAGCGAGATCCACGAGGATGACGGGTACCGCCTCGAGCACGAGGGCCGCACGCTCACCTCCGAGGGCATGGCCGACTACTGGGCGGACCTCTCCTCCCGCTATCCCATCGTCTCGATCGAGGACGGCATGGACGAAGAGGACTGGGACGGCTGGCGAGCGCTCACCGAGCGCATCGGGGACTGGGTGCAGCTCGTGGGCGACGACCTGTTCGTGACCAACACCGAGCGCCTGCGCCGGGGCATCGAGCTGGGGGTCGGCAATTCGATCCTCGTCAAGGTCAACCAGATAGGCACCCTGACGGAGGCCCTCGACGCGGTGCGCACCGCCCGGGAGGCGGGCTACACGGCGGTCATGTCGCACCGCTCGGGCGAGACCGAGGACACCACCATCGCGGATCTCGCGGTGGCCACGGGCTGCGGTCAGATCAAGACCGGCGCGCCCTCGCGCTCGGATCGGGTGGCCAAGTACAACCAACTTCTGCGGATCGAGGAGGCGCTCGGCGCGGACGCCCAGTACCCCGGGCGGGCCGTCTTCCGCGGCTGAGCGGGCGCCACCAGGAGCCGTCCCGCGGCAGGAGCCGGCCCCGCGGCGGCGAACCGCTGATCGTGGCCCCGCGCTCCGCTACCGCGTCGAGGCGCTCGGACGCGCAACGTCCCCAGGGTGCGCGCCGGGCGACCGCACCGCCGCGGGCGACGATCCGCTGGGACCGTGTCGGCCGGCTCGCTCTGCTGGCCGTGCTCGTAGCCGTCCTGCTGCTCTACGTCTCACCCGTTGCCCACTACGTGACGCAATCGCGGACCGCGGGCTCGCATCGTGCGGAGCTCGAGGAGCTCGAGCGTGACAACGTCAGCCTGAAGACACGTGTACGCCAGCTGCGTCGCCCCGACGCCCTCGAGCGCGAGGCACGCAAGCTCGGCATGGTGAGCGCGGGCGAGCGGGCGTTCGTGATCCGCGGGGCGGAGACCCGGTGACGGTTGCCGGGTACCTCCACCTTCCCGATGGGTACCGTGCCTGCCCGTGGCCTACGCCGTCGAGAACGCGCTGTTCCAGTGGGAGGAGGGTGAGCGCCGGCTGCGCGAGGCGCCCGAGCTCGAGCGGGTCGATCTCGATCGCGCGGTGTTCGTGGTCATCGACGAGCTCCGGCGCCGCCTCGGCTCCTCGTTCAGCGTCGGTGAGCTTGCCGCCCTGTACGGGGGCGGAGTCGACTGGGCCTCGGACCTCGCCCGGAACCGGTCGGCCGGTGGCGATGCGGCGTGGGTCGTGGACGCCGCGTTTGGCCGCTATGCGCGCGAGGCGACCGATTTCGCGGGTGGCCGGCCCCACGCCCGTTACGAGCGCTGAGGGCGCCTCTCAGTGGGTGGTGACCGCCGCTCGGCCCGGCTCAGGCGTCGAAGCGATCCGGGTCGAGCTCCGGCTCGGGGGCCTCGTCGGGTTCCTCGACCTGCTCCTCCGCCTCGCCGGCACGCTCGATCACGATGCGCTCGGCCTCGACGACGACCGTGACGGGCCGGTGGCCCGCCCAATGCTCGGCGTACACCGGATCGTCCTGCAGCGCGGGGTCGAGCCACAGGCCGTAGCCCTCCTCCCCGTGGTCGAAGGTCCCCTCGAGCGGCCTCGAGACGCCCCCGCCGCGCCGCCGGCGGCCCCCGCGTCGCCCGCGTCGGCGGCGAGCACCGGCCGCCGACTCTTCGTCGGTGGGCTCCTCCGCGGCCTCCTCCTCGGGCTCCGGCTCGGCGTCCAGGGCGGCCGCCACCAGGGCGTCGTCCTCGGCGCGCAGATCGGGCTCCTCGTCGATCCCGGCAGCACCCTCCACCTCTGCGTCGGGGGGAGCCAGCTCGTGGTCGCGCTTGAAGGCCTGGACGTCTCGCACCGACACCTCGAGCTGGTGCGCGACCCAAGCGTCCGTGCGCCCTTGCCGCACCCAGGTGCGGATCTGGTTCAGCTGAGGTTTGAGGGACCTACGGGCCATTCGGCCGCGAGCGTACCAACCGCCTGCCGCGAACGGACGCATCGAGCCCTCACATCGCAGTTGCGCTGCCCTTGGGGGGCGGCGTTAGACTGCCTCGACACGGAGAGGCGCGCATGCTGGTACTGACGAGGAAATCCAACCAGAGCATCATGATCGGTGACGAGATCGAGATCTCGGTACTGGCGATCATGGGTGAGAAGGTGAGGATCGGCATTCAGGCGCCACGCTCGATCCCGGTCTTCCGCAAGGAGGTCTACCTGGAGATCCAGGGGGACCGCGTGGAGGACGAGGGGGGCCAGGTCAGCGAGGCCGTTGACGAGGCACTCACGCGCCTGCGTAGCACTCCTCCGTCCTAGCGGGGCCTGCAACTTGGGGCTCCGCCCCAACTATCCCGATCTAGTGGCGTCCTCGGGGTTCCGCGTATTGCCTTGGGGCTCCGCCCCAACTACCCCGAGAGAGCCCCCTGCGTCCTCGGCATGCTCGCTTTTCGCCCCCGTTCTAGGGCTCGGCTAGGGCTCAAACCGCACTTCAAGATGCAGGCCAACTGCCAACTGCCAACTGCGCTGGTGCCCTAGCCACCTATCAATCTGGCCAAAGTTTCGAACATCACGAACGTAACCAAGACGCTCGTCGCCAGGATGGCCAGCACCAGCCCGATGAACCGCAGCTTGCCGTGCTTCTCGACTTTTTCGGCCCGGCGGACGCGGGAGCGCTTGACGGCCTGACGGCGTAGGAGCTCCCTCCGCTCGATCTCCTCGGCGGCCTGTTCGTGGAACTCTTCCTCGAACTGGGCGAGTGATTGCCGCATGCGCATCCGGGGCAGACTAACAACGCCCGGTGCAGGCTTATGTCAAGCGGTTGACTGGTCCGGGCGACGATGGATCGTCGGCCGGACCTGGGAAGGTCAGGCCACGGCGCTCGTCTGCTGCTGCTCGGCGTCGGTATAGACCTTCACGAAGCGCAGGTAGTTCTTCGCGATCTGATTAGCGGCGTCGCGACGCTCGACGGAGCCGTCGAGGTAGCCCTTGAGCGAGTCCCACCAGATGCTGCGGCCGATCGCGAAGCCCACGAAGCCCTCAACGGGCGCCGCCTGGCGCAGCCAGTGGTCCACCCTGTCGTCGTCGGCCCCGCGCCCGAGCAGGACGCATTTGACGTGGTCGCGGCCCCCGACACGGGTCTGCTCCGCGATCGCCTGCGAGTCGGCGCGGTCGCCGACGCCTTCGATCTTCCAGATGTCCACCTCGAGCCCCGCGTCCTGGAGCTCGGCGATGGTGCGGCGCATGAGCTCGGGACGCAGCTCCTCGTCGTAGCGGTCCACGTCGCCGCCCACCGATTCGAGCTGCGCCTCCTCGGCGGGCACCAGCAGCTCGAAGAGGAACCTGCGGTCGTGCTCCCGCAGCCAGTCCGACAGGCGCTTGAGCTTCTCGGCCTGCACGCGGTTGGCCTCGGCGTCGCCGTCGGGGTTGTAGCGCACGAGAACCTTCGAGAAGTGGGGGTCGAAGCGCTCGATGTGCTCGCCGAACCGGTCCCCGTACTCGAAGTCGAAGGTGTCCTGCCCGCTCTTCTCCACGGGCATCGCGAGCCGTAGCCCGCGATCCTTGGCCTGCCCTGGGATGTCTCCCCCGAACTGCTCGTCCACGAGCGCGCCGGTCGTCTTGGCCTCCGCGCCCTGTTCCAGTGCTGCCTCCAGGCCCTCGTAGATCAGGTGCTTGGCGTCCGCGATGCGGGCCGTCTCCTCCGCCGTCGGGTCGCCCTCGATCCCGAACATCTTCTTCTGGAACGAGCCGCGATGGTCGAAGGCGAGGATGAATATCTTGTCGTCGTAGCCCTCGGTCAACGGTCGTGGCTCCCTGCGTCGGGTTTGGGAAGGCTTGAAATATAGGCGGGCCCGGCTGCCGGGCGACCGGGGCGCGTGGCGGAATGCACGTACGATGCGCGCCGTGGAGCACCATTTCACGGGCCCCTCGTACACGCTGGGCATCGAGGAGGAGCTGATGCTGCTCGACAGGGAGACCTACGACCTGAAGAGCATGGTCGAGGACATGCTCCTGGCCGTGCCCGAGACCGACGGCGACGTCAAGCCGGAGCTGCTCGAGTCGGTGCTCGAGGTCTCGACCACCCCCTGCCGGAACACGCGGGAGGCGGGCGCCCAGCTCCGCGAGCTGCGCCGGCAGGTGCAGAGCACGGCCGACGAGCGGGGCCTCGCTATCGGGTCGGCGGGCACCCATCCCTTCGCCATGTGGGAGGAGCAGCGCATCGTGGCCCGGCCCCGGTACCGCGAGCTGGTGGCCGCCCTCGGCTTCGTCGCCCGGCAGGAGCTCATCTTCGGCCTGCACGTGCACGTGGGCATCGACGATCCGGACAAGGCGATCCACGTGGCCAACGGCATGCGCGTCCACATACCGCTGCTGCTGGCCCTGTCGTGCAACTCACCCTTCTGGCGCGGGCAGGCCACCGGCCTGCTGTCCACCCGCACGCCGATCTTTCGCGCCTTTCCCCGGGTGGGCATCCCGCCCTGCTACCAGGACTTCGACGACTACGCCCGACGGGTCGACTTCATGATGAGGAGCCGGGCAATCGAGGACTACACCTACCTCTGGTACGACGTCCGGCCTCACGCCAACTTCGGCACGGTCGAGGTGCGCGTGGCGGACGCCCAGACGCGGGTGGAGCACACGCTCGGGCTGGCGGCGCTGATCCAAGCCCTGGTACGGGAGCTCGCCGAGCACTACGACTCCGGTGCGGCCCTCTCCAAGTACCCACACGAGATGCTCGACGAGAACAAGTGGCTGGCCGCGCGCCGTGGCCTGGGCGGCGAGCTCGTCGATCTCCCCGAGGACCGGCGCGTGGGCACCAAGGACCTGGCGCGGCGGGTGCTCGACCGGGTGCGGGGCCACGCCGAGGACCTGGGCTCGGTGGACGAGCTGGTCGGGGTCGAGGACCTGATCGAGCGGGGCACCGGAGCCGATCGACAGGTGGTCGTCTACGAGGCCAACTCGGACGTCCGCGAGCTCATGAAGGAGATCGTCGAAGCCACCTGCGCCTAGGCCGGGAAGCCACCTGCGCCTAGGCCGGGATGGGTAGCCGTCGCCGGAGGAGCACGCGTCGCCTCGGCCTCGGAGCAGGAGTATCCTCGGATCGGTGAGCAGTGAGCCGGACCTCTTCGTCGTCTGCAAGAACTGCAGCAGCGAGGTCAGCCCGTACGTGACCGAGTGCCCCTACTGTGGGCAGCGGGTGCGCAAGCGCGCTCCCAAGATCGACCGGACGCTGCCGCTCGAGCCCGAGGCGCCGCCCCGGCGCGTGAAGCCGCCCTCGCTGCCCAAGCTCCGTCGCGGCGAGATCCCGGGGATCGCCCCCGACAGCAAGCCCAAGGCCACCATTGCGCTGGTGGCGCTTTCGCTGCTCGTGACCGTTGCCATCAGCACCGCGGCGGTCGGGTCCGACGACTTCGCTCTGCTCGGCCCCATCGACGGGGAGTGGTGGCGGCTGCTGACCACCGCCTTCCCGCACGAGAACACGGGCTACCAGTTCGTGGCGCTCGTCGCGGTGGCCATGTTCGGCGTTCACCTGGAGCGCCGGTTCGGCGCGGTGGCGCTCGTCGCCTGCTTCCTCGTCTGTGCGGCCGCCGGCGCCGCCCTGTCGGTGGCCGCCGGCATCTACCCGGCGATCGGGGCCAACGGCGCGGCACTCGGCCTCCTGTGCGCGTGGCTGGTGGACGCCCGTCGCGCCGCCCGCCGCGGAGTCGACCGCGACAACGATCTGCTCGGGGTCTACGTGCTCGGGGGGCTGCTGGCCCTGCTGCCGCTGGCCACCGAGTACGCGAGCGCCGCGGCCGGAGCCGGCGGGGCAGTCGCGGGCGCGCTGATGGGCCTGGGGCTCACGACCTTCAGGCGCTAACGGACGATAGATCCCAGGCCGCCCCACCGCGAGGAGCGGCATGGCACGATGGGCGCACCGCGGGAGCGGTTGAGCACTTTCCGACCCTCACGGGTCGAAACCCGCTCACTCGATCGAAAGTAGGAGCCCTGCCGGGAGCGAGGCCGGGCCGTTCACCACGGACGAGAAGTCGTCCGGCGTCGATGCCTCTTCGTCCGCGATGCCCTGGAGCGAGCGGCATCAGCCGCCGGCGTCCATGCCTTCTCATCCGCGATTCCCTGGAACGAGCGGGGGTCAGCCGAGAACGTCGATGCGGCCCGGCTCCCCATCGCCGATCCAGCCGATGCGGGTGCCCGGGGCGCCCGACCCGGGCGCGGCGGCGATCAGCAGCCCTCCGGACGTCATCGCGTCGCAGAGCAGCCAGCGCCGCTCCTCGGGCACGCCGGCCGCCCAGGTCACCGACGACTCGACCCAATCGCGGTTGCGCCGGGTTCCCCCCGCGATCGGCGGCTCGGGACCTGCCAGCAGCTCGATCACCCCCTCGATGGCCGGCACCGCCCCGGCCTCGACCTCGACCGACACGCCGCTCGCCTGCGCCATCTCCCTCAGGTGGCCGAGGAGGCCGAAGCCCGTCACGTCGGTCATCGCCCCGACACCTGCCTCGAGCGCTGCCTTGGAGGCGTCACGGTTGAGGCTCGTCATCACCTCCACCGCGCGGGCGATCAGCTCCGGTGATGCCACCCCGCGCTTGGCGGCGGTCGACACCGCTCCGCCGCCCACCGGCTTCGTCAGGTAGAGCTCGTCGCCGGAGCGGGCGGTCGAGTTGCGCACCAGCCGGTCGGGGTGCACGGCGCCGGTCACCGCCAGCCCGTACTTGGGCTCACGGTCGTCGATCGAGTGGCCGCCGGCGATGGCCACCCCGGCGCCCGCCGCCGCCGCCGCCCCCCCACGCAGGATCTCGCGCAGGATGTCGGTGCCCAACGACTCGAGCGGATAGGCGACGAGGTTGAGCGCGAATAGCGGCACCCCGCCCATCGCGTAGACGTCGGACAGGGCGTTGGTGGCGGCTATGCGGCCGAAGTCGTACGGGTCGTCGACGATCGGCGTGAAGAAGTCGACCGTGCTGACGATGGCGAGCTCGTCGCTCACGCGGTACACGGCGGCGTCGTCGGCGGTCTCGGTGCCCACGAGCAGGGCGGGGTCGGCCAGCCTGGGAAGCTCGCTCAGAAGGGGGTGCAGGGCGGCGGGAGGCAGCTTGCACGCACAACCGGCCCCGTGAGAGAGGGAGGTGAGCGCGACGGCGCCTGTCGAGACGGACACGACCCTATTATCGCCGCGTGCCCGAGCCGCGGCCAAGCGAGGGGGACGTCGACGCGGCGCTCGAGGCCCTGAGCGAGCCCGATCGCTTTCGGCAGGCCGAGACCCGTGTGGCCCGCATGGCACCGAAGCTGCAGCGCATCCTCGCCCAGGCCCTGGACGAGGGAGGGTGGTTCGAGGTACAGCAGGCAGAGCTGCTCAAGGCGGCGACGAAGCCTGATCAGGACGAGCGGCTGACCGCGGTGCGGACGCTGCTCGCCGAAGAGACTCGCCTCGGCATGATGGTGGGCGTTGCCGTTGGGTGGGAGCTCGCGCGCGAGCTCGACTCGACCGCGTCTGACCCCCCGAACACGACCAACGACAAGGAGAGCTAGGCATGGAGATCCGCTTTCTCGGGCAGTCCTGCTTCGAGATCACCCAGGGCAGCACCCGCATCCTCATCGACCCCTTCCTCACCGGCAATCCCAAGGCCGCCGCCGACCCGGGGGAGCTCGAGCCCACCCACATCTTCCTCACCCACGGGCACTCGGACCATCTCGGCGACACGGTCGACATCGCCACGCGCAGCGGCGCCCAGTGCGTTGCGATCGTCGAGCTGGCGGTCGAGCTCATGAACGACGGCGTGGAGAACGTGTCGGATCCGAATCTCGGTGGCACCGTGGAGTTCGAGGGCGGCTGGGTGCGCCTCGTCCCCGCGCTGCATACGGCGCTCTCGGAGAAGGGCACGGCGCACGTCGCGGCCGGTCTCGTGATCTCTCTCGACGGCACCGTCGTCTATCACCTCGGTGACACTTGCCTCTTCTCCGACCTTCAACTGGTTCGCCTGCGCGACCCGATCGACGTGGCGCTCATGTGCATCGGCGGCCACTACACGATGGACAGGCACGACGCCGTGCGCGCCGCGGCCATGGTCGGGGCCAAGCAGATCATCCCGTGCCACTACGACACCTTTCCGCCGATCGAGACCGACGCTCAGGCCTTCAAGTCGGAGGTCGAGTCGAGCACGGACTCGCGCGTGACCGTGCTGGCCCCCGGGGAGTCGCACTCGGTCTGAGCGCGAGCGCAGCCCCCGGCAGATCCTCCGCACCATGGCCGTGACCGCAAGACCCCGGCCCGCCCCGCCGCCGACGGCGGCCGAGCCCGGCACGCCCACGACGCCCGCGCTCGTCGCACTGGTGGCGGTGAGCGCGCTGATGCTTGGTACGGGGGTCGAGATCCTGCCGGCGGGGGGCATATTTTCGGTGTTCACCCTCGGCCGGCTGCTCATCCTGGCCGGGCTGGTGGCGCTGGTGGTGGGGGGTGCCCGCCTCGCGGACCTGCGCACCCCGCTCGACATCCCGATCGCGCTCCTGCTGCTGGCCGGCGCGATCACGACCTTCCGCGGCGGCCACGAGGTCGCGCCCCTTCGCTTCCTCGTCACGTCGGTGGCGCTCTACTACCTGACCGTCGGCGTGTGGAGGCGCCATCCCGAGGCACGCGAGACGCTGCCGGTGGTGGCGCTGATCGCGATCGTCGCCTCGGCCGTGGTGGGCGTGGCCCAGGTCGCGCAGGGCACGCCCACGAGCTTCTATCGCGACGGCTTCTCGCCGGTGGTCAGCACCACGCCGCGCGAGGATCTCCTCCAGCGCGCGATCGGCTCCTTCGACAACCCCAACCTCCTTGCCACACACATCCTGCTGTTTGCTCCTATCGGTGCGCTGGCCGTGCTGCTCGCGCCGACCCGCAGCCTGCGGGTGGTGGCGATCGCCCTGGTGGCCCTCGCCTACATCGGCCTCGTGCTCACCTTCTCGCGCGCGGGGATCGGCGCGGGACTGCTGGCGCTGGGGGTGGTGGCCCACGCGCGCCGCCCGGCGTGGCGACCGCGGATCCTCGCCACCGCGGCGCTGGCGGCCGCCGTGCTCGCGCTTGGGGTGGCCGTGACCGGAGGCGCCCTCCTGGGCGGCTTCGGCCGCCCGGAGGCGTGGTCGCTGGCCGTCCGGGTGGCGGTCGAGGAGCAGCCGCTTACCGGCATCGGGCTCGCGCGGGCAGGTGACGTGATGAACGCCCTCGGCGACGAGGAGATCAGCTTTCGCCACGCCCACAACCTGTGGCTGACGTGGTGGGTCGAGGCCGGCCCGGTCGCGCTCTTCGCGTTCCTGTGGATCACCGCCTGGCTGCTCCTGCGCGGCTACCACGAGGCCGCGCGCGGCAGCACGGTGGCCACGGCCGCGTTGGCGGCAAGCGTCGGCTTCTTCGCGTTCAGCATGCTCGATCATCCCGCCAACGTGGAGCGGATCGCCACCGCCTTCTGGTTGGTGGCGGCGCTGATGGCGGCCCAGACGGTGCCCCGGCGGCGAGCGCCGCGACGGGCGGCCGGAGGCGACGCCCCACCGCGGCCGCCTCGAGCTGCCCCGCGTACGCTGGCGGCACTCGCCACGCTGGTGCTCGCCGGCGGCACGATCGGTTGTGGCGGCGGGGAGGGCGACGAGCCCGAGCCGTCGGTCTCGCGGGAGGAGCCGGGCGCTGCCGCGCCGCCGAGCCCGCCGCCCGAGGCGGGACCGCCGGGCGCCGGGGGCCCGCCCTCGGAGAAGCCGCCGCCGAACGGCTCCCCGCCCGGCGAGCCCCCCGAGGGACCGGCCTCGCCGCCGCCGGGCGCCGGTCCACCTGACGCGCGCGGAGAGGACGGCGGCTCGGAGCCCGTCCGCGCCGAGGTGCTCGTCACGGGCCGCGACGGCCGCCTCACGCCGCGCCTCGTGAGGGTGCCGCCCTACATCGCGGTACGGCTCGTGGTGCGCTCCGGCGACGGGGCGGACTACCGGCTGAGGGTGGACGGGGAAGTGGCGTCGACGGGCGGATCGGGCAGCAGCGCCGATCTCGACGGCCTGCCGCCGGGGAAGCGGTACGTGGCCCGTGGCGACGCGGGGACGGTGGTGATCGAGGCCTCCGCCGAGCCCGGACCGTGACCCTCAGTTGGCCGGCCAGCCAGTTTGCGCGCTAGCCTACGCGACGGCCATTCCAGCGAGCGAGGAGCCACCGTGACCGACACGATCACCGACCGTGAGGACTTCCAGGCGACGAGCGACCCCGGGTTGCTCGAGTCGGCCGATCGGGGCGAGATGAAGCTCCTCTCCTACGCCGACCTCTACCTGCTCTGGGAGCGCCAGCACTGGCGCGTGCAGGATCTCGACTTCACGCAGGACCGCATCGACTGGCACGAGCGAATCTCCCCGGAAGAGCGCTTCCAGCGCATGTACGGCCTGTCTTCGTTCTTCGCCGGCGAGCAGCGGGTGGCCGCCGAGCTCGGGCCGATGATGCGAGCGTGCCCCGACGAGCAGATGCGCATCTTCCTGTGCACGCAGATCGCCGACGAGGCACGGCACGTGGCCTTCTTCGATCGCTTCTACAGCGAGGTGGGGGTGCTCGAGTCCGACAACCTCCAGGACCGCCTGGAGGAGACGAGCGCGCACCTCAACGAGAACTTCAAGCGCCTCTTCGACGAGATGCTCGCCCAGCGCGTGGACCGCCTGGCGCAGGAGCCCGAGGATCTCGAGACCCTGGTCGAAACCGTAACCCTCTACCACATGGTGATCGAGGGAATGCTCGCCCTCACCGGCCAGCACTTCATCATCTCCTACAACGAGTCGGTCGGGACGCTGCCGGCCTTTGTCGAGGGCTTCGGCAACGTGGCTCGTGACGAGCACCGCCACGTGGCCTTCGGCGCGCGCTTCCTGCGCGACATGGCCACCCGCGACGCACGCTACCGCGAGGCCATCCAGCGCACGCTCGTCGAGTGCGGGCCGGCGGCCGACGGCGTGCTGTCGCCCCCGTGGGCCAGTGAGGGGGATGACGACACCCAGCTGCTCGGATCGTCTGTCAACGAGGCACGTGCGTTCGCCGTGAAGGCGCTCGAGCGACGGCTGAAGGTGATCGGCCTGGCTCCGGTCGGGGCATAGGGCTCAGCCAATGCGGGCGCCGGGGGCGCAAGCCCCGTCCGGCCGCAACAGCACGACGCCACGCTCGGGGTCGAGTCCACCGAGCACCAGCACCTCGGACGGGAAGCCCGCCACCCTGCGCGTCGGGAGGTTGACCACCGCCACCACGAGCGTTCCCTCGAGCGTCTCCGCCGGATAGTGGGTGAGTTGCGCCGAGGAACGTCTGACGCCCAGCTCGGGCCCGAAGTCGATCGCGAGCTTCCAGGCCGGGTTGCGCGCTTCGGGGAACGGCTCGGCGGCCTGCACCCGCCCGATGCGCATGTCGAGCGTCTCGAAGGCTTCGAGCGAGGCCAAGTGCGGTCCGTACGTTGTTGCCGTCGCGCGGGCGACGGGGATCACTCCGCCCCGGAGAGCAGCACTACGGGTCGACGCGGCGTCTCGGCCGGGAGGGCTCGCTGGGCGCCGGCTGGGACTGGCCCGCGTCCGGCTCGGCCGCGGGCTCGCCGACCACGGGCGCCGGCTCGCTGACCGGCGTGGAGTCGGACGACTCGCCCGGAGGCGAGGTCCCGTCCAGATCGCCGAGGTTCTCCCCGTCGGTGAGCACGGTGTCGGTCGGCTTTGCACCGTCACCGTCGACGGGTGCGGCCGGCTCGGCGGCCTTGTCGTCCGCGGGCTCGGGCTCGGCAACGGGCGCGGCGGGTACCGGCTCTTCGGTCACCGGGGCCGGAGTGGGCGGGGTGGCCTTCTCGACGGCGGGCTGCGGCTGGGCCGCGGCGGCTGCCCGCTCCGGCTTCGAAACCGAGGCGGGCTCTCGGCTGGCGAGCGCCGCACCCTCGTTCACCGCGGGGGCCGTTGGCCGGACCTGCGCCGACTGCGTCGACGCGGGGGGCGCCTCGCGGAGATGGTTCACCTCGACGACCCCGGCGGTGACGATGCTCGCGGCCACCAGCCCGGCCGCCGCCTTGGTGGCGATCGCGCCGATGCCCATCGACAGCGCGCCGCCAGCCCCGCCACCTGCGGCGGCAGCTCCGCCGAACAGCGTCGTGCCACCGGCCGCCGCCGAGCCGCCGGCCAGGCTGGAGCCTCCGGCGAGCCCCGAGCCGCCGGCTGCCGCGCCGGTGCCGAGCTTGGCTGCCAAGAGGTTCTTCACGATCACCAGCGGGCCGATGGGGTAGACGGCGGCGAGGGCCCGGCTCGTCCTGCGCAGCTCGCCACGGAAGACCCGGCAGCGCTCACAGCTCTTCAGGTGGCGCCGGACGGGAGCGGTGCTGCGCGTGAGGCCCTGCGCCACCTCCCCGAGCTCCACCCGAACCTCCTCGCAGCTCAGCAGGCGGGCCTCGGCGGCCTCGGCCAGCGACACCCGCGCGCGCACGAGAAGGGACTTGACGCTCGGGATGGTCGTTTCCATCGCCTCGGCGATCTGGTCGTACGACAGCGCGTCGATCTCGCGCAGCAGGAGCGCGGAGCGCTGGCTCTCGGGCAGATGCTGCACATCGGCCACGATCTGACGGAACTCCTCGCGCCGGTGGACGGTGTCGGCGGTCGTGGTCCCGCTGTCGCGCTCGAAGATGTCCATCGAGTCCTGCCCGGTGTGCACCGGCCGGCGTAGGTGGTTGAGCGAGCGGTTGCGCGCGATGCGGTAGAGCCACGGGCGCACGTTGATCGGCCGGGTGTCGGCGAGCATCGCGCCGTAGGCCGAGGCGAAGACCTCCTGCAGCACGTCCTCGGCGTCTTCGCTGGAGGCCAGCATGTGGCGGCAGAACGTGAGCAGCCGCGACTCGTAGCGCTTGACCAGCGCCTCGAAGGCCCCGCTCGAGCCACGGCGGGTGAGGACCACCAGGCGCTCGTCGCTCTGCAACCGCAGATACGGGGAGAGCCCCGCCAGCGACGGAGCTCGAGCCGTATGTTGAAGTGCAGAGGCTTCCATGGGATGCGCGCGCCTACTCCTGCCTATCGGGTAGACAAGCGGGGACCTGGAAAGTTTCGCACTGTCGCGGCCGAAAGTTCACCACCGCAAGCGTAGACTCGATTTCGCTTCGCGCCCGGGTGGTGGAACGGTAGACACCGAGGATTTAAAATCCTCTGCTCCGAGGGGGCGTGTGGGTTCGAATCCCACCCCGGGCATGCGGCCTCTGTTTCGGCGACCGACGAGCCGGCCGGGGCCGGCCATGCTGAGCCTCAGGTCGAGGTCGAGGTCAGTGGAAACGGGACGTGCCTCCGAGAGCGTCGCGGCCCGCGGGCCCCCGTTCTCGTCATCGGGTGTAGGTTTCGCGCATGAAGAAGATCATCTTCGTTCCGTTCAGCGTCGGCCTGAGCCTGGTCGCCGGCATGGCCAGCAAGCCCATCATCGCGCGCGTGTGGAGCATCTTCGACGATGAGGACCCCCCCGAGTCATCCCATCGGCAGGCCTCGTGGGCGAAGGTGCTCGCCGCCGCGGCGGTGCAGGGGGCTATCTTCCGCATGACCCGTACGGCCGCCGACCGAGGCTTTCGGAGGGCGTTTCTCAGCGTCACCGGCTCCTGGCCCGGAGACACGCGGCCGGACCCGCGCTGAAGCGGCGGCGGGCGCAGTTGATACGGGCCTTGCCGACACCGCTTAAAACCGCCTTAACACGGCTTCCCTGCGCGGCAACACCCACTGGCGCACGAGGCCGTTTCTTTCTTGTAGGGTGACGCGTCGCCGGGCTGCCAGAGGGTGTGGCCCACGTGGAGGGGGATGCTGTAGGTAGATGCGATCGGTGAGCGGAATTGGACGCGTGGCTGCGCTTGGCGCCGTCATCGCCGCGATCGTGGTCGTGGGCTACGTCCTGTTCGGCTCGGGCGGCGGGGGCTACACGGTCATCGTCGAGACGCAGAACGCCTCGCAGCTCGTCGCGGGCAACCTCGTCCAGGTCGGCGGCACCAAGGCCGGCATCGTCAAGGACATCCGCATCACCGACGGTGGTCAGGCTGAGGTGGAGATCGAGGTGGCCGAGGTGTACGCGCCGCTCCGGGTCGGAACGCGCGCCGTCATCCGCCAGGCCTCGCAGTCGGGCATCGCCAACCGCTACGTCGACCTCCTCCTGCCCGAGGGCACCGAGCAGCGCAAGATCGACGACGGCGGGCGCATCACGATCGAGAAGACCACGAGCCCGGTCGAGCTCGACGAGCTGTTCAACACGCTCGACCCGGTGGCCCGCGTGGCGGTCCAGGAGTTCTTCAAGGGCGGCGCCCGGCAGTTCAAGGGCCGGGGAGATCAGGCCAACCGCGGACTGCAGTACCTGAACCCGGCGCTGTCGAGAAGCGACAAGGTCTTCACGGAGCTCAGCAAGGACGAGCCGGCGCTCGAGGCCTTCCTCGTGGAGAGCGCCAAGCTCGTGACCACGCTGGCCGACCGCAAGGACGATCTCACCGACCTGGTCACCAACCTCAACACCACGACCAAGGCGCTCGGCAACGAGAAGCTGGCCCTGGCCGAGGTCATCCGCCGCCTGCCCGACTTCTTCCGCACGGCCAACACCACCTTCGTAAACCTCAGGTCGACTCTCGACGACGTCGATCCGCTGGTCGACGCCTCCAAGCCGGTGGCCCCGAAGCTCGTGCGCCTGCTCCGCGAGCTGCGGCCGCTGGCTCGCGACGCCCGTCCGACGGTCCGCGACCTCAGTGCCATCCTGCGTTCCCCGGGAGCCGACAACGACCTGATCGAGCTCAACCGCACCTTCCCGCCCCTTGCCCGAGCGGCGCTCGACCCTCGCCGTGTCAACGGTGAGGTGCGCCGGGGCTCGTTCCCGGAGACCACGCGGGCGCTCACCGACTCGGCCCCGATCTTCGCCGCCACCCGCCCCTACGCGCCGGACCTCATGGGTTGGTTCGACGACTTCTCGCACACCGGCAACTACGACGCCCTCGGCGGGATCTCGCGCGTGCAGGTCTACATCAACCTCACCTCGCCTCCCGGCAGCGGCGGCCTCGGCGACCTGCTGGCCGGGAACTCGAACGTGAAGATCCACCAGTTCCGGCGGTGCCCGGGCGCCGCCGAGGAGATTGCGGCCGACGAGTCGAACTTCTTCGCTCCCAAGGAGCGTGACTTCGACGGCGACGGCTCGCCCGACTGCGACGAGCTCGATCGCGCCACCGGCCCGAGGAAGCCCGGCCAGTGATCCGTCGCATCGTCAGCGTCGTGGTGATCCTCGCGGCCTGTGCCACCGCGCTGGTGCTCGGCGGCGCCTCCGAGGAGAAGAAGAGCAAGCGCTACAAGATCGTGTTCGACAACGCGTTCGGCCTAACCGAGGGCGGCGACCTGCGCGTGAGCGGGGTCAAGGCGGGCAAGACCGTCAAGTTCGACCTCTTCGAGAGCAAGTCCGACCCGATCAAGGCCGCGGTCCAGGTCGAGCTCACCGAGCCGGGCTTCGGCGACTTCCGCGAGGACGCGAGCTGCAGCATCCGCCAGCAGTCCCTGATCGGCGAGTACTACGTCGATTGCCAGCCCGGGTCGGGGAAGGCTCTGCCCGACGACGGCACCGGCACCGTGCCGGTCGAGCAGACGACCTCGACGATCCCACTCGATCTCGTCAACAACGTCCTGCGCCGCCCCTACCGCGAGCGCCTGCGGCTGATCATCGCCGAGCTCGGCACCGGTCTCGCCGGTCGCCCCGACGACCTCGCCGAGACCATCCGTCGCGCCCACCCCGGACTCCGCGAGACCGTGAAGACGCTCGACCTCCTCGCGGACCAAGAGCAGATCATCAAGGACTTCATCACCGATTCGGACAAGGTCGTCGGCGAGCTTGAGAGGAAGAAGGCCGACGTCTCCCGGTTCGTCAAGGAGGCGGGCGAGACCGCCGAGATCTCCGCCTCGCGTGAGCCCGATCTACGCGCCCAGTTCCAGAAGCTCCCGCGCTTCCTCGGCGAGCTCGAGCCCTACATGGCCCGCCTCGAGGACCTGACCGACGAGCAGATCCCGCTGCTTGCCGACCTGCAGAGCACCGCGCCCGAGCTCAACCGGTTCTTCATGGAGCTCGGCCCGTTCTCGGAGGCCTCGCGCCCGGCCGTCCGCTCGCTCGGACAGCTGTCGCTCACCGGCCGCGAGGCCATCCGCGAGAGCTCGGACGAGATCAACGAGCTGCGCCAGCTAGCAGTCAAGGCGCCCAGGCTCGGCAAGCCGCTGCGGCAGCTACTGCAGTCGCTGGACGACCGGCGGCGGTCGATCCAGGCCGTGCCCGAGCTGAAGGAGCCGGGTTTCGCTCCGCCCGCGCCGGACAAGACCGCGATCGGCGGGGCGCGCGCCGCACAGGGTCCGCCGTCACCCCCCACCGGGGGAGGCGGCGACGAGACGGGCGCTGAGGGCTCCGGCATCAGCGGCCAGGACCGCAGCGGCGCCGGCCCGGGCTACACCGGCTTCGAGTCCTTCTGGAACTACATCTTCCAGCAGACCCTGGCCATCAACGGCTTCGACGACATCAGCCACTTGCTGCGGGCGTTCGTGGTCGAGGGACCGACGTCCGAGGAGTGCGCTCCCTACTCGGTCGACCCGAGCACCTCGCTCCAGAGCGAGTGCGGCTCGTACACCGGCCCCTACCAGCCGGGCCTCACTCATGAGCAGCCGAACGACGCCACCGGCGTCGATCCCGACCCGACCGAGCGCCGGGGGGCCGGAGCGCTCGCCACCAGCGCCAAGGGCAGCAAGCGGCGCGGCGCGGGCGATCCCGAGGCCCCCGCCGACCGCGGTGAGGTCGATCCGTCGCAGCCGCAGGTCACCGCCGGACCGAAGGACGTTCGGGACATCCTGCGCAGGCAGCCGCGCAACCCGGCGGACCTCGCCGGCGACATCCTCGGGCGCCTCGGCTCCGAACGGCGCGCCGACGAGCCCACGGACCCCGCCGATCCGCAGGCCGTGCCGCCGGACACCCAGCTCCTCGACTTCCTCCTCGGACCATGAGCAAGCGCCGCGGAACAGCATCCATCGTCGCGAGCCCGGTGCTCGTCGGTGCGGTCACGGTCCTGATCGTGGTGGTTTCCGTCTTCCTCGCCTACAACGCCAACCAGGGTCTGCCGTTCGTGCCCACGTACGACCTGAGCGCGGAGGTGCCCGGGGCGGCCAACCTGGTGCGGGGCAACGAGGTGCGCGTCGGCGGCTTCCGGGTCGGCGTGATCGACAAGATCCGCACGCGAACGGTCGAGCAGGACGGCAAGTCGCGGGCCGTCGCGGTGCTCGACATGAAGCTCGACAAGGTGGTGCAGCCGCTGCCCATCGACACCCGCCTGCTCGTGCGGCCGCGCTCGGCGCTCGGCCTCAAGTACGTGGAGCTGACGCCCGGGCAGTCCGGCAAGACGTTGCAGCCCGGTGACACCCTGGCGCTCGCCAACGCGACCGCCCCCGTGGAGTTCGACGACTTCCTCGCGACGTTCGATCAGGACCTGCGCGACAACTCGCGCACCGCGCTCGAGGGCTTCGGCGACGCGCTTGCCGGCCGCGGCGCCTCGATCAACGCCGGCATCGACGAGCTGCCCGAGTTCTTCGAGCACCTCGGATCGGTCATGTCGGTGCTGAACGACCCCGACACAGGCCTCGATCAGTTCTTCCTCCAGCTCGGGAGGACGTCGAAGCAGGTGGCCCCGGTGGCCGACGTACAGGCCGAGCTCTTCGCCAACATGGCCGACACGTTCGAGGCGTTCAGCGCCAACCCCGAGGCCCTGCGCCAGACGATCGCCAAGACGCCGCCCACCCTCGAGGCGTCGAGCGACAGCTTCGAGGCCCAGACTCCCTTCCTGATCGACTTCACCGACCTGTCCCGCCGCCTGCGCCCGACCGTGCGCACGCTCGAAGCCGAGCTCCCCGGCATCACCCGCGTTCTGCGCGCCGAGAACCGGCAGATCCTGCGCGACAGCGTGCTGCTCAACCGGCGCACCGAGGGGGTCTTCCGCGCCATCGACGAGCTGGCGTCGGATCCCAACACGAAGATGGGCCTCGAGAACCTCGACGACACCCTGCGCGTGACCGCGCCGCTCATAAGCTACGTCGCCCCCTACCAGACCGTCTGCAACAACGCCGTCTACTTCTTCGCCACGCTCGGCAACCACTTCGGGCAGGTGCTGCCCAACGGTGCCGGCCAGCGCGCGACGAACAACTCGGACAACGGCATGCAGGACAACCGCCCGGCCTCCTCCGAGGCCGATCGTCCCTCCGACGTACCGGCCAACGAGGATCCTCAGAAGGCGACGATCGGTCCTCGCAACCAGCCGCTCACCGCCCTGCACGGGCAGCCCTACGGCCCGGCCATCGACGGCCAGGGCAACGCCGACTGCCAGAACGGCCAGACCGGATACCTGAACCGCCTTGCGGTGGGCGGTCGCTACCCGGCGGCGAACGACAGCGCCACCGACAACCAGGCCGACGCGGACTTCCTCCAGAACAAGGCAGGCGGAAGCCATGTGGTCGTCGACCCCGACACCCCCGGCAACGCGGGCGGCAGCTATATCTCGCGCAAGCTCGGGATCGACAACCTCGACGACGTGGACAAGCTGCGCCCCTACCACCGCCGCCGGGGGGGCGGTTAGGCCATGGCCCTGTTCAGGCGCGGAAAGAAGAAGGGACGCCGCGGCGGTGGCCTGCTGTCGCCCTTCAAGGCCGGCCTCATCGCCGTCGTGCTCATCACGCTCATCACGGGCTTCGTCTTCACGAAGTACAACCCGTTCGCCGACCCCTACCAGGTCGAGGCCATGTTCGCGACGGCCAACAACCTCAAGGCCAAGTCTCCGGTGCGCATAGCCGGCGTGAACGTCGGAGAGGTCAAGGAGGTCAAGCCGATGCCGGACGGCTCCGGCGCGGCGCTCGTGAAGATGGAGATCACCGAGGCCGGCCTGCCGCTGCACGAGGACGCCGAGATGAAGGTGCGCCCGCGCATCTTCCTGGAGGGCAACTTCTTCGTGGATGTCCAGCCCGGGTCGCCCTCGTCGCCGGTTCTGAAGAAGGGGGGCACCATCCCGATCACCCAGACGGCGGCCCCCGTGCAGTTCGGACAGCTCCTCACGGCGCTCCAGTCCGACACCCGGGAGGATCTGCGGACGTTCCTCGCCGAGTACTCGCTCGGCGCCCTCAAGGGCGAAGGCGCGCGCGGCTTCAACCGCTCGATCCAGTACTGGGAGGCGGCCTACAAGAACACCGCGCTCGCCAACCAGGCGCTCCTCGGCACCGAGGAGGGCGATCTGGCGGCGGTGCTGCGCGGCCAGGCCAAGGTGGCCGCGGCCCTGACGGAGAATCCCGAGACCCTCAAGGACTTCGTGTCGGACTTCAACACCACCGCCGCGGCCTTCGCCCGCGAGGACGACAACCTCCAGGCCACGATCCCCGCGCTGCGCGACGTGCTGCGCACCGGCGAGCCGGCGCTTGCGTCGCTGAACGGCGCGCTCCCGTCCCTGAGCGCCTTCGCCCGGGACGCCACTCCGGGCGTGCGTTCCTCGGGCCCCACCATCGACGCGACGATCCCCTTCTTGCGCGAGACCCGCGGGCTGGTCTCGCGGCCCGAGCTGCGCGGCCTCGTGGCGGACCTGCGGCCGACGATCCCGGCCCTGGCGCGCCTCAATCGCGACACGATTCCCTTCCTCGAGCAGAACCGGCTGCTCAGCTCGTGCACCAACGAGGTGCTGGTTCCCTTCGTCAAGGAGCCGATCCCCGACCCCGACTCCGCGGCCGAGGGCGGCAGCGGCGAGCCCTTCTACAAGGTCTCGAACCGCGCCCTGGTCGGCCTCGCCGGCGAGAGCCGGCAGGGCGACGCCAACTCGCAGATGTTCCGCCTTCCCCTCTCCACCGGCCCGGTCACCCTCATGAACCGCAGCGAGGGCTCGACGTTCTTCTCCCAGAACGACGGCATGCAGGGCGTGCGCCCTGACCGTCCGGGCACGCTTGGACCGGACAACATGGCGCGCCGATCCGACGGCACTCTCGGCCAGCCCCCGTTCCGTCCCGGCGTGCCCTGCGAGACCCAGGAGCCGCCGAACCTCAACGCGCCGCTGGGCCCGCCCGACAACCCGGTCAACGTGGTGCCCGATCTCGACACCATCTTCGGCAACCTCGGCGACCTCCCAATCCCACTGTTCCGAGAGCACGCCGCGCAGGGGCGCCAGAACGTCAAGGACGCCAGGGCCGGGAAGCTCGAGTTCAATCTCTCCCCGGAGCAGGTCCTGGTCGATCCCGACGCCGAGCAGGGCAAGGACGCCGAGGGCGCGGGCGGCGCACCGAAGGACAAGCTCGGTAACGCGGATGCGCCGCAGGTGGGCAAGCGATGACCCGCGCGATCAAGAAGCACATCGGCGACTTCGCGGCCATCGTGGCCCTCGTGGCGATCGCGATCGGCGCAACCGGCTACATCATCCTCAACCAGGACGCGCGCCCGAGCCTCCCCTTCATCGAGGACAAGCCGATTCAGCTCAAGGCGGAGTTCTCCGACGCGCAGGCAGTCACCCCCGGACAGGGCCAGAGCGTGCGCGTCGCCGGCGTGCAGATCGGCAAGATCTCCAGGGTCGAGCTCGAGGACGGCAAGGCGGTCGTGACGATGGACATCGAGCCCAAGTACGCGGGCAAGGTCCGCAAGGACGCCTCGGCGCTGCTGCGGCCCCGAACCGGCCTCAAGGACATGTTCATCGAGCTCGATCCCGGCACCCAGACCGCACCCCGGATGACCACCGACGACCGGATCGGGATGGAGAACACCGCGCCCGACATCGACCCGGACGAGATCCTGGCGGCGCTCGACACCGACACGCGCTCCTACCTCCAGCTGCTCGTCAACGGCCTCGGCAAGGGCCTGAAGGGCAACGGCGACGACCTGCGCGAGGTGTTCCGGCTGTTCGAGCCCCTCCACCGCGACCTCGCACGGGTCCAGGGTGCCTTCGCGGACCGGCGCGTCGGCCTCGCGCGGCTGATCCACAACTACGGCTCGCTCACCGGTGAGCTGGCCGACAACGACAAGGATCTCACCCGCCTGGTCGATTCGTCCGCCACCGTCTTCGGTGCCTTCGCCGCCGAGGACGACAACATCTCCGAGTCGATCCGCCGCCTGCCGTCCTCGCTCAACCAGACCGAGCAGACACTCGCCAAGGTCGACACCCTCGGCGGCGTGCTCGGGCCGTCGCTCGAGTCCCTGCGGCCGGCCTTCCGCCAGCTCGACGAGACCAACGCCCAGATACTGCCGTTCGTCCGCGAGGCCGCGCCGATCGTCCGTGACGAGATCCGCCCCTTCGTCCGCGACGCGCGGCCCTACGTGCGTGACCTGCGTCCCGCCGCCATCTCCCTGGCGCGCGCGCTGCCCGACCTGACCGAGTCCTTCTTCGAGCTCAACCGCTTCTTCAACATCGCGGCCTTCAACCGCGAGGGGCGGGCGGGGCCCCTGTCCGCCAGCCGCGAAGTCAACAAGGATCGCGACGAGGGCTACCTCTTCTGGCTGGCGTGGACGGTGCAGAACGGCAACTCCGTGTTCTCGACCGCCGACGCCTCGGGTCCCCTGCGGCGCACCTTCCTGAACGTCAGCTGCGACACCCTGCGCGACCTGGCCACCAACCAGCCCGGCGCCGACGTGATCCTCGGCGTGACCAGCCTGCTGCGCGACAGCCGCCTGTGCCCGGTCGGGCAGGGCGGAGTGAACTTTCCGGAGGAGGTGCTGGGCACAGTGCCCCTGCGCAAGGGTGCGCAGGCCGACCCGAACGCCCCGCTCGTGCCCCAGTCACAGGCTCCCGCTCCGGCTCCCGAGAAGGGCGCCGGCCTGCTCGACCAGCTGCCTCGGGTGCAGCCCAACACACCGCCCGCGCCGGAGGCCAGCGAGAGCATCGACGCCGCCGGCCTGCCGCTACCCGAAGGAGCCGGTGAGTAGATGCCAAAGAACGCTCCCAGCCTCCCGCGCATCCTCACGATGGTCATCTTCGCGCTGTCGTGCTTCGGGCTGCTGCTGTTTTTGTGGCTCTCCTTCGGCGGCTCTGTACCGCTTCGCCCCGAGGGCTACCGCTTTACGGCCGCCTTCCCGGAGGCGGCGACGCTTGCCCAGGAGGCCGACGTGCGGATCGCCGGGGTAAACGTCGGACGGGTGAAGAAGAAGACGCTCGACAAGGGTGCGGTGCGGACGATCGTCGAGATGGAGATCCAGGAGAAGTACGCCCCGATCCCCAAGGACACGCGCGCCATCCTGCGCCAGAAGACGCTGCTCGGAGAGACCTTCGTCGAGCTCAGCCCGGGATCGAAGCGCGGCGGCATGCTCCAGGAGGGTGACGAGCTCTCTGCCACCCAGGTCGAGCCGACGGTCGAGCTCGACGAGATTCTGCGCATCTTCGACGGGCCGACAAAGCGCGCCTTTGGCACCTTCGTCGCCGAGCAGGGCAAGGCCTTCAAGGGCGGCACCAGCGAGGACCTGAACGACGCCCTCGGCACGCTGCCGGAGTTCGCCGGCAACGGCTCGAACACACTGCGCATCCTCGACGAGCAGAAGGTCGCGCTCAAGCAGCTGATCAAGAACACGGGCGTCGTCTTCGGAGCCCTCAACGAGCGCGAGGGCGAGCTTGCCGAGCTGATCGTGAACGCAAACGACGTCTTCGAGGCAACGGCCTCGGAGAAGGAGGCGCTCGCCGAGACCTTCGAGATCTTCCCGACCTTCCTCGACGAGTCGCGCTTCACCGTCCAGCGGCTCGAGCGCTTTGCAAACGACACCCGCCCGCTCATAAACGACCTGAAGCCAGTCGCCGACGACCTCGGCCCGACGGTGCGCGACCTCGGTGCCCTCGCCCCCGATCTCGACCAGCTCTTTGCCGACCTGCGCCCCGCGATCCGCGAGAGCGGCAACCTGCGCGAGGCCGCGCGCTTCCTCACCGGCGCGCGCCCCGTGTTCAAGAGCCTGAACGCCTTCCTGCCCGAGATCAACCCGATCCTCAGCTTCCTCAACTACTACCAGCCGCAGGTCGCCGACTTCCTGCAGGTCGGCGGCGGCGCAATCAACGCCTCGATCATCGGCGACCCCGCCACCGCGCCGCGCAACTACCTGCGCCAGTACGGCGTCATCAACGGGCGATCGTTCGCGTTCAACTCCGAGCGCCCGAACTTCGAGCGCGCCAACGCCTACAGCGCTCCGAACTTCCTGACCCGCGGGAAGGAGTTCGGCTTCGTCGAGACCTTCGACTGCAACCAGGCCGGCGCCGGAGCAAACCCCAACGCGCGCGATCCGGCCGCGCCCGGCGGCAACGACGCCGAGGGCCCCTGCTTCGTGGCCCCGCCGCTGGCGTTCGACGGGCAGCAGTTCCCGCGCGTCGAGCGCGGCGAGGTCCCGCCGCTGCGGCAGGGCCTCACCAATGCCCCGAGCGGCACGCCGCCGCGCTGCAACGGCTCGCGCCTGGGCCGCCCGACGGTCGACTGCCAGGCCGGCACCAGCCCCGCCTCTCCGTAGGTCCTGGGCCGCCGCCGCGCCCGCGGCGGCATGGGGTAGTCCTCGCTGCCGATGTCCACCGAGGCGCCGCCGCCCCGGTGGCCATTAGGTAGTCTCGCCCCCGATGTCCACGGAGGCACCCCCGGAAGCCGCGCCGGCCGAGGCCCAGTCGCTCCACGGGGGGCGGCTGGTGGCCAAGCGCCTTCGCGCGCACGGGGTCACCAAGCTCTTCACGCTCTCGGGCGGCCACCTCTTCTCGATCTACGACGGCTGCCGGGAGGAGGGCATCGACATCGTCGACGTCCGCCACGAGCAGACGGCCGCCTTCGCCGCCGAGGGCTGGGCCAAGGCCACCCGCGAGCCCGGGGTCTGCGCCCTGACCGCGGGCCCCGGGGTGACCAACGGCATGAGCGCGATGGGCTCGGCGCTCATGAACAGCTCCCCGATCGTGGTGTTCGGTGGCCGCGCTCCGGCGTTTCGGTGGGGGCAGGGGTCGCTGCAGGAGATCGACCACGTGCCGTTCGTGGCGCCGCTCGTGAAGTCGGCGCGCACGGCTGGTTCGACGAGCGAGATTCCCGGCCTGGTGGACGAGGCGCTGCGGTTGTCGCTCGAGGCCCCGACCGGGCCGACGTTCGTGGACTTCCCGCTCGACCAGGTGTTCATGGAGGCGCCGTCGGAGCCCGGGGCCGCCGGTTCGTTGCCCTCTCCGCTCTCTGCGCCGGCGGCCGACAGCGCTTCGACCGAGCGGGCCTGTGAGCTGCTGCGGAGCGCGGAGCGGCCGGTGGTCATGGCCGGCACCGGGCTGTACTGGGCGCACGGCGAGGACGCCTTGCGGCGCCTGTGTGAGGACTTGGACGTACCGGTGTTCCTTAATGGCCTGGCCCGAGGATGCGTTCCCGCCGACCACGCGTCGTTCTTCGCGCGTGCGCGCGGCGCGGCGCTGTCCGGGGCCGACGTGGCGCTGGTGGTGGGCGTGCCGATGGACTTCCGGCTCGGCTTCGGCGGCGTCTTCGGCGAGGACACCCAGATCGTGGTCGTCGGCTCGGCGCACCCGCCGCATCCGCACCCGCGGCCGGTGGCTGAGGAGCTGTACGGCGGCGTTGCGGCCACCTTGGATGCCCTGCGCTCGGGCGCCGCGGGGGGGGCCGACCGCTCTGCGTGGCTCGCTCAGCTCCAGGGCGTGGAGAACGAGAAGCGGGCCGCCGAGCAGGAGGAGCTGAACGATTCGCGCGCGCCGCTGCACCCGATGCGCATCTACGGCGAGCTGCAGTCCGTGCTCGACCGCGACGCGATCGTGATCGGCGACGGCGGAGACTTCGTCTCCTACGCCGGCCGGATGATCGACACCTACCAGCCCGGCTGCTGGATGGACCCCGGCCCCTTCGGGTGTCTCGGCGCCGGCCTCGGCCAGGCCCTGGCGGCCAAGCTCGCCCACCCGGACCGGCAGGTGTGCCTGATGATGGGTGACGGCGCCTTCGGCTTCGCCGGGCTCGAGTTCGACACGCTGGTGCGCCACGGCGTGCCGGTTGTGGCGGTGATGGGCAACAACGGGATCTGGGGGCTCGAGAAGCACCCGATGGAGTTTCTCTACGGCTACTCGGTGGCGGCGGAGCTGCAGCCGGGGTGCCGGTACGACCGGGTGGTCGAGGCCCTCGGCGGCCACGGGGAGCTGGTCGAGCGCCCGGAGGACCTGCGTCCGGCTCTGGAGCGGGCGTTCTCGTCAGGCAAGCCGGCGCTCGTGAACGTGCTCACCGATCCCGCGATCGCCTACCCGCGCAAGTCGAACCTGGCCTGAGGGGGGGCCGCGGGCTCTGTCCCGTTCTCGATGTTGGGTCCCCAGAAAACAAGGAGCCGCCCGCTTGCGCGGACGGCTCCAGGACAGCCCCATCAGGACGGGCAGGGGTACGTGCCATGAGGGGGCCATTTGTGTGGCCCGGGCGGCGGGAGGCGCCGACTAAGTCGGCTACGCCCGAGCCTATGTTGCCGGCGCCTTCGTCAATCGGTCTCATGACACGTTCGAACCGGGTCTCGGCGGCGAGCAGTATAACCGCTGGACACGGTCGGATAACAGCGATATTGGCCATGTTCCGAACTTTTCTCGTCTAAACGGGCCGCCGCAGACTTGCTGCAAACAGTGCCGCGCCGAGCTACGGGCCGGTTCGAGGGATGCGGCGGCCAGTGCCGTGCCGAGCTACGGGCCGCTTCGAGGGATCGCGGCGGCCAGTGCCGCGCCGTGGAGAATGTCCGCTTCGCTTGTCTCCACCGCCTCGAGTCCGAACGAGCGCATCGCCTCCACGAGTATCGCCGCGCCGGCCACGATCGTGGGCGCGCGGTCGGGGTGGAGTCCGGGAAGGGCCCGCCGGTCCCCGAGCGGAAGGGCGGCGAGCATGGCCAGCATTCGCTCGCATGCCCCGAGCCCGAGGACGTACCCGTGCACCTTCGAGGGGTCGTAGGGCTCGAGCGCCTGGTCGATTGCCGCGAGTGAGGTGGCGGTGCCCGCGACGGCAATGCCGGCAGCGGCCGAGCGCCGCACCTCATCCGGCACGCCGTTCTCGATGATGAGCTGGACCTCGAGGGCGAGATCGGCGATGTGCTGCTGCGCCGGCGGGTCCTCTTTGAGGTGGCGTTCGGTCTGGCGCACCGAGCCCGCCTGGGTGGAGACGTGGAAATCGGGCTGCGTGCCCGCTGCCCCGAGCACGAACTCGGTGCTCCCGCCGCCGATGTCGATCACGAGCGTGCGCGTGGTGCTCGGCGGCCGAGCGCCGGTGGCACCGAGGAAGGTGAGCCGCGCTTCCTCCTCGCCCGAGATGGTGCGGGCGTCGACGCCGTGGCGCATCTGGAGCTCTTCGCGGAGGTCCTCGCCGTTGGCCGCGTCGCGCATGGCACTCGTGGCCACCGCGATCGTATGCGCCACTTGGTGTCGGTCGATGGCTTCCCGATAGCCCGCGACCGCCGCCAGCACCCGCTCGATGGCCTCGTCGGCCAGGCGGCCAGTGGCGTCGACTCCCTGGCCGAGGCGCGTGATCGTCGTCTGGCGCTCGAGCTCGGTGAGAGCCCCGGACTGGACTTCGGCCACGAGGAGGCGAGTCGAGTTGGTCCCGATGTCGATGACGGCGACACGGGTTGCCTGCGGGTCGGGCGGCACGGGGTCGGATGCTATGCGGCGCTCGATGCGGGCAGGGGCTTGACGGCCACTACCGGGTAGCTACAATTGTCGGTCCGCCGCGGGGTGGAGCAGTCAGGTAGCTCGTCGGGCTCATAACCCGAAGGTCGCGGGTTCGAATCCCGCCCCCGCTACTGGTCAGACCTAGTGCTCAAGCGCCCTCGTGGAGCGGAGGGCGCTTTTCGTACGGCGTTTGTCAAACGGTTGTCAAACGCGGCCCGATCACGCTCACCATGCGATGGGAGGTTAGGCGACGCGGCACGCCAGAGCTACCGCAGGCGCTCGCGGCCTCGCAGGCCGCACCTGTTGTAGAAGGTACGTTCTCGCGGGGGCGGCCAGCCGGGTGACGTCACGCCACGTGCGAGCGGCGCCGGTTCCCCGCTAACACCGGCAAGTGATCCGCACTGAGAAATGCACGGATGTGCGCGCAAAGGCATCATCTACCGCATGCAGTTCTGGTCCCCACCGGTTCTTCGCTGGGCCGGCAGTAAGCGCTCGCTCCTGCCGCAGCTGATGCCCCACGTCACGCGGGCAGGCGGCCGCTACATCGAGCCCTTTGCGGGTTCGGCCTGTCTCTTCTTCGCGGCGCGGCCGCGACAGGCCATGCTCGGGGACTCGAACGCGGATCTCATCGAGAGTTACCGCGTTCTGCGGCGCCATCCGCGGCTGGTCGCACGGGCTATGCGCGCGTGGCCGACCGACAGTGACACGTACTACGGCGTGCGCGCGCTCGACGCTGGCGATCTCGGGCCCGTGGAGCGGGCCGCCCGCTTTATTTATTTGAACCGGCTCTGCTTCAACGGCGTCTACCGCACAAACCGCCAAGGGCACTTCAACGTCCCGTACGGCAAGAATATGGGCGCGCTTCCGAGCGAGGCGCACGTCTTCCGCTGCGCTGTCGCCCTGCGCGATGCAGTTCTCCGTGACGGCGATTTCGAGGCAACGACGGCAGATGCGGGCGCCGGCGATTTCGTCTACCTCGACCCGCCGTACACACAGAACCCAGAGAAGGCCTACGGCATGTACGGCTACGGCAGCTTCGACGCCCGAGACCTCGGCCGCATCCTCAAGGTCCTGCGCCGGCTCGACCGGGCACGCGCAACCTTTCTCTTTTCGTACGCGGTCATTCCCGGGCTCGCCGAAGAGATTCCAGCCGCTTGGAGCTACCGCGACGTCATCGCCAGCGGGCGAGTGGCGGCGCGTGTGGGTTCGCGCGGGCCGCGGCGCGAGGTCCTCATCACCAATCATCCGGCTGGTCACGTTTCGCGATGACCGAAACCACGGCCGTCACCGCACGTCCGCTTGCGGAGGCCGTCGAGTCCGAGCGCGTGCGGATGGTCGTGTTCAGCGACATCCACGCCACGCAGTCGGGCGATCCGACCACGAACGTCGCGAGGTCGACCGTGGGTGACACGAAGGCGAACGCCCTGAGTGCCGCCCGGGAGCTCGTCGTCGACCGCGTGGGGGAGGCTGACGTCCTGCTCTGCCCTGGGGATCTCGTGCACGAGGGGAAGACAGAACCGATGGGGTGGGTCTGGGAACAGCTGCATGCGACCGCGGATGCGCTGAGTGCAGAGCTCGTGGGTGCGGTCGGCAACCACGACCTGTTGCTAGAGCCGACCGGCGGGCAGAACGCGGAGGACGCGCTGCGTGCGCTCGCACCCGAGTTCCCGCATCCCAACCAAGAGTGCGTGATGTCGTACTGGGGACACGACTTTGCGGTGGTCGAGACCGACCGCTGGCGGGTTGCCAGTCTCAACTCGTGCTCCGGTCACGGCGGCTTCGACCGCGCGGAGGCCAGGCACGGTCGCCTTAAGGATTTCTGCCTCAAGAAGCTCGGGGAGCACCTCGAGCAACTCGGCCCCGGCCCCGCCGTTAACGTCTGCGCGGTCCATCATCAGCCGCAGGAGTGGACGCATCGGGGCGACAAAGATGCGAACCACATGTTCGAGGGCGACCTCCTCATCGAGTTCCTTGACCAGCGGCCCGAGCGTTGGCTGCTCGTCAACGGCCACAAGCACCATCCGGCCCTCGGGTACGTCGGGTTTGGGAGCTCCGGCCCGGTGTGGCTCGCGGCCGGCAGCATCGGCGCGGACCTGCTCGGCGACAGCGGCGTGGCCGTCCGCAACCAGCTCCACATCGTCGACTTCCATGTCGACGCTCAGGCGCTCGGACTTACCCTCGCCGGAGAGGTTCGGTGCTTCGACTGGGAGCCGGGGTACGGCTGGACAGCCCCGGGCCCGCGTTCGGGGCTGCCCGCCCGCGCAGCGTTCGGCTACCGCCGCGACGGCATCGAGCTGGCTGTCTGGCTGTCGGACATCGCGTGCGCCCGCCGCCAGCGCCGCTGGACCTGGGATGACATCGTGGACCTCGAGCCGCGCTGCGCCTACCTCACACCCCGCGACCGCGAGGAGTTCTTCGAGGGAGTGCGCCGTGTCGGCGGCGGCGTCCAGGCGGCTCCCGACCACGAAGACTTCCTGGAAGTGGCCTTCACATGGTGAGCGACCCCACTTCCGCGGTCTTCGGTCATTACAACGCGCGCAGCACGTCGCCAGCGCGCGTCGCGGAGCGCTTCATCGCGCCGCCGCAATTCTGGGAGATAGTCACGCCCGGCAACACCGTCTTGACCGGGCCTCGCGGCAGCGGCAAGACGACGCTGCTGAAAATGTTGCAGGCGCCGGCGCTCGAGCTCTGGCCGGACAAGGAGCAGGCGGCGCGCGCTCGCGCGCTCGCGACCTACACTGGCGTCTTCGTTCCCGCCGACCGTTCGTGGTCAGGACAGGTCTCCGCGATTGGGGGTGAGCTCCCCGACGACCTTCGTGGCGAGCTCGGGAAGGCCTGCTTCACGCTCCACTCATTGCGCGCCCTCAGCCATTGCGCGTCGGTGCGGGTCTTGCCCTCGGAGAGCGAGCATCCACACGACCGCGTCATGCTCGACGATGGGGTCGAGGAGGCCATCGTCAGCGATACGTGGAAGCTGTGGGGCCTTGAGGAGCCGGTCGGCAGCTTCACCGGCCTCGAATTCGCGCTTTCGAATCTCATTGGCGCGATAGGCAACCTTGCGCGCCGTTCGCTCCGTCACCCCGAGGCGGCGACGACGCTCGCAGCCCACCACGCGCTCGACCTTGACGTCGTCGACGCTGCGGTTCCGTTCATCGACCGCTTCAACGATGCCGCGAATCAAGAAGCACACACCTGGGCGTTCCTGGTCGACGAGATTGAGTTCCTGCCGCCCGGTATCCACAAAGACATCCTGCGCTCGATGCGTGGACGGGACCCTCGTATCTCGCAGAAGGTCTCGCTCGCGCCGTACACACTCGTGACCGAGGAGCTCGCCAATCCCCTCGGGGGCTGGGAGGGCCACGACCTGCGTCGCGTCGAGCTGACCTTCGGCGAGAAGGAGCACGGTTACCCCTTCAGCCGGCAGCTCGTCCAGCAGGAGCTGCGTCTCGCACGAGAGCGGCGCGAGGAGAGGTTGACGGCCGGCGAGGTGTTCACGCCTGCGGAGCCAGACACCGAAGCCGAGCGCTCGGAGACCACTGAGGTCTCGGCCGACGAGTTCTTCGGTGGCCCGGGCTTTTTCGAGATGCCGCCTGGCGAGGCCGCATACGGGAAGGGCTCCCGCAACCGCAAGACCATCGAGAGCCTCGCGAAGAAGGACGCGTCATTCCGAGAGTGGCTCCGCGACCACGAGATTGAGCCGGACGCTCTCGACACGCTCGACGAGGTCGACCGCGCCTCAACCGTTCGCAAGGCGATGCCGGTGATTCTCCTGCGTGACGAGTTCTTGCATCTAGTCCGTGGGCGGCTCCAGAAACGGAGCCGCAAGCACCCCAGGACGTATGTCGGTGAGGAATCGGCATACGCCCTCTGTGAGAACAACCCGCGCCTATTGATGGCGCTGACCTATAAGATGCTTACCTTCGATGACCAAGGTCGCCTGACCGACACCCACCGCGTAGAGGCGGTTTCGCGCGCAGCGTCGGAGTACGACCTCCATCTGCGTGCGATCGAGGTGCCCGAGCTCGTGCCCCCGGACCTACTTCCGCGGCATCTCGTCGCCCAGGTTGGCGACTACTTCCGCGAGCGGGTCTTGGGACCCGAGTTCGACGCCGAACCGCCGCTCTCGTTCGAGGTGAGCCCGAAAGACTTCGAGGCGTGGCCGTACCTACAGGACGTGCTGACGCAACTCGCGCACTACGGTGCGATTGTGCCCATAAACGACATGCGGTTCCGCCTTGCCCATATGTTCGCACCGCTCTTCAGGTTGCCGCTCCGCAAGGGCCGGGCGCGGGCGCTTACGAACATCCTCGGACCGGCGCCCGTCCCCCCGGCGGACCAGTTGCGGATAAGCGAGGAGGAGCGCGCGGAATGACGGCCCAGCCCCGTGTCCGGCCCTTCCCGGCCCGGGGCATCGACGAGCTAGCTGACGCGCCATACGACGGGGTGCTCGCGAGCCTCGGCTTCGAACGCCGCAGCCGCGACATCCCTGCCGCGGTCGACCCGACGCCGAGCGCCGTCGCCGTTCCCTTCGGAGATCGGCACGAGGACACGTTTGCCGAGAATAAGGAGTGGTTCGACGACCACGAATGGGAGCAGCCGCAGTTCGAAGAGGCCGAGTACTTCGCCTGGGTCGACGCTTGGCTGCAGGCACGAGCCGAAGAGGCGAGCGGGGTCGCGCGCGTCGCGGTTGATGTCTCGTCGACGAGCCGCTACCGGATGGCCGCCGTCATCGAGGCGTTGCTCAGCCTGCCACCGGAGACCAGGCTCGAAGTCGACTTCCTGTACGCACCGGCCCGTTTCGAGGAGCCGAGCAGCGAGGACGAGCCTCCGGTCTTCAGCGTTGCGCCCGTCAGCGGGTACTTCGCCGGTTGGTGGAGAGCTCTCGAAGCACCCCTCTACGCCATCATCGGCGTCGGCTACGAACTCGAGCGCGCGTCCTGCGCCATCAACATGCTCGAGCCGGAGCGAGCCGAGGTCTACGTGCCCGATGGCAACGATCCCCGCTACCTTGAAGAAGTTCGCAAAGCTAACCGGGGACTAATGGAGACCAGGGGAGTTGAGCACGAGGTTCTCTACGACGTAGGCGACCCGTTCAGCTGCTTCCGCCAGCTCGAGGCGAGCATCAGTCGCCTCGAGCGCGACCAGCGCGTCGCCATCGTTCCGCTCGGGCCGAAGATATTCGCCGTTTGCGCGATTCTCGCCGGAGGCCTTCATCTCGATAGTACGCAAGTCATCCGAATAACTGCCGGTGAGCGGCAGCGGCCAATCCCGCGCGAGAGCGACGGGAACGTCTACGGGTTGACGCTCTCGTTCAGCCCGACGACGCTCCAGGAGGGCGATGGCCTTCCCGAGGAGAGGGCGAATGCCAGGGCAGATGCGGATGCGGAGGAGAGTGCGCACACGAATCGACAAGTTGGCGAGCAACAGGCGTGATCAATAATGTCGTGTGGTCTCTCGCCGATACGATCCACGGCCTCGAGTAAACGGATGGTTCTCCACGAGAAGACATACGACGACCAGCTGGCCGCACGCGGCGTCGTGCGCTCCCTCAACGTGTCCGATGAAGTGCTCGCGGAGAGCGAGAAGGCGAATCCTAACCTGAACTGGGAAGCGGTCGTTCGCGCGCTCGACGGTGTCTTCCTGCACCACGGCGGGTCGATAGGGCAGCTCAGCTTCCTCCGCACGCCGCAGGAGATGCTTGATGGGCTGACGCCGGTCGAGGCGCTCATCGAGCGGGGCGGCCCCGCCCAGGTCTGTCTCGCCGCGCGAGCCTTCGCCGATTCCGGGCGCGTCTTCTTCTAGCGCAACCACCCCAGCCGTCTGCAGCCGCCCCATCGCCGCTAGCGGTCCTGCCCGGGGAGGTTCCGAGCGCCCTTGGCTCCGCTTCCACATTGCGCGAAGAGCAGAAGAGGGACTCGCAGCTCTGCGCCCATGAACCGATAGTCGACGTAATGCTGCCCCCACCCGGCTCGGCCGCCCGATCACCCCGCGACGACTGCCGCAATCAGCTCGGCCGCCTCTGCCTGCATCCCGGGCACGACGTGCGCGTATTGCTTCAGCGTGAACGCTGGCGACTCATGTCCGAGTCGCTCGCTGATGACCTTGACCGGCACGCCCGCCTTCACGGCGATCGTGGCGTGTGTGTGGCGGAGGTCGTGGAGGCGGATCCTCCGCAGGTCGGCTCGCTCGACTGCGGTCGCAAATGCTTGGCTGAAGCTTTGCGGGTGGATCGGGCTTCCGTTCTCGGCACAGATCACGAGGCCGCGATCGTCGTAATCAGCCCCGACCTCGATGCCCTCCCGCAGCTGCCGTTCGCGATAGCGTCGAAGCAGCGCGGTCGTCTCCGGATCGAGATCAATCACCCGCGCCTGGTGGCTCTTGGGCGAGGACTCGAGCACCTCGTAGGCGACCGAGACGATCGCATTTCGAACCGCGATCCGCGAGGCGTCGAGATCGACATCGCGCCAGCGAAGCCCGAGCACCTCGCCACGCCGCATCCCGGTCATCGCCGCAAGCCGCCAGGCTGCCTCGAGGCGCGTGCCCTTGACCGACTCGAGGAACGCGGCGAGCTCAGGCGGCTCCCAGCACTCGATCTTCTGTGCGTTGCTCCGATTCGGCCGTGGCGGCTTTGCCCGCTCGGCAACGTTCGCTCCGATGATTCCGGCATCGATCGCATCCGCGAGCGCCTTGTGGACGATCGTGTGGATGTAGCGGACGGTCTTCGGCGCCAGCGGTCCACGCTCGCCGCCGTGATTGAGCAGATCGGCGTAGAGCGTGTTCAGCATCGGCGCCGTCAGCTGCTGCAGCGCCCGGCTTCCGAGCGCCGGCAGCACGTGGATGGCCATGTTCGAGCGATAGGAGTCAAACGTCGAGGGCTTGACTCGTGTCTTGGTCATCGGCAGCCAGCTCTGCCGCACCCAATCGCCCAGGGTGAGCCGGTCGGGAGCCACATAGCCTCCCGAATGCAGATCGCTGACGATCTTCGCCCGCTCGACCTCGGCCTCGCGGCGGGTGGGAAAGCCACCGTGCCATTTCTCGTTCGCCTCCCGTTCTCGTCGAGTCCGGTATCGACGACCACGTACCAGCGGACCGTCTCCTTGCCGGCGGCGTTGGTTCGAATCCGCTTGTGGATGTGCCCCCTCATCGGGGAACCCCAAGCCACTCGAGCAGGGCGGGAACAGGGACGACGACGCGCCGTCCGAGCCTGCGGGTGGGGAACTCGCCGCGACGCGCTGCCTCATAGGCAGCCGTGCGTCCGAGCCCGAGGACCTGTGCGGCCTGCTCGACCGAGATCGTCGCCTGGGTGGCGAACTCGTCGAGTACCGAGCGCTTACGCTCCTTCATGTCGGGACCTCCTTCGTAGGTCTCGGCCGGGCCCCGGGGTGTTTGCGCACCGCCGGGGCCGCCTTAGTTGATGATGTCTACGAACGGAGACTAGAGCGTCCGTCGGACGGAACTGTCACCTTACGTAGACACAGGTGGTTCCCCAGGTCGACACCGATGATCTGATCGACGCCCACGAGGTCGCGGAGATCCTCGGGCTCTCGCATCGCAACTCAGTCAGCCTTTACCAGCGTCGCTACCGGGACATGCCACGGCCGGTGGTGGAGCGGGGAGGCGCGAGGACGAAGCTTTGGCTTCGATCGGAGATGGAGCGCTGGCGCAACGAGCGGCGAATGGCGTCGACCGACGCATCATGACTCGCGCGTCGTCGCGGCAGAACCTGAGCTCGCACGATTAGGCTGGCGGGGATGTCGTCGACGCCGGACCAAACCCTCGTTGCAGCCTGATCTACGAGAGCTCGAGGACCGCCTGTGGGATGCCGCCGACGAGCTGCGGGCGAACTCCGGCCTGAAGGCCTCCGAGTACAGCGCCCCGGTCCTGGGGCTGATCTTCCTGCGCTTCGCCGACGCCCGCTTCGACGCCGCTCGCGAAGTGATCGAGGCCAAGGCCTCCGCGCGGCGCAAGATCGGCCCGTCCGATTACCACGCCGAGCGACTGATCTATCTCGCCCCGGCGGCGCGTTTCAGCAGCCTGCTCGAGCTGCCCGAGGGCTCGGATCTCGGCAAGGCCGTCAACGAGGCGATGCGCCTGGTCGAGGAGCACAACCCCGACCTGGCCGGCGTCCTGCCGCGCACCTACACGGCGATCGCCAACTCGACGATCGCGTCGCTGCTGCGCCACATCAGCAGCTACACGAAGGACCTCGAGGGCGACGCGTTCGGCCTGATCTACGAGTACTTCCTGGCCAAGTTCGCGCTCGCCGAGGGGCAGGGCGCGGGCGAGTTCTTCACTCCGATGTCGATCGTGCGCCTGATCGTCGAGATCATCGAGCCCTACCACGGCCGGATCTTCGACCCGGCATGCGGCTCGGGCGGCATGTTCGTCCACTCCGCTCACTTCGTCGAGCGCCATCGCCAGTCGCCCGGTAAGGAGCTCTCGACCTACGGCCAGGAGAAGACGGGCGAGACGGTGCGGCTGGCCAGGATGAACCTAGCGGTCCACGGGCTCTCTGGCGAGATCCGCGAGGGCAACAGCTACTACGAGGATCTGCACAAGAGCGTCGGCCGGTTCGACTTCGTGATGGCGAACCCGCCGTTCAACGTCGATCGCATCGACAAGGCGAAGCTCGAGGACGATCCACGCTTCCCGGACCTGCCGAAGGCCGACAACGGCAACTACATCTGGATCCAGCTGTTCGCCACGGCGTTGAGCGAGACCGGTCGCGCCGGCTTCGTGATGGCCAACTCCGCCTCGGACGCCCGTCACAGCGAAGGGGAGATCCGGCGCAAGCTGGTCGAGGACCGATTGGTCGACGTGATGGTCGCGGTCGGCCCGAACTTCTTCTACACCGTCACGCTGCCGGTGACGCTCTGGTTCCTCGACCGGGGAAAGCGCGCGACCGCGCGTGCCGGCCAGGTCCTGTTCATCGATGCCCGCCAGATCTTCCGCCAGATCGACCGCGCCCACCGCGACTTCACCGACGAGCAGCTCGAGCTGCTCGCCAATATCGTCCGCCTCTACCGGGGTCAGGAGCCCGAGCTGGCAGGCGGTGAGAACGGCCGGTTCACCGAGCGCTTCCCGGACGGCGCCTACGCTGACGTGCCGGGCCTGTGCAAGGTGGCGACGATCGACGAGATCGAGGCCCAGGGCTGGAGCCTGAATCCGGGCCGCTACGTGGGCACCGAGGTAGAGGAACTCGACGATGAGGTGTTCGAAGAGAAGCTCGCCGCCGCCCACGCCGAGCTGCGTGCGCTTGGCGGCAAGGCCAGGGAGCTGGAAGCCGGCGTGGACGAGGTGCTCGGCAAGCTGGTGTCGGGCTCACTCTGACGGTTGCGTTACGGTCGCTGACCCTCGGCGACGATGTGTTCGTCCGTCGTGTCGCTTCGAGGGCGTACCGTTGCATCCGCACGGGCGGCCACAGGCCATACTGTCAGCTCGCATGACGGACCGTGGCGCCTACCCCGCCGCCCGTGCGGCGGCCCTCTCCGGAGTTCCGTGGTCGACTGTCCATGAATGGGCTCGCAAGGACCTGCTCGTGCCGAGCATCTCGAGAGAGCGCGTCAGGCTCTGGTCCTACGGCGATCTGATGGGACTCCGACTCGTCTACTGGCTGCGCCACCCTAAGCCCACGGCGAACGGACAGGTAGGAGGAGTCGCGATGTCCCAGGTTCGCCTGGCCCTCGCGGCTTTACGCGAGATGGACCAGGATCTTTGGGCGCCGGGTGCGAACCCAGTGGTGGCCGTCGATCGTTCCGGGAAAGTGGTCCTCGACCCGAGCGGCACCCCTGAGGAACTCTCTGGCCAGTCGCTCATCGCGAATCCCGAGCTGCTCAACCTGGTGTTGCCGTTCGAGAGCGAGGAGGGCATGAGGGGCCCTAACCTGGTCGAGCCCCGGCCGACCCTGCGCATTGTCCCGGGCAAGCTAGGCGGGGAGCCGCATGTCGCTCGCTCTCGGGTAGAGACACGCGCCCTTGCCGCTCTGGCTCGCCGAGGCATGGGGTCGAGCAACATTGTCCGCCTGTTCCCCGCCCTCGAGGAGGCCGCAGTGCTTGACGCGATCGACCTAGAGGATCAGCTCTCTCGCAACCTCAGCGCAGACGGGGCCTCTGTCGCCGCGTAGCGGGTCCTCGTGCCGCCGCGGCTCTTTGCGCTGGATCAGGGTTTCCCGCAACCGATTGTCAACAGCCTGCGCGAGTATCTCGAGACAGAGGCGAGTCTCGTGCCCCTCGCGGACATCGACCCCCGTTTGAGCGACGACATCGACGACTGGAAGATTCTGCTCGCCCTCCACCATCACAGGGAGCCGTGGGACGGGCTGATCAGCACGGACTCGGGCATGCTCAACCTTCCCCGCGAACTGGCCGCGCTGATGCAGACCAAGCTCACCCTCGTGGTGTGTCGCGCCGCCGGCCATGACCCGGTACGCGCCACCGGGCTCCTGTTGACCAATCTCTCCACGATCTGCGACCAAACTCGACCGGACCTCGCCCAGCTTTGGTCGCTTGGTGGCGGGCGAAAACGACCGCCTGATGATCCTTGGGATCACTTCTCGCGGGCGGCGGACAAGCGCAACATGACGGCCGGCGAGCTGCGCAGCGAGGAGTGGCTCTCGCCGGAGGATCTCGCCAGGAACCCGCTTGCCTGATCGGCCTTGCTGGAGCACTCGGCAGCAAGGCCAGGGAGCTGGAAGCCGGCGTGGACGAGGTGGCGGGCTGACTCTGACGACCCCGTTACGGTCGGAGACTGTCTCTAACGTTTGCAGTGGTGTGCGTTAGAGAGGTAAGGTTGGCCGATGGACCTCGAGCCGTACGCATCGACCCCGTTCGGCGAGGCTCGTCGCACTCCCGGGCGCCACGGCTACGTGGCCTACTTCCCCGCGCCGATTCCGCGCGCCCTGGAGCTGCCCGCCTCGACCGTGCGCATGCTCGCCGACGCGGAGGGGGCGTTGGGGCAGCTCGCTGGCATCGGTCGCCTCGTGCCGAACCCGGATCTCCTCATCCGCCCCTACCTCTTGCGCGAGGCGCTCTCCTCGACCCGGATCGAGGGGACGCAGGCGACGATGGCCGAGGTCTTCGAGACCGATGCAGCCGGCGAGAGGCCCAACGCCGATGTCGAGGAGGTGCTCGGCTACGTAGCCGCGATGCAGTGGGGGCTCGAGCAGCTCGACGAGCTGCCGCTCAGTACCCGCCTGCTCTGCGAGATCCACCGACGCCTGATGGCGGGCGAGCGTGGCCGCGAGCTGGCGCCGGGGAAGCTGCGCACCAGCCAGAACTGGATCGGCGCCCCGGGCTCGACGATCGAGACCGCGCAGTTCGTGCCGCCGCCCCCCGGCGAGCTGCGCGGGTTGCTCAGCGACTGGGAGCGCTTCGCGCACGAGGAGGCCGAGCTGCCACTGCTGATCCAGAACGCGCTGCTCCATTCGCAGTTCGAGACGATCCACCCGTTCCTCGACGGCAACGGGCGACTGGGACGGCTGCTGCTCGTCTTCTTCCTCGTCGCTCGCGGTCGGCTCACGGCACCGCTGCTCTATCTCAGCGCCTACTTGGAGCACAACCGCCAGAGCTACTACGACGCGTTGCAGACGATCCACGAGACCGGCGACCCGATCCCCTGGATCGAGTTGTTCCTGACGGCTGTCCACACCCAGGCCGGCGACGCCGTCGCGCGTGCTCACGGGATCATCGAGCTGCGCGAGCGCTACCGCCAGGCCGCGGCCGCCGTTGGAACCCCGAACGCCCTCGCGCTGGTCGAGCTGATCTGCGAGAACCCCGTCGTGACCACGAGGTCGATCGAGGATCGCATGGGCGTCAGCCGACCGACGGCGCTACGACTGCTCAGGAGGATGGAGAAGCAAGGGGTGTTGAGCGAGGGTGAGGCGGGAGCGCGCGGACAGCGCCGGTACGTCGCGCGCGAGATGATGGACGCGGTGGCGGGGGATGCGCGTGAGTGAGTGGCAGTCGTATGCGCTGGGCGACCTCGTTGGCGCTGCTGGTGGGCTAATCAAGACGGGGCCGTTCGGGTCCCAGCTCCATGCCTATGAATACACCGATGACCCAGGCGGCGTCCCTGTTGTGATGCCTAAGGACATGCTCAACGGCCGAATTGCTCGCGGGTCGGTGAGTCGGGTGAGCGAGACTGTCGCGGAGAGACTGCACGTCCACCGCTTGGCCGCTGGTGATGTGGTGCTAGCCCGTCGCGGGGACGTTGGCCGCCTCGCCTTCGTCGAGTCAGACGAAGCAGGCTGGCTCTGCGGGACCGGCTCGATGCGGATTCATGCGCCCGGCCATGACGTGCTCGATCCGCAGTTTCTGCGCTATGCGATGAGCGCCCCGGTGGTGGCTGAATGGTTCGTCGGCCAGGCAGTGGGGGCGACGATGCCGAATCTCAACGCGAAGATCGTGTCTGGAGTGCCCATCAGCACTCCGGGGGCGAGCACCCAGCGCCGCATCGCCGCGGTCCTCTCCGCCGTCGACGAGCTGATCGAGATCAACGAGCGGCGGATCGAGCTGCTGGAGGATCTCGCTCGGTCGCTCTACCGGGAGTGGTTCGTGCACTTCCGCTTTCCGGGCCGCGAGGACGTGGAGCTCGTCGACTCCGAGCTGGGGGCGATTCCGGAGGGGTGGGAGGTGCGGCCCCTCGGACAGGTCTGTTCGCTCCTGCGTTCGGGGGGAACCCCGAGGAGATCGGTAAAGGCAAACTGGGATCGCGGTGCCACCCCGTGGTTCAAGACCGGAGAACTGACGGACGGGCCGCTCTTCGATTCTCTTGAACACGTCACCGGAGCGTCCGGTGCTCGTGTGTTCGATCCCCCGGCGATTTTTATGGCGATCTACGGTGCGCCCACCGTGGGGCGCCTCGGGTGGGTGACGCAACCGTCTTCGTGCAATCAAGCTGCGATTGCGATGCGGGCGAACAACCCAGAGCGCGAACAGGATTGGCTCTGGTACGAGCTTGAGGCCATGAGGGGTCACTTCAACGCAATGGCGCAGGGAGCTGCTCAGCAGAACATCAGCAAGGAGAAGGTGGAAGGTACGCGTGTCCTGGTGCCAGCCGCCGTTCCGCTGGAGTCGTTCGTGGCCGCGGTTCGGCCTCTTCGGGATCTTTGGGAGAAGTTGGCAGCTCAGGTCGCTAGATTCGCGACCACCCGCGACCTCCTCCTGCCGCGCCTTGTCACCGGGCGCCTCGACATCTCGGACATCGACCTCGGCATCCTCACTCCGACGGAAGTCGAGTGAGCCCCCGCGACTACTCCGAGGACGGCTTGGTCGAGCGGCCGACACTTGCGCTCCTGGAGTCCCTCGGCTACGAGGTCGAGGACGGCTACTCCGAGACGCTCGGCCCTGACGGCCTCGGCCGGGATGATCAATCCCAGGTAATCCTTCGTCACCGGCTCGCGGCGAAGCTCGCTGAGCTCAATCCGGATCTGCCGTCCGCCGCGATCGACGCGGCGGTCGAGGAGCTCGTGCTCGACCGCTCCGCCCTCGATCCAACGCGCGCGAATCGGGCGGTCCACGAGCTGCTGCGCGGCGGCGTCAAGGTCACGATCACCGACGAGCACGGCGACCGGACGACCGAGACCGTGCGCGGGGTCGACTGGATCACACCGGCCAACAACGACTTCCTCGCCGTCAGCCAGCTCTGGGTCGTCGGGCCGCTCCACACCCGACGCTGCGACATCGTCTGCTTCGTCAACGGCATCCCGCTGGTGCTGCTGGAGCTGAAGGCCTCGCACAAGACGGTCGAGCAGGCCTACTTCAAGAACCTCCGCGACTACCGCGACACGATTTCGCAGCTCTTCACGCCGAACGCGCTGGTGGTGCTCTCGACCGGCTCGGAGACGAAGGTGGGGGCGACGTTTGCCCCCTGGGAGCGCTTCGGCGAGTGGAAGCGGGTCGACGACGAGGCCGAGCCCGGCGTCGTCTCGCTGGAGACGGCGATCCACGCGCTCTGCGACCCGGCGCGCCTGCTCGACATGGTCGAGAACTTCGTCGCCTACCTCGAGCGCCCCGGTGGGCTGGTCAAGCTGCTCGCCCAGAACCATCAGGTGCTGGGCGTCAACGCGGCGATGCGAGCGCTCCGGGACCCGACCACGCGCGACGGCCGGCTCGGCGTCTTCTGGCACACGCAGGGTTCGGGCAAGAGCCTCTCGATGCTGTTCTTCACGCAGAAGGTCCTGCGTCGCGAGCCCGGCAACTGGACGTTCGTGATGGTCACCGATCGGGCCGAGCTCGACGATCAGCTCTACGACGAGTTCAAGGACGCCGGCGTCGTCGAGGGTCACCTCCAGGCGACCTCGTCCGCCAACTTGCGGCGGCTCCTCGGCGAGGACCACCGCTACGTCTTCACCCTGATCCACAAGTTCCGCCCCGAGGAGGGCCACGAGATGCCGGTCTGCTCGGAGCGCGAGGACGTGATCGTGATCACCGACGAGGCGCACCGCAGCCAGTACTCGACCCTGGCCCTCAACATGCGCCGCGCGCTCCCTAACGCGGGCTTCCTCGGGTTCACGGGCACCCCGCTGATCAGGGGCGAGGCCGAGCGCACGCGCGAGGTCTTCGGCGACTACGTCTCGACCTACAACTTCCGCGATTCGATCGAGGACGGCGCGACGGTCCCGCTCTTCTACGAGAACCGGATCCCCGAGCTGCAGATCATCAACGAGAGCTTCGACGAGGAGCTCACCGGGATACTCGAGCAGGCGGAGCTCGACGACTCCCAGGAGCGGGCGCTCGCCCGTCGCTTCGCCACCGAGTACCAGCTCATCACCCGTCCCGAGCGTCTGCGCCGGATCGCAGCGGACGTGGTCCGCCACTTCGTCGGGCGCGGCTTCCTGGGCAAGGCGATGTTCGTCGCGATCGACAAGGCCACCGCGGTGCGGATGTACGACCTCGTCGCCGAGGAGTGGCAGACCCATCTCGGTGAGCTGCGCGACCGCGCCGGGCGGCTGGCGGAGCTCGAGCGCGTCGGCATGGACGAGCAGATCGCGTTCATGGAGGAGACCGACATGGCGGTCGTCGTCTCCCAATCCCAGAACGAGATCGCAGACATGCTCGAGGCCGGTCTCGACATCGCCCAGCACCGCAAGCGGATGCTCGAGGAGGGATCTCGACGAGCGCTTCAAGGATCCGGGTGACCCCTTCCGGCTGGTCTTCGTCTGCGCCATGTGGATGACGGGCTTCGACGTCCCGTCCTGCTCGACGATCTACCTCGACCGCCCGATGCGAAATCACTCACTGATGCAGACGATCGCCCGCGCGAACCGCGTCTTCCCCGAGAAGGAGAACGGCCTGATCGTCGACTACGTCGGCGTGTTCCGCCACCTGGAGGCGGCGCTCGCGATCTATGCGGCAGCCAGGGACGGCGAGCAGGGGCTCGAGATCATCCGCGACAAGTCGGCGCTGGTCGGCGAGCTCGAGGAGGAGCTCGCTGAACTGATCGAGTTCAGCGAGCGCTGGGACGTGGAGCTCGACGCCCTGGCCCGCGCCGAGGGGTTCGAGTTCATCGCACTGCGCGACGCGTCGGTCGAGGCTCTGCTCGTCGACGACGTGACCCGACGGGCCTATCTGGAGCGCTCGGACCGGGTCCGGCGGCTATTCGCCGCGATCCTGCCCGACCCGGCGGGGACGGCCCACGTGCGGATCGTCGGGGTTGCTCGCAACCTCGCGGAGACGATCCGCTCGCTGGACCCCGCGCCCGATCTGTCGCACATATCCGGGGCGGTTCAGGACCTCCTTGACCGCTCGGTCGGGGCGGAGGAGTACGTCATCCGCGCGGCGGCCGACGGCGCCGATGCCGACTCGCTGATCGACCTGAACGCGATCGACTTCGACGCCCTGGCCGCGCGCCTCGCGGGCAAGAAGCGCTCGTCAGCCCAGCGCCTGGCCGGCCAGGTCAAAGCGCGGGTCGAGGGCGCCGCGAGACGAAACCCGACACGGTTGGACCTCGTCGAGCGGCTGCGGAAGCTGATCGATGAGTACAACGCGGGCAGCCTCAACGTGGACGAGATGCTGCGCCGCCTGCAGTCGCTCTCGCGCGAGCTCTCCGAGGAGGAGCAGCGCACCGTGCGCGAGGGCCTCTCCGAGCCCGAGCTGGCCGTCTTCGACCTGCTGACCAAGCCGGACCCGGTCCTGAGCGGCGACGAGCGCGATGAGGTGAAGAAGGTCGCGCGCAAGCTGATGGCGCACATTCAGGACCGCCTCGTGCTCGACTGGCGCCGCAAGGCCGAGACCCGCGAGGCGGCTCGGGGCCTCGTCAAGGACATCCTCGACGAGCTTCCCGATGCTTACGACCCCGAGGTCTGGGAGCGCAAGGCCGAGATCGTCTTCAACCACATCTTCGCCAGCTTCCATGACGATGGTGGCAGCGTCTACGAGGAGCCCACGCCCGTTGTCTCGGCGGTGGAGTCCACGGCAGGCGCGTTGGGGTCGGCGACCGAGGGCATCGACATCGAGACCGTGACCCTGGGTGTGGTGGAGCGAATCAAGACGGACCGTGCGTTCGCCGAGCTTGTGGCTGAGCAACTCCGAGGCGACAAGGCCTTCTTCGCGGTGGCGAGCGAAGAGCTGATCGCCAAGGACGAGACCTACGACGTCGAGTTCAAGTCAACGGCGCGTTGGAACCTGCGCGAAGCGCGCAAGGACAAGCGGATGGAGGACGCCCTCGTCAAGACCATCGCCGGGTTCTTGAACACCGACGGGGGGACGCTGTTCATCGGCGTCGGCGACGACGGCCAGATCATAGGCTTGGCTCACGACCTGCCGCTGGTGAAGCCGGCCAATGCCGATGGACTGGTCAACTGGCTGACGACTCACCTCATCAACGCGCTCAAGCACCCCGCCGTAATGCGGACGCGGACCCGGATCGATCAGGTGTCTGACGAGGAGGTCTGCAGGATCGACGTGGCGCGCTCCTCAGTCCCGGTCACGGCTCAGATGAGCGACGGCCGCGAGGCGTTCTGGGTGCGGATGAACAACAGCACCCGCGAGTTGCCCGAAATTGAGGTCGAGGAATACGTTCGGGACCATTGGTAGGCGCTCGTCGTCGAGCGACCCCGGTCTTGGCTTACTGCTCTGCACTCCTGTAGGCCCGCTGGTATGAGCGGCCGGAGTCATCGATCTCCACGGACGTTGTCTATCGGAGTGGGGCGGGTTGCGGCACGCTCATAGGCTTAGCCAATGCGAGGGACGGCGGCTTCCCGGCGTGATGTCTTCGCAGGCGTGACGGACCTATCCGAGGAAGGAGCCGCCTTCGAGGTGCGCGGGCCTAGCGCGAGCATGCCTTCCGTCGAGGCGTGGGCGCCTGCCTACATCCCGTACGAACCTCGGGGAGAGTCCCGGCGCTTGCGAGATGAGCTGCGGCGAAGGATCGGAGGGCTGCGCGCTCGCGACGGCGAGATACTTCACTGCGCCTTCAGCGGGTGGAAGCCGGACAACGCTGACATCGAGAACGTTCTGCTCTACAACGTCCATGACAGCGGTGGATGCTTCAGGGCCGCCGCCGGGGAGGGACTTCGTTTCGAACTGGTTCACGCGGACCCCCCTCCGACGCCCTCGGGTGACCGGTCGGGAAGTCATTACTCGTACCGACTCGTGCCGGCCGACCACGGCTTTGCCGGCTGGCGCTTGGGCGCCGAGTTCGCGAGCTGGCGTTCCGTGGACCTCGGTCAGCTTGCCGGGCCCAAGAAGTTGGAAGACGTTGGGTGGGCGCTCAGGCACTCGGACGTGGCGATATCTGCAGTCGAGCGGGCGAGCAACATGCCGTTCTCTGTCAGCCTGACGCTTCACCCACCGGTCGGGCATACCGTGAACCCCGCATCGTTGCTCAAGGGGTTGCTCGACGGCGTTGTGTGCGCGTTCCAAGTCCACTGGGACCACAGCACTGTCGACGCAATGGCCTCCCGCCTTGCGAAGCACATCGATGCGCCTGGTCCTGACATCGCTGCCCAGCTCGTGGATGAGCGCCGAGCAGTCTTGGGAGGGCTGCCTCGGCTCGTCCATGCTCGTGGCAAGGGCGTGCAGTGGCGGCCGGACGATCACCTTCTCGTCGCGGGATCGCTACTCCTGAAGCCGCCACTGGGTGAGGGATGGAAACTCTCGGGCGCCATCCACGAGGTCCGGTCAACTTCTGGCGAGTAGCTCCGGCCCGCTACGCCACGTTCAACAGTTCGTTCAGCGATTCGTCCAGCCTGTCGGCACGCACGATCTGGATCGCCAGACGCTCCGCGAGTTGCGGCCACGGGGCAGGCGGTTCGCCTTCAAGGAGAAGCATCGGACGCACCGGTGTCGAATACATGTCACCGACGACGGCGTGGTACTCGAGAACCTGTCCTACGCCGATACGTACTTGCGGCTGCGAGGGCAGAGTCCCGGTCTTGACTTCGACCACATGAATGGCGCCACGGTGCTCGAAGGCCAGGTCGAATTGGGGCTCCGCTGGTCCAGGCGATCGCGGCTCGATCCCGCGTCGCCGCAGCTCGTCCGCGAAGCGGTCCTGCAAGCGCATGTGTCGTTGAGTCGCACGTTCGAGTTCAGCGATGTCGATGGACGCAACGCGTTCGTCGTGAGTCGTCGGGGATCGGTCACCGGCTTGCCGGTAAGGAACGCCGGCTCGATCGGCCTCTCGAAATGTGAACGGACTGCTTCCGTACGGCCTCTCAAGAGTTCGACTCATGTTCAACTCGTGGCTAAGCGCTCTGGCAACGAGGCGCCGAATGTGTGATTCCTCACCGGTGCCGGTGAACCAGGCTCGTGCTGAGAGCTCGGCATCGTTCCATCGGCCGAGCTCGACGGCTTTCGTGATGACCTGGGGCGGGTAGGCCTGGTCGCCGAGTTCGCGGACTGCGGTAAGCACATCCTCGGTTACGTCCTCCACCTCGAGTTCTTGGACGCGCTGCTCGAGGTCGGTTGGTCCCGGGGGTGGTGGGCTATCCGCCACGGCTGTGTACAGCTGCCGTACCGCTTCGTCGTCGTCCACTCGCTCGGGTAATCCGCTCTGAGGTCCGCGCTGATGGATGACCTGCCCGGCGTTCGGTGGAGGTATGGCTGCGAGGGGCTTTACCCCCAGGGCCCAGGGCCACCTCTCCGGATCTGGTGAGCCCGGGAGCGTTTCGGCTCCTCCGGAGACCGTCTCGTAGAGACCAACCACTGCGCTCTTCCATCGATCGACGGCCAGGACGAAGAGGTGGTCGCCGCTGGCTATCGACTTCGGCTCCTTCCCAAGCCACTGATACCGCTTATCGAAGGCGCTCCAGGTCTCAGGTATGGAGTCTCCGGTCACGCCAACAGCCACGCGGAACACTCTGCCTGCCGGGTGCGGCGTGATCTGCGCACGACTGGCACCCGGACCTTCGGCAACCGCCAACTCGCCTGCCTCCACGAGTGCGTCGAACGTGGCTCGCGATGCCCTCGCAGCTCGCGGAACGCCGAGGTGTCGCAGTCGAGAGGTGCTCATGCGCCGCTCTGCCTGTCGAGCCGCCGGAAGCGCGTCGAGCAGGCTCCGGATCTCTCTCGCCTCCGCGGGAGCGAAGGTGGTGCGCTGCGCCTCCGACATAGCTGGCACGCTACCGGCGGAGCTTGGTCGCCGCCAGGGCTGGAGTCGCTGGTGTCAAACGCTGGTCAAACGAACCTCGACGGACGCGCCGTATCGAGGGCGGCCTTGGCCGGACGGGCACAGGTCAGAAACCGCATCAACCTGCGCATAGCCGGACTGGCCATCAAGAGCCAGGACGGCGCGGTCGGGCTCATAACCCGAAGGTCGCGGGTTCGAATCCCGCCCCCGCTACTCCCCGAAAGGCCCGCAATTGCGGGCCTTTCGCGTTTTTGGCCGCAGCCCGACGCGCTAGTGCGTCGTCTCAATGTCGTCTTGTTCGTTTAGCGCGGCGCGCTCGCAAGGCCGCGCCTGTTACGCCGGAGGCCGCGGGTTCGAGTCCGTTGCTCCCATGAGTCCCGGAGAAGCCGCTCCATTGAGCGGCTTCTCTTTTGCCCGAGGCGCCGCTGCTCCGCATGAAGAAGCAGCGGTCGCCGAGGTGGCGATGACGCGCTTGCCGACGTGTGTGGTATGTCACATCGCTCGGGTGGGGACCTGGCGAGGCTAGTCCCGACCCCCAGCGAAATGATGAGGCAGCTGTGAAATCGACCCTTCCCCCCGGTCCGCGGCAGCCGGCCCTGTGGCAAGGCGCAGCGATGTGGACGCGACCGCTTGCCTCTATGGAACGCAATCGAGCCCGGTACGGCAAGCGTTTCACGATCCGGATACCGTTCACCCCTCCCTTTGTGATGGTCTCCGACCCCGACCAGGTCAAGGAGATCTTCACGGCCCCGCCGGATGTGTTGCACGCCGGCGCCGGCGCCCGGGTGCTGGAGCCGATCGTCGGCCGCAACTCGGTGATCCTGCTCGACGGCGACGTGCACATGGAGCAGCGCAAGCTGATCCTGCCGGCTTTCCACGGCAAGCGCATGGAGCGGCTCACCGGCCTGGTCCGGGACGTGGCTGAGGCCGAGGTCGAGGGCTGGGGCCCGGGGCCAGTCCAGCTCCATCCGCGGCTCGCCGACCTCACCCTGGAGATCATCCTGCGGGCCGTATTCGGACTCGATCCAGGTCCCCGCCTCGATGCGATGCGCTCGGAGTTGGCCGCGCTGCTCGCCTTCGGCGACAGTCCGATCACCCTCATTCCCCCCGCCGAGAACAGGGAGCGGAACGACCAAGTCATGCGTCTGCTCAACGGGGCAGGTCCGCTCAAGGGCTTCCTCGACGTGCGGGAGCGCGTCGATACTCTGATCGCCGAGCAGGTCAGCGAGCGCAGGACGGGCGCAGAGGGCGGCGAGCAGCGCAGCGACATCCTCGCATGCTGCTCGCGGCCAGCCACGAGGACGGCTCGCCGATGTCCGCGGCCGAGCTTCGCGACGAGCTGATGACGCTGCTGGTGGCCGGCCACGAGACCACCGCCTCGGCCCTCGCCTGGTGTTTTGAGCGCCTCCGCCGCGAACGCCGCGTTCTCGCCGAGCTGACCAGCGAGATTCGCGAGGAGACGGGAGAGGACTACCTGACGGCAACGATCCACGAGACCCTGCGCCGCCGTCCGGTGCTACCAAGCACCGCGCCGCGTCTCGTCGTCCAGCCGATCGAGGTCGGTGGCTGGCGCTACGAGCCGGGCGTCTGCCTGGTCGCCAGCGCCTACCTCGTCCATCACGACCTCGACATCTATCCCGACCCCTATGCCTTTCGGCCGGAGCGCTTTCTCGAAGTCAAGCCCGGCACCTACACCTGGATCCCGTTTGGAGGCGGCCGACGGCGCTGCATCGGAATGAGCTTTGCGATGCTCGAGATGCGGGAGGTGCTGCGCGCCCTGCTGCGCCGATACGAGCTCGGCGCAGCGAGCACGAGCGCTCCCGCGGAGCCGCCGCGCCGCCGCAACATCACGATCACCCCCGCCGCGGGCGCCCGAGTGGAGCTTGGCGCGAGGGCAGCGGCCGAGGCGGAGCCGGTTGGCCGATGAGGCCCGTCCCAGGCGATCTCGTCAGAAACGTTGGCCGCCGGCTGAGCTTGCAGAACAGAACCTCGCCGCGAGCAGTGTGCCGAGCGGGTGCTCGAAGCTGTCAGGCTGGGCGGCACCGTCGACGGGGACTGAGTGGACCTGCGGTGCGGACGGCCCGCCGGGGTTCAGCGCCTCGGCGACCTCGCGGTAGGTTGAGCGGACGATGACCGACTACGGTGAGTCCAGCCGCGAGGAATGGGCGGGGGCGGCGGATCACTGGGCCGAGGCGGCGGAAAAGCCGGACAGGGGCGCCTCGGCGAAGGCTGCGGCGTGGCTCCTCGACTCCGCCGACCTCCAACCCGGCGAGCGCGTGCTCGAGGTGGCCTGCGGTGCCGGGCGCGTCGGCTTGCAGGCCGCCGAACGCGTGGGCCCGGCCGGCTGGGTCGTCTGCTCCGACTTTGCCGAACCGATGGTCGAGGTCGTTCAGGGCCGAGTCGCTCGGCTCGGCCTGACGAACGTGGAGGCTCGGGTCCTCGACGCGGAGCGAATGACGTTCGGCGAGGACGAGCGCTTCGATGCGGCGCTCTGCCGAATGGGCTACATGCTGATGGCCGATCCGGCCGCTGCCCTGAGTCGGACGCGGGACGCACTCCGCCCCGGCGGTCGCCTGGCCTTCGCGGTATGGGGACCGGCCGAGGAGAATCCGTGGCTCTCCCTGATCTTCGCGGCCGTGATGTCCATCTCGGCGCGCCCCCGCCGGCTCCCGAGGCCCCGGGGCCGTTCGCCCTAGGAGACCCGGAGCGCCTGTCGCGCCTGTTCGTCGAGGCCGACCTCGAGGAGCGCCGGATCGAGCGGCTGGAGGCCGAGCAAACCTACGAGAGCCTTGCCGGCTGGTGGGAGGAGATCCTCGGCCTTGGCGGGCCGCTCGCGACGCTGCTCGGCGCGCTGCCCGGCGAGGGGGTCGCCGCGATTCGCGACGCCGCGTTCGAGGGGGCGAGCTCCTACGAGCGCGAGGACGGCTCAGTCGTTCTGCCGGCGAGCATGCTCGGCGGCCTCGGCGGGCGCCGGAACTGAACCCTCAGGAGGGGTCGGCCAGAGCAGCATCGCTCCGCGAACCCCCGCGAGGGCGACCAGGGCGATTCCGAGCAGCGGCCCGATGATCGCGCGGGGTTGTCCATCGCCCGCTCGAAAGCCGTAGGCGCGCGGACGTTGGTGATGTGGTGGCCGAAGGGATTACCCTCGCCGAGGGCGAGCGCAGCCTCGCGAATGGCTGGGATCCCAGCCAGCGACCCCGACCCCAGAGCACCGAGGTCGCACTCGCCCTCCTCTCGTCCTCGGAGTCGCTGCCGGAGCGGGCTGCTCACAGCGCAGAGCAGATGGCGGCTGTTGCCTACCGGCCTAACCGCTGAGAACCCGGGCCCATCCTGCCGAGACGGCCAGCGCGAAAGGTGTCCCCAGTAGCTGCCGCCGGGCAATGCCCTGCGCTTGAGCAGCGGCACGGCCATGGCGGCGGCATCCACGGCGTCATTGACCGCGTTGAGCTTCGCGAACTCGCGCTCGCGCGCACCAATCTCGCGCTGGCGCGAAGGGATGGGAGTCGCCCCGCCGTGGCCGAGCGGGGCGAGGACCGCCAGAACGATCTCGCGTATGCCAAACCAGCGCCCGATCAGCCTCGTCATGGCGGTCTGCTGGCGAGCCGGGTAGCCGAACAGCGCTGCCGTCTTGCCTAGGGCCACCAGAGTCCCGATGCCAAGGGACTGCCGCAATCCTGCGATAGCTCTTGGGCTTGTGAGGGAGGAAGGTGCGGCCCTGACAGTGAAGACTCGAATGGCCAGTGGGGCGCCGGTCGTGGGCCCGACGTTGTAGGTGATCGTGCCGGTAGACAGAACAACTAGCGCGCGACCGGCCGGGCGATCACCCGCCCCCCGCGCGCCGGGACCAGCGTGATGTGCTGCGGCAGCGACCACTCCGAGCGACGGCTTGCGGCCTCGAGCTCTACGTGCTGCAGGACGCGCTGGAGGACGACGCGCATCTCGAACGCGGCGAACGGCGCCCCGAGGCACCGGCGGCGGCCGCCGCCGAACGGGATGTACGCGAACCCGGACGGCCCGTTCTCGCCGAGGAAGCGCCCCGGGTCGAAGCTCGCTGGGTCGGCGAAGGCTTCGCTGTCCTGGACGAGCGAGATGGACGGCATTACGGTGGTCCCGAGCGGCAGGCTGTATCCCGTCGACCACGAAGGGCTTGACGACGACGCGCGCCACGTCGGGGATGACCGGGCGCGACCGCAGCGTCTCCTTGACCACCGCGTCGAGGTAGGCGTCGTCGCCCTCGTCCGCGGCCTTTCTCGTCGCGGCCATCACCGCGGGGTTGTGCGTCAGGCGCTCGAACGCCCAGGCGAGGCCCGTCGCCGTCGTCTCGTGACCCGCAAGCAGCATGGTCATGACCTGGTCGTGCAGCTCGTCGTCGTCCATGCCGGTGCCGTCTTCGTACTCGGCGGCGATGAGCTGCGAAAGGACGTCCGTGCGCTGCTCGAGGTCCGGGGCCGCGCGCCGGTCGGCGATCTCCTGCATCAGCAGCGCCTCCGCCTCGGTCTGCCAGCGGCGCTGGCGGCGCCAGATCCCGACGGAACCGAGCCGGGGCCAGACCCACATCAGCAGGACGCCGGGGGCGAACTCGACGATGCGCCGCAGCGCGCTGCGCATCTGCACCAGCCGCTCGCCCTCCTCCAGGCCGATGACGGCGCGCAGGATCACCTCGAGGGTGATCGCCTGCGTGCGCTTGTGCACCCGGAACGGCTCGCCGGCGGGCCACGTCGCGACCTCGGCATCGACGATCTCCGTGATCACCTCCCCGTAGCGCCGGACGCTGTCGCCGTGGAAGAACGGGAGCATCAGCCGGCGGCGGCGCAGGTGCTCGTCCTCGTCGGCCAGCAGGACCGAGCGCTCCCCGAGGACGGGGCCGAGGATCTCGTTGGCCTCGCCGGCGTGCAGCACGTCTGCCCCGGCGGCGAATACGGCCTTGATGTCGGCCGGGCGGCTGACGTAGACCGACGCCTTCGTCGGGAACGCGCGCACGGTGAACGTCGAGCCGAACCGGCGCCGGCACCAGCGCAGGAAGGGCCCGGTTAGTTGCCAGACCAGGAGTGTCTGCAGCAGGTAGGGCAACCGCGGGCCTGGAGGCAGGCCCTGCGAGCTAGTGACGGCGGTCATCGGCATCTCCTTCGAGAACGGGCGTATAGGACATCTGTGTAGGACGTTTGTACCACAGGTGCGGTACGCTGCCGCCCGTGAGCCACCGCGACGCCCTCCTCGACGCGGCCAAGCGCTGCTTGCGCGAGAAGGGCTACGCCCGCACGACCGTGCGCGACCTGGTGGCCGCCTCCGGCACCAACCTCTCGTCGATCGGCTACCACTTCGGCTCCAAGGAGGCGTTGCTCGCCCTGGCTTTCGACGAGGTCTTCCTCGAGTGGACGGCGCAGCTGACCGCGGCCGGGCGCGGCTCGGCGGCCGGCAACGCGCTTGAGCGCATGGCCGCCTCTTGGCGCACGATGCTCGACACCCTGCCGGAGCAGGAGGGCCTGATGCTCGCCTTCGTCGAGTCTCTCGGCCCGACCGTCCGCTCCCCCGGGCTGCGCGCGAAGCTCGCCGAGCACTACGAGCGCGTGCGCGCGGAGGTGTCGGAGGCGGTGGCCGAGAGCCTGGGCCCCGAAGCGATCGTGGGGGGCGCCGACCCGGACGTCATCGCCTCCTACCTGATCGCGATCGCCGACGGCTTCATGATTCAGTTTCTCGTCGACCCCGCCCGCTGCCCGGACGGGGACCAGCTCGCGCAGGCCCTCGGCCACGCGCTGGCCTCGGCCTTGGCGCAGGCGCCGGAGGCGGCCTGAGCTGATGGGTGCGCGCGCGGTGCTGGCCGACTCCTCCAGCCGGCGCGTGACGCGCAGCGTCGTCGCGGCGAACGTCATCGGCGCGCTGCTGGTGTTCCTCTTCCTCGGCTTCGCGCTTCCGGCCCCGCAGCTCGGGCGGCACACGGGGCCGGTCGTGCTCACGAACATGGCGGCGTTCGTCGCGTTCATGGCGGTGGTGATCCCCGCCGGCATCCGCTTGGGGAAGAACCGCGGCGCCGCGACGCGTCAGTGGCTCACGTCCGGGCGCCGGCCCAACGACGCGGAGCGGCGCCGTGCGCTGCGCGAGCCGCTGCGGCTGCTTCCGGTCCTCGCCGCGCTATGGACGCTGGCGGCCGCGTGCTTCGCCGCGCTGAACCTCGCCTACTCGGGCCGGCTCGCGCTGAACGTCGGCATCACGGTGCTCCTCGGCGGCATGGTCACCTGCGCGCTGGCCTACCTGCGCGCCGAACGCGCCTGGCGTGACGTGGTCGCCGCCGCGCTGGCGACCGACGCGCCGACAGAGCCGGCGGTCCCCGGCGTCGCCGCGCGGCTGCTGTTCGCGTGGGCGCTCGGAAGCGCCGTGCCGCTGCTGGCCATCGTCCTGGTCGGCGTCGACGCCCTGACGGCTCAAGGCGCCCCCGGTTCGAGCACGAGCCTGTCGATCATCTTCGTGGCGACGGTCGCGATCGGCGTTGGGCTCCTGGCGACCGTGTCTGCCGGGAACTCGGTGGTCGAACCGGTCGAGAGTGTCCGACGCGCCATGACCCGTGTCCAGAGCGGCGACCTCCACGCCACGGTCGCGATCGATGACGCGAGTGAGCTCGGACTGCTGGAAGCGGGATTCAATCGGATGGCGGCGGACCTGCGCGAACGCGAACGCCTGCGCGACCTGTTCTCCCGCCAGGTCGGCGAGGACGTGGCGGCTCAGGCCCTCGAGCGCGATGGCGTCCTCGGCGGCGAGCTGCGGCACGTCGGTGTCCTCTTCGTGGACCTCATCGGATCGACCCAGCTCACCGTCGCCGAACCGCCGGATGAGGTCGTCGCTCAACTCAATCGCTTCTTCGCCACCGTGGTGACGGTGATCGCCCGGCACGACGGGAGCATCAACAAGTTCCAGGGGGACGCCGCCCTGTGCGTCTTCGGCGCGTCGGCCGACCAGCCCGACGCCGCCCGCCGCGCGCTCGCCGCGGCCCGTGACCTTTCGCGAACACTGCGGACCGAGCTGCCGGAGCTCCCTGCGGCGATCGGCGTGTCCGCCGGGCCCGCCGTCGCAGGAAACGTCGGCGCGGCCGAGCGCTTCGAGTACACGGTCATCGGGCCTCCGGTCAACGAGGCCGCGCGGCTGACCGACGCCGCAAAGCCACAGCCAGAGCGCCTCCTGGCCACGCGAAGCGCGCTCGATCTCGCTGGCGACGACGAGGCCCGCTACTGGCGCGCCGCGGAACCGCTCCAGCTCCGCGGCTTCGCCGAGCCGACGACGCTGGTCCGTCCGGCGTAGCAGATCGAGGACTTGGCCCACTTGCCCTTGACGTTGCGCTTGGAATCGACGTGGGAGGGCGAGGGCGGGCCGCCCGCCCGGTTCAGGTGGTCGGCGATCGCCTTGCAGCCGAAGCCCTTGTCTGCCCACAGGTGGAAGATCTCCGCGACGACGGGTCCCTGGGCCGGAGCTCGAGGAGGGCCTCACCGGCGGGCTGCCGCCCCGGGGCTTCGGAGGGCTTGGAGCGCGCCCAGCGCCAGCTGGGCCTCAGCGACCGAGAGTTCGCGGGTCTCCGTGCAAAGTCGAGCGTGCCACCGCACGACCGCCGGTTCATAGCGAGGAGCATCGGCGTCAAGTAGCAGCAGGCAGAGGGCGAGCGCGTCGCTGAGACTCAGGTGGCCGACCTCCGCGGCGGTCGCCCACGCGATCGTCGGGTTGCCGATGGCTAGGGCTCGCTGGAACGCAGGCACGTGCGCTCGGCCTGCTCGGCGTCGCGCGCAGCGTGGAGGCGTTCGCGGCGGCGCACGCGCCGCCCGGAGGCTGAGGAGCTGGCCGCGCGTGTAGTTCGCCCTCTGCCGCTTGGTTCGCCGGCGGAGAGTCCGGGGTAGGAAGATGGGGTGGCTCTCGTCGCGTTCCATTGCTCGCACGAGCAGATCCCGCCCGGCCGTCTACTGCGGTTCGCCCAGCGTGCACAGGAGGCGGGATTCGACGGTGGCATGTCGTCGGACCACTTCTCGCCCTGGAGCGAGCGTCAGGGCGAATCGGGCTTTGCGTGGTCGTTCCTCGGCGCGGCCATGGCCACGACACGCTTGCCTTTCGGCGTGGTCAACGCGCCGGGGCAGCGTTACCACCCGGCGATCGTCGCCCAGGCAGCGGCCACGCTGAGCGAGATGTTCCCGGGTCGGCTGTGGATCGCCCTGGGCACCGGGGAGGCGTCGAACGAGCACATCACGGGTGGCCGGTGGCCGGCGAAGGCCGAGCGAAAAGCACGCCTGCGCGAGTGCGTGGATGTGATGCGCGCGCTGTTCGCCGGTGAGGAGGTCACCCACCACGGGCAGGTGGTCGTGGACCGGGCCCGGCTCTGGACGCGGCCCGCGGAGCCGCCGCCGCTAATGGGCGCTGCCGTGTCCGAGACGACCGCGCGCTGGGCCGGATCGTGGGCGGACGGGCTCGCGACCGTGAATGCGCCGCCCGAGCTGCTCAGGAAGATCATCGACGCCTACCGCGATGGCGGCGGTGGCGGGCGCCTGGTTCTCCAGGTTCACCTGTCGTGGGCGCCGACCGACGAGGAGGCGCTGCGGATCGCGCACGAGCAGTGGCGGACCAACGTCTTCGACCCGCCTGTCTGCTGGGACGTAGAGACCGCGGAGGAGTTCGACCGGCGCGCCAGGGGCGTCACGCCGGATGACGTGCGCGCCAAGGTGCTGGTGTCGTCGGACCTCGGCCGCCACCTCGAATGGTTGAGGGAGCTGGCCGGCCTCGGGTTCGACGAGTTGGCGCTGCACCACGTCGGTCAGGACCTCGACCCGTTCATCGACGCCTTTGGCGAGCAAGTTCTGCCCGGTCTCCGATGAGCCTCAAGGTGACGAGCGACCTGTGGTGGAGGAACGCGGTCTTCTACTGCCTGGACATTGAGACGTTCTACGACTCAGACGGTGACGGCTGCGGCGACCTCGTCGGGCTTACGGAGCGGGTCGATTACCTCGGCGGCCTGGGAGTGAGCTGCATCTGGCTCATGCCGTTCTACAAGTCGCCGAATCGGGACGATGGCTACGACATCATGGACTTCTACGCCGTCGATCCGAGCATGGGGACGCTCGGCGACCTGGTCGAGTTCGTGCGTACCGCTCGCGATCGCGGGATCCGCGTGATCGCCGACTTCGTGATGAACCACACCTCCGACCAGCACCCGTGGTTTCAGTCCGCCCGCGCGAGCCGCGACTCCCCGTACCGCGACTTCTACGTCTGGCGCGACGAGAAGCCCGACGAAAAGCCCGGTGACGTGGTTTTTCCCGACCAGGAGAACTCGAACTGGGCCTGGGACAAGAAGGCTCGCCAGTGGTACCTGCACCGGTTCTACTCTCACCAGCCCGATCTGAATATGGCCAATCCGCGCGTGCGCGACGAGGTCGCACAGGTCATGGCGTTCTGGGTCGAGCAGGGCCTATCCGGCTTCCGGGTCGATGCGGTGCCGTTCATGATCGAGCCGACCGGGCTGCCCAAGGGGGCGATCGCTGATCCTCACGGGTTGCTGCGCGACCTGCGTACCCACCTCAACCGCCGCAACGGCGAGGCGGTGCTGCTCGGCGAGGTCAATCTGGGGGCGGACGAACAGCGCGCCTTCCTGGGGGACGAGGACGGCGACGAGCTTCACATGCTGCTCGACTTCCTCGGCAACCAGGCCCTCTACCTGGCACTCGCACGTGGCGAGGCCGAGCCGCTTGCAGCCACCCTGCGCGATTTCCCGCAGCTGCCGCCCACCGCCGCCCTCGGGCGTTTCGTGCGCAATCACGACGAGCTCACGCTGGACAAGCTCAGCGGCGACGAGCGGCAGGAGGTGTTCGACGCGTTCGGTCCCGACCCGCACCTGCAGCTGTTCGGGCGCGGCCTCCGCCGCCGGCTGCCGACGATGCTCGACGGCGACGAGCGAGCGATCCGCATGGTCTACTCGCTGGTCTTCTCGCTGCCGGGCACGCCCGTCCTGTTCTACGGCGAAGAGATCGGGATGGGCGAGAACCTGGCGATCGAGGGCCGGATGAGCGTGCGGGCGCCGATGCAGTGGTCGGCAGACCAACACGGCGGTTTCTCGACGGCGGCGGACCCCAAGGCGCTGCGCCGGCCCATGACCGAGGGGGCGTTCGGCCCCGCGCACGTGAATGTGGGCGCCCAGCGGCGAGATCCGGAGTCGCTGCTGAACTGGTTCGAGCGGCTGATCCGCCGCCGCCGCGAGTGTCCCGAGATCGGCTTCGGCAAGCTGGCGATGGTCGAGACGGGCTCGCCCTCCGTGTTCGCCCACCGGTGCGACTGGGAGGGCTCGACGGTCGTCGCGGTGCACGAGTTGGGCGGCGAGGCGGTTGAGGTCGATCTGCCGATAGACGACGGCGATGCGCTGGTGGACCTGTTCGGCCGCGAGGATCAGGATCTGCCGGCGACGCTCAGGCTCGCCCCGCATGCGGGGCTCTGGTTTCGGGTTCGGCGCGGTGACGCGCGCCTGCCGCCCTAGCTCGCGGCAATCTCGATGATTTGGCCCTCGTCGGGCCAAAGCTCGGCCACGCTCGGGTCGCGGTGGGTCGAGAGAAGCAGCCGGCCCCCGGCCGCCTGCTCCGGCAGCGGCCGAGGGAACGGCGCGAAGTTCAGGGCCACCAGAAGCCGCCGCCGGCCGTGCTCGCGGACGAACGCGAAGACATCCGGCGCCGCGTCGAGCGAGCGGTAGGCACCTTCGTGCAGGGCGGACTCGGCGCGCCGCAGGGCGATCAGTGTCCGGTAGAGCTCGAGCATCGAATCGGGGTCGCCTGCCTGTGCGGCCACCGCCAGCCGCTCCGCGTCCGGGTGGACGGGCAGCCACGGCTCCCCATCGCCGAACCCGGCGGCGGCTCCGGCCTGCGTCGGGGCAGCCCACGGCATCGGCGCCCGCTCGGGGTCGCGCCCATCGACGTCCACGATCCGATCGGCGGGGACGTGGGCGTCCGTCAGCCCCAGCTCCTCCCCCTGGTAGAGGAACGGCGTTCCGCGCAGTGCGAGCACGAGCATTGCGGCGACCCGGGCACGCTCGTGCCCGTAGCGCGTGGCGGTGCGCGAGTGGTCGTGATTGTTGAGGCACCAGGCCGGCCACCCGCCCTCGCGCGTCAGGTCCTCGAACTCATCGACGGCTGCACGGAAGGCGGTTGCCGACCAGGGCAGGTTCAGGACGAAGAAGTTGTGGGCGAGGTGCAGCCCGTCGCCCGCGACCACGTACTCGGCGAGCGCGCGCTGGTCGAGGACGTACACTTCGCCGATCGCGACGCGGTCGCCGTCGAATTCCTCGAGGACCTGGCGGATCGCGGCAAGGCGCGCGTGCACGGAGGGCCAATTCTCGTCGTGGCGGAGGCCCGGCTGGTTGTCGCCCAGCGCCGGATCCTTGCCGATCTTGTGGGCGACGTCGATCCGGAAGCCGTCGACGCCGCGGCGCAGCCAGAAGCGCAGCACCTCGTGCATTGCCTCCGCGACCGCCGGCTCGCCCCAGTTGAGGTCAGGCTGCTGCGGGAGGAACGAGTGCAGGTACCACTCTCCAGTGCGCTCGTCGCGTGTCCAGGCGGGGCGTTGCTCGCCGAATGACGAGATCCAGTTGTTGGGGGCCCGGGCCCCCGGTCGCCACACGTACCACGACCGGCGCACGCTGTGGATGCCGTTCCTGGACTCCTCGAACCACGGGTGGCGGTCCGAGGTGTGGTTGGGCACGAAGTCCAGCAGCACGCGGAGGCCGAGCTCGTGCGCCCGGGCGATCACCGCGTCCGCGTCGGCGAGCGTGCCGAAGATCGGGTCGACATCTGTGTGGTCGGAGATGTCGTAGCCGAAGTCGGCCATCGGCGAGCGGTAGATCGGCGACAGCCAGACGGCGTCGGCCCCCAGATCGCGAACATGCTCGAGCCGGCCCGCGATCCCGCGCAGGTCGCCGACCCCGTCGCCGTTGGCGTCGGCGAACGAGCGCGGGTAGATCTGGTAGACGATGGCCGAGCGCCACCACGGAAACGTCACGGGGGGAATCGTGACGGATCGCGCTCCCGCGGCGTCCTCGCTCGAGGAGCGCCGGGCGCTGCTCGCGGCGCTCGCGGGCATGGTGATGACCCAGCGCACGCAGATCGAGGAGGCGATGAGCGCCGACTTCGGCGTCCACCCGACGCTCGCCACCGACCTGATCGAGGTGCTCGGCGTGGCCGGCCGCGCCGCATACGTGGCGGAGCAGCTGAAAGGCTGGATGACGCCCGAGCCCCGCTACTCCGACCCCGCGCCGGCGTGGTCGCTCCGCTGCGCGCGCCGCTCTGACGGCCGCCGGCGAGGAGGCCGAGGCGGCGGCCCTGCGCGAGGCGACCTGCGCCCTAGGCCCGTGCGCTCGGCCTGCTCGGCGTCGCGCGCAGCGTGGAGGCGTTCGCGGCGGCGCACGCGCCACCCGGAGGCTGAAGAGCAGGCTTGAGCAGGCGAACGTGCAAGGCCGGTCTACACCCAGGACGCCGACTTCGAGGAGATGGTAAGTGTCCAGGTCATCCGGGTCTGAGTTCTCGACACCACCGGCGAGCGCCATCATGACCGACGTGCACGCCGCAGAAGGACAATCGGCAAACAGCCGAGATGATGCCGCGGCGGACCGCAAGGTCGCCTTCGTGCTTGGCGGTGGCGGCCACCTCGGGGCATGCCAGGTTGGGATGCTCCGGGCGCTCGTCGAGGCGGGTATCGAGCCGCAGCGCATCCTCGGGACGTCCGTCGGCGCGGTGAATGGGGCGATCGTCGCCGCGGATCCCTCCGTCGCCACCATCGAGCGGTTGAGTGGGCAGTGGGGCGACCTCGAGAAGGCTGGAGTCTTCAGCGGCTCCTTCATCGGTCGCCTGGGAACGCTTGCGCGGAGCCGCACCCACGCCCACGCCCCTGACGAGCTGCGCCAGTCTTGAAGCGCGCCTCGAGCAGATAGCGCAACCCCACGAAGCCCGGTCTCCTCCGCGAGCGCGACCGGACTGACGCCCCACCGCCCAGCTTGTGTCAAGCTTCGTCACCCCCTGACAGGGAAGCGTTCAGCGAAAGGGAATTTGCTATGGGTGAGTCTCAGACCGAGACGGACGATCGAGAGGTCGAGCGGGAATCGCAGGTGCACGATCAGGCGGCAGCTCTGTCCTCGGAGGTGCGCGAGCTGCGAGAAGGGTATGAGCGCCTGGTTGCCCGCATCGACGCGGCGCTCGCAGCCGGGGAGACGGGCGAGGCGCCAGACGTGGCCTCGGACCAAGGGGGGGCGGTGTCGGGCGTCGAGGTGTACATGCTGAACCTCGCGGCGTCGGGCTACACGCGCGACGAAACGGCGGGCCTTCTCGCAGAGCAGTTTGGCGAGCGCGACGATGAGCTACTCGACAAGGTGTTCGCCTCCGCTCCGATCTCGGAGCCGCCGCGACGCGGTCGTTTCCGCCGCCGCCCGTGACCCGGCGTCAGGCAGACTTCAGCGTCGACCAGTGGGAGCGCGTCCCGGGCGGCGGAGCGATCGCACTCCTTCGCCTCACCGGCGAGTGGCACGGGGGTCCTCGCCCGTCCCCGAGCGACGCGGAGCTCCTCCTGGAAGGCGAGGACGGCATCGTCCATCGCTCTGCGCTCCCTGACCCGACCGCAGAAACCGCGGGGCTCGGCTGGCGGGTGGCGTTCGCCGTCGATGCCGGAATCGTTGAGTCCTCTGCGAGCTACCGGCTCTCAGTCCCCGGCCGCGAGGCGCTGGATCTACCGCGGCCGGTCGAACGACGGGACCCGGGGGCGCAGGTCGCACCGGTCGGAGAGGAGGAAACCACCGAGCGCCGCCGGTCCATCGCCGAGTTCGTTGGGCTTAGGTCGTTACGGGGAGGAGCGGGCTCCCCGGACAAGCGGCAAGCCGCGGGGGATCAGGCTGCTCCGATCGAGGTGCTGGCCCTCGAGCGGGAGCACCGCGTACGCCAGGAGCCGGCGGAGATCAGGCTCGCCGAAGCGGCCGCCGAGGCGGCCCGCGCCACAGCGCAGGCGGAGGCCGCGGGCGAGAACGTGCGCGACCTGCGGGCTCGCGTCTCGGATCTGACCCGGTCGCTGGAATTGGAGCGAAGCGCCCGTAACGCGGCCGCCGAGTCCGAACGCCGGCTGAGCGCAGAACTGAGCCGAGCGGAGAAAGAGCTGCGCGAGGCGCTCGGCACGTCGGAGCGGCGCGGCATCAAGCTGGCCGCCCTCGATCAGGAGCTGTCCCGCGCGAAGGACGACCAGGATTCGCGGAGCAGACGCCGGGTGGAGGCGCTCACCCTGGATCTGGCACGCTCGAAGGCCGAGCTGGAGGCTAGCCGCGTTCAGCTCGGTGAAAAGGATCACGTCCAGGCGCGCCTCGAGCAGGAGCTCACATCCGTTCGCAGCGAGCGCGAGGAGTTGGCCGGGTCGCTCGAGGAGCTCCGTCTGGAGCACATGGCGACCGTTCAGGCGTTGGAGGTGTCGAGGCGTGAGGGCGAGGAGCTAACGGCTCGGCAGGCGGAGCTCGAGCGACAGCTCCAGGAGACGTTTACCGGCAGCCCTCGAACCGGCCTGATCGCGAGCCTGCGTCAACGAGGCAGCAGGGCGCTCGTGGAATCAGACGCGAGCGCCGAGTCTCTGCGTGAAACCCGGGAGGAGTTGGCCGGACTGTTGGGAGAGTTGCGCCTGGAGCACGCGGCGACTGTCGAGTCGCTGGTCAGATCCCAGCGTGAGGTCAAGGAGCCGACCGACCGCCGGCCCGAGCTCGAGGCTGGACTCGAGGCCGAGCGCCCCTCAGCGGGGGTCATCGCAGAGGAGACGCAGGGTCTGGAGGCGGCACGGATGCGGAGCGTCGAGGGGCGTGCTCTCCTGGAGGAGCTGCGCGCGGAAGCGGTCCGCGGCAAGGAGCGGGCCGCCATGATCGAGGGGCGGGCGGTCTGGCTGCTCGATGAGGTCCTCACGAGCGCTTAGCAGGCCCACGCGTACCGGGTGCACGCGTGCCCACCTGCGCGCCCCCCGCTCCCGCGGCGTATGGTCGCCCCACGACCGCCACGGACAAAGGAGCTAGCGCATGTCGACCATCGAGCACGGCACCACGACGGGTCCCGACGACACCGCTGCCATCGAGGAGCTGCACGAGATCGTCGAGCGCCAGCGCGCCGCGTTCCTGGCCGACCCGTTTCCCTCGCTCGACGAGCGCAGGGAGCTGCTCACGGCGCTCGCGGGCATGGTGATGAGCCATCGCACGCAGATCGAGGAGGCGATGAGCGCCGACTTCGGCGTGCACCCGACGCTCGCCACCGACCTGATCGAGGTGCTGGGCGTGGCCGGCCGCGCCGCATACGTGGCGGAGCAGCTCGAGGGCTGGATGACGCCCGAGCCGCGCTACTCCGACCCCACGCTCTACGGCACCGGTCGTGCCTTCGTGCAGCCTCAGCCGAAGGGCGTGGTGGGCAACATCAGCCCGTGGAACTTCCCGTTCGACCTGTCCGTCGGTCCGCTCACCGAGATGCTGGCCGCGGGCAACCGCGTGGTGCTGAAGCCCTCGGAGCACACTCCGGCGTGCTCGGAGGTGCTGCGGGACATGATCCGGGCGACGTTCGACCCCGACCGCGTAGACGTCGCGGTCGGCGGCCTCGAGCTGGCCAAGGCCTTCACGCGCGTGCGCTGGGACCACCTGCTCTACACGGGCAGCCCCGAGGTCGGGCGCCAGATCGCGATGGCGGCAGCCGAGCAGCTCGTGCCCGTGACCCTCGAGCTCGGCGGCAAGTGTCCCGCCATCCTCACCGACGACTCGATCGACGCCGAGTCGGTCAAGCAGGTGCTGGGAACGAAGGCGCTCAAGAACGGGCAGATGTGCATCTCGGTGGACTACTGCCTCGTGCCGCGAGAGCGAATGGACGACTTCGCCCGCCTGGCCGTCGAGCACGTGCGCGAGAACATGCCCGACTTCTACTCGTCGGAGAACAACACCGGCATCATCACGAACCGCCACCTCGAGCGGATTCAGAACCTGATCGAGGACGCCCAGACGCACGGCTGCGAGGTGCGGCCACTCGAGGAGGGTGGCGAGATCGACCCCGACACGCGTCAGCTACCGATGTCGATCGTGCTCGATCCGCCCGATGATCTCGCCCTCATGCAGGAGGAGATCTTCGGCCCGATCCTCCCGGTGAAGGCATACGACGAGCTCGATGAGGCCATTGGGCACGTGAACGCGGGCGAGCGCCCACTCGCGTTGTACGTGTTCTCGAAGGACGAGCAGGTGGCCGACGACGTGCTGCGGCGCACCACCTCAGGCGGCGCGTGCGTGAATGCGGCGGCCGTACACGGCGCTCTGCCGTCGCTGCCCTTCGGCGGCATCGGGCAAAGCGGCTCGGGTCGCCATCACGGTATCGAGGGCTTCCGGGAGTTCTCCAACCTGCGCGGGGTGTTCGTTCGCGGCGAAGGCGACCTGATCGAGGCCTTCGCACCCCCGTACGGCGCCACCGCTCAGGCCGTGGTGGGCGCGGCATTCGAGCAGGCGCGGCAGTGACCGTGGGCGCGCCTCCTTCGGTGGCGACGATTCGACCGGGTTAACCGCGTTCGCACCTCGTCGGAGCGGGGGGGGGCACGGTAACGGCCCCTCGCGCCCGCCATCATGACGGTCGTGCACGCAGCAGAAGGACAACCGGCGACCGGCCGAGATGGTGAGGCCGCAGACCGCAAGGTCGCCTTCGTGCTCGGCGGTGGCGGTCACCTGGGGGCATGTCAGGTCGGGATGCTGCAAGCGCTCCTCGAGGTGGGCATCGAGCCGCAGCTCATCCTCGGGACGTCGGTGGGGGCGGTCAACGGCGCGATCATCGCGGCGGATCCCACCATCGCGACCGTCGAGCGGCTGAGCCGGCAGTGGTGCGACCTCGAGAAGGCCGGTGTCTTCGGCGGCTCGGTTCTCGGCCGCCTGGGGACGCTTGCGCGCAGCCGCACCCATGCCCACGCCCCCGACGAGCTCCGCAAGATGCTCGAGGGGGCGCTGTCCGTACGCCTGATCGAGGAGCTCCAAGTGCCCTTCGAGTGCGTGGCGGCCAGCATCGAGCGCGCCGCCGAGCACTGGTTCACCTCCGGACCCGTGGTCGACGCGGTCGTCGCCTCGGCTTCCGTGCCGGGTCTCCTTCCCCCTGCGCGGATCGCCGGCGAGCACTTCCTGGACGGCGGGATCGTGAACAGCATCCCGGTGGGTCGGGCCGTGGCCATGGGCGCGGAGACGGTCTATGTTCTGCAGGTGGGCAGGGTCGAGCACCCGCTCGAGCCGCCAGCGTGGCCCTGGGAGGTGGGACTCGTGGCTTTCGAGATCGCGCGCAGGCATCGCTTCACCACCGACATGGCGGCGTTGCCGGACCGCGTCGACGCGCACGTCCTTCCCACCGGGGTCCCAGCCGCGGCGCCGGCCCACAAGGACTTCTCACAGTTGCGCTACCGGGACTACTCGCGGGTCTCGGAGCGAATCGACCGCGCCTGCGAGGCGACGAGGCGGTATCTCGACGAGCAGGTTGAAGGGGGCAGGTAGGCGGTGCTTCCGCCGAAGCTGGTACGGCGGTTGGTGCTCACACCACTGATGCTGGTGGTCACCGCTGTGATCGCCGTGCTCTCTCCGGTCGCGGCGCTGCTCGCTGCGCTGGCGTCGCCCTTCCTGGGCAATTGGCGGCCGCTGCGCCTGCTGTGGATATCGCTCTCCTATCTCCTGCGCGACGCGCTGTCGACGCTCGCCTTCACCGGCCTCTGGGTGGCGAGCGGGTTTGGCCGGTACAACGGTGCGCCGCGGATCCAGCGGGCCCAGTACGCGGTGCTCCGGTGGTTCATGGGCGGCCTCGTGAACTCCGGACTGAAGGCGGTGCGCAGCTCGGTGAAGATCACCTCGTTCTCAGGCGCGGAGGAGGCTCTTCATGACCGTCGGCACCCGGTGCTCGTGTTCAGCCGCCACGCGGGTGCCGGCGACTCCTTCCTCCTGGTCCACGTGCTGCTCAACCGCTACGGTCGCCGCCCACGGATCGTCATGAAGGCCCTGCTCCAGTGGGACCCGTTCATCGACCTGTTCGGCAACCGGCTGCCGAACTGCTTCGTCGCGGGTGGAGGCCAGGAGCTGATCGATGGGATCGGCACGCTCGCCGAGGGCCTCGACGCCGACGAGGCGCTGCTGATCTTCCCGGAGGGGGGCAACTTCACCGAGGACCGCCGCCGCCGGACGATCGAGCGCCTCGAGCGCGACGGCCACGACGACGCCGCGGAGCGCGCCCGCAAGATGGACAACCTCATGGCCCCGCGGCCGGGAGGCGCGCTCGCCGCGACCGCGGGCGCGCCCGACGCGGACGTCGTCTTCATCGCGCACACCGGCCTGCCCGACCCCCGCTCGACCGCGGAGCTGCTCCGTCTCGTGCCGCTCGATCATCCGGTGGAGCTCGGCATGTGGCACGTGCCGGCGGCCGAGATCCCGTCGGATAGGGAGGATCAGATCGACTGGCTCTTCGCCTGGTGGTGCCGCCTCGACTCCTTCATCGAACGGCGCGGCGGCGGCCGCTCCTCGAGCCCGACGCCCACCGTGACGCCCTAACCTAGCCGGCGGGCGCGCGGCGTCTTGGGTCGATCTGGCCCCCTCGGGCGTCGCCTCAGCGGGCCGCGCGCGGGCGAGTCGTTCGGCACATCGACGGCACGCTCGAGCCATCGGTGAAGACGGGCGCCATGACGCTGCCGCGCGTGGGGTCGTGGGAATGTCCCAGCAGGTGGCCCGTCTCGTGGATCACCGTGGAGCAGAGCATGTCCCAGTCCTCCGACATGCTGGCCGATGTCGGCCAGCGCCAGCGCGCCAGGGCGAGCGTGCAGTTCGTGTAGCTGCTCGCCGGAGCAGCAAGGTTGTTCGCTCCCAGCGAAGAAGCGAAAGTGACCCAAGCGTGGGTGGTGGGATGGACGCCGGAAGCCAGCGGACTCCGAGCCACGAACTTGATCTGGCCGTTGCACGGTACGGCGCCCCAATACCGGCGCGCCACGGTCACCGCGGCCCTGAGCGGGGTCGGCGCCATTGCCTGCGAGACCACGGCGCGAGCCGGCGTCCGGTGGCTTTGCGCCCCCCGCTCGGCAGCACCGGCGGTCGCCGGCGCGGCGAGCCCTGCGACGATCGCGGCGGCGACGAGGATGCGGGAGTTCGCCATCTCTGGATCATGCCTGCGGCCACCGCTCCCGACCTCATCCCGCGGGGGTGATCTTGGGGGGAGCTGCCGGGTGACTAATAGGTGAGGCCAGGCTCACCCTTTGACCGTGTTGTGCCGATGAACAGAGGGACTGCGCCCCACATCTCCCATGCCCGCACGCCCACCCATCACCGTCGCCATCGCCCGTTTCGAGGACCTGCTCGCACTCGGCCTCCGAGCCCTGCTGACCGACGATCCGACGGTGTCCATCGTGGCGCAGGACATCGCGTATGAACGCTTGTCGGTGGTCCTGCGAGCCCACCGCCCGAACGTGCTGATCGTCGACGCCGGCGCGCTGCGCGACCTCGCCCAGGTCCGCGAGCTCAGCGTCCAGCACCCTCACACACGCCTCGTCCTCTTCGCAGACGGCCTGTCCGCCGCCGAGGCCGCCCAGCTACTCGCGTTCGGCGCCAGCGCCTGCCTTGCACGGGACACCCAGGCGCGCGACGTGCGCAACACGATCCACCTCGCGTCGCGCGGCCTGCAGGTCACACCGCTCGCCGCCCACGATGCGAGCGCCGCACGCGCCAGAGATCCACTGCTGACCCAGCGCGAGGGCGACGTGCTCCTCCTGCTCCGGGAGGGCCAGGGCAACGCACAGATCGCGCTTGCGCTGCAGATCAGCGTCGAGACGGTGCGCACCCACGCACGCAGCATCTACCGCAAGCTGGGTGTCGCTTCGCGACGCGCTCTGATCGCGCTGCCGACACCACCGCCTGCGAAACCGCCGGAACCGCCGACCCCGGCGAGCCCCAGCTCCATGCGCCGCCGCGCCCCCTCCAGGGCCGTGCGACGACCGATGCACAACTGAGCCGAACCACAGCCCGGGAGCGCGGCGAAGGCGTCGTTACCGCGTGATGGTCAGCGGGACTCCGCCGCCGACGCGTTGCGCCAGCCAGGTGATGGCGCGGGTGCTTAGCCGGACGCAGCCGTGAGAGGCCGCGGTGCCGAGCGCCGCGCCGGGAAGGTTCTTGGTCCCGTGGAGGGCGATCTGACCCGGGCCGCCGGCGAACTCCTGCAGGACCGCCGATCGGGCGCTCGTGGCCAGTGCAAACGGGGCGCCGGCGGCGCGGGGAGAGAGCGCAAGGGCCTCCTCGATGAAGAAGTGACCGCGCGGCGTCGGTGTCGATCGCGTGCCCACCACAGCTCGGTAGCGGCGTTCGACGCGGCCGTAGTGGTAGACGGTGACCCGTCGGGTGGAGATATCGAGCGCGAGGCGCCAACCGGTTGACGTGCGCCTGGTCTCCGACGCGAGGATCCAGCCCTCGTGCCCGTTGGGCCGGCCGGGAAGCCTCACGCGCACCCAGGTCTTTCCGCCATGGCTCTGCGCGTAGCCAAGAGCGGGGAGCACGGTACGAACGTGCGTCAGGGGCCGGCGGGCGGCGACGGACTCGATCCGGCGGAAGCCCGCGCCTGGCCCGGTTCGAGCCACGTGACTGTCCAGGAGCACCACGAGCGGCTGGCTCACGGGGCCCGTAGCGGCGGAGGCTTGCGCCGGGGCGAGGATGACGGAGCCGGTGACGGCGGTGATGAGTGCCACCGCCAGCCCCGAGGCCCCCCGGCCGAAGCCGGAGGGTCGCGGAGCGGGATGGCTCATCCGGTGAACTGCGACGGACCGCGGCGCGGACGGAGCAACTGTGCTGCGCAGCTGCGGTAGCCGAGCGACAGGGTCTTGGCGCGCGTGGCGTCGGTGAACGTGACGCGAGCCGTGACATTGTGCCGGCCGGATGTGGTGGCCCGCACGTAGGCCTGGAACGGCGACCTGCTCCGGTTGGCTATGCGCCTGCCGTCCAAGCGGAAGACGACCCGGTCGATCTTCTTGCCGCGGACCGTTGCGCGGAAACCGTCGGTGCACCTGTTGCGCGGTGTGCGACGGATGCTGGCGGTGCCGTTGCGGGTGGGCACCGTCGACCGACCCTCGGGCGGGGCCTGGTCCTCCGGCGTTGCGCCCGGCGGTGTCTCACCGGGCGGTGTCTCACCGGGCGGTGTCTCACCGGGCGGTGTCTCACCGGGCGCGGTCTCGCCGGGCGTGGTCGGCGACGTGGTTCCGGTTGTGCAGCGGGAGTTGTCGAGCACGTTGTTGTCGAGGGTCACCGCGCCGTTGCGGGCGAGTGCCCGTCCGATCACCGAGGCGCCGTTGTTCAGCGAGATGCTCTGGAGCGCCAGGATGTTGCCCTGGAACGCCGTCGTCGTGTCGAGCGTGGCCGAGCTGCCGACCTGCCAGTAGACGTTGCACGGGGAGGCGCCGTTGATCAGGTTGACCGAGCTGGCCGACGCGGTGGTGAGCGTCGAGCCGATCTCGAAGACGAACTGCGCGTTCGGATCGCCCGCGGCGTCGAGGGTCAACTGCCCCGTGAGCTGGGCGGAGGTGTCGTAGCGGTAGGCCCCGGCAGCGAGCGTCCTGTTCCCGAGGTCTGTGCCGGTCAGGACGTTGCCGGGGGGTACCG
>JAABUS010000231.1_pt1 | contig 140843 bp, 120 predicted proteins | sample 5560161 | NCBI WGS metagenome assembly JAABUS01 (sample SAMN10711885, study PRJNA513376) | rock metagenome | isolation source: Antarctica rocks | place: Antarctica: Victoria Land, Trio Nunatak nord | collected 2016-01-04 | reverse complement strand
TACAAATACACTATAATATTGTTTGATTTTACAAATATTTTAATAATATATTACAAAAATATTAAAAAGTTATAAGTAATTAAAAAATAAATATTATTAATAAATATTAAGAAAATAGAGTTCTTTTTACATTTTATAAATTATATTAAGAAATTTATTAAAAACTACTTAATTAATATAATATTATTAATAAATTTTACAAAGAGAAATAGATTGTAAATATAAAAAGTTATAAAAAATTATTATTTTAGAATTTTAAAATAAAATATTTAAAAAATTAATATTATAAATATATATTTTGTAGTTGTTAAATAAAATTAAAATCGATATTTTAAGTTTTATTATTAACATATATTTTAATTTAAAATGTAAAAATATATAGTATTTAATAATATAATTTTTCAAAAAGCTTTTGTTAGTTAGACAAAATTATAATATTTATAATAAAAAGCTATTTATTATTATAATCTTTCTAGAATTATAAAAAATTTATACAAAAAATTTATTAAAGTTTACAATTTTTACAAATTACAAAAATCTTATATATTTTATTACTATTAAACAATTTAACAAAAAGCAAATATAATAATTAAAATGATTTAAATAATACAAGTTTAAAATATAATATATTTTAGATAGATATAATAATAGAGCAAATATCTTTAACAAAAGAAATAATTATATAAAAACCAAAAAATTGTTTAATTATAATATATTTAAGATTAATAAAAACAAATTATTATTAATAAATAAATATAAACTAAATATTATATTACAAATACTCTAAAACAATACAAAAAAAATTAATTAAAAAAGAAAAACTTTAAATATTTATCGACAAAATTAACAAATATATAAGAGTATTATAATAAATTATTGCAAAAATACTTAAAAGTAACTAAAACTCTTTAGCTTTTATATTAGTATTATTAGTTTTTATAAATAAAATAAATTGTCAAGATATATATTAAATAATATCTTAACTATTAGTAAAACAAATATAATATATATATAAATAATAACAAAACTTAATATTAAAAATTATTTAAATTGTTATAAAATAAAGTTATAATAAGCTTTATAATTAAGATATTTAAATTAACAAATCTAGCAACTAAAAACAGATATAGTTTAATACTAATTGTTGCGCAATACGACGACGACATGCCTGAAGCCTGCAGACCGAGATAGTATTAGGTGAACAGCCTAGAGAGCTGCCCGCCTAATCCTGATTGGTTCGCTTAGCGAGCTGGCCCAGATCTAAATTAACCTGACCCAGGTAAGCTAGACCCAATTGGGACTAGCTTAGGGACTGCAATATATCCTGCAGTCTCTGCTCTTTGTATGTAATTATCTTCTATAGTACTAATAATTTACTACGTTGTTTGTTACATTATTTAATACTAATAATAATTAATAAATTTATTAAGTATTTATATATTATTATATATAAGAAGAAATCTTATGCAAAATAACTAAAATATATTGTATGAAATTAATCTATACAATATTACAATATATCTAAAAACTAATTAATAATAAAGATAAGTTTATTATATCTAATTATTATTTTTCTTTTTAAATATTAGATACAAGACTTTAAATATTTATTGTTTATTATTTAATAACAAATAATTAAATAAAGCAAATAAACTAAAGTTTAAAATAGTATTCAAGATACTATATTAATATTACTTAAAGTAATTAAATATTATTTTTATCTATAATATAATTAATATTTAATATAAAGATTTTAAATATTATTAAAATAGTTTTAATCTTTGTTAATTATAGCAAAAAATCGAATCTTTTAAAAAAAACATATATATATATATATTTATTAATACAATTAGTTATCGAAAAAATAGCAATATTTAGAAAAATATACAACAATATTTTAAAAACACAAAAAAGATTAATTAAATATTAAAATAAAAAATAAAAAATAAAAAATAAAATTTTAGCTAAAAGAAAAAAATAAAATATTATTTTCTATAAAAAAATTAAAAATTAAAAAATTAAACAAAAAATTAAAAAATTTATTTATTTAAAAATGTTAAAGTGTTTTTAAATTTTTTTTTTATTGTTAAAATTAGCAAATTCAATTATATTTTTATAACATATTTTTTATTTTTATTTATAAAAAGAGTAACAATTTAAAATTAAAAAAAATTTATAATAAAAAAATTAAAACTATTTTATTTTTAAAAATATTTTTTTAAAAATTAAAAAACAAATTTATAAAACAAATTATTAATTAAAAAAGCAATAATTATTTTTTAATTTAAATATTATATATAGTTTGCTATATAGTAGTGTTAGTAAATCGAGTATTTGCTAGAATGTCTAGATTAATCTTTTGATTAGATTAGATCTAATATTTTAACATTTAATAGCTTTAACAAGTCTTGATTAATGCGTCTTAACAAGTACTACAAATAGTTAATTATTATATTGTATATCTTTGCGCAAATCTTAAGTTCAATTTCTCTTCTATCTATTAGAAGCAAAATAGATAGTTGTAGTAGTACTTAGAGTACTCGTGTGTTCGAAGATTGTCTATATAGTATCTTGTAAGTTTATCTTGCACGCAAAGATATATGCTTTCTTAATCTATTAAGATCAAATTGTTATAAAAAACTTATTATATAATAATGTTAGTAAATTAAGTATTTGTTAAAGCGTCTAGATTAATCTTTTGCTTAGATTAGATCTAATATTCTAATATTAAATTAAAATTAAACAATTTTTTTAAAATTTTTAATTTATCTAATTTTAAATTTTGCAACAAAGTATTTTGCTATTATATTTCTTTAACAACAAAATTTGTTTATATAGTTTTTCTATATATATATATTGTTTACAAAGTTTTTAATAAAATTTGCTTATATTAGACTGACCGTTGGGTCGGGTTTCGGTTCCAAATATTGGAACCGACCCGACCCGTCGATTCTAACCCTAGGAATCGACCCGAAACCCGATTCGATTCCTATTATTTTGGAACCGAATCGACTCGACCCGACTCGATTCTCGGTTCCAACATTTGGAATCGAATCGAATCGCCAAGAAACCGAATATAACGTCATTATGCCAAGAATTACTAATTTTAGAACAAAATATTTTATTAATAAAATGCAATATTTGCATCTATAGACTCTATAGACCTTATAGATGCAATTTATTAATAAAATGAAATATTTGTATCTATAGACTCTATAGACCTTATAGATGCAATTTATTAATAAAATGCAATATTTGCACCTATAGGCTCTATAGACCTTATAGATACAATTTATTAATAAAATGCAATATTTGTATCTATAGACTCTATAGATCCTATAGATGCGATTTAATTTTTTTGTTTTTAAAAAGTAGTAATGCATTACTATAATGCATTACCTTATTATAATTTAGATAATTAAATATTATAAAATATATATTGACTATATATTAACTATTAATAATTATTAAAAAAATTATTTAAATAGTCTTGGCGATTCGGGTCGGTTTTTTCGGGTCGGGTTTCGATTCCAACCCTAGGAATCGACCCGAACCGTCGGTTCCGACCCTAGGAACCGAACCGACTTTTCGGTTCCAATATTAGGAACCGACCCGACCCGAACTCGATGACTCGACCCGACGCGGTCAGTCTAGTTTATATAAACAATTATTAATTGCATTTTTTCTAAAATATTTTTTTCTTACTTTAAAAATTATTATTTAATATTAAAAAAATTATAACAATTATATTTAATTAATAATCTTATATATTTAATATAATAAGTAAATTTTTTTGTTATTTTGCAAAAAAAATTACAATAAGCGCAAAAAAAAAATTAAAATATAATAATATTTGTTCGAAGCAATTTTCGATAAAATTTGTAATATTGTTAGAATTTTTTAAAACTATTAAATATAATAATAGAAAGAATAGATTATAGTATTTTCGAAACAAAAATTTCGAAAAAAATAATAGTATTATAAATTATATATTTAGTATTACTAATTACAACATAAAACTTCTTACAATATATAAAATATAATTTGTTAAAAAAGTATTATATAAATAAATTAACAAATTAATAAAATTAAAGATATTGTTTTATTAAGACTATTAATTTAGTAATTTAATAAATAATTAAAATTAAAAATATTTATTTAAAAAATTAAAAAATTAATTATATATATAATTCTTAAACGCAACTTTTTTACAAATTTTATTTAATTTATCCTAAGTTTTAATTTGTTATTACAATTACTTAGTTGCAAATTCTTGTTATTAGTAAGTAATTACTTATATTGTTTAAAGATATTTACAAATCTCTTCGATAGTATAACTCTCTCTAATATCTTTATAAAAAGTATTAGTATAACAAGAAGTCTACAAATTAAATGTTAAAATAAAAGTTAAAAAATAAAAAACTTAATTAACTTTTAATATTTTCGAATTTTATAAAAAACAACAATATTAAGCTTTTACTTTTAAAATTGCTATTGTAAAATATTACTATATTAATCGAAAATATATTATTTATTTATATTATTTTAATTATTTTAATTTTTTGAAATTTTTTTTTCTTAAATTTTTTTTTTTAAGATTTTCTTTTGTCTATACTTATTTTGTTATAATTAAATTTCAAAATTAATCTATCGCAAAAAGATTTAAAGATTAATCGATAAATTATCACATTAAAATATTAATTTTAAAAAAATGTTTTGTATTATTTATATATATTATTTATCTACTTTATGCAAATTATTAAAGAAAATAATAAATTTAACAATATTAAAAAAAGATTTATATAAATATAAAAGAAAGATATTAAGTTTAAGATAAAATTTAAAGAAGTTATAATAAATAAATAACAATTTTAATAACTATAACTAGTACAAACATATCGAAAAATAGTATAAAAAGAAACACATAAATTAATAATTAACAATAAAAATAAAAATATATAATATAAACAACAAAACAATTAACAAAGATATATTTATATAATATATTATTAAAATTAGATATATATTAATATAAAATAATAATAATCTTGTATTAATAAAAAGTTAGAGTAAAGATTAATAAATAAATATTAACTTTAATTCTAATATATATATTTCTTATTTTATTTTAGTAAAACTACTTGTTAATATATTATTTATAGTTCTATTAATTTTTTTAAATCTTCTACTCTTTAAATTCCATTGTATTCTACTAAATATTGTAGAAAATCTCTAAACTACTATATAATTGTATTATTTCTATATATTATTTGTAAAATAAGTAAAATATATATATAGATAACAAAAGTATTATTAATTAATTGAAAATATATTGCAAGTTATAATTGTATATAAGAATAAAATTGTAATATTATAGTATCTCTAATACGCTAGCGTCTTAGAGTATAATAGAGCACGTAATTTCGAATATCTATAAAAATTTCGAATAACACAATATCTTTTTTTTAATTAGATAGCAAGAAATAGACTTGTTTATTATAGCAAATATTAGATAAAGAGAAAACTTATTTCTTGTTGTTCTTTAATAATTAGTTCTACTACTATCTACTCTATATAATTAAAGTATAGTAATATAAGTTTATTATATTTTACGACTTTTGTATTTTAGTGCATCGACAAAAAGTAAATACATTTATATTTTACAATTATAATTATTTTATTTTTCGAAGAGAAAGATTTAAAATATAATAGTATTATATCGAACTATAGTAATTTAAATTATAATCGACTGCTATCGGGCTATCTAGGGCTCTCACAACCTACTTCTAGCACTCACAACTTCTGACAACCTATATGTGGGTTTTATTCATGACAAAGGCGGTGTGCAGACGGGGAGGTTGGCGCTGACAATCAATACGTGTACGCTTGATGACCAAGATGCAGATGCCAATGACCCGACAAATCATTGAAACACGAGGTCACCGGGGTGCATTGATGGCATTGTGGATGTTGTTCGGAGTACCTAGGGGTGTTGGGGGGGCACCAGGTGAAGATCTGCAACCCAGAGAATCACGACCCCCTAGGCCTAGCCTATGGCGGAGATTTCCGAATTCCAACAACGATCAATATATGTAAGGTACCCTGGCACCCTGGCTGACCGAGATGCTGAAGCAACAGGATTGTGCCTCTCTAACGACGCCTCCCCCTCCCCTGTCTACGCCTCTTCAAGGTCTTGAAGTTGGCTGTTCCAGATCAGCCATAGATTCGACCTACTAATTTCTACATAGCATAACAGCCATCCAAGTTTGGTGTTTAATTGGGCTGTGCCACCATCCTACCGTTCTCTTCGGCCAAAACAATGGACCTGTCCCGTGAGCACCCAGTGGCAAAGCGTCTCACCCGCGAAGCTACAATCATTCAATGCTACCATCCAGTGGCAAGGCAAAACAAGGCACTGACTCACCAAAGCTACAGCCATTCGATATCTCCGAGCCACGTGTAATCCAAATACCGCTTTTGCTGACTTGAGATGTTGGCTTCCGACTCGCGTGGCTTGTTCTAGCTGTTCCAGATACTCAAGGCAGCGATTCCTTCCAGCACGATCATCCCAATGACGCACTGAAGGTCTGGCGAAATTGGCGTCCGGAGTCAGCTCTGACATGATGAGCGCCTCCATTTGGTGTATAAAGAGCACGATGGCTTCGTTTCTGGCTTCCGGTTTTCGTGTCTGCATCACTTTTTGTCGACTTCCTCAATATTTCCCCATCGGCTAGTTTTATAGACTGGATTCCTCATGTCTGCCAAACAGTTCGTCCTTCTCGGCCTAGCCTCGGCGGCCACGGCCGTTGCAATAAGCCCCTTCCACCCCAACAGCTCGTGCAGAGTGCTCCCAGGAGACACAGCCTGGCCGAACGCCATTCAGTGGGCTAACCTCAATAAGACCGTGAGCGGGCATTTGATTGCCTCTGTACCGGAGTCTAGTGTCTGTCATAATAGCCCATTCAACGGTTACAATGCTGCAGCGTGCGCAGTTCTTCAAAGCACATGGAATAAGACCGAGCTAAGCCAGTTGGTCTCAAAACACTCGTCATGTTATGCGTCTGTCTAACGCCAGTGTAGCATTGGTTCACCAGCAGAAATTCTAAGCTAGAGTTTTCAGAACTACTCATGCGTTCCGTACACACCGGAATCCCAGCTCTGTGAATTGGGGAGCTATGCCGCTTACGTGGTGAACATCTCTGGAGCTGACGATGTCCGGAGTGCAATCGCGTTCGCCAGGGAACACAACGTGAGGTTGGTCATTAAGAACACGGGACATGAGTAAGTAAAGAGGAATGCTTGATGCACTGAACTGATGGGCGCAGTTACTTGGGTAAGTCTACTGGGAAGGGCGGCCTATCCTTGTGGACACACAATTTGAAATCAATCGAGTACAACCCCTCGTACAAAGCCTCCTACTACCACGGCCCTGCAGCCAAGCTTGGCGCCGGCATAGAAGGATATGAAGCCATGGCCTTCGCAAACAGCACCGGGCACACTATCGTTGGCGGCACATGTCCCACAGTCGGCATTGCAGGCGGGTATAGCCTAGGCGGCGGCCACTCTATACTTTCCAGCGCATATGGCATGGGCTCAGATAATGTGTTGGAATGGGAAGTTGTGACCATGGATGGGTCACATCTCGTCGCAACACCCAATCAGCACTCCGACCTCTACTGGGCCTTGAGCGGCGGCGGCGGCGGCACCTTTGCCGTCGTCCTCTCCATGACCGCCAGGCTTCACCCAGGTGGCATCGTGGGCGGTACCATCCTCAGCTTCAACGACTCCGTCGTCGGCAACAATGCCTACTGGGAAGCCGTTGGAGCATTTCACGCCCTACTCCCCGCCTTTCTTGATGCAGGTAACTCCTTCACCTACTCGATCGGCAACACCGCACTCACGGCATACGGGACCATGCCGGGCGCAGACATGGACCAAGTCAACACTCTCCTGAAACCCTTCCAAGACGATCTCACCAACCGCGGCATCGCCGCCCAAATCATACCGAACGTTGAACCAAACTACTACCGCCATTTCTACGACTACCTCGGGCCCGCGCCCCTGGGGAGTGCGGAGTTCGAGCCTTTCACCAACAGTCGGATCTTCCCGCGCGCCATGGTCGTCGATCCGGACCGGAACGCCATCGTCACCGAGGTCCTCCGCAACGCCTCCCTCGTCGCGGCCTTTTCTCCCTTCTACTGTGATTCTTTCAACGTCTCCCACCAGGCCCACTCCGACAACGCCGTGCTCCCCGCGTGGCGCGATGGCATCTTCCTCTGCTCGCCCGCCGGTGTCTGGCCGCGGAGGAAATGGTCACGCGCGATGAGTATGCCGCGAACGTGCTGCAGCCCATGCTGGACGCAGCGACACCAGGCGGGGGAGTGTACATGAACGAGGCGAATCATCTCTATGGAGACTAGAAGGAGGGTTTTTACGGGACGAATTATGACAGGCTGTTGGCAGTGAAGAAGACATATGATCCGGAGTCGTTACTGTATGCGCGCACGGCGGTGGGCAGCGATGAGTGGAGCGAGGATGCGGATGGAAGGCTATGCAGGGCATAGAGACACATCCGATTACTTGTAGGTCACCGTATAGACAGACTCAACTAGTCTCATAAACGCAATTTATATATATGTTACCTTGTACTTACACCTTGTTCAACACGTTCTTTGATCGGAAATTATTTCTAACTTCTCGTGCCTCAAGGAGCTGCAGATAAACACCTAAGCCAATTGATTAGGTATCAGAGAGCAGATTGGAGATGACAAGACGTACCTGCAACATTCCACCGAACATCGATTGCAAGAATTGCCTCTTTCAGGCTCTTCACGATCTCAGGCTCGTCCGAGGCTTCTAGATGTGAGTGCATGTGGGCCCCACAGACATGGTACGCAAAAAAGAGACCCCACGGTGACATGTCTTCAGGATTGCGACCTAGGAAGCATTGATTATCGACCAAGTTTGTACATATCGTCTCGGTGATTCGCTGAACGGTGGTAATTGTGATGGTGATGGAATGGGTCCGCCCGCTGCGATGGTCGCCATAAAGGACTTTGTGCGTTGCCTCAATTCTCATACGTGCCGCGCCAAGCCTCTTTGGGTTGGCGACTAACAAGCAGCCTTCCAGCAACACGTCTGAGCCCAAAACCTTGTTTTTTAGGTCAAATCGCGTTATTTTGGTGCGTTTATATACAACTTCGAGTCACAAAGTCAAAACTTCTACAATATGTACAAACAAACATTATGCCAACATTACAACAATATAGTTTGATTGATATTTTAAGTATTGTCGCTAGTTTAATGTAAAATCTAGCGTCGAACAAAGCCTATATATACAAAAGTTGACGTTGTGCTGTTGTATTAGCATCAAACGTAAAAAGTAACAAAAACAACAAAATTTTGATTGCGTGCGCAAGCGACGCTAGAATTGTCTCTATTAAGATTTTCTCAAATATGCTCTTGATAAGTTATAGTGTTTAACATATGTGTTTAATAAAAAAACAAGAAAATCAAACGCGTTGTATTGATAATAAGAAAAGAGAGCTTTTTACGTATTATGCTAAAGTAAGATTGAGTGAAAAAAGAAGTTTCTACAACAAACACAAAAGCTACCTTATTAAGATTATTTCAAAAACGCCAAGATAACACGTTTATAACACGCTAAACTTCAAATTTGTGTCAAGAATATATTTTCTACGTACTCTATCAAATGTTACGTAGTTTGAGCTCGTAATCAAGAGTTTTGAGCTCAGACGTAAAAGCGCTCCTAATGTTAGTCAGCGACTTAGCATGCCAACCCGCCAGGGGCTTGGCAACTTCACTCTGAGAACTGAGGCAATTTGTGCGGCCGCTCGGCACATCAATTTGTAATCAAGCGGCGGCCGGGCGGCGGCCGGGCGGCGGCCGCAATACCGCGGGATTCGCCGGCAATTCATAATCAGGATGCGGCCGCTGCGCTGACGACTTCATAGGTGATCAGCGGCCGCTGCAATCGGGTAGAATAATTGATGGCAATGGGGAAGGAGTTAGTATCCAGGGCCATCGATCTTTCTTCTTGCCTTCAGCCGTAGGAAATCGTAAGCAACAGGTCCAACCCATGAATGAAGCCTCGTCTAGGCATCGTCTTTTTGCATTCACAGCTCTCCTCTGTCGGTGCATATCCGTTCTTTGTCATTGAGACCTGTTGCCAGGAGCAACTGAGTTCAGCAGTGATCCTAATAGCTACGTACATAAAGTGATACAGTTCCCCACCAGTCTTCTAGTTTCACGTCATCACGATTCAAATGTCAGGATCCTCCTCAATCTGCTCTCATTGATTCATCGTGCTTCTACCCTTGTCTCAGCTACTTGTCAACATGGGTGCATACACTGCCGCTCATGCCAAACCTCAGGGCGCCGGAGATGCCCGACCGACTGCTCTCCAAATCGTTCGTGACGAGGGTGTCGAAGGCAAACTCGGTGGTAAAGTGATTGTCATCACGGGTGCAACCTCCGGAATTGGCCTCGAGACTGCACGAGCTTTGTCTACTACGGGCGCCACCTTGTTTTTGACTGCCCGCAATTTGAAGATGGCCGAGACTGCTCTCGAGGGGATTGTGGAAGCAGGTCGCGTGTTGCTGGTAGAGATGGACAACAACTCTTTCGCCAGTATACGAGCCGCTGCTGCGACTATCCTCAAGAGATCAAACAACCAAGTCAACATACTTATCAACAATGCTGGTGTTATGGGAATCCCAGACCTCAAGCTCACAGAGGATGGCCAAGAGGTCCACTTCGCCACAAACTACCTCAGTGAATTTCTCCTCTTCCAACTTCTCAAGCCTGCCTTGCTTGCCAGCGCGACTCCCGATTTCCACTCCAGAGTAGTCAATGTCTCATCGTCGGCCCATCGCGCAGGGAGCCTCCCGAAGAGTGACAATTACAACTTTGAAAAGGGGCGATACAACTCTGGGCTAGCGTATGCAAATTCGAAGCTTGCCAGTAACTACTTGGCCAACGAAATAGATCGCCGCTACGGCTCTGCAGGACTTCATGCAACAAGTCTTCACCCAGGCGGCATCAACACGAGCATCTCCAGACACGTGGGCCCCGAATTCGTTCAGCACATTATGGCGAATGAGTCTATCGCCAAGATCTTGAAATCTGCTGAGCAAGGTGCTGCTACGACTGTTCTTGCTGCTATTGGGAAAGAGTGGGAAAACAAGGGAGGAAGGTACCTGGAGGATTGTGAAGAAGCTAAACGTGGGAAAGACGATAATGATACTTTCGGGGTTGGATACGTCAGCCAAACCTATGACCCAAAGAACGAAGCGCGTCTGTGGAAGGACTCATTGAGGATTGTTGGGATTAGCGACGACAAGTGATGTAGAACATTGAAGTACAGTCAGTGTAGACAGCTTGCTTTCCCGAGCAAGAGGCCACGAAAAAAATCTAGTTGCTTGATTATGGGACTTTTTGATCAGAGTGACTTTGTTATGGGTAACAGCCTGATGAAGCGGCATCTTTCTTGTATCCGACGAGAATGCTGCAGCCTCGAGAGCTGCCTGAACGCGCTGGCATGGGTGAGCCATTGCAGAAGAGATGAGCATGATGAAACAGCGTGAGAAAATAGAATGTTGATGGCGCTTTGCACGGTTAGAATAACATAAACTCGTCTACGGCAGTCCATATCGTGCAAAGTAAAACAATGAAAAATTCGAAAATCGAAAATCGAAAATCGAAAATCGCTTTAACATTTAAACATCGCTTAGTATTAGAATCTAACATAACTTAACCTAATTCTAACTTAGATCAGACTAGCTAACTTGGATCTAACCTAGATTAGATAATATATAATAGCAGAAGATTTGTTAATAAAATATTAGATTATATAATCTAACGTTAATACATATATTGTTTCTGCTTAACTTATGAATTTTAATTAATAATAATTATATAATCTGCTTTATAATATTTTTGACATAATTAATAAGCTTATTTTATTTATTTTGCTATCAAACAAAGCGAATTAAAAAAATACTATTAGAATTGAAATTAAAATCTTGTTGTTATATTAGTAAAAAAATCTCGAACTTAAAATATTATCAATATAATAACAAGAAGTTTAATAATAAGTATTGTTGTTAAATTCGAACAAATATAGAAAATAAAAACCAAAACTTAGATTGTAAAAAAACAACAAAACTTAGTTTTATTAATTACAATATTTAAGAAAATAATTAATATTATAAAAATTAATAAAATTAATAACAAAGAACAACTTGAAATATTTATAACAAAATATTGTTAATTAATTTTTTTAATATTGTAATTATTATAAACAAAACGTAATAAAGAAATATAATATACAAAGAATATATTTTTCTTGTTAAAAAAGTTCAAGAAACAAAAAAACAAAATACAAAATTTATTTAAGAATCAAAAAAATTATATCGAACTCGTAAAATTACGATTTATATTATTGATATTAACTTTAAGAAATAAATAAAATAATAAAATATTTTAATATTAATCGAGAATTTTAGTCTTACGTTTACTATATAAATATTTTAAATATTAAAAAAGTGTTGAAAGAATTTTATCGATAACATAAAAAATTAAATCGATTTCGTTTTATCTTACACGAAAAATTAAATATTTAAAATATTTAAAATTACGTATATATTTCGACGCAGATTTGTTTATATTTTAAAATAATTTATTAAATTATTTTATTATTTAAATAAAAAAATTTGATTCAAAAATTATTGCATGTTAAAAATTGAAGAAGTTGAAACAAAAATATAATAAAATATTAATTATATTTTACGATAAATAATTGATTTTAATAATATATTTATTATAAAACAAGTTCTTGAAGATTAATAATTTATATAAAAAGATTTTATTATAATTTTAAGTTAAATAAAATAATATAATAAATTAATCAAGTACGATAATCGAAATTTATAAAACTTTTACGAAATTAAATAATATAATAAAAATTATTGTTAAACTTAATTTTCGATTAAAATTAACAAAGATATTTACTTTTAAATATTAAACTTTTGATATATATATTTTTATTTTTTTAACAACAAAGAATAATATCAACTCGATATTTATTATATACAATTGATTGAACAATATAAAACGTTAACAATTAATACAAGAAAGTAAATATTTTGTTTACAAACAACTAATTTATTTAACAACAAATTGTTTTACAAAGCAAAGTTGTTACTTTAATAAGAAAAGTATTATAGAAATTACAAAATTAAACAACGTTAATATAAACAAGAAAAAGTTCTTCGATTTATATAATTCAAAAAACAATTAAACTTAACGAAATTTGTTGTTCGAGTTATAAAATATTTCAAAATTTAATTTATATAATTGTTCAAGAAATTGTTTTTATAGTAAAAAATTTCATAAATTGTATGTTTAACTTAAAAAATATGATATTTAAAAATTAAAAATTAATTAATGTTAATATATTTAAATATATGTTTTTGAATCGAAAACTTGTTTACGTAATATATAATATTTTAAAAATAAAATTGCAGATTTTAAATAAATTAAAAAAAGTAAAAACGTTTAACAATAAATTATTGAAGTAAATAATATATAAAATATATTTTTATATTACTGTTATTAATTATAACAAATTAATTACTTTGTTGTTAACTATTAATTAAAATAAGTATAATATAATATTGAATTGTTTATAAATAAAGAAACACAAAGTTATTATTAATTATATAAAAGATTAAATTTACTTTAAATTAAAACATTGTTATTATTTCTCGTTAAACTACAATATTGATAAAATTAAAGAAACTTTAAATATTTCGAATAAAAACAACGAAATTAAACTTTTAATTAAATAAATACTTTAAAAAAGATTGAAAAACAATATATTTATAACTTTGTAATAAAGTTAAAGTTTATTATAATTAATTTCGAAAAGAATGTAATATTAAAAAGATTAATATATATATAATTGAAGTTGTTGCGTTTTTCACAAATATTTTAAAGAGACATAATAATAAAAATTTTATTGTTAATTACTTATTAAAATAATATAAGTTGATACAAATTTTAATCTTGAGAACTTATATTACTCTAATATAAGTTTTCTTTAATATAAGGTAAGTTTTTTTGATATAAATTGAGCTTCTTTTGAATTAATTTAAAAACTTAGCGTTAATATTTTATATTAATTATTGTATTAATTCACGTAAAATTACTACAATCACAAAATTATTGTAGATAGAAGCACAATTATTGCTTTCTTATAAAATATTATTTAATAAATTATTTGATTAAAGCTTAAATTATATAATTGTAAAAAGCTTTAACAATAATGTTTAAACAATTTAAAGTTAGTTTAATAAATTAAATACTTAAAAAAATTAATTAAATCTACAATTTAATAGAAAGAATATCTTTAACAATTAAGTATCTTGTTATATTATTATAATTTGTTTTATATAAATAAAATATAACACAAGTATTACAATAATAAATACAACTTTTTTATATTTATTAAATCATATTAATATATATTTTTAAATTAGTTAATTATAATCGATTCTTCAATCTTGCGTGTTACGATTTTAGGCTAGATAGACTTCGCCCTTCGATTACTCTCTAGGTTTTCGCTCTTTAGTCTCGAATATACTACGAGTAACGTTTAGCGTTTTGGCACTCATAGTATTTATATTTATTTCTTGTACATAATTAGTTTTGCATAGCTAGTATTTTCGTCAATCAACTATATATTAGCTATTAAAGCTTTAACTCTAACATAATATTAGCTATTTTTTTAAATACAATTTTGCAAATCGTACTTTAAAGATATTTATATTTGCTATTTCTTTCGTCTTGCGAAACAAATTCTAGATATAGAGTTACTAAAACAAACGCTTTGCGAAGCATAATTAAGTTGCGACAATAGATATCTCTTAATTAATATGTAACTTAACGATGTTTAATTTCGTTAATTCTCTAGTAAGTTTATTAGAATAAATAAACAATAGATTGTTTTAACTACGACTTAGTAAATTTGCTAAAATAAAATTAGTAAACTTGTTAGAATAAAGAGAAAACAAATTGTTTTAACTTCGACTCAATAAATTTGCTAAAATAATATTAGTAAGTTTGCTAAAATAAAATCAATAAATTTGCTAAAATAAAATCAATAAATTTGCTAGAATAAAATCAATAAACTTGCTAGAATAAAATTAGTAAACTTGTTAAAACGACAATTACAATGCAATTTTATTGTTGTCTTCGAACAACACTTTTGTCTTCGTATATTAGAAAACTCGCTACGCAATAAAACAACACTTTAAGCAATATCTATTTTTGATATCGAAAATTTTGTCTCGCAAATAATATAAATTATTTAATATTTGCATAATTTCAAATATATTTAATCTTAAATTTTTACTTTTGTTTACAAACATTTGTATTATTTGTATTTTATCTATATTTGTAATATAATTAACAAGAAATTAGTTTTAAAGAACAAAGTTAAATTTAATTTTAATAAGAATCGCAAATTATTTAAGAAACTCTTAATAAATAAAGATTAATTAAATGTTAATATTGTTTCTTGTTACAATTATTATTTTGTAAACTCTTTATTAAATTAAAATAATTTTAGAGACAATTTAGAGTTTAAAGAGCACTTTAACTTACTTAAGTATAATACATTCGAATTTTTATTGTTTGTTTAATTCAATTTTTACGAAATTATAATCGACAAACTAATTGAATTAAATTTGTTTAATAATATAAATTCGCTAGATACATCAATTCGATCTTTGATGTATTAGTCGCTAAATAGTAGCTTTGCTTAATTTTGTAACAAATATATCAAAAAAAAAGACAAAAATAAGTTAAGTTGACGTTGCACTTTAGTTGATTAGCTTAACAAATTTAACGAAAATCAATAAGAAACGTTTTAACTCTTGTAAAAAGCAATTAAAAATAACGTGAAAAAATAACTTTAACTACTTTATAAAAATAGTGTTATTATTGTTAAGCTTCAAGTTAATAAAAAAAATCAATTTTGATTTTGTTTATTAATTAAAAATTTAAATTAATTCTTTGTAAACTTATTTAAATTAAGCGAAATTAACAATAAATATTCGCAACAAAACAATATATTGTTTTTAACAAAAATGCAACAACGTTTTAACTTAATGCAATTTGTTTAAAGCTATTATACATTAATTAAAACAAAAGTTTTCTTTCTCTTAAAGTAAAAAAACTATATTTATTGAGTCTATTTACGTAACTTACAACTTTAACAATAATAACAAATATAATTATTCTTATAGATTTAGTTTACAAACAAAAGATCAATTTAACAATATCTATTTTGTTCGTAATCTTAAGTCGAAGTTACAAAACGTAAAATACAATAAATACTTTTTTGATTTCTTTATCTTTATTAGAAATTTCGAAAAGTTTAAACAATAAATTATTGTATTAATTTTTAAGTTTAGCAATGCTTTTCGACGTTTTATCTTTAAAAAAGTCAAACTTAATTTTGTTATTATTAAAATTATTAATAATGTTTTTAGAAAAATTAAGCATTGTTTGTTCGATAAATTTGTCAATTTTTATTTAATAATAAATAATTTATTTGAAGATCTAAATACTTAATAAAACGATTTAAATAAAAAACAATGTAACTTTGTTAAAATTACGTTGTTCGAATTTATTATAAAAAATATCGAAATCTTTAATTAATATGTTAATCGCTTTATATCTATAATAGTTAAAGTCTCTATATTAGAAGTTAATAAAATATATTAATTTAACAAAGATTTAAATTATAGACTTTAAAGTTGCTACGTTATTTTAACAAATTATATTACTTTAAATCAACTTATTAAATTAATTCGTAAAATTAACTTGAAACTTTAACAAATAAAGAAATTTTGTTTAACAATTATTCGAACTTTTATTTATATATAAGCTATTAATAAAATTAATAAACGCAATAATCGTATTAGTATTTCTAAGTTTTTTAAACGTATTAATACAAATGTTTGCGATATTAATAACTTTAGTACGCGTATCTTTATTCGCAACTAAAAACAAAATATAAAAGTATAATTTTAAGTTCTTAAAAACAAAATCAAATCTCTTAATCTTTGTCGAAAATGTTTTAAGCTAAAATATAGATCGCATTATAAAAATGTCTTTTGCAAAAACAAATTAACTAAAATCTAAAATAAAGCTTTTGTTAAGCTTAAAACTTATAATATTAACGACTTCGAATTAATAATACTTAAAGAAAATAGTTTCTTTAATATCTTAAATAACAACTTAGATAATTTTAACAAATTAAAAAATTAAACGTTTTTAACAAAAGTTGTAGTTTAAAATAGAAGCTAGCGTTTGTAAAGAAAACAATAAAGAAGCTTAAAGTTTTATTTAACTTACAAGATAAAGTTTTGTTTATTAAAGTCGAACTTAATTCTAGTGTTATTGATAACAAGTTTTTTAATAGTTAGTAACTAAATTTTTACGTTAAGATTTGTTTAAATTAAGCTTATTTATCTTTTAATAAATGTTATGTTAAAGCGATGTTATTTATTAATATTAAAGTCTTTAATAGAGTCTTTGTTAATAAAAAGTTCGTCAAACTTTATAAACTTTCTATTATGTTGTTTCAAAATTTTATTAAATTGTGTCTAATTAATAACAAATTCGCTTTTAATATTATTTATGTTGCTTAAATTATTGTTAATCTTAGTAAACATATTGACATCTTATAATGTTTAATAATCGAATTAGAACAATTTATAGTTATTTTTAGCATATCTTAAATTAAGAAATATAATGTACAAATTAAAGACAATACACAATTTCTTAAATTTAATTTTAATTATTGCATAAAGTATTGTTTGTTAAATTAACAATTGTTAAAAATCTTTAGCAATTAACGCAAGTAACTAAAACGTTTGTTTTTGAAGTTTCTCGATAAAGTTGACGTTTGTTAAATAAATATCTTTGCATTTTTGAAACTTGTTATTAAAGAAAACTACAAAATAGTTATAATACTATTTAAGCACTTTGTTATACTAAATTAATTAAAGAAAAACAATAAATATTTAACTTACATTGTAGACAACAATATTATTATAAATATTGCAATTATTACTTTCGATAATTACGACAAGTTCTATATTAAATTAAAACAAGATTTTTCGAATATAAAACAATTTAAAAAGCAAACATATTTGAAGTTTAAACAATAAATTAAGTTTTTTAACTCGCAAAAAGTTAATAAGTTGTTGTTTAATAAAAACATTAATTATATTATTAATTTTGTTCTAGAAGCAACTTCTTTAATTAAGAAAGTTTATAATATATTTCGTTAAAAAGAAGAGATTATTAGAGTCTATTTAAATAATATAAAGAGCAAAGATCAAATTCGCAATACTATTTTGCAATATGTTGCTTTTATTTTTATAATTAAGAAGTCTAATAAGAATTTGCGCATTTGCGTAAACTATAAAGATTTTAACGCTTTAACAATTAAAAATCGCAATATTTTATCGTTAATTTAAGAGATTTTGCAACGATTATGCAAAATTAAGTACTATAACAAATTTAATATTATTGTTGTTTTTAACGAGATTTGAATGCGTTTTAATAATAAATACAAAACAATCTTTATTATTTATTACAATTTGTTTAAGTATGTTGTCATATTTTTTAAATTATATAATATCTTAATTACGTTCTAATTTTTTATTAATAAGACTTTTAGTCTTTACTTAAACGCTTTTTGTATTATTTATATAAATAATATCTTAATCTACAATAATATTAAAAAGAAATATAAAAATTATATAAATAAAGTTTTCGTTAAGCTTTATAACGCAAATCTTCATTTAAATATTAACAAGTGTATCTTCTTTGTTAAACAAATTAAATATTTAGATTTAATTATTATTATTAAAGAGATTCAAATGAATCTTAAAAAAGTTAAATGTATTTTTAAATAAAAAGCTTTTATTTGCGTATACGACGTACAAGTCTTTTTAAACTTCGTCAACTTTTATCGACGCTTTATTTATAATTATTTGAGTCTAATTAAATCTTTGTTAGCGCTTAATAAACTTAAGAACAAAAGTCTTAATTTTTTATAACAATTTAACGATTTTAAAGATTTTATATTTAAAGCTTTTAAACAAATCTTTATTGATTAATTTATTTTATATTATTTTAATTTTAATTTAAAAATTTAAATCGAAAGCGATATCTTTAATTTCGTAATTATTGTTGTGCTTTCGCAAATAAATTTAAATAGATTGCTTTATTTAATAATTTATATATTTAAAATTATGTTGTTTGTAAATTGTAATTACGAAATCTATAATAAAAAACTATTAATTATTGTTTGCGCTTTTAAGAAGTAACATCTAAAGTATGTCAATACGTTTATTAAGCAATTTATTAAGATTATTATTAATTATTGCGATTTAAAACATTTTATAACTATTAAACAATTTAATTGTCGTTAAATTCGCTAAGTTTAGTTCTTGTTCAAATTTAATTTTAAAATTATTTATTAATTAGATGTGCTAGATGCGAAGTTAAACAACTTGATTAAACAATTGCAAGATTTGCTCTTTAACAAGAACGATTTTTGCAATTAATTTTAACAACAAACGATTCTTAAGCGACATAATTTAAAATTAGATATAGCTAAAGTTGTTATATTGATCTTGCTACTATTAAGTGTTATTTACAATTTAGTAACAAAGTTAATTTGTTTGCTTCAAAATTTTATCAAATTTAAACTAATTATTAACAAAAGAATTGCAAAAGCTTGCAAGAAGTTTACTTAATTTTCGTTAATAACTAACGAAGACGTAGAATTATTTATGCTTTTATTGTTTGCAATATTTGCATTACTTTAACAAAATAAATTTCGTTTTGTTAGATCTCTTTTTTTAGTCTCTTTGTTTGTTATTATTATATTTACAATTTCTTAATTTATAATTTCTTTGTTTTTAATTGTTAATTTTGTCTTTTTTTTAAATATATTTGTTTTGTCTACAACTTAGTTATTTACATTTGCAATTTTTTTTACAATTTAGTTCTTGTTTGTTGTCGCAATCAATTTAATAAAAGAAAAGAAACTTAAAACAAAATTTAATTTCGAAGTTTTTGTTCGATAAATATTAAAGATATGCTTGTATAACAAAAAAATTAAACAAATTATTTAAATTAAAGAAGCTAATAAACGAAAGATTTTAATTATTTTTCGCAAGACAATTAAGTTAAAATTTAAGAATTATATAATAATTAAATATTTAACAATTAATATTAAGCATCTATTTGTTCGAAACAAGATATATGTGTTTCGAAGTACAAATAATATTCTTCGAGTTAAAACAATTAAATTTTAGCATAAATCGTTGAACGTTAAACATCTAAATCGAACAATTATTTTTAAAAAGATATAGTATTACTATTATTAATCTATATTGTATTTAAACGTCAAAAAATACGTTAAAAGTTATTCGATTTATAAATACGTCAAATTATATCGCAAATATAAGTATAATCTATTGAAATCTTTATCTATTTTAGATTGTTATTAACAAAACATATTTTGCAACTTTATTATTTCTTTGTTGTTATATCGTTATAAAGAAAAGATTTTTCAATATATCTTAGTAATAATTAATAAACTATTTCAAAATAAGAAGTTTATACTTATAAATTCTTTAAAAGTTAAAGTTGTTGTTTAGATTTTTATTAATTTTGTTTGACGCATTAAGAGCTTTCTAGTTATTATTGTTTTTAATAGAGATATTTAATTTATCGCTTACTTTTGACAACGTTTTTGCAAAAAATTAAGAATTAAATCTAAATTATCAATTGCGTTTTACTTAGAAATCGACGATTAAATTAAAAATGTTAATGTTGCTTTCAAGTAATATTTTTGAACGTACGTGCAATATAATTAGAATAATTAAATTAGTTATTTCGTTATTGTTAAATTTGTCGCAAATAATTACACTAGCAAGTTTATTAACTTATTATTTTTTTTGTTATTAAAGACTATTTGTTACGATTAGATCTAAAGTTATTTATAGTTTTTTTTAACAACGTTACGTTCGAAGCTCGTCGCAATATAAAGAACGTTAATAAGATTGTCAAAAAGATCGAAATTTTGCGAGACTTTCTTTGTTAAAAGCTTATTTAAACTTAAGTTAAACAAGTGAAATTTGCTAATCGCAAACGCGTTGCGATCTTAAAATTCAAAATTAATAATTAAGTTATATTTAATATTTAAAATATTAAAACGACTCAATTATGCAAGTCTTTAAAGTATAAGAATGCAAATCTCTATAAAATTATTTAACAATTAATAATTATGTCTACAAATTAAAACTACTTTAATTAATAAAAAATTATTTAATATTTTATTTATAACTTTTGCATTTTAACAAAAGCAAGCTTTTATTAAGTTAACAAATTAAACTTTTGTTGTTTGTCAATATTGTTAACAACATTGACGACGATTTTAAATACTACGTTAAAGACATTAAGATATTACAATATAATATGCGCAAAAATAACAATAACGTAGATTTAAATCTAATTGTTATTAATTACAAACGCAAAATGCTACAATATTAAATTCTCTTTACGAGCTACACGAACTACAACAATAGATTTAAATAATTAAACTATTTTATAATTAACAATTGTTTAAACTTTGTTGTTAACTTTTATTATTAATATTTAGACGCAACAAAATCTTATTAGATATTTAAGATATTTTTTAATTGAAAATCTAATAAATCTAATAATTTATATATATATGTTTCTTTGCTCTTTTGTTATTGTTGTCTAAACGTCGCTCAATATATATCTATAGTTTTTGTCGTCGCATTTAGAATCGATCTTAAAAATGCATTGTTAATATATTACTATTGTCGAGAGTTATTTGTTATATATTCGCAATCGAAATTAAATAAATTTTTAAATTAGATAAACTTAATATGTTACTTTGTCTTTTGCGTTAATTAACAAGAATCTCGAAAACACATTATTAATGCATTATTATTGTTGAAAGTTATTCGATATATACTTGCAATTTTTGTCGTCGTCTCTATAGTGCTTTTGTTAGACATTTTATAAACGTTACTTCTAAATATCTTTTAAATAAGAATTAACTTAACATTCTTAAATATACATACGATTGCGTATAAATTGTTGTCAAGACACTTTTATATTATTTTCTTTCTTTGTGTAACAAATTTAGACGAACGTATTTAAATATAGTTAAAATTTGACAAATTTCGACTTTTTGACGTTGTTATTCTTTTTGTTGTTGTTAACTCTCTCTTAGATTACGTAACTAGTTGATCTTTATTTTGTTATTAATCTCTCGATTTTTACGTTACGTAATTTAGATTCTCTCTTAAAATTAAAGTTAATAATCTTTTGTACTCTGTTTAATTTTTTTACATTTAATGTTTTTTTAAAATTTATTTACTTTTTTTCTTTTTTTGATCTTGTTGTTGTTCGACAAATTGTTCGAAATTCGATTTTAGTTATTCGACAATTGTTCGATGTTTAATTTCGAACATTAGATCGTATTTAATAGATATGTTTGACACTAATTAAAGATAGTTAAGAATTAATTAGAATATTATTCGCAACATGTATGTTTTTTGCTTTGTATATTATTGTTTTTTGCACATTTTATTTTAAAATTTTCGATTACTTTTCTTTTATTTAACAAATTTATTCTTTTGTTCAACGCATATCGAAAACTTCAATTTTAATTGTCAAATAATACTTAACATGTATTCGACATTAATCGAAGCTTGTACTTAACAAACACTCGAAATTAATTAAAATTAATTAAAACGTTAACTAGAAGATTCAATATTGTTTCGTCGAAATTCGCGAATAAAAGAAAAGAATAATGTCACAATTTTAGATTAGATAGACTTTGTTCTTCGATTATTTTTTAAATTTTCGCTCTTTAGCTTTAGATATACTACGAGTAACGCCTAGCGCCTTGACACCCATAGTACTCATATCTATTTCTTGTACATAGTTAGTTTTGTATAGCTAGTATTCTCGTCAATCAATTACATATTAGCTATCAAAGCTCTAACCCTAACATGCGTAATATCTTTATAATTGTTTTATATAAACTAATTGCGTCGGATCGATTAATCGAGTTTAGACTAATCGTTCGGATCGGTTTTTCCCCAAAATCTATAACTCGACCCGAAAGTTATATCTAATTAGGCCAAGTTTTAACCTAATATAGTTAGTATTTTCATAATTTATGCAATTTGGTTTCAACTGTTAGAATCGAACGATCAGTCTAATCGAGTTCGAGTTAATTAATCGATTTAAATCTTGGCAATTCGAGTTAATTCGACTTAAAAGTTTTAACAAGTTAATTTCTAAAATTAAAATCGAAAATAAAGTTAAATCAAATCTATTTCTAGAATTAAAATTCAAAATTAACTCGAAAAAATCGATTTAAATTGCTAAAAGATAAAGTTATTTAGTAACAAATTTAATAAACATAAATTAGATTTTAAATTTTATTATTTTTTTATCTAAATATTTTATAATAATATAGTAAAATAATATATATAAACTATTTAATATTAATATAGTAAATAGATTACAACTATTATAGTCTCTCAATAAACTTCGATTTTATATTTTATCAAAAAGTATATAATAATATATTTAGATAATATATTTAAACTTATTAATGCTATTAACTAGTCTAAGATTTCTACAATTTTATAATTAATTTTATTTTTAATATTATTATTATTGTCTTTGCTCTTGTTATTATTATTATTATCTTTGTACTTTGTATCTTTATACTTGTTATCTATTATTTTTGTATTATTTTCTATCTTCTTTTATCTTATCTCTATTTTATTATTATTAATTTTAATTAAGTTTTCGAAATTGTTATTTGTCGATTTTAAAGAACTAGATATTTTGCAATTTGCAATATTTTTATTGTTTGCAAAAGTATCTTTAAATTTTTTAAATTTTTTAATTGTATTTAAATTGTGCATTTTTTTCAAATTATTAAATTCTTTATAGTATAGAATATATTGTTAAATTATTTTAATAATTAATATTATATATTTAATTCTATTTTTGCTTAATTTAAACTAATTAGAATTAGACTAATATATAAATTAGTTGTTTTATTTATATTAGACTTTATATATACTTAAATATTAAGAGATTATATTATATCTATATCTTTACTTTCTAAAACTATTTGTATAGCAATTGTATTAATTTTAGTTTATTCTACAATATTTTTGTTTCTAATTCTCTTTATTAGTTTAATCTTAAAGTATTGCGCTACAATATAATTAACTCTTTAAATATATATATATTACTTAAATATATTACTATATAGTTCTTTTTCTATTCTTTTATTAGTTATTATATTTCTAATCTTTTCTTTTATATTAATTTAAATTTGCTTAGAAACTTTCTTAAAAACAATTATTGTTTGCAACTTAATTAGATACTTATAAAGTATTATACAATTAATATTTTGTTTTTTGTAAAGTAGTTTTTTATCTTCGATTTATATTGTAGTACAATTTCTACTAGCAATAGTTTAAAAAAGAGTTAATAAAATAGATATTTTGCGCTTTAAATTAGTCTTAAAAGTAATATATATAGACAATATAGAGCAAATCTCTTATTTAATAGTATAGTATTAGCTGCTTAGCAATATTCGAATTTCTAAATAAAAAGAAATTCGATCTTAAAAGGTCTATTTTTTTAATTAGTTTTAATAATAATATATATAAGTAGTGTAAAACAAATCTATATATCGACTATATAAATTAAAGCAATAGATAGTATTAAATATATTAATTAATATATAATTTTTAAACAGAAAAATTGTCGCAATTATAAAATAAACTTACGTATTTAATATTAGAATTAAAATTTAAATATTACTTTTATTTAATATTATTACAATTAAAATTATTATATCTATTATATTAATTATCGTATAATATATACTCTTCAACTATCGAAATTAAATACAAGTATACATATCTATTATATATTATTCTATTCTATTATTTATTAAATACTTAATTGCAAGACTTGTCAATTCTTATATTCTATATTGTTAATTTTTTTATTTAGTATTGACAATTCTTAATTTAACAATATATTTTGCTCTAAAACTCTAATAGCTCGAATTAAACAAATTAGTAATATATTCGAATAATATATTTAATATATTATATATTGCTAACATACTTAATTTAGCTTGTAAGATAGTAGACAAGAAATTGCAAAAAAATATAGTAATGCAAGTTAATTATAATAAAGAATTAAAATTAATTAAAAGAATTTCTAATATATAAAAGATAATATAAAGAGATAATATATTAAGCTATTATTAGCTAAATATTTATAATATAGAAGAAGCGCAAATATAGATTCGAAACAATAATTTTATATAAAATTTGCAAATATTAGAAAACTAATAATCTATTAATTTTAAAGATATTTGTTGCAAAATTAATTTAAGAAATCTTGCAAAATAAAGTTGTTAATAAAGAAGATAATAAAGAATATCAAATTTAAGTATTGATTTTATTAATTTTTTAAAAGACTATTAAGAGTTTTATAATTAATTTCTTCTCTAATAAGTATATTATCTATTTATATTACTATTGTTTCTATATAGTATATACTAATATTTTGCTTTATATATTTAGATAACAATCTTCTTGCTATTTATATTAATTGCAAAATTATTAAGTTTAAAAATTTGCAATTATTAAAACAATTAATATAGATTTTAGAACTTTACTATAGTAAATAGTAATGAAATCAATATCTAAATATCTTTATTATATTGGAATTCGAAATAGTTAGCAAGAAATTAAGAATTTAAGCTATTTTATTTATTGCACTTTATTACTTGTATTATTTTGTTATATTATCTATTAAGTGCATTGTTTTGCTATATATATTTTTTGTATTCTTTTCTATTAAATATAATAATCAAAAAGTGTATTATAATTATATATTTAAATTATTTAGATAATTAGAGTTAAATTATTAACTTAACTTCTCTAATTAAAAAGCTTGACAATCTTGTTCTATATAATTTTATAGAAAATTGCACAAAAAGAAAATTATTGTATTTTAAAAAAGATTCGAATTCTTGTTTTTTTAATTTTTTATACTAATAATATACAATTTATAGTATAGTCTCAAATAGTATTATAATGCTATTTTAAACAATATTATAAATTGTGCGTTGTTAGTATAAGAAATTAAACACGCTACTACTAAGTTAGTAAAACTTGATTGTTTAATCTTATTATATTTAAATATATATTAAAATTAGAGATAATATAATTCTTAAAAAGTTAAATATATTAATTTAATATAATATTAAGTATCTAGTTATTTTAAATATATTATCTATCTATATTATTGCTAATAATATTTGTTTATTTATAACAATATTATAAATATAAAATCTTCTATACAATAATCTAGCTATAAATAAATTTTATTTAAAACAATCTCAAACTTTATTTAAAAAGAATTCTTACTTTTATTAATTTGCTAATTATTCTTTTGTATTTTGCAATATATATTTTACAATTTAATAACAATTTTTTTTAAATTTAAATCTATAGTACAATTATAGTACTTAATTATTATAATTTGCTCGATTGTTTACAAACTTATTTTCGATTTTATTAATATATTTTTCGAGCAAAACTAAAAGTTTGTTTAATATCTATTAATAATACTAAACAAAAAAAAATATCTCTAATTATTTGCGTTAACTGAAGATAGTTCAAAGTATTATCTTTTTAATATTTCTATATTAAATATTTATTCTCTATAATATTAGCGCAAAGATATTAATTGTTTTTGTCTTAAATTGAACAAAAGTATTAAGATTGTCGAAGTAAAATTTTTACAATATTTGCGTTAAATTATGAAAAAAATTAACTAAAAATTAAATATATTACTATATTGTATTATGTTTTTAACAATATTTGCTCTTTATACTTTTGCTCTTAAAGCAACAACTAGATTATAATAATATTAAAAACAGACTTTAAATTTTGTTTGATATTTTGTCTTGTAATTTACAAAACTATTATTATTATTCTTGTTTTATATTTTGTAAAAACTTAATTTCTATATAAAATTTAAAATATTAACAAGATTATATAATATTTAATTAAGTTTTTTTATTTTCAAACAATATTTAACAAATTTTGTCGAAACCTTTTAACAAACTTTTAATATAATCTTTCTTAAAAAATAACTATAATCTATTATAGTTTTCTTTAAATAAATAAAATAATTAAATACTATATTAAATACTTGAAATTTTAAATAAATATGAGTATTAGTTGTTCGAAAATCTATAAGAGTATATTTATAGAAAGAATCTAATATACTGTTAAGCAATTAAATTGATTGTTACTTGCTTTTATTTAATCGAATATATTAAATTTTTTAATCTTCTAAATATTTTTCTATTTAAAGATCAATATAGTTGCGTAGTTAATATGTATAACAAAATATTAAATAGATAGAATTTTAACAAATACAAATATCTTGTATTAGTTTTCGAGATTTTTTATTTTTTTACTCTTAAAAGACTTTAAAGCAAATTAAGTATTAAAACAAGTTATTAATAGTAATAATAAAAGCGCAAATCTAAATAATATTTAACAAATATATTATCTCTTTATTATATTATACAAATAAATATCTTTTTAATTATAACAAATAAGTTTTTACTTTTTACAATATTCTAAATTTGTTTATTCTTTAATTAAAGAACAATATTATTAACAATTGCTTTTAATTTAAAAGTTACAATAAAGTTTTAAGCTATTAAATTAATAATATAAATTAAATAAAAAATAGAGCTTTGTTATCTATTCTATTAACAGTTTTTGTTAATTTAAAACTTTGTTAAGTTTGTTTTTAAGAATACTATAATTGCTTGTATTATTAATAACAATTTCAAGAAATTTATTCTTAATTTATTCTTAATTTTAATATTTTTATAAGTTTTAATATAAATTGTTAATCTATATATTCGATATTAAGGAAAACAAATTTAATAAGATATTTGCAATATTAAAATATAATATCGAATTAATATATTAATACTCTAAAATAGACAACTTTTTAAGAACTAAACTATATATATAAAGCCAAAAAATTATATTAAAATTTTTTTAAATTTAATTTGATTTTGTTACAAATTTAATTAAAGTTTATAAAAATTAATTTTAATAGTTTAATACAATCTAGAAGTACTAGATTTAATTAAAGTATTTTTAGTAACTTTTAAAAGTTCGAATTATTAATAATTCACAAAAATAGATTTAAATTAACAAATAGTTTGTATAGTTAATTTTTTCTATTATTTTAACTAAAGAATAATAGATTAATATAGTTTTTCTTCTATTAATATATTAGTTTGGTATTATCTATTTGTATTATTAACAATAATTTATATAAATAAAGACTAAATTAATTACTAATTATAATCGAGATTTTTTTTGTTTTAAACAAAATATAAATTAAAAATATTTCTTTATATTTGATATATTTAAATAATTGTATACAATAAAATAATTTGATATTTTTTAACAACTTTTGCAAACAATTTTTAACAAATTATTAATAGTTAAGACTATTTAAATATATTTGTTTGAAATTTAGATTATACTTTAATATTAATCTTTTTAATTTAATATAAATAAACAAATCTATTTTAAATTTTATATAAAATACTTTTATTAATTGTAGTATATAACTACTATTCTTTAAATTAAATCTTAGTATTTGTATTTTACTTAATATATTTGTTTTTGTTTCTTAGCTTAAATAATAATAAATTATTTAAAATCTTATTTGATACTTTTTAAAGCTCTTTTTTTTAGTATTAAATATATAATTAAAATTTTAATTAAATTAACTTGCAAATTAATTGAAATATAAAGTACTAAATAACAAATTGCAAAAAATAGATTTACTAGAATTATCTTCAAATAAAGACAATTACTTACTAAAAAAAATTAGAGAATCAAATATTTAACAATTAAGAATAGTATAAACAATATTTTTAAATAATTTAAAGAAAAGATTTCTAAAGTAAAACAATAATACAAAAGAATAATACAAATATAAAATAAATTAAGTAAGATTTTATACTAACAAATAATTATAATCTAATAATATAGCAAACTATAATCTCGATAATATATTATAATTACACAAATCTTAAAATAGTAACTCTTAATATAATAATGTTATTTTTGATTTCTTAGCGATTCGATTCGATTTCTAATATTGAAATCAAATATTGACTTAAATTAAATCGAGTCGATTTTAAATTAGTACAAATCAAATCGAGTTTTAAATTGATTTCTAGTATTAGACTTGTCGGGTCGAATCGATTCCAATAGTTGGAACCGAAATCCGATCCAACAATCAATCTAGTAACTAGTATCTTGTACAAATAGTTCTTCTTGTCGATTAAGTTATAATATTATAAAGTTATATATTCTAAACTACAATTGTAAGTACAAAATTGCTTGAAACTATTATCTTAAACTTAGAGAACTTGTAACAACTATAATAACTCTAATTTTCAACTCAAATTAATTAATATAGCTATTCTACAATATACAAGATATCTAGATTAATATACAAGTTTTTTGATATTATTAATCAAAATTTGCAAAAGTTGATAAAATCGATCTAGAATAATTTTGACAAAAGTTGGGAGTAGATATCTAAAAATAAAATCAAGAATTCGCAAGCATTGTAAAAGCGCTAATTAGCAATGTATCCAAGACATGTCCAAAAGCATCCAGTTAAAATTGTATTTCACCTAAAGTAGCCTTCCCTTCCCGAATGAATAAGTTGTCCTAATTATGCTGCGAACTTCCAGCATTCAAGCTCTCAAGAGCCCCCAGCCAATTACCCTGGGGTAGTCGGCAAGTGCCCTGTAGCGGCGCTTGCCGACCGTTAGACCCTCGATTAACATAGACTGCCATCATTCAAGCACACAAATTCACCTCCCACACTGCGCGGCCATTTCTCTTGTGCAACGGCGCTGCTAAGACCTGTGCCTACTTCTTCAGCGAGCATGGCTCACTTACCGGTTGGACCGACATTCCAGTCGCTGCCCCCGGAGATACGAAACGAGATCTACGGATACCTCTTCGGAGAGAAACGTCGCCTCAAGCTGATCGATAAAGGTTATCGATATCGTGCAATAAACCAGGCCGATCAGAGCAAGGAACTTGGATCCACGTCAACATTCAAGCCTGCGTTCGGGTATATTGTGGGACGTCGTCGCCATTCCGCAATTCTTCGCACATGTGGGCAAATTTATCATGAATCAGTCCCTGTTCTTTATGGAAGTACAGTCTTTAGCTTTTTCAAAATAAAGGCTCTTATCTATACTAATTGGAGCGATGTGCCTCATTCATTCCCAGCGCAATGCCTGCAGCACGTCCAGAAGCTCGAAATCTCCGTTGAGCACGACGAGCCACAATACACGAGTTGGAGAGCGGAGAGAATAGCATTCTTGATCAGGGAAGCTAGCGTTATGAGACAGCTTTGCTTGAGCTTTTACATATGCGCACTTTGGGCCATGGGCGACAAGATTGATATCTGGACACAAGATATTGTGTACAAATGTGGAATTCCTGAAATGATAAAGGCTTCGCGATCTCTGCGGAAGGTTTATATCAAGGTAACCAACATTCGCGATCTAGACGTAGCTCGATACTTTGCACCGTTCGTTCACGCAATCACGACCATGAAAGACTGGAGCTGCGAACATAATCATGAGCCTCTAGTGAAGGCTGAGGAAGGGGTGGATGGGGACGGGATCATCTGGAAGCAGGGTCAGCGTGGGCACAAATGGACATGGAATTTACTGCCAGTTCCCAGCGAAGCCACCAAGAGATTTTTATAATTACTCTTGAACGATCGACCAAACACGAAGACCGAATTTTACAGAGTACCTTGAAAATCGTGCTTCGCTTCAATCAACAGACTTTTATAGAGCCTCCCATTCGAACTTAGATCATCTCCGATCGACGAGCTTGAGATAACGGTGGTACATATTCAACGAGCTTGAATGAGCGATCTCCGGCTAACGAAACGCAGGTACCAATCCACACTACCGTCTGTTGACCACTCGTCAACGGTCGACAAGCAGCAATGTGCAAGCGGGAGATCTAAGAGAATTCTCATTGCGACTTCCGCTGAGCTTCAGTCGACATGTGATTCGACTACCAGCAGACTTTACCCCAACAAATACTTTCGAGAAAGTGATAGGAGGATAGGGAGCGCGAACCTTGCATGAAGTCGGCTATGGGAGATGAAAAAGCAAACCTCCAATGAGCCAGGCTAAGGAGTATAGCGATACAGCCAACCCTCGGCAATATCTTCACACTATATCAATATTGAAACCTTCCAATCAAGCTTCACTGGCCTTTCGCAACAATATCCGGCAAGATAAATTAGGGTACACCGCGAGACATATGCAACGATCTTTGCGACCTTCATCTTACCGTTCATTCATATATCTTCATGCTGAAAAAGCAATCAAGGCAGAGGTTTGCCTGATCCGGGGCCACAGACCGTACCTGGATCGTTCGCTTTCTTCAAACAAATCTACCGCAGTCTCACCACCAGTACAACGCCACCAATCGTGAGCATAAGAACGCCAAACCCGCACAGGAACAGCATGCCTTCAGACACGCCACTATCACGGCGTCACAGCGTCACGGCATCACTGTCCTTCAATGTCATGTCCCCCTCGAAACAAAACACCGTGAAAACGCCGCACATCGGCCCCAAGATGAAGTACCCTCACCTGCTCGTGCACACAGCTCCCTAGAATATAAAACCCCCCGTCCCCCGCTCCTTTTTTGAAAACAGCATCAGACAGCTACCGTACCACAAGGACACTACTCAGCCTATCTCCTACCATCAAGCCAATAAACCAACCAACCAGCGCCACCAGCATCACCCTCATCCCTCAGCTCGCATCCTCATTCCCGTCATCATCCATCAAAAACCCAACCATGTGCATCCACCTCACCACCAAATATGCATGCGGCCACCCCATGAAAGAAGAATGGGTCTACTGCCCCCGCGCCACAGTTAACTCCAGATTCGCGCGTTCGAGTGGGGCTGCGGATCCCATCCAGCGCTGCGGAGGCGTTAATGGAAGATACGAGTACCGGACCCATACATCGCTCGTAAGGTGCGCGAGGTGTCTCGCGCAGGACAAGGCGGAGAGAGAGAGGAGGGCGAGATGGTCGGAGGGGCGGAGCTTCTTGGGAATCGGCAACGGGCGAGAGTGGGTGGGCTGATGGGGGTGGACTCGCGCTGGGGCTGGGGGATGGGAGAAAGGAGGTGGAAAAGTAATCATGGGGAGGGGCGAGCCGATAGCTACTTTAGGTAATGTGTAATGAGCTTGACATGGAGCATGCTAGATGAGAGTGCTATCATGCCATCAACCACGTAACTTGGATGACTCCTCCGAACATGGCGGACCCCTCAATTCCCCAAACCCGCCCTACAAACCATTCTCCCGCTTGAACCCATCCCACGCCTCATTCAGCGCCGCAAACACCGCCGCACTAATCATCCTCTGCTCCGTCGTCGCCGTCGTCGGTAACTGCCCCCCCCCAACCCAGAATCAGCATCTCCACAAACCCATACCCACACCCCCCAGAACAACAAAACAAGAAAACTCCCCACACGTACCTTATCAGGATGCACCTTCGCAATGCCCTTCATATACAGCACCTTCACCTTCCCCGGCAGGATCAGCTCCCCCATCCCGATCTTCTTCCACCCCGCTCCCTCCCAAAGCACATTCTCGAGGCTCGCCAACAGCGCTCGGAGGTTCCCTTCTTTGCCCGCGCGCCAGCTCTGGAGCTTCGCGCTCACGGAGTCTGAGAGCGCGAATTTCTCGTCGTCGATGCGCTCGGCTTCGAGGTTGGCGGCTCGGAGGCGGGAGACTGCTTCTGCGGACTGTGTTGAGGTTGCAGAAGGTTGACCTGTAAGATCTTCCAGCGCGGTGGAGCGAGGTTTGGGTTTGGGGGGTGGTTTTCTCGTGGCAGTGCGTTTGACGACGGGAGGGTTAGCGGCTTTTTCGCAGCGGGTACGGCCAGCTATGCTTGTCGCTCCGCCGACGCCGGCTTCGACACATGATTTCCAGGCAGCCAGGGCATCGGGCCAACGCTCGAGCTGTTCCAGGGCTTCGGCTTTGCGCGTCATTGCTTTGCCCCAGAACAGGAACATGTCTTTTGAGCCTTCTTCGCCGAGATCGATGGTTTCGGAGACGCCACGAGAAGGGCCGATAAGCTCTAGAGCGGTGGTGGCGTCGGCAAGGGATGCTTTGGGGTCACCGGTTTTGGAGCGGGAGAGGGCACGGTTGGTCAGTAGAGGGAGGGTCAACGGATGCTCGGGGGGAAGGCTGGAAAGGGCGCTGGTGTAACGGACTGTCGCTTCGGCATAGTCGCCACGCTTGAAGGCTTCTGTGCCTATGAGCCGAGATTTGTCGGACATCGAAATGGCGGATGGTGAGGTAGGCGGAATTGTTCGCTTTGAAGGTACCCGACGAGTGGGGAGCGAATTCGTTACGGGAGGGCGGAAGGTGGTCTCTGGAGACGAATGTGCACGCTGAGTTGATAGTTGGGGTTTTAAGAGTCGAGAAGCCCCCAACAACAAGTCTGGCTCTGCGGAGGGCGATTCTCTTTCGGCGGTGGGCTTTGGCGTAGTCCTTTTCCGACGTGCTGGACTGATGTATGCCTCAGAAGCCTGTTCTTCGATTGCTTGCTTATTCAACATTGATCTTGGATCTCTCAATGGTGCTTGTTGCATAAATCGTGGTTGTCGCACGTCCAGCACACGAGGCCTATCGTCCAACACGGGGGATTGCGTATCAGAAGACTGACGAATCCCAATCGAGCCCTCCGGCTTCGACCGTTTTGGAGGCTTGCGCACTGGGCGCGCTTCCCCAGATTCCAGCATCAATGCCTCTTCGGTGACATCAGCCTCTTTCTGCTTCGCGGTTGCCTGCTGCATAGCCTTGACAGCCCTTCTATCAAGATCATCGGCCTCGCTTTCGCGCCTCTGCGACCTCTGCCCATGGCCGTCGGCCTCTGACCTTGCTTCCCTCATCCATTTCGGCTGACTGGAATCGCTATCGGAATTGAATTCGGTAACGGCCTGGTTCAGCTTTTTGGTCCCTGTCTTCCATAGAGAGTTCGCTGTCCTGAAGAGGTTGTTCCCCAACTCTGATGCAATCTTCGATGGATCTTTGTCACCATTGGCTGGGGACCGGCTATTCTGGCGATGCTGATCTTGCGATGCCACGTTCTGCCGCATCCACGCAGGTGTGCCCGACTTCATGCGAGAGCCACTACTTCTTCTACGCTCTTTCCTTGGCTGCGAGGTATCACGACCGTCAGATGGTGTCTGGCTCCCTTTTGACGAGTTTCGATGAGCTTGGTTCAGAAGCCAACTGACGGCGGCCTGAACATCTATACCTGACTCTGTGCTTTCAAGTGCTTCGCGTGACTTCTCTGCAGGAAATCCCATCTCGACCAATTCAGCGACAGCCTGGTCTTGAGGGTGTAAGGTTTCGGAGTTGGTGTTCTGCATGGGCCGCGTTTCGGGTTTCGATTGCTGCTGGAATTCTGACACGGGACGACCAAGAGGACCCAAAATATCATCGTCATTTGCTGCTTCGACCACAGCCCTCCCATTTCCGGCAGCCTTCTTACCATCGGTCGTCCCTAACCCGAAGGGATCGTCGTCAGGCTCGATCTGCAGGTCGAGACCCACGTCTTTCGCCGCTGGTTTTGCAGGCCTTTGTCTTGGACGGTCGGAAGAGGTTGATAGAGCAGTCGTGGGGTCACCGACGGGGCGTTGCCGCTCAATCTCAACATTCCCAAACCCCGACAGTAGATCCTCCTCACCAACCGTAGCTTTTTTTCTGCCTTCGCGGTTTGAAGAGTGGTTGATGCCCTCGAAAGGCTTGTTGATCGCAGCTGATAGCTTATGGCCCCCATACTCGCTGGTGGCTGCATACGCAGGAGGTGACATGACCGTATTCGGCGTATTTCGCCCGCTCCCCAGCTTCTCCCAAAACGCGCCATCGTCACTGCCGAGTCCTTTAGTAGGCGCATGCGGTCGCCTATATTGCTGGTCTCTCTGCTCCTCAAGTCGCCTTTGTTGTTCCTGTAAGGAAAGGTTCGGGGTAGACTGGGCACCCTTAAAAGATACCAAATTCGCAAAGCTGTCACTGGCGGGGGTGGAGCTATTGCTGCGGGCGGGAACGCTGCTCAAGGATTTTGGCGGACCAAAAGGCGCTTGAATCGCAGGTGTCGAGCTACCGGAAAGCGGAGTTGTGGGTCTCAAGCTTGGGTGATAATTCGCTGTTGATAGCGTCTGGCTCAGTATGGGTTTGGGACTTTGCCAATCCAGGCCGGCGAGGTCGTCCATCTTCTACTTTCTAGAGGGCAAAATATTTGGAAACTTCGTAAATTCATCAAGGCGTCATTACAATTGTCGTAGTGATCCCGTCAAGCGAAGTCTCGTGAAATTTGTCAAGCGTCCTTGTACTTTATAAAGTGCCTTGAAGCTTCTTGAATGCCAAGCCCCGCTAGCCACATGGCAGTGCTCCCACCTAGAAGTAAGAGGTACCTTAACATCTTGCACGATTGTAGATGCCTCTATATAGATAGACGGGTCCATGAGTCCGATCATCTTGAAAACCCGACATTCAGATCGTTCATAATGTCTAAGGATTCTAATGATGATGGCGGTAACAAGGTGTTCACCTCACTCAGCTTCGCAATACCTGCTAGCAAGAAATCGTAGCTTTTAGGTCACTGCTTTAGGTTTATTTGGATTCCACTCTAGAACGAGAAACAAACTAGAACTTCTATCGAAGAATGACCATGTGTGTCTCGCGATCTCTGAAGTTAAAATACATGATGGCTCCATAGCACCTAACGGACACAGATGCAACAAGAGTAGAGTTTCCGAACTCAAACATGATGTCTAATTCCAGCGTCAACAGAACCTAGGTCGCAGGAACCCAACAACGGGTAGGTAGAACACCTCCTAAATGCTTCCAGATGGAGGCTGCCGCAGAAGCCGATCTCCGCGGCGGTAGCGGCTGGTCCAGACTGGCGGGTTTGACCTTTCGACTTTTCGACTACTGGCCCCTGGGTGGCCATGGCCGCCGCTAGCATAACCACAGCCTCGGAAGCTCGACACTTGCCCGTGTGGACATTATTTGTCATGTCAATCGTGGTCTCTGAGGGACGAAAGGCGCAAGCCTGCAACCATACGGTCCTTTCAGCCCTTTCAGGACGCTTTGCTCAGTCTGAATGCCTGCCACTCCCTCGCATGCTCGACAGCGCGCACTCAGCCGCCCAAGCACTGAAAGCGCTTGAGAAGGACGACGCTGAGCGAGAAATGAGGATGGAACGAAGATGGAGTCATCCTCGGATGGTGGGACCCGATGTTGGTCTTGCGAGCCGACGGCGGGCTGGACAGGGGCCGGATAAAGTCTCCTGCGGCTTGCATTAGTCGAATCATGCTTGGCAGCGTTGGCCTTGGCGAATGCAAAAGCCTCTTCATTGTGATGCGACCTCGCTGAATCCATCCCGAAGCATGGCACAGATAGAACATATGCTCAGTACCATGGCAAGTAACTTGTGACAAGCTACGCTGTAGTTGAGTATCCGAGTGTATTGGTGGTAAACAGCAACGTCTCCCAGTCCCAGATGATGGGACCCAAACCATGGCGGTGGGATTGCCGCCATGTGGTTAATCTCACATGCATTACCGCAGGCTAAAAGATCCTCCCGAGTCCGCCGAATCCTACTTTCTTCCCACCCAATCGCAGGCGCTGCGCAGGCCGATGGGCGAATCGATAGCAGACCCCGGTTTCTGCTGTCACTTGCTGCTGTGATCGTTTCCGGTACCTTGCAGGAGACCGGGCTCGCCCCCCGGAGTCCGGACTGACGGCCAAGACCGTTCTCCTCTTGTTCAGGGTTCCCTTGTTCATGGAGGCCAAAGCAGAGGAAGATGAAAAAGCTGGCTTTAAAAGTCCTTCAAACCCATTGCCTTCGCAACCTGCGGAAGACTTGACAATCGACCCCCAATATTCCCCCACTTGCGCAGCCGTACCGTCGGCAACCTGCTTCCTGCATCAACCTGCAGCTGCATGCACGGTAGGCGAAGCCATGGGTCTCTTCAATCGCAAAAACCCCAGAAGTTCCACCAACGGCAATGCAAATGGTTTTGCGAGCAATCCTAGCTCTTTAAAATCCCCGCCTGGCCCCAAAGCCTCCAACGGCCCCGCTTTCAACTCCCCGTCAATGCTGAACGTCTCCCTCCCAGGCCCGCCAGACCCTTCACTCGACCCAGCCGCCTATCTGCGAAGCATCTACGCCGTGAGGCAAAGGTCGAGGTTTATCATCGTCAATGCGAAGAGGAATCAGCTGGCGCATTTCGATGTCGACCCGGCCAAGTGGAAGGATAATGTAGACTACGTTACTCGCATTATCAAGGTATGGTTCTGGGATGCTTGACGAAGGGCTTTTACTGACAGGGTACCTATAGAGAGACTTCGCACCCGACTACAGTAAAATCCCCCCTCACGGTCGATGGCAACACTTCGAAGCTGGAGGAAGGCCGAGGATAGATCAACTCCTTGCTACGTGGGGGTCATCGGTAGACAATCAAGAGCGAACGCGACGACTCATCGACCTCTTTCTGGTCTCGGTATTGCTGGACGCCGGGGCCGGTACAAGATGGAGCTACAAATCGAAGGAGTCGGGCAAGATCTACCGTCGCAGTGAGGGACTGGCCATTGCAAGCTTAGAAATGTTTAAAGCTGGCTACTTCAGCAGCGACGAGTTAACACCATGCCAAGTGGACTATGTTGGTCTGAAGAGACTCACTGCACAACAACTAGCACGAGGCCTGCAGGTTTCCGAGACTAACCCTATCATGGGTTTGGATGGTCGAGCTGGATTGTTGTCTAGGCTTGCCGATGCTCTTAGGAACAAAGGACTGTTTGGTACAGACGGCAGACCAGGCAACATGCTGGGTATGGCCATTGTTGACTTCTACTGCAGCATGGGACTGAAGCTCTACAGACTACCTCCTTTCTCACCCATCAACACAAGCGTCGTCCGTTCCAATCGTGACCATCCCAACTCTTTGGAATGTCTTGATCAATGGGCTGGCCAGTATCTGGCCCAACACGCGGACCCAGATTGACGGACTATCCCTCGGGGATGCGTGGCCCTGCTCTTCAATGCCATCTTCCCCTCCAGCACAGCCGTGGGAGAACATCATTCCTTTCCACAAGCTGACTCAATGGCTTTGCTATTCGCTCATGACGCCCATGACAAAGCTACTGCAAATCCGCTTCGCAGGCACAGATCTTCTGACCGGTCTACCCGAGTATCGGAATGGAGGGCTCTTCGTGGATACAGGCTACTTGACGCTGAAAGAGAAGGACAGACAACGAGGCATCGAGGCGTACATGAGAAATGCGATGGTCAAAGGTCAGCCGAACATGGAAGTGGTACCCCTTTTCACGGCCGACGACGACGTCATCGTTGAATGGCGAGCTGTCACAGTGGGCTTGCTCGACGATCTGCTACCAGAAGTCAATCGACAGCTTGGGCTTCAGGGCGCGGACAAGCTCAGCTTGGCGCAGATGTTAGAGGCTGGCAGTTGGAAGGTAAGGATGCCTGACACTCGACGCTGTAGTAGAGATGCTGACAATCTCCAGGGTGGTCGGGAACTGGCAGAGGTTTCCAGGCCGAATACTAAGGAGCCTCCAATCATGATCCTGTCTGACGGGACGGTCTTTTGACTTGCTTTTCTTGCCATGCTTGGCCATGCGCTTCTCTTCTATTGGATACTAGGGATCTTGGGCTGATGGACATGATATCAAACGGCTTCTCCATGCGAGGAAGGGGCGGAACAGCATGAAACAGGACATTGCTTGTATGATATGTGTCGAATTTGATTGGACTCGGATTAGATGCGAATGGAATGACTTCGTGTGATCCGAGGGATTTGCAAAGCCAGAGCATTGAAAATGCGGGGCTCAGTCGCTGGAATTCTTATGAGAGGACGCAGAAGAAGCGAAGGCAGTAAATACTACAGAAAATCAAAGAGACCTCCTTTCTCCTTCGCTTCTTGGGCGCCCGTGGGGACGACGCCCCAGGAGAGTGGGAAACCCGAAAGAGGCTAGACGGCTTTTCAGACCGAGGCTCGATTCTCAACGATCATGTTTCTCTCTAAAAGCGTATATCCTATCGGACAAATAATGTACCAGTACCTTAGTAGACTCTATTCTTTTATTATCATTGAGCTCACCAAGTCACATATGTCTTTCTACTGTCATTAACGGAGTATCATAATACCGCAATCTGCAGACAGGTCAGAACAATATCCCGAGTTGTTTTAGGTCATTTCAAAGCGGACAGCGCCGATCAAAACCTACTGCCGTCGCCATCATTGACGAAAACAATCGTCGCAATCAACCGAAGCTTGGGATAACATGTCTCCGAAAGGTGGAGTCGCAAGGGCCTCCGACATTGCTCAACAGCTCAACCTGAAAATGCTGTGATTGCAATTGTCAAGAACGAAACGCGCGACTACAACATAAAGCTATGGAAAAGCTCAAAAAGAAGGCGGAGAAGCAGAAGGTATTGCTTATGGGAAAAAGTGGCGCCGGCAAGACCTCCATGCGCAGCATCATCTTTCATAATCATGTCGCCAAAGACACGCGCAAATTGAAAACTACCATCGCAGTCGAGACAAGAGATGTCAAGTTCCTCGGGAATCTTATGCTCAACATATGGGACTGTGGCGGGTACGAATCCTTCCACTCAAATCACCTTTTTCCACACAGATAGCGAGGGTACTAATATATCAAGCCAGTCAAGATGCCTGGGTGGAAAGCTATCTAGCCGGCGGCAAGGATGGTGAACGGCAGAAAGTGTTCTCTGGTGTGGGTGTCCTGATCTACGTCTTCGATGTCGAGTCCCGGGAATTTGAGACGGACGGCCAAAGCTCGAAGGACCTGGAGACATACGCCGCCATTATCAAAGCGCTGGAACAATGTTCGCCAAATGCTCGTGTATTCGCTTTGGTGCACAAGATGGACCTCGTGCAAAGCGAGTACAAAGAGCGTGTGCTGGAAGACAAGGCACGAGCTATTCGACAGCGAAGCGGACGTTTCTCGAAAATGATTCATATGCATGGGACCAGCATATGGGATCAGACGCTCTACAAGGCTTGGGGCGCTATCGTGCATAGTCTGATCCCGAACCTAGAGATCATCGAGAAGGTGCTTTCGGACCTGGCGGAGACTACTGACGCTGAAGAGATCATTCTATTTGAGCAAACTACCTTTCTGATGATCACGAGCGTGAAGTCAGAGATTGGACAGCGGAATCCATACGATGATCGATATGAACGGCTGTCCAACATCATCAAGACTTTCAAGTCTTCTCTGGGGTGTGTAGAAGGCTCGTAAAAATTCTATTCTCGTCTACCTTTCCCTTCTCTGGATCGAATGTCCTAACAATCAGTCCCGTAGTACTTTCACCAATTCCTCCACATCCCACCAGTTCGGCGAATTCTCCATCAAGACCACCCGTTTCAACCTTATCATCTCCAGACTCACGACGAACACATATGCACTGATAGTCCTCCCACCCGGAGAATCAGAACTGCAGTGTACGAGACTAAACCTTCTTAACGCTCGAGACCAATTTGCGCAGCTTGATGGACTTTCCGATCAACGGCGGGATAAATTCAGAGGGGAAAACCAGGAGCACGATACTCCAGACACGACATCCCCACGTACCTAGAGTCCGATTGTGACCAATCATACAAAGCCACTGAAACATCATACGTGCGCGCAATTGTGTTCATATTACAGCGATGGCGTTAAGCATTGGGTATCTTAGTGATAATGTGTGAACGGTGCAGCGCTAACCCTTCGGAATAACGATTTGAGGTTGGAAACCTGTATCATATGAGGGGCGCCATATATGTACATACGCCGAACTATCTTGCCCTACGACTTACAGAGTATCTTAGGAGCAAATTTTACCAAGTACCAACTGTACAAGACACCATACTTATCATCGAAGAGTACCCGCGCGGACTTGCCCTTTTGCGACTTGGCGTTACCCCGGATCTACGTCTTGGCGCGGCTGGCTGGGGAAAATACGTAAAACTTTGCAATGCGTCGTGACGCCGGTTGAGTCTTTAGTTCTCATCCCACTTCTCCGCTCCAAAGTACTTTACATGACCACGGCGAGAGATGCGATCCTTTCACACAAGCCGTACATCAATCTCACCATAACTCTACCGCCGACCATGGTGCCCCCAGCGTCAGGTCTCAACCTCGACATCGAGGCCCTTAGCGGCATTTGCGGGTTGGTCATCGCCTAACCATTCCCAACTTCCCCAAGATTTCCACCAGCGCACACTTCGTCTCAGATTGAGAGCGTTTCTAATGCGCTCTCAGGTCCGTTTCCATAGCCTGCTGGATCGTCGTCTTCACGCCCCAAATCCTCGAAAACCTCCGGCGTCACTCTGCAAATGGACTTTCCCTCCTCTTCATCATCGTCTGGCTACTGGGCGACATCTTCAACATCCTCGGCGCCGTGCTGCAAGGCGTCCTCCCCACCATGACCATCCTAGCCGTCTACTATACACTCGCCGACCTCGTCCTGCTGGGTCAATGTTTCTACTACCGAGGCTGGACACTCAGCGATCTCCCCACAGAAGAAGCTATTGAGGAAGAGGAAGAGGATGAAGAACGACCCCTGCTATGGAGGGACGAACCCGCGAGTCCACGCCACAGAAACCTCAGCGCCGCCGACGCAGACACCCGCCGGCCCAGCACACACTCCCGCGGTTCCTTCAACGACCATCTCCGCGCCGTAGACGGCACCCACCTCTCCCCTGCAACCCCCTTACTCCCCGCCTCCAAGGCAACCGACACCCCCCCTTCCCACACCCTCAAATATACCTCCAATCTCTCTTCTATCCTCTACAACACCAGCGCCCTCCTCCTCGTCTGCGCCGCCGGTATCTTCGGCTGGTGGCTGTCCGCCCGCTCCTCGCACCCCCAGTACCCGCACCACCCCCACCACGAACCCTCCCCTACAACCTCCAACGGCGCCAATCCAGAAACACACCTCAACCTCTGGGGCCAAATCTTCGGCTACCTCTGCGCCGCGCTCTACCTCGGCAGCCGCATCCCCCAGCTACTGCTCAACCACCGCCGCAAAAGCACAGAGGGCGTCTCCATGCTCTTCTTCCTCTTCGCCTGCGTCGGCAACCTCACCTACGTCCTCTCCATAGTCGCGTACGAGCCCAGCTGTGCGCGGGTGGCGGTGGTGGGCGGGCTGGACGGGCTTGGCGGGGATGCAAGCGAAGGGTGTGGGGAGGGAGAGTGGGGCGCTGGGTATGCGCGGTATATGCTTGTGAATGCGAGCTGGCTCGTGGGCAGTGCGGGGACGCTGGGGTTGGATCTGTTGATCTTTGGGCAGTTTTGGCTTTATAGGGGGAGGAAGGGGGGGAGGTCGAGTAATTGTGACAGAGGGTGCGTGGGTTTGCTGCATATATGGGGGGGGTCTGGTTATTTTCGGAAGAGATATGAAAAGCATTGATCAGCGTCGCATGATGGGTGGATGTTTGAGGGGATTGGATTTGGGCATTTGGATGTGCATTGCGGAAGTGGGAAAAGTTGGTCATTATTGTATATATGGAGGGCGTCATCTGAGCTTTAACTTCCTCCGTATGGGGACGATGTAGCTTGGAAGCTGGTTCAGGCATCTTTGCGCACTTGCAATGGAGTCATATTAGCTACGTGAATCAAGCAATAGGTCTTTGCAATGTAGAGCTTTTGAGGAATGCTTGTGGGGTTTCTAGCTTGTGAGCTAGCGCCATCGGGGCCTAGCTTCGAGGGATCGATGCTCTTGCCTTGATCGCCGTGGAAGAGACTTCTCCTGCTAAAATATGCTCCGTGCCGTCCCTCTATCAATCGATCAGCGACGTGGAGGTACGCATCGTCCTATCAAGAGATATATCAAGCCAAAGGATCATCACTGCCGGAAGCCTGGTGTCGGTGTGGCTGCTCACAACGTCGGCCAAGAGGGTGATAGAGTTCTATCAACAGGACCTCCTGCGTGAGGCACACAGGCTTCTCGTCTGGGCCCAGGCGCCAGAGACCAGGTGTCAGGAGAGCGATTTGCGCGCCTATGTTACCGTCCTCGTTCGTCACTACTGGACTGTCTGCCTTCAGCGTCTTGCCAGTCTTCGCATCGATCGCCTTCAAATCTGCTAGATTATGCTTTGAAAGGAGATAGCGCTGGCTGATGTTCGTTGTCGTCATGGAAGGCTTGAAACATGTAGGATGTGGGCGAGGTCTGAATCGCCAGAGCAAGTTTGACAGCCGGACATATGACTTTATCGTAGAAGGTCAAGAGGCTGTTTTGATTCCCCGTGATGATGGGAAAGAAGGGCTCGATAGCCCTGAAGACCTCAGTTGCCAACTGCCCCTGACGTTGCCAAAGAGTCTGCGTGAAAGCATCTGATGCGACTATCGAAGTCAAAGCCTCCGACCTCCAGGTTCGTACTGTCTTCGCATCTAAATCAGATTATTAGGCTGTCATCTGGCTAAGTATTGGGCTTCAACTTACCTCTCGGCGGCTCCAGCTGCCGCATGTCCATCTCAATGAGCTGTAGCACTGTGGCCTCGCTGTCCCCCAAACCATACAGATAGACCCTATCGTTCAGCAACTTTTCGTAAAGCTGGCTCTGGATCATGCATCGCACGACGTGCTCCCCGGCCGTCTCGGTGTATTTGCTCAACAGCTCATGCGCAAAGTGAGTGCCGCCATGGTGGAAGAGATGAGGAGGTTCGTCAGCGTGACGCTTCTGCCATTGATCTGAGTAGCGAGAGACCTCGGCGTCGATCCACGTACAGATGCCTTCAACAAGATCATTGAGGTATCCGGCGATCTTCGAGTCCGGGACATGGCTTGCTGGCTGCAAGCGAAAAAGATCGTCTTTGCAAGCTCGCAGCTCGCCTTTGCAGATCTTTAGCTCCTGTCCGAGCGCCACATTCTCTTGTCTCAGGTTGGCACGTTCTTGCTCTCCTTGGGAATGCTCTTCGGTAAGCTCTTCATACTGCTTTCTGGACTTGGCCAGAGATTGCAACGCCGATGAGTGACTCCGTTTCAAGTCAAGAAGTTCGCGTTCCTTGTCGGAGGATAAGAAAGAGAGCATTTCTGCTGGGTGCTATGGGACCTGTATTAAAGGAAAGCGTTAGGTTATCATCCCGTTGAAAATGTGAAGACGTTCAAGGAAGACGGTGAGTTTATGTCTTCGCTATGAGGCTACGGCACATTTGTAAAGCCACTTACTACGTCTTCTCGTTAAACCGGGTTTTCGTGCACCAGTGGTGGACACGGAAAGCAATAGTGACAAGTGTTGAACAGCAAGGTACGTGTTGTAGATGGGGGGTTGATTTGTTTTAGTGATATCAACTTGCTTGGGCTCACCCCAAATAAGTCACCTCGACTATTAACGTCACTTCTTTCTGTCCTTACTGCATGGTAATGATTACAACTATCATGATCTGACATTGCCATCAACCTACGTTCTTCACTTTTTTGATGACATCCACTGCAAGGACTCGTGCACGACGACAACCAGAACTCTCCTTCAGTTCCCGAAATGACTAAACAATACGCGTCTCCGATGGCAGACGATCGCAAGATCATCATGGCGGTGGACTTGTAAGCTCACCCTGCACCTCGAATCGATGCTCAGTACTGACAGAAGAAGCGGGACAACGTACTCAGGACTTGCATGGGCCCAGACTGGCAAGGTGATCGCACACTGTAGCCTTCACATACCACACTGGCTAACAAGCAGTTTTTCTAAAGCCTGAGATCCAGACACCGGTCATTCAGTGGCCGGACGCGACCTCAGGAGGACTCGAGGGCGCAACGTCTGACAAAGTACCCACGTAAGCAACCACTCAGTGTTCGTGGACTTTCTTATTCGGCACTGACACTATCAAAGCGAGATACAGTATGAAGGTCAGAACTACAAGTGGGGCTTCCAAATTCCAGAATTTGGACAGCGCCACCAATGGTTCAAGTTGGGATTGGACCCAGAACATTGTCGTGGAGCTTCATCGGCTCTTGCTCGAGACTATCCAGACCTCAATGCCGCTCCACCAGACTACAACCATGACGCCGAGAAGATGGTCACAGACTACCTCACGGCTTTGCGCATCCACGCCGAGAAAATACTCCGCTGGAAACTTCCCCAGAGTGCTCTGACTTCTACTCCCATTGAGTTTATCATTACCACGCCGGCTGTTTGGTCTGATTCCGCCCAAGCGAAGACTCGCGCCTGTGCCCAGAAGGCTGGTATGGGAAGTGGGAAGCTAAACATCATTTCGGAGCCTGAGGCGGCCGCAATGTATGCCTTGGATGCCATGGACCCGCACAACATCAAGATAGGCGACACCTTCGTGCTATGCGATGCGGGCGGAGGCACAGTAGACTTGATATCCTACAAGGTCTCCGCTCTGAAGCCGATCTTGAAGATCTCCGAAGCTGCACCAGGTAGTGGTTCTGCCTGCGGCTCAACGTTCCTCAACCGGATCTTCTCCAAATTCCTCAAGGATAAGTTGAGTGAAGACCCCAACTGGGATGATGAGGTCCTCGAGGAGGTAAGTAGGGAGCGTTCAACGCACTGACCACAAGCACTTTGATCCGCTAATCTTGTTCCATCTAGGCTATGAAGCGCTTCGATGGCACAGTAAGCTTGGGACGATGGCTTTGTGCTAGCGTTGCTACTTACACAGTCAACACAGGTAAAACGTTCGTTTACTGGCCAACACGGCGAAGAATATCAGATTCCTGGTGGGTTCAAGCCGTTGCCCGGTGGTCTACACTTGCGCTCACGTCTTCTAGTACCTGGGCTGAAAGATAATGCCAGACGCGATGTGCGGCGTGGTCGGTATCGCTTGACAGGTTCCGACGTGATGACTGTATTCGACCCGGTTGTCAAAGAAGTCGTTTCACTCGTCTTGGGACAGATCGACGCCACCCAGCAAGCTGTCAAGGCCGTCCTACTGGTAGGTGGATTTGGCCAGAATACTTTCCTTAGGGATAGTATCCGTCAAGCAATTGCGCCTCAGGGCATAGAAGTAATGCAATCACCCAACGGGTAAATCTAGCAAGCAAATATCGCGCAAAGGAGACTGACTTCTCCAGATGGACTGCAGTCGTTCGTGGTGCGCTCATGAAGGGTCTAGCATCATCAAACTCGACCTTCGCCAGAGTCCACGTCAGTGGTCGGAAGGCTCGCAAGCACTACGGTCTGGAGAGGTTTGAATCCTACAACGAATTCAAGCACTCCAACATTTTCCATCTACGGTGAGTCCCCTTTAACTTTCCACTCTGTAACGGCTCATGCTCACTTGCCGAAAGCTTTTGGAGCGGCTACGAAGGTGAATTCCGAATTTCCACTATGGATTGGTATATCAACAAGGTACGTAGCTTTAACTCGCGTTTTCTGGCGAACAGTGTTGAAATCCACAAGGGCGAGACCGTGCAGGAAGATTTGCCCAGAACCTTCCCGTACTACAGTAAATACACGGTTCAAGACGGGCCACCAACGGAGATCACCACTATTATCCAGGCTTTCGGCGATCCTAACAACATCGGGGCTCCCCAGCTCAACACCCGTAAGCCGAAAGATTGCAATGTCAGCGAAGCACTCAACTAATGGGATCGCAGCCGAAGTCAAAGACTTGGTTGCCGTGACGGTCGATTTCCGCAAGGTTCCGAATCCTGATTTCAAGGTCACCGTTGGGGTAGATGGGCTGTCATACTACGTCATACAGTATTCTGTGCAGATGACTTGTTACAGCGCCTACACCAAGTACGAGCTTATCTACCAGGATGTCAACTACGGTCCTGTCACTGCAGAGTATGTCTAATCTAACAATCGAAGACCACCTCACCGGCACGGCTAGTGTGAAGCCCCTTTCACAATTTTACTGCGGGGAAATCCGTCTTGAGTGGTTGCCTTTGGGGAGAGAAACCTCTCAGCCTTCACTCAACACGGGCAGGGGCTGCTGAAGCTTTCCTTTTACATCTCCTCTCGAGGTTCCCCTATCACGCACCACTACGACTGAAGCTGGGTGTCCAGGGGAACTTATCAGCCTCTGAAGGTCAGACGATTAGATAGTCTACATAATGCTAAGCCACTTTACTCCAAAACTCCCCAATGCTCTATCCCATGACCATGACCCTCACCAACCACCTCTCAACTCCGGCACCACCTCCCCTACCTCATCCCCTCAACCCACTCCAGTCTCGACTCTCCCCGCCCACCATCGCCTCCGGACCCGCCCCCCCGCTCCCCACCCCATACGAATACGCCTCCACCCTCGTCTCCCCGACAACCCCATACCCAAGATCCCCCTCCCCGTCTACACCCCCTATCTACATCACCAGCAGTCCAACATCCCCATACCACCCCACCTCCCACCTCAGAACCCCACTCATGACCCCCTAACTATACCCCACCAATCGAACCACAATCCGCACCATCACTTTTAGCAGCATGCAATACAGCACCTCCAACAACCCTTCGCTTGCTATATTCCTTTCATTTACGGTAATGCCTGTGGTTGTGGACTTGGTTCTCGGTGAAGGCGGAGGGGTTGGGGTTGGGGTATCAGGCCACGTGGGGTTTGGGGTGGGATGAAGGAAGGAAGAGAACAAATCCTTCGTACGTCTCCTCACCTCTACCGCAGATACTCTGCAAAGCTTCCGATCTCACACCTTGCATACTCCCACCCATCTCTCTACATTGCGCCAACATCATGGGCCTTTTCGTAAGACCCCCTTTCGCGCTGTTCAGTCTCGTCGATCTCCCCGTCGAGGTACACACCTTCCCTGGAGGCATCTCACTACATCAAAAAAATTTTAACTTACTTTCCAGACGCTCAACTCCATCCTCCAACAAGCCCACGACGGCAGCACGGTATATCAATGGTGGTTCTATCTTCCCTCTTCTACTGACTACTCCGTAAGCTGACTCTTCCTACTTCCCCCCCGTCCTTCCCATCCGAGCCTTATCGCTCGTGATTGGGTGAGTGGGTGGTGAAGCCTGTACTCTGTATTACCACCGTCTTCAAGCCTCTTTCCCTTCTGTCGACTCAGCAGGGAGAAAGAACAGTCCCTTCCATCTTCAAACTATCTCCACTTTCCCTGCCCTCTCCTTAGCCTCCATCGCCTAAACCTAACCTTCCTCCTCAAGGCAGCCCCTCAAAGAAAGCCCGAAGGCGGCGGCCAAGAAGCCACCGAGACTCCTCTCCCCTCGTCCTTCAAACCCGCCTTCGTCGGCAAAACCGCCACGGAGGTCGCAGCGTGGTTGAAGAACAAGCCCGACAAGGTAGACCTTGAAGGCAAATTCTTCGGTGTGTTGGATCAAAAAGCTGCTGGGGAAGAGAATAAGGTGGTGCTGTGTAGGATCGGAGATAAGGAAGGCCAAGGCGATAAAGTGCAATGCGTGCTCTGGTCGGCGTGGAAAAGCACGCTCACGTTGGGCGGAATGGAGTCTGGGGACTTTGACGAGTTGATTAAGGGTAATGGGGCGTATGTGCCTGAGATTTAGGTTTTGGGAAAAGGGGCGAGGGGGTGAAGAAGGGGGTTTGATCATGGTACATTGGGATGGAGGTTTGCGACATACTTGCAACCAAATTAGTGGGAATTCCAGAGAATAGGAGAGACACGATCGAAGAGCGATGCTCCCATTATCTCTCAGCTCTAAACGCTTGAGCACGTGATGACTGGAGTTGCAGTATTACATCCCCTAGCATAAAATCATCCCAACCTTTCCTTCGCTCCATACTTCCCACCTTCACTGCGAAATGCCCCCCATTTAGCACTTCACCACCACCAAAACCATCATCTCAGCCCCGACCTACCACTCCCCTCCTCTCCACTTTCCCCTATTCAATCGCTCCACTCATTCTCCCTTTACTAGCTCCCTTCCCGTACCCTCCCGTGCCCCCTACCTGCTCCACTACCTACCACCCGTCCTTCCCCCACCCATCCCCTAAGCATTACAAATTCCACTGACCTGCACCTGCATCGACCGTCTGGTTAATGTTGACCACCGTCCTGCTCCCGTCCACACCGTCGATGGTGCACTGGGCCCCAACGTAGGGCTTCAATGCGAGACGGAGGAGATCACGAGGTGCTTTTGGATGCGATAGTAAATGGTGTGTGAAGGGGGAGGGCAGGGAAGGAAAGGGTGGGTGGCTAGGGTAAGGAAAAACGGGAGAGGGGAGGGATAGGATTAACTGAAGGAGAGGGGATCTTCGTCGAGGTGCGGTAAGGATGGGAATATTGGGAGGATTACAGGTTGAGCAGGATGAGGAATTTTGTTCATCCTGACGGGGAGGGGTATTTAGAACTTCGTGAGAACAGAGCTATGGCGCATTCATGGCACAAGACCCTCCGGAGCATGACTCAAAGACCAACAGACGAGCAAACGCAATCATTCATGTAGATAAAAAATTGTCTCTTAGATTCTTGTTACGTCGGCATTCGCAACATACAAGCTTCCCAACAGACCGACAGACTCTGCAGGAGTACGAAGGAATCTCCAGCCCTTCCACTCGCATACTGACAAGCCACTAGTTCGTGAGGTGAAGTGTGACGAGGCGAAACCTGACTGCCATCGTTGCACAAGTACGGGCAAAAAGGTGAAGGCTATCAATCTCTTGCGCCTCTCCGTTGGAAGTTTATCTGCGATCCCCTCGGTTGCAAACCCGTCCTCTACCGTGGTTTCTCAGTGAGGAGTGCCTGTATCACCTTCAATGAGCATTCCGTCATTCGAAACTTCAGGCGAAGAGCAGGAGCGGCGCCACATTTGTATCTTCCGGCACCGGACTGTGCCTCAATTTCCAGGCTTCTTTGGCTCTAGGTTTTGGGAGTATTTGGTACCAAGAAGCACATAGTATCATCCGGCGATCAGACACGCCGTGCTCGCCCCGGGCTCCCTGCATGAGTGTGCTGAGATAGGTGACAGGTCTATCTTTGCATCGAACCTAGATACAGTGCAGGGTGGTTTTGCACTATGGCAGTACAACAATGCCATTACAATTCTGATTTAGACCACTTCGACGGAGGGAAGGCGGTCTTCAGATATCTGTCATGTTGAATCTATCTTCTTTGCGTGTTCCGGTTTATGGCATGGCCCTGCGTTGCGCTCCGTGGGCTTCAAGCATCCTGCATGTCACATATAACGAGCGGCGTCAAGATCATAGGAAAAATTTAGACGATATTGAAGATTTAACACTGGAAGCAGATCATCCACCTGTCTTCCATCCTGCACCAGAGGAAAGTTTTCAGGTGCTATTGAATCGGCTAGTCACTCAAGATAATTAAGTAGAAGCTCTTGCCGTCTAGCCTACGCTACTTGCTTAATCTTTACATATATGCATGGGACATTGCCAATGGCCCTGCGCCCAGGTTCTGCAGCTGGCTGTCCTGGCTTTGGTCCTCATATTCCCTAAATCTTTACTCCTATCGAAGAGGCTAGGAACTTGATAGACTAGCAATCCAACTGCTATGCCGATTTCTTGAAAGGCGTCGAAAGTGGAAGTCGTTCTCGAATAACAGGAAGAGTCGATAACCACGGGCCAATAGAACTACATTATGTAACCGAGAGACAAGAGAGAGGGAGAAAGTATCATCAAGACTTGCTTGATGAATGGAACACAGCGTTTGCAAAGTCCTTACGACGCCCAGGCACAAGTCTAGATCCCGGAGCTCAGTAGGAAGCTTCAATCTTAAAGATCTAAACCGCATGTGCGCAAGGCAAGTTAGATCTCCGGTGTCCGGAATAGTCACGGATTACAGCATATACGATTCCTTCATACCAGAAGGCGAAGATATCGTGTTACTTGCGAAGTTTGTCGCCACTTTGGCTAATTCAACTGCGACATTGGGCCAACCGGTCTCCTCGTTCGACCTCACCATTGTCGGACCTTTATATTTTGTCGCGCACGAATGCAGAGATCCCTGCCTCTGACGCAGGACCATCGCACTCCTTCGATCGGCACCACGTCAGGAAGACATCTGGGATACTTAGTCAGATGGCAGCATCAGTTGCGCAGAGAATTACGACAATCGTAGGAAGCGGCTCGGGCGAGATCATACGCTGCGAAGACGTACCAGACTGGTGAGAACATCAGGTACCTCAGCGTCATTTGATGCAATGGAAATGAAATCTTCTTTCTCATCCGGCCGTCAAAGCAGTAAGTTGAAATTTGTCGGAGAATCGTTCCCTGGGACGATCGTCCGGTAATCGTTAGGGACACTGAATCCGGAGAGTATCGCTGGTTCAAGCTCGCTCTGGGTGGCAGCTTCAACTCCATGCCCAAGAGGACCCATCGGACTTGGCTTGTAGGGCATCCCACCTGCGTTTGATGTGTCATAAACCACATATTATCTCCTTGCTCAGATCAAGAATAGGATAACAATGGCTATCTTTTCGGTGTGGACATCTCTCGAGTTTGGAACAAATGCGACTGCTGCGGTGAAACTCACGAAAATGGTCTCCGAATGTCCGGTGCGCTCAACATGCTGTAGTGTGCACTAGGCCACTGGTTCCGTCACTCGGACTGCCCGGTTGCCTTGATAGGGCTCATCAATTGAGGGGGAACCAAGAAGTCCGGAGATTTAAGATATAAATCGTCTGCTGAGAGTGCTTCGCAGCAGCCTAGGTCCCGTAATGGGCTTGTTTGGGATAGAGGAAAGGGCGATCTAGTTGGATCATATGTCATTTCGGCAGGAACCTTACATATCGGGAGTCTTGAGCCTTTCTACCCCTCCACATTCATTGTACGACACGATCCTGTCATCTGGCGTCCAAGGAAGACATGACTAGGTAAATTCACAGGAGCTTGAGGAGGTGGGTCTCCACCAAGGGAATATTATGAACCGGCCATGTAATAGGAAAGAAGTGCCTTAGATTCCTCGTATTTAATGCTTAGAGTAGGGGCTTACCTCAAGTTTCAAGGAACAGAAGGCACCATCGGAGAGAAACCCCAGGCAATCAGTTGGACTTCCCAAAAATGGCTTAGCGCAGCGCGAGAGACGCGTTGAGTTCTCTGAACCGCGACTGCCACCAATTCCACTGACCATTGTCGAATCACACCCACAAGGGAGCCTTCTTCGCTTGTCTTCCCGAGATGTTGGTCTAGTTGTACAAGTGTCAAAGAACGCTCCCCGTGACAAAGCAATGAGCACCCTGACGCTACCGTTGGCTTCTCCAAAGTCATTGAAGCGTAGCTTTGACGATACCAATCTGGAGAGCCTTCTACCGAACCCTCAAGTTGTACAGGAGAAATATGAAGAGCCAGCCGCTATGCCGATGACCAGAATGCCTGCGGACAAGGGGGATGACCCAGCCCCTTCGGTAGACTCATCAAGACTATCCTCTCCCGCGCCCAGTAGTGCCAGCTCTTCCGCAGTCAAAGATACTACTATACAGGCGTTACAACCCTCTACGGTCTCTGCACCCACATCGAAGAAATCTAAGCTGACGTTTGCGGAGAAAGAGACTAAGCGAATAGAGAAAGAGTTCAAAGAACGGGAGAAAGCGGAAGAGAAGACCAGGAAAGAGCAAGAGAAGGAAACTAGAGACCGGCAGAAGGTGGAGGAGAAGGCGAAGAAGGAGGATGAGAAGCGGGTGAAGGATCTTGAAAGAGAGACAAAGCGGCTGATCCAAGAGGAGAAGAATAGAATAAAGGAGGAAGAGAAGAGGAAGAAAGACGAAGAGAAGGCTAGGAAAGAGGGAGAGAAGAACAAGAAGGCGAAGGTAAGGACGTGTCGCTAGGTTGAAGTGACAGATGTTCTTGCTGATATTTCCCAGTCACAACTACGTCTGAAAGTCTTTTTCGCTCTCCCTTCCCTGCCTAATGATGGCTCTCGAGAATCACCAACCCGCGATGGGCGGAGTCCTTCGAGCAGCCGCCGCAGCTCGATAGCATCTCTTCATTGGTCTGGCGCCGTTCCTGGGGAGCGATCGGCATCGACGACCCCAAAGAAGGCGCACGTGCCCGACTATGAGAAGCTGTTTCCCTCGTTCTTTGTAAAAGCGCACACTAGGCTGGCTCTGTGGAATCAATTTTCCCGAGACGAGGGAGGCAAAGGTAACACAAGTGCGAATCTTGACAGGTTTCTAGGCCAAGATGGCTCATCATCAGTTCCAAATACACCCTCGGCTCTGCGGACTGAATTCGATCTGAAGTTGCTGAATACTCACATTCGGAGACGGCAACCGCGTAAGGGCACTCAGCTTCCAGTCAAAGAGATTGTAGCTCGGCTGAATGGAAGCGCCATCAACCCCATCGATCTCACCTATCCGGCTTCTCACAAGGCGGTGCAAAACCCTATTGACATGTTGAAAGCGATACCGACCAAGTTCCTGAAATTCGCAGAGGACGTCAGACCACCGTACATAGGGACATACACAAAGCTTTCAGAAGGCACAATTACCGCGAAGTTGAGCAGAAACCCATTCGTCAGAGCTCTTCCTTCGACGGACTACGACTATGATTCAGAAGCCGAGTGGGAAGAGCCAGAGGAAGGGGAAGACTTGGATTCGGAAAATGAGGAGGAGTTGGAAGAAGATGATGGGGAAGATATGGAGGGTTTCCTTGATGATAGGGATGCGGACGAGGTGAAGAAGCGGCGGCCCATCATCGGAGATCTTGAGCCAACGTGCACGGGGCTTTGTTGGGAGGACTCGCGATCGAACGTTCACCGCTTTGGTACTACAGGGCACTCGCTGGACCTTACACCCTTTAGACTCGATATCATACTTGGTAAGGGGACTGCTTTCCTCTCCCTTCACACACTAATAACATCTAGATAACCCTTCTCTACCCATCGACCCCTATTCAACCAGCTACTGGCAGCCTCTTTCGTCGATCATCAAAAACGAAGCCTCCCCCTCCCGCATTGATCCTCCACGCATACCCCTCAACGCCATCAATCGTTTGAACCTCCAACTTCCTAATGCCTTACCCCAGGACGGTACGAAACCGAATTCTATACTATCCAGCAAAGCGACTCCAGCCAAGGCGGTCAAACAAGCCCAGATCAAGCGTTATATAGCACCGGACCTTCTAGAAGGATTCAAAGCGGCGGTAAAGGGGAGTGATCTTACCAAATTAGGGCTGGTGGAAGTTTTGAAGAAGCAGTAAGTCATCCTTGAAGATCCTCCCGCTGAGTGTTCATATATTGCCAGGTTCCCGAAACAGAGCAAGAGTGCAATTCAAGATACATTGACGCTGGTTGCCGAACGAATAGGCGGTAAGGAGAGTGAGAAGCGGTGGGTTATGAAAGAGAACACTTGGGCGTAAAGCGTGTAAGAGACGGGAACAGTCAGAGATCTTTGTGGGCGAGTGGTGTACCGGCTTTGCCAGATGGTTGTATGGCTTGAATAGCACGATGGTGGTAGTCGTGGATTGCACTCTTGCATGATAACTTAGGGCATAGAGCGGAAGAGCTTTGCTGGCTGTCTGCTTGTAGAAAAAGCTACGTGGAACAAGCTGTTGGAGTACCAATTAGATGCAGTAAGCTATTAAAGTACTATTTAGCTGCAATATGCACTATTAGAGACAGACGCTCAGCCCAAAATCTCACACAAGCGTATGATCGAAAGTGGTCCAGAGGCCTCGCCCAGCTCCCAAAGCAAGATAAGAGGTTCCCATATCTTTGTCTATGGAAAGAGGTTCTTGAACGATCAATTCAGCTGCAGGGACGCATATTAAAGTGGCGATTTTTCCTGTTTCTGGTCCGAGTATGAAACAGATAAGGATAGGGGACGCTGGAGTGTACACAAGAAACATCATAGCGGACAACATTCCAAGGATGCTTCTCTTCCGTTTCTGATACCAATCTTGTGAATTTGACAGACCATCTGAGCCGTGGAATGATATCAGGTGACCAGTCTCGCCCTCCGGGCTTTGATCAGGAGCATTTCTAGGCCAATCAGTATCGACCTTCAATATTCACCCGTTCACCTTTCCCAGTCCTGCGAATCTCTCCAACTCCATAACAGCCCGGCGTAGCTCCGGGATTACTACTCTTCGTAGGTGTTCGAGCGTTGAGCCGAATTGGGACCGATAGCCAGACTCCCCGGGGATGAACGGGGCATTTACGAGCATGGAGGGCTCTGTGTGAGCCTTGGGTACATCTCGTTGGCGAGCCTCTAAGTTATACTAGATGCCAGCCATTCGATGTAAGGAGCGGTAGTAGCCGTTTGTTTGCTGGCGATATGAAACTGGGCCTTGCTCAATGAGACAGGCCTTGAGTGACTCGAAAAGAGATTAAAGGTAACGCTGAGGATGCCAAAAGCCAATTGTGTTGGTTGACAAGTCGGATACCGCGTATCTCGGACTGTCCGGGTTTCAAGATAAGCTTGCTTCAAAAGGCCAGGCACTCCAACCCAGAGAGAGCTCTACGTATACTCAGATAGAGCACGTAAATACAAAGCCCATGTCAGACACGTAACAACCCTATCCTAGAGGCCATCGATAATTCTAGGGGCTCGCCAGAAAGCAAGAAGACCTCAAATCCATAGCGTGAGTCTCAGAACACACTGCTTGGAGCACTGAGCATCGAGAGGAGCTCGATGAAGCCAAATATACGAGGCACAAGGTCAAATAAATGAGTCTTAGAGCCGATAGGGGAGTGGGATGGCCGACATCAGAGACGCAAATACATGCACGTAGTAGTAGAAGATCCTATTCGCAGGACGCAAATAGTTGGCCACGCTTACCATACCAGGGGTGGAATACAAAGGTATGTGGTCTTGGTGAATGGGAACTGCTAGGAGCCTCACAACTCTACCCGAATCATTGGGTATTGTTCGTCTTGAAAAAGAAATGGAACGCGAAGGGCTTCGGAGATCCATACAGCTGGTGAGTCGACGGATGCTTGATCACATTGTGATTACAACGAGTGACTCAACTGGCCCAAACAATGATTTCGTGTGACGCGTGAAACGCGTCAATGGAAGGAAAGCAGCCTAGTTCTATTGAGACTAGCGTTGCCGGGGTTCAAACACTGCACTTCCTTCAATATCGTACTTCTTCCACGCAGCCGTTGACAAAAAGGGCTTCAGACACTCGGTACATTGTCACATTATCGAAAACGCTCGCAAGCACAGCACATTTGGGTCATGGCAGAACACATCATTGACGTAGATTGGCAATTCAAACCAATTCGATGTATACTTACCTATCCGGAGCAGACTTCGCAAAAAGAGACTGAGATTCCTCCGACGCCCTTGCTGATCTTCACTCATGGTGCAAGCGGGACTTTGTCATCAGGCGCAATCGCAAATTTTACTGCCGGCTTCGCGCGACGTTTGCCCATACTTTGCTTTCAAGGCAACCTAAATCTTCTATCACGCACCAAGATGTTCTCAGCAGTCGTGGAAAACCAGTCGTTCTCTACTAGTCTCGGAGGTCGAAGTATGGGCGCTCGAGCTGCCATCTTGGCTGCTTCGGACCAGACTCAGCACTTGGTATTAGCCAGTTATCCTCTGCATACCAACAAGGACACGCGAGATCAGGCTTTGTTAGACATCGATCAATCCGTCAAAGTGGTTTTTGTCAGCGGTGACCATGACTCTATGTGTGACCTTGCCAGATTGGAAGAAGTGCGAAAGAAGATGCGGTGCTTGACTTGGAGAATCGTCGTTGAAGGCGCTGATCACGGGATGAAGGTAAAGCCAAAGCATGCAACAACGGAGGCCGGTAACAAAGCTGGGGAACTTGTTGCTGCTTGGCTTCAAGATAGCGATAGCACTCGTCGAGAGGGCAGGATATTCTGCAATGAAGAGGGAAAAGTGGAATGGACAGGTTGGGGCTCAGAACCGCCGATTCCTAGAGCCGTGAAAGAGGTCGCTCCAAAGCCAAAGGACAGCTTGAAAAGACCGAGATCCGAGCACACCTCTCAAGAAGCTGATGGCAATGTTTCCGCACGGACTCGCAAGCGTAGCAAAGCATGACTCGGGAGGAATGTTGTAGACCCCTTGTTGAAGCGACGTCACATGAACATTCCAGCTTGTCTCAGCACGCTTGCTGCCAGCCATCAGAACGATTATAATTGTGCAAATTTCCAGCACGTATAGCTCAGCCGTTCATACTTACACAATCGAGATGAAAGCACAAGTTCGGGGTCGAAGGGCCTATCATGTCGCCGTTGTGGCTCTCTACGGACTGGTTGTTATATCAAACTTTGGAATCGCAGGAATGGCCTACCTTCTCTGCAAAAGGGTCCAATTATCTCTGCAACTCGAGTGGGCCAGCGTTGTGATTCGAGGAGTAAGTTTGCAATCATATTTCTTTCAAGCAAATCTCAAATTGACAAACACTTATACAGTGTATGATGTCGCTTGCTCTAACGATAGAACATGAATTATGTGCTAGACGCTATCGCAAAGGGAACCACATTGGCAAATGTCGGTATGGTCGTCTTACCGCAATCGCATGGTTGACCACCGTGGTGTGCGTCGTCGGTTTCGCCCTGGGCGTCGTCACTATACTAAAGGAGGTCTTTCGCGGTGACCTCTCCTCAGGCAGCCTACGGCGCATTTCACCAGTTGACTTTGGAATCCAGGCTGCGGAAGTTGGTTTATGCGGTGCAGCGATGTCAGTCTAGCAATCACCAGGCTCTTCGACTTTCCCCTTGTGGAAGCTGATAGTCGTGAAGTATTTTCTCACGAATTCTCTTGTACAATCACCAACGTGCCGAACGTCCGTTCTCTGCCTCCTTCGCTGGTACCTTCATCCCGCAAGAGGACATCGAGTGCCGCCTTCCAGAGGTAGCCAACTTCGCAGAATCGAACCGAAAAGAGAATAGTCACACATTGAATGGGTCTTGCCATCCATTTACCGACATTCAAGAAGTTACTTTACCTACAAGTGCACGCTCAAGAATCTCTTGGCTCCCGCCACTTGCTTTCCAGCTTCCTCAGAAACCACGATCTGTTCTGACTTCCTCATCAACTATGCCATCTCTAGATACACCTACCCGACCTCTTCTCATATGTAGTGCAACAAGCTCTCCCTCTATAGCTTCGTCGTCTTTCTACAGCGGATCAACTTCGCCCTCAAGCTTCTCGATCACCCGCCAGCCAAGCACAATGGGCTCAGCAAGCGAGCATTCACGCTGTCGCCCACTGCAGGACTCCCCAAGACGAATCATGTTGACCTCATCTAAGCCAGATGTTCCGCCGATACCATGGAAATGGCGGCGGACAACTCCTGTTCTGCACATGACTGCCCGACCAGCGAGACCAGGCTCCAGACCAATATTGCCACCAGCTGGTTTTTGCGAGTACGCTTCCGAACAACAAAAGTCCGAATTTTTGGCTCTGCGAGGCTCCACGAGTTGGACTGATGTGACTGACTCCACTAAACGCGAGCCATCGATGTGTCGCTACCCTATACTTCCCACTGCGCCTTCTAAGTCGTTGACACCTGACAAGAGCAGGATCGCGAGGGGGAAACCTGGCCGAAGAAGGTCGTATGAGAGCCTCAGGAAGGGCGAAGGACGTAGAGAATCGCCATCTCACTGTTTGAATACTCGGTGGCTGGACCTCGATGATCGTCGAGATCCGCGATCGAAGAAGCGGACGGCGCAAAGGAGACAAAGTCGAACTTTAGTCAAGAAGAGGCAGCCTTAACGATACTAAGCCCGGATTGCACAACAGTCATATCGATCGATTAGTTTCGCAGACACTACCAATCATGACTGCAAGAGACTGATTCACGGCTTTACGACTTCCCGATGATACCATGCTGAAAATAACGTCTCCTTGAAGAACTGAATTATGTGTATGGCTTGTGGTTTTAGTTCACTTTGCTCAACACTGAATGCCAAGAACTCGTCACTGGTTTCGTGGACTGACTCTACGTTTCAAACACAACGACTCAGCTTTAACCTCTGTGATTCATATGGCGAGCATGGATATCCAGCGGGTTATTTCTTCGCAGCAGCTGAGATCATATGGTGTCCCTTCCTTCAAGTCACTTTCTTCGCCTAAAAACACCAAAACCCTCTTCAAGCCCTTCTAGTCACCGAGTAAGGGGAAGTTCCATCACGTACGGGGACGAGCGACCGCATTACCATCGCTGAGAGCATTTCCGAAGCTTTAGAATTCGTAGGCTACCCTCCGCAGCCGCCTCTGTGAGCTCGAATATTAGGGTTTCCAGTCTGGACATTTGCAAAGGGAAGATGCTTATCGAGACCACAAGCCGGACTCGGCTTGATACTGTTTCGACGGAAATCATTTTCGAAATTTGCGATTATCTCTGCGATCTATCAGATCCCGACGATGGCCCTTGCAGCTTGAAATCTTTGCGACTTGTATCACGACATTTCAACTCCCTCCCGTTATCGCACCTTTTCTCTACCCTCTTTATTTACATGCACACAGACCGCTGGTCAGCACTGAATAAGATCGCCAATACGCCGTGTCTAGCTCGGCACGTCAACAGAATCGAGATATCCAACGCCGAATTGACACGCGATTTCTTCGATTACAACCGGTGGCAGCGATGCCGTGCTCACGAAGTCTTCCAATGCCTTCAGTGGCCCGAACCTCCAAAACAGCTACGACAGGACGTTGGATCGACCATGGCAAGAACATATAATGAGCTAAGAGCATCGCCTAGTCAAGAGGCCGCATACTCGAGATATCAAACCTGGTACAACGGCGAGAGCGCCCTAGTCGACCTCCTCAGAGAGGGAAAAGCGCCACCAATGGACCTCCACAAATTGCCCAATCTTCGAGCGGTGACAACTCACGATGCCCGCCTTCAATTCAATGTTCGCTTCTCGCACAGCTCAGACCCTCGCAGATACACCTACAGTCGGCGGGTGCTCGAAACCGGCACAAACTACTTCGACGGCCTCGACAACGCCCATCTGGGCCTGTTCATGCTCGCAATCAATCAATCCGACTTCGCGCTCAGCAAGCTGCAAATCAGCCATTTCTCGGAGCTGTTGTCGGACCGCTGCCACCGACCCTTCACCATAGCCAGCCTTCATCACCTTGTAGTCGGTCCGCCCACAGTCGGAAAACCAATAGGCACGGGTGACGTGGGCATGCCCCTGAGATTAGCAACTTGGGTAACGACTCTCCCGCAACTGAGCGTTTTCGAAGTCTATCGCACGAGGGAATGCGTCGATAACACCGATCTCTTCGCCATGCTACACGACGCGCACTGGCCCAAGCTCCGCATTGTTCGGCTCCAGCTGGTGAGGTCTAGCGCAGCATCCTTACGTCATTTCCTGTTGGAGATGTACTCGTTCAAAATCCTGCCGTTCGAAGAACTGGTTATCGAGGATCCGGTCATCATACCCGAGGATTGGGCGTTCCTGAAGAGGGAGCTGGAGCTGCTGGATCCAAAGCCCCCGGTGCTGGAGCTCTCGGGGCCTTTCAAACCATGGTTTGGGAAACGGAGGAGGGGCAAGAAGAGGAGGGTGTGGTGGGAACGATATGCGAGGAGTCCTCTCAATGAGTGGCCGTTCTGATGACGGTCTTGGTATTGTAGGAATGATCTATTGGTCACGGAGCAGGTACCTTTAGCTGCACCTTAGACGGCAATTTCCCATTACTGTCACTCTACGCAGATGTATTTCTTTCCTCCTGTCTGCGACTCAATCAACTTGTTCATCTGCTTCGTCTAGCATTCGAAGATCAAGGGCTTCAAAGCCCATACATCACTCTATCATGTGCTGATACATTACCCCTCATATTCCAATCACTGATCGAAGAAGAGAATTTGATATCGTCACCTTGATGATCTGCGTCGGTGGTACTGACCTGAAGCGAGTACCCAGCAATCGTTCTGGATGAGCCTACCAATTCTCCCGTCTTCGCCCATGAATTCACATCTTCTACGCTATCTCCAAGAAGGGACTGTGAGGCTGTTACCTCAACTGTCTGCGCTGATGCAATTTCCATGAAGCGAGTCGCTGGCAGTTGTACGGTATCCTCTCCCAAAATTCATCGATTCTCCTAACATTCATCCCTGAATCCATAAGCTCTCCGCCTCTCCAGGTCAGTCAAAACCCTCGCTGTTGATGTTCTCAGCTCCCGAAGGCACTGTTCGTGTACAAGGACTTTTGTGACGCGCAATGAGCATGGAGATCTCAGCCTACCCAGGGAGCAAGTTGCAACCCGATCCACTGCAAGTCTAGACCGGTGTTGAAAAGCACAATGCAGCATCTCCTCTCGATCCCACGGCCGAGCAGGCCCCACCTTGAGAACACTACCGTGCTCCCTTATCTTTGATTCACTGAAAACAACCCATAGCGGATATGCACAATCTATCCTCATTACTTTAATTGTTGGAGGGGGAAAGGGGAGGGAGATTTGGGGGCGGGGGGGCAACGGCACGCATCCCCTTCAATACCACATCGTGGTGATAAGCACTTCCTCTTGCTGCATATTCTCTCTTGAGTCGCACCCAACCAACCACAGCCACTGTCCCGTATCCTCCTGATTTCCCCCCCGTACTAATCACGAACATTCCCCCAAGGCTGCAATAGAGCGGACATTGTCGTTCGTATCGTACAAGGGGATATCTTCTAACCCCTGTAGCGTGGGTAGTCTTTTAGGCGTGGCTCTCTAAGCTCTATTCTCACCTCCCAACAACCCGAATCGTGGAAGTTCCAGATCAAATGATTTCAGCTATGCGCAAACATCATTCCGCCATACCTCAGCCCATCTCGCTCCCATACATCCTCGGCGACAAGTGATGAGGCCGCTCCAGCGTTCCTGTTCCAACACCGAACATTGATGGTTGCCTTGTCAGCATGCATGAACGTGACTTGTCGAGAATCATAGTCTGATTCGGAGGTGTAGGTTGGTTGAGGGACGATCAATTTCTGCTGTCTCATCAAGAGCGGATTTGATGAGATGTTGGAGGATGTGGGTGCTGTTGGGAGGAGTGCTCATGGTTTGTAGGCCGGGGGGGATGGCTGTGGAAGACCTCTTGCGAATGATTTCTGGTTAGCGGGGAGAATGCCTCAGGGGCGGTGCTTGTAAGTGGTATGGCTCTTTTCATCAGTTCAGATGATATTGAGGACGGCGGTGCTTGGATATGCGGCTGACTGCCTGCGAAGTTTGAAGTCGAAGTATCGCAAGGCTAGGGACCGGCTAAGACACTGGAATAGATCATTGTCGACTTGAAGAAGCATGCCGATAGCCTCCGCCTTTCTTGCCAAATTTTTGCGAGCGTGGAAATGTAGCGGCTCGCGCAGACTGTTCCAGCTCGAGACTTTAGGCATCTTTTTAGTCAGGTAGTGGTGTGGCATACTGGATTCCGGATTCAGACCAATCTGCAGGAAGTCATTCAAGCTTTGACTACCGATAGGAGAATATGGCTACTGTCCTCTCGGTTTCGATCGGTCTCTCTACGGGCCAACACGATGATTGCGAAGAGGAAGCAGAGCCAATTTTGCCAAATTTTAAGGCGACGGAAGGAGTTTATCCCAATCTCGCAATTACCAAGCTCATTCATTTACTCATGCGAGAGCATGACAAGGACCTTCCCATCTTGGAGTGCCGCAGCATCTAGAAAGGCGTTGAGTTGTGGGCCTAATCTTTGGGTGGACGATTATGCTGAGGGTTTGGGAGAATCCTGATCCAGATGTGATGGATTGTCAAGACTGGGTGGCTGCAGGTCTTGCTTTGATTAGGATGTATGAATTTCGGGCTCCCAGACTGATATTAGCCGTTGATCGATGGTATTTAGAGGTTTCTTTGCTATATCAGCTGTTATCTCCTCTTTAGTCGCCATGCTTGGATGTGCAGACATGCAGATGGAGGCAAGAAGTGCAGAGTCTTACTCGATAGCCGATTTCAAAGCCCGTATATTAGGAAACCAAAAATTATCGGGAATCTATGAGGAATCCCTGAAGGGGTGAGGAGCCATGGATATCTTTTTTCCTGGACATCCATAGCAATGGGGGGGGAATGAGACTATGGGTCTGCACGTTGGAAGGTTTCTGCAGCTTTTTGTGTTGTATTTGGTATGGCTATGGCGTCCTTGCACGTGCCTCGGTTAGCCACGATCACCAGCCTAGTAGACATGTCACGCGTCAAGGTCGCACTCACATATTGACCTTGCTCCAAGTACTTTCTTCATAGACTCAACGATGATGATAATCAGCAGGAATACTCCATAGAAGAGCAGTATGACCCCGTCAAAGCAGTCTGCTGTGTCAGCAGCATCAGGGGCTGGTAAGCCATACTCCTTACTGGAATCAACAAGCCATATTCTGACAACTCCAGGCAATGCAGCTACAAGTAACGGAGGCGTTGGCCTTCACAGTTTACCCAACGAAATAGTAGACACAATCTGCGCTTGCCTAACCTTTAAGTCGTTGAAGAAATTCCGTCTGGTGTCGCAGAAGTACGAGCCACCGACCAAGAAGTACCTCTATCAGACCTTTGTTCTCTGGCGAACCAACACAAGCTGGCAGAAACTTGGCTCGATTGCAGAAACGCCAGAACTGGCTGTGTTAGTCAAATGCATTCAGGTTGCCAGGGTAAGCCCTTTATGTTTTTTCTCCGACAAGCTGGATTGGGCGAGCCACAACATAGGTTCGAGCCACCGAAGAAAAACGCGGAATACAGGCTGACCACTCTCGAAGACCGAAGATCAACGCCCGTGGACAAACAGAAGGGCTATGAGGCATACACCAAGTGGTTCAACGCCGAGGCGGCTTTGCCATTGTGCTCGAAGAGAGTGAACTTTTACCTTCTTGGCCAATTTGGTCAAGACCTTGTCGTGGAGACGTTGGAGGAACCTAGGCTTGTGAAAATGAACAGGAAGGCCTCGTCTAAATATACAATTCGTCAGCCGAGGCGTTCCTCGAGACCCGTGCTCAGTCGTCGCACTCAGGAAACTCGTATCGACGGCACTAAGTGGAGCGTGCCGGGGGAATCGCACCTTGAACTATTCCTAAATGCAGCGGGGAGCACCGGGGCTGCCTTGTCTACGCTGCGTCTTCACGATATATCGGAGATAACGGGCAAATCTTGCAGCACGCCTTTGTATTTGGAGAAATTGAAGCGCCTGGAGCTAGATATGAGTGTCTTTCTTGCACCAGAAGGACGCCCGTACTACTTCCTTCCTTGGATGTCAGCTCTGACAAACCTCGAAGCTTTCAAACTTGTTCAGCGCTCCAGCGGAGAGCACAACATCGACGTCATGGGGGCTCTATATCCTCACTATTATCCGAGGCTTCTTTGGCTGCACCTGGAGAATGTCATAACGGACTGGACTGCGCTAAAGAAATTCTTTTTCGGACATCGCCACAATCTGACCTACCTCAAGGTGTTGAATCCTGATTGCAAACCATCAGTCTGGTCTCGGATGCGTGCGCAACTTGAAGACAGCAGTGTGTTCGCAAAGCTTCGAGGCGGAATTTGCGATCTCTGAGTATCTTTGGTGGTAGCCCCAAGAGTCAAAACATCGGGGTGAAGGCGATTATGAGAAGGTCGCGTCGGTATCTAGCCCGAGCATCGAAGAGATGGGAATGCACGCAGCTTGTTTACATCTAGGCTATGCGGTCGAGGGTATGTCCGTACCGTTGCCGGCTTTGACAGATCTGTTCGTCAGTCTCTTTCATCATAGACTGGGGTTAAGCCGGCACCATGCCTTGTCTCGGTGTGATATTGCAATCCTGTGCCTCTGTGCCATTTCTCCCTAGGGAGAAGAATTGAGCCGGCGATGACCTAGTGTGAGATCGCTACACCCACTACTACAGTCGTTGATAGATTCATAACGAGGAACTCTTCCTACCAGCTTTTGCACATTGGCCGCTGGTGAAAAAATAAGCCTTTCAAAAGAGATGGCTTAGCAGTGTGAGTTTATTCAATTAAACAGAGTGGTGTGATGCCAGCGCCTCCTGCCAAGTTTGCTTCTGGATCAGTGAATCTCGGATATGAGAGCGAAGTGCGGCGACCGTTGAAAAAGGAGATCTCTCATCTACTCACAATCTCCGTGTCAAGAAGCTATGTCAATATGTAATTTCTTTCCAGCTGAGCTTCGTCGCTTTCGTCACATCTACCTGAGTATGACTAGGTAGATGAACTGGAGAGTAGTCACAATTTCGACAGCGAAGACTGCCGTTGACTTAATAATGAAAGAAGTTGGTGACAGTAGTGTTACGCCGCCAGACTTTGGTGCTGCCTTTGGAGGTGTCTCAATAGCAGGAATGGGCGAGGTAGCCGTTGTAAGCGTGACCCAAATTTCCAAAAATTTCTAGTTGCTCTTTCACTCTACCGGCATGTAGCCAGCACTATCCCGATACTCAAGGATTATAGTGCAGCTCCTTATCGTGTCAGCTTTACCGTTATTCTCGTCATTATCAATGCCAACGTAATGTCTCCGGACGGGACTTATATTCAACGTAAAAATGGACAAGATAGCCTTGTCAGTCAAAATATATCACTGCTATTGTTTTCCCATTTCGAGCAGTAACGCGGCAACCGCCTTGCGGGAAGATCGATCACAATAGTTTTCCTCCCACAAGTGCGTTAGACGGTGGGCCTCGCTAGTCCAAGAGCCCCATGCGTATAGTCTGTTTGGTGCAGGCGACTTAGCGAACCATCCACCTCCTGAGTCACTTTTGCCATGCCTGCCTCAGATATCAGACTACAAAAGTCGTAATGTAGCGAGTGATAGTTCTGTTCGTAAAGCAACGAGATCCACGATACCCTGGACAGTACTGTCACTGACACTGTATCTAGCTAGAAAGAAGACAACGCAGTTTCATAAGATGTAAAAGACATATATAGAAATTTCAAGCCTCTCTTTCGATATTGACGTCGTTTATTTCTTGATCTGCAACTTGGCGCCGGCCTCGTGTACATGCTGTGCTATGTTTCATTCTTGCTGTGTTTGTTGAGCCACAGTCCCACCTCGAGAGCCAGCTTGCTCGGTTGATCATACTGAACCAGATGCCCCGCTTCTTCAATGATGACAAGATCTTCCGCATTCGGTGCCTTCCTCAACCTCTGAGCTGTTTCGACTGGGATCCAGGCATCATCTTGCCCCCAAATAATCTTAGTTGGTGCCAGACCTCCGACACGAGCATACTGCTTCTCAAGCACACCAGTATCCCGGTTATGAGCTTGCACCATTTCCTTCAGGAATCTCGCGGACCCTTGCATTCCACCCGCAAGCCAAGGGGCGCTTAGCGTATCCTCGATCTCCTTGGGCATTGGTTTGCATGTCGCACTTCTCACATAGGCTCGCACAAGGCCTTCGACGAAATTCGCCGGAATCGCCGTGAAGACACCCTCGTTCTCGGCGACGAGCTTAAAGAATGGCAATCCAAAAGGACCAAGCGCCACAACGTCGATGAGACAAAGACTTGCAAATTTGATACTATGATCCAAAAGCAGGCGTAAGGAGACCAGGCCGCCGTTGTCGTGGGCCATCACGTGAGATGGACTTGCCATGTCCCAATGTTTGAAAAGAGCAGCGCTCGCTTCGGCACGAAGGACGAGAGACCCATCCAGGTCCACTTTGTCGTGATCCTCTGCATCCACCAAGCGGCGGGGTGGAGGTGAATTGGCAAAACCTGGATGGTCATACAGATAGATACTATAGTGCGTGCAAAGACTTGTCGCGAGATCCTGCCACACAGTGCTGCTCCACGGCGTACCGTGTATAAAGACAAGAGCTGGTGAGGTAGCCTGGCCAAGACGTGTCCATCGAATGCAATATTCATGAGTCGTGGTTTTATGGATGAAGGTTTGGTCGAGATTATACCCGTGCACCATCATTGCAAATCAACGTTACAGCGTGATTACTAGACTCACCAACGACGGGTCAGAGACTGTGGCATTGTCAGAGTACCGTATGAATGACGTTAATTTACGCGCTTAAATCGCGTAATTGATGCTCGTCCATCACTATTCTAGTTAGTATGGCACACCATATTAAAGTAGGCCTGATTCGGACTACTCTAGCCTGAAGAAACTCCTCGGCAGAACCTAATCTCTATATAAGGCAGGTTTTGCAGCCTCCGATTTAACCTCTCCGTCTATTTCAAATCGATTAGAACCTTTCGCATATAATTAGTGCAATCGAATCAAGAAGAAGTTTAACGAACGCATTAGTTAAATAACTAAGACATTCGTTAATTGAATTAGGCAAGTGGGGGTTGCCTAGTTGCTTGACCATAAGACTTATTTGCATCTTGATCGATCTAAAGCTTCTAAAGGTTGTCGACGACGTATATTCTCGTTATTATAACAAGCTTTCGCGATTTCGTGCATTATAGCATTGATAATTTTGCATCTCTTGATCCTTCGTTATCGCGAACGACGTCTATCTATCTATGATCGCCTACTTCGCAACTTTATTTATAGTCGTCTATTTCGCAATTAGATTTTTTATAGATACAATATCTATAATTATTGTAGCATGCATTAAGTTCTTATTATTTGTCGCAACTCTTTAGTTCTTTGTCAAATACATTTGAAAAAGTATTTGCAAAAGCATTAAACAAAGCTTCGACTATAATTGATAATAATACTCTTTTGTTTATCGAAAAACTTAAAAAAAGAAACGATAACAACAATAATAGAGATTTGCTTCAAACGCATTTGACGACAAAAGATAGAATTATTCTTGTTTGCATTTGTTGCAATAATAAGAAGCTCTATATATCGTATATGCAAAAAAGAACTAGATTTTAAACTTAAGTCGATCTAGAGTTTTATTAACAAATCAATACTATTTTTAAATTGATTCGCGATAAAATATCGAAGCTTGTAAAAAACTACAAAACGTTTCTAACAAAATTTAATACTAAAAAGTTTATCAATAACAACGCTAAATATATTATAGCTATACGAGAGTAGCATTTGCATGTGCTTTCGATTAAAACAAAAATAAAAGAATTTAAGAAGTTTACGAAGAAATTAGAGACAAAAATTACAAAAACTTATAAACAAAAAAAAATATAATTGTTACGATCCTAGCTCGTTATAGTTGATATATACTCTACAAAGCAGTTTGTAGCATATAGTACGATTACTTGCATGTTCGACGACTTGATAGACAAGCATTGCTCGACACGCTAGTGAGCGAGTTCGACATACTTAACAACGAGCAAAGCGAACAAAATTCGACATGTTCGACAACGAACATAGCGAACAAAAAGAATCTCTTTAGTATATAGATCCCCTAGACACGACTTTCTTATAAATCGTATTTAACTTATTTATTAAGTTATTCTTTATTATAAATACAAGTTGCAAAACTTTGTTATCAAGTGATTGCTTACATTGCTTGAAGACGTTTACAAATTTCTTCAAACAATATTAATCTACTTTGATACTTTAGTCGCCTAAATAGCAACGTAACACTTTAAATATTTTAAGAATGTCTATATTAAATTAACGCGTCTCTATCTTAAGCATTAGCTTATTAATATTACGTCGATCATTAATCATAAAAGACGACAAAATTAGGATTAATAAGCCCAATATCTATCATAAAAATTGTATCGACCTAGAGAACTAACTTATGCAAATAAATATCTATTTTATTTTCTATTTTGTTTTAGCGAATCAAAAGACGATTTTTGTATCGACATTTTTTAAAGAAAGAGCTTAGCATTAATTCAAGTCAAATTTACGAAAATATTTGAAAAACAATAGCGAAAACCTTCGTACAATGTTTATAGACTTTAATAACTTCAAAAGAGAGCTTCGAAGAATCTTTGAAACATTTAACGAGAAGCAAATTGCGAAAAAAATGATTTAGCATTTAATTTAACGAATTTTTGCAACAAATTACGTCGCTAGATTTCAAAAGTATGTTAATTTAATCGAATGAAACGATGTTGCACTTATAACAATGTTTCGACAAAATTTAAAGAACAATCTAAAAGACGAAATTATGCGTGATGAGAAAACTCTCAACGATATGTTTGATCTCATCGAAGTAATTATTAATTTCGACGACAAATTATATGAAAAAGCTATGAAAAAAAGATACGATTAATTTTAAGAAAAAATAGAAATCTTTTTTGAACTAGCGATCAAATATTAGCAAAAAGAATCTCGTTTTAACTAGAAGTACAATAATTTTAATTATCGTAAATCTGCATCTATAAAATTAGATTTTACTTAACAATGTAAAGAGAAAAACTTTAGAAAAAAGCAAAATAACAAATTTCAAAAAACGTGCTATTTATGTGGCAAATTAAATCACTTCGCAAGAGATTATTAATTACGAAATTTAATAAATCGTTAACAAATTAATGTTATGTTAAGAGAGATATTTAATAGCTAGAACGACATTAGAGAGCAAATTGACACAAAGACAAACATCCTTAAAACTAGATCGAACGACGACTACTATCTAATAAAAAATTTAAATTAATTATAGAAAGTTCTAGATAAAACATCATTAGACAAGGCATTCACATTTACGCAAAAAGTTAATTAAATACTTAATAAAACTATGAGAGCGAAACGATCAAGAACGTCATACTCTTATTTAGCAACAAACTTAAACAACGAATACGATTGAAAAAACTTTTACGAATGTCTAGACGATATCATGAAGCATCTTGACGCTTTAATTAGCTCATTAAAAAAAAGATAAATAAATTAAATCGTAGATAAATGCGAGAAAGCGTTAGAAAGCGACGCCACTATAAAAAGAAATATTTTTAAGAAAATCGAACAACAATTAAGCAATGTTAGTTTATTCAAACAAACAATAAAGAAAGCAAAAAAATATGTGACACTTAATTGAACAAAATGCTATAACGACTTATGCTAGACTCACCTAGAAGACAAAGAAGAAGTCAATTAATTTTCTAGAAAATCAAAGTTATTAATTTAGCATAAAAAAGAAGCTTAGCGCAAGTAGACGTTCGAAGCAAAAATCGCAACACAAAAACAAGAAAAAGTTCAAATTCTTTAATAAAGAACATATTAAAGAAATTTAATATATTAGCTCAATAGTAGCAACTAAACTTAATAGCATATGTACGATGTTTTATCACATTAATTAAAGTCAATAAACAACAATTTATCGCAATGGTCGATTTTGATGCAACAAGTAATTTTATGATCAAAGCTTTTATTAAAAGAGAAGAATACTCTACTTAAAAGAAGCTTAACGCATACAATCTAATAATTGTAAATAAAAACTTATTGTTTAACAAAAATAAAAAAATAAATAAAGAAACGAAGTTATTATCGATAGCTATTTAACAACATTACGAAAAACTAATTTTTAATATAGTGAGAATAATTACTTATAATATCGTTTTAGAAATGCTTTGATTAAAGCAACACAATTTAAAAGTTAATTAAAATACATAAGTACTTAGATTCGCGCAATGTGATTACGTAATTCACATTTAATCTACGCATCAATAACGTTCAATAATAGATAAAAAATTAAATTGAAAATTGATCGCAAGTAGCGAGTTTGCATTCTTATAAAAGAACGATTTAATAAAGTTCAACTTAATAAACATTAATAAAAATTAATTAAGTTACAAAGTTAAAGTAAGTGAAGAAAATTACGAATCTTCTAGAAGTCTTGAACTATTTAATATAGCGAAGAAATCGCTAAAGCACGTATTACAAATATATAACAATTGAGAGCATTTGTTTTAAAAAGAGAAAACGACAAAGATTTTTTCTAAACATTAATCGTAAAATTACGAAATTAAATTTAAATTAAACAAGCAATTTACGTTTAAACTTATATATACTTTATTTAAAAAGAAGCTCGAAGTACTTCGCAAATACTTGGCAAAAAACGAAAAAAAAGAATTTATTAAAAAATTCTAATTACAAGTAAAATACTTAATTCTCTTTATATTAAAGAAGAATGAAACTTTTTGTCTATATGTCGATTACTAGAAGCTAAACAATATTACGATCAAGAATTAATATTTACTACTTAATATTAGCGAACTTTAGAATCAACTATTTGAAGCAAAGTATTTTATTAAATTAAACTTACGAGAAGCGTACAATTAAATTAGAATAAAAACAAAAGAAGAGTAAAAGACAACTTTTTGTATACGATATAAATTATACAAATATACAATAATGTCGTTCGAACTCACGAACGTCTTAACAACGTATTAAAAAATGATCAATGATATACTACGACAATATTTGAATCGATTTGTCATAGCATACTTGAACAACATCATAATTTATTTAAAATTTTTAAAAGAGCATGTTAGTTATATTTTCAAAGTATTAAAATGTTTAAACATAAAAAACTTACATTTTAAGTTAAAGAAATGCGAATTTCATCAAAAGAAAATTAACTTTTTTAAATTTGTCGTTAAACGACATAAAATACGCATGAATCTTAAAAAATTACAAGCAATTAAAGAATAAAAATTATCAATAAATGTTAAAGAAGTATAATTTTTTCTAGATTTTATAAACTACAACAAGAAGTTTATTAAAAATTACTTAGTAAACGCAATATTATTAACGAATTTTACGAAAAAAAATACGTCATAATTATAAGAATTCGTAAAAGAGAAATTATTTTAGAATTTTAAATTAGAATGCTTAAAGAAGCTAATATTAAAAATGTACAATTTGCGATTGTTAAACAAAATTAAAATTAACGCATTAAATTTAGCTATTAATGCATGCTTTAATCAAAGACATGAAGATATATAGCACTTAATAACATATTTTTTGAGAAAACTTTCGTTAATCGAACAAAACTATGATGTTCACAATAAAAAACTACTTGTTATAGTAGTTTTCTTAAAATTATAAAAAGTATACACAAAAGAATTATTAAAACTTACGATTCTTATAGATCACAAAAATCTTATGCACTTCATTATTATTAAATAACTTAATAGAAAACAAGTGTAATGATTAAAGAGACTTAAATAGTATAAGTTTAAGATACAATATATCTTAAGCAAAAATAATGATAAAGTAAACGCACTTAACAAAAGAAGTAATCATATAAAAACGAAAAAATCGTTTAATTATAATATACTTAAGATTAATTAAAATGAATCATTATTAACAAACAAGTACAAGCTAAATGTTACACTACAAATACTTCAAGATAATACAAAAATAAATTTAATAAAAAAAGAAAAACTCTAAATATTTATTAACAAGATTAACAAATATATAAAAGAGCATTATGACAAATTATTGCAAAGATATCTAAGAGTGATCAAAATTCTTTAGCTTTTGCGCCAACATTGTTAGTTCTCACAAATAAGACAAATTGTCGAAATATATATTAAACGATGTTTTAGCTATTAGTAAAACAAACATGATACACATGCGAACTATAACGAAATCTAATATTAAAAATTATTTAAATCGTTATAAGATGAAGTTACGATAAACTTTATTATTAAGTTGCCTAAATCGATGAACTTAATAATTGAAGATAAATATGATTCGATACTAGTAATAGTTGATAAGCTTATTAAGTACTCACATATTATCGCATGTAAAGAGAAGTTCATCGCAAAACAACTAAGATACATTATATTAAATCGACTTATACGATATTACGATATATTTAAGAGACTAACTAGTAATAGAGACAAGCTCTTCACGTCTAATTATTAAAAAACGCTTCTTTCAATATTAAATACAAGACTTCGAATGTCTATTGTTTATCACTTGATCACAAATAATTAGACAAAAAAAACAAATTAAAGTCTTAAGCAATATTTAAGGCACTACATTAACAATACTTATAGTAATTAAATATTACTTTTATCTATGACACAACTAGCATTTAATGCTAAGATTTTAAATATCATTAAAATAACTTCATTCTTCGTCAATTATAACAAGAAATCAAATCTCTTTAAGAAAGAGCGCACACATCTATTAGCGCAATTAGTTATTAAAAGAGTAGCGATACTAAAAAAGATACACGATAACATCTTAAAAATGTAGAAAAGATTAATTAAGTATTAAAATAAAAAACGAAAAACGACATCTTAGCTAAAAGAGAGAAATAAAATATATTTTTTTACGAAAAATCTTAAAACAAAGAAGTTAAGCAAGAAATTAAATCATGTTAAAGTCGAATCGTTTCTCGTTAAAAAGACTAAGAGATTAATCAATTACAAACTTGACTTATCTAAGAACGTCAAAATATTTCTAGTAATTTATGTATTATTGTTGAAATCAATCGACTCAAATACGTTTATATAAAAAACATTTCATTATAAATTACAAGAAGAAAATCGATTTAAGATTAAGAAAATTCTAAAATAGCAAAATCAACAATATTTTGTAAAGTAAAAAAGATACTTTACGACAAAAAACACGTAAGAATCAACTAGCAATTTCGACAATTGCGATATTTTTATCTAGAAATTTCATTAACGTTCGAAAAATCGTCTAGCATAACAAGAGAAAATTAAATGACAAAAGATATCTTAATTAAAGCATTCGCAACAAAACAATTCGACGACTTTGTAACATTTAACTTCTTTATACTAAACAATAAACATTGTGTTTTTCGTTTCGTCTTTGCATTAATTTTCTTTAGCATCTTTTTATTACGAAGCAATCGCGTAATTATAATTGTTAACACAATCTCATTCTTTGTCACTTTAGAGAACAAATTTTCTCTAATACGATTTAAGAAAACTTACGACATATTTACACACAATTTGTTCGTACGAACACATTTTAAACACTTTAAATAAGATAACGAATCTTTCATAGCAATGCAAAACTTGCTAGTATAGCAACAACGTTCACAAACGAAATTAACAGATGTTTCGTAATAATTTATTTTAAAAGCAAGACAAATACGATTTTAATAAGATGACATGACATGTAAGTATTCGCTTTTTAAGACGAAAAAATTTGAAAAAAAGAAATAGTGTTACGATCTTAGTTCGTTACAATTAATATATATTTTATAGAGCAATTTGTAGCATATAGTACAATTATTTGCATGTTCGACGACTTGACAAGCAAGCATTGTTCGATACGCTAGTGAGCGAGTTCGACATGTTCGACAACAAATAAAGCGAACAAAGTTCGACATGTTTGATAGCGAATATAACGAACAAAAAGAATCTTTTTAATATATAGATTCCTTAGACACGATTTTTTTATAAATTATATTTAATTTATTTATTAAGTTACTCTTTATCATAGATACAAGTTGCAAAATCTTGTTATCAAGTGATTGCTTACATTGCTTGAAGACGTCTACAAATCTCTTCAAACAATATTAATCTATCCTAATACTTTAGTCGCCTAGATAGCAACGTAACAATAATGTTTTCTTATTTCGATTAAATTAAAAAGCGCTTGCAAAAGAATTAGAAAGCATCTATTTTATTTTCGCAAATCTCTTTATTAATTGTTGACAATAATAGCTTTTTTAATTACAAAACTCTTGCGATAGAGAACACTATTATTGACGTCGCTCAAACGCTTGTCTCTACGAATGCCTCGAAAAAGAAAAAAAGATTTAGAAAGAACAATAAATTCTTTAGTATTAAGTGTCAAAGAAAAAGAAAGAAGCAACAAGACGTTGTCGACGCAATTTATCGCAACAAAAGCAAGCAAATAATAGATATATTTAATAGAGACATTGATCGATTAATTGAAGAAAATAAAGAAGACAAAGAAGACTCTACAAACGACAATGTTATAAAACAATTAAAGAAGCAAATAAATTAGATAGAAATAGATAATGCAAAGTAGCAAAAGATCTTAAAGATAATAAAGAGTAACGTAAAATTATTAAACAATGCAATCGATAATATAAAAGACAATATAAGTAAAATTTTTAATATATTAAAGAGCATACGAAAGCAAACATAGATTAAAAAGATATATAATAAAAAAGTACGAAATGCATTTATTTTAATAATTAAAAAGATCTCTTTTAAAATGTTCTTTAAAAACTTCTTTAAACACTTAATCTTCTTGTGTAAATTCGCATTTATTGTTATTGACAACAAGATTTGCGACGATCAAATAAATAGATATAAGTTTTTGTCTTTATAGAGTGTTAAATATATCTATAATTGTAAAGAGAAACAAACAATTGAAGACAAATTTTATAAAATAGTTATCTTATAAAAGTAGCTTCGAAAAGATATTTGTGAAGCGTCAAGAAACGCATTATATATTAATTAGAGATCTAATTTTCGCGCAAACAAATGTAGCAATTAGTAAGTAAAATTGCTACAAAGTAATAGACAATTATTGATTGCAAATTAAGCTTTATTTGTTTGTTAAAAGCGTGTGCGATTTATAAATTTCGAATAATATTAAAGAAGTGTTTTACGACAATTCTAATAGTTAATATAGTTTTATTGAATTGTTGTTTAGATCTTAATAAAGGGTCGCAAAAGAAACAAAGACAATTATAGCAATTGTTGTATATAGAATCTTTATAAATATAGAGACAAAATTGATCTAATATTGTCGACATTATTTCGCAAATCTTTTGTAGAACTTCTAATTTGTTATATATGCTTTAGTTATTAATGCGATTTAATTTAAGATCTTATAGTAAACTTACTAGTTTATTAGAAATAACAATTGCTTAAAAGTGAAAATTATATCTTTATTTATATTTTAAGAAATGTATCTTTTGATTCTTTATAAACTTGTAGAAGTCGCAAAAGATATTGTCGATAAAGTTCTATACAATAGAATTAAAATTAATTCGATTCTTTATAGTCTTTGCGTATTGCGTTATTTTATTATAAATAAAATATAAATGCTAAAAAAGAGTTGTTTAATATTGAAAAACTAGATGCTTAATTAAATTATAGTACACATTCGAAATAAAAAATATAGATTTGTCAAAAAATAGTGTTGTCTATTATTGTCTCTTAAGATAAAATAATAGATATAATAGAATGCAAAAGACAATTTTAAATTAAAATTAATATTGTGTTTATTAATCAATCGTTTCGAACTCGAAATACGACATAATAACTTTGATTTCTTTCTTTGTAAATCTATAAAAATTAATACTACGATCGATAATTAAAATGTGCAAATATCTTATGTGGCAATCAATGATTTCGTTATTTAAAAGATTTATAGATTAGTCAAATTAAATATATAAAAAAGACTCTTTTTACATGTTAAGCTTTGCGACTCTTTTACGAAATTAACGATGTCTTCATCGACGTCTTTTAAGGAGTCAAACCATATATATAAATAGTATTAATAGTAGACGTCGTTGTCGCTCTTGATTCATGGCGATGATGACGATGTAAAGGTTATGGGGGGGTTAGTTAGTGATGAGGCGACGAACCTCAAAAAGGTAAGCTTTGATATTCGCTTAAGAATTTGCATTAATTCGATTTGATAAGCGCTAACTCGATGCGGAAGTCGCTAAAATAATGGGAGGACCCTTCGATTTTTAATCGGAGGCTGCAAAACCTGCCTTATCAAAACCTACTTACTATGTTCCGCACCACCATTCGAAGAAATCTTTTGATGTTCAACTATCATAATGCGCAGTGCACCGCGCAGTGTGTTGATATACTGATAGATCAGTGACTCGTTGAATATCTACCGTATGGATAGGTAGTCCAGATCCTACCATCCACTACGCTGGATCCTTCATCAATCATTCCAAGCTCTTCATCCTTCGCCTGCACCTCGAAGCGCCACCTAGCCTTGTTCTGTAGCCTGGCAGCTGGATTGCTCTGAGCTGCGCCAGCAGCTTTTGAATCACCGACCCGCCGCCGCCTTGCTGCCCATCTACTTTAGGATATACTCCACAGTCTCAGACTCGTCAAATTCGGCGTGCAGGTTTGGGCCAGAGGTTATTCGCCTTGTTGTGCCCCACCGCGTAACGGGCCGGACCGCAATTAGGCCAAAGACATTTCCCGCTCCAAGAGCCATGGTGAATGCATGAAAGACCTTTTCATGAATAGCCATTGCTCTTTCGCTCTCTCAGCAGCAATTGACCGGTAATTATCCCGGAGCTGAGCATATGATAAAGAGCACATCAAGTCTGGCCCCTTCTCTTGATCTTCGCTTCAACAATGCTTTCACGCCTCGTTCAGCTCTACGTCTCAGCTGTATGCTGGCAGCGAAAATTTCCCTGGGCTCATCATTCATGACCCTGAGTCTTGATCTTGAGGAACGGCACGAGGAGCAGGCTGATGAAGCTCATTGCCGTGGCAAACCAAAAGAGCGCAGCGTATGGCTCGTATGGATCGTGCGCGTAGTAGCCAGTCGTCGCAGGCTTCTTGGAAACACTTGAGAATATTGCCGCGCAGACGCCGAGACCGATTGTAACTGCAAGCTTGATGGTTGTTTGAAAAACGGAGCTGGCTATAGATTGTTGCGCCTTGGGCAAGGAGGACACGACGTACATCTGGGAGATGCCAATTCAGCAATATCGCGGGACCTAGCTGGGGCAATCTCGTACTCACATTGACAACATTAAACTGCAAGTCAGTTCCCACTACAACAATAGCCAAGGCCGGGAACGTAAACGCCCAATATGAGGCACCCGAGCGCTGTACCGCAACCAGGAGAAAGGAAATGGTGTATGCAGCAGCGCCTAGGCCCATCAACAGTTTATTGGAAACCCTGTGTAATAGTCGTCCGGCGATAAACTAGAACGGTTCGTCAATATCATCGACATGCCTTACTCAAACTTGGAGACCTACATTCACGATTACTCCGCTAACTGCCGTAGGGATGAGGCACACTGCCGTTATCAACGCAGAGTATCCGAATAGCTCCTGGAGATACAAAGCAGAAAAGAAGAACAGGGCCGCAAATGAGAGAAACCCAAGCAATAAGATCGTGAGAAGCTGAGTGACATCAGCACTATGATCTCTTCATAGGGTACAGCCAACGAACTAGAGAGAACTCCCTATCGCGCCAGATCTTCATTGGCATGAGCGGATATCGGAAACGGCCCTCCCACCAAACGAAGGCAGCAATCATCAGGAGACCCAGTATGATAAACACAAGAACGTATGGAGTTCTCCAGCCTTGGGGTGCATCAGGGCCAATGCTACATGGTATCTGGGTAAGCCCGTATGGAGTCTACAGTGAGAGAAGCTCCCTTACCTGATACCAGCTGCGAAGAGACCGATGCCGCCAACCGTCAACCCTGCACCAAGAATATCGAACTGCTTCAGCGACTCTAATGACAGAGGGAGCTTCTCGCTGTCGTCCACAGGGACTGTGAAGCAGGCAGCAATAGAAACGACCAGGTAAATTATGGCAAGAAGCCAGAACGATGCGGGCCATCCGAAGAATTGCGTCGCGATACCGGAGAATATGGAGCTAAACACAAAGCCAAGATGGTTGCCTGAGGTGAAGCAAGCGAATGCGTAGTTCTTCCTCTTGGATGGTTTGTCGTAAATGCTACCCAGGATGCCTTGGGCAGAAGGTATGGTTGACGCGGACGTCAGACCCATGACTCCGTTCAGGACGTCCATAGTAAGCGCATCGCGCGAGAAACCCGTCCCCAGTGCGAGGACTGCGAAAACGAATAGACTTGTGAGTAATATACCTCTTCGGCCGAACATATCTGCAACCTTGCCAAAGAAGAGCAGGAATGAGCCGCAAGTTAAGCTGTTCCACTTAGTCCTTTGAAAGCCGGGGGAAAACAACCGGAAGGACTCACGCCGAGGAAGCTGTCATCCAAGTCAATTGTGAAGTGGTCATGTTAAGGTCCCTTTTGATGAACGAGGATACGATAAGAGTGCTTCCTTGAAGAAAGCTTGGCATAGCTACGCTCATCGTCACCGTGAAGATGAATAAAATCTCCTGCGCTGTCGAGCGGAAAATTGAAGGGCGGGCATTGGGCCTAGAAGGCTCATCTTCAAGGGCAACAGTGGTGTTGTCTTCTGGATGATTTTGCTTTTCAGCATCTTCAGGTGCTGGGACTACTGCTGATAGATTCATTGAAGCCATAGTTGTGGAGAGTCGTGACGCCTCGTAATAAGAACCCAATGGCTATCGCTGAGGAGCCATCTCCACCTATTAGCAAACTTGTTGGTAAAGATTCTAAGTATGAGGGAAAGATGATAATAGTAAAGGAGTGTTGAGAATAAAATAGATGCTGATTGCCAACCTACAGTCATCTGAGAGGTATGCCGACGGTAGCCGACAGTAGCCGACAGTAGCCGAAGTCCGCCGACGTCTTCGACATGTGGTAAAAGAAATCAGCGACATCGGTGCACCACGAAGTGGTGCATACGTGTAAACTCTGATACTGAGTACCGACCGATGCATCGACAGAGTGCGCCACATTCCAATCGGACCTTGCTCGAACTTGACCGACCTTTTGGCGACACACAGTCACAATCGGTGATCTTCCTGTATCGTAATTAAATACCTGGATTCGACGTATTCTGATATAACCTAGACGGAAATCTCCAGTTACTGTAAATGGATAGAGAATAGCTTTCGTCCCTACTCCTGTGTTATTGGATTCATCGTCGGGGAATCAGGGGCATTCCCACTTCCCCTCTCCAACGGCACCCAACTTGGAGCTCGAGAGAATAACATGATTATACAACTTCAACGTATATTATCCATATCTGTCCTGCAAAGGGCTTTGGAACAAGCATGGTAGACTCCTTGACACAATCGAAGAGCGCCGCGTAGATTAACAGGTTCGAAGCCTGGGGTGACTGAGAGAGATGACTACAGTTTCGGGACACATCTGGACGGAATAGCAGGCATCGTATTCACTCGCGAGGAATCAACGTGAGGATGATGTGGCCCCATGCAGTAAATATTGACTTTGCGTGTGTGTCTTGCGATATTAACAAGGACTTTCGTACCGTGGCCGAACAAAAAGAGTGACTTGCCGTCGCTACATCCCTCAAATAGCAGATAAACCATGCACCTACTTGACCTTTTGATCTCCTTTACTCTACCATCATAAACCCCGGAAATGGTGGCTCAGATCTAAGCTGGCGTGATGGCGATGTTATCAAGTCTGACAATAGCACTCGGTTGACCAATGACAAATTCGAATCGCAAGTTCGTCGGGTTCGCCGTTGCCGTAAAGCTAATGGAGGTATGATAGAATTTGCCCACAGCAGCCTGCCCGTAATCGCACGCATCGAAAGTGGATACGGCCTGATGGTTCAACATGATGCCCACGAAGCCAAAGGTAGTCGTACAGGTACTGAAGTACACGCTGAAGGACAAAGTGTAGGCCGCGCCGACCGTAAGTCCACTGACGTCCTGACTTAGGCTGGCCACATCAGTGCTGGATTGCGGCTCTCCATGTTCCAAGAATTGATAGGCGGTTGGAGAGTTGTCGCCGGCGGTCAAGGAGTGATAAGTGTTCGTTCTGTCTGTGGCAACCCAATGGTCAAGGCCCCCGCACTCGAAGCCGCCATTCTGGACCAGGTTATTGGCGGGTGTTGGCGTGCAGGTTGGGGGAGGATTGGTCTGAGTGGGCTGGCACGAACACGCAGAGCTGTATCGTGCAGTTGCAGTGCCGCAGCCGCCTGTTGCACGTGTCGGGAATCCGGTCGTTGCAGTGTTGTATGTCTTGGTGTAAGTGGCACAGAAGGCGGAGGCCGATGAGAGGGCGGCCGGGGTCCCGGTGGGGAATAGGGCGCGAAGGCAGCTACACAGACTGGTCAGTATACACCTTGCCTGTATACAGTCACGCTCTTAACAGATACACCGCGGTCAATACGTACTTATCTGCGTTGCATCCCGGGTTGTTCGCTGTAGCAGCACTAATGAGCAAGCAAAGTCCAAGGCTGAGCTCGACGGGAGAGACCGAGAGCTTCATCTTGCGAGGGGGGAAGCGTTCATGAAATCGCAGGGATACAAGTTCAGTATCAAGTAGAGCTGCGATGTGCAGGATATGATGTTTGAACAGGTAGCACATAAGCCATGACAGGCAGAGTTCTTATACTGCGAAAATTCACCAGCCTGCTTGACCTTGAGGAGTCCATGTCTCCACCCTCCTTGACGATGGAAGCTATGCAAGAGTCGAATGTCAAAGTCGAAGAACTATCGAAAGGTGGCTTGGCATCTCAAACACGAGGTTGAGGTTCGCCAATTACGGTAAAGAGAACCGAATGGCCGCCCCGATCCAGACGGCCAGGACTACCAAGGCCTTGGCCAAGATGATGCTGCGACTAATATGTAGAGCGAAGGCCATGCTCGACTCTAGGCGCATCAAAGAGGCGTGGAAGTGCACCGTGTTCGCGTAATTTGAACGTGGTCTGCCTCAGTCTCGCGATCACTTGCGTTCAGTTGGAGTCTGCCAAGCCCGAATGCCAAGAGTCATGTGATTTAGTGGTTTCTCTTCAACAAATGCCGCTCGGTCAGCCAAGAGACGGGACCCTCTCAATCACTCAGTTCAATCCCCCAAATATCGACCCTCCTCGTCCTACTACTCATCTCCAATCTAATCGCCGCTTTACCTGCCGCCCTGCCTGGCCGACATCACCGACCTTCCGCCCCTGCGCACCCGAATCACCAAAAGCCCGCTCCCAATAGATAGATACCGGCAGTCTTTCAAAATTTCGATCGCCTTTCTATTGTTGAGACTGTTATAACATATTTTTAAAGTAATGGTAGATCAACTCTATAACATCCTGGGTCCGTTGCATTTGATGTCAATCTGCGTACGCGAAATAGTTTAAGCAGGTCGTGACGAAGCATGAAGGTTTTACACAAGTGTGAAGACGAATAGGGTCTAAACGACGTATGGACGATTTGTGTGCATCTAAACATGATCTGGGAGCATCCATTGGTAGAAAGCGAACGTGAAGAGGAGGGAAGCTGAAGTAGGTGGAAATGGATCTGCGATACGAGGAGAAACGCCTGGCTGAGCGTTCATCTGAGTAAAATCTTGAAGGCTGCTAGTCTCCGCCAAACAGCTTCTAAACCCATAAGGTCTGCACATGGTCCTAATATGTAATAGCACGGATCAAAGTCGAGCAAGCCAGTAAAGTAACGACCATGTGCTGGGCTACCATGCCGGAAATAGCCCTGTCTTCCTTAAGGCGGTTGGAGCACAAGCGTCATAATCGTCAGTAATCACGGCTCCATTTCATACATTAGCACCAGTAGCTTCTTAATGGCATAGCAGTCGTCACGAAAACCCTCCCCTTGTTGCTTTCTGAGGATCCTCGGACTATTTTACTGGGATACTCTTGTTTTCGTGGCGCTCTGGCATCGGGTCATCACTGATTATTCGGTTCATCGCTATTTCCCTTATTAATGATTCAAAGTGCAATCTATTTGCGGCGTCCAGCTACTCCTTATCATTAGCACTCTGCCAACGCTTTAAATGACCACCCAGGGAGGAAGGACATATCTCAGAATCCGGTGATGTTCCGATATGAAATGACGTTGTCTTTCGATGAAGAGCCTAACGAAAGCTATAGACTTAATGTCAGCTTAGAGTATGCGAATACGAAAGCGTGGCTGATATCTCCTATTATTGAAAGCTCTGATGGTCTAGCAGATTGCTAAGGCGTCTTACAACAATGACAACAGGGTCACAAAGGGAAAATATTGACTAGAGAAGACCATGAGAAAGTTAATTTTTTTCAATCTTAAGCAGCAACTCCGGACAGATTAGGGTACGCCTCTGTATCACCCATAAAGGAATATCTGAGGTTGCATAGCTTGTGCAGGAACAAGGTGCAAATTGTTAACGCCTGTCTGAGAGCTTACGGAGGACTGCCTGATCGAGAGGTACTTCCTTTTCTAGAATCTTTGATTCCCGTCCTCTACCCAGCTAAGTCCTTCCGAATCTCCCCTTGATTGCGCCGAATAGTTTTCGCATCCGGCCTGTGCTGTTGTGAAGAGTTAGAAGAGCAACAAAGGAAGGCCATTGATGCTTGGCGAGCCCGGGTTAGCCCCTCAAAATGGAGGAACCGGCCCCAAGACAAGGTCTTCTTACCAATGTCTATTGACATCAACATGATCCAAATACTGGAATTATACACAAACCATTCCTCTACAATCTAACAGCGGGAATGGCTTAGTGGTTCGCCCACGGCCTTCCCAAAAACCCCAATGAAGCCTGAACTCTGGCCTCTGCACCGCTGACACATGTGTATACCAGGAGGGGTTTGGTAACGGCCCTATGGGGACGTGAGCTTTTTGCTGGTCCAGGGTTCAAATCCGCTTGGTTGCTGTTGCTTTTTCGGCATTTTCGTTTCTTGGTTTGTTTTGATTCTCTAGCGTTTTCAAGCGCGATAATAAACAATAACTCAGACGCGATACCTCTGGAGTAAAGGCGGATTTTAGGTTCACAGTGGATCCCCCCCCTAAGGCCGACAAGCACCCCCTAGAAGATGTGGCACAGTCACGAGATCTGAGGTTGAGGCAAGTAGTGCATTTCATCCCCTTCCGGCTCTTGTCCACCTTCTTCCTTCACGCCTTACAGCCATTGTTGCAAAGTCAAATGCTGCATAAACGCCCTAAGATTGTTAAGATACCTATCCCAGAATCTGCAGGCTTAGTTCGAACCAGCCCGAGACTAATAAAGCTCCAGTCACGGCTTGTGCAGCTATGCGTATCGAGCATACGGGTAGCCTGATCATGCTGATTTGGAGATGTCTACCACCGGGCTATCGCTGTCTTGAAGCAAATTTCAGTGCGTTACAAATTGAGGACATAAGGTAGTGTTGAAATCCAGTCTCTCGGAAGTTGTCGCTTCGGTCACTTAATGCTGTTCTTGGTGGCTGATTGAGAAAAGCGAATGACTGGCACACGAAATGCCTCGCATTTTTCACGTTTGTACAGGCTGAGAGGTCCAAGCGCGTACTCTGAGAAGCTTTTATTGTAAAGCTTTCTTTACTAGAAGTCCTCAGTCAGGTGGCTATGGTTAACGCATAAGCAATTTAATTGTATATCTCATTGTTGCTCACAGCATACACTTACATCCCTTGGAGAGACCTGGAAGCTCTTTGCGATTGCATCATATTGGTCATCTACTAATCTATGTATTCTGTGAGGACCATGGCCTAGAATCGAGTCTTGGATTTCTATAACTCGAGCAAGAAGTCGCTCCCTTCAAATGACTGTTCCTACCCTTCTTCCACATTTCTTCTGGCCGTCTTCCTCTTGACAATAGCTGTTCGCGGAAGCTGTCCCTTCAATAGCACCATCCTGAAGCCAATTCGGCATTCCTCTCCTTTCACACAACAACAAGCAGTCTACAAACCCCCTGTCCATAACACCCAAATAACTCGCCAAGAATACCAAACATCCCTCCCAACCATGTCTCTCCCTCAAGCCCACCCAACCAGCATAAAACACCAACATCCCAGCGCCCATACCCATCCACGTCTGTAGTGCAAGTCCATCAGCAGACCGCAACTCCACGACACCGCCTTCAGCGCGAACAGCCCATCCAAAACATCCTTGACAACCCCAGCAGCACATAAAACCACGCGGAGATCAACGGTTCCGGTGCTGCTCCGAATGGCGGCCCTTCCGGACAGTAATACCCTCCGTGAGACACCCTTCCCAGACAGCCCAACTCCCACAGTCCAGGAAGTATGCAACACCGACTACCTGCACCCCAGCATGCAGTCTCGTAGCTCCAGCCTCCAACGATGAGCTCGGTGATGAGTGGGTTACATGGCCACCACCCTCAGTCGAGTATGCACGCAGCACAGGAACAAGGATAAACGTTCATGGTCCAGCGTCTCAGGATCGAACTCCAGAGGCCCGTCGATGCGAGGTCGCGGCCATCTCGTTGTTTGAGGGGGTAACTCCTCAAATAGGGTTTTTTTTTCGTTTTTGTCGGTGGGTTAGCCAGCAATGAGTGGATTGTTGAAATCATCCATCGCCCGCGTCCCCTTCCTCTATCCCTCCCCCCTTTGCCCCTTACAAAACAACCCAGAGAAACAGCACCTCCACCCCTTCCTCCCCCCATATCCAGAAGAAACCAAGCCATACTGCTCACCCCCAGATCTTATTCTCGCAGTACTGATACCCCCGATCTAAATCTCCCGTGCGGCTTAGGGGGATGTTGTAGTTGAGATGTTCGTGTGTGTGCTGCGTGGTAGCTTTTTACTGATCGACTGAGAGATGGATGGGTTGCGGACTTTGGGAGATTGTAGGGGATATGGCGGTTCCAGGGCCGGGGGTGCAGTGTGAAGGTTATGGGAATGGGACGGAGGTTCATGGGGGTGGATGCCGGTGTGTAAATCTATAGGGTGTGGAATGAGCTGTGATGGAAGATATGAAGGATAGTGATGGGCTGGGGGCGAGCTGGATGGATAGGACTGGGACGACTGGCTTGCTATGCGGTGGCAGGATATAGATATATATGCAAGGGCGCTGCCTGGGAAGGACATTGGGAATGGGTGCAACCTACGCTGGCCTCGATGCGATGTTGCAGAAGAGTAGCCAATGAGGCGAAATACCAAGTAAGGGATCTGTCTTGCTCATTCTGAACCACCCACTGGGCGGGGGAAGGGGCGGGGGATGGATGTTCGGTTATGTGACCGTTCAAGAAGGGCATCAGGCGCCTTCGCGAGAGACGGCGTACGGGCGAGTAGCGAGATACTTCAGTGGAGGAGGCAACCTACCAGGACTGATGGATGGTAGGCTGATCTGTCGAGCTTGAGCGTTGGTGGTGAATCTATCGATTTGGTGTCGTTGATTGGTAAAGAAATGGTGTATGTTGATTCATCGAATGGGGAAGTATATACTGCAGGCAAAGCCAAGAAATACCAGCTGGGTCTATGGAATAGAGGTAAGGCCCAATCACCTTGTTGAGCACGTGAGCCATACCAGAGGAATGTAAGAAATGTAAACCGTCGTAGCTGGTGAATACTGTGTAAAAGATGAAGAACATGAAGGTCTGCGGACTAGAACCACCTCAAAGAGCCAAACCCAGAGGAGAAGAGCTCGATAGAAAACCGGAGCCTTCTCAAAGCAAGTGAGATCCTCACACACCACACAGTCAGAAAGCTACCTCCCCCAGCCTCGGTGCACCGCCCTCCCAGTCAAGGCGCTCGTAGTACTTGAAAACCAGCTCGTACCCCTCCAGATCATGCACGATACGATCCACCCTCCTGTAACCCCTCACGATCTCCATCTTCGCCGCACTTCGTCTCTTAGCCTGCTTCTCCTCTATCTTGGGCCCATCATCCAGGTCATCCTCCAACGGCGACTTCGCCTCGAAAAGCGTGACCGAGAACCGCCCGGGCTTGAAGATGCTGACGATTTGCTCGATCACATTCGCTGTCTCGCGCCCCGTCTGCTTGCTAGGAACGTTGGTCTCGAAGCTGGCGTAAGAGCAGTGAGGCTCGGGCGTGACGTGCACGGTAAAGTAATGCGTGGCATTTGGGCCGGAATGGGCCGGGATGACGCCGTTGGCGGAGAAGCCGCAGGGCGTGAAGAGGTAGGCGTCGATGCGGGCGTCAGGGTAGTTGGCGACGGGGTAGAGCTCGGCTAGACCGCAGGTTTCGGAGATGACGGTCCCAAGGGCGTGGCCTTCTGTGGAGAGCTCTTCCGGTAGGTTGAGACCTTCGGAGTTTGTGTAAGAGAGGTTGGTTGTGTCGGACGAAGTATTGCTGAAGATGTCGAGGGTGTCGTCAGAGTCCTGGTTATCAAGCCTTCCGATAACGCTTGCTGGTAAGCTGCCTCCAATATTACCAAGGTGCTCCTGCGCATCGAGGCGGGCATCGTGGGCTTTTTGGCGATAGAGACCTTCCGCGACCCCAGCCGCGTGGTCTAAATAGAATTGCTTAGCATTTTCGGAGTCCAAGTCCGTCATCAGCACTTCCAGAGTCTCGTCTCCTTCATCATTTTCTACTCCACCACAGTTGGTAATTGCAGCCCTAGAGGCCGGAAGATCCAATAGCTTGGTCTCGGTCTCACGCCGCTCTGGCGTAGCAGGTGGGGTCAGGATAGTGTTCGGCTCAGTGAGATACAAGTACCAGTGTTCGCCATTCATCTTCCCGATCAGGTAAGCACTGCCGCCTAGGAAGAGCTTGTCGAGAGACTTGACCTCATCCCTCCAGCTACGGTGGGGTCCGACCTGCTTGTCCGGGAAGAGAAAGTTCTTACGGCTGTAGAAGACCCGATACGGAATGGCAGTGGTTGCGGTCCCGAGGAATGCATTCCCAAGGACATGGGGAAATCTCGCAGCCAAAGCTGCAATCTCCAGTATTTTCGGTAGACCTCTCAGCAAAGTCGTAATGCCGCATGTCTTCAGGATCAGCTTATGAGGGAACACGAACATGCTCGATTCCGAGAGCAAATACGCGTCAACATCCTCGGACTCTACGACAGAGAGAACCTTGCAATTGACAAGATCCAGCATGGTCGTCCATGTCTCGGAAGATACGATCTTCAACCCTGCGGGGGCAGTGGCGGCTGGCAGCGACGCTGGAGAGGCGCTGAACCATACCTCTAGGAGCTTCTCTGGTCCTTCGAAAGAATTCGTGGAGTCAAGGTCGATGGTGACATCCCGATTGATAGTCAGGTGGGGCGTCCCACTAAAAGAGGACGGTGATGCTGTGTAATTCTTTGGAATTTCAGTATTGACCATCTCCGTCCTAGATCCTAGATAAGACAGTCTTTCCTGCTGCTTGCAATATTTTCCTCTTTCCTCGGCCTATGAAGGGCGCTTGGGCTCGAGCTGTTAAGCCTGATGCTGACCGTGTGGCTTGATCTTTTGCCGCGAAATGAGCAGACACAGTACCGATTGAGGTACAGCCTACGGGCTCGGTCTATTTGGTAGCCTTGGAGAGCACACCCTTCAGCCTATGCGAATAGTTGCAGTGCTCGCTTGAGAAGAGAGGGCCCACGATGAGTGGGTGGCGGTGGAGGCTGGCTTTTGCCAGCAGCAGTGTAGCTTATTCTGATGGAGGTTTTCAAAGGTCGTTAGGGAGGCCGGGCGGACAGGGGCACGAAGAAGTCCTTGAAGCGCGGAATGTTGACTATATGTAGAGTCGTCGCAACTGAAGATTCCGATACGTGCAAGGATAAGGTATCGAATTTGGTGGACGAGTAGATTTGCTTCTGCTAAGTGAATCTGATAGTAGGGTGCAGAGCACTCCCAAATAGGCAGCGAGTGTTATCTGGGTCTAAAGGACGTATGATTAGCAAGAGTCTGAATGTGAAGTGTTGGAGGTACTGTGTGGTGATGAGTGTCAGGCTCACTTTGCGGGCTTGGAAAGGAATCGCAATAGGTCTTTGTTGGACATGGAGGATTTGTGATCGAGACTTCTAGCAAAGGGGAGAACCTTGAGGTTCTTTCATGTAAATGCTTGTAAGTTGCGTGGGAACGGGCTCTTGTTGCAAGCGAAAAGTGGATGTGAAGATCAATCTCATCATTTGCGCATCTGTGGGAAAGCTAGCTAGTCATTGCCAAGCCGGCTAGATCGCTCTAGGATTCTGCCCTGGGGCCTGCATTTACATTAAGGTACTTTACTCCTACTTCGTTCCACATCAATTCGGCAACATACTACTGTATGCAGTGTGCAATGTGCCCATTTTTGACCCAAACCTCGAATAAGGATGCCGAGAATTGTTTTCCGATGTTTTTGATTACCTAACTTTCTAGGAGTTACCCTTGTTTACCGATTTATAGAGCCATTGGAAGAAGGGGGCTCTGTTAGAGATGCCCAAATACTCCTCTTGTTCATATATCCTATAGACATGAGAGCATGGCAGGCCAAGAGTGTCGAAACATCCATCGCAATCATTGGCACACCAAGCGTATCATCGTAACAACAGTCGCCAGCGCGTTTCCGGCTTTTGCTTCTCATCTCAAAAAAATTGCTGACACAACACAAGAGCTTATGATGCCCACGACCTCGAAAGGCACGAGCAAGCCGAAGCGAGCAAGAAGCTGCTCTGATGTCTGATTTGTACTCCAATATCAACCTTGTGATCTGGGAGACATGTCCTTTCAGCCGTTTAAGATCTCTTGAGCATTGAGAATTGATCGGAAATTAGGGCGTGTCTGCTCCTGAGTGGAATGTTGACGTATTGTACTTGTCAAAGAATCATCTTGTAGCACGAGAGATCCGTAACTGAAAACCAGTCCTCACCTCTCCCACGTCATTCTCCCGCTGGTTGAGCCACTCGTTCAATGTTGCCCGTATCGAAACCCCCACCCGCCGTTCCCATTCCGCCCAAAACTAACCCACGCTGCCGCAGATAGACTCTGCCGCTGCTTCGCTCATGTCAGGTTTGATAGTTTCTCGGGCCTGCCTCGAGCCCGGAACAGTGTTGGGTACTGCACAGGAGGGTCGCTCACCGTTGTGTCGTCATGATGAGAGACGTTGAGACATCGCCTGTTTGTTCTCAGAGCGAATGAATCGGAAAGTCTGTTGTGAATCCAGCCTCCCAATGAGTGTGAGACGTTGTGGAGACGATCCTTCATCCAAGGGGCCGGTTCTCACGCAATGTTCCTCTTGACGGAACAGTCTGAGTAAGCGCAAGTTCTTACAGTACCTGCATTACTGAAGTATAGTCATCCTATTGCAATTCCTACCTGGTATTCATCGAAGCGGAGGTCATCTCGCATTACAAGAAAGGCTTCTGTGGACGAGCTTGCTGCTTGTCACAGATTCCCTTATGAGCGCTGCCTGGCCGTTGATCCGGTAGTCTCTGTTCCGAAGCCTTGGTTTCCCATAGCCGGTCAGAGAATATTCGTACCATTCACGACGTCTCCGCGGCCGTAAGACCCACCAGCAGAACACGGTAGCGCACGTGTCGACCCCAGTTTCTACAGTTGGTAGCCATTTGAGTACTACATGTATCGCCATTTCGAAATGTCACCGCGTATGACTAGCCTGACAATCTCCCAGTATCTTCTGCAGTGAGTCCGCCGCCCTTGGATCCACCGACGAGCGTCTCGATGGCGTCTCCCTTCTCATATTGGAGTTCCGTAGCCAACCGAGTACGTACGGCAACAGCGATGCCTCGGTATCTGCCTCGCCATTCGCCTCCAGCGGTATGCTCCCACCAATCGACTCCACAGACGCCGTATTCGTCGCCGCAAGAGCCCCGCTCTTTGGTTGAAGCGTCGCACCCGCGCCAACGAGCGCTAAGCTCTGCCTGCGCGCACTTTCCGGTGTTGCTTCCTCCACAGGCTCAAGTCGCGCTGTAGATATCGCTTCGAGCACCTCGTTCTGACTTTGGGAGGCCGGGAACGAGAGCTCCCCTTGTGGGGGAAGGTGACTGCTATACTCGTCCGCGAGGCTCAGCTTGCTGCGGCCAAAGATCTCGGCAATGGCATCGATCGAAGGTTGGATCTCTTGATCGATCTCTTTGAGGATATCTTGGAAGGAGAAGCTGGAAAGAGGGGGAAGGCTAGGAAGGGGTTCGGGAGGGGGTTGGCGTCGTGAGCGGCGCATGACGGCTAGTTCTGGGGCGGCGGTGGGATAGGCGCGAACAAGCACAGGTTGAGAACTGGCTGTGGAAGCAGAATCGGCAGGAGTGAGCTTTTTCGCTTTTGACTCGGTGAGCCTTCGAAAGGTTGATCGGCAAGCCGGTTGGAGGCTGGCTTCGGTGGCAGATTTTTGCTGGCCTGCCGAGCCTGCGCTGTTCACCCCAAAGGTGAATCCTAAAGGTTGGGACTTGGAAGCAGTAGGTGCGGATTTTACATTCACATTTTCTCTCAGTTCCGACGCGGACTCGTGGCCCTTCGCACGATCATGCACGTTGTCTGCAGCGCCAGCAGGACCTGCGCCGCGGCCATGCGGTAACTTGAAATCCTGATTCTTCGCCATGACGAACTGCTGGCGGCATGCAAAGTACTGCCGTCTAGTCGAACGGATAGGGCGCTACGCACTTCTTGCATGGATTTAGAATCGAATGTTGCAGGTTCTGGGGACAAGGGAAGAAAGCATTGGCGTAGAATCAATGGGGTTGCACAAGTGGGGGGCACGGGAAGGTGCAGGTAGAGGATGATGCGTTGGCAATGACCAAGTCTAGGGTAAGAAACGGTGCGACTCAGCGATGGATGAGAATGCGGGATCGAAGGGATGTCGAGATGTGAAGAAATGGTATTAGGGAAGCAGGAAAGCGTTGTCTCTGTGCCCAAAGATCAATTCCAGCTGCGCACTGTCGTGCGCTGCAGCCATGCTTATCTCTAAATGCGGATGCATGAACACCTTATGATAGACATGTTGTTTCAGCGGCAAAGGGGAATTGGAGACCCAAAGTCTCACAGTTGACTTGATCCTATTGACGTCGAACGCGCCCTGGAGGGCTGGGTATCTGGGAGCACGGGCCAATGAAGTGATGGACCGTGCTTCGCGCGCAAGCACTGCTTCGTCGCTCGATGTTTGGGCCCTACTGGGAGATGTGTGACTGCCAGACCGAGTGCGTCGAACGCACATGGCATCTACTTCTGCTATCTTGATTACTACCTCTAGTGCTATCCTGCGCATAGCTGCGTATATATTTCTTCGATGGGTAAACCAAGAATGCCTTTTCCAGCAACCAGTACCCTTTGACTGACAGCTTGTTTCTAGATACCTGGACATCACGCGCCGCCTGTTGTCTTTCTTTCTTCAATTATCTACGTCGTAGCTCTGGCCAACCTTCTGCGCGCGAAAACGACTCCTCCTACACATCATCATCCTTCGGCGGACCCGGATCCTGCTAGACAACTTTCCACCAGTACGCCAGCGACAAGGGCAAGAAGCGGAAAGAGCCTGAGGAATTTGGATGGATCAGCAGAACCCGGTGGTGGAGAGAAGTATGCTATTCTAGAGAGGGAGAGCGACCCACGAGTCGCATGGACTTTGCTATTAGGACTCCCGAGTCCTTGTTCCACTATATGGACCGCAGCTACCGTAGCTATCAACGTGCTACTGGCCTTGTCTACGGCTGATATGGTATATCGTGGCCCTGTGTCATACCCAAGCCATGATCTGTCTTTCGCACGGGTCGGATACGTCTCGGACACGAGCGCAAGGATCCTTGTTCGCGAGCCAGACTCTGCTCAGTGGCCACTCTACGTATCGTACAGAGGCGCACCCAGGGAAGGTGACTGGCCATATGACGATTCTTGGAAGTCTGCTGGACAGGTCTTCTGGCTTTCTGTAAAGACTGATTACACGTTTACCGTGACCATACCATCCCTTCGCCCCTCAAGCCGTTACCAGTACGCAGCGTCCAACAATCACAGTGGCTTCCTCACTACGGCACCTCCTAGTGGTGAGACATTACCGGGCACGGACAAGCTGACTTTCCTCACCTCAAGCTGCATCAAGCCGCGCTTCCCGTACAATCCGCTAGCGCACCCATTGTCTGTACCCGGCTTTAAGCATCTGGCTCGGCGGCTGCCATCGCTGCAAGCTTCATTCATGCTCTTTCTAGGTGACTTCATCTATGTCGATGTGCCTCGCCGACTCGGCTTCGATACGGAAACCTATCGTCGCGAATATCGCCAAGTGTACGCATCTCCTGACTGGCCTTCCGTCTCCGCCAGCCTCCCCTGGCTACACGTTCTTGATGACCACGAAATCGCCAATGATTGGGATGCGAATACGACAGCTCCCTATCCAGCCGCCGCTGATCCTTGGAATATCTACCACACTTCTATTAACCCCCCACCAGCCGATACAGGCGCTTCCTACTTCACCTTCACCCATGGCCCTGCCTCATTCTTCCTCATGGACACCCGTCGCTATCGTTCTCCCTCCTCCGCGCACCCGGCCGACTCTCCAAACAAAACTATGCTTGGTGCTCAACAGCTTTCTGCGCTGCTTAGCTTCCTTTCCTTCCGACCCCCATCAGGCGTGAAGTGGAAATTTGTAATCACATCTATCCCCTTTACGCGCAACTGGCGCTTCGGCGACGCAGACACCTGGGCCGCCTACTTGCACGAGCGCCAGATCATCCTCGAAGCGATGTGGGATGTCGCGCTCTCGTCCTCTGGCACCGGTATTGTGATTCTCAGCGGTGATAGGCACGAATTTGCCGCCACTGCCTTCCCACCACCAAAGGACGGTAAGTGGCCGCTAAGCGCCACAATACATGAGTTCAGCACTAGCCCTTTGAGTATGTTCTATTTGCCTATGAGGACCTATATCGAGAAGGAGGGTGAGGATGAGGTTTGCATCAAATATGTGCCTGATGGCAATAGTAAGTTTGGCGCTGTCGAGGTGGAGAGGGAGAGGGGTGGGCAAGGGGTTATGAGGTTCAGGCTCTTTGTGGATGGGGAGGAGGTGTGGAGTTATGTTGTTACCAGTCCGCCGGCCCTGGAAGGTGGGAGCAGAGGGAAGGATGCAATTTGGGGTTAGGTAGGAAGGAAGATCGTAAGTGGCTTGATTTCTCGCAACGTTTCGGCTTCTCTCCAAAAATGAAAGATGAGATGATGCACTGATTCCGGGGCTTCGCCTAATGGCCACCCAGAAATCGTATATCGGTATGACGATGGTCTGAGGAGAAACCATCGCTAGAGCAGCAGAATATTGGAGGGTATGGGTGGCATAAGTGATCAGAGGACCCAGTGTAGGCGACAATCATACAGAAGGTGATTCCTTAAAGTACCCTAATTCATCATTCTCGCGATAGGCGCTGGCACAAGTGGGTGTGAGCAGTTACCGGTCATTCGACAACGAATGCACTCGCTCTACTGTTGTTTCGGTAGCATTTAAAACCTAATCTAACCTAGTATAAACTTGTACTGGACGCTATACGCCCACATGTCATCCTGCTTGGCATCCATCGAATTGACGTACTTTTGGGCAACCTCAGCTTTGACAAAACTAACGCTTAGATGAAAGCCACCCTCTCTGGCTTGCATGATTCTCCTATCTACAACGTATAAGGTGAACTGGCAATGGCTTTTTCTTCCAAAGGAGGTACGTCGGCTGATCCCTCCAATCCTCTACCATCTCGCACCGTACGTCAAATAGCCATAAAAGCCGAGCAATGATGAGACGCGTTTCGGCCATCGCTATACTGCAGCTATTGCCAGCGATGACTTCTTGTCGAGCCATACGGTATCAACAGTGGTCTTACCTTTGCCCGACACAGTTCCTAGGGCCAACAGAAAATGGTTGAGATACCTGTCTCTGATCTGCTACATGCCGCGGATCGCTACCCACCCAAAGCTCAGGCATAAAAGAATCCAGCAGCACGAAGTTCTCCGAGGATCGGTTGGCCGCCAGAGTGCTCACTTGGACAAACGTCTAAAGCCTATCAATCTGGATGTCACACGACCATGAAATTGGCACTTACTCCACCGGGGACCCATCGTCCGCAGATCTCTCCCTCGCAAAGGGGACCACACGTGATGATCCCTCAGGCATTGGTGAGAACAAATGTAGCGCTTCATGGATACCTACTGTCAAGCAATGCTAGAGACTTACATTATGTATCGTGAGTAGCCCCTAGTCGTCAAAGGTTTGCCAGATATCCTGCTTTAGACGAGCCATAACTCGTTCGTTGCGCGCAAGTTAGAAGTAGGTAAGCGCCGACAGGAGTGTCGTGACGATCTCAGTACCAGTGGCGACGAACGAAATCGCATTTATACGGATTTCCTGATCTGTTGTCTTCTATCTTGTCTTGTTGTGTTGGACGACTTGTGAGATCAGATCAATCTTATTGGTACCGAGAGCTATTCTCTTCTTCAAAAGTGTACAGTTAGTCTCGATGGAAAATTGCAGAACGAGCAAAATTAATCGATATGACACAGAAACCTCCAGGCAGAACGAAGCGATTCCTTCGACGCCGCACCAAATTAGTTGTGCCACTCAGTTAGGCAAAATGAACACCGAGAAAATGGCTTCAGCCTCAAGCATCTAAGCAGCATTCCGCGGCGTTGTGTCGCAAGGTTTAGGCAACCTGCATGCTCGTGTCATACGTTCGCTCAAGCTTTCGAAACTGTGCTCCTCCAAGCCAGATTTGCCTTTGACTACCACACGATCTCATTCTACAGATGTACCGCCTCGAAGCGCCAAAAGTACCACTCAAAGATGCTATTGCCAGCAGCGCCTTGGACTCCCACAAATATCTTGTAAACATGGTCGAAGATCATTGCTACGGAAAAAGTACGAAGTTAGCGGCGCTGTCCCGACCTCCACTGATCGTATATCCTAGCTGCACATGAAGGTCTCTTGGTACCCATTATTATCACCAACGATTCGGCAGCACTTCAGGATTCCGTTGAAATCATATAACAATCTGACACGTTTGACATCGACACACTCTTTCTGCGCCCTGCAGTTACTCGCAAGGCTTCCGTGGTTCTCGAACACACTAAATCGAGATCCAACGTTTCGGTGATTCACTTGTCTCTCCTTCGGAACAATACCGAAAGAACTGTCGGATATGCAATGACTGTGGATCCGTAGCGCTTTTACATCCTTCCACCACTGAGGAGGTACAGGAACACGTCCCTGGAATCCGGAGAGCGGATCTCTTGTCCGATACCCAGCCCACTGACGCCTGAGCCTGCACCTGTGGATATCGCAAAGCTGAAAGATGACAAGGATCCTCATTGGGTAGGCTACACAATTCTCTGACACTCCAACAGCTTTCTCAAGCCAATCACGCACTTTCAATTCTATTCTCCGATTCTGGCCGTGCCGCAAAGGAATATTACAGACGTGTGAATGGGATCCGAATCCATGCAGGAAAGCTTTACCACCGAGATGCTTGGCTCCGTGGCTGACCATTGGTATCGTATGTTGGAAAACTATATTCCTGGATCTGTGTGGAGCACCAGGCAGATGGCTCAAAATGTTTTACGAGCGGCTGCTTAGGGCAAGCAGATCGTGGATCACTCTACGCCAGGCTTATCCTATCCAGTCGAGGAATCTCGAGATCAAGAAATGCCTGCCTAAGGACGGAGTTCAATCACTGTTCACCAGAGCGCGAGCTATTGAGATCAGGAACGGACGAATCGACGCGTAGATCACGATTATGGATGAGAAGTTGCATCTCATAGCCCTCATCCACCAAGTCTGCCTTGCGATCAGGAACGTGCAGGTAGCTGACAGGAGTGCAAAGCACAAAGACGGCAAGCTCTAGCATGAAACGGTCTCTACGAAGATGCATATTTAATGGACATCCATGCTTCGTCATTCTTTAACACGATAGCTTTCCTTGCCACCAACCACATCAACTCAAGGTTCCAATCTTTGCTCACAGCTTCACCGCTCTTGACCGCCTCCAGCAGCTCCTCCATCGATTTTATTTCCTTGCACAACATCTGTGCATCGACAGTAGAAGCCGAGAAGCTTAGCGTTGCAGCCTTCTTGCGCGATATGCTCGACTCAAGAAGCACAGTAGCAGCAGAGATCACGCCTGCTTTCTTCCCTGCTTGAACTATGGGAGAAGGATGATTCAAAGTTGAAATCATTTCCAGGTGTGCTAATCGCATTAGGTCGGAACTTCGGCTGATCGGATTCTGGTGGCCATTCGGGATTGCAACCGAATACGACATGATAGTCTTGAGCAACGGAGTAGCCACACTGCGTTATTATCAGTGAGACACATCAACACGACGCACGAAGCATACCCAGGCAGCAATCCTCGAGCTCTCTTCTCCGCGATGATATGGTCTATAACGGCCGTTGCCATTGGTGTTTCCGGAAGAGACCAACTGTCGCAGGCGTCGCACTCTTGCCATTGTAGATAGCCTCCTGGCTCTGCGGGGAATGTTAGATTCGCGTGATAATTGAACGTTGAAGGCAATGATCTACTTAGCAGCTGTAGTATGTTTCCCACAACCTTCTCCAGTTCTAGTGCTTTGAGGACATAACTAATGAAGCGAACATTGACCAAGTCAAATTTCTCATGGTATTCTGAAGGAAAAGGCTTTGTCATGTCATGAACCATAAAGCTAATTCCGGGCTGGAGTTCCTCGGCAGGTGGGAATTGCTGTGGTGAGATGTCGAAGCCGACAAATGGATTTTGCCCGCCATCAGATGGGTGTTGGAAATTTGGGCTTGCGGCAAGCTGTCGAAGCCAAATTCCGGTTCCTGTAGCCACGTCCGCAACAGATCTGATCTTGGCGCAAGGTATTGAAGGATGAACTAGATGTCCATGGGATAGCTGGCGCATGAATTCATGCTGAGCATCGAGCCTCCTTGATTCTTCTGGATCCCTTCGGAGCATGTACTCTCCAGTGCCAGCCATCCAGATAGAGTGCGCCTGCTGTACGATTAAGCTGATAGACGTTGTGATGTGGAAGAGATCAGGTCGATAAGTGGTAGATGAGTGGAAGCGTGTTCCCAGTCTAAGATAAGCTATGACACTGAGACGTGGAAAGCCTCTATCTGATCGAGGTTCTATCACATGCTATATGCAGGTAGGAGTACATGGAACTCTGTATGCTCACCACTCACCCACAGAACCAGTAGCTGTCGGAACTCCGCTCAGCCGTAAAAGATGCTAAAGAAGCTTTCAAGTACCGACCAGTCGGAAGCTTAGATTGGCGAAGACAACGCGAACAAGGCACGGCATGTATACTCATGCTGTTCAGCTTTTGTCTCATCTTTGCACCAGGCGCTCTAGCTCGAAGCGGAAGGCGCAAGCTGCAGGAGGCATGCAACAGGCGAATGCTACAGCTCGAGCCAATCACCGTTCGTGGAGGGCTGAAACGAACGTGCGTCAATGGCGTCCACGTAGTCAGCCGTGAATGGTCAGCGAATCATTAAGGGTACCCTCTGCCGCCGCCAACACAAGCGATCAGGAACCGACGCAGGCCAATTTCCTCCTCCACCCTTCCTCGATACAGGAATAAAACCAATCAATCTCTCTATGAGTGTAGGTCGCAGCTCGAAGGATGCTTTGCCGCATGCATGCTGCAAACTTATACAGCAGGCTCCACCTAATCTGACTGCCTGAGCCTATGTCCAAGAAGTCTGCAGCAGACTCACAGGCCACTCCCAAGAGATAATCCTGAGTCTGCAATGCCTTGGAGACAAGGGTTAAGAAACTTAAGCTCCGATCAGAATTCTTGTTAGCCACCTACGGCCATACGGCTTAGTAGAACTGCGGCTATCAGCTAGACCTATTTGGAAATCTGATTGATTCTCACTCTCTCTATAAACCTCTGACAGTAGCGCAACATCCCGCTGCTCTAAGGCCCGCATCGAAAATTGGACGCCCTCCATGCGAGAGGTCCATCTTTATTGGCCCATAGAGGTTCAAGATCGTGGCGTATACACAATGGCATCACGAGAACAGATCCTACTTGATTTCGATAGCCATCGGATTTGCTACCTCCACCACTATTATCGCGATGGTTCTGCGAACTAGCACGATAAGTACAGAATATACCGATAGGTGGACGACTACGTTATCATCGCTGGAGCCGTCAGTCTTGCCTTGAGTGCTCATCTTTCTCTAGCTTGTTGATCATCGACAAGTTTTCCCTGTTGGGAACGCTGCCGTTTTCACAGTCAAAAAGTTGTTGAGCTGCCTTCATCAACTCTCGGCGTTGTAGGCGTCAAGAATGGCACAGGAAGATATTGGCCACTGTTCCTATAATCCAGCTCGTTATTTGGGAAAAGACGAAAAAGCCCATCACGCACTAGTCAATCTGCTAGATGCTATTCAGGTGTCATACCGATTACGCCGGGTACCAAATGTATTGGGTAGCAAACACGTTGATCAAGATATCTGTGCTCTTAATCTACCGCAGGATATTCGCTAGATCGCAGTTTCGTCTCCATATCACCATCTTTGGGGTCCCCGTGGTCATCTGGCTTCTCGTTGCCAATTTCGTCGCAGCTACTCAATGCACCCCGATCAGGAAAGCATGGTTGGTTGCGATGTTTGGACACTGCCTCGACCCTCTAAACAACATCCTTAGACTCCACAGCACGACTCTGGCCTTGGACATCATCATCTTTGCGCTGTCAGTGCATGCTGTATATCGCCTGCAGGGTGACGACGACAAAGCGTGGCATGCACTTTCTTACTAGGTGCACTGTTTGTCCCCTCGGTTTTCTGATAGCTAGAAACGGTGCCGACGTGCACTCAGATCTATAATCATTGCTATCATACGACTGATCGTCATCGCCACGGTAAAATAGCATATGTAACTTGTAAGCATGGAGAACCGTGAAAAGCGTACTGAGCAGAAGCATAATCACTGACCAGAAACCCAGGGTACACGAGCATCGGTAGCTGGACCACCATCGAGCCTGTCATCGAGGTCCTATACATATCTCTCCCTGTGACGGCCCCTTTCCTGCATCTAAGAAAGACGTTTCCAAATCTTCGCACCTCGATTCGCTCATCGCTGTCGCTGCCGCGCAGCTCGAAACGCAGCATCGCGGACGGCCAGTCTTACAAAATGGACCAGCCCAATAACGGCCATGACCTCGAACAGAACCGATGTGAGATAAATACCACAGCGACTCCCAACAGCGTGTCTGACCGGGACGACGTCCCTTTACGCGGCATCAAAGCCACGGACCGTTTTGAGACTTACCGCGGCGATGTGGGACGCAAATGACAGGGAGCTACTGTCTCTCCGCCTAGTTTATCTATACCAGAAACTGTAACACTTTCTGTCATTCGTTATACTTTGATTGCTTAAGCCGTCAGCTACCTCGCTTGCCAAAATGTATATAATAGAGGCCACCGGTGACTGGTATAGCGAAAAGGGTCAACCGGAAGGGTCACCAGGATCTACGAAGTCGTTGAAATCCTCTCAACGTAAGGGCGAGGACAAACGGAATGGGTGGGTGGGTCAAAAGAGACGAATGCAATGAGGAGGGAATGCAGGCGGCCGACCACCATATCAATAGTATGGTGGACGGCCAAGCACTGCCTTCTTAATCTTCCTCGCCTCTGGCACTAGCCCCCTTGTCTTGCAGGGCTCTCTCAAGACTTGTGGAAGTAAACGTCATTCTTGGCTCAGCGCTCGCTTCGGCACATGTCTTTACTTGGAAAGCGGCGGACGAACTCTGGATGATACAGTGCCTAAGGTCGGAAGGGTGTAGATGAAATGAAGGATAAAACTTTGCTGCAACGTGATGTGGCTGTCGGACTAGGTGCGCTGATTCATTGCTCTTTTATCACGATTTCAATTCGATGTCTCGAAGACTTAAATGTTGTCATAAGCGATGGTGTGGATACGTCGTTCAGAGGACTAAGATGGCTTCAGCCCACTTACATTTGCTGTTCTGCTCGTCTCCGTTTTCTGTGGTGAAACTTGTGGTCAAGGCCACTGATATTGCCTGGAAGTAACATAAGAAATGTACTGTGCCTTTCTGACATACCAGCACGAAGACGACGATAGATGGACCACATCACCTTAACCAGCGGAAGCCATCAATGCACAATCCTTGGTGACTGTCCCGCACGGGTCACGTATCACCACTGATCACCAGCGAGATTTTGCTGAAAAGACACCAGAGACAGCCGTATAACCGGAGGTGAGCATTTTCCAATAAGCTGCTTGACTACGTAATAAAGATGTAGGATTGAATATGATACAAGCCCTTAAATAGGCTTCCTTCTGCACAGGCTTACTTACGCAGTCTGCATTCGCCCTTCTTTGCATGCCGGCTGACCACCTACCTACATATATGGCTTCATCTGCTCATCGGACCAGTCCCAGAACTTCTCCGCTGTGCCCGTCCCGCCCTCCTTCTCGGGTTTCTGAGCAAGCATCAGGTCCTTGCGGATATCGGGCCCGAAGCGACCCCAGGGGAGGACTAAAGCTTTGGTCAGTCTCTGCATAATCTTCGACGTATCAACGATAATGAATACGTGGGTGATTCTAGACAAGGGTGGCAAAGGTAAAAGGTGAAAGACAGGAAATCGACATACTGAACGCGCCATTCTGCGCCGTCGTAACGTCAGGCGAGAGGCCAGCAAAGAGCTCGGTATAAGCACCCTGAATCGGCGGGTACAGAAGCCATCCCTGCAGAGTCCGTCAACATTGCCCAAACTCCTCATGGCCACTTCAAGCTCGGTCGAGAATGGGTTAAGACGTACCGTGAGTATCATGAGCCAGGGCTGAACATTCCTCTGAAGTGGTGTCTTCAGTGCCCCAGGATTGAGGCTCTGAGCGCCATGTATCAGCCTGGCCTCTATCTTCCGTTCTCACCATCGTTGCCCAACGATGGATCGAAAATCCAGGGCTGATATTGACTCACCACGCTGACAATGCCCTCACAACCCCACCTTCTCCCCGCTTCACTGCCCTAGAAGACGTTTCCTACTTTGCTAGCGCCGTACTTAGGCCAAGCGGCTCTATCTAGCTTACTATAGTCCATATTGCCCAGCTCCACGCCGCCTTTGGGGGAAAAGAGCGAGGCGGCGTTGGAGCTCACCCAGATGACGCGCATACTGTTTGCGGGTGCGGTTTTGGCGGTACGTGTTAACATGGGGTGGAGCAGAGCGGTGAAAAGATGGTGTCCGAGGCAGTTGGTACCCATCTGGAGCTCGTAACCTTGAGCGGTTTTGCTCCCTTGAGGCTGTTGTGGGGATGAAGATCAGCTATGAGGTTTTGAGAGGATGTCTAAAGAAATGAGATGCTGCTTAGAAGTATGTCTTTGCTGAGATGGCAGATTACCACATACGCTAGCAGGGTGCTAGTTCAAGGGGCTGGCTGAGCCAAGAAACAGTTGCTCTGCATTCTGTGGTTAAAATATATTGAGGAAACAACGAGGAATTAGATGGCCACTATTGAAATATGCTCAAAGCGATACAACTTCAAAAATACTATTCAGGTAGTCAGAGGGATTAGAGGAGCAACAAGAGAAGGCTTCCACAGAGCTTGCTAGGCCAATCAGCACCCCTCGGTGCCAGCGCTTGGGATAGCTGGTGGGTAGAAATCTCGAAATGGAAGAAAGGAGAGGTACGTAAGGATTAACGTATGAAAGCGATACTTATCGGTGCCATACCGGAACCATAACACCCGCATTGTTCCACAGCACATCCAGCCTCTCATTCGCATTCAAGAACTCCTCGGCCGAGCTTTTGATTCTTAGTGAGATCCCCTAGATCAAGACGCAAAAAGACAATATGCCCTCCGGAATCAGGCACTCTGGCTTTAATTTCCTCAATAGCCGCTTTCGCTTTGTCCTCCGAGCGTGCAGCAATGTAGACTTTCGCATTGCGCAGATACAGGATATATGCAAGCTCGAGGCCTACTCCGGATGTGCTGCCCGTAACGATAAAGACCTAGTGCTTTTCAGTATCACATCTGAGATATAGGGGAAGGTGGACGCTTACTTTGCCGGTTTGTTCGGGCAGGTTTTTCTCTGTGAATTTGGCAGTCGGCGGCCACAGTTCAGAGTATGTCTGCCCCATGATTCCCTAACAATTAGTCGATGTCACTATAACTTGCAAATGGTCTTCAATGTGCTGGGGGCACTGCCTAATGGTATAATTTAGGCACCAACATATTAAATATTGGCAATCAGTCCGCGCACTCCCACTTTCGGCAAGGAACACTTCCACTTTCGTAAATTCACTCCCAATCTCAGGATTGTGCTCGACCCTGAGAGGATCAAGGTTGTTCCGGTTCGAGCGACCAATAGAAAGGAAAGCGCAATCAACGCAACCACCATAGGACATGTGCGATAAAGATACTTTACATCACCTTTCCAACAGTAATCATTGGACCAATCGCGGGGTATTCGACGCAGTTGGCCTAAGTGAGCTTAATCCGTTTACCAGTCCTAAGGCACGTGTGGAACGCGTCCATCCTTACTGTTGTCTGTTCTGGGTGATTTGACTGATGTATGCCACGAAATCCACCACCCAAAATGATCGCTTTTCTAGGAACGGGACGTCACTCGTTGTTCGGGCCATCGTCATAAGGTACCGGTAAGACATTTTTCCGGGTGCCCCTACCTTACGGTCTCGGCACTTCTTCCAGCCGAGCCCTGGAGGGCTGGGGGGTAGGGCTGATGGCTGTTTCTCACAAGATCATGAATCGTCTACTTTACACTTGCAACACCACCTGTACACTTCATCAAATCACGATATCTCAAATGATCATGGAGTATCCATCCTCAAAGTGGAGACCATATTACTCACACATACCCGCATAAGATAGACTTCCGAAGATCATGGCTGCAGTGGCAACCAACTCATCTGTATTTTCTCTCTTCTCGAGTCTCTGTCCCGAGCTGCGCACCCAGATATGGCGTGATGCCCTGCCTGAAGGAATTGGACCAGCTCTGTACTCCTACAAAAAGGGCTGTTGGTGCCCCCGACGTCTCATAGAATCCGACGAGGGATATGACCCTAATAATGACGAGCTCAATCTGAACCTGGAATTCCGCCACGACTTGTTGGACAACGTCCAGTATGACGTACCGCTAGTCTTCGTCAATCGCGAGGCCTGTGGCATCGCTCTGGCCTGGGTTCGCCAGCAGAGTATCGAGATACGCCCCCGCAAGGATAGACAGCACCCTGTCTTTGTGCGTCCTTTTGACCCAACAAGCGATGTGCTTTATGTTGCGTTTGACAAGTGGGACGACTTTCTCACCGAGCAGTATGATCGACAATCTGAGCCGGATCTTTTTGAAAAGCTTGTCAACATTGAAGCGAATATTACGTATATCGCCGTGCCTGAGGCTTTGCTTCGGAGCGAGACCAGCTCACTAAACGAGATGATTCAGCTTTTCTCACGCATCGAAGTGTTATTCATTATTGTTGATGCACCACCGGATCTGCAGTGCGCGGATAACGACATCAAGGTGCAGCGGCGGTGGGAGCTCGAGAGCACACAGGGAGGGTCGTTTCTCTGGAATCTCGATGGTGGTGGCTTTGACTCAGGAAATAGCGAACCCATCGGAGATAAAACCCTTTACAGGCTGATAGAGGAGGCCAACAAACAAGGGCTGGGCAGAGAGCTTACCTATAACCACATCCGCAAGTTTGAGATCCGGCCTGTTTTTGCCGTCGGAAGATGAACGGGGCTTGCCAGCGTGGGAAATAAGCGCGATGGGCTCGAAAAAGACGAGCTTAAACAAGATTGGAATGAACGAGATAGGCTTTAACAAGACGGTCGACTTGAGTGTGGTCCAATTAGGCCGACTTTCCTCAACAGTCCTGACTACTTTTCGTGGGCGGGATGCGAACACGTTCGGCGATTACAACTGGGCCCTTGAGAAAGTCATTCGGTAAGCTTGCCTCGTCTAAAGAAAGTGCAAACGGGAAGATTATACTAATATATGTTGGCTGTCGTGACAGTCGAAACCTTTACACTACGAAAGTCGAAGAAGCTTTAGCGCATAGCTAGTCCTTCCTTGCCTTTCAACCGCCCTCTAGACGAAAATTTCATATGATCTCCCCTCTGGTTACCTTAACCGCATCCCAGAGCTTCTCCGTCGTCCGCATAACCTCACCAGGTAACGACCCCTTCCTAATCATCTCCACCGTCCCTATGACCTGCTCAGGCTTACTCGCTCCTAGAATGATCCTATCGTCAGTCCCGAGCGCAGAGTGATGTGCCATCCATCGAATCGCAACTTCGATCGACGTCAAACCCTGGGCTTTAACTCCTGCATCGAAGCTTCTCATGGCGGCATGCAGATCTTCAGCACCAAATAGTTTCTGCATTGGCTTGCCGAGCGGGTTGTCGTCTCCAGAGCGCGTGCCAGCGTGCTCATTGTTGACGAGAGCGCCGGTTAGAAAACCTGCTGCGAGGGGTCTTGGGCGTTGAAGTCAGCTATGAATCTTTGCTTGGTCGTAGCGCCATGAACTGCAAAAATTCGTCAGCGGAAGGAGAGCGACGAACCGAAAGGCGTTGAATGTCATTCCATGCTCCCGCAGCAGGGGCAAGAGTTTGGTCTCCATGCCGCGCGTCATGAGATTATAGTCCCCCTGGTAGCAGCTTGGCTTCTGCCAGCCTTTCTCCTCGCACAGGCGGAGCATCTTCTCGAGCGTTTCGGGCGGAACGTTGGAGACGCCCCACTGTCCGATTTCTCGCATGTCAGTCACGTCAATAACAAGCCAGGTGACCGCCTGAGCTCACAGCTTTACAGCGGCCTTGCTGGATCTGCGCATTGAAACCCTGGATTTGCTCCTCGAGCGCTGTTTGCGGATCCGCTCGGTGGGCGTACAAGACATTTACCTATCATCAGCCTTAAAATTAGGAATGTCTCTATTCCCCAAATCTCGATTCAAAAACCAAGACGGCCCTTACCTCATCCCTCTCCAACCGCCCCAAACTCGCTTTCATACTTCTCTCAATCGCCTCACCCGTCAAATCCCCACTTCCATCTTTCTGCGCATCGGTATACACCTTAGTGTCAACCACAAACTTCCCACTGAGCTCTTTGGTCTCGCCTATCAGCTCTTCTGCCCTTCCGGGCTTCATGGGAGGGTAGCGAGCGCCGGTGTCCAGACGGTGGATGCCGATTTTGCTGAGATTGGAGAGGAGAGCGTGGACGGATGAGGTGTCCTGGAATGCAGTCATGTCCATGCCAAAGGTGGCGGTGCCGAAGATGAGTTGGGGGGACATTGTTGCGGTAAGTCCTGTTCGATAATCCCACAGATTTTCGTAATGGTCAGAAGGCGTGGGCATCGTATCTTTGTTATAGCTTATTATTCTCCCAATTTGCCTCAGCTTTCAGAAATGCCAAGCCCCTAGCGGGTTGGTATGCTGACTATAGTCTGTCGCTGCTTGTCAGCCACCTGCCTGAAGGGGCTTGGCGCGACCTCTCTGACAACTGAGGCAACTCCCAATGTGGTTAGACAGCAGGATTTGTAATCCAAGCGGTAAGAGTCGGAAGTCCGATCAGCAACGGTGAGGGTATTCCATCCATTGGTCAGAGTGGGTGTGATGTACATTGTTCCGAAGGGTTTGCCTCGACAATCACAGGAAAGCTCATCGTTGCACCATCTCTCATTCTTTTTTGGAACAAACGTACTTTTGGATTGACGGTGACCTAGACTATGGCACACCAATGAACCTCCACAGCTAAAGGGGTAAATTGTCAACCCTGTTTCGATGGCACGGTAAACATACCCAATAAAAGACTCCAAGAAGGCATCAAGACATTTTATCTCGGAGGAATTCACGAGAATGGCGCCATGCCAGCGCCTGGGATCGGTTTCTTTGACCGAACACGCGACATGCTTTAGCTGTTTGTCTCTTCAGCATGATCCTAGTCACATTGTGGTCCGATTCGTATGCTATAGTGTGGGAATGGACTCTCGAGGAGTATAATCCTTGGTGAGACGATCCCTGGTCCATGTGTCCACGTGGACAGAGCGCAGAGGTCTCAAATCGGTTCAACTCTGTTACACCATCACGGATCTTCCAACCGGCCCGATTCCTTGGTCAATTTTGACCAAACGGGAGTTAAGATATATTTTATGACTAATCCGTGGAACTCGACGAGCTGACAGCGGGGAATTGGAATCACTCCTTTTTGCTAACAATGTTTGAAAGGTTCCTGGAGCCTCCGTAGCTCACATTCCGAGTTTTACTTTAATGCCTCAATAGAGATATTTCAGGCCGGCTTTATGTTCAGAATATGGCAAGCCAGGATTTTGATGACTTTTTCTGCACGCTCAAAGTAGATATACCCTACTAGAGTGTATGCGCTCGAGAAAGTTCGACCTGATACATCGCCACCGGCCCAGCTAAACGTTCGGCCTCTTCATACTTACTCATTTCATACCTCATCATTGCCAATTCCATGAGCAGGACGACATGGCGCATCAACGCGCTGGTAGCATACATCACGAATATCTGGATCGCTTCTAGTGCACTGATGAAGATCAACGAGGACAGCACCAGAATTCCGAAACCCATATGGATTATGGCGCATAGGGCTGACAGCCGGAGCAAGGCTTCAGACAAGACGTTATCTGCGCCCTTCAGTACATCTAGGAACGTCGTGGACCGTATCACAGACCTGATGGATGGTCTGTATCCACTATCCAATTGCATTCGAATCGCGATCATGCCCCATGCATGGACAACACCTGCGAGAAAACTCCAGGCTAGCGGCATCAACATAGCTGAACATCTTCAGCCGGAGATAGTACGAAGATTTATGTTCACAGAGTTGTGGACATTGTTGGCAATCGCTGCAAGGGTAACCACGTAGCTCGATACTTGTATAATTCTGCGAGCCCTGGCGCCCTGATGACCCAACCATGTCGACCATAGCCCTGCATTCCACGAAGGAGGCTGGGTAAAGAGTACATGAAGATCAACGTATCGGAACAAGCCGACGATGCTAACAGCCGGCGATCCCAGGGACAGAAGGACTGCCAGTAAAGGTCTGTACGTCGACAACGCAGCGACTTCTGCCACAGTAGGGCCAAAGTACACCAATATGGTAGGGGCGAGACCAAGAAGCACCTGGGCGGAGGCGAAATTCGATTGGATCGTCGGCGGAAGGTCTTTCAAAATACAATCAGCAACGCATGCGCAGGGGGCGTTACATTCCGGTGTCTGATTGTCGTGCAGATGATTTCTAATTTCTTGCTGGCAGGCCGCGGCTTGTTCGATCCAGCGGGCCTCGTATTTAGGGAACCAGACCTGCATTTTTGGTCGGACAACGGCTTGAGTAGGAAGTGTGAGGTATATAACAAGCTGCAATACCAGCATCATCCACACAGATCTCATTTTTCTTATTTCAACGCTCGCTCAACTCCGGCTTGTCTGCGAGCCAGACCAGACATGATGATGTACAACTTGGGTTATGTAGGAACGGCTGACAGCACACGCAGAGCTGCGTCGCACAACACAGCCGCACAATTGTCTTCCTGTCAGCCTTGCATTTGAGCATTCGGCATTTAAGGCCAATGAAGCTGACTGGTGACTTGATGTAAGCTTGGATGCCTCGCCGGCTAGAATTGCCAGGAGAATCGGGGAAAATTCCACGATTGGACGCCTGCAACGCATGTCCACTGGCAAAGAGTCAGTTCATTCCTTTTCCTCGACAGAGCATGGGACTTTGATATCGAGATTTACTCACTTGTGAACTCAAGAGAGATTGGCTCGAGTGGCTGTGTCTCATGCTGCGAGCTGTATTAAACCCTTTGCCAGTCCATCTTCCAGCACCGACTCAGGCGCTATAGTTCCTCCAACCTCTTCATCGAGTAAGTCGAATTCTCGGAACAATGCAAGAGACATACCATCAGCGGGAGTCGTACGGATAGCCAAGAAGAAGTCCATGAAAGAGGCATTCCCCCAACCGGAAACCACGAGCAGAATTGCGCACATTTCGCCACCGAGTCATTCCAACTATCCGACATCATGAGGCAATTTCCAAATAACCCACACCACACTTCTCATCTCCTTTACATAAAACCCTTCTTCTACCCGTCTCCCCTTCATCTCTTCCACCTCCCACAACCATCCCTTCACACCCTCCACCTCCCCCAAAAATGCATTTTCCCACAACTCTCCCCGTCCAGCTCCTCCTCCTCAGCTCCTTCACCCCTCTCATCAGCGGCGCCCCCAAGAGTCCCATCAATATTCCAGCCCAACCGCCGTTGCCGCCTACGCGGCACACCGTCCTTACAGTTCCTGAGGAAGGCCACGTGTGGCGGATGGGCATGAGCTCGGGCGAGACTGGTAAGGCGCTGCTCAAGTAATTGGTTTTTGGGTTTAGGGTCTAATAGTATGGTGCAGCTGTTGTGATTGCGTTGAAACAGATTGGTGCAATACCTCGCCTGGATCAAGGCGGGGAGGGAGCGGGCTTGTACTAGGTGAAGGGGTGGGTGGTGCCGTTGTGAACGAGGCGGCGAGGCATGTGATGGGTTTTGGACTCTCTTTTCGAAAGGGTTTGCAGTGTCATAACTTGCTTTTATTTCCCGAAAATTGATTGCGCTATCCCCAAACCGCATACCTGCCCTCTGTCATTTCCTCGATAGTTTGCGCTTTACTCCACCCATCCCCATCTCCCTGCCGTTACCACCAGAAAGTACCTTATCACCTCCCTTCGCTCATCCCTATCCATCATCAAACACTCTCAAACAACTCTGATCACTCACCATTCGCTGGTAATGTTTCCTTGATGCCCTTTGCTCTATGAGATGAGGAATATCCACACTTATGCGCTACGAAATTGTAAACCAACCCTCACGCACAGTACCGCTACCACCACAAAGCACTCACCGGACAAACTCCCTTCACACGACCGAAAATAACACCTCCTCGCCTCCCCTCTGACGCGCGTTCTGCCACCATCTCGCTCGTGAGCCCATCGTCGACACCAGCGGCACAGGTCTCCCGATCCAGCTCATCAGCCATCAAAGTTCTCAGAAACCGTCTCAGCAGCTCCAAGCTTCTTTACTCAGCTATCAGTAGTCGCCCGCTACACGCCAGAGGGGAGGGAACACGTAGTTTCACCCAACTTGCTTGTTTCTCGCTCCATGTCAAGTTACATTTCGTACTCTGATATCCATCCAATACTCCAAGGATCTTGTCAGACTTCTCCAAAGATCGGATTGCGAAGGCCAGACATCTGTGCGGGGACTGATTCTGCGATATGCCGGCGCAGGACCCACAGATATTACGCACGAGTGGAAGGGCGTAGTTGGCTACGCTATGGCCGCATCAGGCTCTGGAGGGGGCCTGTGAAGGCCGAAGGCAAGTAACTTTCTTGATGTGAAGATCTGGGAAGACGAGATAGACGTGTAGCTGCGGCTTGTCTCCGGTGATGACTTCTGCGAAGCGAACATGGGCGTGGCTTCTGGTTTTCACCAGCATGGTTCAGCAGGTTCGGGTGACTCGAGGAAGTATCTCGTCAGGCATGAAGAGCGAGACCGACGTGGGGCTGGTACGCGGAAAGTGACGGAGCTGCGAGCATGGGGTTCGGGGGTCGCTGCCATGCTAAATCAACATGGAGGTCGGCTTGCACTGCCCCTTTGATCTCGGCGCGTTCGCAGCACTTGCTCCTGTCGTGTGCCACTCTTGTGGTACCCAGAATTCTTGAACAAGGGTGTTCTGGTAGCTAGCGGACTCTGAGCTCGTGGTAGAGGTTGGGGTAGAAAGGGCATTGACGTTTCGTCCTCATTTAGTTGTGAAGTTGGTGTTCCTCTTTTTACAGTCACTGCGTTGGGACAGATACTATGCCTTGAGAGTTACAAGAGATGCGTTGGAGTTTACTTACCGTTGAGCTGCGTGGTATCTTACTGCGATTATGATGGCTGTGACAATGATAGGCCAAGGATGGGAGGGACCAGAAGGCAATTTTTGAACATCCGGAAGACGCTGGGCTTGGATGTTGGCTGTTATTTGAACGGAAGGAATACGTACTGTGGAAGCGAATTATGAGAAAGGGAGAAGAGAAATGAGAAAGGAGAAGAATTGAGAGAATCAATTCTACAACCATTGGTGTTTGCAGGCGTATCGACAATCATGGTTGATAACTGATTTACCCATTGTTTGATGCTTGTAAAGATTACGGCAAGATTGCAACGGAAAAGCACGGCAACAGTTCGCCATGAGTGCTCCTGTCAGAAAAGGATCTTCTTTTGGCCGTTGAAACAATTTCAAGCATGTCCTTGCGGACAGAGAACAGAGCTACAACGCATGAAACGAAGCTGATAGCTATGGGCTTGTAATCTGGCCGCGCAGTGTTTGCTTGCTTCGATTTCGGACCTGCCCAAGATATGACATCGCTCTCGGGGGAAGCTGCATATAACCAGCCTCCTACGAAAATCGAGGATGCTTTGTGGGCTTGCCGCGAGTTTTTTTGGCTAACCAAAGGTCCTTCTAAGTAATTGAATGGGAGTTTCGGGAATGAAAGAGATTTCGATATGAAACATTATCGAGTACTTGCAGAAAGCGCCTCTTAGCGATCTCAACCTTCATGGAGCGATTGCTGAGCATCTTTCGTAGACAAACGCGTTGTGATTTCTACATCTGTAGCCCGATAAGAGTCATCGTACGGGACAAAGCTTGTGCTGGGACAGGATAAGAAGCGGTCATTAAACGCTTTCTATCCCAGATATTAGCGGAGTGCCGTATAGATAGACAACCTGGCCTACACTATTGATTGGCAATCCGTCCAATTGGCTCTGCAAGAGCAAGATCGAAGTTATCCCAGCTATATACCGTCGTAAGTCCGGTCCGCATGCCTTGGGCGATTGTACCATGAGGGGTGTCAAACGTAGGCAAATTGGGGAAGAACTAGCAGGTCTGTGACGTCAGACATGAACGTTCAAGCCGGGTACGGCGTTCAAGGACTTCCGAAGACGTATAGGATGGGTTTGAAACCAAGAATTGGGGTTGCAACTAGATAAGATAGAAAACCGCTCGCTTGGGCGTTGGGGCCTAGTAACACAGTTGCTTGCTAGCTAGGAAAGGACTGAGAATACGCTACATGGCATTTTCGGGTTCAGAGAGGAGGCTATCTAAATTGAGTGATGGTGATTACTTGAAAGGGTTCAGTCTGAAATAAGGCTGGTAAAAGGACGAATACTAGACGGTCTTAGGCGGTCTGGATCTTTGTGGTGATGCAGAACACCGGGAGGTAAAGTTTCGAGAGATTCGTACTTGCTGCGTGAACTGGGCTACTACTGGACAATGGCGGGGATAAGGGCTGCTTGTAGAGTAGGACAAGGATACGATTATTGTATCTCTCCCCTACTGGTCCAACTGCGTTCACACAGGTTGGCATACTTGGGGATCGATGGGTGCAATCTTGATAAGTTCCTCCACAAAAGTTCCACAGATTAATGTGGCCCATTGAATGCTATCGAAGGTCAAGGTAATGGTATCTTCGCAGACGCGACTTAGGGATCAACGTACTGTCGACTGTAGAGACTGGCTTTGAAGTCTCGGAGCTGATGGAAACCTGTGTGCTATCTCACTCTTAAAGGGTGAAGAATCATGAGATTCGTACTTCACATTCTGTCCGTGATACACAGTTGCGCACCGGGAGAGAAGTACAAAATTGCTCCGTGGCACCGCGGCCTGTGAGAGAGCTGCCTAATAAGCTTCGCGAAATTTTATCTCGGTGTTCGCAATTGATCCCGACTAAGCAAATGTAATGTATCTTTGACGAGGATGTACGGCATCTTCGATCGGATGTTCGAGGCAGTGATAGTTCGAACAGCTGGTGCTGGTTTGGTTCACCTCCTCGAATGCGTTGTTGGCAAAAGGGAAACAAGATCACTGAAGTCCAAGCAGTGCGAATGCTGAGTCTCTCATTCCGTAGCTGATTATGGTGGACCGGTTTGCAGAAGCTAGCTTAAGGGAGATGAGGTAGAAGCATCTTGACAGCGACGCTCTCATGGCAAAAGGCTGCTTCTGTAGGAATTCGTGAGGTAGGGCTAGTCACGTCTAGCGAGATTGTTGTTCGCCAGAGATCTTGGTGGTGGATAGGTTAAATCAATGTGGTGCGGCAAGCAAAGTGTAATCGCTCAAGCAGGTATTGTGATGTTTCCAGCTACATTATCGATATCCAAGGGTGAATTCCCTGGTGGTCGTCTTGCTGAGATTTCTGCTAACCGGCCGGCCCTGGCTGTACAAGACCATATAAACCGTACGCTTCGTTCCCACTCCGGATCTGGTCCCTCGCTCGAAGCAGAAGGCTGGTGACGTCGTCAAATCCTTGTGGACCGCCACTTGACTGAAAGAAATGCACGGATATCTTGTATATTCGAGCCACAGGTCGGGACTATAGCGTGCGATGGATCAACGTAGTGTTATACAAGCGCTGGTGTGGTTCATGGCACGGTAAAGAATGTCAATGCTCTTGCTATAGCCGAGCTTCTTGCGATCACCAGTGGCGCTGTTAGTATAGTCTGACTTGTGGCCAGCGTCGCCAGACACGTTGATTTCTGCAGCGTGCAAAATCTTTCTAGAAAAGCGTGGCAAGGCATCGCTAAGCTCACGACTGGCAAGTGTCAACAGCCAGCGTCATTGTGGCTTCGTCTTCCGTTATAGTCATGGAACAGCAATCTCTATTTTCGGGGCCTTCCCATGCGACACGCTTCCTTGCGCTCCCTCGATTGAAGCGCTCTCCGAGCTACCTCGCCACTACCTTGTAGTCGTGCATACTGCGAAGAGTGCTTAAATTATTAAAAAGTCCACTTACTTGCCGCATTCTACCCTGTTCTCAGAAAGTAACGTTGATTCTATTCGGTGTGAAAGCCTTCCAAAGCCCGCTGCACTGCGTGCTACCGTTCCTGTCCCAGTTCCTCTTAGCTGAAGCAGCAGCCCTCAAAAAGCCTCTTGATCCTCCTACACTCACTTCCGTCGATCACATTTTATTGCCGGATGTTGCTTTGAACTCTACCTATATTGGCGCAATCGATGAGACAAAATTCAGCACCGAAATTAAGTATGGATCCACCACACTTCCTGCGACTTCGGTACTCATGATCGCCGTGAATGCGATGGTGCAACTTGCTTTACAGGATTTCGAAAGCAAGATGGCTCGAAAGGTCTTCGTGCTCGACATTCCGCGGTACGCCAACGTCGAGATTACAGTTGGCCCGTGGGATGAAGCACCTGCTACGACGATGCCAGCAGGATTTGCCGTCATAGGACTCTACCAAGCCATGCTCAGTACCCTCCGCGAGCCTACTCAACGGTTCAGGAATGTCGAAGCCACCCTTGTATACAATGAAGTCAACGTTGGAAGGCTCTGGATCTGGAGGCGTCCTGGAATGGTCTACTTGCCAGGACTCGACAACTCATCCTTGAGCGAATCTACCTTACCCACGTCCTCGGACGCAGCCAAGTCCTTGAATGGCACGGAAGACCTCGTTGAAACAGCAAACACAGCATCACTTCCGACAGCAGCCTTGAACGATCCGCGCCTCCATATTACCACTATCCATGGGTTGGATACCTTCACCATTTACGAGCTCTTCATCGCAGCCCTGACCTTTATGATAGTGGAAAATGTCAAGCCCCGAACCAGCCGGGTGCGGGGTTTCACCATAATCGTTGATGAACCACCCATCACAACCGCCAGTCAACCCATCGCGATAGCATTCAGAGAGCTAGGCAATCCGCCACGTACGCCGGTAACCCTGCCTTATCTTCAAACAGAATGGCTCATCAAGGCAGTCGGAGGGCTGCCGGCGCAGACGCTTGGCAGCGGCGTTTTCAAAGACGTGATTTCTATGGCGTTGGAGGTCGATGATGTGCTGCTTACAAACGGTTAGATGGTGAGAAAGCAGGGCCCCAGTTTGACGGCTGTGGGAGGGATAAGTGCGAATGCGACGACGGCCTAGACTCGCTAGGATCACAGAAACTTTGTTGTGGCTACTGAGGAGGACTGTCGTATAGTCACAAGCGATTTCGACGGCGCCTAGGCTATATAAGCGTTACTTTTTAATACCATCTTGACAGAACGACCCTGTGCTGTGGGTGGTGCGAGAGGTGAATTTGAAGCCCTGGAAGGAGGTCTGCTGACTAGATCACGCTGGCGCCGTGGTGCATAAGGAAGGCGCGTCACCTAGGTGACACCCAAGTTTTCTGCCATCTACAATAAGCTAGAATATCGTGGGACTGGAGGACGCAGGCTGCATGATGGCTTGTAACTGCAGCCATGTAAAGGATGTGAGGATTTTGTCTTGCGTGACCTCGATGACGAAGAGTCCATAGTACGCAGGATGAGAAGGGTCATCTAAGTTGGCGACAAGTCGTAGAAGAATACTATGAAGTCTGTAACTAGGAGTTCAACATCCCGCCGTGTCCCGATGTTTTTGGCTCGCTTCCAGGCTTGATGGATTGGTAGTGAGAGCCTTTCGAATAAGGTGGGTTCATGTTGAAAGCAGCTCGAATGCATGTTGCATCCTATGCGCTGCTAGGGTGCTTATATTATGGGGTAAAAAGAGCAAATTTTGGGGAAATCTCAAAATCGAAGAACGTGACCAGAAGCGACATATAGCTAAAGAGGTAAACAGCCCAAGCATATCATGTAGTGGCCTCCACACCCCTCCACTGATCTCAGTGGGGCTTTCTGGGAAATGGAGAGAAAACCCCGTGTTCGCTGACGCAGAGGATGCTTGGAACAAAGTGACTTCAGTGTTCGACTGGTCCATGATTTTTTGTTCTTGACATTAATCGCATGGCACGTTATAGAGCGAAGAAGCTGTAGACGAAGAGGCTGATTACATAGACCATGGTAAGAGAGTAGCAAAGTGTGTGACCTCCGAACGTCTGATCCTCTCCGGGGTCCTTAACTTCGTCTGGATACAACTCGTCGGACGGGGTCTTTCTTGAGAAGCTGCGAGCGGTTGGGGATCGAGGGTGGTCGGAAGGCACAGCGTGTGGGAATCAAGAATGAGTTCATGCACACAAGCCAAAGCACGGGCGGCCAAGCCATCTGAAGCACAAAGTCCATCGATAGCGATTCGTAGCCATCACGCGGGCGCTGGATGATGGCATAGCAACTGTGCGCGAGACCGACTGTACAGGGCAGGATGTACACAAGATGGAAGCAGACATTTTCTGATCGAAGAGTATGCCATGCTCTACGCAGACCTGCAGCATCATGGCTAGGCAGCGGCTTTCTTTTTGGTTCGCCCGAAGAGCCCGACGGTGTGAATTGGAACGTCTCATTCTGGAGCCACGTGGGCGAGAAGGCACGAAAGATAGTTGCCGCATGATCTTATTGGATCAGTCAGTGCTGAATCTCGTGTCGGGTTATATGGAGCTGCTACTCACAGGGTGCAATCCAAAAATTGATGTGGCCTTCTGATATTGCGATCCGGTAGCCACAACACAGTCATCGAACCACTCAGTGATAATGCAAGCGCATACCAGTTGGACGAGTCTGCGGAGTTCCTTTTCGTCTGAATAGAGAATCAGAGACTTCTTAGTCGAGATGGAGACCAGCAAAGTGCCCATGCCGACGGCGGTAAGCATGTTACACAAAGACAGAATCACGTAAATGAGCCCAGTAACACGTTGACGCAGCCCCATTCGTCTGGCTTTGGCCCCGTAAAGGTAAAAGCGCATAGCAATGGCTGTCTGGATTCGGCCTACATGCTGCTTTCGTCAGCTTGACCCCTTTAAAATTATGATGGCGCAGAAATGCCTACCCATCGTCCCTGCTATTTGACATGGGCTTTGTAAGACTCGGGTACCCGCCCGCTCTGTAATGTCTCATCGATATAGATTGCATCCCAACCTTTGCCCAATAGGACGTTACTGCAATACATATCCTCGCCAACAGACTCTGTGGGGAAGCCGCCAATGTCTTCCACAGCAGCGCGGCGTAAAAGGTAGCCGGATCCTCCACACCATGTGCTACCCGTCGTTTCCTTCAGTGCCTCGGTGATCTTGAAATTGACGTCGAGGCCTTGCATTAAGGGGTCTTCTGTCGGGACGTCGTAAAATCGCTGCTCGAGCTTAGTAAGATCGTACTTGCTCGCGGAGCAAGGTACATATCTGAGGCGGCTGCGCAAGAGCCAGCTTTGGATTCCTCAACATGTGAGGTAATAGCGCTCGAAGCCACTGCGGGTCCGGGATCATATCCGCGTCAAGAGCTCCGATGAATTCCGCCCCACCTCCAGGTAGAGATTCAGTGTAGCTGAAGGCATGATTAAGGTTGCCAACCTTGAAATGATGATTTTTGCCTTTGAATCTGGCTAAGTAGAACAAATTCTGACTCGTCTCCTTAAGTTCGCGAATGTTTGTGCCGAGTCGATCTGATGCAGCATCGTTAAGCACAATCACACGGAAGAAATGAGTTGGATAGTCGATCGCACAAGCGGCTTCGGCAGTGTTGCTCACCATTCCATCGTCCTCCCCAGCGCAAGTAATGAGAATGTCTACACGTGGCAGATCATTATCTCCAGAAAGTCTAAGATGTCGGGCTCTGTTCCGTCCGTAGAAAGACAGACATCGGAGTGCGTGGTTCAAAAAGCCAGGAACTGTCGTAGGTCAGTGCGGATGCGTATATGTAAGCCACCCTCAGAGATACTCGACTCACAGAGTAAACCCCACTCCGCGACGAAGTAGAGGGCAGAGTTGAGCACATTTCATGCGTCATTGCGCGTTGTGAGTAGAGATTTACAAACGGAATGCGAAATATAACAAGAGGGTAGAGATGGACAGCAATGAGGAAAAGGGTAGGAGATGTAAGATACGATACTTGATATCTGCCAGTTCGTGAATTCCGCGCTCGTACATCATTGTGCGAGAGTCCAGAGGCAGTTTTTGCTAACGTGACTGGAGAGAGAGTCCAGTTTACCTTGTGGTGGACAAATTCCACAGAAACGTTCTACGTCACAGGAGTTGTACGTCATTTCCAACCGCACGGCAGTATGAAGCATGTGTCATGCCATTGCCGCAGAGCGACAGTGGGAACGGGATGCTCTTCTCCATGTGCTTGTACTTTGCTTCTCACCTGCTATCTAGTCACGGATTGAGGATCCGCGTTGTCAAAACCTTGCCATCTCGCCGCAACTTGCCTCAATTTCAGAGGAGCTGCGCCACACCCCTTCGGATTGGCAGGCCCGCTTGCCGGCCGAAGACGGCGATGGCACTAGGGGCTTAGCATCACGATTTGAGAATCAAGGCAAGACTAGACGGCTGGCCGCTGGATAGAGCCAGCAACGTCGAGGTGCCTCTTACTTGTCCAGGTGAGATTACCTCCGCGACAATAGTTGATCTATTATCTTCTGGTATCCATCTGATAAGTGTAGAAAGTCAGAGAGAGGATTGTTGTGGCCTTTTAGAGGTAAGATCCGGGGCAGCCCAAACGTCCAGAGAAATGATGAGTACGAAAGACATTGCAGGATCCAGTTTTGTAGCCTTTGACATGATCCATCTCTACTAAAGTAGGCTTGAAAGCAAAGGAGACATAGGCCCCATTATGAGTCTCCACCACACTGCCCCTTTGGGCCAGAAAGCATTAGCACGGCAATTCGATGGCCGGAATTGGGGTGCTTTTTCATGGCTTGAGTCAAGCAATTTCGACCAAGGCTTCCGCCAAATGACGATGGTTCGTCACCTTCCAAAATTCTAACAATCATGGCCGTGCCACTCATCCTATTCCGTGCCCTCCTCAACAGCGGAAGTGTCAAGCTACGATAGATCGAAGGATCCGCGGTGAGTCGATCTTGAGGCTTGATTACGATGCGTCTGGATTCTTCAAATAAGCCATTGCAAAGCTTAGCACCAACCGGCTTCTCTTTCTTGCGTTGTACTTGCGAGCCGGTGCGAGGCTGCAATTGCTCGTGAATCGCCCCAAGTGGTGTCCATCTGTTGCACCTACCACGCCTTGAGATGTATCGGTGAAATACGGTACGGTCATGCGAAGCGTGGTGTTTCATGTTTCAGCTTTTGCCGATACATGTACACCAAGGGTCCAGAGAGCGTTTCTAGATGTAGCGGACCCCACAACATTAAATACCAAGCTCGAACCGAAGCTTATAGTCAGGATCATTTGTCTAGTGCGGGTAGGTACTTTACTTTATATGGCCCAGATTCGGTCAGAGCAAAAACAGCCAGTCAAGTGCTTATTAGGTTTGGCTCAAACTTAGGTGTTATACAAGCTAGCCTTCGCGGCTTCTTCCTTCCTGCCCCCCCACCTCCTCTCTGTGGGTCAAACAGTTTTCCAGGATCTCGCGTTGCTAGTGCAGAGGGGTGATGATATAGTGTCAAATCAGTCTCGGCACTCAATTGACACCATCGAAAAGAAGCTCGTGATCGAAGAAGTAAGAAGTCCGGACTATGTGAGCTCTTGATACAGAGCAATCCCAGAGCGGCAATGAAAAGGATGGCATTTAACCTCCCGTTATCCCCGTCGCAACTGCGGTCCAGAGTTAAGAAAAATCCGCAAATGCGTTGAAAAAACGCCAGCCGCTATGAAAGGGTTGGGATCCCAGCTCACGATATCTCTATTGCGTCCAGACTAAAAGACTCCGTAAGTGCATTGAAAATACGCCAGCCGCTTTGCAAATCGTTTGTGATGCGCTACCCGATGCCACGCCGAGGTCAGGTTTCCCCTGAAGTTCCAGGTTGGTTCGTACTCCGCAGGTTGAGTATTGTAGGCCTCATCGACCGCCTTTACGATAAAGGACTTCCCAGCCTGGTGTCTTGGTAAAACCCATCTCCACCTCTTCCACGCCCAGGCCTTCGTCCCATGGCTTTCATCGGGGAGTAGATGGGCTTGATGCCAAGTATGTCCGTCGTCAGAACTTACATCAACCCGTATAATCCTGCGCCCACCACCAGAGAAACTATAGCCTTCAACGATAATAGAATCCTCATCTAAGCCGTAGCCTTCAAGCAGACTACGGTCCCGCTCTGAGTCCCGCGACATGACACGAAGACTGGTAATAGCGCTCTGGACCGGCATCTCCTGGATCGCTGGCGCACTCGTCCAGTCCGGGTCCCCACTTACATTGGATCCGAAACATTTGTAGTCACGCTGCTGCCATTGACTCGGCGATTCCTCGTCCGACAGAGTGACTCGATTCACCCATTTGACGCTGCGAGCGGCCACGTTTCCGGGGACGACCAAGCGAAGGGGGTAGCCGTGGTCAGCGGGTAGTGGCCGATCGTTCATTGCGTAGGCGAGAATCACATCACCACGTTTGTCCACGGCTTTGTCGACTGGGATAGAGGCGCCGTAGGCCTCTGCGCCCATAAACTGCGCGTGTTTAATATCGTCCGGCGTATCGTTCACCGGAAAGCCAGCGTCTTCCAGCACATCGCGAAGGCGCACGCCGGTCCACTCACTATTGGAGATTGCACCCGATTGCCACTGGATGCCATCTGTTGACCGTGCTTCACTGGTCATGTGACTTCGCCTATTGCCGGAACACTGCAGCGTAGCCGTGATCTTCACCGCCTCGAACTTATCTATGAGCTCCTCCATCGAGTACTCCTTCTCCTCCCCGTCCGGCAACTCGATTACTAGCTTATGTGTTGCGGCATCAAGTTTTGGCACCCACATGTGATGCCGCACATAAAAGGTCCCTGTCGGAGTCAAAAAGGTACCTAACTCTTCTGCAGGCGTCTCGGCATTATATGGACGCTCGCTGTGCATGACTAGTCGCTTGTCGCGCTTCGGATCGTTTTCGAATGGATCGTCAATCATATCACTAGGCACCTTCCCTTCGACCAGATCCCGCGGGTCTACATCGCCGATGTAGTAGCCTTCGAGGATATCGTAAACGTCCTGTTTCTTGTGGATCGTAAAGATGTCCCAGTAGCGGTCGATAGCGCCGCCAGCGGCGCGCAGAATCACTTCACCACCTGGATGGCTCGGGATCCATTCGGTGATATCGTAAACTTTCGACCCTTTCGTGACCCACTTCTCGGATGCATCTCGATCGTGTTTCTGTACGTCGGTAAAGCGGAAGATGGGACTGTGAGATTCGCTAGGAGGAACCTCTGCATGGATCACTGGAGCAGCGAAGGAGATGGCTCCTACTGAAGCCACTAATACGATTGTAGTTGCAATTACCTTCAAGGCAAGAGAAGTAGTAGGCCTTCGATATATTGGTGCTGCTTGGAGTGGAGGCAGCGTATTACGATGTCTGGGACTGGGAACAGGGGTTCTCAGATGTCGAACGCGGTCCGCGACGCGCTGACGCGGTAAAGCTGTGCCTCTAACAACTGTTTGAAAGAGACGCATTACTGCTTCGCTGATTCTTGGGATATCTTATGACAGTGAAAGAATGACTGTGCAAGAGTCTGCGGAAGAATTGAGAGCGACAGCGATACGCTGCATCGGAAAAGACTGTCGGATAGATGGAAGCGAACAAAAGTGAAGTGCAGCGTGATCACGGGACACGGGGCCTGCGGATATTAGCGTACTTTATTTCATGTCCATCCGGAATGCTCGGAGGCATCAGTTTAACCGTGCACGATCCCCTAGACCCCTAATGCGGTCAGGAAGACAATGGCCCAGCATCCCGATCCCGCTACCTTTAGTCTCGGAACATTGACATGATGTGATAGTGCGCGAAGGTGCGAAGAAGGATTGAACTCTGAGATCAGCTCCTTTGATTGAGCCGGACGGGGCCGGCCCCGCGGCCATACTAGACAGACGCCATCCTGGTGTAGATGGTGGTCACAGAGAGCCTCTCTGCGACACAGTGTTCTTCCGAGACGTGCAACTCACAAAGTCGAAGACAAAGTAGTGAAAAAAGCAGAATACAGCACGGCAACCAGCGACTAGTTAGGGCAGGGAAGCGAAGCGCCTATGAGGAGCTTGAGTCTACGACTCGGAGCTTCGACATCGCTAGGCACGTGTGGAAATAAGCACGGCTTCGAGAAGAAGATTGCCGAGGGCTAGTCGATCAAAAAGAGTGTACATCTCAAGACAACTGATTCAAATGAAAAAACTGCTGGCGCAAGTCTATGGTTTAGCTCGGATGTCAGAGCAGATAGAGAGGTCAACAGAGAAGCTGAATAAGACTTGAGTGAGCAAAAGGGGAGGTTTGTTTGTGAACAGCCTGAATAGGACTGAGACGGAAAGGAAGTGGCAATTACAGGCGACAGCATCCAGAATAACGTGACGACTGATTGCAGACTGACCTAGGGCAAAAAGGTGGAGTTCCGTTCAATGAATATGCGGGCGACAATTGACCGGGCCAAAGGTCAGAGAGAGCCAGGCATGCTCCGTTCAGCCTCGCGGGAGGGTACGAGTTAGAGAAGGAAAGGCCGTTAGTGGACCCGAGCGGTGGGAGGCACCAAACTTGCGCAGACATTCGCGTTGGGTCCAGAATAGCGTCATGTTCATTCGCTATCTCGGTGCAAATACATGAGTTCCATCGCTTTCGTGTCTTCAGCAACCCTCCTGTATGTTCGTAATACTCGCCGAGGCCAGTAGCTTCAGGTGTCGGCTGTTGAATGATTCCTCTCCTGATGGGTGCTTGCCATCTTTCCCTTCATGTTCCCCGGCTAACCTGCTTAAGTCTTCTCGGGCTTCACTAGCGCACGGCAGAACCATGCCGGGAGTCAATCCGCCTTCGCTGCCATTGGAGGATATTGGTTTCCAGCTTTCTCGACCTTTGGTTCACAGGTGCACCATTGGTCTTTGGAGAGCTTGTCCATGACGGAGGGGACGTGGGAGCCACAGCCCCACCAGGAGGACTTCTCTAGACGGGAACCGTAGTCAGCCAGCAGGATCAGGGCCAAAGGGAAGAAGGGAGTGGATGGGGAGGGGTACGGCATGTGGTGCAGGTTCCTGGTTTGCACATAACGAATAGTTTCAGAGCTCAAGTGGTTGGAAGAGAAAACTTCGATAATGAGTGCTTATTATAGGAGTGCCGCCGAGTCGGAGAGTTGGCGATGGTGGTGGCGGCGGGATGAAGAAAGCCGAGAAAGGGGGGGACGGATTTGGATCTTATAGGGCGAAGGTTCAATTCGCAAGTCTCCCGTGATCCAGATTTTGCGTACGTCATCTCATGTAAAACCCCGAAGTCCGTTCTACTGGGAAGATCAGGAGCGGGCATGATAAGTCAAGGTTCTTTCAGCGGGCACCCTCCGACCGTAAATGTGTAACCATGCCCATGTTCAGTTAGCTGAAGTGACAAACCAAGGAGTGTAAAAGGTAGAAGTATTTTCGCAGTCCCCGGCAATGACCCCCCCAGCCGCAATAGGCCTAGCCTCGCTTGGAAGCCCGATCATGAAGCCCGACTTTGAGAGATTGTGGCTATTACGGCCGGATAACTCCCCAGGCCTGACTGCTCTCTCGAGAAAACCAAAGTAGACTGCGACTTATCAAACCCAATGTCGACGCCTTGTGAGGCCAGGCCTGGGGACGGCGTGGATGACGCATCCTTTCCACTGAGCCCACGACGTAAGCCTGTATCTCTACTGGCTTGCACCTATTGTCGATACAAACACTTGAAGTGTGACGCCAAAATTCCCACCTGCAGCCGATGTCGACTGGACAAGCGCGATTGCCAATACCTCCAGTCAAAGCGAGGCCACAAGCGCCCAAGGAAACCTCTCGATACCACGCAGCCTCCAAGTCAGTCCGGTCGAGATGAAGGACTTCTCATGGATGTCGTGGATTCGCACGACGACACCAACAACATCCTAGCCGTCGATCAGATTTTCAGTGACGGTGAGTATCAAGTGCCATGGTGGATGCAGAATCTTTCACCCTTATTGCGCTTTTCACACGTGATGGTCAACATCTTGCCCTAAAGTCCTGTCCCAAGTCAGATCTCAGCTACATCACATGACACGATGGTGATTCTCATCTAGCAAGACCATCCCACTCGCATCCTACGATCAGATACATACCAACTGTGCAGCTGATCAGTGCTTGTCAGCAGACTTTCTTGGGCATCGAAATCGTACAGATCCCGCACTGCAAACAGCATCGACGCTGAATGCGACTTACTCGGTGCCGACGCTGTCGGAACCTACCATGGATCTACCTCTCGCGATTCCGGGTTTCGCATTGCCTTCGATCTTAGATAGTTTCAACTCCCATCAAAGATACTTATTCGACGGCGTTTGGGACTGGTTTGATACGATCAACCCTTCACTGGCACCCGAGTATAAATACAGTAGCGTCGCATCTAAGCGTCTCCTAGAAGTCTATTACCTTCATTTCCACGCAGCGCACCCCATCCTCCTACCTGTTCGGCATCGGACCAGGCAACTTATCAGAAACTACCCACATTACCTCGTAGCAGTCATGCAATGCATCGGATCGCAATATGAATCGATGATTCTGAGTGAGGGCTATCGTAAGGCGGTCAGTCATTTGCTGGCAAGCCAACCTAAGAAAGACGGGTATCTAGTTCAAGCAATGCTCATTTTTTCGGTTACACTGCATGCCCAGGATTGGCAACAACAAGCGAAACAAATGCTGAGTTCTGCCATTGAACTAGCCGTGGACCTTGGTATGAACCGCATGAATTTCGCCTCCGAAAATAGCATAGGGTCTCCATTCCTAGAGGAAAGCTGGAGAAGGACTTGGTGGGAACTATACGTGCTGGACGGAATGCTAGCGGCTCTCCATCAGCAAAGCTCATTTAAGCTCAACGGCATCGAGAGCGATCTTCTGCTGCCATGCGAAGATTCGGAGTATTCTACGGGGGATGTATGTACCGACGACGTGCGGGCCCGGTGTTCACGTGTTCCTGGCTGATTCGTTGACTAGAGCATCCCCAAAGCCTATACTCTGGATCAATTCCGGGGTCGCGCCTTCTTCAGCCAAGACATCGTTCACTCGTCATTCGCATACCGAGTGGACGCTGTCAGAATCCTGGGTACTATCCTCAAGCTTGATCGGTCGATCTATGCGCGAGATAGCAATGAGACTGAGGCGATAGAAGCAAATTTGAATAGCTGGCTACTGTGTCTTCCTCCGGCGAAACGCGAGCTCTTGAATTGCGAAGGCAAGGTTGATGAAATGCTTTTCCAAGCGCACATGATCATAAACGCGTCAGTCCTTCGAGCCCGACTCACCAAATCTGATTACAAAACTGAACCTGATGAATAGATGTACGATCTATCTTCACCAGCCACGGTCCACGATCACTTCTTCGATCCAAGATGATGTGCCTTGCACACGTCAAATGCGAACAACGAGATACACCACTGCGCGGGACGTCCATTCCACCAAAACTATCCAAGCGGCGAACAAGCTGTCAGATCTTATCCTACTTCCCGGGTCATTGACCGATCACAGTCCATTCTTCGTATGCACAGTAGCTTTGAGCGCCATGGTGAATTTGTCGGCCTACTCCCTGGCTTTCAACGGTGCCAAGGCCGATGCCATGAAAGAACGTATAATCCTTGCAGCGGGAGCTCTAAGCCGTCTCAGCGAAACATGGGCGGTGGCAGTACCAATCCTGAGAGAGGTTCAGAAAACTGCTCGAGGTGTCTTGACCGCCGAGACGGGCAAAAATAGTCTGGCCTGGAATGCCGACGGTGACGTTCAAAGCATCAGCAGTCCTCTGCTCGACAACTTAAGCTGGCAGGACCAATTAGAAAATGCATGGCCGGACGTGTGAGCGCGTATCTTGAATCCATCCACGAATCGGATTTCGTGGAAGGCCAGGCTGTTGCGACCTGACTCCTGACCTTCGAGCTTGTGATCGTGACGGTGCAGTTTATATAAAGTGGACCCGATCATTGTTGCAAGCCTTCTTCTCACCAGGCTACGGTGTTGAGATGAGATGGCAAAAAGCAATATGCGACACTCGAGGAGGCTGTTCTTCGCCGCGGGAATGCAATCACACGGTATCTGGAGACTGGATCCCTTCACCGCTTGCTTCTGACTAAGCTGATAGAAAGAGGACACCGGATTCTCCCCTTCTCGTGGTCTTTCCGATCCTGAACGGTCTCATCCAATAACACTGACGTATCATTTCATCAGAACCGCAGTCGGATGGTACTATCACTACGAGAGGTGTGGATATGAAGATCATCTCTGAGACTGGCCTCAAGACAGCTCTTCCGGCCCATGTTTGAATCCGTAAGTATCCGGCCAAAGACTGTCTATTCCTACATTTCAGTAGTACCTGAGACTCTAGTACCACGGCGACGAGCATTCACACGTTGTCTTCTGGTACAGCACCGGTCATTTTAGGACCCAGTGCTCCCAAGGTGATCGAAACCGCTTTTTCAGTTCACTCTTCTAAGGCTCTGTGATAGCTGAAAGCCTGTAACATAGGGTTCCCTCAGATCTGCCGTTTTGGCGCCCAAGTAGCTCTGATACATCTTTCTTGCGAAACCCCCATTAATTCAAATGTCCTAAGCTCGAATGGAATACGTTTACAAGCATACCCTGCAACACGTATGCCTGGTGATCGAGGTATGGGAGTACGTAGTCCGAGCAAATTTTGAAGGTACCCATCGAAACCAGGAATCCATTGGACGCACATTCTGACACCGATTACGAAAGCTTCGGTAGAGAGGGCGACAGCGAAGACGGGCAAAATCAGAATGACGAGCACCGAGCAATACCGCTGCCAGAAAAACCATACCTATCCAGAAGGCATTTGGGATTAGGCCGGTGTTTATTCAATCATTGACTAACGACAAAAACGAGCAACGACGAGGAATAGATAGGGAAGACCGATCAGAAACAGCCGGATTAATCTCGACTGGCAACTTATATCCCAGGGCTCCAACATATCCGTATGGGTCTCGCAGAGCCCAAATTTCCCAGGGATGACACAGCCCTCTTGAAGAAATAGAACGTTAGTTTCAACGGTTGAAAGATCTACACGTCGACAGTGATTTGGAACATCCGGAGGGGCCTTAATGGCGCTTCATAAAAGTTTACATTGACCCTTGGTCCAATAGCTTTGATGTACTCCATCCCCTCGTAACTGAGAGCAGAGTCCAGGCCGCTTTGTCGGCTCGTCTAGGAAAAGGATCCTCGCGTCAGTGGCAGGACGGCTAGCCACACCCAAACTTTTCTCTTGGCCGTCACTGAGACCCTTCTCGTTAGGGGTTCCCACAATGATATTAGCTTTGCGCTCGCTTACTAAAACTACCAAGGAGATGGCCAAACCGCCGGAAGCGCTCCCTCTTGGAGATAATGCTGTCGAAAGATCGATATCTAGCCAAAAGTCCAGCTGCAGCGTATGTTCATACTCCGGCAGTGCGAGTCTCGCCGCAAGATTAATAGTCTCCCGGACTGTGAGACTGCCTTTCGGGGCGTCCTCCTGCTCGACATAAGCAGACGATCGCTCGACCATTCCTGGGGGTGTCTTCTTGCTTCATAACTTCAGCTGTCACAGTTCCGTGAGCCATAAAGGGCCTATAATCGCACTCATTTCCCCGGCTTTTACAAAACCGCTGGCATTCGCATGGATGGACAAAGAAGACTGGGTAGCACCATTTTCAACCATAACATTCATAGCCTTCCAGCCGAGGAAGTACACTTCCTCGTTGACGAGCTGGAGGGCCTGAGCCGGCATTTTATACCATCTTCTTTTCCCTCAGAGCTCTCGTTCGCAGCTTGCGACATGGTGTCAAGAGTGAGCTTCTGCGCCGGCAAGCCAGCGCCAGAAGGCAGCAAGTGGAACATTCCAAGCGCTATGTGGCTGATGCAATCACGGAATAGATACGGAGTACGAGATGAGTTGTCGAGGCGGATCCAAACAAGTAAGACCCCCTGATCAGCGAGAACCCATTTGATTTCTCTGCCATGCTTTGACCTTCCACCAACGGTCTCCTATAATAGTGGCATACATCTATCTCACACCTCTATAAGCGCTCTTCTACCACTCCAAGACATCAGTCCTTCATGCGCGCGCCCCGCGAGGTTTCAGCTTTCCATTGCCAATCCCGCTGTCGACAAACTTCTCAACGCGAGAATGCGTGCTTTGTCCGCGCATACAGGCTAGCTTACTCAGGCAAAATTGTCGCTGTGTCGCCTAATAAGGCCCCAGCAAAATGCGCTAGTGCCAAGGAACGATAAATTCAGGGGGCTGAGTACATGTATCGAGTTGTCTACACACTATGCAAGATGGCAGTTGTCTCATATCTCATGCTTGTTGATTTGCGTCTCTGTGATTTATCCACCCATTTCATTAACCCCCGTCGCTTTGGTAGAGGGCAGTGTGGCGACATGGTAGCAGTCCCATTGGTTCCCGCGTGGCTAGCTTGTCAAAGCAGACTGTCGTTGTGTCGCCTAAGGCCCAAGCACAATACATATTTTATAGCCGGCGATGCAAGCAATAGCGGCAAGAACCAGGTACCCGAACTCCGCGATGGCTCCGTTCTATCGTTCCCCGAAAACGATCCCCTAGCCCATCTTTATTTCCGTGACATCAACGGTTCTCTGTACCTTTATTTCCCTTTTTTCCATCGCAGAGTGGTTCCATGCCATCGCAACAATCGATGCCTCAAAGCGTAGCATTCAAAACCATCCTCCCACATTTTGTCGTTCATACGTCCGCACCGCGAGGCCAAACAACCACCGAATCTTCCCGTGCAGTATCATGTCCCCACATGGACATCACTTCGATGGCTACAGAGTATGTTTTCCTGGTCCAGATATGTAGAATTGGGAGTCCTCTTACCATCCGAAAGGACCTGTACACGCACCGACGGACGAGCAACAAAATGCGGCTCCTACTTCCGTGACGAAGTCCACGACAACGCCTGGCTCGAAGCGCAACTCTACCTCCTCGCCTTCGCAACCGGCATGCAAGACGCCACCACCTTCCCGGACTACCGCTGTTTCGCCTCCAACCAAACCGGCAACACCGTCCTGCTCGCCGTCGGGGTCTTTGACATCGGCGGCGGCATCTTCCGCCTCACCAACATCGGCGTCTCCCTCACGCTCTTCATCGCCGGCGTCGCTCTCTTCGGCCAACTTGGCAACCGGCTCGGCGTGCGCACGCGCTGGTGGCTCGTCGCCTCCTCACTGCTACAGACGCTCCTCGTCTTCGCGGCCGCGGCGCTGCAGTACCGCTACGGCGTCAGCGCCGACGGGCCGCTCACGCAGCTGATCATCGCGCTGCTGGCCGCCGCCAGCGGCGCGCAGGTGGCCATGGTGCGGGCGCTGAAGATCACGGACGTCACCACTGCCATGGCCACGGCGGCGTATATCGATCTGTTCATCGATCCGAGGGTGCTGGAGCGCAGGAACAGAGCAAGGGATCGGCGGCTGCTGTTTTTGCTGTGTCTGGTGGCGGGGAGCTTTGCGGGAGCGGGGGCGTACAAGGCGGTGGGGAGTGCGTTCGCGTTGCTGATCAGTGCGGTGGGGAAGCTCGTGGTGACGGTGACGTTGTTGTTGAACCGGGTGCGGAAAGTGTGATGGGGACACTCACCGAGGACTCCATGATCGCCAGCCAAACATGGCGCGAACTCCATGCCCCCGGCGAAGCCCACTGGAGTGATGTCTTATGGAAGCAAACCAAACAAGATTGGGAGAGGCGGTAAGTGGTGGATTTGCGCCTACATGCCATTGAATCCAATGTAATTTGTCACTTGCTACCCAGGGCAAATTCATTTCCTAGAAAACATCTCCTTGCGAGCTTGGAATCCATCTCCAGTTGCATGTCTCGTCTGCATCTGAACGTTAACAAGGTAGAAGGTCGAAACACTGCCTATTGGATCTCTTGTAGCTCTCTCCCTCGCAGCGCCTCGTCCATCTCGCATGGTAGTTACCTGCAGAAGAAGGCCGTCAAGTGGAGAAACAAGCACGATGACGATGCGCGAATATGACTTCCTCCATCATGAAGGATGATGAACGATGTACACACTAAATTGAGCGCAATTCTTACTCGATTAGACTTCGCGCAATTGACGACTGGTTTTCCGACTTCTATGGAAGTGGTGGTGGTGTTAATAGTACATAATCTCAGGCGTTATGCCTCAAGTCCAAAACGCCTGCGGTACCTTCAAGGGCACTCTGAAAAACCTGTAACCCTCGCAATCTGCCTTTGGGAGACGGCCGCCGCAAATGTTGAACTGCAGGGCCTGATGGATGATCTTTGGCTCTGCAAGCCCAGCATCTCGTTCTGATCTCCATTTCACAAAATTCTCCTTGATAGTACCTTCTTTGACATGCTTGTTCTCTCGTCGTTGTTCTCCAACCGTCGTGTACGGTACGGCCTTTGAGGCACTCTCGTTGTCATTCTGGCGGCTGTCGGGCGGGTAGTCGTGGCCCGTGTACAAACGGTAGTCGGCTGGCAAGGAGAGAAGCTTGGACATGGAATCGAAGAGTACTGTGGCTGATCCTCCGGGAAAGTCGCAACGCGCGGAGCCGACGTCTGGGTTGAAGATTGAGTCACCCGTGAACACGTTGCAGCCGATTACATATCCAATGTGATCAGGCGTATGACCGGGCAAGTGCATCACTTGGGCCTGAAGTTTGCCGATGGAGAAGATCTCCTCATCCTCGAATGTGTGGTCGAAGGCCCCCTGCATTTCCGTTGAGTCGACCAGATATCGTTCACCGAATCGCGACTGCACTTGTCCGATCCTCTTGCCGATGCAGATACTGGGTCTCTTCCCGCTTTTTTTGGTGAGCTGGTCTTGCAGGTACGCGGATGCCGTTAAATGATCGCCGTGAACATGGGTTTCGAGAATATAAGAGATGGTGTATTTGTGGCGTTCAACAAGTTGGAGCAGCTCGTCCGCTGACTCGGTGGTGATTTTGCTGCTTGCAGCATCAAAGTCGAGTACTGAATCGATGATGACCGCCTCGTTGGTTGTTGGGTCTGCGATGATATACTGCCAGGTGCCCGTCTTGGCTTCGTAGCAAGTGTTGACTTGTGGTTCAGAAGACATGTTGGCTACGAATGGTCGATGATACGAAAGAGAGACAGGAGCGATGGTTGACATATAGGCACATTGATAACGTCGAGGGCACTGGGCGTCTCGGGGTCTCGGGATTGTCGGGGTCTCGAGCAGAGAAGGCACGCTCGTGAGGATTTCTGGCCACTCGTGGCCACCTTCCGACAAGGCGCATGGATGCGTCAGAGGGCATCCCAAGGGCAGGATCAATTCAAGTCGGCGGTTGTGGCATTATGCTTGTTTGTCCAAGGGATCAATTGAGGTGTGCTCTTTGGCTGCCAAGACGCTAACCCAACGAGGCAGCAGTGCCGCATCGCCACAGCGGCAACCATTTTCCCTCAATATCTACATGCTCGAGCATATTTTGATTTGGTATCACCATGGTGCAGGTGATTGGGCGACTGGAAGTTCTCGACTCCCGAAGCAGCGTTCCGAGGATATCAGATGCTCTTCGTTCGTAGAAGATGTTCAAAGCCAAGGCGAGAAGGGGGGGCAACGGCGTACCGACTCGAGCGACCAGCCACTGTTCTGTTGTGATTGTGAGGACACTTGCAATTGAGAAAGACACTGTACCCGCTGTGAGCCTGTTGACGTGGCTTTCGGCCGCTGATGATTACAAAAAATGTTACAATCGGGTCAATGTTACTAATTACCGTTGTACGTCCTACAAGCCATAGCCACTCACTACACCGACAGAACGCGGTGGCCCAGCCGAGGCTGTTTCGTCTTTGAGACAGTCTTTGATGTTACTTCGCCTCTGTTCACTGGGAAAGCATGTCCAAGTAAGAAGATATCGCATTGTGCATGACAAGTCATTGTTCGACCATCCAACTACGAGGGACACGCTAACCGAGAAATCTTGCCATCAAGATCCCACCCCCAAACATCGCGATAACTGTGATGATGCTTGAAATCGAGAACGTCGACATCCCACTAATTCCATGACCTGACGTACATCCGCCAGCAAGTCTGGCCCCAAAGACCATCGTACAACCACCAAGAAGCGCGCGAACCCCTGAGATATCCATCGTTTGTTTTGTAGGTTGAGGCAGCGCTTGTGACAAGGCGAAGCTGCCGATCAATATACCGAGAGCGAACGTCATCGCCTTTGTCGAAGGGCGGCCCCCTTGCTTTCCAGCTCCGAAGAGATACCATACAAAGCTACCTGCCTCTTCATACGCTGTGGAGACACCAAGGGAATTTCCTGTGAGGAAGAGAGAAGCCGCTTGAGCTCCTCCAATCAAGGCGCCGCCTATGAGTGGATGTAGCAGAGGAGCCGACCGGTTGAGGCCGAAGACGGAGAAACCGCCGATGAGCGCCAAGCACAAGATTTCGTAGGCCAGGAGGACGTGATCTGGGTTTATGTCGAACTTTGTGTAGATGGTGTGGGACTTCGCGTCGAGCGGAGGTGTGGATGCGGAAAGGCCTCTCTTGAGAGCGCTCCCGTATCTAGCGAACAATATACCACCCAAGAGTCCACCGAGGGCGGTCGGAACTCCGGATTTGATGCCAGTCGACAATTGCACGAGGACCGTGCCCGGGCATGCGCCAGTCAGAGCCATGCCCGTGCCAACCAGCAGACCACCGAGAACGTTGGCGTCGTACGGTCCAAACCATCCAGCGGATTCCTTTCGAGGTTGACGCCGAACGATGTTGAGGCGCTCGAATGCAGCCATGACAATGCTATGAAGCCGTCAGCGCTGCGTTTGGCTTGTGTATCGTCTTGAAGGCGAAAGTGCAGGGTAACAATACGTACGCGCTGTTGGCGCTTGCGGATAAGAAGACATTCAACATATGGTAGTCCTTGAGTTCCATCTGAGACACGATGACTGAGGGCAAGTAGACCTCCGATGCTGTCAGAGCAGCGCCGAAGACCAGACCTGCTCCTACTCTCAGAGGGAGACCAGACATCGTAGCACTTGGGTGTATTGAAGCGTTGTGGGATGTGGAAGCGCTGGACTTGTGGTTCAGTGATTTTAAAACGCTCCTCCACAAAATTGAAAAGTATACTGGAGAGACAATCAGATTGGGAACCCTGGTGACATCATGCCCAAGCGGAAAAAACTCATGCGGGGAAGAGAAAATATTATCCACCTTGATGTGGCGGTTGGTCCCCGAGTCTCCGGTGCCCTTGACATCATACCACGTTACTAAAGTATGCGTACTCATTTCATTCCTCTGGATTTGACGTATTGCATTCCAGGAGATCTTGCGCGAGGGAACTGATATCTGTGCCGCCAGGTGTTTAATTGATGGGATCAATTTCAAGCATCACTGACGGTGTAGATGGGTCCAGCGAGAATGTCCTTGGGACGAGCGGACATGGTTCGAAGGCTCGGATCTCAATCACGATCCCGCATGCTGTAGGAATCGATGATCAAGTCTCTGTAATTACTGAATGATCAAGATGAGTACGCAAGGCTGTTTACATTATTAGGTGTCGATACTGCTTTCCCGATATCTTCTCACACAAGCAGTCAGCAATTGGGGAGGGACGTAGCCGGGCTTTTCCGGTCGGGGTCTACCAAGCCGGGCTCTCGGAGACTGCCGAGATAAGATAGGTAACGTGTTCGGCGCCTGTCTGAAGAAAGGTAGCTATAAGTACGGAGTAATCGTATGATCTTGACATCCTCCAATGCAATACATATCCAATTGACTGAAGAACACAAATCCATCTGGCTGAAATTATCGAGCCGAAGAACATGTCGGCGGAATCAGCTCCAAACCCGGTGAGTAAAGTCGAGAGATCCGCTAATCACGTGACCCTGACTACCCAATCATCTCCGCTTGATAGGAGTTCAAGCCACTCCACAATGTCTGCGAATTTCTCAACGCTCTACACATCTACGCAGACGAGGCACGTAAAGGTGTGGCTCGCTTCGTCGAAGCAAATCACTACTGCTCGCATGTCCGCAAAGACCTTCGTCAATGTCTCATATACGACACCAATGAGAAAGATGCAAGATTGATTGGGGTGGAATTCATGGTCCCAAAACATGTCTATGAGACGCTGGATGCCGAGGAACAAAAACTCTGGTAGGATATACAAATTTCTGAGTATTCGCAGCTGCGAGACTGACTAGGACAGGCACTCTCATGAGTTCGAGGTCAAATCCGGCATGCTCGTCCTTCCAAAACCTGCTGCCATGTCGTCCGAGGAATGGGAGAAAGCCGAAGTCGAAGCTATGAACGAAGTCGTCGGACTCTACGGGAAGACATGGCATTTCTGGCAAGTCGATAAGGGCGACGAGCTGCCCTTGGGTGAGTACAGCTCTAAAATGGCCCATGACTGTTGTACTCGCTGACATCACCCAAAGGCTATCCTACCTTGATGGGTTCGATTACAAATTCGGCGCAGGTTGACCTGGCTACCTCGCTGAAGGGAAGAAACGAGAAACATGGCGTGCAACATGAAGAGAAGGCGAAGAGACGGGAGCATATTGAACCACCAGGAATTCACCAGCGTACGCACTGATACCACCCCAAAGCGCCCCTGTTCCCCATGATTATTGGGTACAAGGGTTTATATACTGACGCTGTTACAGACGCAGATTTCTGGTGGAAGGAATCCGGAAGGCATTGAAATGTCGATCCCGGCTCCAGATAGGTCTGTAATGGAGAAGCTGATGTGATGGCACGTGTATGAGAAGTATTACGTTCTTCGTTGCTGCTAAACGCTGGTGCAATAAGAGGTGGGAGAGGATAACGAAAAGTAATGAGAGATGTCCAGCAATTGACGAGGCAGATTAGATGCTGCGATCAATGGTACATTTAATATATCCGGAATGGTTTTTGAAATAGAGAATACCTGGCTGTGACTCATCCGATCGTTTATAGCAAAGAAGTGCAGTTGCTGACGAAAAAGCTGTTTTACAATCCTACAGTCTCAACAGGCTGGCATACACGGCTCGGAGAGTCTTACTTCCATTCCTCAGACAGCGGATCAAAGAATCTTCGGACAAAAGTATGGAGTATATCGCGAGATCTTGAAGAAATTTGGGGGTGGGATCTGACACAAAAGCCGGGGATTCGCAAAATCGTTGTGACAACGCTATTCCGCAAGAGCGTTCTTTTAGACTCCGCAGAGCCTCATTGCTTGGCGCCTGTTTCTACTTTCGATGCCAAAAAGCTTCGGTCGTAAAATGTTGTCAAGTATCCCTTCGATTTACGACCACGTCCAACTTTATAGACCCTCGGATTGATTGTTCTCGATTGCAATACCTACTACGTTCTTGACATAGCAGGCACAATGCACAAAATGCCCGCAGACTGATTCCTCAACCTCAACTGCCCTCACAATGGCATTCCTCACCACCCTCATCTCCTCTTTCGCTCCAGTATTGTACGTATCCTGCCGTCACAACTCGGGCCTACGATCCCTCTATCGAACACTAACACAACCGCAGCCTCATCCTCTCCCCCATAACCTCCTACACGGACCAAATCCTCTCCATCCACCGCACCCGCACCTCCGCCGGCTTCTCCCTCGACATCCCCCTCATCATGCTCACAGCCTCCATCCTCAAAATCTTCTACTGGCCCGGCGCCCGCTACGACACCGCACTACTGGTCCAAGCCTTCATCATGATAATCATGCAGATAATACTCCTAAAAGTCGCGCTCGACAACCGGCCCCCATGGAGAGGGGAGGGGCCGTTCGCGAAGACCGACGATTCGAGGCCGTGGGGGTTCTGGCGGTGGAGATCGCAGAAGCCGTGAGTCAATGTGCCCTGCATTCGGATGCCTGGACTTGGGAGTGAAGCGAAGAGCAGCTGACCAGCGCCATAGATACTGGGAATACCTTGCCGCTCTGACCCTCCTTCTCCTTATCCTTCATACGCTCCTCTCCCCGCTGCATCCTTCCTCCCTCTACACCAAGATAATCGGCTACCTCGGCCTGGCCATCGAAGCCACCCTCCCGCTGCCGCAAATTTTCGCCAACGCCCGCGCACGGTCCTGCAAGGGGTTCAGGGTGTCGGTGCTGGCCAATTGGCTGCTGGGCGACACGATGAAGATAAGTTACTATTTGGTTTCGGAGAGTGGGAAGGTGCCGCTGGCGTTTAAGATGTGTGGGGTTTTCCAGGCGTGCTGTGATGCGGTGCTGGGGGCGCAGTGGTGGGCTTATGGGGATGGGAAGGATGAGGTGAATGGGCTGGCATTGGACGGGCAGAAAGGAAGATTTGTCTGAGCGGATGATCTTTATGAGTATAGAAGAATATAGAAAGTGGCAGTATAGCTGAGGCCTGTGGGTATATGGTGCATCGGAAAAACCTGGGTCTGCATGACACTTTGCAACGATGCTGGTCGCTTCTGCCGTACCAGTTGGATTTCTTGAGTATCACGGTACTCGGTATAGTTCCCGTGCTGGCATCCACCCCCTTCTACTGCCTCGCCAAACTCCAATATCGTTGAGAGACTTCTCACCAACCTCTCTCTCACCCTAGCTCTACAACTCTCTTCCTCGAGCGCAGAAGATAGTCAGAAAGGCTCATAGACGCCGATCGAGTATCTCTATCGGAGGAAACACTTTGCCTGCACAGCCAGCTGGCACCGTCCTCCTCAACGACTAGCCCGGCAGGCAGAAACCTTTCGGATCTGGGAAATCAAAAGGCTGGTGATGCGGTGGTTATCAATGTTTTGGGTGGGAAATACCGCACGACGAGCAGCTGAGACATTGCGACGGTTTGATCAGGGTAAACGACGCTGAAATCATCTCAATCGAAATCCTGCCATAGCTAAGAAGACGAAGCAAAGGTCGAGCAAAGCTGTCCCATGACTTTGAATCCACTTGGACGTGTACTTTGAGGGAGTGATGGTGTCAGATCGTGGGAGTGATGCTTGATGAGCTTGGATTAATGGACAGGGGAAAAGAAGACACAAGTGGAATTTCGGGATAGGAATGTCTGAATGCTCTTTTAGTTCCCAAAACAACCAGTCCTCGTCTTTTCGATCCTCTCGTCATGTGCTTGCCCATAGTTTCCACCCGCTCGAACTCGACCTCTTGCTCCGTTCCATCTCCAATCCCCACCATCTCCCCTGAATCTCGTCTCATTACCAAGCCAGCCATCGAAATCCCCTGATCTAACATTACTTTGGCTGGCCCAAGGAGTAGCTATACGACCTCGAAACCGTATACCGAGTACTACCACGCGTCTGGCCATAGTTGTTGGCATAGTTCGGCGCCCAAGTCTCATTATAAAGCGAGCAGTAGAGCCCCTGCGGGACTGCATCCTCCGAAAGGATGAACGAATTGAAGAAGCTGCAGGTCTGGAAGCTGCCATCCTGGGCATCGGGGTGCTGGCTGTTGTACCAGGTCTGAGCGTCGCAGGCCTGGGCGCAGGTGGTCGGGTCGTAGCCCTGCGACTGGGAGAAGGGGAAGAACTGGTAGCCCATGTATGTGTTGTGACCTTGAGCGTCTAGCGGGGCGTTGATGGCGCCGCCGAGCTCCTGGGGCCCGCTGAAGCCTTTGCAGGGTGGTGGGGGGGAGGCTTTGTTGTAGCCGTTGGAGCCGGTGATGACGACTTGGAAGTTGGCGCGCCATTGGCCTTGGTTGGTGGCTTCGACTTGGGCGACGGGGACGCCCCAGAGGGTGCACTTGAAGTTGGTGGTCGAAGGGGGGTTGGGGCAGATGTCAGCGTTGGGGTCCTGGCTGGGGTCGCGCTCGATGTAGATGCCGAAAGCCTCGCAGCCGCTGGCTTGGTCGCAAAGAGAGGCACAGCCAAGAGTGTCGTAGTCGGTCAAGGTGTAAAGACCCTACATCGAATGAGAATTAGCTTTGCCCTTCTGCACGGATCGTGAGCTTCAAGAATCGCCGCTGGAGCCAGACCTGGACTATATCGTGGCTAATCTTTTCGGGCTGCCAGATGAAGGCAGGGTAGACTAGGGGAATGGCTAGCATACCATGTAGTTGCTGGCTGAGAGACTGCCAGTAGCGTTCTGGAAAGACAAGGCATAGCCATCAGGCGTGGGAGCGTTTGCTGAGTAAGCCTACGAAAATTAGGGGTAATCACATCTGGTGTCGATGGTGATGAACCTGTAGTTTCGGGTCGGCCATGAATGCATCAGCAGTGTCCGGGGTTGGAATAGGCCCTGAGCCAGCGGGTTGGGTTGCGCATGTCCCGTTACGCTTCGTGAGGATTTCGCCACGCTTAGCTTTCAGCGTTGAAGAGGTGATGGGTTTGACTAGCGCAGGGGCGGCTTTCTGTGGGGTGTTGCTCACTACATCCAAAGGCACAGTGAAGAGCACTGGATGAGCGGCTAGATCGTGAGCCGGGATGGTAATTTCCTGAGGTGTTGGGATGGCGGACGTGACACCCGCAAGAGCGGCGACGAGCAAGGCTGATAGCATCTTGAGGAGGGAGAAGCAATGAAAATCTTGGCCTTGAAGGGCTGGGGGCAAGTGGGCAAACGAGACTGACTGAGAGACTGGAGCGGGTAGATAGCTCGATACTATCGCTACCTGCTGAAGAAGAAACATGAAGGACGGGACAAGCTCGCCTTTTATAAGCCTCCATACCTGCCTGCTATCCCAGCTGGCTGCCAAAACAATAACACCAACCAAATCGATCTAACCTCCATCTAGACTGCTCAGGAATGTATCGCCTAGACTACAAGGTTACCACACCGCACCCAACTTTGCGTCTTCCATCTCACCATATGGAATATGCAAATCCCCTAACCATTCTTCCGGCGGTCCTCTCAAGGGGCAATTGCGTTAAGCCCGTCCCAATCTAGTCCGCTTCCTGGCTTCGAAACATTTTCTCTCGCTGAAAGAGAAGCCAACGAAGGGGCCGACAATTTTCAAGATTCAAGAGCAGCAATAGAGTGTGATTAATTGACGAAAAGGGGACAGTATCAGGATGTCTCTCCGAACGTTATGCCGCTGGGGAGGCGTGACAAGCACTGAAAGAAGCTTCTGCTAGGCGTCTAGGCCAACGTGGTAAACGAAGAGTATTGAGTTCTTGGTTGACGGATAATGGAAAGGGCGTTGTGATGAACTGATCAGCCAACATTTTGTGCTCGATTTGGTCAGGCATGCGACCCGCTGGCGATGAGAAGGCTTGTGCCGCAAGACGAGGCTTTGATAGGCTGCTAATTCAGTCAATCCAAAACAAGCAAAGACTCGACAAATTGACCAATGAAGACAAAATTCGCGTGCTTGAAGGGGGATGAAGATCCCAAAATTGAGAAGTAGACGAAGCAACTTCAACCTTGCGATACAAAACGATATCCAATCCAAGCGCCCGTAAATCCAGGCCTTGGCTATATGCAACCGTAGCGCACATTTGGGCTTCATCTTGCAGGTGGACTGCTTGAATTGAAAATCTCTCTTGGCAGTCTTTCCTCTTCAAGAAGAGCAAGACAAGATGATCGCCCTTGTTTCTCTGAGCGGCCTTATGCAAGTACTCGCAAGACCGATGCTGGTATTGGGGGATATCTGAGATTTCGAGCTTCAGGCTCATATGCAGCATTGCAAGAACCCAATCAGAAAGGACTTTTCCTTTTCAGACGACTTCGCGAATGGCAGCCGAGTCATCAATCCGTTGAGTCGGTATTCCCTCGAGGATTATTGGCGCCGGCCACGAGCAAACCATACCACCTCATGCTGCTACACTTCTTCAAGCGCTGAAGTGCATTGAGGCTGAGATCCACTGGATGTGTCACTGTCGTTGCTGCGCTTGTAGACGGTCAGTATAGAGTATTCTGGTCATATTCCGGCTACTTCTAACGCAAGCTGGTCAGTCGGCCCAAGAACGAGTTGTCGAGACTTTCCAGTAATCTAATGCGTTCCGGTTGATTCAAAAGGGGCAACCCTTGATTGGCGGCCGACATGGCTTCGCCCGCACAGCTGAAGGATTACTCATAAGTCAGCTAAGCGAATGGAGCGTATCAAGTTCCATATTTTCTATTCATCGACATGCGGAGAGACAATGGAAAACGCAAATTCGCTTAGCTACCCGAATCGGGTCGTCCGGAAAGGGCATCGGCCTGACTAAAGTCCCCCAGGGCCATCTCCGCCCCCTTTCATACTCCACCCCGCCTATCTTGAGCACTATGAGGTTTCTCAACCACATAAGGTCAAGATCGAGATTGAAGAATGAAGCGCCTCAGGCTCAGGCCTACTATCATGGCCATACAGACTTGGAGCCGGCCTACAGGTCCAGGATCGCCAATTATAACCCGACGGCCCGGCTGCCCCAGAAGATCTTTAAGGAGATCTTTGCAGCCGTATGCCCGCATAGTCGTGACGAGTCATATCTGAGCTCGGAGGACTCTATGCTGGATGGAGAATGTATGCTCTGCGATCTCCGCGACCTTTCGCATTGTGCGATGGTCAATCGGCAGTGGGCTGGTCCCGCGCTGGCTATGCTGTGAGTGGTCCAAGTATCTTTCACAGAGTCATGGCTGACAGCCACGTTCTTCCAGTTATCATAGCATAAGAATCGATGCCGTCCATTACTGCGAGCTCGAACACGATTTATCCGAAAGGCGCAAGAAGAAGGCGCATCGGTTTGACCGGAATGGGGAGACCGAAGACGTACCAGCGGAACGCTTACACCTGCTGTGTGGAACAGTCAGGGCTAGCCAGTATCTGGCGGCTCAGGTGCTGTTCCTGAAGATGCCCTACATGACGCGGGAGTCATGCGTATCAGATCTCGCGCGAACAGTATCGGTACTGCCAAACCTCCGTTTCATTGACCTCCCAGAAGGAATCTACCGCGACAGCTCGTCCGCAGATGTATTGAAGCAGGAGCTGCAGTCTCGATGCCACGATTTACGGAAGATGAAGTACACCACTGGCGCCGAAGGAAGCTTTTCCATGCTACCGCAAACCCGACAGTGGCAGAATCTCGAGGTCCTCGAGCTATCACATCTCTCCATAGAGCCGTCAGCGCTCATCTACGCCTTATCATCCTTCCCCGTCCTCCACCAAGTGAAGCTTCTCGACCTTCCTCTGCTCGACGACACCATCTTCCACTCAAATCCCCAACAAATCTCTTTCCCACCCTTAACCAAGCTCTCTCTCCAAGACACCCCTAACATCACCGCCAACGGCCTCCTCACCTACCTCTCCCAACCCCAAACCCGCTCAAGCCTCAGTGCCCTCCACCTCAACAACACCGGCATTCTCATCGACTCCTTCTTCCGCATCCTCGCCTCAGCACCCCACCTCACAGCACTCCACATCACCGAAACCGTCTCCCGCGCTCTCCCCCCCACCCCCCTTCCCCCACTCGCCTCCCGCACCCTCCGCACCCTCCACTTCCTAATCTCCAGCCCCAGCACCATCTCCCCCAAACCCTCTCCCCCCTCCGACTCCTACTACACCTACCTCTCCACCTCCCTCCTCGCCTCCCACCTCCCCTCTCTCACATCCCTCTACGCCCTCTCCCCCTCCCTCCCGTCCCTCCTCCTCCCCTCTCCCTCCGCCCCCTTCGCCCACACGCACACCACCACCACCAAACCCCGCGCCCTCCCCCGC
>JAABUS010000228.1_pt1 | contig 141941 bp, 141 predicted proteins | sample 5560161 | NCBI WGS metagenome assembly JAABUS01 (sample SAMN10711885, study PRJNA513376) | rock metagenome | isolation source: Antarctica rocks | place: Antarctica: Victoria Land, Trio Nunatak nord | collected 2016-01-04 | reverse complement strand
TTTCTCCAATATATGCTTCTGAAACCAGGGGAGGAGTTCGCCACCGAGAAGTCGAAGTTTTGGCGAAAACGATCGAGGTTGGGTTTTTTTCGATGGCGGCTGTGCTCTGATTTTTCCCGGTTCTACGGTTCGGGGGTCTGTGGCGGCGATCAGGATACGTGGGGGATCAGGCAAAAGGGGGGCATGGAGACAGCATTGCCCTCGTAGAGTGTCAGAAGATTTCTACAGTTCTTGGTGGATGGTTTGTTGCGAGCTCCATGGCTGGAGGGCTGCTTTTGGTCTGAGGTGATGCTGTGCGAGGCATACGCAGCACGCTTTGGAGAAGTATGCGAGGTTCAGATCTCGGAGGATGAGGGTGGTATTGTCAAGGATGCAGCCAAAAAGATCTTGTCCATTCTCCGTCTGTCATCTCGCATGCAGCGAAAAAGAAGTTGTCGTCATCCGGACATGTCACTATCTGCCTATGATCCCGTAGATAGGCGCAAGAATGTCCGTAAGCCTGGAAACCCGATTCCGTCCCCTGTGATCTTCCCAGCCGCCCTGAACGCGACCTGGAGGCACGGTGGATTTTGCTTGATGGTTTTAGCAGGAGGTGAGATCTCTGGGAGCGTGATTTCATACCTTGAACGAGTTGGATGGTAGAACACTGGGGTTTAGAAGCCCTCAGCTGTTGAGGTCATGCGGCTTTGTTCAGACCGACCACGCCCAGGTTGGGGCTTATCGTGTAAGGATAATCCAGTGAGACGCCTCCCCAGTGGTCCATCAAGCTCCAGAGTAGCCACGGCTTCCAGCTCGCCAAAGAGACCTTGCTCGCCTCCAATCTTGATCCGGGAGAAGTCCGGGAAGGAATATTCACCAGTGGCACGGTCGTATCTCATGTACTCCAGGCCTGCCTCGGCACAGCAGACTTCCTGCTTTGCCTCCGGATCCCAATACCAATCCATGACACGGGCCAACGAAGGGCCGAGCCTCGAGGGTTTTGCAAAACGGTGGCCTCCGAAGCGGGCAGGTTCGAAGTTGAAGTTCTCGCCAAACTGTTTCAAGATGACTTCGCCCTTCTTGGGTTCTCTCCCATAGGGCCAGATGGCGCAGATAGGGGTGCGGTTGTGATCTCCTGGGAATACGCCGTAGAACCCTCGGTCGTTGCGAAGGACGCGCTTCTGGGCATGGAAGGTGAAATCGCCGTCTTGCGTTTCCTCGCCGTCGGTGGGCCATTCTGAGGCGAGGACGAGCCAGGGCTGACGATGGCGGAGCTTTCTATCATCCATGTTCATCACAAGGACGTGTCCGGTTTTCGTCCAGGTGTCCCTAGAGGTGACTTGCATTACCCAGCCGAGGCTGGCGAAGCGGTGGAGCTTGTCGTCTGTGCTGGGGCGGGTGCGGGGTATGGGGTTGGAGATGGGGGATGATGTTTCGGGACTGGGGATTGGGAAGGTGGGATCGCTGCGGGGGGGTGACCGTCGGGGTAGCTGATTGCGCCGGAGTCTGTGGCTGCGAAGTCGAAGGCGGGGTCTTCATCTGGCATTTCAGACGTGGGGAGAGCGCCGATGCGAGGGAGTAGCTTCAACGTTGTGTGCCCATACACCTTTCCGAGAGTGATCAGCCCAAGACGGCCCGAGGTGAAGATGTTTTGCAGTGCATCGGGCTCGGAGGATGACTTCCGGTCGAAAGGATCGAAGGCATATGCTGCATTCCAAAATTCTTTGCTGCTAGGTGGTGGCCCGGAGTTGGCGGCCTCGATCTCGCTCGCGTCTTTTCGCACGTGATAGTGGATGTAGTCCGCGCTGGTTTTGTCACGCATAAAGGGGTATTGCTCTTGGGCCGCCGCTAATTGTACTTTTACCCAGCGACGATGTTCAAGTGGATCTTGGGTTTCGTAACGACCAGCATCCTGCTCGATCTTGTCAAAAATCTCTTCTGGTGTACGTGACTGAGACATTCTCGATAGCTAGGAAACTGTCAATGTGAATCGGGGAAGAGGTAAGTCCTGAACCCGAAGACGCTGAAATGGAGAGAGCGCGAAGCGGAGGAACATAGACGATGGATTTTGATGGATTGGACCTTTGAAGGATGAGGTGAAGATGGTTCAGTGGTGAAGTCTGAGGAAGGTGCGGAACAGGAAGGAGTCGATGAGAGGCTTAATGGCAAGTCCGATCCTCGTTAAAGGGAGACCGCAATTACTTATCCGGGTCTGTATGCTGCCCTGGTGAAATGAAGTATCGCAGTTTTCTATCTTCGAACGTCAGAAAAGTGGCGATGAGCTTTATGGCAGGTGGGAGATACTTGTATATCCCTCACTCGCTTAGCTTGCAGCCTAAGATACATAAAATGAGCTGCAGTGATTTGAGGGAATAAGGCCGATTGAATGCGTACGGAGGGCATGGGTGGCGAGAGATCAATCTCCTTTGTTCCTACTTCAATATCTTCCTTCACTCTGATCGATCAATGTTTGTCCTCTTTTGCTTTTAGGTCATCATTGGTTGATCGTCATCTTCCTGAAATAGGTTTCCAAGGAATGCCAATCAAAGATGAGAGACGTGACAGTGGATTATGTGACGGGTGGAAGATACTTGTACATCACTCTGATCGATCAATGTCTCTCCTGTTTTGCTTTTGGTGAGCCGCGGTGATTCGACGGGATGAAAGCGTACGTAGGCATGGGTTGGCCAGAGATCAATCTCCCCCGTTCCTACTTCAACATCTTCCTCCACCCTGATCGATCAACGTTTTTCCTCTTTTGCTTTTGGTTCATCGTTGGTCGGTCGTCATCTTCCTGAAAGAGGTTTCCAAGGAATGCCAATCAAAGATGAGCGACGTGACAGTGGATTATGTGACGGGTGGAAGATACTTGTACATCACTCTGATCGATCAACGTCTTTCTTGTTTTGTTTTTGGTAAGCTGCGGTGATTCGAGGGGATAAGGCTGACTGAATGCGAACGAAGGTCACGGGTTGGCGAGAGATCATTGTTCCTCGTTCCTGCTGCAATATCTTCCTCCACCTTGATGGATCAATGTTTTTCCTCTTTTGCTTTTGGGTCATCGTTGGTCGATTGTCCTCAAAACGGTGGTCCAAGGCATGCCAAGACCAAGCGGACTGATTCTTACCAGCGCATGGGGGTAATTTTGACAGCATTTGACCTCTCTCATCAGGCATTGTTCGACGCCACCCGTTCTCAGACCCCAGCCCACCTTCTCAACCTGTTCAACTCCTCTGTGAGGAAGCCCTTTAGCCGCTCCTCCCCCTCTATCAGCCTCCCTCCCTCCGCAAGCTGCTCACCAAAGGCCATCACCTCCGTCTCAAATGCACTTCCCTTTCCGTGACTCTGCTCCACGATCTCTTTGAGCTCTTTCCACAGGCCATAGATCACTACTTCCCACCTCACTTCCCTCAAACCCTCTGTTTTCGCTCCTGCCTGACCAGACGAGACCACCTCTGCAACTGGCACCAGAAGCCGGAGTAAGACCCAATGATGCACTACTCTTACGGGATGATGTGCCTGTGGGAAGAGTAGCGGATCGATCGCGAAATATGTGCTCAACCCGTTTCTCAACGCTAAGATCCAATCTTGCAGTGAGAGCGCGGAGAGAAGTTGCTGGTGGAGGATTGCCGGGCAAGGATAGATATGCAGGGGCTCTGGCCTTAGTAAATTCCTCGCCTGTTGCAGCAAATCCAGTGCTCGGTGTGGATCGACCTCGCTTTTCGCACGCGAAAGGAGGGCGTTCGCTTTCTTTGCCTTCGACACCTCTGTAACCATAGGCGCTGACTGTGCATCTTCGGCAATGCAGAGCGGGCAGTGACAGGCGAAGAAGTAGCGCGTGGAGAGCTCGGCAAGGCGCAAGGCGCGGGGTAGAGTAGAGTCGATGTACGAGATCGTGAGCTCGGCGTTGGCGGGGATAAGGAGCAGAGAGCGGATGTGGAGAGAAGGACCGGAGAAGACCATGTAGGCGTTGGGGGAGCAGGAGTGATTTAGACGCGCAGAGAGGGGAGAGAGGGAGAGGCCGAGAGGGTCGAGGGTGGGGGTAGTGAGTGTATGGGTGTTTGTTAGGATCTTAGCATGAGCAGGGGCATTAGCTAGGTGATCAAAGGTGGGAACGCAAGATACCGGGGCCCGAGGGATGTGAAGGAGGCGTACCCGTGCCACTATTTCCTGAATAGACTCGAGCGATTCAGAAGAGCCGGAGTAGTGCTTCGCCGCTTGAGCCATCAGCTCGATAGTCTGCCATGTTGACAGACCATCCTCGTTTCGCTGCCCGCTCGCATGTTGGGCTTTGAAGTGACTGACATGCGATTGAAGCGAGAGGAAAGAGGCCCATCCTGCTTCAGAGAGTTTCTGGGGAGTGGGATGGAGGAGAAGAGGTATGAGTGCGCGGGCGGTGTTCGGTAGGATCTTCGGGTAGAGACTGCTGAAGAGGGGGCAAAGGGTGCGGTGGGTATGCTTCCAAGAGGCAGATTGGCAGGCCTGTCGATCGAGAGTGAGCCGAAAACAAGCGGAAGGAAGGCTTTAGAGGATCCTGGCGTAAGAGGTGGTGGTGATTACTTATTACTCGGGGATGGTTTTGAAGAAGAAGAAAGACTTCGGTCGAGTATCGACGTGCACATCGAACACATTGAATTGACAGATAAAGAAAGAGAAGAAGGTTAAAAGTAGAAGCATCATTGCTCGCGATGCAATACTAGCACCGAAAAGAACAAGAAATTAATCAAAACAGGCAATTCCCATGTCCAGTGGGAACCCTATGACAACGAAGCTCTCTATCACCAACCTTGGAGCAATACCTCACGACCTTACATCCCGTGCAAGCCTTCAAATTCGCACAGCTCCCATCGTCGCCTTGGACTACTCTCAGACACCATTCACAGGTGTCGGTCAGCCGCGCCGAGTCCAAAACCGTGATCAATGGTCGCTCAATCTGCGCGATCAAGTGGCCCGCGGGTAAGGTTTCTGTGGTGAAGAGTCCAACCCCTGCGTTTGCGGTGGGGCGCAATCTGATATTTGCGGGAAGGGCAGGGTAGATTACGGGCATGGTGAGAGCGTTTTGGATAGACGGTGGGGAGGTTTGAACAGCGGGGCGGAGAGGGCCTAAACGAGACAGGAAGGTGTCTGGGGGTTGGAGTGAGCTGATCGCTCAACAATCAATGCTTGACGATGGTATGGGTCAAAAACGTATTAACGGAACAGCGATAGACTGGTCAAATATAGTCCCTTGACAAAGCGGCAAAACGTTGAAGAATTTCAATGACACTGCATAATCCAGAAGAGGCACCGAGGAAAGGTTCTTGAAGAGTTCGCAACCGACTCAGCACACCCTGGTGCCGGCTTGTTGGCTACTATAGACGCTGAGCTGTCAGCCCACCGGGTATCAGTAGATACATACATATTATATATACCCCGAACTTAGGATTGGGGATTGCCGTTCTGGGTCGGGAAAGGGAGCAGGGCCGCTTTAGAGGGAGCAGCGAGGGAGCAAGGGGGAGCAACGAGGGAGCATGGGGGAGCATGGGGGAGCAACGAGGGAGCATGGGGGAGCACTGAGGGAGCAACGAGGGAGCAGGGGGGAGCACTGTGGGGCAGTGCAGGGGCGCAGCAGGTAGGAGCCTGAATTGGCTGCCCTGTACCCGGCTATAGCTGCTCGCGTTATTTACGACGTTCGTCAGCACTGCTGCCTGGCTCAGCCCCCTGATGTCTAGAAGTCTTCAAGTTCCAGTCCTTGCGATAGCGTCAATGACGAGGGCTATCTGCAGCAATGGCGCGCACGTCAGGGACCACTCGACTACTGAGGAACAGGATAAGGAGTAATACTCACCTATCATCGAAACCCTTCCTGTAGTGAGTTCCTTATTCGACGATCTCGACCTCACTCGGTCCAGGCTGTGGTGAGTTCGAAAAGCACCGATAATCAATCAATGGGCGAAGCAAGGAGATCCTAGCCATTGTTCCTGGCAAGGTTTCCACCGAAGTCGACGCCCAGTTCTCCTTCGACATTCAGGGCTCTGTCAAGAAAACCCTCCACATTATTGATGTAAATATGCTTCTTTCTCGATTCCACTATCCTTGCTGATTTCACTGCAGCTCTACAAATCCATTGCCATCGACAAATCGCGTGTCCTCATCAAGCTCGCTTCCACGTGGGAAGATATCAAAGCTGCTCACATCCTCCAGGGCGAGCACGGCGTCAACTGCAACTTGACGCTCATGTTCTCCCTGCCTCAAGCCATTGCCGGTGCCGAGGCTGGTGCTTTCCTCGTCTCGCCCTTCGTTGGACGTATCTTAGGTTGGTACAAGGCTGCCAACAAGAAGGACTACGCTGCTCACGAGGACCCCGGTGTCAAGAGCGTGCAGCAAATTTTCAAATACTACAAGAAATACGACAAGAAATACGGCTACAAGACCATTGTCATGGGCGCGTCTTTCAGGAACATCGGTGAGATCACGGAGCTGGCTGGCTGCGACTACCTGACAATTTCCGTAAGTATAATTGAACCCCGAAAATCTGGAGAAACCTTGCTCACATGTCAATACAGCCCAATCTCCTCGAGATATTGTACGATTCCAAGGATGCAGTTTCTCAGAAGCTCAACGCGAAGGATGCTACATCCCTCGACATCAAGAAGAAGACGTACATCAACGATGAGGCTACTTTCCGATTCGACTTCAAGGAGGAGGTCATGGCTGTGGAGAAATTGCGTGAGGGTATTTCCAGTTCGCCGCGGATGCTATCAATCCGAAGCAGATCCTCCAAAAGAAGATTGAGAATGCTTTGACGTCGAGAAGCCCATAATTACAGAGATCTGACTGACCCAACCTACATTCTGCAAGCAGATTTTTCCGGCTTGTCGTTGGCGATGGTGTCCTCCGAGCCTGTACAGCCACTGACACACAGCATCGTTCAGTGATTTATCTCAACTTCGGCGTATCGAGAATGCGACAGGGCGACCCCTCGGACGATAAGAACACTTCGGCAGACCTTCCGTCGCAATGGCCCATCCTTGCAGATCGGCCATTCGCAGGCTTATGTTTACAACGCATCTCCTCGGACGGTCAAAGCCCAATCAATACAGCTCCAAGCATGTAGTACAAGTACCCTTTCGATTCCTGGGGGCTCGAAGCTTTCACGTCTTCCATCCTCTCTTGAAATCGACTCCTCTTGCGCGATGGCAGTTTCGTTGGCAGGGAAGACTGCCATCATCACAGGCGCAGGATCTGGTATCTCACCCCTTCAACCCCACATGCCGCAAAGAATCGCCATTAAGAAAGTAGTACAGGAAGCAATCTCGCCTTCGCGCGCTCCCTCCTCAACTGAAAATGCAACGTCCTTTTTCCTGACCTCGCCCTGCGGGCCGAAGCAAAAGGACTCGTCTCCAATCACAGCTCCGATTCTCGAGGCCACGCGAGCTGAAGGCGAACTCATGCCAAAATCGGGGGGTCTGATTTGTCGAAATCGATTGGTAATGGAACAAGAGGCAGGTGCCTGCACATAGGCGGTGGAAGTAATCATCAATGGAAGGTGAGACAATTCGATGTAAAAGGCATTCCTGAAATGCGAATTAAAATACGGTAAGGTAGTTTGATACCCTATGATGTCAGTCGGACCTATCTCCGTCATATTTTATCATTCCATGGGGGGTTAAAGAAGGTGGCTTGGACCGTATACACCTTTGATATACAATTGGGTAAGACGACGAGTCGATAACGGCCTTGCCGCGCCAATTACAATGCCCAGCTGGCTGCCCTGCAGAGAAAGCATCGAATGTCATCTCGGGGCTACCAACTCCGTCTCCGTCGTATGACCGTCCACCCCCTCTAGTAATACCGATACTGAATGCGCCAACTTCCCGCAGACAAAAAGCTGTCATATTCAGTGGTGAACCAGGCCCTTCACTATCAGTCCATATGCTTCTTCACAGCCTCAACCGCCTCCCCAAGCCCCTTCACAATCGCCGTAGGCCTTCCTGATTCCCCTTCGACCATCGCATCAGTCCATCCAGCACCACCCCTATCCACCCACGCGGCAAGCATACCGACCGCTCTAGCTCCGACAATATCGAATGGATTCCCACTAACCAACCACATCCTTCCCATGTCTTCTTCACTGTGGCCCACCCCTACCGTCTCCGCCAGATGGTGATACATCGCCGGATGAGGCTTGAAGCAAGCGACCTCTTCGACCGTGACAATGTGCTTGAATAGAGCAGAATGAGGGCTCAAACCTGGCGATTTGTGTACAGAGGTGCTGGCCATGTTATGCGTGCCATTGGAGAAGACGACCGCTTTAATGGAAGGATCTTCCGCAAGGGCGGATAGGGCAGGGGCAGCATCTGGAAAGGCGGATAGAGAATTGTAGGATTGCATAAGATTCTCGATGGATGCTTCATCTAGGGTAAGGCTAGAGTCGGCGAGCGCCTGCGTTAGGGCTGAGCGGTTGATGGTCGAGAAAGGTTGATATTGCTCTATGGAAACAGGCGTGATGAGCAAAGGATGCGAAGACGGCTAGGAAAGAACAGGGGCAAAGGTAGTTTGAAAGGGTTCAATACTCATGCTGTTGAGACGCCATGTGTATTCCAATTGGTAAAGGCGCCATAGTGCCGCAAGACTGGCTGCTTTGTCAGATCTAAAGTGTTTTGCAAGTTCGTTCGCAATAGAATCCGTGGAGAGCAGGGTGCCATAAAGATCGAAGGCTATGACTGTTGGGTTGGAGGAGGCCATAACAAGGAGAGCTAGATGACGGTGAGGTGATAGGCATTAGACAACAAAAAATCCAAATCAATGGGATTTGATGTGAAGTTGGATTTGGTGATGACGCAATGCGGACGTCACTCCGCTTCTCAGTAATGTTCGGACCTTGAGCGATATCCAATGCCGAACTTGAGAAGTGCATACATCGTTGGTTCGGAGGCTACGTCTACAGCTATGCTGTAAGCTCGAATTGCTATTAAGCATTGTATGCTGCTTGTACCCCGCGAGATTTCTAAGATGGTGTCTTGAATCCTTTAGCGACCCTCTAAGCTCGAAGTCCGAAACCGAAATCCGACGATGACTTGCATATCTATCCATATGGCCTATAGAAACTTGATCGACAAGTCGCTCCTCATTACTCATACCCAAAGAGGTCCGATTCAAGGCCCTCTCTGCCCGCCCTTAATGTGAAGCAATAGACGCACTCCAATCCATCAGGATCCATTCTCAAATCTAAAAGGAATTGTTCGTCCCCGTGTCGGCTTTGGAGGTGACGTGTAATGACGTGGCCCCAGCCACAGTAATTCAGTTCCAAAGCAACAGACTTTCCAATTAGGATTCTACATGCATTTGCTCAAGCTTCTATATTTCATTTATCCAATTCTCTTATCCGTGTTTTCTCGTGTCGTTTCCTCCTTGTGTCTCTCCCACTCAGCGAAGCAGAACCTGTCTCGACGCAGACAGGGATCGACATCCACATTGGAAAAATGTAACCCCGGCATCACCCTTATACTCCAGCTCCAGTGAGCTAACTCTCCCGAAAATCATTGGAGGCAAACACTGCGGCTTCGATTAGGCCTAGACTACCTAGACTAGTCGATCTTCCGAGGAGATCTGTAGCTCTTACCAATATCTTCAGGAATGTCTTACAAAGGGGCGTAAGCTACAGAAGGATATGACCATCAGAGGTGGATGCCATAAGGAGGTACGCCCAAAGGGCAAAGGAGGGTACGATGATGATGATGATGTCCTCAACTTTGTGTCCGACCCGACCGCTTCTGGCAGCTATGCAGACGGTATAGTATCTAAAACCTGCACAGCGGGTGTTTAGGCATTATTGGTAGCCAGACTCCTTAAGGGGGTCGCCTGGTCCCTATTTGTATCGTTATACCCAAAGAACTCAGTGCTTGCCTTGTTTGATTTCGTGCTCTCATATTAGTCCTTGTTGCCCAAGGATTCTCGTTAGGATCGTGAAACGAGCTGCTTTCTTGGCTGGTTTTGGCGTATTCAATATCTCCCTCAAGGCTCCTCCTCTTCGTTCGTCCCCTCTTTTCCAGATCTCCGCCCTGAAGCCATTGACTCGAGAAATCTTGTTTGATCGGTGGCTACCAGGAAGATTATGAAACAGAAAGCAACGGGTATCCTGTCTAATGCTTCCCTTATGCTGAAACAACAGCGAATCACACTTGCGCTTTGGAAGGAATCTCCAATTTGCTTCTATCGTTGAGGGGTGTTTCCTTCTGCCCATCAGTGAGACCAGAATCTCCGACCCCACCAGTAACGCCTGCCACTCCATCATTCCCGTTCCCCACTTCGCCTTTCTGTCCGATAAGCAGCCCAACGCTTCCAGTCTATTCTCCCTCCTTATTCAGCTGCGTCTTCGTCTCTTTCTCCTTATCCACCCCCGCACCCGCCCCACTCACCCCCGGCCGTCTCGGCGGATACTCAACCAGCACCTCCCTCCTCAAATTCCCATTCACCGACCCCACCGCCATCAGCACGTCCCCCTCATCCCTACTGATATACCGTATTGGTCCATCAATCCACCCCTCCGCCAACCTCCCCACCATCCCCTTCGCCTCCTCATCCAGCACCGGATGGTCGCCCATGGTCCACTTCAGCTGACCCCCAAACCTCTCCGGCAGATCCTTGATGTCGATATACTTCAGCAGCGTCTCTCTCTGCTGCGCCGCCCCCAGCACAAGAATCTTCTTCGTGGTATTCGGATCAAACCACCTCGTCACCAGCCCCCAAACCGTGGGGAAAAAATACGGCGCCCCAACCACAAAAATCCGCTCCACCGTTTCGGGATAATGCGCAGTTGCCATACTCGACGCGTTCTGCAGCAGCCGGCGCAAATTCCAGAACTTGCGCAAACCGACGTTGGACAGATCGATGATATTGATGGATTTGTCGATGGTGTCGCCGCCGCCGGCTTCGATCCCCGCGGCGTGCGGGAGGCGCGTGCATAGCCGCTGCGTGAAGCGCGTAACGTATTCAGCTGCGAGGAAGATTTCCGAGAGCTGCGGGTCTTCTTTGCCGATTTGGCTGAGGTCTGAGGGACGGACTGCCGAGAGGACGTAGATCATGACGGGGACGCCGTGATGGTCGCGGCGGCCGGTCCACTGTGGTTGCTGGCAGGGGCAGACGAATTAGTCACGCCGAGGGATGGGGATGGGGGCAGGGTAGGTTGGACTTACGACGCGGTTCATACGGCCGAACTTTTGCATGTCGACATTGTCGTAGGTTTCGTCTAGCTTTGTCTTCCGGCGCCATGCGGCTGATGTGCTGTACTGCTTGTATGCGGCTTGTGCATCGTAATTGCGAGCATGTAGAAATCGTCTGTACTCCCCTCAATTAGCTATTGGCTCCTCAGATAGCAATAATATTGAAAGCGGGAAAGCATACAGTAAATCAGTATCCCCATTTGCGCCCTCTGCGGGCTTCCCCTCTAGCTTGCTTACCGGCCAATACAGCTTATTTCTTTCGCATAGTGCTTTCAGCTCTTCGAACGCTTTGGCTTGGGGTCCTGTCAGACTAGTTGCGGCGACCGGAGAGAGTCCTGGTAGCGAGAGAGCAGAGGGCGGTGTTTCGTATGCTGTTGCCATACCTGCGCGGTGCAAAATCGACGTTGATTCTGACTAGGCGGGCTTGGCGAATAGAGAGGGATAATTCAGAACTCGAAAGCACCACCTGACAGCTCTGCTACGCCCTTGGTTTTGCTACCTCTCGGTATGCCGTTGTGTCTGATAACGACGGCTTACACTCCCTTTCTCATGGAAGTAAACTTGCTCACCCTCCACCAAACCCAGGTGCGAGTGGCAGCTGATGCCTTCGTTTGCTGATTTACCCTCGCAAAACGCTGCTCCTTGTTGTTGACAGTAATCGAGCGAAATGAAGCCGATGAAATGGTGATGTGGAATGTTGCAAAGCTTGAAGTTGCATTCTAGCCCCAAGGCACTCCCGCTCTCGGCCGAGATTGTTCGGGGCTTCATGGGAGATGAATGATGGTGGCGTGATCTTGTCGCAAAGCTGGCGACGACCTAAAGCACTAATTTTGGCGTTCAGCGATTCGATTACGTAGTGTCTCGGTCGCTGCGATCGGCAGTCTTGCCGATAGAAGGGTCCACCCCTCAACTGGCTAAGCGAAAATGGCCAGTTGAGGGGTTTGGCCAGTTGAAAAGCTGGACCCTTTTATGTCATTGCCAGTGGTGATCGGCGACTCAAGGCTTATCGTCTAACCCCCGCCCAGTAAAATGCGCCACTCGTGCGACACCATTAAGGTCAACTGGTTATAATTAACTGTGGTTTCCCTTATCAATAAGCAAACCTTTTTGTCAACCCTCCTGACTTCACTAATCAAATTCGACTCCGTGCTCCCGAACATGAAATTCTCCGCTCTCTTAAACGCATCCTATGCATATGGCGGCCCCTACAAAATCCTCCTCCTAAACCTCCGCGGCGGCCAATTCATAGGCGCAATCCTCGCTCTCTCCTCCTACGCCTGGCTTATTTCCGTGCTTTCGTCGCACCACCTCGTCATCGCCTCCAGAAACGAAGCCATCACTGGCATCGGAACCTACCTCTCCATCTATATACTAGTGTCCATCCCGGCAATCTGGCTGTACTTTGAGAAAGCCTGGTTCGCATGGGCGAGCATGAGTGCGGATATACTTGGTGTGGCGGGGAGCATTGCGATTGCGGTTCTCACGAGGGGATCAACGAGTGTTTGCAGCGGGCTCTTTATAGCGGGAGAGGAAGCGCAGGTGGGAGTGCATATTGTGCAGCAGGCGTGCAAGTTACAGAAGGTTGTGTTCGCGACGGGGATCTGTAACTCGTGAGTCTTCCGTCAACTTTCGGATTCTTTGACTCCAATTCTCTTAAGTGATTTCAAGGGACAGATCTTGAAAGCTGATCGTTAAATATAGTTTGATGTTCTTTATTACCTTCCTGCTCTCTGCCGCTTTGAGGTACGGAGTGATCAATAATACGGCTGGAAAGGGGACAAAAGAAGCTGATAGCAATTACGAGGTTGAGAGATTATCAGAATTATAAGCTGTAGATAGAGTTTAATATAACACGAAGGTAGACATCCTATTTGGTTTGTTTGGACGAGACATACGTACCCGAGAGACCCAAACCCGAGGGTTGAGGCTGAAGCAGTTCCGGCAAGGTGTCGAAGTTGTAAGATTTCGGTTCATCGAGCAGCCTATATTCGCCACCAACTGCCATCTCCATATCGATACCCTGAACCAGCGCTTCATGTTTCACATTCGAGTCTTCCGAGTAGCAAGTCCGTAGCCACACGGCAGGTTCCATTGAGTCCGAATTCGCTAGCTCGCGCTGGGCTGAGGTGCGCCATGGTTGGAGTCTGGTTGCGATTTGAGCTGCTGCTGGGAAAGCCCCTTGGACCGAGGGAAACCGATAGTGCAACAGAGTCAAAAGGGCCGCTTGCCAGTCTCCCAGGTCCCGCGTGTATAAAATCTTTCACCAATTGCTTTCGCTGCTGATCTCGTCCGTCAGCACTGAGCACTGCTGCCTGGCTCAGCCTCTGTCTGCCTAGACTCATCCCCTCGCTTGGCCACGCTATAAATGGAGACCGTGAAGCGTTGCTGCCTGCCTGTATGACTCACTTCGGATCTTACATAGCAAATTTGACGAAATGGATCTCTCACATGGCTGAATTCTAGCGCATATCTCTTTGTGTAGGAGCTCTACTACGTACAGCCTCTGACGCGCTGGTCTAAAGCCGGCTACTCAGTCGAAAATTTCCTATCTGCCAGATTGCTTCCCCAGAGTTGCGTCTCCAGATAGGATGAATCAACCTTTGACCTTTTTCTTAAGCTCCTCAAAAACCTTTTTAGCATTCTCCGCTGTCGCTGCTTGATCGGTGTCCACATCCACAGTCGCATACACTTCGTGAGAATCTTTCGCTGCCATACCTTTCAAAGTGGTATTCTCCGCATTTTTATTGACTTGGAACTTCAACCGTCTCTTCTTGCCGCCGTCCGTTTGATCCCCTAGATCTAGCCTGCCGCCTATCTTTAGATCATGGGTGGGAGGTGGAAATCATCGAGTGCCTACATCCCCGATAGGCTAACATATTTTCTTGATGCCAGATTTGGTCTTTGTGGCCGCCTCCATCATCCTATCGAGACATTTGACCAAGGAGTTTGCCATTGTTATCTTGCTTTTACATGAGTTCCAATGTCGTACAGGATATGACAACTTTACTTACCGCGAGTTTTGAGAGAACCCTTGGCAATGCAATAGGTAATTTTATAATATGTCTGAGATCTTAATTGAGTAAACGTGAATAAATCTCCTAAGAGTGTAGGCAGGTTTTATAGGAAGGTTTCTACAAAGAAAAAAAGGTAGGCTTGCCTGCCTGATATTATAGTTTTGTTGCACTTCGTAGAGACCCCGCTTTGGGATATGCGCACAAATATGCATGGCAGTGGTTGGTAGTGGTCGCCCCTCTTCCGGCAGGTACACAAGCGTAGGCCTTCGCAAGCCAGAAGGTTGGCGAGTCGATCTTGCCAGTAATTGGTCAGACTTTTGGTTTTTGGAGCTAGAGTGCGGAAGATCTTCCGCGGTATTACTGTTTGACGCTCAGAACGATTCAAGGGCCATCCCCATAGAAATCCATACCATGGTAAAGCCGATCAGCTTTCGCTTCATTTGTTGTTTGTTGTTAAGGTGCTCGATGGCATACTTTGGTTGGCGGCATCTTTCATGGTGATGGCTTTCTCTCCTAAAAGCACCAAGTCTGACAAGCGTGCGTTGAGATGTTCGACGACAGATGAGCTTTAATTGATCTGCGACCGTGAGTACTCAGTCACTTTCAATATGACGAAGAGACTTTGGGAATTCAATACCGACGCGACTTTCGGTATGAGCTGCTCAGGTGAGTTGATGCGTGCAAGCAACGCGCTGCTATACGGAGTGCGGATTAAGGAGCAAATCACAGCAAGTTCCAGCGCCACCCCGGGTAGTTTTTAATAAGGTGGTATATTGGTCGTAAGAGCCGACAGCAGGCACGAAGACCCAGAGGTATGTACAAGATTGTCAGACGAACTGCTACGCCAGAGCCAGCTTCGCACGATTTGAGTGTGCTCCTCCTCTCCGAGAAGATCCTCACCAAACTCCAGAATGCGCATTGTACAGGGCGACCATTGCATACTGTCCTTTCCTTCCCCCGTCACTCACGCATCCTCCACCACTCGATCCACCATGCCTCAAAACGCAAAGGCGACAACGGCGGCACCAGCAGCAGCGGCAGCAGCGACAGAACCAGCAATGTGTTGAGCTCCACCGGTGAAAGCAGTGGTGTTGGGCTGGCCTGGTGCTGTCGGTTTAGTGCCGTTCCCGGAGATGCTGCTGACGATGAGCGATGGGCATGGGGTACCCTCAGAGACGGCGGGAGCAGAGCGAGTGATCATCTTGTCGGGAGCCGCCGATGGGCAGCTAGTACCGCAAGGAGCAAGGACGGTGGTAGTGGACTGCATTTTCAGTCAGTACATATGAATTGTGTTTGTTCACTCTTTGCAGAAACGCTCAGCAGGGCTATTAACCTGGGCAGTTGCGCCGACAGCCGCAAGGGCAAGAGCTACGAGGTAGAATTGCATGGTGAGGAGATTTGTGTTTGACGAAAAGATGCTTCTGTGGACGTAGGTGTATGAGAAGTAATGAGTGACTGTACGTTGAGTGAGAGAGATTCTTAAAGATATACAGGCAGCTGGGAGGATGAGAAGAATGAAAGAGGGAGACGAGAGTCATGCAGGAACGTTGACAACTGCGGCCGCGCGGGCAGAGCTCATTGACCAATGGTACGCCGCACCGCACCTGCACCTCCGGAATGGAGACGCCAAAGCAGCTCCTGCTTGCAAGCGTGACACAGATCAACAGACCCCTGCCCATCTTGCTTCCGCGAAGGTACCGCCTTATTTGATGGTTCGAACCCTAGGGCCAAGCGTCGCAGGCCCAGGCCGCGATCTGCCGCAAAGAACTAGGAAAAATGAGGTAAACTGTGTTGGAATAAAGAACCTAATAGAAAGAGAGAGTTCGTGGTGCCACACTTTTTCCAAATTCAACAAAATGGTGGATCCGTGGTCTGATTGATGCCGTCATTATTCGTGTGCATACCTTCTTCCGACGGCAAAAAGCGCCATATTACCTCTGTCGGCTGAGACCCCTGGATCACGCCGCATCTAGCGGAATCAGGGTCTTCCGTAAGCCAATCTTTCCCACTTCGAAACCTGGGGAAAGCTAAACCACGTCTCAAAAGAGGTTTAGCCTAACAGCGGCCCGATGCAAAACGGTTAGTCCACAGCGCAAGCGCTATCATTCTCTCCTCATTCCTCGCAGACTATCATATCCGCTCTGTTATGGACCCCTGCGAACATCAACAATCGAGACAATCACGTGCTCATCTCACGCTGCTAGTGGTGAACGGGCGCGTTGTCTTGGCAGTGATGTGCGTTGCTGTTTGCCAATTTCACATCCGGGCCCGAGGACGCCATCGACACGCCTCGACCCTTTTGTTGCTTCGCCATCCACATTTCTCCTTCCCCTCTTCACCTTGACTCTCGACTCGCAACCAGCTTCTTACTATCTCACTCTCTTATAGCATCTTTCTATAACTTGCCTCACTTATTACGTAATACTTCCAACCGAAGCTATGAAGGCCTCATTCTCTGTTGCAGCGTTCGCTGCCGTCGCAGCTGCTGTCCCAACCACTAACAAGTGAGTGGCTATCCACAAAAAACCGATTGCTTTGAGGATGTCTACTGACAATCTGAAACAGCCTTAAGCAAATCCGTCAGGCTGCTCCTGCTATCACGGACTCTGACATCCTCAACTATGCTCTGACCCTGGAGCATCTTGAGGACAAATTCTACCGTGAGGGCCTCGCCAACTTCACTGAGGGCGACTTCGCCTCAGCCGGCTTCGACTCCACCTTCTACTCCACTTTGAAGGTGGTTTCATCGGATGAAACCACCCATGTTGCTTTCTTGACTGCCGCTCTCGCCAAGGCTGGTGCCCAGCCCGTCGCTGAGTGCGTATACTCTTTCGGTGTCACCGATGTCAAGAGCTTCGTTGCTACCGCCTCCATCCTCGAGGGAGTTGGTATTAGCGCCTACCTCGGCGCCGCAGCCGACATTATGTCCGCCGCCTACTTGACCGCCGCTGGCTCCATCTTGACTGTAGAGGCCCGTCACTCCTCATACCTCCGCGCCGCTCTCGGCGAGAGCCCCTTCCCCACTCCCTTCGACACCCCTCTGTCGCTTAACGAGGTCTATACCCTAGCTTCGCCCTTTATCGTATCTTGCCCTACCAGCAACGTTAAGCTCCCAGTTAAGGCCTTCCCTAAGCTTGTCTCCGACCCTAAGAACGGTAATATTACCGCCGGCTCCACCATCACCCTGTTAACTCCCAACTCTATTGTTAAGGCTGCCGATAGCTCCAGCCAGATCTATGCTGCTTTTATCACTGTTACGGGCCCAATCTTCGCCCCGTAGGTTAAATCATATTTTAGGATAGTTATAGTTAATTGCTAACAGACTTCGTAGAGCTACCGCTGTTGCCGGAGGTCTCACGGTCACTGTCCCAACTGCGCCCACGGGTGATGCCCCCATCTCCGGCCAGACTTACGTTGTTCTGACCGGCTGCAATACCACCGTCACTGACGACAACGTCGCAGCTGGCCCAGCTGTCTTCGAGGTTGGTCCCTTGTAAGCGTTGAGTCATGTGAGTGTGTACGTGCATTTGTATGTGGGTACGTGAGGAAGGAGAGAGAAAGCCTGACCGGAGAGTGGGACGGCGTGTTTGGAAGTGATTCGTAAATGTGCGATTGAATCTTTGGCCGACTTGTCGCCACTGAGCATCTGATATGGTGTATCGTCATACTTCATATAATTTTAATCACTCTCTCTCTTTACCTTATCAATGCATTCGTGAGCCATCTGTTACCGCTACTTACGAAACTCGCCCAGCAAGCAGTGAAGTTCCAGTCGACATGCTGACTCCGCCAACGATTACAGCCTAATTCGGTGAGGATGGCGTTCTGGAGGCTTTGCAGGCGGTGTTGGGCGGTACAGGAAGAGAAGTCGTGTCCGAGAGGGCCGTGGTGGGAGTATGGATGCTTCCTTCTAATTTTCTGCGAGAGCCGGTCTTCATCTGTGCTACTAAGGTTATAGATTCGATTCCAAGTGGCATCGTCCGGGTGATACCCTCCTCTTTTGATGTGGTGGAGCAAGGATATTTTCTGATAGTCGAATCGGGGGTCGTTGGGTTCATTTCGCAATCTGAATCCGGCTGTCGCTTTGGCAGTGTGAGCTGGGCTTGCCATCGAATGACAGCCAGACTTGTGATCTGATGTATGAGAGTTGAACCGCAATCTGCCGCCTATGGACCTGACGTAGCAAGCTTTGAAATTTCGGTATGGACGCCCACCGGGATATACGATGTCACTGAATGTGTTACAGAGATTCTCGAGAAGTGGGATCGATTGAAGGTCAGTGAACTGTCGGAGAACGTTGTATGCGTGTAGAATAGAGCCGACATAAGTTCGATAGCTGAACAATCGCAGACCGTAGTAGAAAAGCGCCTCGAGCATTTCGAGGAGGTGAGACCCGGAAACCCAAGGCGATTGAAAGTAGAAGTCGAAGACTTTTGTTTTGAGAAATGCCTTGAAGTCGAGATGTAGATTCTCTAGGTGGTATGCCAAGGTGCTACGACACCTGCATGGCTTGGTCGAGTCATCGAGCACAGCGCATATACTTGGTATGGCCTCTTGTGCGAATTGGAGGGCCTGTAAACGGCAGTTGGAAGGCGCGGCCGTAGGTTGCAAGTTAAACAGATAGCTTTTGCATGATTCTAGAAGCAATCGAAGCCCGTACGAACACCGCAGGCCATTGCTATCGGTTTCGCCATGGGTAACGAAATACCCTACTTCGGGGTATACCAGTGTCCCTACGCGAATAACGCTGATATGCAGATAAGTTGCATTGCATCGACCACGATAATGTCTTTTGAAAACGTTGGAGGGTGTCATATGCAGAGCTGACGGGGAAGGCCATGTGTGCCTCTCTGATTCGTGTGATAAGTGTCTCGTCAGATAGGAGCGGTGATCTTATCCTCCAAAAGCAGAAAAGCTGTGCCGCTGTAAGGACCATCGAATCCAGTTCTCCAGTAGCTTATGCCCTGCCCCTGCGTAATACCGCACGTGAAATCATTCCAAATCTGTGGGCGGCTGCTGGGAGCCGAGGGCTCCTGGGAGAATAATTGCTCCCAGGAAGCCCCCTGCTCACCGGCCCGAAAAGCTCCACGAAGCAGAATACTAGGAGCACCAGGAGCAGGAGGCTCCTCGGAGCACTTGGTAAGTAGACCCTCTCCCAGGAGTTTACGGTGGAGCTCATTGTAGATTTGGCAGACTAGTGTCTTGGGACAAACGAAGTAATCAGTCGATTGTTCTCAGCGAGCAGGACGACTCATACATTGATTATTGCTAATCGACGACTGTGACAGGCAATTTAGCACATCGAAGGAAACACATAAGGAAACGTCAGCTAGTCCAATTCACTCAGGAGACACCTCGTGGGTGTTGCGAGTGCGGTCTCGCAGGCTGGCAGTGGTGGTGAGCTCAAAAGCCTGACTGTGACGAGCCTCTCCCAAGTTCCACACCATGTGAAACGGATGTGAAACGAGTAACCAACTGGAGATGGCCGTTCAGGTATTACGGTAGCTAGTGGTGGTTTTAGATGCGAGGCCTCGTAAGGCTGTCAGACGAACGTTCGATTTCCCAACCTCAAGGTTCGCAAATCGATTCCTACCAATCTGGCTTACCCCGAACTCGAGGCACCGTGTTGACATGGCGCTCGAAGTGCCACGACGGATACATGAGCGACTTATTGCGGTCATTGATGACTTGAGGAATGCTGTTGGGCAAGAAGCCGCAAGAGCCCCACATGGTGGCGCCCCAGGCCTCAGCCACGCTAAGCCCAATCTATATTTATCATAATGGGATTTGCATGGCTCAGCACCTTCTCACATCCGCCCGACTAAATCGCCTCAGCCTTCTTACCACCAAGACTTACTCGCACCTCCAACGGCCTCTGAAGGGTTTCATTCCATGTGCTCCTAAAGCCAGCATTGTGGTAGTCGCGAACGGTACTACAGAATCCGTACCGAACTGTGGGTCTAACACTGCTCATCATGGCTTTCAACCGCCTCTCAAATGAAATTGTCTTTCACATTACTAATGACCTTGGGCCGAAGGACATTAGCTTACTTTCACGAACGGCTCGTCACTTTGAAATAGTCTTATCAGCCAAGTTCTACGACATGGCCCTTACATATACCCGTACGACTAGAGAAACTGTCTTGTTATAGGCAGCGTTACACAACCGCGAAGCCACCTTTAAAGCATTATTAGAAAGAGGAGTAGATATATCAATCTAGGATAAGGACTAAAACACGATACTATATTATCTAGCGAAAGGAAATCTACATCTTTTAACTATACTACTCCGACACCTTTATAATATCGACATTCGGAATAATAGGGGCGAGACATCGCTGCTATACGCCGTCTAGGTAGGAAATAAAGAGGCTATAGACTAGCTTCTATAAGCCGGTATAGACCCTTCCGCTTCGACTACTACTAGACCTAAAGGTAAGGCCCGTCGACAACTCGAGCTAGAAATCTATAAAAACAATAGAATACTACTATAAAGCCGAGGAAGAATTGTAGCCTAGAAAGGGTAAATAAACCTCGTTAGACTCCTTTACAACGTAGACCCGATCTAGTACTATAGTTAGCTACTTATAGAGGCCTACTATAGAATAGACCGACGTTGATTTCAATCGAGGGCTTATATTACGTTTATTTCATAACTCGTCTCGTCTCTAATTTATAGCTAAAGGTATACTAAAAAATAGCATTCCTAAATACTATTACAATCTGTATTTTTCGTACTAAGGCTTATCGTCTACCGTATTTATCTCTCTTCGAGTATTGGAAACAATGACTAACTACTATAGTAGAATATATACGTGGAATGGAATAGTATATACGGGGACGGTAACTAACTATTACTTCGTAGAGATACTCCGGTATCCTTAGGGAGAATACGATACGCTTGTCCGCGATAATAAAGACGTAGAATAGTAATAATACGAACGACATTACACCTACCGAACGGTAAATACGACGATACGTATCTAATCGAAAGCCGAGTACGTCGGCTAGGAAGTCGAGGTGAGGACCGGCGAAGAGGGGGATTATATTAGCTAGCGATAGATTCCCCGCTCGGAGACTAGCTTTCGACGGTGCGGAATCTCGAAAGCCGAGTTAAAAAGTATTAATAGCGACGTAGATTAAATAGATAAGGAGACCGCTTCGAGTCTATAGACCTAGAAGGCGGTAACGGTAAAAGAAGTACGGGTAAATAAGGTATTTAGATATAAAAAAAGAGATCCTATCTTATATTATTCGAGAGAGGAAGTTAACGAGGATAAAAATAAGAAAAAAGCCGCCTATAGCTATCGTATAGATCTAGGGGATTTCTATAGGAAGAGTTAGACTCGGTAGACGAGTAATAATATAGGTTAAAAATAAAACGAAGGGAGAGAGGGAAGGAGGAAGTAGAAAGAGAGAAGTAGGAGGTAGTATATAAAGAAGTAGAAAGAAGTAGAGAGGTAGGAAAAAGGTAAAAGAATTTAAAGTAAACGGAACTAGGTAGAAAATATAGGGCTAGAAGTAGATATCGAAAATAAACCCGTTTTAACTATCCGCTAAATCTAGAATTAATAGGATAGGTAAAGATAAAACTATACTTCGACTATCCTAAAGAACTATCGACTATACTAGCTTATAAAGCCGGTAGGCGGAGATATTAGCCGAATCGACTAGCTATTCCAACTAATCTTTCCGCTAGTTATATTAAAGTAAGCGGTACTATAAACGTTAGATTATAACCTAGGGACTATTCGCGACTTACCTTTATTAATATTTCTACCGACGCGATAGATATCGTCGCGGAAAGGAATCCTACCGCGGCGGAGTCGGATAGCTATCGGTCTAGGTTCTCGATCCCGACGGCTCTATCTTCTTAACGTATTTTTATAATAGCTCTATTATAATTACGCTTAGTACTTTTACGTTTTAGATCCCGGTATTATTTAATAGAGCGACCTAGCGATAGTATTCCTAATCCGCTACTATATTAAGTTAAGAAAGTTCTTTAATTCGAGAGGTAGAATAAAAAAAGAGATATATAATATATAGTAAATATATACCGATTTTTATATCTCCTTTAACGCTTAAAAGAATATTCGAGTAGCGAAGAGATCTATACTCTAAACCTCGTAAAGTAAGGTAGACTAGAGCCTTAAATATCTACTATAGTTAGTATATACTCGTATCCTATATTCGCCTTATTTACTAGTCCTAGTATAGCGGCTAGCTCCTACTCTCTAGGATAGGTAGGAGATATAATAATCTATATAAAGGGAATAGGTATACGCTCGAGGACGACGTAAAAGGAGCCCTCGAAACGAAAGGTCTCTAGGACGGTTACGATATTATCGTATCGAATATTATATATTATCTCTAGCTCCTACTAGGAATCTACCCCTATTAAAAAGCTTTTTATAATAATATACTTACGACGACCTCCTTTCCGTATAACGACGGTTACGAAGTTAGTATACTTAACCTAGAAGCTCTTTTAATAGCTATTTTAAGGTAACCCGTCTTTTATCCCTTATATTCTATTTAGACCCCGGGTCTATTACCTACCCTTCTCGGCGTCGAAAGCGTTCTCTTTCTTTTAGGCGCATTTTTCTTCAGGACTAATCGATCTAATAGGCTATTTTGTAACGTAGTCATCGGGCTCTATAGGCGAAGTCGACCGCTCGGCCCCAGTTAGGCCTTCTATGTAAAATAGGGTATTACAGTTGGTTTTTTTGGAAGCTCATCTTCGACTTCCTAGTAAATGATTAGAATCTGGAATATAAAGGTTATATTAGTATTGTCCATTTGGCTTTACCTAGCAGCCTCCGAGACCACTGGAAAGTGAACAATGTCCACTCTCACACCTTGACCCTGACCAAAAGTCCGAACTGAGCAGCAAGCAAACGTCCCCTTCGAGAACGATGTCCCATGGATGTTGCGTTCAGTTACGGAAAACGCGACGAGGGAGCAACGGCGTTGTCGATTTGGCAGCTTTCACAAAGCATACACGAGTTTTCCTTTTCTACTACACGCCGTGATTCGCATATTTGGAGCTCTGATTCACGACCCTCGGTACCGAATGCAGGAGTAGCGAACACAGACTTGCTCGGCTGACTGACAAGAAAATCTTCTTGAAACAACCCACATCGCAAAATCTTGGTATATTAGGGCTGCGAACAGCCAAGCTCGAAACAGTTTTAGTAATATTTACATGATTGGGGTATGCACTACTTAGGCGCAACCCCAGTCAAGGAGTGCACCTACGCATTCGGCGTCTCTAACCCCAAGTTATTTGTTTATACTTTCCTCAATTCTCGAGGGCGTCGGAGTCAGCGCCTATATAGGCGCCGCAGCCGATATTATAAGCGCCGCCTATCTCACCGTAGTAGGCTTAATCCTTATAGTCGAGTTACGCTACTCCGCGTATATCCGCGCTTCCCTAAGCGAGAGCCCCTTCCCATTACTATTCGACGTACCCCTATCCCTTAATAAGGTTTATACCCTAGCTGCGCTATTTATCGTGTCTTACCCGTTAGATAACCTAACTCTACCCGTTAAGGCTTTCCCTATACTTATATTATCCCCTAATAACGGAAATATAATTGCTTGCTCTACGATTACGCTTTTAATACCTGGCTTAATCGTTAAACCCGCGGATAGAAGCTCGCAGATCTATAGTGCCTTTATAACTGTTACTGGCCTAGTCTTTGTTCCGTAAGCTTTTGTTAATTTAATCTATGAAGTTAAAGCTAACAAGCACAATAGCGTAACCCTAGTTGATGGTGGCTTCTCGCTCACCGTGCCCACTGCACTAAATGGCACTGCACCTATCTCAGGCCAGACTTACGTCGTCCTTACCGGCTGCAACACGACCGTGACGGACGACACCGTCGCTGCTGGCCCAGCTGTCTTCGAGGTCGGTCCTCTGTAAAGGAAGCTGTATTGACTTCATTGTGCATAATCTGTTTGTGTCGGAAGCATGAGTACGAAAAAGTCCAGATGAGGAAGGGGGCGTTCAGAGCAGGAGAAACCTTGTACATATCCAATCATTCACAGTAATCGTAATATTGACATACGTCTTTCCCGCGTCGACGATATCATGTTGTTGTGCGCTTCTGTACTGTAGATGCTGATCATTTCCTTGTGTTGCTCCTCCTACGCGTCATGTTTCTTGCCGGCTTGCTGTTCGCCTTGTCCTTTCATTGTGAACGTGTCAGTAACGTTCGCACCTGGAAGGTATGGTTCAACTCTCCTAATTAGAAAAGCCCATCCTCGCCAAGGCCTGAACAATTGCAGACTCCTAGTATTATGAAGCGAACATTCCGACTTGGCAAAGGCCTCGCTCTTGACCGTTCTTTCATCAGCTCATTGATGCAAAAGAGAAATTGATGGCTACAGCTATCGCTCTTATCGGGCAAATGAAACGTGGGACTGGATCATCGGGCTATACCGCTGCTATTGTATGCGCCCGTTAGCTTCCACCATGAAGTCAGTATGCTAAAGACCTGCACCGTTCTGGGAAGTCGGTGACGCTATGGACCATAATGGTCCAGTGCAGATGATCCTGAAGTCAGCATGTCGTTCTTCTGGGGACATCGACCCGTGGGTGTGTATGGAATTTTGTGACATCCTTGACCTAGTGTATGGTGAAACACTGAAAGAATGCGAAGAGACATCATTAATCGAGGATTCGATGTGTAACCACGGAGGTCATGGGGCATCAACAAGTCTAAGCCGTTGTTACTGATAGTTGAATAGGACGAAATCCAAGGTCGATGGCTACAATGAATCACGAACAGCATCTATTAAGTTTGCCAAAACACCGATAGGTCAAGCGGTGCGCCTTGCTCGTCTCAACTCAATGCCAATATTATCATTATCTTTCAAGGTATCGTCCGTCTGTCTATCGACCACCCACGCCAATTAAGGAGTGTATATCGATGCCACGACCGCCCATTCGAGACTCATTCTTCGTTGCAGCCTCAACCACAGCCCCACAAAACCGCCGTCATAGGTTTTCGGCCCTCCCAATCCCCACCCAAGCAGCTCATATATATTTCTCTTCGCTAACACGGACTTGGCATCCCTTTTGTAAGCCCAATAGCCACCTTCGGGCGCTGGGTAGGATCCATAGTCGCCGTATCCTCCGCTAGATGCAGGACGCAATAAGTGAATGTCGTTATTGGGTCTAGAGGTGGGGGGGAATATATTGTTGAGAAGGGGAATTGGGGGGTAGGATGGAAGAATATCAGGCTTGGCTCACCTAGTTGGTGGTGCGGGCGTAGCACTGGCACCTTCGGAAGCGCCAGCGCCAGCATAGGAGCCATAATCCCCGTAGCCTCCACTAGATGCGGGACACAATTAGTGAGTGTCATTGCTAATTGTTGGGTTTTCATATAGAGAGGCAATTACGATTCTTGGCAAATTGGGAAGGGAAATAGGGGAGATTGGATGAGAACATATCAGTTCAGCTTACCTTGGAGGAGCGGGCTCAGCGGCTGCACCTTCAGCAGATCCCACACCCGCATAAGAGCCATATCCACCTTCAGGGGCAGGGTAACTGCCGTAGTCTGCTGGGGCCGGGATGGGCGAAGCGGCCGAAGGATTGGGATGATGGCGAGGGAGAGGAGGGAGAGGAAGGTGGTGAGCTTCATGTTGTGGTATGAATGGATGAAGCTGGGCTGGTGGGGGAATGGGGATGACTGTGAGGCTGAGGTGATTGAGCGAGTCAATATCAGGATGGGTGAGTGCTGGGTCTTGTGGTGAAGGTATTGGGGATGCAATAGCCTGGATGGGGGGAAAGATGGACGGGCGAAGCAGATGTTTGAACAGAGGCACCGTGTGCTGGCGTGACAGGATCTCGATTCCCTGTCCGGTTGCATGGAAGAATCCTTCATGGACCCGTGTATACCTCGAAAGGCAAACTGCATTCGTTCGATGCTCCCGCCAAAGAAGTTAGTACACTTGGTCTGACCGTAGCAGGGCCCTGTGAAGGAGAGGACGGATAAGCCAATGGATTTGCTACCACAATGGAGGCCCACTCCGTGAAGGCGACATTCCTCGATCATGAATGGTGGAGTGGCAGTAAACTTGGAGATGGTGCTGCCACGATGTTGAATAATTGAACACTATATCTTGGCAAGGCACATCGTTCTGTTTGGCGCCAAGAGTCAACGCGAGCGCCCAAGACTCCAAGACATGGGATACAGCTCATTCATGGCTTGCACGTTCTGACGCTATCCCTTTCCAAGTGTGCAGCCAGCCTTACCTAGCCTTTCAGATCCCCAAGAGTACCCAAAATCATAGGGCTTGCTAAGGATCTTCAAGCGGGGAATAACCGATTGGTGTAAATATCCTGCTCAGAGGTGAATGCTCCCTGAGATACACCAATAGCAGCTACCATCACAATCAGTGCAGTAGCATAAGATACTAGGGAAGCAGCCATTCCAGTTGCGACCTGCAAGTCAACTTTTGATCCGATTGACGAAGCTTACATGATCTCGAATCCCGGCGACCTCGACGAGCCGGGGCACTCCCACATCGGCGAAGCCGTCACCGACGAAGAGGGTACGCTTGAGGCAGGGCTCACGCGGCGGACAAACCCGGAGGGTGACATGAACGAAACCGGGAAGGAGGACCGTGCAGGGGTTTCTGTCCCGCGAACAATAATAGAGGATACCAACCGCAGCCAGGAGACGAACGTACAAGATAAGAGAGCGAAAGATCCGGACACTGCCAGTTTTGATAACGAACGGTAAGCTGCATTTTTAAGAAAATTCGGCACATTATCACAAGAGTGGGGCTGGATTCGAGCCTCTGGGTCAGTATCCAATCTCATTTTCCGGGGTCGGGCAGGACTAATTCGGAGGAATCGATTCCGCATATATGCCGATGCCTCAAGAGGTCACAGGGGCAGAGGTCACAGGGGCAAGGGTCTGGCGAAGCTGAGGTACACTACGGATGGACCCTGCCTCGATCGTACTTTGCATCTGATTTCCGATCGTTAGCTCTTTTACTACATTAGAGCGGACTAGCTTGGGGGGATGAATATCTTGAATTGGTCGTCCATAATTCTTGGCGAACTGATGTCAACTGGGCGCGGGGTAATCTTGGCATTGCTGCACAAAACGTTCACAAAGCATATCCCGTGAGACTACGAGGAATTAGAATGCCTACTTGCGGCATAGTGCGGAAAATTGAGAACGGACTGACGGGAAAAGTAAATCTTGAAACACGTAATTTTTTCTACTTTTCTTTTGGCATACGCGGAAGTTATTCGATTGGTATACTCGTGCAGCATTTCTGGAACGCATTTCAAATCGATGCCAGTAATGCGGCTAGCGCCGAAATCCCTACGGCCGCCCACCCGCCACCCTGGACAATTCCAGCTTCGCCAATGAAAGCCTGGGGGCTTGTGGACGGAGACGTGGAACTCGGGGTGGCGGAGCTGCTGCTGCTGGTGCTCCTCATGTTTGAGCTGCTCTCATCGTTCAGCATGGCTCCAAGCATTCCGATCTCAACGGTCCCGCCGCATGGAGCAGCAGGAGGCATCACGCAGCCATTGAGATAGTCGCCCAGCGGTCCGACACCCATCCCTTTCATGCTGACCATCTCGGGCGTGAAGGCCGGCGTTAAAGAGGTGCTGTTGGCGGGGAACACAACAGGCTTCATGTGGGAGCCGATGTAGGAGGCATGGATACCTGAAGACGAATCCCTTTAACATGGCTTTTAGGTAGAGGCGGAAGGTTGCGCACTACTCACCGTGCTCGGCTGCAAGCCTTGCCATGAGGAACGCTGCCTGCGGAGATTGCACGTAGTCCGCTAGACCGATGAACGCGCCGCACATTGTCGCCTCGAAGATATACGCATTCATGAGATGCGATGTGGCGTTAGTGACAGGCGGGTACGAGAAGTTGCAATTCGGTTTCATTCCCCCAGCTGCCATGCCGGCCTGTAAAAGGGCCTCCTCGCCCAGTTTGGCCTGCACGGCTAGGCCCATGGTGTTGGCCAGGAAGTCGGTCATTGGCTTTGTCGGCGAGGGAAGAGAAGAGTAGAAAGATTCATTGATAGGCACCGAGTCGTAGTAGCTCGAGAGGAGATTTTGGAGAACGTAGCCGTACGCGATAGCGGGAAGGTCGCTGGAGCCCGGGCTGACCGGGCACATGTAAGTGGCCGACGTAATAGCAGCCGTCGAGAGGAGCTGGAGAAGATTGGAAGCCTTCATTTGGTATACTTAATTCATCGAACACGATTGTGGATTTTCGGATTTCAGGTGGACAAGATTTTAATGTTCTGGCCAGGCGCGTTGGAGGGAAGGCAACTCGATAGTCTTATAGCTCAGTAGCCCCAGCGAGAGACAGCACGATATGCAGAGAGTATTGGATGTCGACTACTTACCCTGGAAGCTGAACCGGACATGCGGATGCCAAGACACTTGAGCTTAGTGAGAGGGGGCAAACATGGAATTCTTTCAATCAGTGACACGTGTTGGGACGGAAACGGTAATTGATTGTCGCAGGGAGCGAAAGAAGTCAGTCATCCGGCCCTGCCAAGAAACTATAAAACGGCCCTTACTACGTACACTGCAGAGCCATGACCCCATACTACGGTTTCAAGCGAAAATATTGTTAGTATACGCTGATCAGCTTGGCATAGTCTAAACGCTTTCCGGTAAAGTAGCTCCACAGCATATTCGGCTATGCCGCGGTCCCATGATCTACGGTCGCCTTCTTGCTCGAAAAAATTGATGTTCTACAGAGAGCTAGGACCGGATTAATTACCTCCCTAGATCGTACAAACAATATTTTCGCCTGACACTCGTAGTAGCCATGCGAGGCCCCGCAACTATAGCCCATTTCGATAGTATCCGAGATGTAAACCACGGTGATCGGATCAGATGGCAAAGTGAGATGGGCTCCAGGACGGTGGACCGATGTGAGACATAACCCGTAGGAGCGTAGGCGATGGCGAGGGAAATGTTATTGGCGACATAAGGAGAAGACGGGGAAGTGTTTTTAGGCGCGAGGTTGAAGGTGGTGACCTAAGAATAGCTTAGCGCAGGATCGGGATATCGGCCATCGGTAGTTGAAAGATCCGTGCTCAACGTCATTGGCCAGCTCTAAGTCAATGCGCAAAGTGTTGGCGTCCCTCAACGGAAAGACGAGTCCCCGGGAAAGGAGATCTGCAGCGCCATGGCCGAACCTGATACTGCGCATCAATGATGTTGACGAGTAAGTCAACGTTCTGGTCTGTGTCAGCCATTCCGGCAGCTGGTCGGAATGGTCACGGAAAGATCCTTGATAGCGCCATCAAATGACGGAAAAACGCGTTGCCGTAAACTCGTTCAGGCCAACAGGGTCTTTAGCACATGGACGCATTTGGCTACTGGCCATTGACAACCCCGTGGATGGGAAAAGCTTGTGTACGATGTAAGATGACACCAGGTGAGCACGACAAGGATGGTCTGGTATCAGAAGTCTAATGACTCGGATGTGTCTTGCTCCTGTTGCGCGGGTTGTTTTGATTTCCTTAGTCTTTGACATTGCATTGTGATATCTTCGGTTCAAGACCTGGACTTGTATCTCTCAGTATGGCAGACACAACGGAGGCTTCGAGGGCAGTGTTACCAATCATCAAGAAACACGCATCCCGAATCACACCTCGGACTTGCCTTTGGCCTCTCGCTGGAAGCCTGGTCATCACGTTTGGCCTCTCCATTGGCCTGACATTTCGATCGGACAACTGGTGTTATGCGAGTACATGCGGCGAATCGCTATTTCCGCTTCAAACCAGATTACATGTCATAATCTGGTACTTCTGGCTTTCGATCTCAGTAACATTCCTGTCGGTCCGAGCATTCCATCCAGAAATGCAGAAGTCCCTGGCACGGCCGCTCACGACATGGAAATTGCCAGTAATTGGGAGGCATATCAGCATTGGGTTTCTGACGATGTTCCTTTGGATCATCTCGCTATATGGAATTGTCGTTGGAGTTTGGTGGGTCCGATTGCGCGACTACTTCAATCATAGGAATGATGTTGCAGGAATTGCCGTTGGGAGTAGTAGACTGGCAGCCATTGCCTTGACCGGACATCTCTGCGATATCACGATGGGAATGGTCCTGCTGCCGATATCTCGGCACAGCGCACTCGCATCCTTCTTCAAGATCTCGGTGTCGACCACTCTCACCAACCATATTTTAACAGCCTACACCCTATTCGTTCTAGTCATCATTCATGGATGCCTGTATGTCTCATGGGTACCTGCCTTCAACAGTCTTTCGGCTCAACTTCGAATGGTCATTCCCGTTCTCAATCCAACCTACCTTCACGCACAAGTCTGGCCTGGCGACACCTCAGGTATCGGCATTTGGCGCGCCTCTTTGATCTTCAGTGGCTCCTTCACCGCCCTTATCATGTGCGCCATCGCCATCACGACCTTGCCGAAAGTGCGCAAGGCGCACTTCAACCTCTTCTACTTCACCCACCTGCTGGCTATTCTTATGGTCATTGTCATATGCCTTCACGCGAGCACGATCTTCTATTGCACAGCTCCAGGTTTGGCTATGTGGTTCCTCGACTGGATGATGCGCCTGTGGGAGTTGAGAAGGACCCTGGATGGAAGCATCTCCACTTTTGGTAAAGGCTGGTATTGGTCAGTCAAGTCGTCCCTCTACTCGTTCATGTGACAGTGCTAAAAGTCTTCCTTAGTGTCACACTTCCGCTGCCGCGCCAGAGGCTATCAGGCTGCTCGTGTCGGTCGCCTCTTGCCCATTTCTACATCCATCACGCCGGCTCCTCACTTCGGGAACTGCATCCATTCACCACCGTGACACACCTAGCCTCCATGAATAATGCCACTCACTCTTCTGAGGACGACTTTCCCATTCAATTCCTCTTCCGCAAACAAGGAGGGAAAGGACAAGCACCGAGTGACGCCGCCGTCGTAGCTTTGCCACTTCGCCAACGGATACTCAGGGGCAAGAAACAACGTGAGCAAAGTACACAATGGACGGCGCGGCTCGCAACCCTCGTAGACGAGCAGCAACCAGAGCTGTCGAAGCGGCAGAGCGATAGCAATATTGACATGGAGAGATCACCAGCTACATTCGCACCAGGAGCCGTCGGTATCAACCTCGCACTCCGTCTCGAAGGACCGTACTTCTCTCCCGCAGATCCCTCCCGTTACGACACCGTAGTGTGCCTCGTAGCAGGCACAGGTGTGGTCGGAGCCATCGCCATCGCCGCTGCTTTCAATTACGCAGCAACGAACGATTTCAACGACTCTACACGTAAGGGATTACCGCCTCGCAAATGGCGTAGGTGTATCATCATTTGGAGCGTCAAAGAAACAGAGGACATCGAATTGCCATTCATCGAGCCGAAAGCGGAAGGATTGGAGTTGAGAAAGCACCTCACTGGTCCTGGCAGAAGTCGTGTGAATCTGGGCCAGGCGCTCTCCGAGATCTGCGTAAGGGAAAAGAGAGAGGGTGGATGCTCTTGGGTGTATATATCAGGGCCAAACAAGTATATTGATTCCGGGAGGGAGGCGTGTCAGGAGGTCGAACAGCACACAGAGCTGGATTTTTATGCTACTAGTTAGGATATATAGAATGATATGCGAAACGAAATAATACAGATACCTATGATATACATGAGCGGTTCTGAAGAAGGTATTGGCCAGAAGACTCCGCTCTCCGCAAAGTGGTTTTCGGGAATAAGCCGCGCGCGCGTAAACACCGAACGACGCGTTCGCGTCTTGAACCTCAACTTCCTTCCCCAGACACAGCCATCAATTATCCGACAGAGCAAATCATTTCGGTTCATCACATTGTCGCATTGATAGACAATACGAAGAATGAGCTCAATGAGCTCTTCGCAAGAGCTCCGGTCACAGACTTACCCCCTGATGTCCTCGGCGAACTGCAGTCCATCCTCCGCCTTCACTCAACCGACCCGCCAGAATTATCGTACAAATGGGAGTCTTACACCATGAAAATGGGCACGGACCACACGAAGCTCGACCTTACTACAGCCAGGGCATTCAAGAAAGACCTACAAGAGATGCTGGAAAGAGGTTCGAGAGGAAAGCCGCATGGCAGCGCGGACAAGAGAAAGGCACACGCGACACCTAGAAGTGCGACCAAGGGCGATGATGTGTTTGGAATGTACGTGCGAGATGGCGATGCAACCGGCATGTGCTAATATGGGAGCAGGCTCGAGGCGGTGGTGCCAAACACGCCGTTGCAGCACCGCTGGACCAGCGGATCTGTAAAGCGCAAATCCGCTTTCGAGACGCCTGCGGTGCCCAAGTTTAATAAGGCAGATAGTATGAGCTCTCCTGCCGACGCAAGACCGAATGGGAATGCCAATGGGATGCAGTGAGTTCAAACCTTCCGAGTTCATTGTACGACAGATGCTGATTGAAGCAGGAGTGCGCCTTTCTGGGAGCGACAAAACGCAGGGCAAATTGTCGAAACACTCAACGATCACCCGGCGCGCTCGCTCAAGCGGCAGGGCCCGGGCGAGTCTCGAGTGAGCTGGGGGCAGATTTTTGTCGCCTTCTACCGCCAAGCCGGCTTGCTCGGTCCCAGGTCGGAGCGCCATTTTTAGTCCTCTCTGTGTCAGAAGAGAGACACTTCTGAGCTATTGTTCGATGGCAAACTCTCAGAAATCCAAACCTCGGTTGTCGCAGCTCTCAATCCTAGAAACAAAACATCACATCACTTTCTTAGGCTCTACCTCCACCCAGTCGGCTCTGCGCTAAAGCCTTTCTTCAAATTCTTCCGACTCCGCTTTGCGGACAGCCCCTCTTGAGTGTTGACTCAACGCCATGACCCCTCCTTTCGAGTCCACATCCGTGTCTCGTCCTCGGGCCAAGATTGGTCTTCGGAAGTCCTTTGCGGCTGCCACAGTGATATGTACCAAATCGATCCTCGAGACAGGACCACCGCCCCGCAGTCCTTTCAAGATAGGCTCTTCGAAGCCTTAGAAAGTAAATGATCCTTTTGGGTTGAATCTAGTTGGCGGCGGCTGTGTAAGAATTGTAACCTCGTGATTCTTTGGCACGTATCTGGAAGCGCCTTTGACGTATTTCCTCCACCGCTTGGGAGTCATCTCAGTTTTCAGGCAGGAGGGATGGTGCTTTATGAGCAGAGGCCCCATCGCCGTGCACAATGTTTGAATGTCCCTTTCGTCAGCCCACTTCTGAGCCCATGCTCGCGGGAAATCACTTGCCCCCTTGGCTCGTAGTCTATCCTCGGAAATCGTTCATGGATTTGAGTTGCTTCCCGAGTGCTCAAATATTCGTTATCATCTAGTGGAATACGGGCCGCTTCGATCGCTGGCTCATTGATATTGATGCCCAAGATAGCGTTGTCCTTATTTCCACCCGTTGCCTCGCGCTCGGTCTCGTCCTTCATAGGCCACGACTTTGACAGGACAAGGAGCCCAACCTTGACGAAGGAAAATGCAGCATACACTATGTACAGAAAGGTCATGACTCCGCGGCTCAGGCTCCCACGAATTCGCAGCATTTGGGGCTCCATCGTTTTCCTAGAGTCTCGAAATAAAGTAAAATCGGATGACATAGATATCTTTCTTGCGTCTGGCAGATCTTAAACCCTTCAAGAGCATTCAACAGACACACCCAACTGTGATACAGAAAAGTGCTGCAGGACCACTGCATCCGGCTGCGTACGCTCAAATCCGAATGACCATGCTAGTGATGTCAACTTTTTGACCCTAATGTCTAACAGCGCAGGTATCTGTCAATAGACACACTAAGCTTACTCGACTACCTCGGCTCATGGACCTGAAAGAGTGCCACCTCCCCTATCATTGGCATGTTCCGCGAGAACACCCGTATAATTACCTTTAGCACTTGCAGGCTAGACGGTAAACGATAGGTGCCGTTGGATGGCCCCCATCCCCTCTCAACTTCAATGGCATTTCTCTGATTGAGACCTCCTCTTCTTGGAGAGGGGCCACTATATAACCATATCGACGCGTCTGAATTGGTGGTCCAGGACAGCCAGTAGACACCGCCGGGGATTAAGATAATGTCAGGTAGATCTAACAGGAAGTAGTCCCCGACCTTGAGATACTTGAACGATGCGACTTGATTACAGATAGGACTGGGCGATCGAGATTTCAGTAGTGTGGCGTTTGGTGCTGTATTTATGTTGGCGGGTAGAAGGATGCCGTCTGTGTGCAGTGCTGATTTCCAAGGATTTATAAGAGCTCGTTTGCAGTGGTCGGGATTGAAGTCTGGTGATTGTACTGGTGCTGGTGCTGCGATGGAGTGACCGACAAGCAGGACTATCGCAGATAATGTTTGAATGAACATAGTTTCAATTTCGATGTTATGGGATGAAGATAGAGATTTGATGATATTCCTGCGAGGGATTTCCGAACAATGAATCGGCGAGTCTGTTCGGACATCGCAGGCCTCCTTATATCCAGCTTCTGCCGCTGTTACCACGTATCCCTCTATCGTCGCTTGTAAATCGGAACGTAACGTAACGCGCCACCCGAGTCTGCATTCCACATGTTTCCACATAGGCTACGTTACGACGCATATTCCTAACGTCGCTTATAAAACGAAACATCGCGTAATGCGACGGTTAAGTTTACGCTCTACATGGTTCGGCATAGATTGCGAAGCCGATCAGACCTTTGTACTAACCCCTACTACCCTTGCTCCCTTTCCCGACTCGGAACGGCGGTCAAGCCGTATTAAACGATGGTTGCAGTGCATGGGCTGCGGCGGATGCAGCAAGCTCAGTTGATTCCAGGGGGCTTGAATTGTGATTGCTGCTTGGACCGCACCTTACTGAATTATATGGACAGATCTAAGACTCTTGGCGTTGAAGGTATGCAGGTTGGCTCTTCACGATAGCACCTGTGTACCTTTGGATACTCCATCGTGCTACTTAGCAGGTCGAGTGTGCTTCCAGAGAGCACTATAGCAGGACTTGTGGCTTATATTGAAGGGCTGGCAATCTTGGCAGAGGCGGATGCGGCAGGTGATCCATGAGCTCATGGAAAATTGCGAGAGGCTATACACAGACTGCAGCTGGCTGTAGAGACGCACTGTAAGACTATCGCGAGACTCAACTTTCAGGTGCGTCCATTGAAAGATCAACTTGAGGCTGTTGTATCTGATACGATATACCTGCTCTCCATTCTTTGCAGAACATTTGCATTCGAGTAGCGGTCGAGTGTAGATGGTTGCACGTAATCGCACAGCGCGGTCCTGTCACCGCAGCAGAGTTGGCCACGGTGACATCGACAGATCATTCCTTCCTCAGTGAGCAATCTTGAATGAAGTGAAGACTGGTTCCCATTGTTCACACATCAATCAGTTCGGCCCATGCGAGTTCTCACCGCCATCGGCCTCTGCGACGAAGTCGGCGTTCAATCTTATACGGCCAACGAATGGACACACTACAAAATTCGACGAGGCACCGTCGGCGCAGGAAATCATCAGTACGATCAGCACGATTCCTCCCTTCGAGGAAGATTAAGGACGATAGCTAGACGAAGCTGACAGTTTTACAGTTTCGATCGCGACTTTCCTATGGTAATATTGCTGCCGAAGGTGTTCACCCATATCGTAAACTCACATGCTGAGTCCTCTTTAGGACGGACGATTGGTAGAATATATGCGAGGTCCAGGGATATCCGAATTCACAGATGATCCCAAGAAACCGACAAAATTTGGATATACGCACGGAACCAGGACCATCTTCCAGCTTCTGTAAACCGTCAAGAGCAGAAGAAACCTTTCGACGATTACAAGCGAAAGTAGCGGGCGCCCGACATGCCACAACCGTTCGATATATCCCCAGCCAGAACGAAGCTTGTAATGCCCGCAATGACGCCCATGCAGTCCTCTTCGTCGATATTGCAGGCGGACCTGGCCATGAGGGTGAATTGTTCAGACAGCGTAATCCCGATAACCCAGGCCAATGCTATCCACAGGAGCTATCACTTACCTTAGATCGGCTGGAATCCACCCCTGTAGGGATCCAGACCATGTTGTATGATTCCTTCGAGCCTTAGCCGTTGAAGAGTAGCAGATATAGAGACTCCTTTCATAGTCGTGGGTCAGCCTATACCTATTGACGCACAGCTGCAATCGGCGCTCGGGAGGATTATCTCCGTCATATTATACACAACTGGTCAGATGTGGTTATGAAGAGGATTATATCGCAGATGGTCAAGGCCATGGACCGGGAGTATTCCACTCTTCTCATCAATGAAAAGGTTCTGGCGGACACCAATGTGTCACTTGCGCAGGGTCAGATGGACATACTAATGTGGCTGCATCTTTCGGGTAAGGAGCGCATGAAGCATGGATGGAACGTGCTATGTGAAGCCGTTGGGCTTGAGATTGTCAAGATTTGGTCAGTTGATGGTATAGAAGAGTCTGTAATTGAAGCTAAGAGACTTTAGCATTGATTGGTCCATAGTATCCGAGAACATGTCCACGTCCATGTTCGACATGAGTGTGGTTAGGCTGCGTGTCATGTACCATCGTCGGCGGAACCACCATCTCAATACAATCAAGATTACCTATTTACACATTCCTGCTATAATAGCAGTAGTAGGTTATTGTTGTTTCGAATAATAGACGCATTGGCAGTAATTGATTGTGTAGATATAGGGAGTAATCGGGAGAATATTCCGCCAGCATTTCGAGGATCATCGTGACGCGTATATTCGATACTTGACCGCGTACACCTCATACTCGACTCATACTCACTTCTTTGGACCCTGAGCTGTCTCCAAAGGCTGTTGCCCATTTGCCCTTGTCGCAGCATTGATATTGTGCTTCGAATGGTCATGTTACCGATGGTGGCCTGTTCGTAGGCCTCAACTCTGCTAACAGGAAATTTCTCTACTCTGAAGACACGTTGATATATCTCGAAACGACTTCAAGGCCGCGCGTGACTCTTTAGCGTGGGCCCTCACGTCGATAGCGCATTCTTTATATATAAAAATAGATACGCATGCATTCCTGTCGTATGTATGTACGACGCTGCCAACGAGATCGTTACCTCCCTCTCTCCTTACAGTCTCGGAAACACATCTCGAATACTGAACAACATCAATTATGGCGCCATCCTACTTCGCTTTCTCTCCTTCTTCAGATGGCAGGACAGCCAATCCTCACACATACCTCCTTCCACGCTCCCCTCCTTCCCACCTCCAAACCCGCTCCCTCAGCGTGGACTCGACCCAGAAAGCAACCCTTGCGATCATACTCGCCTACGTCTTGATAATCGCAGTCCTATGGAACATTCCCTACTTACACTGGATCCTCTACCCGTTCAAAATGCTGGTCATCGCGTTCCACGAGTTCAGCCACGCCATTACCTCTGTCCTGACGGGTGGGAAAGTCGAGTCAATCTCCCTTGACCCCAGAGAGGGAGGGGTCACACATATGCGAGGTGGTGTTTCGGCCATCACGCTGCCGGCTGGATATTTAGGGAGCTCGTTGATAGGGGCGCTGTTGATCTTTTGCGGATTCAACATCGTGGCGTCAAAGATTGCAAGTCTGGTGCTCGCGGTATTCTTCCTCTTGACGCTTTGGTGGGGAAAGAAGGATTGGTTGACGATATCCACTATTCTTGCCGCGGTCGGATTGTTGGCGGCCTGCTGGTTCATTGCGCATGCGGAGGCACTGCGGTTCGTGGTGCTGTTCATCGGCGTCATGAGCGCGCTTTACAGCGTTTGGGATATTGTGAGTATCTCTTGCTTCTCCCATGCTTCTGCTTTTACTGACGGATTCCGATGCAATAGTGTGACGATCTCATCTTTCGCAAGGTCAACAGCTCAGATGCTAGTCAGTTCGCAAAGAGATATGGTGGCTCTTCACAATGTTGGGGTGTCATGTGGTCTATCATCTCACTTGCTCTCATGATCCTCTCGATTATCGCAGGAATCGCAGTATTCCATGAAACGTGGAAACAGCAGGAGAAGGATTCGAAAGGCTTCATTCCAACTTTGCGATGAGGCGATCATATCTCCTCGGGCTTTGGCAATACAGACCCCTCAACAGATTCAACCGGTCGCGATCGTCGAAACCATTCATATCAGGCTTCGAAGAGTGTGGGAGTTCGATCTTCCCTTACTACGATATAGGGAGGGGCAAGCAAGCCCGGCTTCAATTGCCTTCGTTGGCGGTACGCTGGTGCCTACAATCCTTCAATGTTGCTGCCTAGCACCCCTCAATCATTGTTGCCCATTCCGCCCTGCTAAGACGATTCAATCAGGCGGCTTGGCATGGCCCGACCCTTTCACTAGATCATGTCCATTACCGACTGTCAGTCTCTCTGCTGTCGGCATCTGCTATCCATCTTGTGACTTTTGCTGGGGTATGTTTGACATCTGCAACCATCGCTTCGCCGGCGCTTGGTGTCTTGCGTTTCACATAAGCTTTCCACCGCCTTGTAGCTTTCCACCGCCTTGTGACACCCAGTCGGAGGCTTCCTTGCATTCCCTGTTGGAACGATAGCTCACAACATTCCCTCAGTAGCCTTCCCTGGTTCAAAGCGTAGCGCTCGGCACTGCAGTAGGTTCTCTTTAGCCGCCTTAAAGTGTGTCGGTGTCGATGCGCCATTAGCAATGCCGAATCGATCTACACCCTCATTATTGCAATAGACCATACACATTCATTTAGAAGGATGCTCTAGCTTGTCATGTATCACACCCGCATATAGTCTACTGCATGAAGGTAACGCTGTTAATTCATGGGAACCTATCATTTTGGTACGTTGCCGAAACCATGGAGCTGTCTGACTCAGAGATCGTTCTTAGAGCCATTGAACCCGGTATTGTATTCTCATTAAGGTCAAAGGAACGTACTTGACCCTCCAAATCTTCCCCAGAATATCAAACTTTTTATTGATTTGTCTACACTGATTTTCTGGAACTCACTCCACAATTCGATCCTTGGCGCATATTTTATCATGTCTGGCCGTGTCGTTAAAGAAGTCGCTAACGGCGCAAGGAAAGTCTCCATCATTCTTGCAGAAGAAGTTCAAGACAGAGGCTATAAACGCCTTATTGATTCACTTGATCAAACTGTCATTGCACAGACAGTAGAAAAGGTTGCAAATGCATTCAGCGGATCGAAAATGATGACGGCGAGCCAAAAAGCTCGAGCAGGCAAGATAATAATCACGTGCGCCATAGCTCAAGGGAGGACTTGAATGAGAGTTGCTGATGATGAATAGCTCCATGCCACACCCTAGTGCGGATGACCCTGATGATCACTCCACCATCTACGTGAAGGACTCTGCGGGCAAAAACGTCTGTGTTGGTCACGTTGCCACGAACCCTAGCAAGCAAAAAGTGAGACTTTACGATGAATCCTGTTCATATTCGAGACTGATGACTCTCTGTAGGCAGCTAAATAGAAGACATCATACGCGGCATAGAAGGCTTCCACAGGAGGCTGGCGTTCATAGTCTTGTTCAGATTGGACCGTTCGGAAGTTTGGACAACCCAGGGACTATGTTGCGTTGGCGTGTGAAAGATTCTTTGTACTTGTGAATGGCCCTGTTCGAGCGTATGATCCTGCTTATATTCATAGAAATGTTATATGCAACGCAGCTGTGATACTCTTATACCTCCACACCAGTGACAAAGAAATCTGTGTCCATGTCGGTAGCATTAAGCCGGGCTTCCGTTTCCCAAAGCGTAAATGATATCATTCACGGCTCCGAGAATTCTTTCGCGTATCTCTACGAAAGAGATTGTAAAAACGGATGTTGTAGTGCCTCCATTGCTGACGGTCTCTTCGCGTGGTTCACCAAGAGCAGGTATTGGATGAAATCTATCAATTGCGGCGACACTTTTGGGCCAGGTAAATTCTCGAGCTCCTGGCGCAAATTGCCTACTTTGACAAATCTCGTTTCCAGGTTGGTGTCCGGATGCTCAAAGGTCGTCGACTCGAGATGTTCAGCGACCATAAATTCTTCCTCGTAATCAGGATTGCTGACAGGTGGATCCAGCGGTCCAATCAGCCGCCGGATCTTTGCAATGCACCACGCTTCAGAAAGTCCTTGGACTACCTTGTCCTTGGTCCCGAAAATGATAGACGGAGATAACCAATGTGCCAACTTCGCAATTAGTCAAGATCGGGATGGAGGTGATGCAACTAACCGTAACACCAAGTGACCATACATCGGAAGAATGCCAACAACCTAGGCCTCGCCACACCTCTGGGGCGCGAGTCGGAAGGCTCTGGACGCGAATCTTGTCGTAGCCCTCCTGTAACACTACAAGAATAAGCGTCGTTCATAATTTCTACTGGGGGAGAGGAATACTGTTCCCTAGGTCTCCTACTTTGACTATTGGAGAGGGCCCGTTGATGCCGGATAGGAAGATGTTATTTGGGTTAATGTCTAGTCCATTAGCCGTTGATAGGTCACAAACCAAAAAGACATTATACTTACCAGTATGCACTGCACTATGCTGCGTCTTGAGAAGGACCAGAGCTGACAAGACTGATCTAGCGATAATTTTGGGAAGATCTGAATTCTGTCGAAATTGATCGGAAGGCACTGTTCGTAGGTCATGCTCCATCCATTCAAACACCATGCACGGTGGATCTTCGGTCATCGATGCACTCTCGACTTGTGCATCATCCCCGTCTGGTCCCACAACGTCGTAGAGAGTTCGAATATATTGACATGATATAATAGCAGGCAGCTTGTAATTACTCCGTTCGCGTTCCAAGCATGTTTTCTCAGGCCCTATCTCAGTCTTCACCACGGCACTGGATATGAGTGAGCCATCAGTCCAAGTATTTAACCACGTTCAATGAGCCATACAAGTCTGCTTTGATTGAAGAGCTTGGTAAGACTTGCGCTTTAAAGACCGTGGGAGCCTTCAATGCCTCTATCAGTCGATAGGTTCCTTTTCGTCCTCTGAGGATCTGTCCGATGCTTAGAGCCATATCCTCTGGGATTGTTGAGAGTTCTACCCGTACTGGTCTTCGAGAAACCTGGTTCTTGCAACGGTATGGGATCTTAAGATGACATAAGGCCACCAAGTGAGGCGCAGCACAACGGAGCCAACTCTAGCTCGGCCCGTGTTACTTTACATAGAATAAGGCCTGTTGCCTAGATTTAGCCGCTTCCTATTTCATATAGGAGTTCTTCTCTTCGTCAAGACATTTAGGCTGCCCCAGCTGAGCTTAATACCTTTGTCCAAACGAGAAATTTCGACAATCATTTCTAATCAGTCGGAGGAATATTTACGTAGCGCCAAGTAGCGCGAGGAATGAGATTGGGCTGCAGAAAGACCATCTGACAGGGACTGCTGCCCCGCTCCTGCACTTCCGAGGCTCCTTGCTCGGGGATAGTTGAGTTAACTCCGCATCAGGAACGTATGTTTCGGTGCAGCTGCTTCGAAATAAGATAATTGTCGTGAGTGCCATTCACTTGACTCGATCCTTTATCACCTAATAGAAGTAAATGCCTGTTGCGCGGCCGCTTATCACCTTCTGGTTCCTCGTCGTGGTACCATTCTAAAAGTAGAACGACGCGTTTCAGAAGGCGGCGGATTAACCCGATTCACATGGGAAAATTTGTTGGACCAATCAAGTCACTGTCGCAGCCCTACAGTTTTGCCGCCGCCAAGACTTCGCAACCACCACGCCTTCTGTTGGCGTGTTCGTAACATCATCCTACAGCACATCAGCGGCAATAAAGACGTGTGCATCCCGTCCCCTCATTCCCAATCATCATGTCCCTCCCACGAGCAAAGTCAGATGTCAAGAGACGTGGGCGGCAATCTTTGCTGGACCCATTGAAGACCCAAGGTAAAACTGCTACGACGCATGTCTAAATGTTTCTTCAGCTGATAGCCCGTAGCAGCACACCCACGCGGTATTGAAAAAAAAAAGCCGCTTATATCCGTTCGTAGGAGCGCACGTCTACAGAAGAGTGTACGTCTCCATCAGCAACCGGTGGTTCATGAGCAACTCCTTCAACTTCCTTCACCAACAAGTATCACTCTTGACAAAGAGGTACGTCTTCCAGTCCTGATACAAATATGAACGCTGACTCCAGCCGAAGCGTCCGCACGATCCATCAGCCTCTGTCAGACCTTCCTATTCAGATCGAAAGCGAAAGCGAGGTCAAATCGAAGAGCTTGGACAGAATCACAAATCTGAAGCCAAAGGAACTGCCCGTACACCTTCCCGAGCCCAGGAAAGGCCTACTCAAAAACGTCAACGAATATCACCTGCAAACCGTGCTGTTGAAGGCGCTATACCTACAGATCTTTATAGTGACACCAAGAACGACAACGTCAACCCCATCCGACGTTGGATCGAAGAAGGAAGCTGGTCTGGAGGAAATTTCAAGCAAGACAGCAGCATGACCCATTCACTTACCCGGAAAAGGTTCACCCCGTCTCTCAGCAAACATGATTCAAATATAAGTGGCGTTTCTTTAAGAGAAGGAAAGAATCCTGCCGTCAAGAGTCGACGCTATGAGACGATCCTTGCATCTGCTAGCATCTACATGGGCAAGCCTGAGATGCCTTCTACGAATGAATGCAAGAGCTTCTGCAAAACCATGCTCCACGCTAAGCAACTAACTTCTTAGGACACAATCTTTCGAAATAACTTGTTTGAAACGGCCTGCGATAATATAAGGAATAAAAATGAGACCAAAGTCATTCAAGACATCGCCAAATTGATTGTTCCCTCTTTAAAGACGTTGACTATATTTGGTGCTACACACCTCAAGCATCTAATCGAGATCGTCGATGAAAGCTAGATCAAATCTATTTCTCTCATCAAAGGTCCTCGTTCGCAGCCTAACTTTGTCGTGAGACTCAAATCGTTTGCATTCACCTCTAAGCAATTGAAGAAATTGTATCTCTCTATTGATGATTAGTAGACTACATCTCGTTTGATTGTCACAAATGAGACATATTTTTTATTCTTGACGTCGAAGGTAAAATGCGATAACGAGACTCTCAACATCGCGAATTGGCAAAACGTTCATAGCGTTGTCGTTGCAGCAAACGCTATCGTCGAATTGTATAGATTGGTGTCGCGTCAAGACGAGCTCAACTAGAAAATCCTCATCTTCTCAATTTCGCACGACAATGAAGTCGTACGAATGTACGACCACTATGCGTGGATCAAGGGAAAAAATACTCTATTCTATCGTCACCCTATAAAGAAATTTGATTTCATCAACGAGAGCGACAAGAAGAAGTGGACTTCATACAAGTTTACGATGAATGTCTTAGAAATGTTTTATTCTATTCATTACGAAAGAATTTGTTTCGTCGTGAATTAGCTACCCAACCCAGAAGACTTCGCGATAGAGTCCTTCTCTTAGCAATCAAACCTTGAATCCTTCGAACACAACGATAGCCAATTAACAACCTCGTACTCACAATAGACAGAGTTAGAACTTCCGTCATCTTAGACCTCTGAACCTGTGTTCAAAAAACCCAAGGGGAGAGGCAAGAAGTAATTTCATTATTGGAGAAATGACGAACTATATCTTCACAAGTCTTCAAACTTGCTCTTGAGGCGACCTTGACTATATGGTTAGAGATTGAGGGTTTTAAAACCAACGTTTTCAAGGTAATTATAGCATAATTCCTAAATATTTACTATCCACTTCTAGACTTCTTTCAACCTTCTCGTTGCAAGCCTATTATATAGCCCAGCCACATTATTATTGGAAATTTCATGCCTTCCAACCCTCCTCGCAGTACTAACTTGTTCTGGGCTGTAGTCAAGGTACGTCTGCTAGCAAGGGCGCGATCTTCATTGTGTTTCGCCTCCTTCGAAAACCTAAAGTCGACTTGAACTTTATCAAGCTAATTGGCTTCTCGCATTCTCTAAGTTTCTCGTGATTTAAAATTGTGAAAATTTGCAAAACGTCTATGACACTTGTGGTCGAATATTCTCTATCATCTTCAACAATAGTCTAACCATAATAGATTAGATGTACTCACAATTTCTTTTTCGAGAAATGACCAATTCGATTCTTTCGTTGATTTATATGTATGATATTTATCGTCATGCTAAACGATTACGTATATTTTCGAGTTGGTCATTCGCGCTATCTCGTTCGCTTTCTTGAATAGATTTGTCCTTCGTTTGCGAAGCTTTTTTCGAAGAAGTCGTTCACTCTTTATTATCGCCATGCTTGCTAAATATTGTTGCGCTTTTTGATGAGGAAGTCGATAAACTCGTGCAATGTCTCTAGAATGATTTGATATGCAATAATCAAGAACTATTGTCAAGCACTTCGGAATTGGCTGCACTATTAGAAGGCGAACCAAATGATAGCATTCACAACTAGCGACATCTAGAATTGGCAACATCCATAGCTTGAGGCATCCACAACTAGAGGCAAGTAAAGGCATCCGGAATTGGCAACATCCACAGCTAGAGGCATCCAGAAATGGCGGCATCCAGAATTGGCGACATCCAGAATTAGTGACACCCATGATTAGCACATGAGGACTGGAAGCTTCGGTATATATTTTAGCAAGTCCCACTCATAATAGCAATGGTTTTAGAGTTGAGATAATAGTGAAGCTGACTCAAGAAACATGTGCCTTATTATGATTTTTCGACCAAGGCCCTACAACGATCGCTCTTAGCAGATTTTCAAGAGTTCGTTGAGCAGATGGTTGCGCCACAAATTCCCACACCTTTTTGACGATTACGACATTCTTTCCAATAAGTCGTCTCAATCGTCGCCACTCGATGTCGCTCCTACGAATGTGCATACTTGGGGAAGTGAGAAATTAGTTTTTTCTATAGCTCCCCAAGCAAACGGAAGCGCTTCTCCATACACTTTAGAGAGATCTTTCCATAAGTTAAATTAGCATTCGGTTGAACTAGGTTCTTGATCGGTCGTTTGTTTGTCACGATATGGGCATGGGGATTCGATTTAGGAATTTTTGACGACTAAGATATAGGGTTGTATGATTAGAGATCATTCTTGTCTACGCACACATCTATAGCAATGGAATCAGTTCATGTCTTATTGTTTGTCCTAAGGTACCCCAATAGTACATCTTAACTAGTTCTATGAGATTTATAGATTATTGCACAAAGGAGGGGCAGTAGAGGTGGAGATGGCAGTCTATTACAATGTTTGAGGACTTAAGAAAGGGAGAGTGAGAGAAGATTATTAATTAGGGCATATACAAAGCGAAAGCAACACCACAGAGCATCGAGTTCTAGCTTTTTTCATCAAAACATCTGCCAAGGCAACCTCAAGATCAATGATATACGCACGACTCTTGGCAGTGCTCCAAAAATGGCTCTTCTAGGAGTGCTCCAGAAGTGAAACCCTCAGAAATTTGGGGTTCTTATATAGAGATCAACACACAAAAGAGACATCAGCAAAAGATTATTGTATAGTTATATACTGATCAATTTTCAGGTATCAGAGCACACTTACAATGAAATCAGATAAGACAACCTGGACCATGTCTGTAGTCCGACAGATTTGGCACACTCTCCTGCGTAAAGACGAAAGTGTGGACAAATGGCGCTCCATCTTGACCGATCCATCGTCTACAATGTTATTGCACCAGCAAGACAAGAATGTTAATCAACTGCAAAGCATGTTGCAAGAGCTTTCTATCTCCGGTCGAAAGATCTTCACCTCCACCATCACGCTCCTTACGACGAAGATATGCGTTGTCGAAAACGAGGATGAGTTCTCATATATTCGCATCGTTCTAAAGGTCTTCGTCCTTTACTCTATCACCACATTAGACTTCGCCTAAATGCGTGACAATCGCGCTGCGTACATAGAGAGACAAGCCAAAATTATGTCAAAGATCACCTTTTCTCTTAGTCGAGTGCCTTCCCCTCTAGATGCTAGTTCAAGTGAGGGTTGTCTTTAATTAATTGCGTTGTGGGAGAAAATATCGCGTCGCGAACACTGTCGCTCCAAGATCATTAAAATGATTGTCGAGTTGACAAACGCCATGTCGTTAGATCGTGCTTTCGTGACTTACGACCACAAAAGTCCATCCCATCGACTCAATGTCGTCAAATTTGTAAAAAAATTAAAATCTACTAGGTATTACTGGATTGCCATGGCTTACTGCCTTGCAATAGAGCACAAGATCTACGATCCTCCTCTAGCATACGTCGATGGCTTAGGTCGACACGTTATTAGAATGGTGTAGCTACAATTGAAAGGACTTAACAAATTAGAAGCTAAACCGTTGACAATAGGTGGAGGGTAAAGATCTACATATCCATCATGTCCCAATCATAGTATTTTCTTCAATGTCATCGTTGGCCATTTTTCTCAACTAAGATAGTCCAATTTCATAATTAGTATAAACGAATTCAAGCTAATGAAGTTCGAAAATAACAGATTAAACCTCCTTAATTTACCAGTCATTGCACAATTTTTGGGCATACCCTAACCCATTGAGCACCCCCTCTGTCTTTTCGGAGTAGCTCGCGGGCTAACCAGGTATTCTTAGTTGTTTGTGCACGACTGCGAATAGATAGCTATCGAAGACGTGATCGCGAAGTATTTGCGAAATATATATTGTAAGGCGAGGCAAGATGGGACCCGATCCACTTGATATTGCAGATCACGTAGCCCAAGAGGGCGCCTGTGGAGCTTCATAAGTAAAATCCGAAGCAAAAGCCGTGGAGCTGTTCGTATTTTCTACCTCTGTTGCTGCGGTTTTGTCAGTAGTTCTCTCCTGTGCCTGCAGCTCCTGTCTTTGCGGCCGGCGCGACGTTTTGGGCTTTTTCCTTTGCATGGGAGTAGTATCTCTCTCTCCAATGCCATCCATTGACGTGTCACCTTTTGGGCTCATATCATGATTTGATGACCCAAACCTGTTAAGTCGTCGATACTTGCCCTTTTCCATAGGTTTTCGACCGTCTCGTACCTGTTGTGCTCGAAGTGCTGCACCATCATCGCTCTCTTCAGTCATCACTCGACGCTTTCGTTGTCGATATTCTCGTACATCATTCTCATGCACACCACCATCTTGCCCTTCCCCATGTGCTTTATCCTCCTGCACAACCTCTTGGGCTTCGTCCGCTTGCCTACCGCCTTGGACCTTATCATTTTGTGCTGCATCCTCATATGCTCCGTCCCCGTGGGCTCTGTCTTCTTGTTCGTTCTCTTGCTTTTGATGCTTATACCCCCGCTCTTGCACTCCATGCTCTTGGCTCCTCTCTTGGGCCTCAGTCTCATGGGCTTCCTCCATTAGTCTCTCCTCTTGGCCCTTGACTTGTGCTCTATGCTGTTGTGGTTCGTGCTCTTGTGCCGGATTGTTTTCACCTTTGGGTGCTAAAACACTCAGTTGAGTACCACCTTTCTAGACTGCGTTCATTGAATAGATCTGCGCTTGTACTTCAAGTACATTGTGGTCGACATCTATTCCTCCATACTCGAGCTCTAAGGGAGATGGCACTTCAAGATTTGCCAGTCCTTCTTGGCCTTGTCTTTGTAACTCACCCATGTCTCGCTCGTCTCGCTTCTAAATTGTCTCTAACTCATCTTACTTACTTCTCGATACCTTTGGCTCCACGCTCTTTTGCTCTCGTTTCTGCTTCAATTTATTTCTCTTTAACTTCTTTTGGCGTTTCTCTTGTTTGTGCAGCTCGCTAATGTTTGTCGTAAGCTTTTCTCGTTGTTCATCTTGCCTCATTTCTTGTTTCTTGATATCGCTTGCGTATTTCGCAAGTCTTTGTCGTTGTTCTCTTTGCCTTTGCTCTTGGTTCGCGAGCTCTTTCGCGCTCGTTGCGAGAGTACTTCGTTGCTCATCCTGCTTTTGCTCTTGTAGAATTAGCTTGCTAACGTTCGTCGCGAGCGTTCGTCGTTGTTCCTCCTACCTTTGCTTTCTATTGACTAGCTCTTTATTTTCTCTCGCAAGGGTTTGTCGTTGGTCCTCTCGCTTTTGCTTTTGCTCGCTAAGGGCATTGGCGTTCCCAGTAAGCTTTTGATATCTCTGTTCCTGCTCTTGCTCGCCTTCTTTTAGCGCACTTGCGTCAGAGATAAGCTTTTGTCTTCGTCGCTCTTGTTCTTGCTCTTGCTTATACTCTTGTTCTCTAAGTGCGATGGCGTCCCTTGCAAGCCTCTGCCGGTATTCTTCCTATTCTTGCTCTTGCTTTTCAAGCGCGCTTACATCGGACAAGAGCTTTTGTCGTTGTTGTTCCTTTTCTTGATCCTGGTCTTCGAATGCGCCTGCATCTCTTATAAGCTTTTGCTAGTATTGTTCTTGTTCTTGTTCTTGCTTTTCAGGTATGTTTGTATGAGACAAGAGTTTTTCTCGTCGTTGTCTTTGCTCTTGCTCTTGTTTTTCAAGTGTGCTTACATCGAATACGAGCTTTTGTCGTTTTTGTTCTAGTCTTTGCTTCTCTTCCACGAGAGCATTTGCGTTCTCGTTAAGCTTTTGTCGATATTGCTCTTGTTTATACTTCTTTTTTTTAAGTACGCTTGCTTCGAATAAGAGCTTTTGTCGTTGCATTGTTGTTTCTTGTGCAAGAGCATCTTTTGCTTGAAACGAAGATTCTTGTTTCTTTTTCTTTTTCTCTTCATTTTGCATCATTGTGTCTTCGACTTGTTCTTCATCAATCTTCATATGCTTAGCACCTCGTATTGAATTTTCTCTTGACGAATAAGTCGATTAAGTTAGACGAAAAGTCGAGTATAATAATTCTTCTAACGCTATAGTGAGATTTTGTTGTGAATTGAAGTCGTTCGACATCTCATAGAACTTCAAGTACATGAATCTTAGCCTAAAGTAGAACGTGATTCACTCGAATTGTTTATCTCTATTCTCATGTAAATAAGTGATAAAGAGAAATTTGCGATTCTCTTCGTAATTTTGAGCATGTGGCATTTCGCATCTATTTTTTCTAATTTCTTCTAAATCATTCGTGACGAACGCAAATCTTTCGTTTCCTTTTACTATAGTTGAGTCTATTAACTTTAAAAATTGCTTTAAGGCGATGATCTCGAACGACTCAAATCTTAAAAGATTGACAAGATTAGTTATCTCGCGCAATCTCGTTGTGTCTAACATAGTTCTTGGCTTTGCCAAAAGGTTCTTCTCGCTAAACTTTTTTGAGATTTCGCGATAGTAGCGCATAGCGAAGGCGCATAATTGTCGATATCTTAGGTCAATTCGACGAACGTCGTTTGCTAATATAGACTCGAACGTGATCTCGTTTTTCTACACTAGTGTCGAGTCTACGCTCTAATTCATACTAGTATATATTTTATTCATTGTCGAAGACAACGTTTCTCGCGAACCTAGGCATACTAGTCATTTTGAACATTTGGTTCATGCCTCGAGGCATTTGACATTCTCAAAGAATTCGAACAGAGAAGAAACTAGACCTTTGAAGGATTGTAGCCTAATTTAGATCCCCTCGCGTTCTAGTTGACTAAAATGGCAAAAGAGTTTCTCGCCCAGCATTTTACCACGGAGAATTTTGGCTTCTAGTGTTGATGCTCATGGCGCGATGAGCTATAACGCTTTCATGGTGGCTTGGTCTACCTTGGTCATCGCGACCTTGTCTTGCTAAAGCAGGTTAAATCAAAATTGCTTGGTGTAGCGAAGATAATGTATGATCTCCTAGCAATCAATGAGCGCATCCATACGATCGGCGACGAAACGTTTACCTCATCGCATCTAATCGCGAAAATCTTATGTAAAGTACTAATTCTCATCCTAGTTAAGAGCGCAGGTATCTTCAAGAAAGCATTAAAGGCAAGGGTGAACTCCCTATGTCGAAATAGTCGTTTTAAATTTCTGGCTCTATATGGAGAGAGAAGAGTTCGTCATCGCATTTCCAAACTGGACTGCTTTTGGAATCGATAGTTGCGTATCTTCCTATAGACCTCATCGTCCAAGGGTTTCGCTTCGTTCGCGTACTCTTTCATGCTGACAAGGATTGAGGATCAGAGTAGAAGGGACTGTAAGGCTTCTGGATTGTTCCTGATAAGAGCTCGCACCGTATTCCCTGGGGAAAGTCTCCTAAGTCCATCGTTCCAAGAGCTTTAAATACCTTGAGTCAAACTGATCCAATACTGGCTCATTCACAGGGGGGGTCAGAATTGGACCGCCAGAATTGGACCTAGGTGCCAGAATTGGAAGAGGTGGCTAGTAAGATTTAGACCTGCTAATTGCACCGCCATTGTCCTAGGAGATCTGTCCTGAGCTGATCATCCCAGGACCATTAACACCACTTGACCCAATCGGCTCATCCTGGATGCCTCTTCGCCCCAGGAGAATTCTCCTGGGACAAACTTCCTAGGAGAGGCGGAATCAGGCAGCGACCCCGCTCCAATGCGCTGTGCCAGAGTTGAAGGTTAAGGTGCCTGAACTGGAGCAGGGAGCCAGAACTGGAGCAGGGAGCCAGAACTGGGGCAGGGTGTCAGAACTGGGGCAGGGTGTCAGAACTGGGGCAGGGCGTCAGAACTGGGGCAGGGTGTCAGAACTGGGGCAGGGTGTCAGAACTGGGGCAGGGCGTCAGAACTGGGGCACGGCGTCAGAACTGGGGCACGACGTCAGAACTGGAGCAGGGCGTCAGAATTGGAGCCAGGTAATACTAGGTGTAGAAGCAGGACTGCAGGAGACGACGATATTGCCAACCAGCTAAGAAATAGAGAAGAACTAAATAGCGACGAATAGATTTTTCAAGCACAGCTAAGGAACTAGCCAAACGACTAGGCGTCGTCACCCCAATTGTTCATAGGAAATTGCAAAAAACCTTTATAGTACATCCTTCTCGCAAATGATACGAAAGCAAAAGAGATACTTATTATCCTTGAAGTGCATTCCTCTTTTGTCAAGTAGCATGAAGCGAATCTAGTTTTGCAGGTAAGTAGACATTGATCACTCGCGTGATAACCTAAGGACTCTTCGACCAATCGTATCTTGATTCTTTAGAAGGCGTTTTATGTATAAGTGAGACGTTGGTCATGTACTAAGGTCTAGACATGCATATGCTAAAAGTATCATTAGCCTTGTAGACGACGACATTATTCGTCTCGTAGCTAATAGAGTCCAATTCTACTTTTACGATTGTGATTCGAATGACGTCTTTAAGCACAAGTTAAAAGATAGACATGATAGTAGCTCTATCTATGATAGCATGATCTAGCTAGCTTTAAGGTGCTTCTTGTGCCAAAGCCATAATTGAAATGAATAATTCAACATCAATTGCGAGCCCTTCAATGATAACAATGAACGTCGTATCCCAAAAGTTTAAACGTTCAACCACTTCTATAATAGTCATCTTAGTTTAACGCGTTATGCTCAATAAGATCTATTTGATTCAGGAGACGAGATTGTCGTAATCGAAAAATGATCGAATTATAATTATGAAAGGGATCACCTTTTTCCAATGCATAATGATAGATTCTCGCATAAGTGCTTCAACTTGATGGAAATCAAGATCTCGTTTTATCATGATGATTCTTTCTATGTTTTCACTTCATTTCATGTGCTTGAACACGTCTCAAAGCAAGCTTAGATGTGCTATCTTTTCTCTATTCGATAGCTAGAAATTGGTCGCCTTTCGCAAGGCGAACAAATTGGCGTTCGAGAGACAACGTATAAGTATGCTTCGACGTTTAGATATGTCCTAGAACGCCCTCCTAAACTTGGGTAACTCTAGAGTCATGTCTACGTTTGCACCTCTAGATACATATTAACTTTAGATAATGATTTTGAAGACTTAAAAATCCTATGTAAGATCATCGTAATTTATTACGCAATTTTAGTAAACAATTCAATGAAACATTGAAGAGAAAGAGCAACGAGACTTTTGAAATTAGAGACAAGAGTCACATCTAGATAGAAGTCAAATTTGGATGCAATTCTTTTAACTTAGCAAAGCTTTCATCCCCAATAACTTGAGAATCGCATGCTCTTGGAACATCTAGTTCTTAATCGCAAAATTCTTCTTCTTCGAGACTAAATAATTTGGCTCTCGCAAATCGCTCACGAGAAGCTTAGTCGCATTGATCTTTCTCTTTAGATGCAGAAATTCTAGCTATGATTGAAATACTATCAATAGAGAGATGATCACTTCACTAACAAGAGAGTAGCTAGTTCTTTCCTTCGTCAACGTAGTCGAAAGCATTTATTAACAATGTTGAACCCAAAGCGACATCTCGAATTTCATCGTCGATGACTAGCTCTATCTTGAATTGACGAGTTTTTAGCTTGCTTGGGCTAGATAGAATGTCGAAGAGATGTGCCAACTTAGATACGCAACTCCATAAGTGTGGGCGAAGCTTAACGAGAGCTTCAACGAAGAGAGCCCAAACGTCAATTGGAATTTCGATTTGAAAGCTATTGTAGATTAGTCGATGCAAATCAAATCTTATCATTGACACTTACAAAGATCCCAAAATGCTTTGAGAAGTAGAGAGTATTCGAACATGATGCGACACTAGAGCGAGAAGAGCGAGAGAGAAGAATCGATTTTGAATAGAAGACTAGATAGCCCTCTCCTATCTCCATCTCTTCAAATTGCGTTGAACATCCCAAAATGCAAATCTTTCGACAAGATCGATGGACGAGTCTTATCCTTTCATTTTTGAATATATCTTGATCATTGTAGCTTTGACAAACTTGTGATTAATGCGCAGTTGTTCTATAACACCTGCCCAGCTTAATCTTGGAAAAGGTGCGCCCCTTCATCGATTAGTAAGATAAAATAAGCGCGCACGAAGCGTTTTAGAATGACATTGATTAGTCCAAGACGTTCTGTTCAAACGTCTATCGTGTATAGGTGACTTAATAAGTCAAGTGATGCCTAGATAACTTCTTCTAGTGCTAGCACACAATAGTGAGCGATAGCGCCCTTTAAAGCGATGAAATGTTTGGGACAAACGAACGTTGTCACCATTTCGAGGAGACGAGAAGCTCGCGTATATTCTACTAGAGTGTTACTTCTTTAGACATGGCAATTGGCGAAACGCTCTAGATACTTCATTCATAAGCACGAAGAAAACGACTTGAAGAGACTTAAGATGTTGATTTTTATGATCGCAAGATTTAGTCGCCAAGTGCTATTCTCATTCTTATTAGAGTCGCTTTCATCAATAGAAGCGATTTGAGCTTCGATCTCTTCAATCTACAATTTCCTTCGTTTCGTTCGTGTAAAATTAAGATTGAATGCGTAGAAGCGAGGCGCAACATCAACTTGTCATAATCTTAAGATTTTCAAATATAATACGCTCTTTAGCATGATTTGCTCGCTAGCTTCGTGAAAAGACTTCGCCAATTATAATTTGGCGTAAAAAACTCTTAAGCAATTCGTCTCAATTAACACTTCATTGACGATCTCGTCTTGACTAAGACGTCTCGCATTCTCTAGAAGATATATCTCGCAATTCGAGTTAATCGTTTATTAATATAAACTCTATAAAATCATTAGCTAACTAGACGTGTGAAGGGGAAAGTGTACTTACGCCTTCAAAGGGAGAATTTTAGCTAGAATAGTTTTGATCGAAGTTCTCATCGACTCGCTTCATTTGCGTCTCCACGAATTCACAACAATTATTTAGATGATATCTAGATAGTAAGTTGTAGTAGCTTATAGTTTGGATCGAAACATTTATCACGATTAGGATTCAATGATCGCAAGAATTATGCGAAATGATTATGCGTGTATGTTTTCGTTCAATTGATCACACAAGTTCGTTTAGCATCTTCTTTCTCTTTTCGACGTCATTAATATCGAATTCTATATGCTTATTGTGTAGAACTATGATAGATTCGCCTCACTCGAAAAGCGATAAAACACACATGAGCGAGAACGTCGAAAGTCAATGCGAGGGAAGAAAGAGACTCAAGTCTTCTCTCACTTCTTTCTTCGTTCTAGTTTTGAACTACATATTCGAATAGTTATCGATGAAGATTAGTTGAAGCTTAGCCTCTTTGATCACTTCATCAATAGTTTTCGTTTTTGACTAAAAGGCGAAGTCATAGAAGAGACGCTATGAATCGTATCTTGTCTTATTTTCTCGCAAGAAAGATTCGCGTGCGATAAGGGCTCGCACCTAGTAGTCGCAATCCATTTCGAATATATAATTGATCACGAGCTTGAAAAATGCTTTTGAAGGAGATTTGTTGTTGACGTATATTATCTTCTTACTCTTTTGACGTATCGTCGAAATCAACTTGTTTTTGAGCTCGTATCTCGAATCATTAATGATCAATGATGTATCAACGATCAAGAGAACATTCGACGTTGACTTCGCATCTTCGTTAATGATTCTCGCTTTTATTTCGTTCAAAAAATTGTCAATATCGTGATAGAGAACAATGTTGGGTCGCAAATGTCTAACGTGAATGTTCGTTCTCTCTTCTCTTTTTCGTCGTTCTTCTATCTTTGATGCGCATTTAGAACATGATACGATCTCTTCAAAAGCAAGAGCGATCTCGCGCACGTTATTCTAACTTGTGAAATAACTACAATAAGAGCATCTAAAGAAGTCAAGATTACTATGCAATTAAATCACGTCGTAGTCTTTAAACTTGATATTAGCATTTAAATCAACTTTTCTCTTCAATTTATCTAGATTCTAGGTATAACATCTTTGAAGCTTTCTAAATTTTTGCAAGACTTGAAGGAATCGATGCGTATTCGTTTGAATTAGATCTTCGAATCTCGCTTTGTTTTTGATTTCGATTAAGCACTTATACAATTCTTTGCGTCTTTCTTCATTATCGAGCACTTCTCTCTTAAAAAGATTTCGATTCGTCTTGTGAAAACTAATCTTAGATCGAAAGTTCTAGATGATTGTTATCTAAAGATGATTAGAAGCGAAGATCAATACTTATTAATATATCGCAATTGATGCTAATCTCGACGCTCACAAACACGATAATTCGACAAGTCTCGTTTATTATATTGGCGACCTCTTGCAACTTTTGCTTCACATCGTTCGTAATATCTTCCAATGTTAGTAGATATCACTAGAGTGAATGGTTTGGGAGGAAATATCTAGCAAGTTTATCATGGGAGAGAATTTGGTGCAATCTATCTTAGTGTCGTTTACGAACATATGCGATGAGGCATCTTGCGAATTCTCTATCGTGAATGCTATAGAACTCGTCGTTGAGGAATAAATAACATTTAGGTTTGCTTGATTACTAGTAGTCGTAATGAGACTAGTTTTATTTTGCGAATGCATAGTTCGAGTGAAGACTAGTTCTACTTTGTTGTTTGACAAAGTCGTATTAAACGTAATATCTAATTGCGAATGAGTCGTTAAAGGTTGTAAGATCTTTTTGGTTTCTCGTCTCTTTCTAGAGAGTCGCCAAATCTTCGTCTAAAGAACGTCAATAATCTTGCGATTTATATTATCGTTCTCTTCAAATTTGATTCCTTTAGCAACTTCCTAAGAGAGCGTTCAAACTAGAAAGAAACTTAGCAATCTTTCGAAAAATATGTCGAATAGTTTTATCTTAAGAGTTCGAGCATTCATTGTAGATGTTATGATGTCTATAAATGGTTCCTTCCTAAGAGAATTCAAACATCTACGAACATTTTTGATAGATCAAGAGTCTATATTTTGTCGATTTAGAATCTAAATTTGCGATAGCATTCACAACTGACTTTAGACATTAGCATTCGTAAAAGAAATCTCTTTCGAATAGCAACATTCAAAAGCGAACCCTTGTCTTATACTTGTTGTTAGCACAATTTAACATCATTAATTTGCTCATTTTGCAGCGAGAAGCTAAGGAGAAAGCGAAGAAGGCAAAACGCTTCGGACTACATGAATCGCCCACGAGAAATGATGATTAGATTGATCGATTGTTCAATATAGAAACTAAAAGTTAAAATACATGCAAAATGTTAAAGATAACTAAGAGTTACTATTTTCAATGTAAAGTCAATATAAGCAAGGCTATGAAATGCATAATAGCTAACTTAATCGTCTACATCTACGCTATTTAGGGGTACAACCAATAGATGTGACTCTTAATGTGCTTCGTAGATTAGTCGTAAACGTTAATCAAGAAAAGCAAAACAACTTTAGATTTTATCTATTGAACGATATTAGTTTTAAAGATATTCTGCGAAATTGTCATGCGCTCTTTGATATTAAGGTCTATAAACACATTGCTAATTCTAATATCTAAAGCGTAGTTTTTGGCGTGAGCGATCTTATCTTCGTTGATTTCAAGGTCGTTCTTTAGAATCTAGACAATAGGATTGCGATAATTAGTAGTCTTATGCTTGTATTTACGTCGATTTGTTACATCGAGTTCGTTGCGTGCGAGTTCGTCAATACTTTCTTAGAGATCTTGGGAAACTTCCTTGGAAGATCTCATTTAATCATAGCAAATGTGTTCTAGATGTCGTAAATGATCGAACGTAGATGCTAAGAAATGATTCGAATTCGATTCTCCTTCTTCATCCTTCTTGTCTTTTGGGAAGATAGACAAATATTTAAGAATTGAGGAGAAGATGTTTTTTAGAAGTAGTTGATAAATGATCGTTAATGTTGTGGCAATCATCATAACTATGACTTGATCAATGCTAGTAAAAACATCTTGATCATCGCGAATAGATAGGAAAAGACCTATTAGACATAACTCCATTATATAGACCCCCATAAAGAGTTGCTTCAAAGCAATTGAATAAAGTTGACCTTCAATATCGTATAGAAAAGCCAATACGTAGAGTAGATTATAGCGAAATACGAATCAAAACAAGCTAAAGATAGCGACGCTAAACGAGAGAATTAGAGAAGCGATGATGAAGTACGTTAGACCTAAATTATTAACGAAGACGTTAACAAAGATGCGAACGTTTTACCAATACATGCGAGGGTCGTGTAAAGAGGGTAGAATATATCTTATCGAATCTCTAATAAATTCATTTGTCTCTCTCACTTTTGTCTTGATGTGCGATTCGTTTACGAGGCGAGAATAAGCTAGTTAATTAGATCTTTAACTTGCAAAAAGGCACTTGCACTTACTAAAAGATCTTATAAAGTAAAATAGAAGAAAAAGTAATTGCTCGTCTTAGAAAGATTTCTAGCTAATAATGCGAATATAGATTTCGAGTTATGAAGAATTTCTTGAGCGATGATCGTAATACTAAATGAAAATGACATCGTAAAAAAATTTTGCGTAAAGAGAAAGACGAAATAGTATTTCTACAACGACAATTCGATTGTCGTCTTCGTTAATAGATCTTGTTAACTTGTGATAACGCGCAAGACTAGCGACAACAATGCGTTTAGTGCTACTAACATCAATTGCAACAACACACCTTGAATAATCTTACTTAATTACGTTGAAGCGTCGAATATCTAATGAAGTTACGCTACGAAGTCTCTTAGAATAGTAATTTAAGACAAGAAACCTATGAATGCGACAAGTATCGCTCATATTATAAAAAGAGAAGCGATGGCGATTCACATTAATTCACTTCGTATATATCGCTTTCATTATCGTTGAGTCAAAGTGCTTCATCTTAATTCTCGCATAAAAACGTTAATGTGTTGAGCGATTAAGTGTAGAGAATTAAAGTTTAGAAGAGTTTAACAAGTTATATATGCGACAAATTAAATGTTAAATCGTATAAAGACGAATTTCATTTGTAAATACTTGTTTGATTCTCTTCTATTCGACTCGACCTTAATTAGCTTCATTAAATTTGTTCTAATCTCTTTGTTTATTCGTGTCAACTTGTCTAAGCAATGATGAATGATATTAATTCTTTTTTCGATGAGAGGAATTGCTAGCATTTAGTTGCATTTTTGTCGTAGAATGTACATATAATTACGATTCTTCTTCTTTAGATAGCGTCTTCACAATGATTTCTTCTTTTTAGTATTCGTCTTACTCGATTGTGCAAGCTTATGACTTTTGCGTTGACGAAACGACTTCGTTGCCAATAATATAAGACTAGTCTTCGCAACTTCTAATGTAGTGACGAGCTTTTTTCGCTCTTGAATCTTCTTTAATAGAGTAGAGAGATCTTGATTGATTTAGACGAAATGAACTTTATCGAGGAATATATCGTACATATTCTCTAATACTAGAAGGTCTTCCTTAGGAATATTGGTCATCAAAATCGTATTAATAGTCTCTAAGAGACGATGCGCAAGTAAGACTAGATATGAATTACGAACGTGTACGTAGAAAAGTAGTTTCACGTAAATGGTATAACATATAAACACGATCACAAGCAAGGTTATAAATAGATGGGCTCAATAGAATGCAATGTGATTGAGTCCAATATTTGTCTAACTATATTTGTCAAGATCTTGCGTTTCACTTGCAACATCATTGTTATCAAGTAGATTTAAAGGAACAAGACATGATAAAATGACGATCAATAGACTAGTGAAGATAATAAGGAGAGTGCGAACATATTAAAGAAAGAAGAAAGCGTTTAAGCTCGAATGCTATAAGATAATTCTATTGAGAAGCTAGAATATACGTGAGATTCAAGATATAATACTTGAAGAACGTTAAATTGTGCGTTGTCCTTTAGGCACAAGATAAGTTCGAGGTTGACTAGTATATCGACTTAGTATGTTTGCGCTTGTAAGATGACTAGAGCTCACTAGATTTGTTTGAGTCTATTCTTAAGAAGAACAAATACATAGACTTTGATAGCAAATATAATCGCCAATGTTACGAATAATGTTAAAAAGTTTCGAAGCGAGAGTTCTTAAGCGTGTTTTGTTGCTTCTAGTGAAGCGTAGAACGCAATGCTAGCATTATTAAGCGAGAATGTCATTATTGTAGATATCGCCAAATGATAGAAAGCGAGTTAGGAGAGAAATGCCAAGAGACTAGCACTTTAAGTATTTTCTTTCTAGAATATCTTGTTTTCGTAGTCTTCGATAAATGAAAATTAATTTGAGGCTTTTATGTTGAGCTTCAATCGTTGCTCTCTTAAGCTTCAACTTCTTCTATATTCAATATTGACTCTCTTCGACTTCAATTTTGCTACATTCTTCGTTCTTAAAGTTATATTTTTAACACATTGTTAGTCGTGAGTTCCAATTTAGGCGCCATCCCAAATTAGCCACAAGTCGTATGGTCGATGAACGTTTATCCAAAGCTCTTTAGGGCCTGTGAGCCTCCCATCCACAAGCGAGAGACCTTGCTCCCACGTCATGGCCAAGATTTAACAAAGTTGCCAGATTCATGGGGACATCTCTCGTCGAATTCTTCAATAATATTGTTGAGATGAGAACTTTAAACAGTTCTAGAAGATCAAGGACGAGGCCAAAGAAGGGGGGTTCTTCGTATGCAAACCTTAGGACCTCGTTGTGAATCTATCGATGAACAAAGAGAAGTGAGATTCTATTGTGGAGTGGCCAGCGTGAGGTAATGTTAGGGAGGAACACGAATCGTGAGATCTAGCTTCTCAATTTTGTCGAGAGCTCAAAGCTTAACGACCTAGACAACATAATTAGGAAGACAACTGCAATGCTCTCCAGCAACACGCCTCATTCCTAAGAAAGGGTATTTTGTGGGTTGTGGTCGCGATGATTTTGCGCTGAATGGAATTTGCGCAGCCCCAGCGAGCAGAGCCCCTCAAGGTGGCACCCCAAGCCCTAGCCATGCTAAGCCCAATCTATAATTGTCATTAAGGATTTTGCATGGCTCAGCATCTTTGATACGCCGACTGCATCGCCTCAGCCTTCTTACCAAGAATTACTTGCACCTCAAACGGTCTAAAGAGATTTATTCCACGTACTCGAAAGGTCAGCGTTGTGATAGTCGCGAATGGTAGTACAGAACTTGTACGGACTGTGGGTCGAACATCGCTCATCATGGCTTTCAACAGTCTCTCAAACGAAATTATCTCCATCATTATCGATGACCTTGGGTCGAAGGACTTGAGCTTGCTTTTACGAATGGCTCGTCTCTTTACCACGATCCTAATAGCCAAGTTCTATGACATGGCCCTTACATATACTTGGACAGGTGGAGAGATCGTCTTGCTATGGGCAGCGTTGCACAATCGTGAAGCCACCTTCAAATCCTTATTAGAAAGAGAAGCAGATATTTCAGTCCAGGACAAGGACGGAGACACGGTGCTACACCATTGAGCTACGAAAGGAAATATACATCTTTTGACTCTGCTGCTCCAACACCCTCAGCTCCAACACTCTCATAAGATCGATATTCGGAACGACAAGGGCGAGACGCCGTTACTATGCGTCGTCCAGGCAGGAAACAGAGAGGCTGTGGACCAGCTTCTACAAGCCGGCGCAGACCCATCGGCTCCATCTACTGCTGGACCTGAAGATGAGGCCCGTCGACAAATCGAGCTAGAATTCCATGAAGACAACAGAATACGAATGCAAAGTCAAGAAAGAGTCGAAGAACACATCAGACGCGAATACAACGTAAGAGGACATGGGGAAGTATTCAAGGCACCGCTACACTTTGCAGTCCAAAAAGGGCACATAAACATTGTCATACTCCTTCTCAACGCTGGCGTTGACGTTTGGGTTATAGGGATCGCATTAAATTACGTTGCAATTGGAGAGCATGAAGACGTGTTCCAATTCCTTTGGGAAGTGGGTATCAATGCTCACCAGAAGGATCATTTTGATATGGTAGCGTTCTTAGCTACAGTTGATGCCCTCGAGAAGAATTCGAAGCCTTTCTCATCGAGTATCACAAACGCCATGCAAGAAGAGGACACCAAGCATGAACCTTAAATGAAGTGCTGCTGTGTGCTTGGCCCCTCGAAGGAATCTCACACGAGGGTCCGTTTATGGATGCTTCCACAAGCATCCAAAGATCGACGCATTGATTAAAGTATCTCAAAAGGCAACGACAACGCCAGAATGCTTCGACATAGATGATTTTCTAGATTCTCAACCCACAAGATGAAGAAATCCTGTCAAATCGCTATTTTAGCCCTTTGGGCTCTAGTAGCTGCAAGTTCGTTTAATTGCTTGTCGATCGCAACTATGACTATGACTCTCGAGAATAAACATTTGATTTCAACTTCAAGTTTCGTTCTAGTTACGAATGCCCCATATCTTGTAAGCATCATGATCATCGATAACTTAATCAATCACATGACGATTTCGATCACGAACGTATACGAAACTCAATTATCTCTATTCTTTCTTTCTAATGTTGACGATCTCGCTCCAATGGAAAATTCGTTAGCGATCGTTCTTCTTAACAACTCGTCTACCCAATACGCTTTCCTAACTAGATGAGCAGAAAGGATATACGTTGGGCCCAACACCAACTATTGAAGCAATAAGATCGAAGGTAGTCTTACAAGTTCATCTAATATCGACGTCAACTATGTCGATGACTACTCTATGTCTATCACATGCTTTTCTAAGAGTATAGTAGTCTCTAGTTGCAACATCGATCTATTTAAACAACTAAACATCACATGTTACAATTAAGTTGACGACTTTATTTGTCTTAATCTCGCTCAAAATAACGCTAATGAATTCGCTTCGTCTTTTTTCAAAGCTTGCGCAAAAATTGCCTACACTTATTCTAATAATAACAAGATCAACGTAAGCAATCTTAAGAGTAATCTAATTTCTTGTTGCATTAGAACGTTTTGTCAAGCACTCTTAAGACAACTAATTAAAGAAGAAAATTTAAAGAACACACAAATTAGAAATGATAAATCGCGAACAGAAAAACAATATGATCTCTCATCGTTAACACTTTCGCTAACACATAAACTTGGTCACCATTATCACTCGCCCCACTCTCGTGTTCACAAAAAGATTCACTAGGCAAATCAAGTGTTTTATGCAAAGTCTTATAGTTGCTTCTAACAACTCGAACGATATACGTCTCTATTACGAATCGTGTTATAGCGAGAAACATTTGGGGTTTTATAATCAACGACAATATATAGTCGCCATCTAGCTTAGATAGAGCTTCAATTCAATACGTTATGCATCGAAAACACTTAGAAATCGAATTTATATATTCCTTAAAAAGGCATGACGTCGTTGCACGAGAATCACGCGATCATAGTGTTATTGCATCACTCTTGAAATGTTTGGTCGACAATTGATCTTGTAGTGGAAGTTCATTTCGCGTGAAGATGCAAGATTTGGAGAGTCGCTAAAGAGAAATCCTATTTTAACTCTCTCATTAAGCATTCAAAAATCATTTATAGTCTCGAGGAAGTCAATTCTAGATTTGTGAAAGCTAGGGATCGTCTAGATCGTAGTTATATGAAGGCAATAGCTTTGCTTCACTTCTGTACGAAACTTAACATTTACTTCTCTAAAATCTAAAAATGCACTTCTTAAAAGCATTGCTCTACGATGCTATTCTCGTTGCTTAAATGTTCACAACTTTGGTAGCTTCTAGTATAACAAATCTCTTACACGATGCGAATGACAAAAGTAGTTCGAAGAGCAACGAACCTATTGCTAATGAAGCTAAAGATTCGGAAACCTAAGTCAAAGGCGAGATTGACGAGCAAATGAAGAAACGATAGGTATGGATCTTCAATCCTTGAAAAATATGGCTAAGTATAGCAGAACAAGTCTTCAAAGATCGAAGCTTTCGTTTATAGCGAAAGAGATTGCAACGAGTTTATAGGAACGATAGACGATCTCACGCAATCCTTAGGGGAAACGTGGCTTCTCACGAAGGATGGCGTGGCGTATAGCTTTGATCTACTCTATCGAAATCTCTAGGGCCAAGAGTAGCTCGACATTTCCACGAAGAATTTTAGCAACGAAGATCGATGCGACGATTTCATTGATAGTTATTTCGCGAACATCTCTATCTCTTGCTACAATTAAGAAAACATTAATTGTGTAAAATTTTAAATCAATTCTAGTCTTTGAGTGAAGAGAGTGATTCTTGTCGCAAAATCGTTGAAGAAAGCGCATCTAATCTATGAAATTTAATTAATAAGGTATTCATTCTATAGCAATATTAAATGTGATACGCTCGAAATATCGTTTAGTTCTTGAATACTCGATAGATTAACGAACAAGATTATGCCCATACTAATGCATCATTCGTTCTCTCCACTTCTAGACTTGTAATCATCTTGACCAATTCTTAAGTTTAGTAAAAAGGGGCTAAGAGCTCTCTCTCTTGACTCTACCCCATGATTGAACTTCTAACCGAATTCCTATAGCAATCACAAAGGATGGGAATCTCATCTCGATTTGTTAGCTAAAGGAGATGGGTTTTAAAGTTACATCAATTCTTGACAGAATTGCCTTTATGCTTACATGAGATGTTGACGCATCTATGTTGGAACTTGCCATCGTCTCTCTTGCGAAATTTCCTTAACGTGTTAATCTTCTTTGGTGACAAGTGTTGTCTCATTGACTCGCTATCGAACATCGTCTTGTTGGCGATGTTCTATGCATTCGTAACCTTTTAAAATAGAATATATAAAATGAGGATTTCTAATGAGCAGAGTTCTGCTCTTCGCCCCATCTTAATTAGACTAGAGCACAAATGCTTAAGAATCGTTACATTTTTCGCTAAAGAAATTCTAGCAAAGTACGACTAAAAGCATTACAAGAACTAGAGAAGTCTATCTTAGCTCCCTAACCTTCCTTCCGTTCGTCGCTAACGATCTCGCTCTTGTTGGCTTTACCTAATTTGACTTTCTAGCTCGAATCGTCTTCTCTCTTTGGGCAAGAAGTAATAGATGTTCTCACCACTCACTATTGATTAACTTGCTCTATCAAATCTTTTAGTGTTGATCTTATCGCTTCGAAATAGAGATGCAACGCTTCGACGTATTGACCCAATTAATCTATCTATCTTTCGCCAATGTTAATATTTTCCGTTGATTTGCTTTATCGAGATATCTTGAATTTTCCACTATTCTATACAAATATTAACAATGTTGAGATCACAATATTCTCTTTATACAATGCCTTGATCTCTTTGTATTTCGATCTTATCTCCCCTACTCTAATGCTAGGATCTTGATCTCCTAACAAATCTTGCAAATTAGTATGATCGATGTACGCTAAAATAGAGACTCGATCTACATGCGAATCTTCAATCGAAAGATTTTAAAAGTCGATCGTTAATCAAGTATTAAGTTCCAAGATGCCATGACTAACGAAACAATCTAAGGACGAGAACAATGTTGAGTCTTCATAGCCTATCGCGTAGTTGCTATTGATGAAGTCGTTCCATTCATTTTTAGGATATTGCTCATCGAAAAAACTAGTCATGGCGAGAAATGCTTGAAAGTATGGTGCACTAATATTCACGCATTGCGATTTCCTCTTAAATCTTAATACAATCGTGTATTCACTTTTGGCGCAGGAAGATGCCATTAATGGAGCCTTGAATGTGAACTAATTATATCGTTGAAGCTCGAAGATTTTACCTCACAAATTGGCTCAACACGCATACGCTCTACGCATAGTAGCGATTGTGTCGCAAAGTCTCTTGACGAAGATAATGACTTGCATAAGCCACGCGAAATTATCGCGCGCTAAAGATTATTAACCTAAGAATAGTCAATCATTCTACTCTAGCAATCTCTATAATATTAGTCAAGATTTCTTATTGTAAAAGCAAAGAGCAATATCAAGGCAATGCAAAATGAGGACATGAATTGAAATATTGGCCATAGTCTCGTCTTCTTGCTGTGAAAAGTCTTGTCGCAAGCGTGACTTGAGTGTACTTGATGACGATTCGAGCGCATGAATAACTTTAATGCATTTCTTGCTCTTTGCGTTCCTTTATTCATGAACCAATGAGATGAAAATGTAATCTCGAGATATCTAAAGGATTGCATAAGAGCGATTACCAAAATTAGCATTGCGCATCGTTAAGATTAGGTAACTTAGCGATGAACTAGTCTAGTAACATTGTTTTAGAGTTCAAATAATGTATAAAGTATAGCTTTCCCAATCGCTTGTCCTAGACGATTTAGATACTCGAATCATTTAAAGCAATCATCACATTCTCACATTTCTGTTCAATCTTCGCTCTAATAATAATGGCAACGCAAGGTGGAAATGCATTGTTTCAATTTTCTAGAGTGATATAAGAAGTCCCACGACTTGAATGGACAAACATTGACATTTGCAACAATCTAACCAAGTCATCTATCAAACGTATAGGGTTAAGCTAGCTTCTTATAAGAAAGTTCGCTAAAAGAAGAATGCGTTCGAAAATAAGATTACTATATTGCATTAACGACTCTTCGAAGCAAGTTAAGCTAATTAGTTTAACGAGATTCGCATAAAACTCTTTAATACTTAAAGCGAAGAAGTCGCAAAATTGAAAGAGATTTTGAGCAATTATTAAAGAGCATTTGCAACTCAATAGAAGACACTAGAGTTAAAGAAAAGAGAATGCGCTTTTGTAATACAATTCTTGAATTACGAGTTCAATTGTTACAAAGCAATCGAGAGATCGTTGAAGCAAAAGCGTATTTATATTCAAGACTTCATTAGATTTCTAAATATTTTTGAGATTTTAAGAAGAGCGAATCTCAACAACAACGCAAGCATTGACACAATTTAATTCGAAAAGAATGACATAAAAGGGGCACTCGAACAACTAAAGACAAAGACAAAAAACCTAAAGAAAGAGCTTTATAACACTAGAGACGACCTCTAGCATAAGCGACTTTTGCTAGAAGAGCTATCACGCAACTTCGAGATCGCGTTCGAAAGTACGTTCATGTCACCAATTTCTAGAAGTAATGAAGATAAGAACGAGCAAATGATGCTATTGTTTAAATCTTGTAAGTAGCGAAAACGAATGCGTAGTTGAGGGATGAAGCGACGAATATTGTTTTTGTACTTAATTCTTAGTCAACTTTACATCAAGTTCATTTTTCTACGTACTTAGATTGTTTCATTAGTATAAAATCTTGTTATCGCAAGCTTCTTGATTGCAAGTCTTCTTTTGTGAATAGTGTTTCTTATGTTTGAAGTAATGACGACAAAAGTTGTTCTCTTGTCGTCAAAAGCGAATCCATCAAATGCATCGAATTGTGAATGACTATCTACACTATTAAATCTCGTATGGCGTCCTCTTCTTCTTCCAATCGACAATTCGTCATTTCATTTATTTAATTCAACTTGCTTCCAGTAAAGCTTTGTCGATCGTACGTATAATTTCTTGCGAACATCTGGCGTGATTGCAAGTAGTTGACATAAACGATCTTAGACTTCTCGACCCTAATCGCATGAGCCAATTGATAAAAGAACTAAAAAATTCCTCAAATTAACGATCTTCTTTTATATTGTTTGTGGGACAACAAGTCAAGAATCTTGCTCTTTAGAAACTTTTTCTCGACAACAACTTCAAGAAATACATTGATGACGACGTAACAACCTTGCGAATCAACAATGCAAGCATTTACTTCGATCATTCTATCTTTTTTGCGAAGAGTAGCTCAAGTCAAACGATATCTTTAGTAGTCGAGAATCCTCGCATTTGTGAGACCAAGTTATTTTTTATTTAGTAAATCGAAGATACAATTGTGCAACACCTTTACAACGTCTTGCACGTTCGTCTTTTTTGTCTTTTCGTCGATGTCGTTTGCGTGTTTGTCGATGACTTTGTTGACTTCGAACATGTCGTTCAATTGCTAAAGTCATGAATTGCGATCGACAACGCGTTCGTTCATTTTGACAAGATTTGATCAAGAGTTGTTATCGTTAGACGTGGAGACGTAGTTAGTCTTAATTCAATCTATGATCTTCTTAGAATAGACGATCTTTAGTAGAGCCTCCACAATAGAACTCTAAAAGAATTCTTCTCTTCGATCAAAGTGCTTCACCTGGTCACTAAGCAACTATCTCCCCTAACACGTTTTCGACGTCTCAAGGAGCTTCTTTGGAGAGAGATGAACGAGATGCGTCAAGCGCGACAAGATCTTGACTATCTATATTTTGCTAAACACATCACTTGGTTTTTTCGCATAATTGTGGCTCACACGATAGTCTCAATGAGTCGATCATTCGATTTCATATTGGCGAGTCGAAGGGGCAATGACGTCGAGCTAGATTTCGTTTACCACTTGTTTAGATTCATGCGATTCAAAGAGGATCGCCAGGTTTCACGAGACGCATTGATGACTTTCATTGCTTCAAGTATTATGTTAAACGCATATCTTCCAAAGATGCATGATAAGACAATTCTGGTCTTGGCGAACATGAATGCTTAACATCTAACTAAAATTCGTAGTTTTCGATCTAGAGATGCTTTATGACATTTAATATCGACATCTTTGCCTTTAGTTTCTTACTAAAACGTACGATGATCGCGATCTCGTTTAGCACTAGAACATCTTCATTCGCAATTAGTTGATTTAACTTCATTCCTTCATGATCGCATTTAAAAAGCTTATTCTACAAATGCATTAAAAGAAGACAACTTCTCTTGATATTAATTGAGTGCAAATAAAGAGCAATAAAATTTATTTTTGTTGTATTTGACGAATGCTTAAGATTACTCTTTCTTGTGAACACGCCATATGCGAGATTTGCGTTCGAAACATTGACGATGAAATCTCGATCTTTAACTTTTAATATCGAATTGACGCTTGTATACTTTGTCGAATAAGAAAGCTTCTAATGGGATTAAGATCGCTCATTGTTGAATTACGACTTTTAAGTATAGACAATAGTGAAACTCTTGAAGTAATAGCAATAGAATTTATGAATGTTTTGCAAAGTATTCTAGAAAATATTTGAAGAATCCAAGATTTGTTCGATGTTACATATGGCATTAGCGTTAATAAGTTTAACGATTCAATATTAGGGTTTGATCTAGTTAACATAAGAATAGAGAGTCTTATCGTGTTGATTCTCTTTTTGCGCCAATTATCGATTACGAAGTGCGTGAAGATGTTTGATACCTTGATCAAGCAACTATTTTCTCTCTCTCTTGATCGAACGAATCTTCTTAGTCGTCTTTGGCGTATTCTAAGATCGTGATATCGTAACGAATATCACGATGCGAAAACCTTGAAGTCCCATTTGAAGGAAGCCTTAGACTTTTAGGGCCAATTATTCGACCACGTCTAGGGTCTCTTCGCCACGAAAGTTGGCGTCACGACTGCTATTATTAACAAAGACAACCTAGTTTTGTTGACGAATTATAACGACTCAAGCAAGTGAGACGAGAAATGTGATATAAATGAAGAACATTTCTTTTCAATTTTAGTTGACGATAAGTTAGGCTATAAAATCATTCGTTTAACTAATATGAAAGACGAATCGTATCTTTAACAAGCGTAAGTTTCCTTTGTTTTACGATCGCATAAGCTCAATTTGTCTAGAGATCAAATGACTTTAGCAACTTTAGTGTAAGCGTTCTTGACTATCTTCGCTATTGTCGTGACTAATCTTTATAGTCTCTATCCACTCGCATATATCTATGCGATTAACTTAATTCAAGACGAAAATATAAGTGAACACAACAATTTTATCAAGCTTGCGCTTTGAGAAAGTCTACGCATCGATTCTTTACTTTCTAAATCTAATCTCGTGGTATTTGTGAGAACAAGAATTAACATAAAAACGAAGTTGCCAAAAACTACTTCTTTTCGCCACGTTTTATTCGACGACTTCATTTCTCAATTGTGACGAGTTTATATGTTATTTTTTGACGACAAAAGCAACTTTAAAGACGTTGTGAACAACTTGAATTACGAAGATCGTAAAGACTATAAGCGTCTTAACGTTGTTCTATCGAGAAACAAGTCAACGATAAACAACATTAACTAGATGAACAAATTGCGTCAACTTGTTTATTTAAATTCACAAATGATTCAAAAGTGCGAGAAGACAATATATGCTTTGCTTATAACATCTTTCTACTTTGAACTAAATTGCATCCTAAGTTCATTGCTAGAACATCAAATTCGCTATCTTAGAATGATACGATGTCGTCTTTTAAATGAAGTCATGATGGAATTGCTCGAACGAATTTATTCTTCTCGCCTATTCTTCGTAACGCATAGCAAGATCTTAGAATATTACTTCGATAAACGCGATCTCTACTCGTCGTGCCAACGATATCGAAAATCTATAAAGTTTATCGTTCGAGATCTAAGTTAATTAACCAATATATATGCAACGAGTGCAAGAATGTCTCGACGAAAGATTAGCGCTTTTTCGCAAACAATGCAATGATTCATCGATTAACAACATCTTGACGCTTCGTTTGACACGATCTATTATAGAAGTCTAAATCGCTCATGTAAGTCGTATATGATTGTCGCAAACTATAAACTAAAAAGGCAGGCCTCTAATAAGAAAGATCAATACATTTCGATCAAGAAGTCTTAACTATGCTAGTAATGAGTGTCGTTGTATCGTAAGAAGCGAAGACATATAAACAACATTAATAACGATACAAGCAAATCTACTCGCTAAGTACCTCAATATGATCATTTTAATACGTGATTTTCCCAACTAGAATCTAGCATAATTATCATTGTGCTTCGCCTTGCTTCTCTAGAATGAATAGAATATTATCGTAGCAATCATTGCACAAGAATTCGTCCCATTTGTTCTTAGCGTAAGCGACAAGCTTCGATGTCTTTTTAAGGCTATAGCGATTGCAAATGAAGATTGCGCACGTGACAAATCGATTCATGCATAACGAACGACGTGAAGAAAAAATCTTTTCGACTTCACTCAATGACGTCATTGACTATTAAGTATCTTAGTAAACGAGAAAAAGAATTGTTAGTCATTTTCTAAAACCAAGTACAATTAATATGGCGCTACTAATTATGCTATCATTCAACGAGAAAAAGGGAGAATTCAATCAACGAATTTCTTTTTGCTAACGATTGGAATTAATTGATGTCAAGGGAGTCGAAATTGAAGCGCGAGAGCTGGGCCTCGCGATGACGCTAGTAATGGCGCAGCTCTAGTATATCGTAAAGACGTTGCTTGAAGATGGGAAAAAGAACACTTAAAGTTGAGCAATTGGCGTTGTGGATATTGGGACTTCAAGATAAAGATAATCGAGTAATTGTGACCTCAAAAGCTCGTAAGCAAAGATCTACTTTAGTTCTAATAAAGTTAAGAATGCTTGGCTACGCCTTGTTTCAAATTGCATCCACGAAAGCGAATGCTATTTTTCGGTCTAGTTGTTAGCATCCCTACGAAGAGATAATTGCAACGTTCACAATGCTTAATCATGACTTCAATTAAGCGAAGCATTCGAAAGTGTAGGCCTAGTGCACTTTGAAAATCGCTTCTCCCCCCTCTTCTGCCTTCTTTTGTCGCACAACAAGCTATTTCATCTTCATTCATCAATTGTCTTAGCAACCTTGTGCAACATGTCGCATCAAACATACTTCTTCTCTTTATCTTAAGAACATAATCGTTGCTCTAATTACATCTTACCTCGAAATCTTTCAACAAATTCGTCGTACAAGTCAAAAAGTCAACGAAAGCATGCTTTGACTCCCTTGAGATCGTTTGACGCATCTACTTCATCTTAAGACCTAACGAGAAAGTCAAACGACAAGTACTCTTGCACATCAAGATGTACTTCGAGGCTTTCGACGAACGAGAAGACAACTACATTGAAGAAGATATGGGAATCTCTATTCGACAAAGATGATAAACTCACGACTAGGCTTAGTTAGCTCTTGCGAGAATTGGCAATGCATATTGTACGTCTAGCTTCTTAAGAACTACATTGATGAGCCATAGTTAACGATATATTGTAGATCGAAGACTACGAACCTCGTCATAGCGTTGTTATCACACTAGCAAAGATAATAAGATACTATGAAATTGTCAAGCTAAAAACCAAAATATATTCTTGGTCGAATGCGTTCCCACATGACGTAAAATGTACTATATCGTTGACACAATACCTAGTTGTTTTCGACACGCACTCGTCAACTTCCCAAATGTATAGAGACCTCAAATGTTAGCACTACCTCGTCCAAGAACGAAACGATTAGAAATCAAACATTTCAAACCTTATCTCGATTGACTTTGAGAGATGAATGACGTTGCTCGTTAAAGCATATCTCGAGGAAGAGTACAAAAGACTTCAAAAGGTCTTACAAAAAATGTCGATCAAAAATTCAAATAAACAAGAAAGGTTTCCAAAGGACATCTCTTGACGACTTTTTCCCCAAGATGAAGAGCGTAGACTTCGTGAACACGTCGATTGGGCTATCGCAAAGCACGCAGATATCTAGCTCCCTAGGAGCTTGAACCAAAAAGGGCCCCATCGTGATATCTCATTCCACACATCTAGCACCGGCAAACAGATATGCAACCCACGAAACCATGGTCATCGACGCGTCAGCTTCGTCTTGCCCACAGACGCCCGATCTAATACCCCTCAGCACTTCAAACACTCTACGCACAAGAGTATCGAGAAGGCGAGGAAGCAGATAGACGAGAATGTATCGAGCTACAGGGAAAGACCGAGACGATATGAGTCTGCTAGCTCGGACAATGAGCGGCCCCCAAGAAAATTTGACAAATCTAGCTACGTAAGTAACAAGAATGATTATCGAATCAACTAGGTAGGGCTTGGGCCTTTCAAATCATAGCAAACGTGTGCTTCTAACCTGGAGAATTGTAAAGTGCTCGGGAATGCCATTGGGAATGATGTCGAATGAAAGTTGATGGTCAAATGATCGTGCGCGCGGATGGAGACTGCTGGTCAATGGCGGTATCGGACCTCCCTGTTCACTTCTGGCTCCTTGATCAATCCTGGCTCCCCTACGCCACTTCTAACTCCCCCGCTCCACTTCTGGCTCCCCTACCCACTTCTGGATCCCCGATCTTTCTGACGCCCAAATCCCATTTTTGGCTCCCACTTCTAGTTCTTAGTTTGAAAATAAGCCTGTCACCTGCCCAAATGGCTACTAGCTCCTGCAATGAAGTAAAACAACTTCCGCGCTATCGTACGAAGGACGTGGCGTACACCCAAAGTGGTCTACACCTCGAGGCGTGGTTCACACCACCAGCCGTGGCGTACACCCAAAATGATCTACTCGAGGCGTGGTTCACACCACCAGCCGTGGCGTACACCCAAAATGGTCTACACCTCGAGGCGTGGTTCACACCACCAACCGTGGCGTACACCCAAAATGGTCTACACCATCGGCCGTGGCGTACACCCAAAGTGGTCTACACCTCGAGGCGTGATTCACACCACCACCCGTGGCGTACACCCAAAGTGGTCTACACCCAAGGTGATCTTCGGGGCCCCCAAAATCCGCGTATCGCTCGTTCACGACAACTTCAGCAGGAGACTTATAATTCGGACCTCGCCATGTCGGGACACATATAGGTCTTTTTCTATCTCGCTCCATAGCACGCTGCTAATTTGCGCTACAAAGGATTAGCGCAAAGTCAGAATGTCTATTTCCGTGTGAATTAAGAATTATGTACAGCAACGTGATGGAAGGGCGCGTCTGAGTAAACTAGAAACCAGCAAAATCACGAACGACTGGTGTGAAAAGAGTCCTCCGTTGTACAGAGGGTAGTAGTAAATCTAGATGGCCTTTCCTAACGACTGTAACAAACAAGGGCTTTTAAAGGAGACGAAGGAATAACAAAATGATGACAAGGAGCCGTGGACCCTCGTGGGCGACTGGGTTGATACGGGATTGGGAACCCCTACGTGAGCCCGCATTTGTGCAATATGCAAGAGTCCTCGCATACGATCTGGTTGTTGAGGGGCAATGCTGTGACATTTGATCGGACTAGATGAGACTTCAATAACAACGTATTCGAAGCGTGAAACGTACTATACTCTAACCACACACATTCTATTGTCTGGCGTTAAGTCATGGGCAGATTCTGGAAATCATCAATTCGGTTTCTTAATCTTGGCGGTGTCTCGAGTCCCATGCTTGGGCTTGTCAGTCGTGACTGGAGTCAGGACTTGGACTGTGATCGGGCCTTCATCTAGACGTACTAGGATAATGGCTGGGCGTAACCTTATCAGAATTCTATCAGTAATCATAAAATACTCGGAATTGTGATAATAGCGTTCTACATGATATATCACAACGTAACGCGCGTGACATGCAGCAACGGATATGGTATAGGTTTTACCTCCTGGGACGGAACCGGGGATGGGTGCCCGATCATTGGCTCGCACGTTGACCTTCCTATGTTTGCCTGCCAACTAATCAAGTCTATGAAAACAATTTGTACCTGGTAGGACACTCAACATTGCAGCCGTCAGCCAAGCGAAGCCGTTCCGCGGCGGGGTAAAGCCTCGCAGCAACATTCTTACCGCTTTCACCTTGTTGACTGTTGCTGTCTCCTCTGTCTACGCATCAGTGTCTTTCTATGTCTGACCGGATCTTGAACATGTCTCATTGTTGCGCTACCTGTGACAGGCACTTCAATGGGAGACAATCGTTACAACAGCATCTCAATTCCCCTGCTCACGCGCCAGCATTCAATTGTAACGACTGCGACCGCTCTTTCGGGAGTCAACAGGCATTGGACCAGCACCTCAACAATGCCCCCGCGCACGCTCCGGAATACGACTGCGACGACTGCAATCGCTCTTTCGGGAGTCAACAGGCATTGGACCAGCACCTTGATTCCCCTGCTCACGCGCTAACATTCAATTGTAGCGACTGCGATCGCTCTTTCCGGAGTCAACAGGCATTGGACCAGCACCTCAAATTCTCCCGCACGCCTTCCCGCGTGTGAACATAAGCAAGCTTCGCAACAGAGCTAGGCGGCATCTACGCATGACGAACGATATGTTCTAAGCATGCCGTAAGGCACGGGAGGTTGTGACTCCAAGATGTAGTAGTCCAAGAGCAAGCCGATGGTATTGTCGGCACGGTAGAAGGGGCGGCCCGAACTCGGGCACGAAGGTTTATACGCCGTCAGAGACCACGTAATAGGAATTGCACGAGACCTCTTTGTTGGTCTGGGAAATGAAGATGCGCCGCGCGAGGGTATTACGCTAAATTTCAAAGGCGATCGCTGTCCTAGGTAGGAAAGCAATGGCCGTTGGAGACGCGAGGGCCACAATCGTCTATCAATTTGTGCGCCACGTATGAGACCATTAGGGCTGCGATGTAGAAATATATCTTTCAAATACAAACGAAACGTCACGAAAACGGGTGAAGGCTTGGTTTGGAAGTCTTTCGGGATCGACAGACTAAGTAAGGGGAGCTTGGGACGTTTGAAATCTAGAATCTTCAACGACTAGCGTGAGGATGACTTTATCAATTATAAATATCTAGACTATGTAAGGAAAGCATCAGACAAAATGCGAGTACTTTACCATCATTCTCAGAGGACTTATAATGGACTTCTCAGGCCAAAAGGGTGCAGCCCAACGGAAGGAGCTGAGATCCTGCAGGAGGGGAGTGCATTCCTCGCAGGAACGAAGTGTTAATAACCAAAACGCTACCTTGAAAGTCTAAACCCAGTCGAGCAAGCGGAGTTTAAACGAGCGTCGCTCAATATGCTATTCTTCTCGGAATCTTCTACACTTTTCCGGCTGTCTTTCATCTCTTTGCGTAGCGTTCGGACCTGCTTGCTAATCGCATACCACACAGTATTCGACGCGAGACCATTGGATGTGGAAATTCCTGAAGCATCGGATTTGACCAGGTTCGTGACGCAGCGTCTAAACGATCGACAGTAGGGCGATGAGGAAGGCTTCTTGAAGATGTGCGAAGCTGAAACCCTTGGTGATGCTGGCAATCGCGGAGGATATCTGGAGGGGCAGTCTAAGAGATGAGTTCTTTGACAGCTTTAATCTATAGACACGTATCAGTATAGTAGGCAATGGCGGCCATAAGTGCAGTGCTCGCTTTATTTTATTCCATTGCGCTCTGACTCGAGTCTATTCGCGCACGATTATTTGACCAATGTGACGATTCTTTGTCTATGCAGTCGAAGGTATTTGTGGCTCGATGAAATACTTCGATTTTATCTAGGCGACAATAACGCTTGCGTATTATTTGTTTGATTGATAATCCATTTCCAACAAACTCAATTCGTCATCTAAATAGCCTCGTACAAGCCTTCGCAAATCATCTTGAATTTCCTAGGATTCAAACACTTCGATTTTCATCAATGAATCATCATGATCGATCGAGCAAGAAGCCTTACCCATGACAAGCATTTCACCCCCCTTCTTTCTTTCCTTTGGTACGCTTAGCATTTTCACGGATGTCAGCTTTGCTTCACCAGGCCCAGGAACTCCGCCCACGAGCGTATCTTCATCCCAATTTTCTCCTCCCTTTTCCAACGTTGTAATCGCGACTGACTCATTCGATTTATAATCTCTTGATACTTTCGTTCGCAAAACATCGTCCAGATTCATCGTCCCCTTATGAATAGAGACTCGCTAGTGTTGGCCATCGTTTAAGGAGCCATGCTTACTATTTCCGAACGCGTAGTGGATAGAAATGCGTAAAATCTAGACGAGTTAATGATGTTAAACTTGAAACGAAATTGGTATTTTACGTACGTAGTTGTCATTTAATGCGTCGTCCTTCAAGGCTTGATTCAAGATCTCTTGCGTCGATGCCCCATTCTTTGCCATCGTTAGCGACTAGTTCACCAATGACGACTCGCGCACTTATCGATGTTTTCTAATTGCCAAATCAAGCGAACTCGTCGTGTGCGAGTGGTGAAGTCGTTGTAGCCTCGAATTAGTTGTTGTAGATATGGCAATTGGGCGACTAATCCAAATCCCAAAGCGATCATGAGAACTCTTTCGAATTCCCTTAGAGAAGCGTTGGTCCTATGCGAACTAGTGAACAATGTCACACGAAAATCTCTTACATTAGATTCGCCTTCGTACTTAGCTAATTGTTGAAGTTTGAAGATGAATTCTCTTTAAGAGTCGACCAATAAGTCTAGACTCGTTTGCTCGCCTTCTTCGCAAGACGCCACTATGAACGAATGACTTTGCAAGAAGAACTAAAAGTTGATCGATAATATTTATAAGTTGATATATTGTTCTAGATTAATCTTCAACTTGTTATGAACGATGAGACTAATTTTGAAGTCGTCGCTAGTTTTGATGATCACTACTCGTGAAAGACGTCCTCGAAACACGTCGTTCCAATAGAAAGTGACAAAGAGCTAAATCACGAATGTGAAGTCGAAGATTCTAGTCGAAACATAGAGACAAATCTAGTTGACGAATGATTTAGAACTCAAATGGCGCTAGAGTACGTACTTAATCAAGAACGCCAACGTTTAATAACTACGAAAAAAGAATTCGTACAAAAGCTTGCGAATAAAGCGTAATGAAAGTATTATTAAGAAGCTAAGAGTAGATATACCCTATCAATCTATAAGTGAAGTGTCGACAAAAGTGATCATGTGACTTACGATGAGCAAATAAAAGTTTCTAGGCATGCGTAAAGAGTACGTAGAGTCGTGATGAACAACGACGAATGTGTGCAACGCAATGAGTGCGAAAGACATCATTCTCACGAAGCGATAGATTCGTCAATAGTTGAACAATGATAAACTCAACAAATTGGCTAAGAAGCTTAGATGAAGATCAAAGAAAAGCGACGTCATGTTAATTATCGAAAGAGTTCTTGCTTTATCTCTCGCTTCGTTGAAGGAAGTCACGCGAAAGATGACGCAAAAGACATTGAGTAAGATATATAAAAGCTAAAGTAGAACGTCGACGAGACTTCACGACCCCAAAAGACGATGTCGTCGCACGATCAATGAATAGATGAGATAGCTAAATATGATAATGTTGAGCGATTAAAGAACTTGCTAAATGAATGAAAAACCTTTTATAAACATCAAAAGAAGGAAGACGTCGCCTGCGACGATGGCATAGATTTGAGTGATCTTCATGATGAATCGATAATATGATGAGAACGTGCAAAGAAAGTTGGCGCGAAAGATGTAAGAGATGAAGCAATGAGGATTGACTAAATATTGAAGGGCATCGGGAGACATTAGATGTGGCGAAGAACCTGGGTCCAAACTTGGCTAGAAGGAGGGAGCGAGATTGGGAAATGGCTCCACGACATCCAGAATTGATTGCAGAGCATCCAGAATTGACTACATGACATCTAGAACTAACTATGAATTGAAGTACTATGACATTCGCAATTGTTGCTGTGACTTCCGAACAGGCTATGGGCTATATGTAGGATAGTGGCTCATTTTGCGCCATGTTTTGGCGAGACTTCGACCCATAACTAATGCTTGCACGTGATATGTCCTAACAAATCGTAGATAGAATATAGAGTATGAAGTCGCATAGGAAGTTAATGAACCATTCTAGAAGCAAGAATAGTGCGACTTACCACTCCATTATATAAAATCTGCGCGATGAGACTTGGGTAATTGACACTAACAAGTCGAGATCATTCTTCTTTCAATCATGGAGAAAAGTATGCTTCAAAAGTTAGAATTATCGTCATTTGAAGAGGGAGAAATTCATTGATCTACAAAAGTTTCTTTGCGAAAGTAGACGAAATCTTCGATAAGAACTCTTTAGTTGTGGAAAACTAGCGACGTAGATCGTTCGCTTCGCTCCTCTTACGATTTTCTAACAATTGCATCATAAAATTTTCGACAATCTAAACGTCTAAATGCCTCCTTTTAATTTCTTTCGACATGATTGTATAGCGCTCCTACATACTAATTTTGACCTCATCGTTATCGTTTAAAAGAATAGATGAGCTCGTGATATTGTCGTGAACTAGGTTCTAGAACTCGAGAAATTGGATTTCGCTCAACATCTAAACTCGTCAATGTCGACGTTTAGATAAAATAGACTAGAATCTTACTTGATCGATTATTGCTATCACGTGAGTCTCTTTAGGGTGAACGAGTGTCGCGACGACTTGAATCAAGAAGATTGACATATGTTTAAGAACAACGTAAAGTTCGACTTCGAACTCGTAAGCATTCGTGCATTTGACGAAATACTTCCTTTGGATCTAAAGAAGCATAGAGAGACTAGTGTTTTTGCTTGAGTCTAAGAGCTTTCGTATCGCGATCACTTTCGAAGTTAAACGATCTTTTGTCACTTTGAAACTCAAACGTTTCTTCTTCGCCACAATGACAAGCTCACTAATCCTAAGGTCATAGCCTTCGTCGTACGATCGCCAAGGAAATTCTTTCTTCATCTTGAAAGATGTCTTTTCGTTCAACTTCCTAGTAGCGCTAGCTTTTCTAGACGTCACATTAGCAAGAGCAAATTGACTAGAAGGATGAAGATCGTTCGACGAAGATAACTTCGCCTTTTTAGCGTTTTATTCGACGTTAAATCTCTTAGAAGTTAAACGTTCTCGATTCGCAAAACTAGCGATACGTTTATCGTCTTCTTTATCGAGATATGTTCTATTCTTTTTTAATTTAACAACGATATCGTTATAAGTGTTTGACAATATTTGAGTGTTTTTAGATAACGAGGCATTGCTATTGACTAATGACACATCATTCGAAACGAGTGAACAATCTTAAGAACGTTTCAAATTGACTTGTGTATATCGTTTGACGAAGTGAGAAGTCATTCTAGATGTCGCGAGACGAAGTGTCGTCAATGATTTATAAAGAATGAATAGAAAGACCATAAAGCACAAGGACGAAAAGTAAGTAGAGAAGAGTGTAGACGAATTATTTGAAATACGACGAAAGATCGATGAACATATCTTTCTATTTATAGGGTAGCACAAAGTCATTTGATGATTAACATGGCATTTACTTCTAGCGTCTTGGGTCGTTAATTACGACGACGTACTTATCTCTTAAGAGGCATTGGTCATCCCAATTCTTGGTTGATTCGATTCTTCTCAAGCTTAGTCATAAAGTCTCGTTGATAATTTCTCAATGCTAAAGCTTCTCTTTTGCGAACAAAGATGATAATGTTAGTCATTAAACGATGCTCTTGTGATGCAACGTATTCGAGTGCAAGCTTAGGAAGAAAGTCTAGAGCGAGAGAAGCAAACGAAATATATAGGCTTTGCACGAATTAGACTTAAGCATTTTGATTTCTCGAAGAGCGAACTCGACGTATTTAATAGATTCAACGTGAAGAATTTGATATTAATTTTCGAAGATGAAGATTGCTTTCAACAAAATAGTTGGCATCACGTAACAATTGTGATCGAACGAGAACAATTCGACGTTGCCATCCACTTCGTTGAGATTTCTTTTATCGTTTTACTCGATAACGAGCAAATCAAACGATCTAAACTACAACTTTCCTTAGGATTTTGACTTGAATGTCTTCACGATCGATGTCGAGTTCAAGCAAAGAGGGAGATGATCTCTCCCTAGCTTTAATGGATCGTGGATCTATATCTAGCAAGTATGATCGACTAATCTTTGTTTAAGCAAAACATCTCTAACTTATATCTCTAGATTTGAGCGACGATTTGAGAATCTACTTGATCGAGCAACTATTTAACGAGAAGAAATCGATCAACGATGAAGCTTATCGTAAGATTCGTCGACATTGTCTCAACCCACTTGTAGCGACTCGATAATAAGCATGTTTGACGAAAAACAAGCAATAGAAGTTGAGAAGACTACTTCGAAGAGAAGATTATGTAGCGACTTTCGATGTCTTGTTGCCTTTCCTAGATTTGTGATCGAACGAAATGCGATTCGACGTAACGAAGATCATGATCGATTCGAAATGTAATAAGATAGACTAGCTCTTCTTATATATTGTGAGCTTACTAAATCATTAAGTTGTAGAAGATGTTTTATTGTCTTAATCATGTTAGAAGATTCTAAATCAATTTGATTCGACACGACAAATACGATATGCAAAAAATGAACTACATTACGATAAAGACGCTAGAACTTAAAGCATTAAGCACGTCGACATCTAATAGCATGACTTTATATCGTCAATTGAAAAAAGACGAGATATTTAGCGCATTTAAATTGGATCGTCGCATGGAGATCTAGGCGAAGCTATAGGCGTGAGAGAGTCTCATCTCTACTCTTTGAACTTTCTTCGAAGACTTCAAGTACATCCAAGCTTGCGCCCATTGAGTGAAGAGATTAGTAAAGATATCTTCTAGAGAAACTCTATATACGACGATGACGCGAAGCTTCTTCGAAACGAATTAGAAGAGAGACAAATGCATTCTCTAAAAAGCGAAAACGATCTTCACTTTTAGATCTAGTACGACTTAAAATCGCATGACTCTACATTATCGACAAGTGTTTCTCTATATTATGCGACATCTTCGTGAGTTGTCGTCAAGCTTCACGAAGTTGGAGCCCAAACTTAGCGAGAGAAAAATTTGGACGACGAAGAATCTTGATAGATCTATATTGTATAAATTGATCAACTTGGCGAAGCGACTAAAGTTCAAGTCGAAGAAGATCAACGATTTGAAGACGAAATACTCTAGTTATGCAAACGAACGATTATCGTTTAAACAATCGAAGTCTACGTACGTCGTCGACGAATTTAAAGAGTGTTAGGAGAGAAGATGTGCATATTTATTCGACCTAGCGTATAAGTAGAGCAAGGACTTTCTTTTTCTTAATAACATGAATGAAATAGACAAAAGTCAAGGGAGCAATATTCAACTCGTTTTCGTGAGGAAGTTCGTTTATCTAGCTTACTTTGGCAGACGAGTATTCTATTTAAAATCTAAATTGAACGATTAGAACAAAGAAAACGACAATCAAGAGCAAGAACGAGATCTCTCGCGAGAAGGCATAGATCAAATATACGTACCTTAAGAGCAATCAAACGCGAAGGAAATGCGAGAGAATCGAGATATAAGCGAATGGCAAGATTATGCGAAGCAATTGGGAGACACGAGCCATTTGTTTGAAAGTTCGCCTCATTCACACAATGTTTAAAGAAATTAGGAATCTCTCTCGATGAACGACATTAAAGAGTTGATGACGTATGACGACAAGAGAAAACGAGATTCGATGGCGCCTTCTATAATTTTATCAAGCTTTTATTTAGACGAGATCTTGCCCAAAGAGGGCTCGTTCGAAGAAAGAGTCTCATTTAAGAAAACTTCTCTTCGATCAATTGCTTCAATGCCCATGGAAGCTACGAAAAAGAACGAACCCCTTCAAGAACGATTTAAATTTATCTTTCGCGACGAAGACGATTAAATTACAATGAAAGAATACTTTTTCGATTTATCTCTTTCCTCTTTGATGAAGCTTACGACAGAAAAACACGCGAAAGAGAAACGATATCTATTTGACACGACTCTTTGGTCATTGCACTCCTCGAAATGCTTCGAAGCTACTATGACAAATGGCACGCACGTCATTCTTCTATTCCTAGCAGGAAGAATTTGTATATTCTAGCAGCTCGTCGCATCTACTTCCCAATTGGGCGATAACGTTAGATCATTCAAGAATAACACTAGAAAGAGAGTTGTCAACGATGACATCTTTACGAAAGATTAGGTACGAAAAAAACAAATTCTATAAATCTCGTTTATATATCTTCTCGTTCTTTGTCGTAATTCAATTTTCAACTAATATTGTTGCTATCAACACACTTTTGTCCAATTAATCGTATACGCGTCGACAAGTCTACATATAGCATGAACCTAAAGAAATAACTCTGTGGTTGCTATCTAGGTGCGACAACACGTTGAGCGGTCTTGCAACGCCTTGAGCCAATATTTGAAGCATTCATTCGAGACGATTATCGCCACATCTAAAACCCTAGTCTTCTTATTTCAATTCCTCGAGTTCGAACCCTAATCAAGGCACTCAATACTGCATAGATCGTATCACTTCTTCTATTTCTTAAACTTGTTCGTCGAAGTTTGCGATCAACGAGTCTAAGTTCTTTGCTAGTTTCTTTAGGCGATTCTCTTCGACAACGAGCTTTCCCAACAACATTTCTTGCATCTCTAACATGCATTCTTTTATATCTAATGCTTTCAAGACTTCTAAGTTTAAGGCGAACAATTTGTTGAGACGTTCGCGTCGCTTCGCTCAATTTTGAACGCGAAGCTTCTTTTCTTTTTGAATCTTCTTATCTTGAGCAATTTATCATTTTCTTTGGAGATGATTCGTCTTTCTATGTTTTGTCGCGAGTCTCGATTCTCTACTTGCGTTGAGCCTAAGATTTGATCGCAATGAGTTACCTTGACGTGATGAATGCAATTGCGACGTGCTAGTGGATTGTATCATATCGACTCGTGGATTAGATTTCTGCAGCTTTGACTCTAAATATGGGTCTCCCAGAGAATACAAGCGTCTGAACCAATTCGTTCCTCGGTAATCGTCGCCTTTTGGCAGATTTCTCAATCCTCGTTCTCGCATGGCATTCAATCCTGGCACGAGCATCCACTTCTAACTCGAGCATCCACTTCTAACTCGAGCATCCATTTCTGGCTCGAGCATCCATTACATGTCCATGTCTTTTCAGCTCTAAATGTTCTACTAGATCCACTACTACCTCTCCCTTGTCGATCCCAAATAAGAAAGGCTTAGCAGTGCATAGCCTAGACGTTCATTCGCAAATGCCCTTCTTAAGTACAAGGTCGAGTTCACGTGTCTTTATTCACGTGCCCTTTAGATCCTCAAAACATGAGCTCAAGTTTCTAAATCAAACGCGACCAAAATGTGATCGTGACATAGAATTCGTTCCACTGAGTCATCATCCACTTTTGGCTCCTTCTCAAGCATTCATTTCTAACTAAACGAGAAAGGGAGCCAGAACTAAATGAATATAGAGACTTAAGAGAATTCGCCAAACGACAACAATGAAAAATAATTTATCAATCGAAGGTGGAAACACCACATCTCCTTCCAAATCTTTTCTCAACCTTGAACAAAATGGAACAATCGAGCGTTGCAAGCTCAAAGCGAAGACCTAGTATGTTGTCTCTGCAACCTTCGAAGCTTAGACCATCGCAACAATTGACTAAAAACCATGAAACGAACCTGTCGCGCACTCTCTACTCTTTGTCGATCAAGAGGGGTAAGCGATCTATCTCGTTTAGCGAACAAGATAATTCTTCGCGAGAAAGAGATGCAAAGAAACGCAAAATTGCTAAAGAGAAAGAAATTCTAAGCACGCAATCTTATTTGGCCAGTTTTCCTTCATTCGAGTCTCGATATTCTCCTGACAATTAGTATCGCGTCATTCCTTCAATAGAATTGATAAAAGTATGGGAATCGACTCTCGATCAGATCGATTGATTCAAAGTGGTGCAAGAGGCAAAAGGAATAGAAAAGCCTAACACTTATCGAAATGTCTTTAAAACGATTGTGCATTCCCACATTGAGGAACTGCTAAAACAAGAAGAATACGAGAAGGCCATGAAGATCGAGCTTAGTAAACTAGATAATGAGGATATCGATACCAAGAGTGGGAATGATACCAGTGAGAAGGGTGGCGCGAATGACTTTCGACATTTGGAGGATAACACTTTTTTGGAGAGCGATGAGAGTGGGTTTGGGAGCGAGGATTATATAGATGACGAGATTGATGATGAGGAAGACAGCGATGATGAGGATCACAGCGATGATGAGGATCAGGAGGACGACGACTGTGAAGTGATTAATGATTGGGTGTCGGTCTAGCCATGAAGGACGTTACTTATTCGGCCTTTCGAAGAATGATAACTTCTATAGGTTGATTAAATAGTTCTCTCCGCCAATGACACAAATATCTACTCGTACAAGGAAATTCCTAGTCGTTTATACTGCGCTGACCAGTTGCAGAGGTAATCTCGATATCACCGTCCATTCGGCATCGGCATTCCTGTCCCTCTTCAACATTGCCTCCACGCATTTCAAGAGACCTTCTCTGGCTTCCTCGAAAGCTTTGTTGTGATTGTGTCGATCAACTTTTCTCGCGCGGGAGAAAGAGCACCTATTCAAGAAACATCTAAGCAAGCATTCGATCGGGGCTTACAGATAATTGTGTCGAGGAGTTGGTATATCATTTGAAGCTATCCTGGCACCTAAATCAAGCAACGCTGCCGAGGGTAGAGTGCTCGAGGAGAGACGAGGAACTATAGTAGGTGTACTTTTCATTGCCCAGCCTTGACTGACGGAATGAGCAGGATTTTTCTGGTCCCGAAATCAGCTTCAACACAGTGATCGAACAATTAAACTCAGACAAGCTCAAAATGGCTTCTGACCTCGAATCATTGAATGGTGAGGTGGAAAATGCGACAGAGCTGAAGGAGATGGCTGAAGAAGAAGCGAATCGACTGCGATTGGCAATACAAGAAGCCCAAATGGACATGCAGATGTTACAGCAAACCGTGCAAAACCTGGCGGGTGTAGTCGAATTGTTGAGAACAACAACAGTAAAGTCTGTGGATGAGTTCTTGAACAGACTCAAGCTAGACCTGAACTGTATTACGGTTGGATGATTCATTGGTTGGAGGGTTCCGCTGTATCGTGCTAGCTATTTATTAGATTCAATGTGATGCTGTGTTAGTTGAACGCTGGCCTTATCAATGATCAATTGCAGATTGAGAAAATTAAAATGGATTAATTTTGTGACAAAGATATTTAACACGGACGCCATCGGGACCAAAGACTGGACCATCTCATCACCCTGAATAAGATTCTAGAAAACAGACTTGCTCGCGACGCTTTCGTAAGCTGCGTCATTGGTGGGGTACTGAGAAAATCCTATGATACAAGATCATCCTGGCGAATATGTAGGTTGGTTCGTGGCAAGCAGAATTGAGACAACGGTGTTGTAGGCATTATGGCACCGGTAGAGTTTCACCAGATCGCGATAGATAGTGGCTGCGCAAGACGCAAGCTCGTTATCGCCTGAGGCGAGTTGAGCGATCGAAGCTCGCGCAATGAGTCGCTCTCGAGCTCTCAAGCAAGACTCAAAGGGGTTCCGAAAGTTGGAGAGGTGTCCGATAGGATTGCCCGGGCGAACGAACTCTTCGACAACGTAGTCACAAGCTTTGGCGCATTCAATGAATTGGTCGACGTAGTCGCGTTCGACGAGGATTTCCCAAAGGTTTGTCGCGAATGGAAACATGGCGAGGATACGGTAACTTCTGTATAACCAATGTTTACGAAGGCTCGACTTCAATTCGACAACGTCCAGTACGTCCGTGGTCCGCAAGTAGACGAGCCGGTAACCACCACAGACCCAATTGAGCTGGTCAGCAGATGGATTCTTGGTTGATATTCCCCGCCACCAGGAGGCGCGGGGTATTCCCCTTCTGTGGCCAATCGGGATCGGAGCCAAAAGAGAATCGGCGAAGGTATAAGCCTCCCCTCAATACATGCAGGCGTAGACTCCGAAAAGACGGTCAGAGATGAGGAGGCCGACACATGAGAGGCGTTCCATGCCTGATTGTCTTCACCGGGCACTGCGCTGGCAGTATCTATGGAAATCTTGGAAGCAGCTGCATCCAAAGAATCTGCCTTGGCTCCACTGTCAATATGGGAAGCATGAACAGGTGACGGGAACGTGTGAAGAGCATTTAGCGAATGATCCGGGGCGTCAGAAATGACAGAGACTTTGCAGGTCGTCTTAGAAGCTGGGGGGTCCGAAGTAGCATCTTCGACAGTAATGTCCACATCGTAGGTACAAGTGATCGCTTCTGAGATGTCTGACCATCGCCAGTCGTAAAGGGGCTGAGAGTATCTGGCTGGTTGTTCGGGCTCGCGGTGCTGAGGCTGTAGATAGCATGACTTAGTTCCATTTGGTTGCAAGCTGCAGGAGTACTCACGAATAGATGAGAAGGCATCCTACACAAACAAGCGTCCGAAACAAGGCAACAACGCAAGTGAGAGCGAATTGGAGGGCAGCTATGCGACGCAGCCTTGCATATAAATGCGAAGCTCATCAAGCTTGCATTGCAAAGCCGTGTTCGCTGATCCATCGTGAATGAATGCTATCCTCGCTTGGCCCAAAAGGAAAAGACGCCGGCATGCTCATCCCGAGCGGGTGTGTGTGCTGAGCGGGTGTGCGTGGAGTCGTTGGGATGGTCTTACTGGCTCAAAATGCAGCCACTGTTCAAATTGAATTCCCATCCTCTGATCCCGGACGCACACCCGCTCCGCAGGCCTGAAGATCCTGTACACTTTTATCTCCACGCACACCCGCTCGATCGATCTGTGCTCCACAACTCCATGGTGGGCTTGCGTTATCTCTCACATTGCTCGACTTAAACAAACCGTTTCACACTTCTCTTCCGAAAATATTTGCATGACCACGAAGTCTTAAATCATCTGAAGATCATCTTTCGTATCGATTCTCGTATCTGGCTCGTAATGGGTGTTACACGAACGGTCTTGGAGTACGGCAACGGCGATCAGCCAAAGAAAGGGGACGAAATCATCGTCGAATACGCCGGCTTCCTTTATGATGAGGTGATGCAATGCCGCGGTCAATGGTGAGTTTCGGTCGGCAAAGTCGAGGGTGTCATTTCAAGACGCCTATCGGGGTCGGCAAAGTTATTCAAGGTCCTATATATCACTGAAGGCATAAAACGCAGCCCTGAGAGCGCTCGATTCTAACTTATTCTGAAGGCTGGGACGAAGGTATCATGGAGATGAAATTGGGCGAGAGGAGCATTTTGAAAATCTCTAGGTACGAATTCTTCGATTCGAGACCTATAAGATCTCCCTCGACGAGAAATGCCAAATGCTGATTTTTATGGGACAGTGATTATGCCTATGGACCACGGTAAGCCACGCCAGTATAAATATATCACAAAACCCAATACCCTTGCCTCACATTTAGCCGAGGCCGATTAATGACAATTGTTAACAATAGAGGTTTCCCGGGTTAATCCCTCCAGATTCAACGTTAGAATTGTAAGTCGTAAAAATCCACATTGAAGCTCCTCCAACCGCACGAGACTGATGCAAAGCGCATTTCAGTGATGTTCGGCTCCACGATATCAATCGCGTAGTGGTGGACGTTCCAGAGGATGGGGATGCACAATCACTGGCGTGACTGGATGCAACCGTGACGACGGCGGATACCTCTGATCAGCCAGAGAAGATCTATACGTGGCTGGTCAGCATCGATCTTGCAGGAATGTTGGACTTCTGCTTTGCGGAGTCTAGGCTTACAAGACTTCATGAACATGTGAGATTCGGGCAGTCGTGAAGTTGACTTGCTGGCGCTTCATCTTCATCCAATCTATTGTCGCCCATCATGTCACCTCTTTCTTATCCTTCTGGTCCACCGCCATTTCATCCTCCGTAATTTCTGTAGTATGTCGTGGTGTTCCTTGCGATGAGCCTTCACTTTGCAACATAGAAGGTTTTCGAGATTGGACCGGTCTGCTCCCGCCCGACTTCGGGTTATTTGACCAATCAGCCACCCTCGATACAACCTTAATTCTCGTGCGTGAAAAGCAAAGTTAAGCACCTCTATGCCTCAATACGGCAGCTCCTCTTGCGTGAGGGAGCTGAGATAATCGGCTATCGAGCCGTACTTTGAGTCGATATTGAGAAATACTTTGTGTAGTTGGGTGAAGCCTCGGCAGTTTCCCTCCACAACAGATCACTCTCAAGACTGCACCAGAATCTTGATGATTGGAGCTTTGTTAAACGGACGGGAAAGGTTCCGATCGTTGCCTTTGAGAATTGCACGGCGTATTGGAGCTCGCCCAAGAAGCCCTTCCGGGTCTTGATCGACTTCCTTTCTGACAGCAGCGCCCACAGCGGCATGTTCACCATTCATATCCTACGTTTCCCTCAGTACCACTACATGATAGGATAGAGCTTGAGAAAGAAGTCGACTTTAGATGCTGTACGTCCTCAAGATCCAATTGCTTACTAATCAGGTTTAGCCGGAATAAACTCCGATTGGTTTCTTCAGACAGAGTTGGCGGAGTTGGCGGAACTTCCCGTCAATCCAGTCTTTGCGGATAGTATCACATTTAGATCTTCTTTCCACTTTCAAGACATCCCTAATTGAGAACCAAAAGCCTTAGATAAGACAACGAAGAGACCATACGGACCTTCAACTCGTCACCGTCTCATCGACCTCACCCTGAACTAGAGTCCAACGCTGGCTTCACATGTCCTCCTATGGCTTAAAATGCCATTTTGCGATTGCATCAGCAATACTAACTATAATACTTCATACTCTTGAGTATTTTGGGGTCTTGCCCTCCAAAGCGGCGACGTCGTCCACTTCCCATACCACGACCGTTGTTGCTCACCCAGTTGTCACGGATCTGACCGTGTGCATCTTCTCTCCGACAGTTCCTCCTTCCACCTGTGAACTGGACCCGCGCATATGGCACCGCGTAGAAAAAGATCTATATCTATATACATCTCAGCAGCGTGCATGGTTGTATGTAGCGCTAGCGAATGAGGAAGAGCTTGTAGCTGAGGACCTGCTGGTTATGGATATCAGAGTTGGCGAGCCCAACCCAAGCTCAGATCATTCATGGGAGAGTCGACCTGGCGGAATCTGGGTGCTGAGAAGCAAGTTCTCTGGCAAGATTGACCAGGCTGTGACAGAGGTGGACGTTCTCTTTGGTGTGGATGCCGTTGACCCACGACCACAATGGACTCTCATGCGATCATCGCTCCAACTTAACGCCCAGCCAAAGGTACCGGTTGCAAGACTAAGCGTACTCCGCGGCAGGGCCAAGCCGAGACCAGATGCTTGGGCGGCTTTGAGAGTCAGGGAGGATGGCAAATTCAAGATTGTCCAGATCTCTGACACGCACATGGTCACTGGTGTCGGGGTTTGCAAAGATGCTATTGATGCCCATGGGAATCATCTACCAGAGAGCGAGGCTGACCCACTTACGGTAAAATTCATTGGAAAGATCTTGGATGTCGAGAAACCAGACCTTGTGATTCTCACTGGAGATCAGTTGCACCACAATATCCCCGATAGCCAATCCGCCCTCTTTAAGGTGGTTGCCCCTATTATCGAGCGTTCAATTCCATTCGCAGCCGTCTTTGGCAATCATGATAGTGAGGGCATCCACGCATTGCCACGTGAGTGACTTCTTTCATAAAGTAGCCAATACACAGAGCTGGCGGTCGACAACACACTCGGAGTTGTCGCACTCTCGCAAATGGTGTAGAGTGCTTTGCTCCGCAAGATAGTCATGCAATTCTACAAGCTGGGTCTTGGCAATGATAGCTGTACATTTTTGCTGACTGGATTACAGGCGCGGCACAGATGTCAATACTTGAAAATCTGCCCTTTAGCCTCTGCGAGTCAGGCCCAGAGCAAGTCGACGGCATAGGCAACTTCTACCTTCAAGTCCTAGCTCCCGCCCCGTCACAGCTCCCGTTATCGACTTTATATTTCCTGGATTCGCACGGTCAAGTACCGAGCTTGATACACAATCCCGACTACGACCCTATCAAGCAAAGCCAAATTGACTGGTTCGTGAACGCTTCCCAAGCGCAACGAAGCGCGCATGAGAAGGACGATAATGACAACCGCTTTTATATGTCTTTGGCTTTCCTACACATCCCTCTTCCTGAGTTCGGATACCGCCGTCTTAGTATACGTAACGGCCACCGGAGGGAACCGACTGAGAGCCCTAGCTTCAATTCCTTTTTCTACGACGCTTTGGCCAAAGGAGGCATATCAGCATTAGGCTGCGGGCACGATCACGTGAATGACTTTTGCGCTCTGCTGCCACAACAAACCCAGCAGGATGGCGACAAAACCCCTCAGCCTGGCCCTTGGCTATGCTATGGAGGTGGCAGTGGGTTCGGGGGATATTGTTCGTTCGGCGGAAAGCGTTTTCACCGACGAACGCGGGTTTGGGAACTCGATACGAATACCGGGTGCTTGAAGACTTGGAAGCGGGTCGAATATGCCACGGACAGAGTTAATGAGCTAGTGCTTGTGGAAAGTGGAGCGGTGATTGATTCCCCTGGAGAAGAAGATGAAGGCAGACGCTGTGCAGTCAGTTGAAGCTGATATCGCTACAAAAAGTATAGGGAGACTGCCAGGTAGCCATAAGACTCTTCATCATACCCGGGCAATCTAGGAGTTTCATATATGAGAGAGTCGTTGATTCAAACGACTACAGTTGATTAATCTCAGTTATGGGATTGGCAGCCTTTCATTTGATTTTCGAGGAGGCGAAGGAAAAGAACAATGTGCATAAGAGAACACAGTTTAAAGCACGCCCTGCCTTCAGCACAGCTTTCTCAGTTACCTGAATAAATTGGCAGATAGTAAATACAAATATGCAACCATCCATGAGGACTAACTTAGTCGTTAACTTATTGGATCAGTTTCTTCCGGCAGGGTGTATATATTTCAGGCTTCTCCGATGTTGTCTAAGCAAGCCTTGTATCCCATCGAGCTGCTCGTCAATTTCATCCTTCCCCATCAACCCTTCTATTTCTCCCCGTAGTGTGTTGGCGTCCTCCTCCCGGCCCCAATCTTGTAGCCAACCCTCCAGAACGTTCATAAATTCAAGGACCCAAGAATGTTGTATTCCCCACTGATCCACAATCATTTGTATCGCCTCTCGTATAGTCCGCTCTGCTACTAGAGTCTTCCCTTGATTGAATTGACTGTGAGAAACGGTTTTCATACATTCTATCCTCTCGGCAATTCTCTTAGCATATATCTCATTTTGTTGAAGCAGCGAAAAGACTTCCAGCGCCATCTTCTCCGCTTCGTCATGGCGTCCCTGTCTGTTCAAATTATGCGCTAGGTTGAGCATCACCCGCGGGGTCGGGACTCTAGGGATGCCATCGAATTGAGCAAGGAGATCTCGAAGAAGCCGTTCTTCTTCAAGATATTCTTTAAACCCGTACACGCGCTTTATGTAATCGAGACGAACAGACACAGCAAGTCGACTGGACGCTCCAAGTTCGCTCTCAAAAGTATCAGTAGTGCATTTCCAAATTTGTGCCATAGCCTGGTCAAGAGGCTCCGAGTCAAGTTCCCCGAGAAGCCGACAGATTCGACCCCAAGGATGCCCTCCCCTGGTGACTTTTTCGGACATTTTTTTGATGAAGTCACGGAGAATGGAAGCAACATCAGGGAGCCCGGTTTGTATGAGGTGGATGAATACTTCGAGAAAGCAGGCTAGGGTTCGAGGATGCTCGGCTCGAAGGATTTGTTCGACAAGAGCAGAGGCTTTGGAAAGTGCGTGGCGAAACTCGACGTGCAATTCCCTTCCTTTGAACATCGTAGCAGTAAAGCAGTACGAGTCGAATTCGTTACATAAGTCATTATATAACTCGGCGCCATTTGGATTGAGGAGGGTCCCATGGTCGTCGAAGATCATGTTTTGACAAGAGTCTTCGAAATATACCTTGATATTATGGTACAATTCCTCAGCAACCAACAGAACCTGGGGTGGAGACGGTGAATGCATCACTCTGGAGAGGTCGGAGAAGAATCCTTGGACGTCATCACAATTAGGAATGGAAACAAATTCGTTGTCGGCGAATGGGGCTGCAGATATCGATGCCGTAGAGATGAGTCGAGCGTCTTTAGTAAAATACGGTACCAATTCTTCGCTCTGCTGTCTCTCTCGCATTAGTAGCCTCGATGATATTCCCTGTTCCGATTGATTTGTTCCAGGCTGTAGATAGTATGATTGGTTCAGATCTTGCGCGCTCGTCACAGGCTGCTCGACCACCTCATAGTTGATACGACTCAACGTTAGAGACTGTTGGCTCTCCGTTGTCGATGGTGTCGAAGCGAAGCTGTCGCTCTGGAACGAAGATGATCTTGTGTCGCGTGCTGGAGAATGACTATCAGCAGCTTGTTCCTCTCCGGCGCGTGATCGGGGCGTGGGAAGGCATGGCCTCTGTACAAGCCCCGTTTCTGGTCTCTGCCGCTTCCTCGGCGATGCCTCCGCCGCTGATTTTCTTTTCTGTAGTCCTGGTATGTTTTCACCGTATGGTCTCTGGTACAGTGGAACTGAGAGCGAAGAAGTACGATTTCTGCGGAGACAATATTTGCTGTTAGAGTGGCGCTTTGTGTCCTTCCCTTCAGGATCCAGTACTGGAGCCGTTCCATCAGCGGCGGTGTCTTCGCTGCCGTTGCGCTTCCGCTTTTTGCAGCCTCTTGTGAGTGGAGGGTCCACTTTAACATCTGCAATAGTTCAATAGACATAACAATATAGGGAGGTATAGTCATACGTATTTGGTGAAGGTTGCAACGAACGGCTTTGTCCTCAAGTACAGGACAGAAGAGCGAGCCACGGTGTTGGGTGATGTGTTTGACAAGTTTTACACGTCGATCTTCATCGAGTTTCTGCAGTCTGTGCTTGCCCAGGGCGCAAAGTATCAAGAGTGCATAGGACCAACCTATGACTCTTGAGACGAGCCATAGAAATTGCCTTACCACCTTGATTTCATTGCGAGCGTCATCTGGCCCTGCCAGATATGTATGTAAGTTATTCAAATAAAGCTCATTCTCATTGGTCAATCCTTTTCTATTAATTTGATTGGCAATTTTGTGAAGCATATCGTGATAGCCCTCCAAGGTCTGGTCCTTCCAGGGGTTACGCCGGTCCGAAAGCTCAGTGAAAATAGCAGCCGTCGCGCTGCGACAATGAACAGCGATCTCGTCAAGTTCCTCGTCTGCAAGATCCTTGAGGCTATCAAACCACTGAAATCTAGGATTGGTCGGTGTGCCGAAAGTGATACTGATTGGTGACATCGTACGCTAGTAACTGCGTCGCAAAATCAGGCTGCAAAACCTGGCTGTGTGGTGAGGCTACGTGGTGAGGCTGCGCGGTAAGGCTGCGTGCTTAGGCCATCGGAACGAGGCAGACGCGGGAGGAGAAAGGTTTCAGCCAATGATACGTATAAAAACCCGGCTCCGCTATTTGCGCATGTTACAGGCTACGCCCGGTTTCGCTTGGAGCAAAGATGAAAGATGCCACGTTCGCCCATTGCCAGAAGGTTGTCGTTGCGCGGATATGTCCGCTTTTAGCGTGATGATCCATCCGCTCTCAACCTTAGCATGTCGAAACGTGGGCAAATACGACTTCTCGTACGTCAATAATTTTAAACAGCGACAAGACATGTGCGAGGGGCGAGGATTCTCTTGGAACAATTAAGCTGGAAGTCAGTATTTCGACTTGATAAAATGCTCAGGTAAAATGATCAAAATTGATTTGTTGGTTGATGAATATGTAGTATTCAACAGTCACCAAGGCAGTGTCCAGAGCATTGAATGTTCGAGTGCAACAACCCTCATTTATATACAAGATGGTAATTCGTCTACGATGCATTCATTTGAGGGCTGGAGAAGACTGCCATCGATATGTTATGTAGACTGGAAGTCTTCATTCGCTGACGGAGGTTAAAGGAACGTGCTCCAAGTTCTCACGTCCGCCGAATGCTGACCAGGGTATTCTTTTGAATGCGAATCACAACGAATGAATACTACTCGCCCTGGACGATTCCTGATCTAAGCCTAGGTGTGGCGAAGGAAACGTGAAGCACACTCCGCACAACACTTGTAGTACATCAAGTATCAGAGGCTTGAAGAAGTGGTGCTCCGCACATCGTGGCACCCCTTGTGCGCCATGGCGATGATGGCCGTGATGCCAAAGGTGGACGATGTCGGAGTACCACATCCTGAAAATAGTTTCTCTCTTGAAGATAGTGATTTCTCTCCTCCACCGCATCGCGTAATTGGGACTCCAATTTGGCAATCTTCTCAGAAGTCTCCCTATCTCGCTCTTTTCGACGCTGACGGAAACGGTGAGAGGCAGTGGCATTTCTCTTTCGCTTCTCGCCTTGGACTCTGGACGCGGCCTGCAGGTCCACAGGTACCTGGATAGGACCATGCGCTGTTTCCAGAACCATCATTCGATATTGACTTTGCGCTGTTGCACTTGATGTAGGCATTTCGAAGGCTTCAGTGCCCGGTGGCATCTGCGGCAATGTCGACGCGGGACCAGATGACGGGTTGGAGGAATAGTACTGAGGCTGACCAGTGGACACCACAGGTGGTGCGATGACAGACCCAGTCTCACTGATCCGGCTGTAAGAAGAATACTGGGTACTCGGGCTCTCCCCTTGAGAAGCTGGCTGCGGAGCCTCAGGGTTGATACCGCGTGTGCGTTCACAATTCTGCGCCGGAGAGTAGGGAGTATCTTGACTCACTCGGCGGTATGAAGATGGTCCCGGCAGGGACAGGCTATGAGTGTCAGATTTTGACGAAATTAGAGGGCCTGTGTTCACTGTCGAGAGAAGAGGAAGACTGAGGCCACGGCTGGGATTTGAACGACGTTCGCATCCTACAGGGTTGAGAAGCTTTTGTATACCAATTGAGCAGGAAGCTTTTCGATGCGGCTGTCTTGAGGAGGCTGCAAAAGTCTGCGAATAATCGTTTGGGGCGGGCCCCACTCGCTGCAGGTCATCTGGCGATGCTGAGTTTGGGAAAGGGACAGGAGGCAAAGTCCGAGCCTGCAACATAGGAACTTCGTCTCTGGGGCGATGAAAGCTTTGAGTCTTCAGGCAATTGGATTTAGGATACCTGCAGTTTGACAATTCCCGCTCTTGCCATCCCAGGTATGATGATGTTGACTGGTCAACCTCGCAGCAGTGTCACAAGTTTCCTTGTGCTGAGTGGATTCAACGAGTGGTAAGAAAGTAGTGTTATTTACAGTCGAACTGTGAAGCTTGAGGCCAGCATGTTGATGCGATGCATATAAACCACTTAGGGCAAGTGATGAGAATATAAGTCTGTTGAAACTCTTTTTCAACAAATCTAAAGCGTTCGGGCTCTGATGATGGCGCATACTGGCCTGCAAGCCATCTTTGCAGATCAGTATGAACCAAGCACTGAATCGAACCATAGCTTACGAATTGGATCGTCCCGTTATCTTTGATAATTTCAACGAAGTTGTGATCGAGCTGCGCCTTACCGTATTAGTCGCGTGGTCTGGCCACGCGATGTGTCCGTGACAGAACCTTGGCTGCCGTCTGCGATAATGTCAGCGAAGGATGGTCGGCAGCTTTGTACCGGAGCTAAAACTCATCACGTCCTTAGCTTTCCATCGCAGTTTCCAATGGTATTACTGCCAGCGGGAACAGGCCACGCAACGGGCACGGAGGTGAGCTATAATCCATGCTCCGAGGCGCGAATCACATTTGACTTCAAAACGCCAAGTTTTGTTCTTCCCTTCCATCTTTTTGTGTCCTCCCTCCGTTTCTGTCAACGGTTGCAACATTATGCCTAAAAGCCTCATTCTAGCTAGAGTCTTCCTTTTCTGGTTCTCTTCGCTGCAGTGTCAATCTGGGCTATGATTGGTCTTATCGCTAAAAGCTTGCAGGCTTTGTGGCTGGGCCTTCCATTGATGAGATTCCTTTACGGGTATTTGGGTGCCTATACGCCTCTAGAATTCGGACGAGTAGATAGGAAGACAGGCTTCAATTGAAGGTGATATGAGAAATTCATATTGCCCTGGCAGCTAGATTAGATCGAAATCTTTAGAAGAGGTGGAAGAGATTCCTGAGCGTCAAGCCACAATGTTCTTCCAGCGATTCGCTCGTCAATCCTAACGTCCTCTTCTCAACGTAAACACGAGGGTCTCGGAGTCTCCTGCATATCCTATCATTCTCGCTCCATACCCACACCGGTCGTTCCTGCCTTTACTTCGTATCCCGCCTCTCAATATTGTTCAATTTTGGAACGCCTTACCCAAAAATGCTGCTCCACCTCTTTTTCCCTCCCCTCGAGTTCCCCTTGCCCCTGACCTCCTGATTTTCGTGCAGTATGGAGTATCTGGGTGTGTGCTCGTTTAGGGTGCCCTGAACAAGCATTAAAATCCTGGTGATGCAAGGGAAATCTGAGAACTACCTCTGTGGATTGGTCGTGAAGATGGATGATGTTGTCCGGTTCGGAATTGTTGTTCAGTTCTGAAGCCCCAGTGTCGCGCTTTAAAGGCTCAGTAGAGTGGGAACCTTGGACACGTCAGCTGGCCTGAGATAAGCTATGGACTGACCCACTGAATTGGGCAGATCCTAAATCGCTGGTCGCCGTTTGATCGATAACAAGAGCGGCGGGGTCCAAGTGCTGTACAGAAATGCTCTCCAACTGCTGTGGGTTTTCAAATCTCTTCATAATTTGATATTCTATTAACTTCGCTCATGGCATCGGCAGACAAGGGCTCATGACCTTTCGCCAAACGTCGCGAGGCCACTTGGAATCAACTTTGGCCCAGTCGGCCTCCGTACGCGGGTTCGATCCACGAACCGCGTCAAAGAGAATCTGCTCAGACGGAGAGAGCTTGGTCGGCTAAGGCCAATGAATATGGCGTGTATTTGGAAACTGATGGGCGTCTTACTGCTTCCACGTGAACACTTTTCAACTTGACCACACTACATGGCCTTAAGTAAACAGCGTCAACAGCGCAGAGAAAAGCTCACTAAAGCTTGACCCCGTACTCGCGTTCGTCTGCGCCCAAGATCATGACTTTCTATCCAACGAGCATTTTGGGGATAAAGTCGAGTATTGCTGGTGTGAGCTCTTCAACTTGTTCGAGGACTATGTTGGGATACCAACCTTCGTGGTGTACTTCCACTGTTCTCAGGTGGCGGTCTTCGAGTGACGATGGAAGGCTGTGCGTACAAGTCAGCGGAGGGTTGATAGGTGACTTCGACACACTTTACAAAACTTCTTCATCGTCCTCAAACCTCTTGGCAGCGAGTTCAGTCTCAGAGCCAGCAAACCCAATTACTACTGCTTCACATCGTTCTGGCTGCCACTGGCCATGGCCCTCTTCGAGTTGAAATACTCCCTCTTCTAGTGGAATCAAGTCGGAGAATTTCATATTGACAATAGCAGATATATCATACAAAGGGCAATATCTGAGGTAAGAGAACGACGCACAGAAAAATGAAAGTGTGATTGCGAAAGAAAGAGATCAAGGCACTTCAACTGCATTATGATGGACTTGCTTCAAATTCTCAGTGGACGTTCCCTCAATCCATGGCGAAAAATGGCTCAGGCGGAGTGTTTGGTGCAATGCAACGCTAATGCAAGCCAAGTCGTGTAGGATCTAACAATTCAATTTTTACGATAGCAGCGTCTTGCGATTTGTAGGTCTTCTCTTTCCGAAAGGATATCACGGCTAGCATATTAAGTTCAGTGGGGACGGGTGCATTTGCAGCGCTTACTGTATCCATCGCATTGCCTGACCGCGCGACCTAATCGTCCAATGGATAAAGTGCATCAAATCGCGCCTTTACCGTGTCCGTTGCGTGGCCTGGCCACGCCGTGGACCGTGCATTAGCCGTGCCCTTACTACATCCGTCGCGTGGCCTGACCACGCGAATTGGCCACACATAATTGGACAAGACGCTGCACCTGCCACTCACGCCATATCTCTCCATATCTCGTCACGACATCCATTCTTCAACCCTGTGCATGGCCTCTTTTTCGCTGACTCCGAGTTGACAAATTGGCTTCAGTTCGTCGTATGCCTTCGTACCCTCGCGCATTCATCATTCAATCTAGTTTTCTCCATTTCTCGCCCATTCAATATCGAGGCAATTGAACATTCCAACAACATGGATTTTTTTACAATCAAAGCGCCTCCTTCTACACTAGTAGATCCTGATGCCGTCGCTTAGATGGAATTTGACAGGCAGGTAATGTGCTCCACTTTCATAAGGTTGAAAACACATATCGACATCCGTCGTAGGAGCCAGAAACCCTTCCGCGTCAATCCAGAGAGGTACGTCCCGACTTCAGCGATGGGCCATGGACCCTTGTTCGCTTCTTTATCGATCAAATCCTACCAAAGGGTTTCGACTTAGATCGATTCCTTTTGGACTCGAACATCATGATCAATATGATTCCCCACATTGTGGAACACAAGCATGCTAGATCTTATGAACTCGTCGTTGCAACATCATGTCTCGACGTGCTTCTAAAGACATTTCAAGATTTCAAAATGATTGTCGATTATGATTCGTTTGAGTCAACTAACGAGAACATACGCAATCACGAGATTTGGAAGGCCAACAAAAGAGCTCGAATCAACACACTTGACAACGCTGCTAAAGCGACTCGCAATGAATGGGGGCATAAACTGGCAGAATGCTATCGTATTGCTATCTGCAAGGCTAGTTTCGAGACAAAGCTTGAAAGAGCAATTTTGAATTGGGACATTCAAGTAAGCTATCCATACACCCACCTCGCAACAAACCTGCTTATAACGCCTAGCATTCTAATCCTCGAATCCGAAAGAATTTCACGCAAAATCTCTTGTTATTTTGTCTAAATCGTTGTGATCGTGATGACCACGCTTTTGCCCACGACATTCTCGAGCGAGATCAAAACGATTGACTCCAACCTTTTCGAGACGATCACACAGACTCATTCGAGTTATCGATGGCGATAGACTTCGCCATCGAGATTCGAGAAGAATTGAAAGAGCAAACGACTTCGTTATTCCGACGCTTTCTCGAATTGTTCGATGGTAAGGTGGATTGTGAATAGCACGAGATCAAAATGGATTATACGACAAGCCAAAATGCAGCTCTTTGCGCTAGTCTTCTAGGCGTCTACAGTTCACGTCAATCTAGATTCTTCGACTCGGAAGATATGCAAGGCGCGCTTTCCAAGTCGAAACTTTTCGCGAGATTGTTAAAGCTAGACGTAGCAGATATACTCGAATGGAGTCTTCGTATGATGGCATTAGTGCCTGTCGATTTTCTAGAAAACTACTTGGTATAGTGCTATCAAAGTTGAGGCTGGCGCACACTAACAATGGCTCAGAATCTTTCATCGCAACTGTTGTGCGATTTTGGTGCGAGATAGATTGATTAGATTCGTTTCCACTTGTGAATCACCATTGCGCATAGTGAAGAAACAATGCTAACAGAAGGTAGTGAGCACATCTACCATCGACTCCCGTCCCTTCGAAGAGAAGAGAACAACATTCTCTTGCTTCTTACTTGGAGCTCCACGTATCATGATCAAACCCTAGAAGTGCTAAGAGATTGAATAAAATCAGAAGAGAGCTTGAATCTATATCAACGACTGATTGAAATCCTTTGGCTCGAACAAACACCTAAAGCGTTTGCGTTGACCCTAGCTGCTTTGCTGTGTCGCGAGCGATTGCTTCCATATACTGTGGACGATATCGTTCAACTCATTGGGGGCAACTACTTGGCGGACTTTGATGCTATCTTGAATAGTCAAGACATCAGCAACAGACGAGCGATCTTTGAACAAATGACCTTATCACTCTTGCGCGTGCTATGCACTCTCAACACTAGCGAAGAAACAGTTCGACTTCTTGCAAAGATCCTTGATAAAGAAGCATCACTACTGGAACCGCTAGATGGTATTGCAAACCAGTATTGCGCGAGAAAAGTTGATCGACACAACCACAACAAAGCTTTCGAGAAAGCTAAAGAAGATCTCTTGAAATGCGTGGAGGCAATGTTGAAGAGAGACAGGAATGTCGATGTCGAATGGACGATAATATCGAGATTTCCTCTGCAACTAGTCAGCGCAGTATAAATAACTAGGAATTTCCTTGTACAAGTAGTTATTTGTGTCATTGGCGAAGAGGCAACTAATTAATCAACCTGTAGAAGTTATCATTCTTCGAAAGGCCAAAGAAGTAACGTCCTTTTGCGATGGATTGAGCTTCGAAGGTTGTAGAGACAACATACTAGGTCTTCGCTTTGAGCCTCCAACGCTCGGTTGTTCCATTTTTTTCAAGGTTGAGGGAAGTGTGGTGTTTCCACCTTCGATCGATAAATTATTCTCCGTTATTAACGTCCAACGAGTTCTCTTAAGTCCCTATAGTCATCCAGTTCTGGCACCCCTCCTCGTCCAGTCAGAAATGGATGCTTGGGAGGGGCCAAGATTGGATGGTGGCTTAGCCACGACCACATCTCGGTCGCGTTTGATTTAGAAACGTGAGCCATGTTTTGAGGACCTGTATTGCACGTGATCAAAGACACGTGCATTGTGAAGTGTTGGCCCGCGCCAATATTAGAATAGCAATTGGCCTTGGACTTGAGAAGGACTGTGCAAACGAACGTCTGGGCTATGACGCCGTAATTGCTCATCGAGTTTCCTCATGGTAGATACAGATTCTGAGTTGTCGCACTGTGTTGATCGAAACGACTTTACATCTGGGACGAAGTTATGTAATCGGCCCGTATGTTAAGACATCTCGTTGACTGTGGCTCTCGCAATAGTCCTCATTAACCAACATGGTTGAAAATTCCAGTATGTGGCCTTGCCGCTATTTTTGAAGTCGGCGGGCCAGCGGAAAAAATCTCTCGCGTCCGGCCGTAATTTCGGCTTTGCTGCACCCCAAGACAGGTTATGCACCCGTTAGAAGCCAACAAGCCGCTAATCTCTCCCTCTACGACCACTCCCTTATGTACTCAAAAGATATGTGCTAGTGAGATTGATTGAACCTAGAGCAGGGTCATGAACTGAATGCCTACAAAGATATGACCTACGCTGAAGACCTAGCTCAATGGGTCCGAGTTCCTACCCATCCTACAAACCAGCTCTTTTCATTGTGTAAAATCCAGATAATGCTTGTCCCATGATATATTGGCTGCTCGCTGTGAGAACATGAGACTGGAGCCATGACCTGGTCGCCTGTTCGCAAGCTACTCTACCCGGGAATCTGCGCGGGACATCGCCATCCATGAGCGTCACTCGGTTGGACATAGCCGGTGAAGACTGATCAACCTCCGTCACATGGCGAAAACTGTCTTGTAGCTCTTTCGAGCATCCACTTTAGGCTTTTTTGTTCGGGATCCACAAGCGGATGCTCTTGAGCATCCAAAATTGAGCCGCATTGTTAAATGTACGCTGCACCCTCTTTGACAAATGCTTTCCTTCGTTCCCTCCGAGAGGAGACAGCAGTCGTTCCACATCTTCCAGAGCTACCCAGTGCCCTATCATGGACGCTTCGTCAGAGACTATAGATATCATGCTTTCACTAGAGATGTTGGAGCCCCATATCGTCATGAGCGACTCACTAGATAGCGATGCAAGTCTTTCGATCGTTCGTGACCATCAACTTGAAGGGAGTCTAGAGGCATCTCGAACTACAAGAAGCAAGAACACTGCTTATCGTCATGTGACCTTTCAAGGCACCAAGACTCAACAACAAACGATAATTCATTCAATCTCTCGTCAACGTCTTAGATTCGACAAAGCAAGTAATATTGATACTCTAGATGATCGAATTGCAAGGCATGAGGAAACAACGTCGTCTTATGAGGAGTTGCCTCATCGACTTAGAATATCGAAGAAACATTAATCGATAACATTGTTAAAACAAGTGATGGAGCTCACCAAGATCAACGACTTCTTACTATAGAAGCTAGCATATCACAAAGACACTCGCGCAACTAAGATGAGATTCTTGAAGAAAGCCACCAAGCTTCGTGCAAACATGGAAGGTGTTCTAGAAGACTTCGATCGTGCTCTCGAAGAGAGGTCGAAGGCTCAAACAAATGCAAAATTCATTTTGTTAAACTATTGAGGCATTGACCTAGGGAATGGGAACATCGAAGATAGCATTTTTTAATGTCTCCTGCTACGAAAGAGACATCATGTTAAGCTTTGAAGTGCATGGCCCAAAGAAGCGATGCCATCGCAAAACGTTGGGGTAGAGGAAATGCTTCATTAGCAATACGCTCTAGAGTCGAAGAAATTGGACGAAAGAGGACGCGACTTTGATCACTAGCACTCAATCGAAGATAGCTTCGGTGATAATTGCGTATGTCTAGGTAACGTCCATGACTTTCAATGGTATAAATTAGTTGAACATCATCATTGAAGGTCAAGCTATGATTGCTAATTTGTACGTGACCAAAAGGCATCCAAATCTAGAGACATCCACTTTTGGCGTCATCGAGGCGAGGTTTGCTATTCGAATCCTTTGATATGCACAACTCGCTTTCAATCTAAAGGAGATGTATCATAGATCAAGTAATATTCGTTGACGAAGAATTCAATGTTGAATGCAGCGTCCAAATGTAGCTTCACCAAATGGTTCCTCAAGCCCTTGCGGCACGAGACAGCGCTAGGAATCCGTCACGTTAAATAGATTCGAGCAAGTTGCATGCATCTTCGTATCTACTCCATGGCGATTCAACGAAGTGATCGACGCGTCGTACGTGAGAAGTTCCGTAAACGAAGTTCAAGCTAGTTTAGAAAAGGAAACGAGTTGGCGCAGATAACAGGAGTAGACATTTACATCGTCATTCGCCACGACAACAAATACTATATCTACAAGTCGACGAATCGATCTAGATGGTCTTCATCCGAGCAAGATATTGTGAGCTGACCCCAAGTCGCCGTGATATAAATCGCTCACGAGTTGCCTATCAAATAAAGCTCACTCCACCCCCTTTTCGCCAATATCCCAAAGACTTTGAGACAATGAATGAAGAGAGAGACGATGATGAGGACGACGAGGAGGCAGAGGTAGGAGGAGGGGCAAAGGACAGAGCACAGGCAAAAGGAATAGAGCTTAGCGCATCGAAGCAAAGCCGTACGCAGAAGACCAGCGAAAAGATCGTCGATGAAAGGAGAGTGTTCACGATCCCAAAGCCTCCTGTCTTGCGGAGATCGCCGATCGAGGGGGTTTCGCGCACAGATAGCAAATAGATCCTATAGAAAAAAGGCGGTTCAGTTGGCAGAATTTTCGCTCGAATAACTCCCAAACTAGCCCTACCAGCTTGAACGAGTTCGGAACCAATTATTATTACGGGCTATGCTTTCCGTGCCATAAGAACAGTGGCGATGAAATGTCCAAGCTAAAGTCTAGGTACGATATCTGATCCTTAGGTTTTGAACGCAGAGTCTTTCTCAAGTTACGCATAGTTGATAAGTTAAGTCAGTTCTAGCGATGTCTCTCAGCCGCACTATTTCATGCAAGCTTAGACGACGCAGCCACACCTTATTTATCTCGTGCTTACCCCACATGCAGGCATCTGCGCCTCGCAGTTTTCACTTGATGACCGACATCCATATTTAAGCCCCTGGATAGAGGACGTCTCTACCTTATGTTTGATCGTTGCACAGCTCGTCAAAACTTCTTTCCATATTGTCTAGGTTCTATCTTCACTATAATCTACCTATAGGAATACTCCAATGACATAGCCAAGGACGATGAGCAAGCCAACGTCTTCCTTTCATACTTTCCTTGCCAATGCCTTTCTAGAGAATGGAGAAAGGATGGCTTGTGCTGTCGACCTTAGGCTATCGATCGCCCAAAGACTGTTGTTTGATTGCTTCAAACCCGATGACTAACTTGTCGTTGAAGCTAAGCCAATCAAACCACGATAGCTAGGCCAAGATGAGCCTGTGGGCATGAAAGAGTCCATCTAGGTTCCGACCCATGATCTTGCTTCTAGTAATTGAGTGATTGCAGATGTGGGCCCAATGTGACCGCCAGATTTGCTTGACACGACTGCTGCTGTAGCTCTTCCTGGAGTAGCATTTGGATCTGTGCTGGCAGGCGTTTCCGCATCGTCGACAGGCGCGTGTGCACTAGTGTTGACGCTCGTTGAGTTCCATGATATATCGATTTCGATGTTGATGGTCTCTAGTATTTCGTTCGCACGACTAAGGAAAGCACATTAGCTTGTTCGTTGTGAGTTCGAAATACACACATTGCAACGATGCACAACATCAATAGCGTTAAAAGCTTTATTCTTTTCATGTTCGCAGTGCAGTAAATAGGAACAACGAGAAGAAACGTGTTCTTTATTGATCACATAAGTCCAGCATCCATTCTAGATCCGCAGGCGCCTATTATGGATGCCCCTTCTGAGAAGCACATTTTGGATCTAAAATTAGCCAGAATCAATCACGTCGACAATTCAGCCAAAGCCGACGCCTATGGGAGCACAAATTGGCTGGCTTACTCTTTTCATCATCTATAAGTACTCCCTTTGTGTTCTCATGTTTTTGTACATTCCAGTCTCATAGAGATTCAAAGCTCCGTCGGCCCAACAATATATTTCGTTACTAAGAATTGGTTGATCCGAAATACGTTCGCACCCAAAATCAGTTGACCTAATTACAGGACAAATCCACAGCCATAGACCCTGTTCTACAATTTCCTTAGCCATGAGCTCAAGACCCCCGAACAACGATGGCGTCCAATACCCTGCCCTTCTAGGCACATCGGGTACCTCAGCCAGAACCCCCAGTAATGCACAAGGTTCGATGAACAATGCATCAGGCGGAAATGCCAACAATAATGCAGGTGGCGCCTCCAACCATGTCGCGAGTGGAAGTTCCAATACTACTGCAAATCAAGAGTCCAATCAAAACCCCGCTACCACGCGACAAACAAGATCGTCTGGGCGAGGGGCGAAAGTCGCCCTCGAATCACTTGGTCCAATCGAAGAGTTAAGCCAAAGCCAACTTCACGAGCAACAACATTATGAGATCGATCGAATTATTGATAGTAGCTCGGATGAGGCGCTTGGACAATTTCATCATGCGAACAAAGCTACAATGACACAAGTCTACAAGCAACTTTTTGCTCTTACTCATCCTAACAAGCAGTCTGAAGAATGGAAGGAAAAGGCCAACTAGGCGCAGCAAAGTAAGCAAGAACCCCAAATCAAAAGCAGGCAAACTAATCATAATGTAGTTTTAAACAATGCCCGAGATAAATTTGACCTGTCCATTATCGCACCGGAGGAAACAGAGAGGCCCAAGAAATCACATAAAACATTTTGGGACACAACACCCTTCGTAGGAAGCATTCGTCGGCTGCAGATCGACCTCTCCAATTAGAAAGCGCTCTCTTTTGTCGAAAAGATCAATAGTGATATCGAAGCTCACAATAAAGAGAAAGATTATAATCTAGATTGCGAAAAGTTTCCTTTGAAGTACCTCCAAGACAAGTACTAGAGTACGCAAGCATTAAGAACGACATACAAAGACACGATCGATCCTAAACGAAAAAAGAAGTTGGTTGCCATTTTTGAGGCTCTTTGTGTCGCAACACAGGAATTCTGCGAGAATCATGACCTACCTAAGACATGGGCTTGACAATATGCTAATATCGATAAAGAGCCTCCATGGCTTTCAGAGGTCGAGGAGTCCCAGTCTAATTCTGCTACAGATACTAGTAATGGTGGTGGCACTAAATCTAGCACTAACAATGCTAATGGTACTGGGATTGAGCCGAGCACTAGAAATGGTGGCACTAAATCAGGCACTGGCAATGCTACTGGTACTGGTGCTGGTTCCGGTCCTAGCAATGGCGAGGACACGGAGATGAGTAATACAGGAGACCCATTTGTCGGAACAGGATCTACTAATAATGGCGATACGAGGATAATTGAAGCCATGAACAAACTTACTTTGGACGACGAGTCAATTAAATTTAAACGTCAAGTTTTTAAGACTTTCCAATTTCTAGTGGAGAAAAGATTGGGATTGCACGTATGGAAGTCGACGCAATTGTGTGACGATCTAAAACTTAAGAATATTCTATTCGTTGAAAAGTCGACGAAGGAATTTATCGCTCAACACAAACATCGATACAAGAGCATGCGTTGAATCGCCATGTTAGTTGACGACGCCATAACATTGGGGGCTGGTCAATACCTTCGTATATTTATCATGATAGAATGACTAAAAGATTTGGAAGACACTCTTTTGTCGCGAAGTGATCTTATCAAGATAGCTAACTAGGCACGAATTGATCAAGATCTCCTAAATCATTTGTCGTATCGCAAAATGATCGAATTCGAAGAACGAAAAGTTTTTATAATGTCACAAACAAAAGTTGAACTCTTTAACGAAGAAATGAAGGCAATGTAGCGAATCAAGAATGACCAATTCAAAGCGACAAAAGCGACTCAATTTACAGTTGGCCAACTAGGATTTTCTCAATTAGGAATCGCTCAACCAGGATTGGCTTAGTCAGGAGTCACTCAAACAGAAGTCGCTCAACTAGGATTCGTTCAATTAGGTGTCGTTCAACTAGGTGTCACTCAACCAGGATTGGTGCAGTTAGGCATCGCTCAACCAGCAGTGAGCCAGCCAGCGGTTCCTCAAGCAGGAGTTATCCAGCTAGGAGTCGCCCAGCCAGGAGTCATACAGCCAACTCAAGCTGATATGATCCCGTCCTCCGCAGTTCAAGCAATGATAGCCAGTGCGATCCAACAAGCTATTCAACAATATCAGCGACAGTCGACATTGGTCGTAGCTGCGTAGAAAACAAGATGCAGCAGAAGGGGACTAGAAATAGCGATTCCATAGCCAATCCGAAGATGATCAACGGAAGAAAATCATCAATACCCGACAGCATCAGCAGCTCCAAAATCGATACCAATACCAACTTCAAACCTCATCAACATCCATTCCGCAACTATCAAAATTAGGGAGAATAAAGCAGAGAGGAGCGCTCTACAGGCGTTCCGTCATACCACACTGTCATTCACGCTTTACAGCAACGCCTCGCGGCTCTTGTCAGTCTCTTCGCAAGTTTTCCTGGCGAATACTACCTCTCATTTAGTATTTCGTATTATGTGTTAAACGCTCATTGAAAATTGTCTGTCATTACTACACCTTAGCTTGATGTTATGAAAATACTTTTCCAATAAGACTGTGCCTCCCCTTGATCTGACGTGGACCATTCTCAAACAGCAATACCGAAAATGAAATCCCCCATACTGCAAACCCATCATCGTAACGTCCGTCTACGGGTGGCGGAAAACAACCTGTGGCGGAAAAATCCGACGGGTACTTTGACTTCAAGCGCAGATAGCTCGGTGCATATTTCGAACTTCACTGGGATTAGGCTTATATTATGTGCTGTGCCTACTTATTATAGAATAAAAACCTATTCAGCCATCAAATTACTTTCACCTCGTTGCCGTTTCCTCGGATGGGCTTAAAGTCTTTATTTATCACGAAATGATCTCTATGCGCTACCGCACCACTACATTGTCTTCACCATTCAAAAATTGCAGACAAGAATTTTACATAAGTGTTCGAGTCTTGCTACGGTGACAAGAAGTCATCATCAACTATGGGTGTGCTGTCGCACGCAAATGTATCCACATTGTTCACGCCGATTGGTACCTCCGACCAGAGCCGTTACCGATCCGGGCTAGTGCAAAGCGACCCTGCATGTTTTGTGTGATTAATACAGTATACGTTACTAGTGTCGTTAGTATCCGGTGTGTGTGGCTGAAACAGAATAGGAGCTTGACAGCAATGTCAAATGAAACGTCGTCAGAGCCTCCAGCCAATATATCCCGGTCAATGTTCGGACTGTTTGGATTCTCCTGGATTTTCCGGGATTCTCCAGGAAAGTAACTTATGGTAAGTTAGGTACGAGGTTCTTCCTGATCCGTCCCCCATCTCTAGATCGCCCTTACCTCCGATCCAACACTAACGCCCTCTTCTCCAATTTCTCCATTCCTGCCATCGCTGCTACTACCACCGCCACCACCACCACCACCTCCTCCTCCAGCACAACCACTGACACCGACCTTTCGCTAATATCCGAAAAACAGGCAGAGGCAAGTAGTGGCGTTTTTGAAGAGATCGGATCTAGCCCCTTGAGCAGTAGGAAAGAGAAGACAGATGTAGACGTTGGGCATAAAAGAGATACGTCAAGTGGGGATTGGACAGCGAGAGGTGCCGTAGGCGTTCAAGCTTCCTCCAAGCGCCCAGCGGATATTCCGGACCTCAACGAGGGAAGGGAGAATATGCCTAGGTCAGAGAAGGCCCAACGTCTCGGTGAGTCCGCAGGTCGATGTGCAGGCCCTATCGCCAAACACTGTGGCTAATAATTTTCGAAAGACCCTGTCGACGCGACAGATAGTACCGATAAGGAGATGAGCGACCTTGAATTCGCACGGCTCCGAGCGCTGCCTAAGCCCGTCTTCAGCATGCCACCGTCCTGGCAAGACTTTCAGTAACGCGAGAACACGGCAAGTCCATGTCGATCCAGTGAGACCGGCTGCAGTCAAGGTGAGCCCCCTGCTATTCTGACTAACTTCCAAGCCTTCTCTCTGATACACTTCAGAGAATCCTCTAGTGGTGGGAGACGATGACGACGACGACGACGAAAAGCCTGATAAGAACGGCGGTTCGACTAGGGCTTCAGTGTGGAGACTAAGCTTGGCCCTGCGACCCCCCAAGACACTCCCTCTGAAAATACAGAAACGCACGCTCGCTTGGACCCTTACGCTCCCCAACCTCCGACCGAACCCGTCGGTCGCCCGATCTCTCCAAGTGCCGCTCTACCCCGGCAACCGTGTATAGGGGTCTTCGGCGCAGACGATCGTGGAGCTATGGCCGTCGCTACTCCCCCCCACGCTGGCCTTCCACCACTCGCTCAGTCGTCTAAGGCTCCAGTTTCTGCCCCTGAAGAGGAAGAAGAAGACTGGGAGATCATAGAAATTGTTGGCAAGAGATGGGTGGGAAGGAGCCGTGAATACAAGGTGCGCTGGAAGGATACATGGCTACCTATGAGCGATTTGGGAAACGCTCAGCGGTTGCTAAAGGAGTTTGAGGTACAGTTTCGGTCACGACGGGGCTCCAAGTCTCGCAAAGCAGCGCGTGCCGGCAAGGCTGGATGAGAAATTGAGCTCAGTGGTTGTGTATTTCTGAAGACGCAGTCTTCAACTCCAAAAAGATCGAAATCGACAAAAACTCTTCACCTTCTTCTACAGTACTTCTAACTGAAGAACCTTCCCAAGGTTATTCTATCATACTTCACCAATCAACCAGTATTGTCGGAAACCGCGGAAGATCACGCACCCCACCAAAGATGCAACGTCCCTCTTGCCACGATATTGTGAGCAAGCCATCCCTCGGATTGCAGCTATTCCCACAGACCTGCGCTTGGGTGTCTCTTCTTTGTTTTCTTTGGCGATTGAAGGTTATTGCTGACTTCCCACTCGTCAAGAGGTGGCTCTGGAATCTCGATCTTGCGTTCCGTGGACGAGTCCATTCCATTGTTGTCAATTTCAGTCTTAGAAGAGGTTAGACTAGGAGTTTTTCTTGTGTTTTCCGTACGAACGTTCCCAGCGTCGCTGCTTGATGTGTCAGGGCCTTCAGAGATGTCTTCGTCAATTCCCTTGATGACTTTAATGTCCATTAGCTTTGAGCTTGCTATAACATTCGTACATCTCACCAGATACATTATGCCGATCAAGACGATGAAGCTGTTCAAGACAGCTTTGTAAAGTCTTCAGCTTCGATGTGAGTCTCTCACGCTCGAGTTTTGAGTTCTCGTCTTCGGTAGCAATGGCTCTAACGATGTCATCAGCTAAACCACCTACAACTCGGGAGTTGAAAATGATGGCAAGTGGTTCCAAGAGACATTTTTCAACCGCTAGAATGCTAAAATCATCCACGAATTTTTTTCTCGCGACCTACGTAACATCAGTCTCCACCTCGAAGAACAATGAGAAGACAGGCAGTATCAAAGTACCTTATAATAAGCTTGCATGCAACTTATCGCTTCAGAACATGCAAAACGTTCCATGCTGGCTTCAGTCTCAGTTCCGAGCGCACTAATCAAAGTGTCCATTCTGAATGCCAACCTGGTCTCCACATACTCTCGAGATGGATAATTATCTCCAAAAAACCCTTTCAATTTCTCGGTTATAGATTTTTGAAGGTGATCGTTCCGAGCTTTCTGTACAATTTCTGTGAAGTAATGATTGTACGTTATTGGAAGCCCTGACCTCTGGGGGTTGAGAAGTTCGTCGGTTTTCATCCGCATCGACACCTCGATCTTGTCGAGACTGGGATTGATGACGTGTTCTTCGAGCCCCATGGAGCTTTTCTCATCCAGGACAGTTCGTACAATGGGCAGTATGGCGTTTTGGGCATCCTTAAGGAGCTTGCCGATGCACTCGGTCGCCATCGTTTCCCATGGCCTGGATTGCAGATAAAATAAGTCACCGATAATAAGAGGATTGAAGGTCCCTGGTAGCTCTTTTCCACGGCTCCGACGCATTCGTTGCCGCACTTCCTGCACAAATTCAGAGTAATGAATCTGAGCATCTTCAGAATCTATACTCTCAGTATCATCAACTATTTTTCTCTGCATTCCCCTCTCTTCTAATGCAATAGAGAAGTCCGACAGGCAGTTCTGTACGACTGCGCGTAATCTCTTTTCGTAGCCTCCATCCTTCATGGCATCCTCGAAGAAAGGGTTGAAATAAACTCCATCGATAGCATTGCCAATCAGAGTACTCAAACGTTCACTGCTATGCAAGAGATACCGTTGCTGATCAGTCACTGTATCTCGTGGCTCTCCGAGCTTTTGCAATCTGGCATCTGTGTCTTCGACGGATTGTGAGGCCTCAGCAATAAGGCTTGGTAATTGAGAGAGAATGTGTTCTCTAAGCACCGTACTAAGTCGTGGTCTCAATGTTTCGATGCCGACCTGAGAGCGTGGTAAAGTAGCCCAGATACGGCTGGCGAAGAATTTCACTTCAGAGTCACGACGTTGGTCAAGGGAACAATGGCGTTCATGATATTCTCTGTTCTTGAGGACATGCCATCCCAGTCTAAAAATGACACGTTTGTTCAGCGCCAGGTTGAGAAAGGATTGCTCCATGTCTGAGTTCTGTGGGAGCGTATCTGGTTTGGTAATAATGCCCACGGTTCGTTTGCCTTCCGGGTCAACTTTGCGGGTGAATGCGGTGACCTTTTGAAGCGCAATGTCGCTTTTGGCAGAAATTACTGCAAGTATAACGCTGCGCTTGTTTCGTAGATATGACAAGACCAAGGACTCAACGAATTCGACTCCTTCAGCACTTTGAGACTCGTCGGGCGCGTGGTACAGGCCAGGAAGATCAACAAGAGTCAAATGAGGCTGGGTAGGGCCTGAAACTTCAACTCGAAGAACATCTTTCGAAAACATATGGCCTTCTGCGCCTAGTCCTATGAAGTTCTCAGCCTCTTTCACGATAGTTGCAAACTGCGCCAAGTCAACAGTCGAAGATCTGAACTGTCTTATGCGTTCCTTTTCTAGCGTTGGACGATCATCATCGGCGTGGATGGACGCAGTAACACCAGACCCAGGCGCCCTACGTAGAATGAGTTCGGTGGCAAATCGAGTACACACATTGTCTTTGGCTGGGAATTCGAGGCCTGATATCGCTTCCAAAACGGAACTCTTTCCCGACGACTGATCGCCGCACAGTATCAATTGCGGGAGATTGATGTATTTACTTATCCCCTCCAACCTCAGTTGGTCTATGACGTTTAAGATCTCTTCGTGGTCTTTTGAATGAAGTTGGACCAGAGATGTCAAGATCAGATCGGAACCCAATAGCGGCTCATCACCTTCGTTCGCCATAGCAAAGTTGAAGTCCTCCACTATTGCTTGGGCAAGATAATAAGAGACTTGACACCCTCGAATAACTTTTCTCTCCGGGTGGTTGACCAGCTGTTGTGATTAATTAGGACAAGGAATTGCGGCCATTATTGACTTGAACAGAGCGAGGGCTAGTTTGAAGAGGGACGGCGGAAGCTTTGTGGTGAGGCTGAGGGTACAATGAGTGCAGGATAGGATGTAGTGGTTGTCAACGTGACAACGCATTCTTGCATATGCAGTCGGAGCATGGGTGTCTTATTATCTAAACCAATAAAGCCCAAGACAGCACGTAAATTTAAATGAGTCATATCTAGAATCTAAAAAAAAATATTACAAAACTGCTGGCTTCGCCTTGAACCACCAAGAAGCAGAAATTATCGTAGTGCACTGTATCAATTCCTTGCCGAGCTTAGACGTTCAAACGACGCATATAGTTGCACATGATGGCTTGAACGAAGCTTGCCATCTCGCTAATTTTTGAAATGTAATATTCGTCGTTTTTACGGGATGGAAGCGAAGGCAGATCAAAGGATGACTCACAACCTTACCTGGTGCATCAGGCAAGGGGGGAGATAGCAATGTGATTGGTGGATGACCAGTGCAAACAAACGAAACGAGGATTCCTTGACAGCTGCTCTTGGGAATGTGGGCATTTGAATTACTGCAAATCCGATCAACCTCTTTCACTAAACAAAAAATTTACGTCGCCTCTTCTGGATAACGCCTTGACGATACCGTCAATGAGATGTAATGACACGACTTCTCAACATGAGTACCCTTGGCTCTTTTGAAAGGACGATCTTGTTAGCATCTCTGTGTCTGACATCAGATCCGTTAGAGGAACAAGATGCTTGTGGCAACTGTGGATGCTCGCCTTCACCGATTTCGTTCGTTGTGTTCGTCTCGCCTGTCTGAGCTTCTACAGGGATGGTGCCGCTGTATGCTGAAGTCTCCTGCCTTCGCCATGCTCACTTGCTCTTTCATAAGACTTCGACGCCTCCCCTGTACAGGTGGCGTTCTTCTCCTTCTCCTCTTCAGCCTTGCACTCCATTTGCTGTTGTAGGCTTTTTGTTTCTCCTGTTTCCTGTTCTCTCTTTGCTCCCTTTTGCCCATTTTTCTTCCTCTTATTTTCGATTTTCCTTCGTTCCTTCATAGCTTTTTCTCTCTTTTGCTTGTCTCTGTTCTTCTTTCTCCTTTCGTCTTTTTGTTCCTTCTGCTCCATTTCCTTCCTCTTGTTCTCCATTTTCCTCTTTGCCTTAATGGCTTGTTCTCTCTCTTGAGTTTCCCTATTCTTCTTCTTTCTTTCCTCCTTTTGTTCTCTTTGCTTCTTTTCTTCTCGCTCCTTCTCCTTTTTTCTCTTCTTCTTCAATGCTCTGTTATTCTTTTCGTTTTCTTTTCTTTCCCTCTTTTTATGCTCTTCCTGCTCTACTTGCTCCTGATGTTTCCTTTTGTTCTCCTCCTTCTTCCCCTTCAAGAATTGCTCTTGTCCCTGTTTCTGTCTTTGCTCTTTCTTGTTCTTCTCCGTTTGCTCTCTATGCTCCTTTTGCTCTTTTGACTTTTCCTTCTCATCCCCCATGATGCTCAGCACCTTTGATAAGTGCATGCCGAATTTCTCGATCCAACTACATGTCTGATCCACAGGCCACGCCTGGTATCGATGTTGCTCTGCACCCGCGACTGTAAGATGCAGCATATTGATGCAAGAAACCGCTTCACTGCCTTCATTTCCTTTGAGTATCGGCTCTTCAATCGTTTGATAGGTGGAGTCGCCAGTTGGGTTATAAGTCTGAGGAGGCGGTCGTGTAATTACAGTGACCACGTCTCCCTTTGGAACATGGAGGGCAAAGAGGGCCGATGCGCCCTTCACATACGCCGTCCATTCTTTTGAGCTTTTCTTCAACTTCAGGCAGGAGGGATGCTTCTTATCCATCAATGGACCCATGACGCTAGTCAATGTTTGCATACTGTTTGCATCAGCCCATCTTTGTACTCGATCTCGTGAGACGCCAGTCCACATGATTTGGCGCCCGGGTTTGAATCCGATATCAACAAATTGAGTATGGATCTGATCTGCTTCTGCGATAGTCACGAACTGAAGATAGACATTGGATGATTGGGTCATGAAATTTGGGCGCACGGCTTGACAAGGTGCCAGAACTTCAGTGGACCCTGAGGTGGTTGATAAAGTGCTATCCATCTCCAATACTTCTAGAAGAATATGGACCGTCGCTTGTGACTCAGCAGAAGTTGGCAGGATAGCGCAACAAGGTCACCATGACACCGGCACCTTCTGGTAGCTGTGTTTCACTGTGACTGAGCAGTCCACACGATCTGGCCGTAGCTCAATAGTAAGTAATCCACACCAACATCCATTATGCGACTTAAATAGGGTACTCATCTCATTTCAAGACGGCGATGCTCTGAATGGTACAGAGGAACCGCTATCACGGCCCCCTCTTCCACATGGCGATGCACAGATCCCAATACCGTGGATGGGAATCGGAGATGGAAGCTAGAGTCCGCGTTCGCTGCCTCATAAATGGCCTTAGATTTCCATCGTCAAAATCTGATGCTAAGGCAAGAAGACAGTGGGTATGGTTGGACGACTGGATCCCCAGCTCAAAGCGTACGACTCGGACACGTCAGAGGAAGTGGTTCCGATAACGGAACTACTCCGCGATCCATTTGCTTTTAGCAAGGACTGTCGGCTCTTGGGAGTCGAATCCAACATATAGCAACACGTGAGTGCTGCAAGTAAGCCTTGATTTCTCGTTCAGATCATGACTCTCAACTTCCAAGGCAGTAGTTATCACCAGTGTACGGAAGGCTCTAAGCGCTTCCAAGTTTTTTCCCTTGTTGACAGCACTCTGCTAGATTCACACGGAAGCTGACTGTAAGACTGTGAACATAAAGACCCTGATGATTTATTATGGTGACTGCAATCAGAGCTGCCAGGTCGCGAGGTGTAACATGCAACGAATCAAGGGAACCTGAGTACATTTTGTACGCAAAGCAAGGGCTGAGTGCGCTCGAAACTAAGCCTTATCCTGATTTCACATGCAGCCACATACCCAACAGCCACAGGCTTGGCTTTTAGATAATCAAGTAAATTTAAATTACAGTGTAAATAATTGAACGAGCTCCGTACAATTGATTCCACACTAGCTATATTAGTAACAGCCTTGATTCAGAAGTACCTATCGATGTTGTGACGTTGACGCAATTTGACGCACAACAGTAGGCACACGGCTTGTGGAAGCCTCCACTTGTTGTGAATGGCCTTTGAGAGTGAATTACCAAATATCTGTTATCAGCTCCAATAAATTCACAGTGGGGGCTATGAAGGCTGGGCAGAATTTCTTGGAAAATAAGGCTTGGACTGAGATGAGCGAAAAAAATCACCATGTGAATGTAATTTTCTAACTAATCAATTTCCAATCATTCTCAACTAGTCATAGCACAAGACACATAGCTATATTCAATAAGCCTCGCTATATGCGCAGACTTGTGGTCGCTTAAAGTTAAAGTACCCGTTATATTTTCCGGCACGGTGGGTTTTCCGGCACGTGTGGAGGGACGTTAAGTCAGCCAAGACCGGTCAAGTGTCTAGGTGTGAGATTGGTCAGGAGATTCCCATCTCAGTTCTCGAGCAGAGAGAGCGGGGTTGGGAGCGGGATTGGGAAGCCAGGCATGGCTGCGTGAGCCAAGAATGGAGCAGGGTAGGTAGAAGTGGAATGGGGGAGTCAGCAGCGGAGCAGGGGAGTCAAAAGTAGATTGAGGAGCCAAGAGTGGCTTACATGTAATTGGTATTCACCTTAGAGACTACTAGCGACACTAGAGTATTGGGAGCTTACATGTCATCGTCATCATCATCGGAGCTAAGAGGTTTCGGGATTTCTGGAAACGGATAATCTAATCAGTTGGTTAGTAGATTCTTGCATACCATCACTGACCATATATCCAAACCTAGTCTTAAGAGATTTTCAAGTCACCTAAGAGGATGATTAGGCAGTTAAAGTTCTTTGAATGGAAGGCTCAAGAATTTCTAGTGTGATACGCAAACTCAATCTCATCGAAAATCTGTAGAAGATTGCATGCATGTGATGCAGATTTTGGAAATGAGACGCAAAGCTCTGCCAATTGGCTACAGCAATATCTACCACATCTATGCTTAGACTTGCTCGCTTATAAATGGGTGCAAGACTCCCTATTCGAGTTGGTCTTCTATGGAGGTGCAAGCTAGCTCAAATTTTACCTGATCCAAAGCTATGAAAATCTTGTTCATTTCTTTGTCGTATTTGTCTGCATTGCTCTTTGATGCCTCAGCTATTAGCTTTCACTCACCTATGTGTTTCTTGAGCTTTTCATTGTTCATTTGCAACTGCTAAATGGTGACTTTCAGTTCACTAACTTTCAATTTAGCTTCTTGTCTCCCTTTCGATTCTATAGCAACTCAACGTTCCCATTTGCTAATTTCGCGACTTAATCTAACGTTGTCTTGGTGTAGGTCGTCAATCTTTGCCACAAAACTAACTTTCGATCTAGGAAATTCCAAAAACTTATTGGGCAATTAGCTAAACGTCGAACTGACGAAAACGAACAGCACGTATAGACTCTTCCTCATTTTGCACCAAGAGTTTTGATTGAAACGAGGCCTTCTAGATAGCTGTAAACGATTTATCGACGCCATCACACAAATCCTTGAGTTGGCCAATCGAAAAGTCACTCAAATTTTTCGAGAATAGGTGCTCCTTTTCATTCAATTTTTCCCACGTATAAGGGTCATTCGCGTTGGTTTTGAGTCGCATCTGCGACGTTTCTATCACGATTTCGAGCCTTCTATCTTAGCTCGTGTCAGTAATGGCTGACTATAGAAGATGACGACTCTTACAAATATGCGCTGAAAGTTCCTCTCTGCATTTCCTGTTCCACTCCGTTCGCTTTACATTGTTGGGTCGACGAGAGGCCATTTTGTCTTTGGACCGTTTGCAGAGGCAATTGGTCAGAATTCCCAAAGGAGTCACCAGCTATCGTTCCAGTGAACTTGATGTTATCACCTAAAGAATCAGAGCATGAACAGAAGCTGGATTGGACGTCAGAAGCTTTTGACTCTTCGTGGGGCTCCAGTTCTGGCACCCTCTCTTGGGGAGCCAAAATTGGAGCCCCAAATCGAAGGAACGGAGGTAAAAATAAAGACACCTGCATTGATTGGAGGTTTGTTTCAATCCATGCCAAAGTCCTGCTTTTGTCACGAGTCGACTGTAGGCTATGTAGACCTGCTCCAGAAGTACAGTCTTAGGGCCCAGTGGCTTGCTTGTGGAATGGAGAGATTTCCATACATAACATGTATGCAGACGTGAAGCTTGAGAGTATTCCATTAAGCGCAACGTATTCAATTCGTCTGTCTATGAGTCTACATACAACAAACTCTCATCCCGCTCTGTAGAGGTCAGTGAACCACCTTTTGGGCTCTCAGCTACGGAAAGGTAGTCTCATATTGCTAGCTCTCTGACTGCGGGCGCGGAACCATCACGCACTATGACGGAAGAATAATAGGCTGCGGGTCGGACTCGTTGAGCAGTCTCGGGTCGATTGATAAGGGAAGGTCGGAATTGACTGACGACGCCGGCGTCGGGTTATCGAGTGCGGTCTCATCCGAGGCCCAATCGATGATCGAAAGCGGGCTTTCAGAGCCTGTGAAAGATGCTGCCGACGAACTTCGCTTCTCCTGATTTGCTATTGAGTCGATCGAAGGAAGAGAGTAACTTTGACTGAGGCCATTTTTATCTTCCAGTCTCACTGATCCCGTAGGAACGATAAGGTCGAGTGTCTCGAGCATTGGCGTGTCCATTGTTTCATTGACATGCTTATAAGGACTTTCCCCGTTCAGGAGGTCACAATGGTGCTCCAGCTTGACGCTCGCGCCGAGGAAAGCCTTCACATTCAGAGACGACTGACGTGTCAAGCGACGCCTTTTGATCGGATCGAGCTTGATGCGCTCAACGCAGTGTACATCTTGACAGTGACACTGAAGATCTTGAATCGAGTCGAAAGAAAGTGCACAGCGTAGATCAGGACATGGGACTACCTTACTTTCACCCGCTTCCATGGATCGGTTGTACCTATCTTCTAAATGCCAGAAGTGTTCTTGCAGGTGCTCTTTCCAGCTCTGTTTAACGAAGAATTGATGGAAACGTTTCGTTGGTGAGAGCTTCAAATCGAAGAGACAAAAGAGACACTGCCCAGCAGTAGCAAGAGTTCGGCGGAAGATAAGTGGATTGCATTGAACTGGGAGCGTCTCGAGGTCGGTGAGATGGCGTTGACAGTGCTCAAACCATCCGGCCCCACTGGTGATCCATTCGTCGCACTGAAAACAGAGCTCGGCAAAGCCGTATTTCCTCTCAAGGTCGCCCTTGTGGCAACGGTAAATATGTTCCCACCTATCGCCAATAGTGATGCTGTAGAATCGAAGGGTGTCTGGTCAGCCAGTCCGCAACAACCGAGCATTTGGGAAATGAGAAAGGAGAAGACGAACCGATCCATATCCCTTGCACATTGGGGTACAGGGCAACGACCGTTTTCAGGCCGCAAGCTTGGACGATAGGCCACTCTTGGATTCTCTATGCACAATGTGATCATGTCCTGAAGTGCGCTGCGGCCCTGCACACTGCGGAGGGGAACGTTGAGGAAGAGCAAAGATGCCAGCCGATCACGTGGCGGATCCAAACGGCGAATCCGGTTGAAGTAGCTTGGCAGATTTGCGACTTGAGGTGCTTCATCCTCCGTGTTTGAGGCAATCTTGCGTGGTTGAATCTGCTGCCACTTGCTGAGCTCCTCGGACACGAGCTGGCGTTTCCGCCAATACAGTTCCTCTCGTCGAGCCCGAGCTGGCTGGGCTTCATCTTCTAACGTGATGCCCCGAAGCTTCTCCCCCAGTATTTCGATCTCCTTGTTAATGGAGACGAAGTCGGCACAATTATCCAGGTTGGCTTCCACTTTTGCGGGTAGCGATTGCAACAGCTGAGGATGGTGATGCAGCGATAGCCCACGAAATCCTTCAAGATGGACAGTGCGACGTTTCTTGTTCCAGTAGCTGGCCATCCCGTCCACAGTGCTCAGCTCAGGCGCGTATGAGCCAAAGAAGGTATCTGCATTGTTATGGCCGGCGAATTTCATCCTTTCGGCGATCGAGTAGCCATTATCTTTAGCCGAGTCAGTGTTTCTCAACGGTTGTGTTTCGTCCACAAGAGCTTACCATCGGCTTTGACGAGGGCTTCTCTTCGAATATCATGTATCCCGATGTTTTCCTCGTACCCGGCCCGATGTCCCAGATCCACTGTCCGATTGCTGAAGGAGCTCGCTCCATGGATCTTTCCGGTGGGTCCATCCGCAAATACTATCTGGAAGAAAGGTACACGAAGCATATCCTTCCTGATTCGAAGGTGGTGCAAGGACCCATCCGGAGGTGGTGGAATCGCCTCGATCTCTTCGAAAGACCCATAGTCCTGGAAGGCGTGATCCGCGAGGGCGATTGCCAACAAAGGTAGCACTGGGTTCGCAAACAGCGGCTCCATATCCTCATACATGCCATGCTGCGGCCTAGAATCATATAGGAACAGTCAGTAAGGATCGCCCCTGACTATCACTCCGAAGCTTTGGGCAGGGAAGCAACCTCTTGTGTGGCGTTTGTGAAAAGCCTTTTGCGTCCCTTGTGACTCGCACACCAATCTCCGCCTCTCCTTTTTCATTCTTAAATACGGCGAAATCGATTGTCTGCTCGCAGCGTAAGCGCGATGCCCGACAGCTTTCTTGGTCAATAGTGCCTTAGAGGATAACTCCACTCACCTCGTATAGTAGTCCACGGCCGGAGCCTCTGCGCATGTTGGATTCAAAATACTCGCCCACTCGCGCCGACGAGTAGATGAACAGCATATAGGCAGCGTGGTCCTGTGCGAGGATCCGTCCATGTCTGTATTGATGCCAATCTTTCTGCCACATATGCTTGATGACAATGGCGAAGTGGTTCACCGTCATGAAGTGCCGAGTTCGCCGAGTCGTTGAAAGGTTGAACTTCTTGCGTAGCTCGGTTTGTATGTACTAGTATAACCATCAGACCTTGCGGACGGGGAGGAAGGGCAGAGCGAAGCTCTAGGTACGAACAAAATAAATCGACTCCGATACCTCAGGAGGGATCTTATCGTTGCCAGGCCGTCGCTTCCAACCAGCGCCAAAGTCTGTCCACTTCTGAAGCATGGTGTACATAGACGGTTCTTTCTTACCGGCACTGCAGCCGCGCACAACACCCTCTATGAAGTGCTTTGCAGTTTTTATAGCGTGAGGACTGGCACGAGGGTTCCTTCTAACGTACCTAGTCCACCGAGACAAGACACCGTCAGTAGGGGTCGTACAATATTTCGTAGTGGTAGGGAAAGACAGAAAGACTCACTCATCCCAGAGGACCAGCATCCGGTTATAGTTGATTTCAGTGCCAGACTCGAGGTGCTTGGACACCTTATCGCTATTGATATTGGCCTCGATCAAGGACTCCAGACCATTCGTTTCCGCATCATCAAAGAACTGCGCTGCAGTCCTCTTTTTCTGTACCATTGCAGTCGAGGTCGGGGCGAGAATTATAGCAAGACAAGAATGCCCTGGCCACTGAGGCGTATAGAGCGAAGAGAGGCAGAGGCCGTGATATGTGGAGTGGATATGAGATGACAACGTACACAATGGCGTATTTGGTACACAGATGAGTTGCTGCAGGCCGCAGGCAGTTCGAAGTGAAGGGGAAGAGCAAGAGCGAAAGAGCAAGAGGGCAAGGGCAGAAGATAACATGGTGGGCGGTCGGTGGAGCCATAACCGGCTCCTCTCTGATCAGCATCCAAAACGAGCTGAATAGACGCTCTCGTTTAAACTTGTCAGAGAGCATTGCCAGCTCAAGAGAAGGAAGTGGCTGAGGGGGAGCACGGGGGAGCAGAGAGGGAGCACAAGGGAGCAACGAGGGAGCAGGGGAGAGCAACGAGGGAGCATGGGGGAGCAGAGGGAGAGCATATCGACGAAACGGTCGTTAGCGGGGGAGCAAAGCGGCGGCACCTGAGTCAGCCAGCGGTCACGTGTTGGCCTGGGTTCGGGGACACTATATACACATATAATCTCTATCCATATAACGCCTCCCAATGCACCTTCGCTAAGGATGACATCCAACTCCTAATTGCAATTCCAATGTTTCCCATTCACGATGCTATCCCAACCGGAACCGTCACGTTGGCCCTATTGAACCCATAAAACTTATTGTCCGTCTCTCTTGCGTATTCCAGAGTATTGTCCAATATCTCTTTCGTCACGGCATCCAATTCCCTCGCTGGCCCCGTTTTGGTAGTCGAAGAAATCATACAACACTCCACATTGGTCATACTCCATCCTGGCATAGCCTCCCAGTCAGCAGTCCCAGGCATCCAATGTGTAAAAATGCCCAGTCGGGCTTGCTCCGCAATCTCCTGGATGTCGGTCTTTATTTTTTCGTTCAATTCGCCACTGAAAACGTCTGCCGAGCTGGATAGGAGTTCACGAAGCTTTGGTAGAGATTGGCCCACGAGTGACTTGTTCTTGCGTAGAGAGCCATTGAACCAGAAGGGGCGACCGAGATGGTCAAGGTGCAGTGCTTGGGCGCTGCAGACTTCGTACGGATTCGTGGGCTGTAGGTCAGGTGTGAGGTAGATTTCGGAGCCGAGCGGGGCGTCGCCCGACGGCGTGGAGCGGAGTTCAGGGGATGCTTCCCCGTCTGGTGAGGTTTCAAGGGTGGGAGTGTCTTCAGGTTGAGGTAGAACCTTAGGGACTCCGATGACACCTGCGTAGAAAGGGTGGAAATGATACGGAGAATACGAGAGCTCCGAAGCGAGCCAGAAGGTTTCCTTATCGCCTATTGCGGGTTAGACGAGATGTGGACCTAATTGTTTCAGTAGGAGCTCACCGTGAACGTGTTGGTATGTGATTTCGTCGCGAACTCGCCTCGTGTTCATCCAGCACGAGAAGAGTAGACTCATAAATACATTCGGTCGCCCTTTGTCCATGCATAAAGCGGCCGAGTCCATCTCGTGGAAAATACCCTTTTGCCAAAACAGACTTTGGTTGAGCATCGCGCTGGGCTGTCTGTGGCCCATAACGTCTCTAATCCAAGCATGTCTCCCTTCGGGTTTAGCATCAAATGCTCGATCGTGCCAGAACAAAGTCCCGGTCTCGACTAGGCCAGGCTCAGTCTGGAAAAGCTGGTCGGGGGAGCGCACAAAGACAGCATCAGCGTCTAATACGATGGTCTTCTGGAAGCGACTGGCAAGCATCGCGAAGGGCTTCATGGCCCAGCCGCCATCGTGCAAGCCTGCGATCTCTTCGTCAAAGTAGTCGCGGACATTGAGGGTCTCGATATCCGAGCCTAAATCAGTGATGGCAACACGGTCGGAGAATGATAGGTCGCTATCTCCGCCATACGCTATCTGGATTGGTAATTTTGAGTGGAGGACGTTTCGAAGCGAGAGGACAGTGTGCATTGCGTAGATGAGGTTCGAGGAACCCACGCAGATTACTATTCCCGTTGTGCCTAATGGATCACTCGCGGAGTGTTGCCACGGTGTATAGGTCGCTGGCCGTGGTTGCCACCAAGGGAAATACTTTCTCAAAAGCGCTAGCAAAGGCGCTCTATCGATCGTAGGGTCGGCCACTGTCGAATGAGCGAGTGATGAGAACTCAGAAACACGTTCGCCCATCGTCCCAAAATCGCTAATGTTGAAGGCTTCATCGTAGGAAGCTTGCAATTCTTGGGTCGTGGCATTGGCAATGTAGGCGTACTCATTGTGGGCGGTGACGCCGCCCAGGTGTAGATGTAAGCTCGATTGAAGATTGGAAACACCTCGGAGACTGGCTGATAGGATGTATAGAAAGAAAGCGCTGAAAGCCGCTAGCACATAGCGATGGCTCATCCACTTCAGAGCCATCATTCTGGCGATACAAACCAAAGGATGGTCGAAGTGGATTCATTGGCGTTTAATGCATTGGCCATCAAAGAAAGTAGTTGAAGATGATGAGTTGCAAAGGCCATGAACCCAAGGATTGAGAAAAGGTGTACTCTGGAGCCCATGGAAGAAGCAATGCCTCCATATTGTTGTGCCGCAGCGCATCATAAATTGTTGGAAACGCACCGAGCGGGAACAACCAGGGCGGCGCAACAAGGGGTGGATCAGAGACGATGGATCCGGCAACGAGTTCCTAGTGCAACACCACACCAGGACATAATAGTTGGTGCCTGTGGGAGGAGAAGATCGTGAGGCGTGAGCCTGGAAGCAGTGAGTGTTCGACGTTCAGTGTTCCGTGGCCGCACTCGGCCCATTGTGGGGAGTAGAAGGCCGGCGCTGCATGTTCCTCATGCTTGACCATACTGCCCTCGTCTTAGCTTGGACGCATGTGGGCCACACACATCCAGAGGACAGTTTCAAGGGAACCGGAGTCGAATCATATGTAAGCGTGGGTGCCCCACTAAGAATTGGCAAGCACAGTAAGCATTCCTTAACTTGGCGATTCTAAGTTAGCTTGACGATTCTTAATAGGACACCCACGGTTAGTGTGGCTGCGTAAAACGTTTCGGATTCGGTGGTCAGACTGGTCACTGGTCAGCCAGCCTTCGCCTCTTCGAACCACGCTGCAAAGAGAGGCTAGGCAGCGGGCGGAAGCGAGCCTGGTGAGCTATTTATAAACTCCAAGAAGCTAGTGACGCGGCCTCGCGGCCATAGTTGATGATTCCCCTAAGGTACCTCAAGTAATCATGGGATATGGAGCCTGAAGGAGTTGGCAAGAATGTTCATACTCGTATGTCAACGATCTCCAGCCTCAGTATCTGAAAGTCTCTGATGGGGAACTATAGACCACTATCTCGGATCTGGTCCAGATCGCTCCAGAGGATTTCCAGAAGCCTAGCGCAGAGGCCATCGAGGACAACATTAATGCGAAATATGCCAATAAAGTATCTCAGCTGCTGATCCATGAGGATCTGATAGGTGTCAGCGCTGAATTCTGGCGAAGGTGATTCAGAAGATAGGCCTCTGTATCTGTCTGTATGACATCCTCAAAGCGTCCGATGGCCTTATCGGCCACGGCACCGGGATCGCCAATGTCAATGGTCAGTGATGTCGGAGATAACATATTTCATCAGGACATATTCATTTATGCTGTGTAGTTGAATTCAGACTGATTGTTTTCCGTCCCTTTAAGGGCGAGGTAATCACCGGCCAAATTAAAAACTCTGCGGACTCCGGTGTCAAAAGTACGTTAGCATGACAATTGCATTGAAAGTGTTGGCTCAAGCAGATGTAGTCTCTCTAGGCTTCTTCGACGACATTTGGGTTCCTAGTCATCTACTGCATGATGGTAGCAAATTGTACGTATGGTGCAACCGCCTCTGGTTCCTCGGTCAGCTGCGTTCACTATCTCATTCGTTCATCACTCCAGCTAATACTAAGGCTGTTGCTACAGCAATGTAGACGAGCAGGTCTGGGTCTGGCAAGATGAGTACTACTACGACAAGCAGGATTGGGTCAGGTTGAGGGTGGAGGAAGAGACATGGCACGATCTGAGTCCCGTGGCGCCGGCGGATAGGGAGGCCGTGGCTAACGGGGAACGAAAGAGTCCTTACCAAATAACAGTGAGTTACTCCACGTTAGATATTGGCCAAGCTTCCCAATAAGCAGTCAAAAAGTGTGGGCGAAGGGGTGGAAGGAGGCTCAAGAGCTGACGGGACGTAGGGGTCGATGATGGACCCAGGCTTAGGATCTGTGCAATGGTGGTGATAATGCCAGGGAGTCCAGAACAGCCGCTGAGCGCACCCGCATGCGTATTTCGAGCTACCTGAATGGCCTATCTGTTTTTGACCTCAAGAATCACTCTCCCGACACCAGTCCTCTTGCTCTCCCAAACCACGTTTGCTTTTCCATCATTCTCAGCTAAGACTCTTATGAATTCGTCAACTCCGCCTCCTACTCCGAAATAGACCTTCTTCGCAGCGACGAGGCCTACCGCAGACGTTCCACCAGCTATTGAAGTCTGAAGTACGCTCAGAAGCGTTCCGACAAATGATGAAAGCGTGGCCAGGGAGTAAATCGTCTCGCTTGCCAAGACCATTGTCCTCACATGATACGCTGATCCGGAGGGCGGCTTCGGAACCAAGTCAAGGAATCTGGGGCTCCATGCCCCAGAAATGCAAGTAATCCGGATGTTCCGACCTTCAAGGTCTAGTAAAAAGCGATCGCAAAGATCCGAAGTGATTTCGAGATCACCATCAAGCGCCAGGGGAGAGAAACACTGGCGGGCACACCAGGTGAGGATCAGATTGGGTATTGTAGCCAGCTTCAGTACGGAAAAATTGTAGTCGCAGAGGGTTAGGTTGATCGGCGGAGTACCTTGAGATCCCTCAGTATGTCGGGATAAGATATGGTCGAACAGGAGGAGGCTGGGCAGCGCCGATCCAGCTCCAAGCTACAACATACGTCAACAATTTTACCACTACCAACAGTCCGACTCGAAGCACTTACTTCAATGATATCCAGCCCAGATGTCAGCATCTTTTCTTCCTCTGCCGCGAGCATCTCGCCCAGATAATTGGCTAGATCAACGGAACACTCCCAAGTCTTGAAGCCACCTTCGTAGACGTACGGCTTGATATCGTCATCTGATAGGCCAGCAATAGGCTCCCGGCCTGACGATGAGTCCTCAGCCATAAGCTGAGCTCGAATGTCGAAGAGCTCGCGGCGAGGTATGCTGATGGTACGCCCATCGCTGGTTTGAGTGGTGACAGAGCTGAAAGAAAGTCGAGATGGGAGGGATGCGAGCTACTGTTGATTCTGACTGTTAATAGAAAATACTTGTTGCAAATGGCGGCTTCGTAGGAAATCACCTCAGACTGCGACTGTAGGAGGTATCGGAAAGCACCTTGGAAACATAACGATAAGGCATGCTCTGCGCCATACTAGAAATTTCCTCCAGAAACGCTTCATCAAGGTATGCAAGGGCCAGAATGTTCCAACAACCGGCCACACTTTGCATCTAGCAAAAATGCAATCGCTGGTAACCAACAGTATATTTAAGATGACTGAGGGAAATTGAAAGAGGCATCATACCAGGTCTTTCATAGCATGCAATTGAGGCTGTGATACTGGATCATGCTGTTCCGGGATCTGGGCATGCTCTGCCGCGATTCCCTCTTCGTTGACTTCTTGCTCGATGTCATCACCACCGAAACCAAAGGAGAATGATCGAGCCATATGTATTCTCAACCGAATGTTTCCGACAGCGAGTTCTCCAGAACCATAACCATACTCGACACTTCCGGGCTCATAGACCAAGATGTACGCCAAGCCTCGCTTAGTGCGCACTAGTCGCCCGATTATCAGTGGGTTTACCCCTTCGGGCCGACAAGCACCCCTCGGTGGGTAACACCTCAATACCAGTCTTATGTATATAAAGCAAAACTGGTATTATTTTTTATGTTTGCTCTATAGCGAGGAATGTCCGCCAATTGTCCCATAGTACTGGCTCTCACTACGTAAAATAAACACGTCGAGATAGCTCTATATACTCCCGAATGGGAGGCTTTCAGGCCGTTCAATAGCCACTCGATAAGGTCCACATCCTCGCCCCAAACTATATACGGCCTTGCCACTGCCTCATCCCTTTTCCGTACGCCTGCAGAAAGACTATCAGGAAGAGGGAGGCAAACGTGATGGCGGCTTGAATGCCGAATACTTTCGCGGGGCCGCTCTGCGTGACCCATTCGATCTGGATATATGTTGCCATGAATCCACCCCAACTGCGGCTGGCCGTGGTCCACGCGCTGACCTCGCCTGAGCCTTCTGGGTAGCAGTCGAGCAGATAGGCGTTGATGGCGGTGGTGACGATCATGACACCGAAACACTGGATGCCTGCGAACACAGCAATCACCACGTAGTGCCATTGATGCTGAAGTGAGAAGCCCAGAATGATTAGACTGAGACATAGGATGAGGGTAGCTGGGTAGGTGATAATCAGGCGGGCTTCCGGGTCAAGACGCCCGCCGTGGCGTCGCACGTAGAAACGGCCCACCGCGTCGTGGAGGAAGTGCCCTGCTAACCATCCCAACAGGACTCCGACAACGCCGAAGAAGTAGAAGAAACCTAGTGAATTTTCAGCTCGTGTCGCTAGAAAAGGAAGATCCAGAACGAATAAGCTAACGCAGGTCAGCTTACCTAGGTCTCGAGGGGAGAAGTCGTAAAGGTTCGTCAGCCAGATGGCAACGGTCGTATTGACACCGATGACCCAGGCAAAATTGAGAAAATAGTAGACAAGGATGGTCAACACGGGTATTTTTGTGATAGCGATCAAAGGACGACCGAAAGCTTGGAGTAAGCTTCTCTGCCTCCAGCTCTTTGCTTGCTGAACGCCCGTCAGACGGCTGATGTAAGATCCCCGAGGAACGACAGGGCTGGTTCGGTCAAAGTAGGTCTCGTCCAGAAAGAAGACGAGGAACCAGCTAATGCAGGCGAGAATAGTGCAGACCCAGAAAGCCCAGCGCCAGGTAGTTCCGGATACAATGAACGAGGTGACGAGCGGCCCCACATATGGGCTCAGGATAATAGAGAACTCAATGTAGTTGATAACTCTCGGATGTTCGTGGAAGAAGAAGAGATCCTTGACCCACATAAGCGCCCCTCCTTGGCCCAAGCTGCAGAAGAAGCCATTGATAATGCGAGCAGCGAGGTAGGAGTCAAAACTGGTGCTGGCTGCAGACCAGACGCAGGTGCCGACCATAACGCTCTGGAAGAAGAACGTGACAGGCAAGCGCCCGAAGAAGCCGGCGAGGGCGACGACGAAGAGACCACACGCTCCAATGGCGAAGATATTGCCGACAACGGCGCGTTGCACGGCCGCCTGTGTCAAATGCCACTCGCTATGATGATACGGCTGTTAATCGCTCGGAGCGGTGCATGAACGTAGAGTCAACATACATCGACTGTGGAATGACCGTGATTATAGCTGTCCCGCCGGTGTAGTCGGCCAGCGCGGCAATGTATGCGATAATCGTTATGATAAGCCATTTCCTCCTGGGGCTCCAATTGAGGGGATCATTGTCGGTGTCGAGCGGTTGGGGAATCAGAACGAAGCCGTCGGCGCTGATCTTCAATCCCGCCCCATCTTGATAGCGACTTGGATCGGTCACATAGCCTTCGAGCGCCTCTTTTTCCTCGTTGATGTTGATCGTCCGAAGGTCAAGGGGAATTTCATTAGATTGGGGGGATTTCAACATGGCTGGAACCCAAGAGAAAAGAAAGGAAGACGGAAGGGAGGAAGCAAGAAGGAATCTTTCTCTCAGGTGTTAGGTGGGGCTGCAGGCGAGTCTGAATCCTTTGGGCCTTTTCGAATTCGAGTATTGTTCCCGGTAGTGTTACCAGGACAGACGGTAAAATAGTACCGGTAATCATTATCTGTACCTCAGGGGTTCCTTTTGTCCCACCGTAAGAATATACCAAACATAGGCACACACACGCGATAGACGCCGTTATTTGACCCATCAATTACAACGAGGAATTGAATCCGAACGATGGTACTGGTAGTACCATTAAGGACCCTTTATCGTCCCTCGAGGGTTTCTTGGCGAAGATCGCTAAATTGCCGAGAATCGGCCAACGCATGCATGCATCCACCCCACGGATGCTGGGTTTTCGCACATTCGAATTACATAGAAGTACATATCGTAGGTGATCATCAGGTTAAGACCTTTTGTATTTTCTGATTATCTGTGTGTTCTCTCGCCTCTGTATTATTGTTTTTGTCGTCTTTTCTAGTACTCGATCGGCAATTTGGGGAACCGGCCCTCCAAGTGGCCCGGGGCTCGCCCGGGGCGGGCCCTAGCCGCAGCGATAACGATACCTGGGTCCCGCTTAGCGGCGGGAAAGCCTGGTCTAGAAGTACCTTACTTTCGACCCCTCGACCAGGAGGGTTTACAATCCGCGCAGGGCGGAGAGCGAAGAGGAGATTCTGCCGGAGAGGTCGCGCGGGGGCAAGATCGCGGTGACCCGTGAGACTCAATTTAAAAGAGATGATCTTGCTTGATCCCCATGGAACTCGTCCTCGTTCTGAAGAGGCAGGGAGAGGGGAAGATTGCCGTCCTATACCCATGGCAGCAAACCTATGCAACCGTAGGATTTTTAATCTGGGTAAGGTAAGGTGCAGTCGCACAAAACACGTATGTAGCTCTAGATACTGTGTGTCGGCAATCAATGACTCGCTCGTTGAAAATGTTGAAGTTAAATAATCAAATTGGATGTTGTAACGTTCGCCTTTTGCAGTCGAAGCCATGGATGCGGACTATTCAACACTCATTGATGAATTCATTGGCCCAATACCAACGCGGATCTCAGGGAAGCTAAGATGGACATCCTCGTGAGACTGCATACATCCGGTGTTGAGCGCACCGAACGGACTGGCAATCGCTCTACGAATCCCTTAGGCTTCGGATTGTGAAGATATGGCCGGCGGAAGGGAGGCAGGAGCCTGTGATCGAGGTAAAGAAAATACAGCCAACGCAGTAGAACCGAGGCAGCAACCGATGTTTCCAGCCAGATGCTGCTAGGCTTTGCGCTTCTTGGAGTTGACAATCGATCCGAGATTCACGAGAGGGGTGGAGACTGGGTCTGATTATCTTTCAACGTCGCTTGTTGTACGCTACCCGACGCTCTATCGCACTTCTTCCGGCGAACTTCTTCCTTGAGCTAGAGGCTGTTCCTCTGCTGGACTCTTAGACTCATGAGTGTCAAGGATACGTTCGTTGTCGATTGACGGCCAGATGGTAATCGCTGCCCTTCTTGAGCTTTCGCGATCTCATGTAGAGCTCTGCACGGACACAGCCGCTGTGAGGTCCCAGAACGTTATCTGCAAAACTTAAACGTCGTTTGAGGGATATCGTCAGCCTCCACGTCAAGTCCGGTGCCACGGAGCGTTGCAAGATCTGACCCCCTTCGCCGTTATCCAAGTAGAAAGCCCTTGTATTGCCAAGCCATTTGTCTTGGCACAATGGATCAGGGCTGCAGTCACAATTTGCTTCGTTGCACTCCAAAAAGACCGTGACCAGACGGTTAGAGCAGTCTGGTCGGACCGCAGGAATAAAGCTGAGACTCGCCTCACCTTGATCATCATGTTATCTTCTTCAGAAAACTTGTCTGCCGCGCCCCGAACGCAAGCAGTCAAATTAAGCTTACTCTTAAGTAGATAAATCGACCGCCTAAAGCGGCGCTCACTCTACGCCCGGTGGGGGGTGAGCTCAGGGCAATTTTTTGTTGGCAGGTGGGTTTGAGGAGCTTGCTTTCGAATCACAGCAAATTTCCGAGCGCTCCTATTTGACATCCAGGAGATGGCGCAACAGCGGAAGAAGAAGCAGCCGAAAACATCCGACCTCCTCAGTGAGGTCAAAGACGTTGCTACAAAGTCCTCGACATCCTACGACTCTACCTTAGCCAATCTTTTTGCAACCAGTGTTAGTATGGGCTCCCAGGAGACGAATGGTTCATGGGATCACTGACAATATCTATAGCTTGGGCCCACCAAGACCGCTCCGGAACACGCTGGGGAGCCAAAATCCACTATCGGCAAGTCGCTGCGGAGCGGAGCCCTCCAGTCTACACGTCAGCAAGGATCAGATAGTGAACCAACCTTGGATGATCAAGATGCCGTCAGCATTGTTGTTAGCTCAAGTCCGAATGGTGGCAGCGAGGCTGAAATGCAAGAGACATCTCCCCAACACAGCCGAAAAAGAAAGCGCAAGCAGGCGGATGACGATGTAGAAGGCATGTACATGCAGAAGCTTGCGAGAGAGGAGGCCAAGGAAGACGCGAGGCGTCGTAAGAAGCAGAAGCCGGAGGAGGCGCCTACTTCCCAAGACAAAGTAAATGAAATGGATATACGCCAAGAGGCTGAATCGGTGGCAGACAGCGTCGAGATAGTGATTGGAGACGAGAGGGATAGCTCTCCTGCATATGCACGGCAGCACGAAAGTCTCGGTCCAACGAAAGCAGATTCCGATCTTGAGAAGGCCTCCCGAACTGTCTTCTTGGGCAATGTCTCTACTGCGGCCATCAAATCTAAGAGTGGGAAGAGAATCCTTTTTGATCATCTCGCTTCATTTCTGTCCTCTCTCCCTAAACAAGATATACTTCACAGAGTTGAGTCTTTGCGCTTCAGATCTACCGCCTTCTCTAGCAGTGCAGTCCCTAAAAAAGCCGCCTTCGCCAAGAAAGAACTGATGGACTCTACAACCCAGAGTACGAATGCTTATGCAGTGTATTCGACACAAGTGGCAGCGAGAGAAGCAACAAAAAGGCTGAATGGTTCAATAGTTCTAGACCGACATTTACGTGTAGACTCTATAGCACATCCCGCGAAGACGGACCACCAACGGTGCGTTTTTGTAGGCAATCTTGGATTTGTCAACGATGAGAGCGCGACCAAGGCCGCCGAGGATGAAGCCAATGGCAGACGGCCCAGGAAGGGCAAGGAGCCAGCAGATCTTGAGGAAGGACTTTGGAAGCAGTTCGGCAAGGCAGGCGCCATTGAGAGCGTCAGAGTCCCAAGAGATAAGACGACGCGGGTGGGAAAAGGCTTTGCATACGTGCAATTTGAGGTAGGAGCCGAATTTGTTCTGTGTGCTCGATTGTTCTGATGTCTTCGACAGGATCCCAATGGCGTCGAGAAAGCCCTACTATTTGACGGGAAGAAATTCCCACCATTGCTACCGCGTATTCTCAGAGTCGTGCGGGCCAAAAACATCCAAAAGACAAGCGGCCGACAGGATGGGAAACCCTCCGCGAGAACCAACTCATCCCAAGGGGCATCAAGCACATACAGACCAAAGATACCCTCAAAGGTTCAGTCAATGACCGGTCGAGCGGAGAAGCTTCTCGGGCGTGCAGGGGCAGCTCAAGTTCGTGGGCATAGCGGTCACGGCAAGAAACCCATCGGTGTCCCCAAGACCCCCGAAGCTGTAGTATTCGAAGGCTATCGAGCTAGCAGCAAACAGGGTAAGGGAACGCTGAAATTAGGAGGATCGGGCAAGAAGCAGGGGAAGCCTCGCACTCGCAGCAGTAAGAGAGGTGCAACATTCAAGGCTTCCGGCAGGAAGAAATAGATCCAGCTCCCCAGATCCAATCGAGGGCTCTGGTCACTTCATCTACACACGGAGAACGGATGAGATCATCACATGCCAAGTCCCATCGGTGTAACCTTCCTGTAGATCACGTGGGATGAAAGCCGGAGTTTGGCCGTGTCTGGTGTCCCGGACCGATAATCGACGCTATAATCGTTTCCGTGCGGTTCGATGTTTTGGCCAATGAAGTGCTAACAGCATCTTGGCTCTGTTCCTGCATGACTGTTGAAACACGCGCTCCTCATGCTGACTTCAACATCCATCTTTGTCCATATCTACAACATCCTATGCTTCAAATGTTGAAGTTCCATCGATGTCGACTTCTCAAAAAGCCTAATCTATTTGTCAAGGTACAGAGCTAAGGAATCGGGGCCGGCCAGAGCGAAAACCGCGATGAGATCACGCACTACGAGTCCACAGCCAGAAGTGGTCCGCTTAAGAGCTTTCAAGTGGGAAACCACGTCTGCCGGTATGCGATTGCCTATTATTATTCTAATCGCATAACCCTACTGTACACAATGCCCTTGCACCTGCGCAAGGCCCTCAAGGCAATGTTCGATTTAGGCGAGAAGCCAACTCACGTCTCCCTAGAACCCCCGAGAATCCAAGCCCTCGAATTCTTCCCCTCCAAAATAAGCCTCAACGGCATGAGAGACTTCATGTCAGATCCTATGCTACCGGCCTTACCTAATAGCGGCGCATCAACAACAAGCTCAAGGATGCCACAACACAACGGCGGCTCTCTGTCCACGTCACCCCACGTCAATGGCGACTTCCCATCCTCCCCAAGATCATTACAGATCAATGGAGATGACAACGTCGCCTCGAGAACACCAGAGCCTCATGACACCCCTACAAAGCAGCCTCCAAATGAAATCCATTTCTCCAGCGCACCTCCCTCCGAAGCCGAAGGATTGCACTCCTCACAGCTGCTATCGTCTCAGCCCGGCACGCCCACGAGTGAAGCTGGCGGTATCCCCTGGTCTGCTGCCGTCGGACGTGCTTCGCTTGGCAAATCCGGGCGTGTCATCGATCGATTAATGGGAGACAATGACCGTCTTCAGCGCGACAAAACCCTGGCGACGGCAAAACTTGAGGAGGAGGTCAAGAAGAGCGAATCCGCTAGGTCTACCGTCGAGGCTCTTGGGACATCGAACGCGAACCTGCAATCTATGCACGAAATTGATAAGGCGGCGTTGACCAGGAAAGATCGGAAGATCGAAGAGATGAAAACGGAGTTGGAAGCTGAACGCGCAAGAAGGGAGAAGGCTGAAGCTGAGGTCAAGGTCACACGCAGGGAGCGAGAAGAGGCCGTGGAGAAATACAAGAAGGAGGCTATGAAGGAGCAAGAGGAGTCTCGATATGCTAGTACGCAGTATGACGTCCTTTCCAAATCATGGAAGAGCATGGAGTCGAACTACCAACGCCAAACCCAGAAGCTCCGAGCAGATATCAAGTCCCTACAGGACTCAATCGCCAGAGACCAGCAAAAGCTTTCGCACCTCGAGGTCATCACGGATCAGCTACGGCAGGAAGGAGACAAGGCTAAGAGGGCCAAGGAGAATTTATTCGAGGACTTTGAAGCTTATAAGCGGGAACAAAGTAAGAGTCTCAGTGGTATCAAAGAGCGAGCAGAGCGCAATGACATCACCAACGACGAGATCCTGAGGGAGGTGGAGAGTGTGCTGGGACAGATGCGGTACGTGTTCAACATCAAGAGGGATGTCAAGCATGCGGAGTAGGCCATGGAGACCAGGCATGACGGCATGATGGGATGACTGGATGATAAATAGAGTGATACCCCTTCTCGTACAGCATACGGCGCATGTGTTACGAGGGCTTACAGAGGAGTCTATGTAGCCTCTAGGCAGGTGTCATCTCACTTTATCCCTGCTTAGATGGTTGCTTTGAGCTGTACTCGATTGATGCCCACTGGCACATCTGTATATTATCGAAGCGGAGGATTGGCACAGCATCGCGGCTCAGACTGTCATGCGCATCAGTCCTAGCGGTATAGCATTATCTCATAGTATCCACGGTTCGAGACTCTACCACAAATTCGGCTCGAACCTTGACTTTCCTTCATCCTGAGACCAAATCTAACCGTTCGAAACTCCCCATTCCTGTTACTTGCTCGCTATGGACGGAAGCTCAAGTGAAGCTTGTCAGCATTTGGTTATTAGAGCTCTGGAGTTGGAGGAGAGCCTGCTGGAAAATAAGGACGAATATAGTTCCGATTGCTAGAGTCACGAGACCGCGCCTTCGATCACGGGACCTACAAACGCGAGTTCCCTAGAGAACTGCAAACAGGAGAGCGGAAATGTTTGCTCCAGCCTCATCACGCGTTTGATCTGATCAGAAAGCTACTTTACCTTAACGTAGCAAGTGCACAACAACTCACATCAATACTCGCCACCAGCCACCAGCCATTAGCGACATGAGATGATGAGCACCAAAGTAACTAAGGCACTCCAGTGACGTATTGTTCCCTGTGCGTGAGACCGCACAGTGAAAGCGGCATGAGATTGTCGGCTGGATTTGGAAATCACACACAACTTCACAATATTTCTGCTGCAGGGCAGGTTTGCTCCTGCCCATTTATTTTATTTATTGCAAGCCACCAGCACCGAAGTGGATGTTCCTATGAAGGGCAGGACGCGGTGTCCCTTTAATGGACTTTATAGGCTGTCTGCAGGCAGCCGCTATTGGCTTCGCCAGTTTTTTATCCCTGGTGGGAGTTCCCTTACCTTCGGACCAGACCATTTTTGTTCCGATATCCACTCACCACTCCTAGCCTTGTTGGTATATGTAAAGCAGAGCACGATATGACTTGAATCCACGTTGTCCAGAGACATCGTGGGGCTGTTACAGCTCCCAAGTCGTCTGACATTAATTTCACAACAACACGTTCAGCAGCGATCACGCCGTGAAGCGCGACTGCTCCAAGGAGCATCCTTTGTTTCTTTTATCAGGTTGCCTAGTAAGCGGAAGTCATCGCGCCTCAAGAGGCTAGATAGACCCAGCCCAGGGCTGTGGTCAGATAATTACAACACAGCCAGAAGTTGGCTATTCTTCACTCTTTTCCCACTTCCACAACAAGCATCCGATTACTACTGTCAAGCGACCTTGGCGATTCTCACCTAGGTGTGGCAAAGGCTTTAGCAGAGATGGCTGCAAGCCAGCGGAGCAGTGGCGGCGCAAAGGGCGCCATTTGTTTCTTTTCGACCCTCGTTGCCTTCAGCGATGAAGCGGTGAGTCTTGCCTCTCTTCGAATACAGCAGAGTGGTACCTTACTGACGAATCTGCAGAAGAAAGAGGTCATTGAGAAGTTCGAGTAGGTCCAGCTGTGGAACTTCTCCTCACGTTGTTATGCTTACAGACTCTCCAGATCGTCGAAGGAGGGCCGCACCGCGGAACGTAATAACAAAGATCCTACGGTCAGTAGTTCACTTCAAGATCTGGTGAACTCGACTGAAGTCTTGTAGCAATTTGTGCTTCACAGCGATAGGGCCGATCCGACGGCCGTTGAGACTCTCTCTGTCATAGTCACCCAGTACCTCGGCGAGCATAGTGGCAAGGACGAGACGGAACTTTTCGAGGTGAGCCTCTGGTGCTACATCCTATCCCACTTGCAATACTATGAGTCTAAATACTTGCGACCTACGACCAAACCACTTTGCCTTGTCTCATATTGGTCGACACTGCATACTCTTGTCTACTTTACCCTAAGAACCGTTACCTCGCCAGCTCCCGAGTCTCCAATATAGTCATTCCGTTGCTTAAAGACACTATGGCTGATTGATTCAGGACATGAAGTACCAACGCTTGGTCGGTACTCGTGTAGCCACGTATGACGAAGACTCTGAGCTCGGAGACGCTAGTTCGGACGTCAGTTCTGAAACGAAGGGCGACGACATGCTTATCCCGCATGAAATTGTCAAGAGAGAGTGGAGTCTTGGAGAGCTCAGCGACCGACCGCTACTAAAGGCCATCAGCGACGCGACTCACTGCAGCCTTGAGCCGAAGCCGGACAAGAAGATGATCACGGTGAAAGGCGAAGATATCGCGCATGTCAACAAGGCGCTAGCCAAGCTTGATGCTGTATGGATGTCAACCATTCAGAGCTCATCCCTGCCCGTGGTCTACGATCTCGAATGCACCGAGGGAGAGCCCAAGGTAATGCTACAGCTACTACCCTTAAAGGAGCTTAAGGATCGTCGTCTCACCACTACTCTTATTTCGCCTTCAGGTCGCTTAGTCAAAAACGTCGGAAGTCACTACTGCGTGGTCATGATGAAGGATGGCAACGTATATCCTACCGGACAACCTCGCGCACTCGATAGGAGCACTTCCGTGGAAGTTACGAGCAAGCTATGGACAAATGCCGTGAGCAAGCCGTATCAAGCGAAAGCTGTTAATGAGAGTACGTCTGTCCAAGCATCATCGGCAGTCACAGAGAAGCTTTCGAATCCTTTCCTACCGCCAAGGAAGACCGGGGAGATCAGCCAGTGGGTAGAGCAGAGTGCCATTCAGTCCGCTTCGGATCCCTTTTCACCTCCGCCGCTGCCGCCAGCAAAGACTCTTCCTCAAGGTGTGGGCCTATCCGATTCTCCATCTGTACAAGCTCAGGAGCCTCCTGCTGAACGCGTTTCTCCTCGAAAGCGTGCAGGTAGGATTAGAAAGCCTAGAGGGGCAGCCGAAGAGCCACCACTCGACGTTGGTGATGCGATGGCTCCTGCCCCTGACACGGAACCACCTAACGTCCAGAGCTTGATGCAAGATGTATCCATAGCAAGCGCAGAGGCATTACCAGCGGGAGCACACGCAGCTACCCTCAGAGCGACGTCTATGGGTCCAGCAAGCAATAAAATTGGCTCTTCTGCCGTTAGTGGAACGGGACATACGGATATCAATATTCCAGAGCTCGTCGCCACTCCAAGCATCGACACTACTCCGAGCATCAAGACTGGGGCTTCTTCCACACGAGGTCCGAATTACCGTGGACTACCTGCACTTCAGCCGCCTTATATGCCTGCCGTTTCGACGACGTCGACATCAACTAGTCGTAACCCTTCCTGGGCCGCCGTGACTAGCGCGAAAGAAGGCCGTCTTATTGATTTTACGAGCTCACCAACTCCTGAGGAAGCGTCCAAGGACCGAACGCAAAACAAGAAGGAGATTACCTCGTGGCAGGTTAAGAATACGATGGGGCAGCGGAAACCGTCTCCCCAGGTTGGTCGCGGAAGTACAGGGGTCACGGCTGCCTATGACAAGATTGCTGCGCAATTGTTTGAACTCGTCCGATCCGCCCCAGGCGTTGTCAGTATCGAGACAGCAATTGGCCGGCTTCTTATCAACCCAAAATCCGGGACCGGCGAATACAAGAAGACACGCTTTGCAATCGTTCAATGGCCGTTGGTCTTCCCCAATAAGGATGGCATCGTAAAGCTGATGACGACTTTTACGGAGAGAATTACCTCGCTAGCAAGTGATGCGGATTTCGTACTTGATCTTAAGATGCCCTCCGGCCGTCGCATGTTCACCGAACAGCCATGTCAGCGGAAAGTCCTATACCGATTCACTTGCTCAACGTCTCACAAATCTGAAGACGATATGATCATTGACTTTGAGGAGAAAGAGACCCCTGATGGGGCTCACACAGTATCGAAAGCTCCGAAGCTGTATGGCGCTATGAATTGGCATTACCCTAAGCGCTATTGGGATGCTCGCCTGGCCATCAACGTGAGCGATCAAGAGGTGAGCCAGGAGCAACGCCTAGCAGTACAGGAGATTGTCAATAACCTACAGGTTTCTCCCAAGGACATGGGTGCGGTGCAGCTCTCTACTGTATCTCCCCATAGGACTCTGGCCATCCAAGCTATTCAACTGCGCCGAGTAACTCACCACCGCTCGAGCTTGTATCCAGACCTAGTGCTGAAGCTTTGCGAGTGCCAAGACTTTGAAATGGAGCTTTCCAGACCGGAGATCAATGACCATTGTCGTGCGTATACCAATTCGCGGAAGCAGATGGTACATGAGAATCGGCTATGGTGGGAGGTGTCTATTACCTCCGGTAAAGCTATGAAGCTGGTAGAACAGAACAAAACGCTCGAGATCGGAGAGAAGACTGGCTGGACCGCCAAGGACATGATAGATGCCGAAGTTGTACGCAATATGAGCTTCCTGGCCCGCGATATTGTCACTAGCATTGACAGTGTGGGATACCATAACAAGGGACCAAAAGTCACTTCAACGGTGGAGCAATCAGACACGCCTGCGACCGCGGTGGGTTTCTGGTAGATGACAGTACCACTTTCCGGCAAGCCACATCGAGCATTTGAGTGGATGGAAGGATTGTACACTGCTACTTCGGTTATTCTCACTGCTGCTGATACAGATGGATCAGCGGTCTCGGATTGATGCAGAACGGGTTCATGATGTTTTTTGAGTGCTTTTGCCTAAGCTCGGAAGAGGACAAGAATTCTTCATGACTGTGGTGAGAGAGCGTCGGTCTAGAAGCTTTGCTCTCATACATGTAAGTAAGCTATTGCGGCCTCCACTGTCGGAGCTTTTTCAGATCCATGTACTTCGATTAAGTATGATAAAACTTGACCCTCGAAGCTGTTCTCACGTGGTTTGACGTCGACAAGATATGGTACATGTAATTTCAACTCAGTGCTCACATGCCTCAGCACGGCTACCGTACGGCTTTGAAAGTCTCTGATTTCTCGATATCGCATCTAAAGGTGCAGACTTTGCTCGAATGTTGACCAAAAAGGGGTTGATGCCCCCCTCGCACTAGTAATTAGAGAAGGGGGTAGCTCTCACAGCAGGGGTGCATCTACATCCGTTACTAGATCTGATTCCACTGCCTGCACCAATTCACAGCTAGCAGCTTGTTGCTGAAGTACACAATGACTTGGCAAAGTACGGCAACCCCCTATCACACTCGAGATGGCTCCGCCACCAGCCAAAAGACAGAAGAGGCATGTCGTCCTGAGCTCAGAGGATGAGGACGTACCAACTCCCCCGAGCAAGACCGTGAAGGTCCCAACACGCGCATCTACAAAGGACAAATCGAGGCTAGCACATAGCAATGGTGTCGAGAAACGATCACTACCCACCAGGTCGCGGACAAAGGAAAGCAGTATTTCGAAGCATCGGCCTGGTCAAACTCCTTCTCCCGAAAGAGGTACCAGAAAGCCTGTCTCCAAAGCATCAGCGAACGGACCTCTGTATACGTTCTTCAAACCTGCAAGCGAGGCACCACTCCCACAGAAGCAGTCGAAGACCGAGAACTTTCCACCTGCTGAAGAGGATGTTGAAGAGGATATAATTGAAGATGATTCGGCGGAGGAAACCTCACGTCTGCGGAAGCCACCAACGAAATCAGGCAAGCATGGGACAACCTGGACGGTCTTGGACCGCCGAAAGCCGCTTCAGGAGCAGACTCAGAATAGCACTATTACGGCGAGCCAGGAGAAACCTATCAGTGCGAGTCAGAGGTTTTTGACGGTGGGCAAGTCATTAGGGAGGGAAACTTCCACGCAGACTATGTCTGCAAGAGAAGCTCCTGATACGCGGCCGTGGGCAGAAAGATATGGGCCTACAAATCTCGAGGATCTCATGGTTCACAAGAAAAAGGTGGCGGATGTACGAGGCTGGCTAGAGGGGGTTATGCAAGGTCGCAACCATAAGGTAGATTGTACACCTCTTGGTCTTCAGGCTCATACTGACGGTCCGAAAGAGACTCCTAATACTCAAGGGTCCTGCTGGTGCGGGCAAGACAGCTACAGTCTCAGCTCTAGCCAAAGCTATGGGCGTCGATATCTCCGAGTGGAAGAACCCTGTGGATACGGACCTTTCGTCAGAGAGCTACCTCTCGATGTCCGCCCAGTTCGAGGATTTTCTTGGCCGAAGTGGGACATTTGGCAGTCTGATCTTCTCGAGAGATGATACAGAACCGCAGCCACAACCATCAAAGCACCCTCCACCACCGTCTGAAGACAGTACGAAGAAGCTCATATTAATGGAAGAGTTCCCCAATACCTTCACCAGCACATCCCTCGCTCTCCGCGCGTTCCGCACATCTATCCTCCAATTCCTTGCCTCGAACACATCCTCGGCTCTGTCCTCCCATACGACTACTATGACCATTCGTCCCCTCATCATGGTTATCACCGAAACCACCTGCAGCACCTCCCCCTCTGACAATTTCACTGCGCACCGTCTGCTTGGCCCCTCCATCCTCTCCCACCCCGCCACCACAATCCTTGAATTCAACCCTATTGCTCCAACACTCCTTCTCAAGGCCCTGGATCTTGTTCTCCAAAAGGAAGCTCGCCACTCTCTCCGTCGCCGCATTCCTGGCCCCACTGTTCTGAAAAAACTAGCTGAAGTTGGCGACGTGCGCAGTGCCATCGGCAGTCTTGAATTCCTCTGCCTGCGCGGCGGAGATGCTGATGACTGGAGTGGCAGAATAGCAAGTAAGTCCAAGAAAGGTACCGTAGCGATGTCGAAAATGGAGCAGCGCACCTTAGAGCTTGTGAGTCAGCGGGAAAGTAGTCTTGGCCTATTCCACGCCGTAGGCAAAGTAGTCTACAACAAACGCGAGGCACCCACAAGCACCAACAGGCCAACCCAACCGCCTGACTATCTACCGCAGCATGCCCGATTAAAAGTCTCTGAAGTTGCAGTCGACGCCTTGATTGACGAAACGGGCACCGATCCTCGCACCTTCATCGCCGCTCTCCATGAGAACTACGTCCCCTCCTGTGAAGGCGTCTCATTTACAGACAACCTCAATGACTGCATCGACACTCTCTCGGACGCGGATCTCCTTACGTCCGGACATGGTGGCCGAGGAAACTACCAAGCTAGAATCACAGAGGAGCTGCGACAAGACGAGATCGCTTTCCAGATCGCCGTCCGAGCTCTCCTATTTGCATTACCATATCCTGTCAAACGCGCCACTTACCCTGTAAAGGGTGGAGGAAACCGGATGGAGGCGTTCAAGATGCGTTATCCGATGTCGATGCGGCTAGCGAGGCAGATGGAAGAAATGGAGGAGCTAGTCGAACGCTGGAGTGGCCGCATGGGGGACGAGCACCGTCTCAGCGGGAGGTGCACAGCATCGAACGAGGAGTTGCTGCTTGAGCGACTGCCCTACATCGCCAAGATCGAACGAAGAAAAGGGGGATCGAGAAGCGGAAACGAGGTTGAGAAAATTACGACTTTCCGAGGGATTGGCTCCGTTAGCGAGGAGCAGTCGGACGATGATGAGCTGGAGGCCGAGGCGGCGAGGGATAGGGCTGCGATGCCGCCACCTGCTGCGCCGGGTGGTGGCTTGGGAGTGGGTGGTGGGAAGGGGTTGCTTGGCGCGACGACGCAGCTTGAGGACAGGGTGGAGAAGCTATGGCTCAGTGAGGATGATATTGAGGATTGATAATTAGCGGAGCAGCCAGGGGGGCTGTTCTGTATCCAGACACTGTGCAAGGCGCTACCAAACATCAATAACGGCACAACCATCCCCCACGACCGTAGAAGCCCCTCCTTCCTCATCGCCAACCGTCTTCTGCAAAACCTCGCCCTTGGAGGGAAAATGTCCCGCCCACAACCACCTCAACAGCACACCGCCTCACTCGAGCGTAAACCCCACTGCCTACCGCGATCACCTACTCCTCGCCAAGCCTCCATCAGCGCAAGCCCATTCGAACGTCCGACGCCTCAATCCCCCGCTCCACCTTCACAGCAGCACCCGTTTGCCTCTCCGCGACACTCCTGAACTGTCCGTGTCCACGCGGGCATCCCCAATGCCCACCGTGTTGGTGCCGGACCGCCTCCTCCCTTGAAAGATGACACTGTGTGCAACTGCTTTTCCGCTTCTCCTACGACCCACCGCCGCCGATGAGTCAAGTACTCAAGGTGGGCCGCACAGGACGGTGTGAAAGCTACACACACAGCCCACCGAGAACCGGAAAAGCGTGAGACTACTTCTTCACCCAGCCAAAGCCACTCCATCCTACGAAGTGACAACCGATGGGGTGCTGGATCTGCTCGGCAACCCCCTTCTCTGATCGTGTCCTCGGTCTACCTCGTGGCCCTGATGTTTCACCTGTTTCGGTTCCAGTGTTTAGCTTGAAGGGAGTGGGCTCGCTTTGTGATAGCTATTTTCGGTAGAGAGAAGAAGTGCAGAGATCTCAGTAAAGGAGAAGCATTGCCAGCAAGCCCATGAAAAATTCTCGGAGTTTGCTGCAGACATTTCCGGGCGCGCCGTGCCATCCCAAGCATATCTACCATACCCAGAAATACTCCCTCTTGCCT